>Ga0209726_10000012_pt1 | contig 399820 bp, 353 predicted proteins | sample Subgrocontami54m_FD_187453 | JGI IMG/M metagenome (GOLD analysis project Ga0209726, IMG submission 187453) | Subsurface groundwater microbial communities from S. Glens Falls, New York, USA - GMW46 contaminated, 5.4 m (SPAdes) (version 3) | ecosystem: Environmental > Aquatic > Deep subsurface...
CACCGGCTTCCTTCGCTTCTAATTCACGTACTTTTTGATCAGCCGCTTTCCACCTTAAATCTAGTTTCGCTAATCCCTTCGCATCTCCTGCTGTCCATGCCTTCTCCATCTCTCCTTGTAAATTGCTCCTTCTCTCTTTTAGATCTTTAAGCTCCTGACTCTCTTGAACATTAACAACGCCTGTGTTTCGGCCTAATATTTCAGCCGCATTCTTCCCAATTTTTCCATTATCCGCAGCAGGTTCAGACCCGGGAACATATAATCCTTTTTTATTCTTCGCAAACCCTTCGCTCAAGCTCGCCATTTCCGTCGGGCTGCGGCCGCCGGTCTCAACAGTCTCGCCGGCTTTGACATGAATTTTCGCCTGAACATTCTCAACCCGACCTGCGGCGTTTTCCATTCTTAAAACGCCGCCCTTATCGACCCTGACAGAAATATCGCTATTAATAATATCCAGTTTGCCTTTTTGAACGAGATCCAAAACGCCTCTGACCTCGATATCGATCGTGGTGGGATCCTGATAAACATCAGATTTTCCGGAGAGCCTTGTCGTTGAACCGTCATCGCTTCTGAATCGATAAACAGAACCGTCGTTCTCAACGAAATACGTATGTTCGCCCATCGAAACGATCGTTCCCTTGCCGTCCACGGTGCGCAATCCTTGCGGTTTAGCGCTGGCGCTTTGAACAGGCCGGCCCGATGCATCAAGGATAGGAGAAGTAGGCGAGGTCTCAGCCCTTTGAACGCCCAGACGCTGCAACGGCCCCACGCGTCCGGCCAAAGCTCTTGTAAAATTATTCTCAATAATAATGGGCGCTTCTACCGGCATAGCTCCCGGCGCTGAATCTATTCCAACAGGAACCAAAATGCTCTTACGATCGCCGATTTCCTGCGGGCCTCTCGAGATCCTGGCGGGTTGAGCAGGAGCAGATGTATCCGCTTTGGGTGCTGATGGTTCGCCGGACAACATGGCCCTGTCTCTAACCGGAGCTGCAGACGTTGCCGGTTTAGCTACAGCGGGTGCCGCGCCAGAAGACCCCTGAGCTGGATCGGACCAGGCTAATTGTGAATCTTGGGGTTTGAGTTCAAACTCCGCCGGTTTCTGAGGAGTTGTCAGATCTGTGATAATTGTAACGTTTCGATTTTGTGGAGCTGAAGGATCATAGATCAGCTTCGGGCCCGGCTCAGTGCTTGAAGACGTCGGGGTCCCGGCGTTTTTGTCGCTGCCTGTTTCGCCTGTAAAGATTTTCTTCAAGGCATTGCCCCAATCTTTAGCGGTATCAGCTGACTTCGCTGCGCCGCCGCCTCCTTGCGGGACAGCGAGCATGGCGACATAACCCATCGCACTCGTCATTGATGGATTAAATGCATTATCTCTCGGTTGTACTTTATTATCCTCAATGTCCTTTGCATCAATATGATTACCCCAAGTAGCCAAACCACGCCCGGCAACGCTTGTCAGCTCATCAACACCGGTCACAAATCCTGGCATATACACAACATCCCGAAATACGTTCGCGGCAATCGTACCTTCCGTGGCAACGCCAAAACCATTTTGCAAATTTCTCCCACTAGAATTCCCACCCGATCTCGTGACCTGAAAAACACTGAACACCGGAGCCATCCACACACCAGAACGAGGGCCTTCGATAGCACCCTTGATGATCTCCTCGGCACCCAATGCATGCTGAGAAACAATTTTTCCATGAGCATCTTTATCCTCTACTAAGAACCACGGAATATCAGAAACACTATTAAAATTTTTCAAACGAGAACTGTCGCCGTCAACATATTTCTCAATCTTGGCTGACATTCCTCTCCAACCAGCCCCGCCAATACTAAACGCCGGAGAAACGTACACCCATTTTGCAGCACCATGCGTTGCAGAATCTAATAAAGCATTGGGACTCGTCAAAATTCTTTGCGCGGAGGATTGTTGCGCACCAGCCTTAACAGCATCTGCAAAATTCCTGCCGTAACCTCGTAAGAACAGGCCTGCCATGGCGCCCATCATAGCGCCGGAAATCGCGTCAGAAACACCACGACCCATTGTATATTGGTTGTGTGGATCATTTTCCCATGCGCTCTTAGCCGCTTGAATACCTACGTTTCCAACCGCACCAACTGTAGCGCTACCAGCAACGGCAGAAACGGGATGCTCCGCAAAAAACGTCAACATCCGATTATTTTTTAAAAGCAATCCGCTGGCAATGCCTCCGCCTAAAGCGCCCATTCCGGCATCAACTCCAAATTGCTTCCAACCGTTGTGCGGTGTATCATTAATAAGAGAAGTCAAATAATTGGATATTGCATAACCGGCACCGCCGCCAACAGCACCGATAGCCGAGCGTTTAAAGGTGCCCATTGTTGACTGACTCATGGCGCCTGCGCTGCCAAAAGCTGCACCCGCAAAACCACCCTGAACAAAACCGGAAGTATAACTTTGCGCAATACTCGGGCCGCTGTAGTCTTCGTCAAACGCTTTCATTGCCGCAGTTGAAGTGGCGTTAACCTGTCCCCACAGTAACGCTTGAGAAACTGATGATTGAGCAATCATTCTACCCGCTGATAACGGAGCTTGCGGACCTATAAAGTCAGCCGGCATGGGAGTTGTTCTCGTCAACAATTTTGCGGTTGGATAAGACAGACCAATAACAGCCAACTGACCCGCCTCTTCCCAAGATAAAGAATCACTGCCTGTAGAAAGAGAAATAACTTCCGGGAGACCAACGGTGACCGCTTCGCTTCCTACCAAGCGAAGACCGAAAGCTGTTCCTAACTTTGCTGATGATGAGGCTCCTTCGGGGAGGATAGATTGCGCGAGCTTATCAGCAAAACCTAGTTGCCTAGGAGCCGGAGCCTTACGACCAAATAACACACCGCCCAACACTGCCTTAGCGTTATCTTCAAGCGATAACGGTTTGCCATTCATGCCAAGGCTCACGGCGTTCCCTAATCCAACAGATATTCCCGCGCCCTTCGCCACGGATCCGACGGTATATTTCGCAGCAACTTTTTCAACAACCTTTTCGGTAAAAATTGCAGTAGTTTTTCTTTCGACAACTCCAGCAACTCCTTCACTAATACCTTTACGAATTGCGGCTTTAGCACCCGCTGTTGCAACAGAAGCAGCACCAAATGTTGTTACCACTTCCGCAGCGGTCCAGACTGTCAAGACAGTATCCACTGAAGCCTGCACAGCAACCGCCGTGTTACGGCCATGTGTATCTAAAATATCCGGCTTGATCGACGACATCGTACCGGTACCTTCACTAGCCAAAAATTTGTATGCTCTTTCTAACTGACGTTCATCGAAAGCAGCTGTGTTACCAGTAACAAAATCTTTTCCGGTCGCATCATTAGAAGTGTAATTAAAACCCTTCCCACGGTAGACAGTTGCATTAAAATTCCCTGGGACTCTAAAATAATTATATGTTTTATCTTCACTCTTGGAACCTTTACCCGGCGCAGACAAGGATGGCAGTAAGTATTGATCATCTATGCCTTTGGTTGTTTGAACAAATTTCTTTGCTTGGGGATCCCAAACTTCAATTTTCTCATCACCCCAAGTCCATGGCTTAAGTAATGAGCCATTCTCTGGCGCACCTGCAGGCACATTAACAGTTCGTCCATCTTTCATTCTCACTAAAACTTGCGGACCATTTTGAGCCACTTGAGCATTAACCGCATCACGCAAATCATTAACCACCATACGGCTGCGGGCGTTGTTGGGTACAAGAATTATTTTCTCGCCGTTAGCTTTGGTGATTGAAAACGCGCCCAGTGATGCCAAATAAGCATCAGCCCCTTGTTTCGCAGCCAATGAAGGATTCAAAGTAGATGCCTCAGCAGTAGAATAATAGACGCCTTGTTGAGGAGCATCCCACAAAGTAAATGTTCCCGTATCTTTTGTAGAAACAACTACTTTATTATTTGTACTATCGAACGACCAAACGTTTAGACGCTGTCCATTGTCGGGTTTAGAAGAGACCGCTTCTTCACCAACAACGGGCGTCAATTTTGCGTTTCCCTGAACAGGTACAGCTACATAAACATATTGCTCTGGAGATTTAACAGACGGTCTTACGCTTGCCATACCCATTTGAGGATAATATTCAACCGGCTTGATCAAAACCTTAACAAGCACATTTCCCTCAGGCGCACGATTACCTTTATCATCAACTTCGACCTGTTGTGCAGTAGAAACATATTGGGTGTTAATCTTGTTATCATTCATTGTCTTAACTACCAAACCATGAAATTCTTGTTCAGAAGCCCTTACTTCGCCGGGAGCATAATTAGCTTTCTTGAGCATCGGCGCAAGAACATCCTTGTTGGCATCGGTAATGGTAATCTTTTGTACTTCTGGTTTCGCCTCAGCCGTGATGGTGTTGCCATCTCGGGAAAGATGGGTTGGGCCCATTGCCGTCATGGTCGTCACCAGCAGCGTCTTGCCGTCGCTGCTCAGTTGCGGCTCACCAACTATTTTAGATGCGTCAACCTTGAGAGCATTTTCAACATAACGTCCCGCCTTAACTTCTTCCTTCTTTTTCTTAAGTTCACTTGGATCAATAGGCAGCGTGGCCTGTCCAGCCGCTGCCATCTTGTCATCGTAAAGCGACTTCGCTGCTTTACCTTCAGGGCTATTCACATCAATTTCAAAAATTTCATAACGATTGTTGACAATATCTCGATCCCCTCTTGGTTTAAAATCCTTACCCACAAAAACACGAATGATTAATTTACCTTCACCTTCAACGATACCAACGTTATCACGAATGATCCTGCGCTCGGCGAGACTACGCGGTTTGCCTGCGGCTTCGAGCCTATCGCCCACTATTTTAGAAATCACATCCAGTGGATCTTTTTCTGTATCGGGTGTATTTCCTTCCTTAATAGCGCCGACCTCTACCTTTTTATCAGGCGTATCCCCCATCCTAATAGCACCACCCTCTACCTTCCCAGCCAAAAGAACTCCGGCGGGAACACCCACCATGCCTTGAAGTTTCAGACCGGTTCTCTGGGTGTCCGGATCAAAAGCAAAACCAGTAGCATCAGCCCGGAATGAAGCCTTCTTTCCTTCTTCGTCAATACCTTGAGTCCAAATTCTACCACTGACATTAAAACTGTCTTTGGTTTGAGGTGTGAGCATAAAGAATGTATTGATGTTCGCATTCCATCCCTCTTGCACGTCGGGATTCGACGATATTAGGATCGGATTATTTTTGTCAATGGTGCCTTGTGAGACTGGAAGATTATCTTGCTCTTTAGCTCCTGGGGTTATATATTTACCTGCGTTCGCCAAAGAGATTGGAGCGTTTTTCTCAGTTGTCGCCACGTTAGGATCAAGCCTGACATCAATTGCCCCCCATCGCTTCTCATCAAATTGGGCAACTAAATTTTGAGTACCGATCATCTGCCATTGACCATTAGGCATACGCACCATACCGGCCATGGCTGTTTGATTAGGTTCTGTGCGGGCAACCGTGGCCATACGCAATACAGAGCTGATCCGTTCTGTTGGAGACCCTTCAACAGGTTCTCCCAAATCATCTACTTCGATCTCTCCGCTTGTCTGCCCTGCAGAAACATCATTTGTTAAAGCAACGTCCTTGCGTCCGATCATGCCAAAAGGCTTGTCCTTAGTCACATTTGAATCGAGCAAAATGGCATTGGCGGCGTTCAAATTGTAACCAAGAACTCCGCCACCGCTTAGATTGAACGTATGCAATGAAGGCGTATTCTCCCCGTTAATAACTCCCGCAGCTGCTATTTGCGCCGCTTGTTCTTGCGGCTTAGAAGATGCGGCCAGATTGCCATTCTTGAGATCTGTTTGTGCATTGCCCTTAATCTTTCCGTCGGCGGTGAGAGTTAACCCTCCCATGGCATTAGAGGTCCCGGAAAGAACGCCTCCATTAATCGTCGGAGCATCTGTAGAAGACGGATTAGGAGAATTATTCTTTTCGCCCCACGCCAATTTGCCTAATGAGATTGCGCCCACATCACGTTGGTCGGTACCCTGCACAAAACTTTTTGATAATAAGCTGGAACCCTTCGTTGATCCTGGAATAAAGTTGGTTAAATTAACTGTCGAACCGCTGTCCTGCTTAACTGTACCGGAAGCATTGATCTGCAATCCTTCTGGAACCCACATGTCTTTACCGTCGTCAGTACGAACCATATAACCTTGCTGACCTTTTAATTGCCCGGCCACCAGCCCATAATTCTGTTTCTCTCCCTGAAAATCAGCTTTAGCAAATTTCTTTAAATTACTCATTTGACTGCTGGCAGGATCAATACCTAAAGTTTTTGCCGCAGAAGCAACAAAAGCATCCGTTGTGTCTGCCTTAGTCAATTTGGGATAAAAACCTAAAACATATTTAATATTTCCGTCACTAAAAACACCTTCTTCTGTAATCATGCCGGAAAGTGAGGGGTCTTCGAATTTTGCCGGCGTTACTTTTCTACCAAACGTCCCGTCGAGCACATACGCCTGTCCGCCCCAGTATTCGACGGCGCCTTTGCCGAAATCCAGAGAAGCGCCGGTGGTCGGGGATGAATAAATGTTGATCATGTCCCCGGTATTATTAATGAAGCGTGCGCCTTCAGTCGTGTTGGTCGAAAGCGGGCTCACCACAACCGGAGCCCCGTCGGCCATTCCGACTGACGTCCCTTGCGCGAACGGATGGCCGGAATAACTGATGAAAAATTTTCCGTCGGGATCTCCCCCGTTAAGCGCTGGCGGGGCAGGCGTTTTAATTGTTACTTTTGTTCCATCGGCATTATACTGATTACCATCGGCATAATTCACATTAGCAGCAGCATCGTTAATATCTTTTCCACTTACACCAGCACCGCCAGAACCCTTACCGTCACCAGGATTTAAATTAAGCGGCCGCCTGCCTAAACTCAGCAAAGAAATATTTCTGCCGTCGGCGGTCTGGCCGACAGAATCATTGGCGACGGCAACATATGTTTTAAGATCTTTGGGTTCTCCCTGCGGCGTGGCTGTGGTTGGTTCTTTGGATCCTGATATTTGTTTAAACGGCGTGACAGCCGCAAGCGGCACGTCTTGATCAACGATCGTTTCTTCTCCTGTTTCTTCATCAACGACAACAAGCTTTGCTCCGGTGGCAGTAAACGCAAACTTCTGGCCTGCCTGGTCCCACTGGCCTTTCACTCCTTGAAGAGCCGCGGTTTTCTCAATAACTGTTTTCTTACCGGTGTCGTTTTTCCCAATCCAAGCTTGTACTTGTCTGTTCTTACCAGTCTCATCATTGGCCACATTGATCGTGCCGTCAAAATTACCGAAAGAAGGAGCGATCACCTGCGTAAAGAAACCGTCACCCGCATTTCCCTTAGGATTAAGAAGTGAGAATGTCCCTTCAACTGCGGCCTGAATTGTGTTTTGCAGGGAATCCAATTGCCGGTTGTCCACCAATTTTGAATTTTTGGAATCCGCATTTTGCTGCGACTCAACAAACAGCATTTTTCCCTTGTGAAGGATCTGCCCACCGCCGCCTTGCGAGAAAAATTGAATAGGCTGGTTTGTCTTGGAGTCCAAATCTGTTTTAACAGCCAGATTCCTGATTTTAGAATCGGGCATCGTGCTCTTGCCCCATGCATCGCCATACGCCAAAATGCTTTTGTTGATATACACCGATGGCAAGCCGCCGTCCATGCTCATGACAAGAACCGGGTCATAGGACTTAAGCTTCCAATTTTTTTCGTCTTGCTCGGGGCTGACCGGATTGCCGTTACCTTTGGTTGCGGCATCACCATCCACACCAGAGCCCGACGTGAGGCCTATCACGTCTTTACCGCCCGTTGATACTGCACCTGTTAGAGCACTATCTGTACCTGGCCCCGGGACCAACACGACACCCGCCGGCCCTTTGGCGTTCGGCCCGGCAGTGATCACTGTCTGCGCGCCGGTTCCCGTCGACGGTGTGCCGGCAGCAACAGCGCCGGCGGCCTGGACTGCGGCACCTTTTTGATCAATGCCTGACGGTTCCGCATTAACGACAGGAACATTTTGCGGCTGCTGAATTGGTTGAGCGTTATTATCAATGTTGTCATTAACAGACTGCGTCGGAACACTCTGATCTGCCTGGCCTAAAGGAGGCAATGTCTCTTCGATCGTTTTTAATTCTTTCGGGTCGCGGATGCCTTGACGCGCTTCCTGATTCGAAAGCATACCGACCATGTCGCCGGTACCAAACGTGGCGAATATGGGCCTCGGCCTTAATACCTTCATAATTGCAGATACAACAGCCATGACACCTGATTCACCCTCTTTGCCTTTGTTTTGTTCTGATGACGCTTGAGCTTGTTCAGCCTGAGCAGGGCCGTTGCCCGTCGAGGATTCACTTTCCAATTTATAATTCGGATCTAACGGAGTCGGTTTTTGATTGGGATCGAAACCATTATTTGCGGGAAGCTGTGCCAGGTCAATGCTCGGCGCTGTCTGAAAAGCTTTTTGCAGCATCGCTTGCGCATCAGGACTTAACTGAGGAACCTCGGCAGCCTTGCCTTGGGGCGCGTTCACTTGGGCCTGCTGCCCATTGCCCTGCTGGTTATTCGATGCTAAATTTTCTGTTTGCGGCGGGAGTGGTTTGGCAGCAGCATTCTGCGATTCCAACGGGCCTTGATCCAAAGCATCAACACTATTCGATTTTAAATTCCCGGGGGCTTCTGCTTTTCCTTGAACGCCGCCCGTTGGTGGTAAAGAACTGACGTCATTCCATGATACTCCCGGCGCTTGTCCCATGTTCGCTTGGCCTGTTCCATTATCCATTTGCTCGATCGCTTTAGCGATCTCGTTGGAAAACTGGCGCTGAAGCGGCGTCGGCATGGCCGGAGGAGTTATCGGATTCAAATTCTGCGGATCCAAAATGATCTCACCTATACCCGGCAAATTATTGGCAACGCCGGAAGCATCACCGCCGAGATTCGGACGGGCCTCATTCTCGTTATTCGGAAGATTAGCACTCGGATCATTAAGCACAATATTAACCGGATGCTTGTGGTCTAGATGACAATTCGGACCTTCGCAAGCCATCGCATCAAGCCCGTTTTGGCTGCCGTTGGATGGAGCGGCTTTGGCAACTTCGGCAGCCGCCTTTGCTACTTCCGTCGGTGATACCTCTGCTGTGTTGATAGTACCAGCGGGTATGTTGTTCAAATTTTGCGTAAGCAGGTCCTGCAAACCTTTGGGTAACGGTTGAAGCACAGGGGCAGGCGCAGGCACAGTAAGCTGGAACATATTCCCCATGCCTTCCGTGCTTAAAAGTTTAAACGGTTCAGCCTTTGCTTGAGCTTCGGATTTATCGTCGGAACTCTTTGCAGATTCTTCTTCGTTGGCAGCTATATTCAATTCCGGAGTGACTGACGTGGCCAAATTCAAGGCACTTAAACCAATGCGATTCAAATTTCCGGACGCGTCCACCATAAATTTTTCCCCGAACTCATTCATGACCATGCCGTCCTCATCGCCCAGCATGTTCGTTGGCATCACGTTGGCCACCGCTAACATATTTTTTGGATTATTAAACTGAGCATCAATGGCCTTTTGGGCGTTTTGCAAATCTTCCATCAGTAAAATATTCGACGCGTCTTCTGCAGGAAGCGCAGGAGCTACACCATCGAGGGACGGTGCCGTCGGCACTACGCTGGTTTCCGGATTCAAGGTTGATTCTTTAACCTTTTTATCTTCTTTAATAATCTTGATGGGCCCCATCATAACTCCGCCGCCCTTGGAAATCTTTCCATCCGATCCCTTGCTCAACCCAAACTCACCGTAATCATCAGGGGAAATTAACTTGGTCTCTCCCTTCACCGTCGTGACCGCCACTTCACCATCCGGGCCCTGGACAATAGTCGAATTACGCGTATGCCCCATTGCTTTGCGATCTTCTTCGGTTACGACCGGTAAAGTAGCGATATTAATAGCTGCTGAAATGGCGCCAGAAGCTGCGCCGGCAGGAGCAGATCCCGCAGCCGTCTGATCGGGCCCTGATTGTGCATTGGTCACATCGCCAGGACTCTGAACCACGCGCCTGCCGTCGACGATCAAAGGCCCTTTGTATTCCTTAAGCGAAATGGGATTCGTGGCCATGAATAACGTCGCCTCTCCCGTCGTGGGATTTAATTCAACGAACGACCCGCCGGTAGCCTTAAATCCCAATTTCAAAACCGGATTGCCCGGAACGATTTCATTTTTATCCAACTCAGCGGCCTTTTTCCGATCGTCCTCTGACCTGGCATCATAAAATCCAAGAGCTCCAACATTATTAGTTCCAACATCTGTAATATATGCCTCTGTATTTCTTTCTTCGCCAGGTTTGATATCGCTCACGGTAGCAACTGTCCCGTCGGGACCAATTATTTTTAAAGGCAATTTTGTGACGAGCTGGGGTTTTGGAGTGGATCCATCCTTACTAGGCTTATCGGTGGAAGGGGCATCCAATAAGAACATCCCTCCCTTAATATAGGAAGTGACTTCACCGCTGGTAAAAGAAAATTTCTTGGTTTCGGGATTATAACTAACATCGTTTAACGCAACCGCGCTGGCATAAGCGCCATTTTCGCCCTCTGTCTTTTGAGTTGTTGTCTCGCCTAAAAGCAGGGCACCGTTCGTTACGCCGATGCCGGAATAAGAAATTGCCCTACCGGCATCAACAATATATGCTTTTCCATCTTTAGAAGGCGTAATGACTATCGGCTCTTTACCGTCGAGACGTAAACCGTTTATGATTGGCGTGATCCTGTTGCCGTGTTCATCGACGCTTCTGCCGGAACCGCCGTTAAAAGCGAGCGTTTTCATCTGCGTATCCGTTGCTGTAAATTTATAACTTACCTGGCTGACGCGGGAGTCATTATTAGCCGCGATGATATCGTTATTTTGGCCGTCCAAAATGCCCAGATGACCCGCAATACCGGCCTCGCCTCCGACGTTGCCCGTCCAACCAAGAACCCATCCTTTACCTTTAGCTGCATCTTTTTTCGATTTCTCCCCTGAAATCGTATAAAACCAACCATCGAGATAAGGTTCTTCTTTCTGGCCTTTGCCTGATTTATCTCCACTTTTTGAACCCTTGTCTTTTCTCGCGCCACGTTGAGGGTCAAGACTAAAATCGTTAAGGGAAATTTGATTAACATCTGAACTTAAGTGCTCACCTATAAATTGAATCGGTTGATACTTGCCGTTACCGGTATTACCCATCGCGGTTACGCCATTATTAAAAACTTCTCCGGTTGCATTTGTGCCCAACGCAAGAGTGATCGCCTTATTCCAACCAAACCCACTTAATCCCAAGCCCAAGGTACGGAACAAGGCTGTAATATTGACGTTGTTTAGACCTTGTTTAGCATAATTTTCATCAAAATTTTTATTAAATTCTGCCTCATTAAATGATCCCTTCTTCAGGGCTTCAGCTTTTTTCTTCGCTTCTTTTTTGGCTAGCGCCTTGCGGATCGGTTCGCTTTCTACCTTTAAAAAGCTTGCGCCTTCCGGACTATTTGCGCTGACGCTTCCGATAAAATCCTGATCACGAACAATAAACGTAACATTCGATTCCGGATCTTGAAGAAACCTGGTGCTGGCATTGCCATAAACATTTTTAATGCTCACTTTTGAGCGGGCATTTTCTGAATCAGTAATAACAGAATCATATGTACCATCAATGGGCTCGCCGTTGACATTGATCATCGCCCCCGGCTTTGCGCTATAGCTCATGGTCGTAAAGAACAGGTCCTGGCCATCTTCGCCCTTCTTGATCGACGTCTGCTGGGAAGACGCCGGGCCGCTGGTATAAGAAACGTTCCAGATATTTCCAAATAAACTTTTATTGGCGATACCGATCACGTTAACCGTTTCTCCGAGGACAAGTTTTCCGTCTTTATCGATGTAACTGCCGACGATCTCATCCCGTCGGGCAACTTTACGATAGCCTGCGGCAGTTAAACCAGCGCCGTAAATATTGCCGATAATGCTCGAAAGAAAAGTGTAATTCATGTGGCTTATGCTCATCACGCCGGGATGAACGAGCCCTTGCTGCCACAAGGCCAGGTGGAATTGATCTTCAACGCTGGCGCCGCTGGCGGCCGCCTGGGAAATACCTATGGCCACTGGCACGCCCAAGGGAGAGCGTATCGTTTCCTCCGTGGGTGCAGCAGCTTTGGATTTTGCATCAGCATCTTTGATCGATTTTTCCAAACGGTCGGCGGCGATCACAAATTGGGGCGTAAACCCTGTCAGCTGCTGCATATTATCAAGGTAGCTGTAAAAATTCTTAACGCCCGGCGTGTAGACGCCGTTGGCCGACGACGCCCAGCTGCCGGTTGAAATCGCGCTGGCTAAATAGTTTGTACCGTAATAATTGTTGGCAAAATCACCAAGACCGGAATAATAAACCATTTTTTGGAATCCGTTTAAATTGTCTGCTATGCCCGTCTCAGCAAAATTCTCAAGACTTTTATTCCCGGCAAACATGATGATTCCTACAGCCTGTTCAGGAGAAATAACCGTTGCTTCGCCGTTAGCTCCCTTGACTGCAATCCCTTCTTCAGTCCAAACAGAAGCTTCAAGATCATCCATGGTAAGACCATTGGCTTTTGCCACCCGGGCGTCACCTTGCGCAGCTTTCCCCGCCACAAGTTCCTTCTGGAGATTTGGGTCGGGATTAAAAAGACCGTTGTCTCTGGCATAAAGAAGCCCGCCGGAAACAAGTGAGGATACTAAAAAGGTCATTGCCCGGAATTGAGTTTTACGATTAGCGTAATTGCGGGAGCCATCGTCTTTTCCGATGGCGCTGTCTTCCAAAGAGCGCAGGGCCATGCCGATGCCTGCTGAAACAAGCCCGCGCAAAACTTCTGAGCCCACGTGACTTTGAAAAAATCGCTGAAAGAAATTGCCGGACCCTGCCATAAATATCCCGCTCCCGGGCTCGCTGCCTGGCGTCAAGGCCGAAGCCAAAAATCCGTAACCTATGCTGCCGGCGGCATTGCCTATTTGTCCGATCGAAAGTGAAATATCATCATCCGCTTTAACGCCGAACTGAAGGGCAATCAAACGGAATCCCATGGCAGCGAACTGGGCGAACATTCCCGGAATTTCGCTTTTAAAACCGTTCATCATCGCTGTTCCGATATCATAAGGAACCCATGCGTTGGCTCCGGCAACGCCTTTATCAAAAGCCACTTGTTGATTTTGCGTCACAATCTCGGAAGGTGAAGTTACACCCGCAGCTGCCAATCCCTGATTAGTCGCAAAACTCGCCGCGCCTTCCTGATAAAACTGCGTTGTGGCAGCTTTGATCCCTTCTGCGCGGACAGTCTCCGATGATACTCCATAAATTAGCTTTGACTGTGCAGACGTAAGCTCTCCGCCTTCATTACCAACAGCTTGAGCCATGGCTTGAGCCGCGACAGCATTTTCACCGGCTACAGCAATAGGACCTTTATTTGCATCAACATTAGCCTCTCCGGCTTTTTGAGCGCCAGTCTTCCCCTGTCCATACGGCTGGCCAAAACTTGTTCCCAAAGAATTATCGATAAACGAAAGTGCAAAAGTTCCAGCCAGATGAGAACCCATCGCTGAAGCCACGAACCCAACACTTTCCACCAAAATTTTGTCAGACTCACTGCATTTTTCAGGATCCGGGCAGATCGCATCACCAACCGCTTTGGTGATGGCAAGCCCGACATATCCCTTGATGATGCCGAGCCCGGTACCCACAACCATCCCGGAAATGACAGCGCCTGTCCCTTTGGACAAAGCTTCCTGTATTCCAAACTGTCTCAAAACCGATCCAACGGTTTGATTAAGAACACTGGTGATCGGGCTGACGATCAAATTGAAAGTTGCTTTGACAACATTAAGGACGGTACTAAACGTAATTTTATCGGCTAAATTCGAGAGGGCTGTTTTCAAAGCATTAAAAGCATTTGTAATGCCTTCGCCGATTCTTCCAAGGACTGTCGCGGCGGTTCCAGCATTGGCAGCCACTGACGCCAACGTGCCAGCCTGTGCTGCCAGCCCAACCGTGGCGCCAGCTGAAAACGCAGCTGAAATACCGATCTGTAAAAACATAGCTTGCGATTGACTGCACGCTCCTTCCATAACACAGACCGTTGCCACCGCCTGAGCAAATTGCCCGACCGCCATACTTAATACGGTTGTCAGAGCAGCGACCATCACTGCATTCTGTGCGATCAGCATAACTGAATTTGCTGAATTAGCCCAAGCCCCAAGCCCAAAAGACGCAGCGGCTATCACAACTTGCATCCCGATCTGGGTCAGGATTTCCGAATTGCTCATCAAACCAGGCAAGTCGCCGGAACGGTCGCGCCACTTGGAACCCCAGACGAACGCTGCGGCCGTATCGGATACGGATTCGTAGTCAACGGGCATCCGTCGTCCATCGTCTATCGTCCATCGTCTATCGTCAGTCGAGGGACGAGGGACGAGGGACGAGGGACGTGCGTCATTGCGAGGAGCCCGAGTGTCACCTGAGAGCGACGAAGCAATCTCATCCGTCGAGGTTTGCGATTGCTTCGCCCTTCGCCCGTTATCGCCGATAGGGCTCGCAATGACGGAAGCTAAAACGTAACCCGTCAACTGGCTAACAAACTCCGCCACCGGCAAACTTTCTGTCCGTCCAATGTCATTAAAATAAACTCTCTCGGCATCGATTTTGGTAACCGTGACAAAGTGCTCGGATTTAAAATTAGCAATAAAAGGTGTTTTGAGTTTTAGCGCGTCTTCCGGCTTAACCTTGACGGCTTTCAATCCCAGATCAAATGCTTGGGCCACTTTGTCGATCGCGAAAAGCGAAGTTTTCAGTTTCGGCTCACCAGGCTTGATGATGTTGTTCATCAAGTCTTCCATCAAAGTAAGCACTGAGATCTCTTGCAACGAAGTTTCAAATCCGTGCGCGGCCAACATGTCTTTAAGGGCGTAGACGCCGCAGTTGAGAGGATGAATGTCGGGGTTGCTCAGCCATTCCTTGATGGCCTTGATGCGGTCGGCCGTAAAGGCAGTGTTTGAATCGATCGTGAGGCTCCGGCCTTTGCCGCGCCCGTCCCCACTCTTGTCGTTCTCATCCCCACTGTCATTCCCGCGAAAGCGGGAATCCACTAAGTGGGCCCCCGTTTTCACGGGGGTGACATTATTAACAGAATCATTGATTTTTAATTGAACGCGGGTATTTTCTTTGCCGGCAATTTGCGATAATAAATTTTCAATGCTCCGGGAAACATTGTAAGAATCGATCTCTGCGGAGGTCGCTTGCGGACTTAAAATCTGAACGTTGGGGGTATGTCTCCAGAGAACCGCGGGATCATAATTAAACGCCCAACTGATTTGATCCGGCACAAAAACAATAACAAGCGCGAGCGCAACCGCACGGATCCATCCTTTAAAACGGCTTTGAAACGGAGGTTGGGCGTTGGGCGTTGAGCGAATCGTCCATCGTCCATCGTCTATCGGAACGCTAGGTGAAGGACGAGGGACGAGGGACGAGGGACGATAGGCTTGGGCAAAAAAACCGGTCGGGACCGGTAAAGGATTTTCAGCCTTTTCGCGGGCCCTGGATTCGGAAGTTTGATCCGAATTTGCCTGATCTAAAGGCAAAATCGGATCATGATTCTGATCCTTTGGATTAGGATTCAAATTTTCGTTATCTTTATGATCCATTGTCCTCATGGGTAGAGACGAGGCATTGCCTCGTTTCTACGTCTGGAGAGACTATATTTTTCTTGATTTTTCCTGCCCGCCCCGACGAGCAAGACGCCTTTAAAGACAATGAAAGTATAACACATTATATTTATAGGACAAGTTAAAGGCAAGTTTTTTTACAATTTTATATCTCTTGTTTTCAAAGGCTTACGCATCTTCTTTAAATTGCTTCTAAAAATAATTTGATACATGGATAATATTCATATTTAAATTAAAATGAAAATTAATAAAATCTGGCCCAGAGTGGACAATATTCCAGATACAACGTATGGGCACGGTCATAATTAGATTGGACAATCATTTATATCTTAATTTATGTAGTAAAATATTGAAATACATAGTCTTGTGTTTGGACAATATAATGTCCAGTGTACTGGCTAGCACATCCAAAATCTATCACCTCTTGTGTGTTGGGTATTAGGCCCATCACCTATGACCGATCACCCAACACCTAACACCCATAACCCAACACCCAATATCAAGCATTGTTGATGTATGTTGAGTGTTACTAAAAAAATTTGATTTTTCATCAATATGTGTTAAGCTTATTTTATCTTATTGAACTTTGCATAACCAATGTCATTCCCGCGCAAGCGGGAATCTATAGTAAATTCGTCTGGATGCCCGCTTTCGCGGGCATGACAATATGTTGCATTAATAATGCAAAGATCAATAGAACACTGGTATTGACAATCATCTCAAAATGAGATATATTTATTATGCACATTATTTCAAAGAAAAAACTTAAAGACTTTTGGGAGAAACACCCGAATAGTAAAAATACGCTTAGCGCCTGGTTTAAAACGGTTGATAAAACAAACTATGCAACGCTCAACGAACTTAAAAAAACATTCCCAAAAGCTGATCTGGTGAAAGGCAAAATTGTATTTGATATCGGTGGGAACAAATATCGTTTAATTACCGTTATTCATTTTAATCGTACACGGGTTTATATTCGAGATGTGCTGACTCATGACGAATATGATAAGGGGAAGTGGAAAAATGGTTAATGTCATCGAAAAATCCGAATTTAAACACGCCTGGTCTGTCATTGAGCCAGGGCTTTTGATTAAAACCGAAAAAGATTATCAAGAAGCAGTTAACGTACTTGATCATCTTCTGGATGAGGTGGGGAGCGACGAGCATCATCCGCTTTTTAACTTTCTGGAAGTGCTCGGCACGTTAATCGAACATTACGAAGCGGACCACGTAGAGATCAAGGAGATTGCAAAAAAAGATGTGCTCAAATCTCTCATGGAAGAACACGGGCTTACCCAACACGATCTTCCTGAAATTGGCAGTCAAGGCGTTGTTTCTGAACTCTTAAGTGGAAAACGTGAACTTAACGCCCGGCAAATCAAATCCCTAAGTAAGAAATTCGGTGTCTCACCGGCAGTATTTTTTTGAAATCTCACTATTGCCCCGTTAAAGACGCCAGCGGATTTTTCTGGAAGAATTCAAGAAAGATAGGCCCGGCGACGAGAATGGCCACCACCGGAAAAATAAAAAACAAAAGGGGAATAAGCATCTTTAACGGCGCCTTAAGGGCCATCGCCTCTCCCCGGCGCAGGCGTGTTTCGCGCATGTCCTCAGAAAGGATGTTCAAAGCCTCGCTCACCGATGTCCCCATACGATCCGCCTGGATCAAAGTTCGGGAAAACGTGGACAGGTCCGGAAGTTCATATTTCTTGGCCATGCTGCGCAAGGCCTCCCGACGGGGTTTTCCCACATTGATCTCCTGCATCATGATGGAGAGCTCATCCATGATGACCGACGGAGGAGATTTATCGATGAGATATTTAAGCGCCATCATAAAATCCAACCCGGCATTCACGCACAATGCCAAAAGATCAACGGTATCAGGCAGGTCCTTGATCAAAGATTCCTTGATCTTTTTGATCCGCGCCTTAAGCCACAGATCCGGCAGCAAATACCCGACGGCAAGGCACATGCCAATGATCGGAACCATCGTTTCCTGGCTGGAAAGCATCCCGGAAAATATCCACAATAACATCATAATAACCAGCTGCTTGACCAGCATGAACTCCTCAACGGTCATATCAACCTTGCCCATCATAAGGTCCTTGCCCATCCGCTGACGCAACGGCCCTGAAACCAAAACCTTGTTAAAAACCGCGATCTTGCGCGCCACACTGAAGACCGCCTGCACAGGGCTTTCTTTTTTTTGATTTTTGATGCCTTGCGCGGCATCAAAATCAAATGCCTGCAATTTCAGGCTCGGCCTATGATCGATATTAAGCGGCATAAATCCCAGAACAAGGCTAAACGCCGAGAAGAACATAAATAGAAGACAGACTTCTAACATAAATACTCCTGATGGATCGAACGGTTACGGTTACGAAACCCGTTTCGTGGTTGGGTTACGTTGTTCGGCTTAAACCGTTACCCTAACCGTCACCGATACGGGCTTCGTAACCCTAACCCTTACCTTTTTTAAATATCCTTAAACGAACTAATCTTAATGACAGCCAGCGTACCCAGCGTCCACAAGACCGCACACAACACGATCAACTTATGCCCCAACTCGGTCTTGAGCATGGGGTCAAAAAATGCGGGATTCGATGACGAGACCGCGCCGATAAAAAGGAGCGGCAGCCCGGTCATGACGACAGCCTGCAGTTTTCCCTGAATCGTCAACGTCTGCAAGTTCTGCTCCACTTTCTTGCGCTCACGGATCGACTGGATGATCCTTGAAAAAATAACCGGCAAATTACCGCCGGTTTCTCTTGAAAGCAATATGGCGCTGATCATCTGCTGCAGCCCGGGCGACGGCATGCGTTTGTACAGCCGGCCCAGCGATTCATCCAATGCCACGCCCATTTTGTTCTCGCCTAAAAGAATGCTGAATTCATAACGAATGGGGTCCGGCATTTCATCGACGACGGTTTCAAATGCCTGGATCAGGCTTAAGCCCCCGCGAAAAGAACTCGACATGATCATCAGCGCGTCCATCAACTGAGTGTTAAATTTTTGCTTGCGCCTGCTGATAAGTTGTTGGACCCAAATGTTGGGAGTGATGAGTCCCAACACAGCGCCAGCGACAACGCCGGCAAGCCTGAACTCCGCCGGAATGAATACAAAGCCCGCGGCTCCAAGCCCGATGGGTGCGATCACATACAAACGGTAGATCTTTTGGATATCATCTTCCTGCAGGCTTCGTTCCATTTTCCGTAAAAACTGCTGGGATCTTTTTTGGTTGAGCTCGCCGGCGCGGGTGGCCATAACCGGGATCAGGGCATAACTTAAAAACCCTATGGAGGCGAACATGAGCAGCAGGACGACAACTAACATTGTTGTTTTATTCCTTTATCAACGATTGAAATGTTGGATTGCTTTGGCCGATCAAAGTCTTTCGGTTACGGTTACGAGGCCCGTATCGGTGACGGTTAGGGTAACGGTTTTAAACCGATAACCGTAGCCGAATACCGAAACGGGCCTCGTAACCGTAACCATTACCCTCAAATATTTATCGTTAGTCATCAGTGCATGCTTTAGTTAAACAAGCGGCAATGGCCTGCTGTAAGCAGCTTGAGTTGTTGACAGGGCAGCGTTGGTTCTCCACGCACGTCGCATCATACCATTGTTGCGTCCATCGGCTGTCGAAATCGCACTCAACGGTGTCGCTGGGCTCAAACTGGCGGCCGTAGCCAAATTGATCGCCTACGCCTTTCCAGCGGCCGGAAAGGCCGCGGATGATGTGATCTTTAAAAACAAAAAACGCGCCCATCAGGATCATGATCATGACAAGATATTCAGTTATGGAAAAAGCCCGGTTACGATACAGGCGATTGAGCACTCCGCTCTCCTTAATTTAGTCCTTACTGGTCAACGTCTTTCAACGGGATAATTCATTTGGGACATAAATTTTGTCATCCCTGTCCCCGCTCTTTGTCGTTTCCTCCCCTTTTGTCATACCCGCCCCGTGTAATGTCATCCCCGCGAAAGCGGGGATCCCATTCACGGGGTAAACTTCAACGGGTATCCCTTGCTCTCGATTGTCCGCATGGATTCCCACTGTTGTGGGAATGACGCCAGTTAATTAGAACACCCTGCGTACTTCTCAGGTAAGTATCATATTCTCTCATTGCTTATTTACATTCCTGAGCCACCCCTCCAGCGGCGCATTGAATCGCCTTATCAACATCAACACCTACTTGAGTACATGGAACAAATTTAAGGCTCATATGATTGATCGTTCGATCCAGAGTATACTTCGCGCAGGTGGTGGTCTGCACCCCGCGGGCCAAAAGATTATTGACTTGGTTCCAACAACCCACATTAGTATTGGGGTCTAAGAATTTAGTATTAAGTGGAAACGCGCCAATACCTGCACCAGGCAAGCCGTTGATCATAAAAGCACCCCTCAGAAAGCCCATGGTTGAGCCTGATGTTCCAGCTGCCAAGAGCTTGGGGCTTAGGGTGGTACCCACCTGATCACAAGTTCCTCCTAAACCCGTCGGTCTAACAGGAAGAGCCGGGCCGCCCGGATTATTAAACCTGAAATTCCAAATTTTTTGGCCGTTGGCAAATTGAGCAAACATCGGATTATTGTTTATATCGAAAAGCTCATGGTCTTCGTCATAACGAGTCACCCGGGCGATAGCAAGCCCCTCGGTATTGACCAATTCGTAACAGCGGAATTGATCAGGGCCGAACCAACCGAATTTCCACTTGATGTACGTACGGACCTTGGGGAATTTATCGGTCAGGCATTGATGATAACACCGCTTGGGAACAAACGCCTCCACGCGGACAAGATGCCAATAACCCCCGGCATTCGCCGACCGGTTGGCAATGATCTTGCTGCTCTGCCATCCGTAGATGGCGAAATTCGACAAGCCTCGCATAGAATTAAAGTACTCTCGGCGGGCGCAAATGAGTTGTGCCGCCGGCCCGCCATCAGGACAACTATTATTGCCAACAGCACAACCATTATTTGTACTCTGCAAACCATTGACAGGATCATTAGGGTCTGTGCCGACGCACGGTTTGAGAAACGCGTTAAAGCGCGTATATCCGTCGAGAAAAACTTGCTTTGCATTTTTGGCCAAGCCAATTAATCTTGTCAAATACGCCAGCCTCGCCTTTATGTCAGTATCCTGAGTATTAGCATTGGTAATGCTGGTGACAAGATTATTCTGAAATGCTGTTGTAGTTGCCGGGGGCACCGGTTCACAAAATTTTGAAGCGGCAAATTGTGTATCTCGAGCAAGCTTGACCGCTTCGTAAAATAACTGGCCAGCCGTAGGTGCTGGTGGAGTCGCTAGCAAGGGCGGGGGAGGAGGAATCGGGCCAAACCCCACGCAGCTAGTGGTCACTCCTACAGGAACAGGAAGCGATCCACAAACAGGGAGAACATTGCCAGGAGCGCCTAAAGGATCTGTACATGTACTGTTTAAACAATCCTGTAACTGTTGGGCGACAATATAGGCCGTATTTTCCAGCCCATCGCTTGAACTATTTTTCAAATCAACAACCGAACGTGGTAGATTCAAACAACTATCAGCGGTCGTAGTTACGCATGCCGCTTGGCAAGCGGTTACAGTAGTCGCTGCTGCAGTACATGCCGTTTGACAATTCAAAAGTTTAGCAGGATTTCCATCCAAAGATTGAGCAGGATTTCCCGCGTTAAATTCCAAACACGCAATAGTATCTGGCAGCGCTCCAAACACATCCGTTGCCGGCGGGATTGGAGCAGGCGGAGGCCAAATTCTCGTCGTTCCTAGCCGGTCCATTACCGGTGTGGCTAACGCTGTCAACCGCGCCTGTCGAATAGCATTTTGTTCAAGAAAGGGCAAAGTGGAAATGTCCGTCGACGGCAAACACCATGAAGGTGAAATGGGATCGGCATAATTCTTTTTATAAAGCCAGTCATCCAAAAGGTCCACCCAGCCGGCCAGTTGTTTGTGCCACACCAGTAACATACCGTCCATGGGTTGAGCATTACAGGCGGCACAATTTAACTGATTCGAGTTACTCGGATTCGCGGAATCTGTGCAATTCCATTCTTCTTTGCACATTGGCGCGATCCACTGGGCCGCGCTGGGAGAATACCAATCATTAAAAGTTTGGCTCTGGACGTCTGGGTCCAGCTCTAAAATGTATTTTCCCCAGCCAATAAATGCCTTAAGGCCATACACCATGTTATCCACAGGGTCTTCATGCCATTTATCCTTATCAGCATCAGAGGTTGAAGTTACGCATCCACAAGAGGGAAGGCTGGCAGGGTCGGTAAAAGTGCCGGGCGAACAAGTACCCGAGGGGATCACCTGACTGCAATCATTATAAGGATATGTTGTCGAACAATACTGATCTGACCCTGTTTTCCACCAAAAGCCGTCGGGCGTTATAGTATCATCCAGATCCTTCTCCCAGTTTTCAATGGCGCAAATACTAGCGTCATAGTTAGGGTCAGTAGCATTCGGCGTCCTGAATCTATTTTTTGTTTTAAGAGGAAGATCCGCTGGATCAACTGCCACGATCGTCACATCATCCGTCTTTGGCAGAACAGGGGCCGTGCGTGCAACCGCACGCTGAAAATAACCCATCTCCCAAAAGAAAGGAAAAACCCCCTGGCGTCTATCCAGCGCGGAAGGTGTGGGAGGTATGGGATTCGTATAATAACCTGTTGTGTCTTGCTCTTGAAACTTCTTGTCATTAGGATTTACGATTTCGCTTTGCGGCGGAGGATGATTGGGATTATTCGGATTTCGCAAATAACCCTCATTCTCATCATCAACCCCTAACTTTTCGCGGAATGAAAGAAAACGGTTAGGATCTGTTGTTGCATTATTTGTGTCATTCTCATAATAAGGATCATATTGCCATTGATAAGGAGATAAAGGAAATGCGGGATAATCTCCCGCAGGGCATTGTGGAAGTGCGGGACAATTTTGCGGCCGAAGAGGTTTGCCAGTGCCAGGATCTGTAACGGGCTGGCAGCATGGATTGCAATACGGAGAAGGATTCCTGCTTGTGCTGGAACACCGGGGGTCAAAAAGCCCAAAATTATCCACGGGCTGACACTTGATGGGTCTCGGCGTTTGCAGCAGCTCATCTGCCGTGCACGCAGCCCCCTTTCCATAAGGATTATTATAAATAAGCTCATTAAGATTTTGCATAAAAACATCCACCCCGGGGATAACCATGGGCTGCAACTGTTTTAATCGCCACGTGTAATAATAACCAAAACGGCTGATCTTATCCTTGTAGCCGCTGGTATCGCCTTTCCCATTCCCATTCTTGTCCACCCACAAGCCGTCGGTATCCATGTCAAAATGATCATCAACATTAACCTGGTCCGTCACTACAGATTGCAGTGCCGTCATAATGCCGTTTTCAACAACCTTGTCTTCCATGGTCAAAAGCTTGTCCTGCATCCTGTTCCAAAGCCTGGTGAGCCCCGGCTGGATAACCGCAAGATTGATAATCAGCGCTGCAACGGCCAGAGCAATGGCTGCAACCGAGACAATAACAGCAAACAGGCCAAGGGCCACAAATGTTGCCGTCCCCCATGAAACAATAACTATAATAATAACTATAATAATAACCACGATCATGACAAGGAAATTCGTTCGTTTACAATATTTGGGGCGTCCTCCCAAATTTACCTGCAATTGCTGTTCACCGTAACTGGTAATGACGGAAGCCATGTTGGCGGCGGCGGTGTTGGAGGCAATGGTTGTCATTGTTTTGTATTGAGTAACCCTGGCCCAATTCAGGGAAATGGCATAAATGATCAAAGCAACAGCGATCACCAACATGAGAATGATCGCTGTCTGGCCGCGGTTCGATGGCTTTATCCGTCGGAACGGCTTGCCTAGCCGATCGAAGAGAATTCTCTGTAAGCGATTAATGGTTTGGAACATGTATCCGCTTCCTTATTGCCATGGAAATTAATAGAAATAAACGTCATTGCGAACCGAGCTTGCGGTTGCCTGAAGGCGAGGTGAAGCAATCGCATGATCGATGGACAGGATTGCTTCGTCGCTCGCAGCTATTTTAACGCAGGCTCGCTTCTCGCAATGACGACTATTTCTATTGCATCTGATTTTCATTTATCTCTACTTCTTTAAATCAAACCCCCGAAAAGCTCCCTCGATCTTGCGGGGTTTGAAAAAATCAGGATTTAATTGTTGTTCAGGCCGCAAAGCTTCATTTGTCAAAAGGTGTTCGTGGGCAAACCTTCGCTCTGCCAAATCCATTCCGGCCCAGCGAAATACCATAAAAAGAGCATAGATCAAGAGCAGAGTAACCATCATCGCGAAGGTGAATTCGATCATGGACTGACCGGATTTATAACGTAGGACGTAAGACGAGGGACGAGGGACGAAAACGAAAAACAGCATTTGTTTTACGTCAACATCCTTCATCCTAGCGAGCAAAGCGAGCGGTCGTCCCTCGTCTTTCGTCCCTCGTCTTTCGTCCCACGTCTTACGTCTTGCGTCTTTCATCATTTCGTCTGTGTAACCCATTTATGCCCTCTGGTTTCCGCAATCCTGGTGCGGATAAATATCGTGTTCGAGGTTGTGTCATAACACGTCGATGTTATTGTACCCGTTGGACCCGGAGTAAAACATGCTCCGGGAGACTGTGCCGCAGCCGAAGCAACGCATCCTCCCAGGGGGATGGGGTTGGGAATGCTGCCCGGGAAGATGCGCCCACCAATGGGTTGAACCACAGTTGTGCCTTGACAATATCTCCCCGTGTTATTGCTCAACCGAAACTCCCGCGAAATAATATCAATCTGATCTCTTTTATTGACGCTGCGCACAAAAGTTCCTGTATCCGGAACATAGGCCTTGCCTTCCCTGATCTCAAGGCGTGTGCCGTTCTTGGTTTCGGTCAAAACCGACATGGCGGTTTGCAAGCCTACCCGCGAGTCTATCCTGAGTTTTTCTTTTTCTACCCTGTCGGTATCATCGCTCGACAAAGCCATATCGCCTTTATCAAAATCCAAAACAAAAACCCGCTGGATCCGCTGAGGAGACGCGGTTCCCAAGCCCACCAATGATGGGGCATTTAGTTGATCCACAGCCATATCTGTATTCGGGGGATAACCCGTATCATCATTAACAGCATAGACCATTTCCTCTTTCCGGTCGCCATCCACATCAAAGGAAACATAAACACCATCATCCGCATTAATTTTTATCTTATCCGAACCGACCAGTCCCTTAACTGCTGACCATTGCCACATGGCATTGTTCTGTTGCTCTCCGGGTTGAAAATCATCTGTAAAAATACCATTGCGGTTTAAGTCAAACCGTTGTTGAAGGGACAATGTAGAGCCATCGGTACAGCCTGTATCTGTAGTACAAAAATTAGCTGTTTTAACCGGGGCAACCGAATAAAAAAGCGGGCAGCCGCCCGGCGTAGGGACATCCTGGATGGTGGTTATAGGAGGATTGGAATTATCCGTCACGGATTGTTTGGTTGTGCACTGGTCATCCCAATTGCCGGCCTTGGGAATACGTTTGGCCATGTTTTGGTCGCTTTCATTGGTCAGATCCCAAACCCGCACTTGATTGCCAACGAGTTGAATATCGTAAACAATAAACCGCGCCGTCGAGAAAACAAAGTGTTCACCGTTGACCAAAACATCCATGACCGGAATGTTATTTAATTCATACCAATCCAGGGGCATGTAAAGCGTGTTGCTCAACGTCCCTGACCCCGTAGTTATGGCAGGCGTTCGCTCCAGCGATCCGAATTTACTGGCCTCGGGGCTAAGGCGGTCCTCAATCACTGTGATGCTGGCGGAATCTCTTGATTTATTAACGTTGCGGACCCCGTACAAAGACTGAAGCATCGCCCAACGCATGGCCTTCAGGTTTTGATTCTGGTTTAAACCGGAGTCGAATGAGGAACGGACAATACTGCCGACGACAAAAATCAAGATAGCGCCGAAAACCGCCAACTCCGTTGCCGCCTGCGCTTTGTTGATACGATGATTCATGAAATGACTTCCTTAAGATTAACGTCGTTCGGTTAGGGTTACGATGCCCGTTTCGTTAATTCGGTTTCGTTATTCGGTTACGTTTTTCGGTTTTAAACCATTACCCTAACCATTACCGATACCGGCATCGTAACCTTAACCGTTTAACAGTTAGAACCATCAAAACGACGACCCAACGGCGGTTACGCCGTTGGTCGTGGTAATCGATTGGCTATTATCCAAACGCTGGGTCCAGTAACCGCCCGTCTCTTCAATAGTTTGTACAACCGTGGCGGAATTCGAAGCCATCGTGTACACCACATTCGAATTCGTGAAGCGGGGATCGTATTGGTCGCCAAAATCATCGATTGAAGTTTTCCAACGGCCCTGGATCCCGCGCTTGACATAAGCCTGCATGGCCACAAAAACAGCAATCACGATAATCAACAAAACCGTGAACTCTACAATCGACTGGGCTTTTCTGGATACGATCATTTCTCCACCTCGGTGAATCCCATATTCGTCAGTGAATTGGTAAACATTTGCTGACTTTCATCCGAAATATAGTTAGTCACGCCCTCACGCTCGATCACCTGTTTCTGGGTATTGGAGCGGACAACCGTATTCGAAGAATCCAGGTATCCCCGTTCATCGTCTGGAACCCACACGTTGCTAGCATTCTGAATAAATTGATCGGTGCGGTTCTGAACCGATAGCTCATCAGCAGCGGTCTTGATCAGGCTCTGGGCCCCGCGCTTCATGGTCTGCATCATGGCAAAAAGCGCGAGAGATATAATCCCGACTAATAAAACATACTCCAAAAGGACCTGGGCGTGAAGGGTTTTCGTATTTTTTTTTGTTAACATATTTTTTTTCGGTAACGGTGACGGTGACGCAGCCCGTATCGGTATTCGGTTATGGGTACGTTAAAAAATCAAGAATCTTTCAATGCGAACAGGTTGTTAAACCGTAACCGTGACCCCTTAACGATACGGGCATCGTCGCCGTTACCTTTACCCATCCTCATCGTACGTCTCTCGTCCCTCGTCCCTCGTCCATCGTCTATCGTCTATCGTCTCTATTGCGCGTCCCTGGGCGGCGCCTGTACGCTAATGGTATTCGCCATCACCTGTTGATTAATAAATTTACGAAATATCCCGGATGGTTGTTCCGGGCTTTCCAACAAGCGGGTATCGTCATCCTGGCTGCGGCTGACTTCCGACTGTACATTGCCGTAATAAGGTTCGTACTCATATCTTATAAAATTGCCGTGGGCAACGGCCGCTTCCTTAATCATGTAATGGCGGGCGCCGCGGATGCGTGCCTGCAAAGTTCTTTGCACAAAAATGGACATCGTAATGATCGCGCCTATCGCAATAAAAATAACGACCACGTATTCCACCATCACGGCCTGGCCTTTATTTTTACGAATACGTAGCAACATCCTTCTCCTTAAAGTTACCGATTGCTCATTTGCTGTTGCCGCTGCTTCATTTGTTCCATTTTTTGTTTCTGTTGCTGAACCTTCTGTTCAAATTGTTGCTTTTTTTGCTGCTCTGCCTGAAGGCGAGCCTGTCTTGCCTGTTCGCGCTGACTGGCTCTCTGCTGCTCAGCCATCTTGGCTTGCGCTTTGGCATTTCTTTTTTGTTCAAGCGCCTGCTCGCTAGCCATTTTTTCCTGCGCCTCCAGATCCTTCTGTTGTTGCTCCGACTGTTCCCATTGTTGAATAAATCCAAAACGTTCCTCATAGCTTGCTTCCCGCCAGGATCTTCCGAACTCCTCCTGAAAATGAAAACGGACCGCAAAAGGAACTCCTTTCAAATCACTGCCATAACGGCTGTCATATTCCTCGTCAGCAGTTAATAACTGTGCTGGAACAATAAGAATAAAAAACAAAAATATCCATCGCACCACTGTCTGCAATGCTCTTCGCTTCACCGTTAGAGCTTCCCTCAACACTGCGCCCTCCGTTTAATACTCAATAATTAAAGTAATGGTTTTTCGGTTAAGGTAATGAAGCCCGTTTCGGTAATGGTTAGGGTAACGGTTTAAAACCGAAAGACGTAACCCAACAACGAAACGGGTTTCGTTACCTTAAGACGTTACCAAAAAGCTAAATATCCACACCACGCATCACTCGGTTTAAACAAAACATGGCTTGCCCGGTGATTTGGGCAAGCCATGTTTTGTTCACTAGGCTTATTTTTAAAAACCATTGTTCCCGGCTTAATTACCGTAATACTCCTGGTCAGTACGCATAATGGCCGAATTTTCATTCGTTCTGGTAAGCTCGTTTCCTCTCAACGTTGTGTTTTGGAAACCAACTTTATCCACACCAAACTTGTCAAATGTTGACCCATTCACATATTGACGTTTATGATAATTGGTATTGCCTGGCGAAAACTGATCGCCGACGTCATCAGTGGCGCTCTTTAAACGGCCCTGCAAACCGCGTTTGATGTATTGGTTCATGGCCAAAAGAGCGGCGATGATAATAACGATCAAGACAGCGTACTCGAGAGTACTTTGCCCTTTTTCCCTGTTCAAGTATTTAAACATGTGATTTTTCCTCCATGATTTATATCATTAAACCCGTTTGTTTCAACGAATTAAATACCGTTCCACAACCCGATTGCGGTATTATACGTCGAAGTCGTAAAACCGTCTTTGGCTCTGGAACGATCAACGTCCGCGTTTTTACGGGTACCGCCCATTTGACTATTATTCAAGATCGTATCTTCGGTTGAAGTGCGATCAACAACATAATTTGTTTGCTGGTAATAGGGCTCATACTGTATGGTTCTCCCTATCGCATTGACCGATGCGCTATTGGTCAATAAAATACTGGCGCCGCGGACTCTTGCCTGCAAGGCGCGCTGTGCGTAGGTTTGCATGGCAATGATGCCTGCCACAACCAAAGCGATCAAAAGCGCATATTCCGCGGTGTTTTGTGCTTTTTTATTTTTAAACAATGTTTTAAACATGTACTTTCCTCCTGAATTAGTTCAAATATTGTTCACGTCTTAAAAAACCCGGCTAATTAGCAACCGGAGCTGGTTTAAAAGCGCCGTCAAGACGATTAGCCATAATATTGATAGACGAGCTGGCATTGCTTAAAGTATTGCCCAGCCTGTTCTGAAACGTCTGTCGAAAAAGAAGTATGACCACGATAACAGCAGTGAACAAAATAATATATTCAACGGTACTTTGACCTTTTTTTTTCTTTGCTAACATTTTGATGCCCTCCTTAAGAAACTCCTTATGAACTGCCATGTATTCCTTAATTATTGCTCGCATCGGCAAAAACCTTTTTTTAAATACAAAAGGTTTTTTTGAAGACATTATGCCATCCATTAATTGCCATAATACTCTTGTTGGGTATTATGAATGACCGTATTTTCTGTCGTATTCGTAACCTCAATATTCAACAAAAGAGTCTTTTGAGCTCCGATAATAAACGTCTCATTGGTGCGGCTCCCTGTTGTTACATTTTTTACGTAATTGGTATTTCCCGATGAAAATTGATCGCCGATGTCGTCGGTGGCGCTCTTTAAACGGCCCTGAATCCCGCGTTTGATGTATTGGTTCATGGCCAAAAGGGCTCCGATGACAATAACGATCAGCACAGCGTATTCCAGCGTGCTTTGTCCTTTTCTTTTATTCAGACATTTAAACATGTCGTTTTTCCTCCATGATTCATATCATTAAACTTATTTAAACAAATGAATTAAATATTATCCGCACCAACGCCAACGCCGACCGCAGCCGTATTGTAGTCGCTTTGCGTGAAGCCTCCCTTTTCTCTACTACGATCAGTATCGGTGCGCTTGCTTACGGTCGTATTGGTTTGTAAATTTGTGATCTCATTGGAATTTCGGGCAATGGTATAGACGTCTTTACGATAGTACGGCTCATACTGCTGTACATTGCCAAGCCCGGCAATGCCCACGGAAGCCGTTTGATTGGCCAGATAAACGCTGGCGTCGCGGACTCTCGCCTGCAAGGCGCGTTGCGCGTAGGTTTGCATGGCAATAACGCCGGCCACAACCAAAGCAATCAACAGCGCGTATTCCGCGGTGTTCTGCGCTTTTTTATTCTTTAACAATGTTTTAAACATGTAATTTCCTCCTAAAAAATTAGTTCGAGAACAACTTTGTTTAAACCCTCAATAAATTATCCTCGAAACAGACTAATTTGGGGCAGCCGTTGTGTTAAACGCGATACCCAAACGTTGACTCATATTGACCATGGAGTTTGTCCCTTGGTCATATGCGCTATTCAATGTCCTTCTAAAAATTGAATTGTTAGTATTGAGAAAAAGAATGATCACCGCTATAACTGCCGTGACCAAAATAAGATACTCAACGGTACTTTGGCCTTTTTTCTTCTTTATTAACATTCTCATGTCCTCCTTGAGAATAACTTCCATGGATTATTGATGAATAAAATCGTCGGATGTTTTACGGTAACGGTTACGATGCCCGTTTCGTTTTTCGGTTACGTCTATCGGCTGTTCCCATTACCTTTGCCCTTGCCGATACGGGCTTCGTTACCCTAGCCGTAAACCATCCTTTACTCGTTGGCGAATTCCTGTGTGATCACCTTCTGGGTCCCCTGCACAGAGCGAAACACGTAGGTGCTCATGGCGAAAATTCCCGCCGAGATAATAGAAACGACGATGGCATATTCAATCAGGTTTTGCGCTTTGGTATTGAAGGTCTTTAGCCACATCGTTTCCCACCCACCATGTTCGGAAGATGACCTTCTGCCCTTCCCCCGCGTCCGACGGGAGCTGGAATTCCACTCAGGCAGATGATCTATTGCCGGCCTTAAGCCGGCACCGACGACATTATTCATGCCGTCGAGAAAACCCCTCGAAAGGGGTGATGTTCCTTAAGTAAAGAATTGCGAGTAACAAAAGTATAACACATTAAAAAAGCCGCTGTCAATGCCGCAGCAATATTTATTTGATATATAATTTTAATACTCTTTTATTATAATCGTGTATATTTAATGTGTTCAAAAAATTTATAATTTTTAATAAATTGGACGAAATAGTAGTATCCATTTCAACGCCCAAGCGGATCTCATGGCTGTTCATCATTACAGAACCTTTTAATTTACAAATATTTACAAATAGATCATTCCCGTTTTCGGACCCAAGACACAAAAAACCCGCATAACCCGCTATTTTCGTTGACAGATACCGAAAGCCTTCAACCAGTGTTAGTTCCGCTTCATTAGGCTTTGAAAACGCATCTTCCCGTAGCTGATTAATTATCCTAACTATTTCTATATCAATAGTTTGTGGAATTCTTATCGTATTATTTTCTAAAAACCGATTAATGAACATTTTGTCAACCGTAAAATTGGTAAAAACAACATCCGTTTCTCCTAAAACCTTGTCTGATTTTTCAGCCTCTGGTGCCTTGTTGTTGGGGTGGGCCAAAACGGAGGAGGCAACAACGTTAAAAAAAATCTTGTCATCATTCAAAGGCAGAGTGGCACTAAACTCAGCCCACATACAATCCTGATCTTGCCGCTTAACAACATTTTTGGGGTCAAACATCAAGGGCGTTTGAACCAGGGCTTCCAGTTGAGCGCACGGCATACGCGCAAAAAGAACGAAGCCGCGCCGCCGGTTAAGGGCATGCGTAAATTCCGAGAACCATTCCCGGTCTCCGTCGCATAAAACGATCCGTTCGATCTGTTTGGGGACAACGTTCTGGCAACAAGCAATAAGATTCTTTAAATCGTCGACAAAACGCTCCGATAAAGAACCATAAATAAAAACGGGGATATCTGCGCTCATCCATCCAATGACATTCTCGACCGATTTATCAACCGGGCACGGCAAAAATTTTTGTTGAGGGTCATTGTTCAAAAACATCAAGCGCCCGTCCAAACAAAGCTCGCTTCGGTCCTGCAGAATAATTTTGACGCGATCAACCATCGAGAATAAATAGCTCAGTTCCAAAAAATAATCAAGACTCGCCATGCGTTTTTGCCGCACACGGTCCAATAATTGCTGCAGCGAACTCTGAGACGGAGGATCGGTAAAACCGCTCATCGGCCAGATCCAGGCATTTTCTCCGTCGAGCGCAATAGAGGCGTCTTCCCACACGGCCTGCGGCAGGCACAGAAGCACATCCAAAATCCGTATTTCCTCGTCGATGAAACCGATGTGTCTTTTTAAAAATAACTCAAGCGCGGGCCTGCGCATAAGATCCCACAGTGCCGCGCGTAAAAGCGCCGGCCCAATGGAAGAAACCTCAAAGTGGTACTCTTTCCCTGAATCTTCTTGCGGCCCGATAGATAGCGGCTTAAAACTTTCCGTCGAATCCACCGGGGTCTTAGCATGGGACAACTGGGCCACCGGGTCGGGCAATAAAGACACCTTGACCTCTTCTGAAAAATCTTCAGGAGAGTCTTCAGAAACATTGACATTAGGTGCCGTTGATACATTTATATTAGGAATGGGCACTGGATGTTCGATATCCTGCTTAGCAGGCAAAAGAGTGGGCGGCAGGGAAACGATAGGGGCTTTCGTTATCGACGGTGGCGGTGGCGCAACTTTGGGTTTCTCTTTCGAAGAACGCAACGCGGGCTTGGGCGGCGTCGGTTTTGCCGGACCGACATCCTCTTTCAAAGGAGCTTCAACCGCTGGCTTTGGTTCTCCAAAAAGCTGAACCTTTTTTTCGTGGGGAATCTTGAACCCCGGCGTTTTATCCGACGGCGTGCGTCCAACCGGGCTGCTTAAATGCGCTTCCTTAATAACAGCATTAACAGAGGATTTGGATACGCTAATGCGAAAGGTCTCTTCAATGACGGCAACCAATTTACGGCAGCTGATCTGCGGATTTTCCTTTTTCTGCCGCAAAATGCAATCAACAATTTCGTCTTTTAATTTATAGGTTACGCCCATAGTCAGGACGGCGCCTTGTGTTAAGTTTTAAGTGTTAAGTGTTAAGTGTCAAGTAAAGTGTAACGGGGAAAGTGTTAAGCAAGGTTTTACCTTAACACTTTAAACTTTTTCCCCACTTAACACTTAAAACTTGACACTTAACACAAAGCGTTAACGCCAATTGTCCACTCTGGACAATTCACCACACTCAGTATAACAACGCTGATATGGGCGGTCAACAAAACTAGCTTAAAAATTGGATGTGATCGCCCAGGGAGGTTTTGGTTTGGGCGATGGTTCCGCTGGAAAGTTCAATGGCCCGGCTAGCCTGCCAAAAAATACGACTGACGGAAAAAGGTTTGATATTTTCAACCAAACCCACGACACAGTTTTTTTGGTCAATAAAAACCACATCAATCGCAAAACGCATAAAAAACATGTGGATCTGCTGACAGCGCGTGATGACGAGAGCCTCGCCCTGAGGAAGATGGGTTCGATTCAAAAGCCCGACCATGTGTGGAATAAAACCATCGGCCATTTGGACGTTGTGGGCTAAGGTGAGGTTTTGTGTCCGGTTTAAAATTTTCAAGGCGGCTAACCCCGAGGTTCAAAAATACTTTTATTGATGGGGATTCCGCGGGTGGTTAAATCTTCAAATACGTTAGGGACATAACCCGTTGGCCAATATTCACCCAAGACAACACCATCGGAGTTAATGCCTTTTTGTTTAAAAACAAAAATGTCTTTCATCTCAGGGAGGCCGTCTACCATTTTTCCGGTCACCTCGGCGATGCCGGTGATTTTGCGGGACCCGTCGGAAAATCGGGACACATGAACGACAATATTGATCGCGGAAGCGACCATTTCATAAATGGCGCGCAAAGGCAGCTCAATACCGCTTAATAACACCATCGAACTCATGCGCGCTAAAACGTCACGCGTGGAGTTCGCATGAAGCGTGGTCAAAGACCCGTCATGGCCGGTATTCATCGCCTGCAGCATATCCAAAACCTCGGGGCCGCGGCACTCGCCGATGATGATGCGGTCCGGACGCATACGCAACGTGTTGGTAAACAAATCGCGGATAGAAATACGCCCCTTCCCCTCGATGTTCGACGGGCGGGATTCCAATCGCGCCCAATGACTTTTGACCAACCGCAATTCAGCGGCGTCTTCAATCGTGATGATGCGTTCGTTGTCGGGAATAAACTGCGAAATAATATTTAAAAGCGTTGTCTTCCCCGCGCCTGTCCCGCCGGAAACAATCGTATTTTTGCGGCCAATAACGCAGGCGTTTAAAAAATCCGCCATCGGTTGAGAAAGAGTTTTAAAACGGGTCAGAAGATCCTCGATCGTGTAACGCTCCTGGGCGAATTTACGGATTGTGATCATGGGGCCGTTCAAAGACAGCGGAGGAATGATCGCATTGATACGCGACCCGTCGGGAAGACGGGCATCCACCATGGGCACTGACTCATCAATGCGGCGGCCCAAGGGTGCAATGATGCGGTCAATCGTTGTGCGCACCTGCTCGTTAGAAATAAATTTCTTGTTGGTTAAAATGATTTTGCCATTTTTCTCGACGAAGATTTCATCCTTGTTATTAACCATGATATCCGCTACGTCGGGATCTGCCAGAAAATCCTCCAGCGGCCCCAGGCCCAATGCCTCATTGACGATCTCCCGGACCAGCCGTGAACGCTCCTCATGAGAAGAGATCATCGCCCCGGCTGTTTCGGTAATAAGTTCGACGACAATATTTTCGGCGGTCTTCTTGATCTTCTGCGACTGCGTTGGGTCAGCCAAAGCTTCCGGAGTGATCTTACGGATATCCATACGCTCAACCAAACGCTGATGGATATTCTTCTTGAGTTTTATAACCTCGTCTTCTTCCCGCTTGAAGTCAAGATTTGTAATCCCCTGCCCGCCGCCGGGAACAATCCCGAATTTCTCCCAAAACGCGTCCGGTTTCTTGACCGCTTCCGTCGTGCGCACCCGCACCACTTCTGTGGATTGCACATAAATCTCCTCGCGGCGTAGATTATCCGCGATCTCCATGAAGGACTCGGAAACCTTAGTCTTGGGACTGTCGATAACACACGGAACCCCGCGATTCAACGCCATCCCGACCGTTTTTCCGTCGGAAGGGATAAACGCCAGGATGTCGAGGGTCAGAGCTTCTTTCACTTCCTGCCAGGCAACCCCACCGCGGCTTTCGGCGCGGTTTAAAATGAGCTTAATCATCTTTAACGGATAGTGCAGGCTTTGGAACACGTCGATGCAGTACTTCATCTGATAAACGGCGAGGATGTCGGGGGTGGCAACAAGCAAAATCAAATTGGAACAATCCAAAACCGTGATCAAGGTTTCACTAAACGCGCTGCCCGCATCCACAACGATGAAATCATAGGCAGCTGCGGCTTTCTTGAAAAACGGCTTCACATTATCCGGCGTGATGTGCCCGATCTGGCGCATGTGCGAAACCGCCGGCAAAAAATCCAGGCCGCTGGGATGGGAAATAACAAACTTTTTAATAAAATTGGGATCTTGTTCTGTTTCAGTCTTGGCTAAAATATCGACGAGAGAATGCCGCGGAGCGAGATTCAGCATGCGGGCCATGTCCTGGCCGGCTTGAAAATCCATATCAACAATCAAGACCTTCTGCCCCTTAATCGCCAAGGCAGAAGCCATATTGACCGTTACGAACGTCTTGCCAACGCCGCCTTTATTGCTGAATACAGTAATCGTTTTTGCCATTTAATAATAAGGAATGTTTTATTTGAGACATAAATTTGGCGTCATTGCGGGCGACCTCAGGGAGCGAAGCAATCGCATCGTTGACAGATGGGATTGCTTCGGCCTGATGGCCTCGCAATGACGCTTACTTGAACAGCACTATTCAATCCCCTTCGATCTCATCAAATTAAGGCGATCTGGGGAGTGTTTTCTGACTATACACGATCGGAACAACAACCTCCACATCTTCGTTATCCATATCTGAAGAAAATGACGGATAAGGAGCTAACATTTTGGCCGTATTGAGCGCGTCCTGATCAAAAATATCATACCCTGAAGATTGTTTCAGATCAGCATTGGCCAAGGTCCCGTTCTTTAAAATACGAAGATTTAGTTTTACAGTCCCTTCCCAGCCGTTTTCTTTAGCCTCATAAGGATAATTGACCGCCGAGGAAATCTGGTTTTGCAAAACTTGGGCATAAGAATTGATCGCAGATGGTTCACTGTCGATACCGGAGGGGCCCATCTGATCTTCTTGTGGGGCTTTCTGCGCCACTGATTTGGGTTTGGGCTTGGCAGGTTTTTTGTCCTTTAAAATCACCGCGGTCAATGAAATCACTAATTCGGTATCTTTGTCGTTTGTGCTTTTGGATCTAAAGAATAAGCCAATAATCGGTACCTTACTAATAAATGGAATGCGCTTTACATCTTTGCTCACATTTTTTTTAATCAATCCTGCCAAAACAATGGTCTGGCCGTCATACATATTCAGGTGTGTGCTTGCCGAACGTGTTGTAAAGGCTGTTCCGATTGATGATGAAACGGTGCCATCAGGATCGCTGATCTCAACATTAAGATCTGTCTCGATTTTGCCATCTTTAATGGTAGGAGTTATGGACATATTCACGCCGTACTGTTTAAAAGTCGTTGATGTCGTTTGTGAACCGCCTGACGCGCTTAAAGTCGTATTTAAAAATGGAATCTCTCCCCCAACTAAAAAACTGGCCTCTTTGCCGCTGGCAACAACCAGTCGTGGCTTGGAAAGAACACGGGCCTTCCCTTCCTGCACAAAGGCATTGACTGCCGCTACAATGGAATTAGTCCTGTTGAATTCGCCGATTTTAAAAAAATCGCCGACACTGCCATCGGTCACTGGCTTGGTTTCCTCATAAGTCATATTAAAATTATTAGACGTCCCGGTACCAAAGTCCCAATTGAAACCCAAACTGTTACTATCCGTTGTTGCCAACTCTGTAATTTGCATATCGATCTGAATCTGTTCCTCATAAATTTTTTCTTTGACCAGATTGAGTATTTTTTCATCAAAAGGTCCTAATATTTTTTCCAATCTATCTAATTGTTCCTGTTCCACCTCACCGCTGATAACTACCCGCCCTTCAAGTGTATTTTCCTCCAGAACCGCTCCCTTAATTTCCGCTTTTTGTATCAATTTCAAAATGCGCGTCTTCACAAGATTCATATCTTCTTCTACAACGCGAATGATGACGGATCGTTTGCCAAAATCATCCCACAGAAAAAGCACGGTCTGGCCCGGGCTGTTGGCCATGACGATCACCTCATCGGTTTTGGCATCTGAGATATCAGCCACCTCGGGATCGGTGAGTGAAACACGGGATAAATTTTTGACTTTAATGCTTTCGATGTCACCTTTTACCATTTCAATATCCTGCGAAGCGTCATATTCGCCAGTCCCGCCGCGGACCGCGCCCGGCAACGCAACGATCAAGGGCAGCGCAAGCAAAAAACCCGACGCCAGCACCTTCCTTATCATTAAGAATTGCTTTGATATCATAAATTTATAGCTCCCTGCCCGCTCTGAAAATTTGGATATAAGGTTTAGCTTCCTTAACGTCAACCGGTTCCACATTAGCTTTTTTCGCCCCATCATCTTGACCTTCTATACCGATGTCGGCGCCATGGTTCTGCAAAACATACGTGGCGAGTGTTTTCCAGGTCGAAGTTTTCAATTTTTCATTCTCCTTTTCCTTGGGAGGACGCAACGCGAGCTGTAACTTGCCGTTTTTCTCGGCGAAGGCGATCAGCCCTGCCTCTTGTGGCTCGACCGCAAGCGTGATCTTTAAACTATTGGCCGCCTGCTGATCATCATAAATGCCCTGATCATCCAAATTGGTATTGATCGCCAAAATTTGCAAATGTTGAAATATCATCACGGTTACTGTTTCTTTCTTTTCCGTTTTATTTTTATCCGGCCCTTTAGTCTCAACACTTTTGGGAACCTCAAGCTGCGCGATAACATCCACAAAATCGCCGGGGTCAACCAAACCGCCAACGGCGGAAAGTGAATCGATCATGACGGTAACTGCACGCTTGCCGGGCGGAGTCCTAAGCGCGAGCGATGGTTTGCGCACTGTTTTATCTTTACCTGCGGCAGCGTTAGCCGCGGCAACGGATGCAACTACTGCCTGCGCAGCAGCAACGGCATCCTGTTTGATTTTATCCTGCTGCTGTTTAAGGCCTTCGACTTCCTGAACCAAAGTATCTACTCTTTGCTGGCTCTGCTGCTGTAATGCAGAAAATTCTTGTTTATTTTGTTCCAACTGTTGTGACATAACCGCGCGGTCCTCACTTATTTTCTTTTGAACGTAACCAGCGGTCATGACCGTTGCCACGATCCCCGCACCGATGGCAAGAATAATGATCAAAATCTGCTTTTTATTCTCCGGATTCATGTGGCATTCTCCTGGTTTCTCCTGTGTCAAAAAATATCGTCGAGAGCTAACCGATCACTTCAATAAATCTTCATTCACCTGAATGTTTGTTTTACTTGCCAGCTTGTTCAAATGATCCAAAACCGCTTCTTGCTGTTTTCTCAGAGTAAGGCCTTTGATCAATTCTGCTTTCACCGCAGTGAACGATTTGGGCTCGCCGCCTTTTTTCTCATCGAGCTTTACAACGTAATGACCATCGGGGCCTTTAAACACACTGCTAATTTTACCAACTTCCAAAGAAGCAACCGCTGCCTGCATTTGTTCAAATGGAAATTTGCTAATAAATCCTTTGTCGCCGCCCTTGTCCGCTGTTGGACTTTTAGAGCGCGCCTTGGCGGTCTCGACAAAATCTGCTCCTTGTAATAGTTGGACTAAAATATCCTTGGCTTCGCTTTCGGTGGGAACCATGATCTCGCGGATCTTCCATTCGGGCTTGACAATGAATTCTTTTTGATTTTTGTCGTAATACTCCCGGGCGTCGCCTTCGGCGGCTTCAATGCCTCTCGTTAATTCGGTCGCGACCTCTTGGACCAAAAGGGTCTTGCGAAAATCTTCGACGGTATCCAAAATTTCTTTTCTTTGAGCCGCGCCGGATTGTTCGGCATCCTTGACCAAAAGCTCCTGACGAACCAGTTCTTCAAGGATTAATTTTTTTGCTTTTATGTCGGCGGAATCAAACTCAGGCAGAATATCTTTGAGTTTTTTCAATTTCTCATTAAATTCATCGAGGGTGATCGACCAATTTCCCACACGGGCAAGAACGCCGGGAGGAAGCGGGCCGTCAGCTGGTATCTTGGAAGGCTCGGCTTGAACCACTGGTGATGGAGCCGCGACGGGTGCAACGCTGATTTTCTTTGCATCTTTATGGGTGACGCTCTGCATCAGGAAAGATATTTGATCACAACCCGTAATGCCGGTCATTATAAAAAACATTACCAAAACGCCTAAACTCATAAACGGTGATTTATTTAATACCATAAAAACCTCTCCCAACCTGAATATGTCCGAGTATACTCTGCCGCTCACTGAAACACAATATCAAATGATTATAAATTGAAATTTTTTAAAATAGCTTCCAAATTAACAACGGCCGCATGATCCAAAGCATTAAACGGGCTTTTTTGATCTGCTCCTGCCGGCTTGCCGCACAAATCATCAACGATTTGTCCAATCGTAAGCAGGGAAACCTGTTGTCCCGGAAGCCCCGTTAGATCATCAATGGCTCTTTGAATCTTTGCCTTTGAAACGCCCTCACTCTTTGGGGCACCCTTCGCAGTTCCGACGGAAGGTTCGCTTAAATTCACTTGCGCTGACGCATCCACCTCAGATAAAATATTTTTTAAATTCTGCAAAGGCGTATTTTCAAAAATTAAATCCTTATTCTCTGGCTGACCTTCGCTCATGTCTAGCCCACCAAAAGCCCCTGGACAGCTTCTTTCTCGGAGAGAAGCTCATCCAGGGTGGCTTTGATCTTTGCCTTGGCAAAATCGTTATGCGAAATACCCTGAACAATCTGCCAATCTTTTCCGTCGCTGCACACAGGAAACCCGAACATCATGCCTTCGGGGACGCCATAACTTCCGTCGGAAGAAACAGCCACTGAAAAGCATTCTCCAGCCGGGGTTGGTGTTGTTAAATTTTTAACCGTATCAATAACGGCGTTTGCGGCGGAGGCGGCCGAAGAAAGCCCGCGCGCCTTGATGATGGCGGCGCCTCTTTTTTGCACGGTCTCAATGAATGTTGTCTGAAGCCAGGCGTGATCTTTAATGACATCCGTCGCAGGCTTATTTTGAATCTTCGCGTTATAAAAATCCGGGTATTGCGTCGCCGAGTGATTGCCCCAAATCGCAACCTTTCTTACGTCGGTAACGGCGACGCCCGCCTTCTGCGCCAGTTGGGTCACGGCACGGTTTTGGTCAAGCATCGTCATGGCAAAAAAATTCCTGGGGTTGATGTTGACGGCAACGCTCTTGGCAATAAACGCATTGGTATTGCACGGATTACCGACGACAAGGACCCGGCAGTCGCGCTTGGCATTGTTGGAAATCGCCTGGCCCTGTTCAATAAAAACTCCGCCATTGATCTTTAAAAGATCGCCGCGTTCCATGCCTTCTTTGCGGGGAACGCTCCCAACAAGGAGCGCCCAGTCCGCATCCTTGAACGCTTCGTTCACATGACTGGTCGTTTTAACAGATTTTAAAAGCGGAAATGCGCAATCATCCAGTTCCATGACAACGCCGTTTAACGCCGGCAGCGCTTTTTCCAATTCAAGCAAGCTCAGATCCAATTGGACATCTTTGCCGAACATTTCTCCAGCAGCAATCCGGAACAAAAGCGCGTACCCGATCTGCCCTGCCGCACCAGTGACGGCAACCCTCAAACGCCTGCCCATACTGTTTTCTCCACAAAAGATTGCAATGACTAATAGATAGAAACCCTTATTATTAATTTCTATTCTAAAAGATTTTACGGAATCCTGGTAATATTTTTTGACTTTTTTTAATCTCTTCTAAAGAAATCTCGGTAAAAATAATTTCTTCTTTTTGGCCCGATCCCTGCGCCAAAATTTCACCCCAAGGGCTCACAACCATGCTATGGCCGTAAGCAGCAACACCGCGCGCGTCTTTGCCAACCTGATTGGGCGCAAGCACATAACACTGGTTCTCAATAGCCCGTGCCCGTAATAAAACCTCCCAATGCGCCTGCCCGGTAAAACGCGTAAAACACGACGGTACGGTCAAAACGTGGGCGCCCGCCCGCCGATAAGTTTGATAGAGATCGGGAAACCGCAGGTCATAACACACCGACATCCCGACCTTCAACGCACCAATCTTTCCTATGGCCGGGACTTTTCCTGCCAAAAAAATTTTTGATTCCTGAAGCGACGCTGTCTTAAGGCGGGCGTCAAATAAATGAATTTTCCGATAAGCGACTTCGACGCTTCCGGACGCATTGATCAGCACCGATGTGTTGTAAGCCTTGTGAACTTTGCCGATTTTTTCGATGATTGAACCGGCGAGGATAAAAACTTTTCGCTTGCGGGCCAATTGCATGAACGGTTTTAAAGAATCTCCCGGAATATTTTCAGCAACCGCGCGAAAATTTTCCGGCCTGGAAATATCTCCTCGGCAACAAAACATCTCAGGCAAAAGAATGAAGCGCGCCTTGCGGCGGGCAGCCGCATCCACAAAAGACAAGGCCCGACGGATATTTTCATTCTTGTCGGGCCCTGCATTGAATTGCACTAAAGCAACGTTCATTGATTGTTAGCGGGAAGTGGGCTGCTTCAACGCCTCCCCATATTCCTTATGGCATTTTGTATAAAATTCCTGCTTCTTAAGTTCATTGCGCCACTTAACAATATGGTTATATTGCACGATGTCAATCTGGGTAGTTTCGACGGGGTCCAACCCCGAAAAGATATTAAAATCCGCCAGTGTGATCTGATTTCCCAATAAATATTTATTTTTGGCGAGCTGATGATCGACGACCGGAAGAAAGCGGGCCAAAAAATCTAGACCCTCTTTGATCGAACGCTCATCGACCTCGATCTTGCGAATAGGCGCGAAGATCCGGTTATACACGACCTTGCTGACTGCCGCGCCCACATGCATGGAACCAAAATCCAGCCACTCCTCGACGATTGCACGCTCCTTAAGGCCTTTGGGATAGATCGGAGAATTTTGTTTGTCCGCCAAATACCGGCAAATCGCGTTGCTTTCAAAAAGCGTGAAACCGTCATCGTCGATCGCGGGTATTTTCCCAACTGGGTTGATCTTTAAAAATTCTGGCTTGTTTTGTTCGCCTTCGCGTAGTTTGACGACGATATAATCATATTTTAACCCCAAATAATTAGCCACGAAACGAACTTTATTCGCCGGGCTGGATAGATCAGAACCATAAATTTTCAACATAACAACCTCCTGAATGCAATAACAATTTTATCTTAGGAAGAACTGCAGTAAAAATCAATCTTTTTTTGGTTATCTTGGGGGAATCGAAGCAGAACTGATAAAAACGACCCCAGCGGGTCTGCTACGCCTCAAAACTTTCGTTTGGAAGCTTCGCAGAACCAAGGCCCAGAGAAGCCTGTTTCTCCGAAGCCCCAACATGAAAATATTGGGGCGAAGTAGAACGACCCCAGCGGGATTTGAACCCGCGCACCGAGCTTGAAAAGCTCGTGTCCTGACCAGGCTAGACGATGGGGTCAAAAACAGGTGCTTATTATAATTAGCGAAACCTAACCGTCAAGAAAAACCTTCAACCGGCGAGTTATTCTTCCTCTTTGCCGACCACGTGGGCGATGGAAGAAACCTTGTCCCCGGACTCCAGCGAAATCAGGCGCACCCCAACTGCGCTTCTTCCGGTCTCGCGGATCTCAGATGGCGAGGAACGCACGATCATCCCTTTTTTCGTGACCGCCATGATCTGGTCATCATCCATGACTGAAAGGACACTAACGACCTTGCCGTTCTTGTCGGTGATCTTGACGTTGATGATGCCTTTGCCGGCGCGCGACTGCGTGCGGTAATCGGCAAAATCCGAACGTTTGGCGTAACCGAGTTCGCAAACGGTCAAAAGCTTGGCCCCGGTCTTGTCCACGTCCGGCGAGAAAACCAGCATGCCGACGACATAATCGCCCTTGTCCAAATTAATGCCGTGAACACCTTTGGCAGAACGGCCCATGTCGCGCAATAATTTTTCCGGGAAGCGGAGCGCAATGCCTTCATGGGTCGCCAAAAGGACATCTTCTTTGCCGTTACTTAAATTGACCCCGATAAGCTCGTCGTCCTTTTCCAAGCCAATCCCGACAATGCCGCCTTTGCGCGTGTTGCCATAAACGGACAGCTTGGTCTTTTTAACCAATCCCTGTTTGGTCGCGAAAACTACGAATTGATCATCCCGAAATTCCTTAACAGCGACGATCGCGCTTATTTTTTCCTCAGGCTTGAAAGACAAAAGGTTCACAATGGCCTTGCCCTTGGCCGTGCGCGAAGCGATCGGAATCTCATAGACCTTAAGCATGCGCACAATACCCAGGTTCGAAAATATCAAAAGGTGGTCTTTGGAAGACGCCACAAAGACGCGGTTGACAAAATCTTCATCGCCCGTCGTCATGGCGGTAACACCTTTGCCGCCGCGCTTCTGGCTGCGGTACCCGTCAACGCTGAGGCGTTTGATGTAGCCGTTGTTGCTGACGGTGATCGCCATTTCCTCGTCGGCAATAAGGTCTTCAACCTCAATATCCTCGACTTTGCCGGTGATCTCGGTGCGGCGCTCATCGCCAAATTTCTTTTGGATCTCCAAAAGCTCGTCTTTGATAATGCCGTCGACACGTTGATCGGACGCCAAAATAGCTCGAAAATTATCGATGTCTTTTAACAGCTGCTGGTATTCGCCTTCAATCTTGTCCTGCTCGAGGGCGGTCAAACGCTGCAGCTGCATTTCCAGGATCGCCTGCGACTGGATCTCGCTTAGATCAAAATTTTTCATAAGCGCGACCTTGGCTTCCGTCGTGCTCTTGGACTTCTTGATCGTCTTTATGATCTCGTCGATAAATTTAAGCGCAATGCGCAAGCCTTCCAGGATATGTGCGCGCCGTAAAGCCTTGTCCAGATCAAACTGTGTTCTGCGACGGATCACAATGCGCCGATGGTCGAGATAATACCCCATCAATTGTTTGAGGTTCAAAACGACCGGCCGCTTGTTGACGAGCGCAAGATTGATGATGCCGAACGTTGTCTCCATCTGCGTGTGCTTGAACAAATAGTTAAGCACGATCTGCGCATCCACATCCCGACGGAGTTCAATGACAATCCGGATACCGTCCTTGTCGGATTCATCGCGAATATCAGTGATCCCATCCACACTCTTATTCTGCACAAGATCGGCAATATGAGATATTAAATTGGCTTTGTTGACCTGATACGGGAGCTCGGTGACGATGATCGCCTCACGGTTGGCCTTCTGGTGTTCAACAGCGGCTTTGGCGCGGATGATCACTTTCCCTCGACCAGTGTTATAGGCGTCGTGGATGCCTTCACGCCCGCAAATGATGCCTTCCGTCGGGAAATCCGGGCCCTTAACAAATTTCATCAGGTCTTTGATGGTCGCATCAGGATTTCCCAAAAGATGGACGATGCCCTGCGTGACCTCAGTCAGGTTATGCGGCGGCATGTTGGTGGCCATACCGACAGCAATACCGCTTGAGCCGTTGACCAAAAGATTAGGAATAGCTGCCGGTAAAATATCCGGCTCCTGAAGCGATCCGTCGAAATTGGGGCTAAAATCAACTGTTTCTTTCTCAATGTCGGAAAGCATACCTTCAGCAACGGAAGCCATGCGCGCCTCCGTGTAGCGCATCGCCGCGGCCGAATCCCCGTCGATAGATCCAAAGTTCCCCTGCCCGTCGATCAAAGGATAGCGTAACGAGAAGTCCTGCACCATACGGACCATAGTGTCGTACACGGCAACGTCGCCATGCGGATGGTATTTACCCAACACTTCACCGACGATACGCGCGCTTTTTTTATACGGTTTGTTGTGCTCGAGGTTCAAATCCTTCATCGCGTACAAAATGCGGCGGTGAACAGGCTTCAAGCCGTCGCGCACGTCCGGAAGGGCGCGGCCGACGATAACGCTCATCGCATAGGAAAGGTAAGAATTCTTCATTTCCTCTTCGATATAAACGGGAATGATCTTTTCTTTGCTGTTCAAATCTCTCATCGTGTCATAACCTTTCTTCAAATGCTTGGTCGGGCGCCGGGTGTCAGGCGTTGGGCGCCAAACGCCCGACGCCAAACACCAAACGAATATTAAACGTCCAAATTTTTAACTTCGTGGGCATACGCCTCGATGAATTCCCGGCGGGGTTCGACCGCATCCCCCATAAGGATGGAGAACGTCTTGTCAACCTCAACGGCATCTTCCAGCGCCACCTTTAAGAGCGTGCGCCGTTGCGGGTCCATGGTGGTGTCCCACAATTGTTGCGGGTTCATCTCCCCCAGACCTTTGTAGCGCTGGGTGTGCATGCCTTTTTTGGCCTGCGCTCGAATGAACGCGGTGATCTCTTTGAGCGAAAATAATTCGTGAATGTCTTTTTCGTCCTCGATGGAAAAGATCGGCTTGAGCGCCACGGGCGCCGCCTTTCCTTTTCCTTTTTTATCATTAGCCAAAAGCGGCGCCTGGTCCTGAATGTGTTCGTAGTCCTCCAGATCGAGCTCGTATTTATCCAATTTGCGCTGGCTCTCGCTTAGCTCCTCGGCCTCAAAGATCTCGACATATTGCGTTTCCTCGTCGTCCTTGGTCAATTCCGCAAGTTCTTTATCATCAAACACGTATTCGGCCTTGCCCTTGATCTTCACAATATACTTGGGGAATTTTTTGGCTTTGGCGTCATAATGCTGGAACAAATCTTTCACATCGATGTTGCGACGCTTGAGGATCTCGCAAATATGTTCCACCTCCACCAAATGTTCCATGATCTCTTTAAGCTGCGTGGCATTGTAGGTTTTCTTGCCCGCGAGTTTTGTAAGCTTTATGCCGTCGAGGCCGAGATCCAAAATAAGCGCATTCATTTCTTTTTCCGTCTGGATATATTCCTCGCGCTTGCCGCGGGTTACCTTATATAAAGGCGGCTGGGCGATATACACGTGCCCGCCCTGGATCAAAGGCAGCATCTGGCGGTACAAAAGCGTCAGGATAAGCGTGCGGATGTGCGAACCGTCAACGTCAGCGTCGCACATAAGAATGATCTTGTGATAACGCAATTTTTCCACGTTAAAATCCTCGCCGACACCGCTGCCCAGCGCGGTTATGATCGTGCGGATCTCTTCGTTGCTTAAAATTTTATCCAGGCGCGATTTCTCAACGTTCAGGATCTTTCCCTTGAGGGGCAAAATGGCCTGGAACGTACGGTCGCGGCCCTGTTTGGCGGAGCCGCCGGCAGAATCTCCCTCGACCAGATACAATTCGCACATGGTCGGGTCTTTCTCGGAACAATCCGCAAGCTTGCCCGGCAAGCCGCCGCTGTCCAAAGCGCCTTTACGACGGGTAAGCTCACGCGCTTTGCGGGCCGCTTCACGGGCCTGCGACGCCAGGATCGCTTTATCAATAATCTTGTTGGCCACCGGCGGGTTTTCTTCAAAAAATGATCCCAACGCCTCAAATGTGACGGAAGACACAAGCCCGTCGATCTCGGAGTTACCGAGCTTGGATTTGGTCTGGCCTTCGAACTGCGGATTCGGAAGCTTGATGCTGATAACCGCGGTCAATCCTTCACGGGTATCATCCCCTGAGATGGCAATCGTGTCCTTTGCTGATTTCTTATTCTTGGCATACTGGTTGATCGCGCGCGTCAATGCCGAACGAAAACCGGTTAAATGCGTACCGCCGTCAACGGTATTAATGTTGTTCGCGTAAGCAAATACGTTTTCCGTGTAGCCGTCGTTGTATTGGAGCGCGACCTCGATCGTGACCCCGTCCTTTTCTTTCTCAAAATAACAAATTTTTTTATGAAGCACTTCTTTGTTCTGAGACAAGTGCTCGACGAAAGAAACGATACCGCCCCTAAAATTAAACACCGTCTCCTTGGGCTTGTCCCCGCGCACGTCGATCAATTTGATCGTCAGGCCTTTATTCAAGAAAGCGAGCTCGCGCAGACGCTTGGCCAAAATGTCATACGCAAAAACGTGCGTTTCTTTAAAGATCGTCCTGTCAGGTTTAAACGTGACCTTGGTTCCTGTGGTCTTGGTCTTGCCGATGACGGTGAGTTTTGAGACGGTCTTGCCGCGCTCATAACGCTGATGATAAATTTTTCCGTCGCGCTTGACCTCGACTTCCAGCCAATCGGAGAGCGCATTCACGCAGCTGACGCCAACCCCGTGTAAACCGCCGGAAACCTTGTAAGAATTTTTATCGAACTTCCCGCCGGCATGAAGCGTTGTTAAGGCCACCTCAACCGCGGGTTTCTTTTCTTTGGGATGGATATCCACGGGAATGCCGCGGCCGTTATCCACGACGGTGATCGATTCGTTCTGATTGATCGTGACCTCGATCTCCGTGCAAAAGCCGGCCAAAGCCTCGTCGATGGAATTGTCCACGACCTCGTACACCAGATGATGCAGCCCCCGGCTGGCGGTGTCCCCGATATACATTGCCGGGCGCATGCGCACAGCCTCCAGGCCTTCCAGGACCTGGATATTGCTGGCGTCGTACTTGTCGGTTGCCGCCTGTTTTTTTGGTGTTAAGTCCGATGTTTTTGCCATGGGCTCTTCCTTTAACTTGCTTTATTTGATCTTTCCGACTTTGAAAATAATATCCGCCAATTCCGGGATTTCCTTTTTTAAATTTTTAACCAGCTCCCCTTTAAATGTGCTTAACTGGAACATTCTCGCCGAGGAATCAACGTTGACCCGCAGCATTCCTTTTTGAAAATCTTTGACCGAAGAATGCTCCGCGTGCTCCCTGGCCGCGATCTTCCAAACCTCGTGGATATTGCGTTTAGAATTCGGTTTTTTCAACGAGAGGTTCTCGATGACCTGTGGAATGATATCGCGGATGGATTCCATTTTCAACAAATTTTACAATTTTGGTAACGTTTTACGGCTAAAGTAACGAAACGGACTTCGTAACCGTAACCAATGATTGCCTTTTAAATACGCATCGGCAACGCCAAATACAAGTAATCATTCACCCTTAAAACACATGGTTTATCCGACCCCTGAAATTCCAGCGGGATCGTTTCATCATTGATATTTTTTAAGACATCAATGAGATACTGCGGATTAAATCCGACGATAAGTTCGGATTCCCCATATTCAACTTTAACTTCCTCCCGAGATTCACCCACATCCGGCGTGCTTTTGGAGACCACGAGCTTGTCTTTGAATAATTCGAATTTGATCGCCTGAAAATCCGGGGTGGAAAGTAAATTGGCCCGGCGAATGGCCGCCAACAAATCTTCACGGTTAACCTTGACCTTGGTTGGGATCTCTTTAGGAATGACCTGCTTATAATTAGGGAATTCGCCTTCGATGATACGGGTTGCAATCAGTGTGCCGTCGATATCGAATAACACCTGGTTGGTCCCGGTTATAAACGTGATCTCTCCGGTATCTTTTAAATTACGGCTTATCTCCTGAACGGCTTTCACAGGTAAAATGACCGATATCTCTTTATTGCTTGGCTGAACTAATTTTCGCTCAATTTTAGCCAGGCGCCTTCCGTCCGTTGCGACCACCCGCACCACATCCCCCTCCACTTCCAACAACAGACCGTTTAAAACATACCTTGATTCTTCATGAGACACCGCAAAAACAGTCAAACGCAGCATTTCTTTAAAATCGGCCTGTTTGATACGGATCGCTTCCTTATCTTTGAATTCCGGGAATTTCGGATATTCCTCTTTAGGAAGCCCGATCAATTTGAACCGGCATTGCTCTCCTTCAATCTCTACCTGATTGTTTTTACGGGCATGGATAATAATATCCCCAGAGGGCAATTCGCGTACAATATCACTAAATCTTTTGGCGGGAAGAGTTATTGCGCCTTCTTCATAGATATTCACAGGTAATTCACAGGAAATTCCAATGTCCAAGTCTGTAGTATTTAATTTTAATATGTTATTTTTAGTTTCTAATAACATATTGGAAAGTATAGGCAATGTGGCTTTGGGTGAAACAATATTTTGAACGATTTGAATGCCGGCTAACAATTGATCTTTACTTAATTTGATTTTCATAACAAATCCCTTCGAATGCTATTTTTAATCTCTAAAGAGAACTAGTAGTAGCCGTATTAATAGTCCCTGTGGGAAATATGAACAAGCTTAAAACCAATGATCCTTGAATGATTTATATCAAATTAGCGTGTGTGCAGCTCTTGAACAACGAACTCGTGCATCTTGGATTACACCATTAAGCTTGTGGTTAACTGTTCGATGGTCCTTCGTAATTCGGAACTAGCGTTAATATCCTTCTCGATTTTTTTACAGGAATGCAAAACAGTTGTGTGATCTTTTCCGCCAAATGCGTTGCCGATCTCCGGCAAAGAATGTTTGGTCAATTTCCTTGTTAAATACATGGCGATCTGGCGCGGCAAAACCAAATATTTTTGGCGCCGGCTGGTTTTAAGGTCTGCTATACTGACATTAAAGAATTCAGAAACTTTTTTTTGGATCATTTCAACGCTTATGATCTTGACCGATTCTTTGACCATGTCTTTGAGAATGTTTTTGGTCAAATCCAGCGAGATCGGTTTTTCTTCCAACAAAGAATAGGCCACCACCCGGATCAGCGCGCCTTCCAGCTCCCGGATGTTGGTCTTGATCTGTTCGGCAATAAAATAGATAACGTCGTCGGGAACCTTGACCGATTCTAATTCCAATTTTTTTCTCAAGATCGCTACGCGTGTTTCAAAATCCGGCGGTTGGATGTCCGTGATTAAGCCCCACGCAAAGCGCGAAACCAAACGTTCTTCCAAATTGGAGATCTCTTTGGGCGGCCGGTCCGAACAAATAATGATCTGTTTGCGGTTATCGTGCAGTGTATTAAAGGTGTGAAAAAATTCTTCCTGGGTGGATTCTTTTCCGGCAATAAAGTGAATGTCGTCAATGAGAAGCACATCGATGTTGCGGTATTTTTGCCGGAACTGGATCGTGGTTTTATGCCGGATAGCGTTAATAAGTTCATTGGTAAACTGTTCGGACGAGATGTAACAATGCTTTAAATTCGGATGATGCTTTTGGACGTAGCCGGTGATCGCCTGCATCAAATGGGTTTTTCCTAACCCGACCGGGCCGTAAATAAAAAGCGGGTTATACGCTTTGGCCGGCGATTCGGCAACGGCAAGGCTTGCCGCATAGGCAAAGCGATTGCTGGACCCGACAACAAAATTATTGAAAGAGAACCGCGGATTAAGCTCCCCTCCGGTTTTTTGGGCCGGCGAATAGCTTTGTGGGATGGCCCGGGGCTTGGATACCGCTTGAGGTTCGGCCATGTTGGGATTGACGTCGAATTCGATCGCCACATCGATCTTCGCTTCGTCCTGGACGATCTTTTTGATAACGGAAAGGTAGTGGTCAATGAGCCAATCTTTAAAAAACTCGTCGGGAGTTTCGATAAGAAGCGTTTGCGGTGATTTTTCTTTGGGGCTTAAATTGGAAAACCAGGTTTCATAGGACGCCTCCCCCACCTGGCTTTTGATGGCACCCTGCGCGTTTTCCCAAACTTTGATCAAGCCCATAATCAACCCAGTATAAATACGTAAACAATTGAAAATATTATATTAAGAAATAAGCCAAATTTTTAATCCACAGCTTATCCACAGGTGTGGATTGGTGGATTTAAAAAATTCTGCCCAAAGATCAAAAAATCAACGTGCGTTGTTATCAGGCCAAACGCACACAAAGCTAAAAAGTTTTTTTATTATAGCAAAGAAGTTTCCCAATGCAATGGAATTTTCTAAATGCCAGCATAACCATAAGCAACCCTCCCAAAAAACAGGAGCGTCTCCCCCCTTCCTGGTTCGGCATTTTTCGACGGGAACCGGCCCAAATAATCGTCGTTAACGCGTTGTGTGCCAAATTGTTTAGGGTTTGCATTAATTAGTGTTGACTAGGAAAAAACCTATGTTATAATTCTGCAACTATGAAAAAACATCTGAAGACTCCAACAAAAATTGTCGGGAAAAGAAAGCATGGATTCCGTCGGAGAATGAAAACCGCGGACGGCCGCCAAGTTCTTAAACGCAGACGCGCCAAAGGTCGTAAACGATTAACCATTTAAGATAATCTCGTCGGTATGGACGATGGTATAGAATGGTTCACATAGTCACCTTTTTTATTCGGTCTTATCAGAAGATCAGTTCGGTTTTTTTACCGCATGCCTGCCGCTTCTACCCCACGTGTTCCCACTATGCCATTGGGGCGCTGGAAAAGCACGGCGTCCTTAAAGGGGCATTCAAGGTGTTTTTCCGTATATTAAGGTGTTCTCCCCTGTCCAAAGGGGGTTACGATCCCGTTTTATAGCTTATGGAACAAAAAACTTTTTTAGCCATAGTCCTTTCTTTTATATTTTTATTAAGTTATAACTTTTTGGTTGCAGAACCTCAGCAAAAACAGAGAGCTTTAAAATCATTAGAAGTTATTGATAATAAACAAGTTATAACTATTGATAAAAACAATCCTCAGCCCACCCCCCCATTAGTAGCGATCCAAGATACGGCCGGTCCAGAAACATCTTTGGAAAATGAAGTATTCCGGATCGACTTCTCAGCAAACCAGGGAACTATTAAAACGCTATTTTCCAAACCCGATAACTATGCTTCGATCCTGGACAATTTTTTGAACTTTTCTTCTACTGCCAAACTTGAATCTTATCGGGTCGATGACAAAACATTCCAATTTTTATATAAAGATGAAGGTCTTGAAATTACAAAGAGCTTGAAAGTTATCGATAATAATACGCTTAAAGGTCAAGTTGAATATAAGAATACGTCCAATTTGTCCAATCTGAAGAATGTCCAATTTAATCTTTTCAGCATAGATATCCATCGCATTAAAGACGACAAAGATAAAATGCATGATAATATGCTTTTTGAATATTCAATTTTTGCTGATAATAAAATTGTACGAAAAAGTAATGCTTTCAAATTTTCCGATAAAGAACAAAAGACAGAACAAAAAACGATCGAATGGGCCGGCTGGAGGGACAGATATCATTTTACCGTTGTAAAACCGGAATTTAAAACCGTCAGCTATACCATTGACCCGGTTGACGATTATCGATTAGCCATCGCAGTGAATGCAGGGGAGCACAAACTTGATCCCGGCTCCACACAAAGATTTGATTTTACGATCTATACGGGTCCGCAGGACTTGCAATTACTAAAAAAGCTCGACGGTAATGTGAATAAAATTATGGCGTTCAGCGGATTTGCTTTGCTTGATATTATCGAAAAATTTATTTATAATGTGTTGTTGTTCATGAATAAATTTATTCCGAATTGGGGCGTATGTATTATTTTGATCAGTTTGCTCGTCTACGGTGCCACATATCCGTTGACCTTAAAGAGCATGCTTTCGATGCGCAAGATGCAAGAATTACAGCCAAAAATGGCTGAATTGCGCGAGAAATATAAGAATAACCCTCAAAAATTAAACACAGAGGTCGTTCAGCTTTACAAGATCCATAATGTAAATCCTTTAAGCGGCTGTTTGCCGATGCTTTTGCAAATGCCGGTATTTATCAGCTTGTACCAGGTTCTTTGGAGAACACATAACTTCCAGGGGGCCAAATTTCTGTGGATCAAAGATCTTTCCGAGCCGGATAGATTGTTTGTTTTATCGTCGAGTCTGCCATTGATAGGGAACGATTTGAATATTTTGCCGCTTCTGATGACGGTTGTGATGTTCTTTCAGCAGAAATTATCCTCGAAAAACATGGTTGTAACAGATGAGGCTCAGGCAATGCAGCAAAAAATGATGCTGTTCGTGATGCCTGTTTTTATAGGAGCTATATTTTATAAATTTGCCAGCGGGCTGACGCTCTATTTCACCGTTTTTTATTTATTGTCCACTCTGACGCAATATAAAATGTCCAAATTGAATAAGGTTCAATAGATGACTAAAAATGGCAAGAGCTTTGAATTTGAAGGATGTACTGTTGAAGAGGCCATTAAAAAAGCCATGAAATCTCTTAAAATCCCAAGGGATAATTTTGAGGTTAAAGTTGTTTGTGAGGAACAGCGCGGTTTATTCGGCATGGAAGGGGCCAAGCTGGCCAAAATAAGAGTAACCATAAAATAAGCTCAATGTTTCACGTGAAATAGGTGATTAATGGAAGGGTTCTCTGTTGATTATGTTATGGGTTTGATTGTAGGAGAGAGGTCGTTTACAGGAGATAAAAAGAAACCGTGTATTGGATTAAAGTTGCACAAAAATGACCCAATTCCATTAAATGCTGTTCAGAAGTTATTGGGCGGACGTATTTATGGTTTTTATGACCATGATAGACGTAAATATCGTATGTTGCTTGTCCGTGGGAAAGATTTGAAAAGTGCTGTTGATTTAATCGAGCGCAAGCTGCCCCAGTCAAGAAAGAGAGAGTTATTTATTGATTGGAGAAAGAAATGGGCCGTTTGAATATAAGACATTAGGGTCTGATTATGGCGAAAATCATCTCAATCTGTAATCAAAAAGGCGGCACAGGGAAAACCACCACAGCTGTCAATTTGGCTGCTGCGCTGGCTGTGCTGGACAAAAAGGTTCTTATCGTTGATGTTGATCCCCAGGGAAACGCTACAAGCGGAGTTGGGGTCAATAAGAATGAAATACAAAAATCTGTCTACGACGTTCTGCTCAACAGAATTCCCATCCAAGAAACTATTACAAAGACCAATTATAAAAATCTCGATATAGTTCCTTCCAACATTAATTTGACCGGCGCCGAGATTGAACTTGTTGGAGCCTTATCAAGAGAAACCCGCCTTAAAAAGGCACTTGATTTGATCAAAGATCAATACGATTATATTTTCATTGATTCTCCGCCGTCGTTAGGCCTTTTGACATTGAATGCCTTTGTCGCCAGTGATTCGATCTTAATTCCCATTCAGTGTGAATTCTATGCGCTGGAAGGGGTATCTCAGCTTTTGAATACAATCAATCTTATCCGGGATGGATTGAATTCTTCATTAGATATCGAAGGCGTGTTATTGACGATGGCGGATTTTCGAACGAACTTAACCGGCGAGGTCATTAACGAGATTAATAATTATTTTAAGAATAAAGTTTACAAAACCATCATTCCGCGCAATATTAAATTGAGCGAATGCCCGAGTTTTGGAAAGCCGATCAATCATTATGATAACAATTCGATCGGCGCTAAAAAGTACGCTGAGCTGGCCAAAGAGTTTTTGGGACAATTGAATATAGCTGTAACTAATTGATATATAATAATTTACGTAATAATCAGGAGGAGAGAATGGATCATAAAGTTTTAGGCAAAGGCTTATCTGCGTTGATTCCTGAAAAATCCGAACAATCCTCGTCGGATAGCGTAAGCTATATTAAAACAAATTTGATCAAAGACAGCCGCCTTCAGCCGCGCACGTATTACGACGAACAAAAACTCGCGGACCTTGTCGCGTCCATCAAAGAAAAAGGCGTTTTGCAGCCGATCCTCGTCAGAAAATCAGGCGCGGAATACGAAGTCATCGCTGGTGAACGGCGCTTGAGGGCAGCGCGCACCCTTAATTTAGAGAGCATTCCCGTAGTCATTAAGACCGCGACCGACCGCGAGGCATTGGTTTTAGCGCTTATAGAAAATATTCAACGCGAAGAATTAAACGCCATTGAAGAAGCACAGGGTTTCAGAAAACTTATTGAGGAATTTCATTTCAGTCAGGAGGATGTTGCCAAATCTGTGGGCAAAGACCGCTCGACGATCAGCAATTTGTTGAGGCTCCTTAAGCTGCCCGAGGATATTCAAAAAGCGATCTATACCGGCAAACTCTCGACGGGCCACGCGCGCGCGCTTTTAGCCGTCGAGGATAAAAAACTTCAGCAAAAACTTTTTAATGACGCGATTGCCAGGGGATTATCCGTGAGAGAAGTGGAGCGCTTGGTCAAAAAAATCTCCGAAGCCTCTTCGTCCGTCGGGACAAAAAAACCGGAAGCAAAAAATCAGGACGTGGCATCCCTGGAAGAAGACCTGCAAAGAGTGCTCGGCACAAAAGTCCGCGTGCTTGCCCAGAATAAAAAAGGCAAGATCGTTATTGAATACTATTCGTTCGAGGATTTGGACCGCATCATCGGGATTATCAAGAAATGAAAACACCGGCCCTGGTTATCATCAAGCCCGAAGGCCTTTACCGGGGGCTCATTGGGCATGTCCTTAATAAATTTATAAAAACCGATTTGGAGATCGTAGCGATGCGTTTGGTGCACGTGTCGCGACCGTTGGCCGAGGAGCATTATAAGCAACTTAAGGGCCGACCATTTTATAATGGTGTCATCGACCATTTGATGGGCATTTACCATGAGCGCTCCAGAGCGCTCGTGATTGTTTATTACGGCGAGGATGCTATTAAAAAATGCCGCAAGATCGCGGGCGCGACCAATCCGGAAGAGGCAGACCCCAAAAGCATCCGCGGCTCTTTCGGCCGCATCACTAGCAAGGGCATTTATGAAAACGTGGTTCACGTGTCTTCGGATGCTAATGAGGCCAAACGTGAGATCCGTTTGTGGCTTGAACCCGACGATGTTTACGTGAACCTTTATCCAACTAAAATCATCAAGCAACATAATATTCCGAAAAGGGTGTGGAAATGATTACAGGCATGACCGGTTTCGGGGCTTCCGAAATCACAACTGAAAATATCAAAGGCACTATCGAAGTTAAAACGGTTAACCATCGGTATTTTGACATATCTTATTACTTGCCAATAGGTTTCGCATCTATAGAAGAAAAAGTACGTCGTTTGGTAAATGAGGAAGTTAAGCGCGGGAAGGTGACGGTTGCTTTAAAAATTACCCAGCGTTCTGTCCAGACAGGGGCGCTCAATCGCGAGGCGGTCAAAAAATATTTAGATGTAGCCAAGATTTTGGAAAAGAATTATGGCCTGAAGAATCAAATGACTGTTTCCGATCTTTTGCGCTTGCCTGGCGTCATTGACGTGCAGGACAATATTGTTGACCCTGAAAAACTTTGGCCGTTCATCGAAAAAGCTCTGCGCAAGGCCTTGAAGAGTTTGATTATGATGCGCAAGCGTGAAGGCAAGAGCCTGGCCGCCGATATTTTAGATAAATTAAAAATCATGTCCTGTGAGATCGTAAAAATTCGCCAGCGCGCCCGGACGCTTTTGCAAGAGAAGAAAAAAACTTTAACCAACGAAGAATTTTCTTCTTTTCAAAAAAGCAACGACATTAATGAAGAGCTCACGCGCCTTTCCCACTATATTAATGAGGCAAAAGTTCTTTTCAAATCCGGCGATCTCGTCGGAAAAAGGTTCGATTTTGTCGGCCAGGAAATGCAGCGTGAGACCAACACCATTGGGTCTAAAGTGCAGGATCAACTGGTGTCGAACGCGGTTATCGCTTTAAAAAGCAAGATCGAAAAAATCCGCGAACAAGCGCAGAACGTGGAATAACCCCGCTTTGAGAAATCCTTCCTATGGCTATTGACCTTCTTTCTATCAAACAAAATGTCAAATCTCCAAACTTTGTTGGTTGGAGTCATTGGAGATTTGACATTGAATAAAGAAAAGGTCAACAAAGGCAAGATCGTTATCATATCAGGGCCTTCCGGATCGGGCAAAACAACGCTTCATAAAATGCTGCTGGAAAGCCCCGCGCTTAAGGGCAGATTGGTTAAATCCATTTCAGCCACCACGCGGCCCATGCGTCCCGGTGAAAAAAACGGGAGGGATTATCTTTTTATGACCCCGAAAAGATTCGAATACAAGATCCGGGCCGGGCATTTTCTTGAATGGCAGAAAGTGTTTGCGAATTACTACGGCACGCCCCAAAAGAACGTCCGTCAGCTGTTAAAGACGGGCAAGCACGTTCTTTTGTGCATCGACGTGAAAGGGGCGAAAGTGGTTCGCAGGATGTTCCCGGACGCGGCTTCCGTTTTTATCAAGACCCCGTCTGCGGCCATTTTGAAAAAACGGCTGGAAGCCAGAGCCCAGGACAACCACCAGAGCAAGGCATTGCGCCTTAAGATCGCCAAACAGGAGCTTCGCGAAGCCAAACATTACGATTATCGGATCGTCAATGACCGGCTGGATGCGGCCTGCCGGGAACTTGAGCATATCATTTCCCGCGCCGTGGGATTAGCCCGGTAGGGGCACAGCATGCTGTGCCCCTACACGCGGTTTCTATGATTGACAACTCACGACGGATATGATATATAAACAGGTTCTATCTATAAAGATATATTCAGGGGAAACGTTATTTTTTTGACCAAGGAGGAATGTTTACGATGGCCTATCAACCGTTAGAGGACCTTTTGCCGAAAGCAGGGGGAAGTGTTTATAAATTAGTTCGCCTGGCCTCCAAGCGCGCCTCCGAATTGGCAGACAACAAGCCCAATTTGATCGACGCTCCTATCGCACAGAAACTAGCAACGATTGCGCTTCGCGAGATTGCCGCCGGGAAAGTGGTCCTTAAAAGCGTGGCCGACGAGTTCAAACCGGCAACCGAAAAAAGCCGCAAAGCCGCAAAGACCGAAGAATCCCCGGAAGAAGAATCCGTAAAAGTTTAAGATGGCCAAAAAGACCAAAAAGGTTATTTTGGGTGTGACGGGTAGTATTGCCGCGTATAAAGCGGGCGATATTATCCGTCGCCTCCAGGATCGCGGTCATGACGTCACCGTCGTTATGACCAAAGAGGCCGAAGAGTTTGTAACGGCCTTGACGCTCGCGGGCCTTTCCGGCAAACCTGTTTACAATCGAATGTTCGACGAGGGACAGGGCGCGTGGGCGATGCCGCATATCAGCCTAGCCAAAGAAGCGGATGTTTTTTTGATCGCTCCAGCCACCGCGAATGTGATCGCAAAATTAGCCCACGGTTTGGCCGACGATCTTTTGACCTGCCTTGCCATTTCGACCAAAGCGCCCATTGTGATCGCGCCCGCCATGAATACCGAGATGTTCGAAAACAAAATCGTTCAGGAAAATTGCAAGAAGTTAAAGGCATCAGGGTTTAAATTTGTTGAGCCCACGCAGGGCAAGCTTGCCTGCGGCGTTACCGGTATGGGCCATTTGGCCGAAGTGGACGATATCGTCGCCACCATCGAGAAAGTCTAAAATTTGGCGTGGTAGCCAAGTGGCTCCGACTGATGTGGGATTAGCAATTTAAGGAAGTCGGAGTCCTGACGGAGACCGTCAGGATAAGGCAGATCTATTTAGCGGCGTGGTAGCCAAGTGGTAAGGCAGTGGTCTGCAAAACCACTATTCACCGGTTCGATTCCGGTCCACGCCTCCAATTTAGAGGTAAGAGGTAAGTGTTAAGAGGTAAGATAAAAATTTAAAAAATTTTATCAAGATCTCGACTGGAATAGCGGCGTTAGTTGAAGTTTTCTTACCACTTACCACTTACCACTTACCTCTTATCTCTGTTGTTATCGGGCGGGTGGTGGAATTGGTATACACGCAGGACTTAAAATCCTGTGGCCGTAAGGCTGCGAGGGTTCAAATCCCTCCCCGCCCACCATACTTACCATAAATGCGCAAAACTTTTTAACCGAAAGGCAAAAGTTTTGCACTCTTTATTAGAAAAACAGAATGGGCTCTGTTGAGGCTCCGTCCGAAACAGAGCCCGGTGGAAAGTTGAGGATAGAAAATAGAAGTTAGAAAAGAATAATCGTTTCGAATTTTCTATTTTCCGACTCCTATTTTCTACTTTTTTAAAATTACGGACCCATAGCTCAGTTGGTTAGAGCGTTTCCTTGACATGGAAAAGGTCACAAGTTCGAGTCTTGTTGGGTCCATTTTATTGAGCCTATTAGTATGACGCAGCCTACATATAAAGCATATCGATCAAAAAATCAAATATCACTACACATTGTTCAGCCGAACTATTCAATATTGTTAATACTCTCCAAACGCGAATGGAATTTATTGATACGTTTTTGCAAAATAACTAAAAATAGAAATTTTTTACCAAAAGGTAAGATCCAAGCTTCGCAGGTAGATTTGCCTACTAGTAAAATTTATTACATAGAGCGAGATGAGAAGAAATTTCTAAAAAGGATGCAACAATTGTTAGGGGATGTGTTTAAAGAAGTCTACACCACAAAAGAAAAGAAGCGACTTAAGGAAGAAGAGATAAAAAGAAATAAAGAAATTATTCGTAAAGGATTGCCCGAGAAAATATATATACGTACGGAAAGAACAAGTTTCTGTTTTGAAAGAGAAGAATTTAGGAAATTCAGAGATTTTATATTAAAACCTAATAATTTAATAGAATATAAATATTAAAATTTATGGATTATACAAAAGATATCGATAAACTTCGTCATAGCTGCTCGCACATCATGGCTCAGGCCGTTAAAGAGCTTTGGCCCGACGTGAAAGTGACGATCGGCCCTGCCATCGACAATGGCTTTTATTATGATTTTGATAAGAAAGAGCCTTTCTCCGACGAGGATTTAGCCAAGATCACAAAAAAAATGCGCCAAATCATCGAGCGCAAACCTGCCTTCACACGTAGCGAGATGGACCGTAACGAAGCCAAGGCGATGTTTGCTAAGATGGGTGAGACATATAAAGTCGAGCTTATCGAAAAAATCCCAGACGAGAAAGTTACGATCTATAAAACCGGCGAAGAGTGGTTTGATCTTTGCAAAGGCCCGCACGTCGAGCATGCCGGGCTTATCAAAGGTTTTAAGCTTTTGTCCGTTGCTGGCGCGTATTGGCGCGGCGATGAAACAAAACCGATGCTTCAGCGCATCTACGGGACCGCCTTCGCCTCGCAAAAAGAGCTCGACGAATATTTGAAGATGCTCGAGGAAGCCTCCAAGCGCGATCATCGCAAGATCGCCACTCAACTCGATCTTTTCCATATTTATCATGAGACCGCCGGCGCCGGGCTCATCTTCTATCATCCGCCGGGCGCGATGCTGCGCAAGATCATTGAGGATTACATCAAGAACAAACATCTTGAGCGCGGGTATGACCTTGTTATGACGCCGAACATTCTAAAAGGAAAGCTTTGGGAGGTTTCCGGCCACGCCGAGCATTACAAACAGAACATGTATTATTTTAAAGTCGACAACGAAGACTACGCGGTCAAGCCCATGAATTGTCCGGGGCATATTTTGATTTATCAATCGAAAATCCGTTCTTATCGAGATTTGCCGGTCCGTTATTTTGAATTGGGAACGGTTTACCGTCAGGAAAAAGCAGGCGTTCTGCACGGGCTTTTGCGCGTGCGCGGCTTTACGCAGGATGACGCGCACATTTTCTGCCGCGCCGATCAAATTAAGGATGAGGTCATTAAAGTTTTAGATTTCGTCTTTGAGATCATGAACGATTTCGGTTTTCACGATCTGGATATCGAACTCTCGACGCAGCCCAAGGATTCGATGGGCAAGCAAGAGGATTGGGACACCGCGACCAAGGCGCTCAAAGATTCTTTAGAGGCCAAAGGCATCAAATATCAGGTCAACGAAGGCGACGGCGCTTTTTACGGTCCCAAGATTGACATTAAACTCAAAGATGCCATCGGCCGTCAGTGGCAGTGTGGTACTATTCAGTGCGATTTTAACCTGCCGCAGCGTTTTGACATCAAATATATCGGCGAGGATGGCAAAGAGGCGCGGCCGATCATGCTGCATCGCGCGATCTTGGGCAGTTTAGAGCGTTTTATCGGCACCATGATCGAGCATTACGCGGGCAATTTTCCGGCATGGCTTGCTCCGACCCAGGTTATCATCATTCCCATCAAGGCAGAACAGAATGCTTACGCACAAAAGCTAAAAGAAAATTTACAATCCGTAAACATGCGGGTTATAATTGACGATGGCAACGAAACTTTGGGCAAACGCATTCGCGAGGGCACGATGAAGAAGGTTCCGTATGTTTTGGTCATCGGCCAAAAGGAACTGGAGAGCGGCCAGGTCGCTGTTCGCAAGCGCGGCGGTATTGATCTGGGCGTCATGAGCCCCGAGGCGTTTACAGACTTGCTTACAAAAGAGATTGTTGACAAAAAATGAATCCCGGCGATAATATAAGACTTTCTTACGATTTAACTCATGGTTAAATTAAAGCGTTGAACCGCAAAAACAATTAGATAAAAATGTTTCTTAACAGGGGGGTGGTCATATTTTAAAGTATATTCGCGTCAATCAGAAGATTCGCGCCAAAGATTTACGGATTATTGGTCCTGAAGCTGAACAGTTGGGCGTTATGACTTTGCAAAAAGCGTTGGAAACTGCCGAAGAAGCCGGGTTAGATCTGGTTGAGATCGCCCCCACGGCCAACCCGCCGGTCTGCCGCATCATGGACTATAGTAAATTTAAATATGATCAGGAAAAGAAAGAGCGGCGTGTTAAGAAGAGCCAAAAGATTGCGCAGTTAAAGCAGATACGTGTAAAACCTCATATTGACGAGAATGATTATCAGACCAAGCTCAAGCAGACGGTAGGGTTTTTAAATAAAAAAGATAAAGTTAAAGTGAACCTATTTTTTCAGGGACGGGAAATGTCTTTCCGTGACAAGGGCAAGGTCGTTCTCGAACGCTTTGTGGCCGATACCCTCGCTATTGCCCAGGTTGAGAAGGACGTTTTCATGGAAGGCCGCGTGATGTCGGTCGTGCTTTCCCCGAAGTCTGATAAATGAAATTCCTGCGAAGCTTCCAAACGAAAGTTTTGAAGCGAAGCAGAATAAACAGGATTTAGAAAGGGCACATCATGGCGCATAAGCACAAAAAGAACAGAAAACAAAAGACACATAAAGGCGTTGCCAAGCGTTTTCGCCTGACCAAAACAGGCAAAGTTAAAAAACGCACAGCAGGCCGCCAACATATCTTAAGTAAAAAATCACGCAAGCGAAAACGTCACATGCGTAAGGATGGTTACCTTTCCGGAGCCCAGGCGAAGCTTGTAAGGAGGTTGTTGCCGTATGGTTAGAGTCAAAAGCAGCGTCACCGCTCATAAACGCAAAAAGCGTGTTTTAAAAGAAGCCAAGGGCCAGTGGGGTAGCCGAAGCAAACATTATAAAGAAGCGATCAAATCCATCAATCGCTCCAGAGTATTTAGCTATCGCGACCGCAAGGTAAGAAAACGCGAATTCCGCGCCCTGTGGATCATCCGCATCAAAGCTGCCTGCGAAATGGCCGGCATTTCCTATAGCCGTTTCATGAATGGTTTGCAGAACGCCAAGGTGGATATCAACCGCAAAATTTTAGCTGATCTGGCAGTGAATTCCAGCGCCGCGTTCAATAAATTAGTGGAAGTTGCTCAACAGGTAGGTCCCGCAGCCTCTGTTGCGAAAGCCGTTAAGAAGGCATAAATAACGTTAAATACGAAATTCAAAGCACGAAAGTCGCCCGCCCTGATACGCTCAGACGGGCCAGGGAAACAAATTTCAAATTTGAATGTTCCAAACTTGAAACATTCGAATTTCATATTTCGAATTTGTTTCGTATTTCCCTGGCCTGTCCGGCCAGGACAGGCGATATTCGTATTTCGATATTTTTTAGGTCGAGATTACGTTAACAGAGAGCGGCCTTATGTATATTGTCATCGTCGGGTGTGGACGCGTGGGCGCAGAATTGGCAAGGTTGCTTTCGACCGAAGGCAATGACGTTGTTGTCATTGACCCAAAAGCCAGCGCTTTTTCCCGACTCGGCGATGCCTTTAACGGCATCACTATTCAAGGCAGCGGTTTTTCCACCAAAACTCTCCAGGATGCAGCCATTTCTAAAGCCGATATTTTCTGCGCGCTGACTAATTCCGATAATATTAATATCATGGCTTCACAAGTGGCGCGCGGGATCTTTCATGTCCCGCGGGTCATTGCCCGCGTTTACGATCCGCGCCGCGCCGAGATCTACAAAACTTTAGGCCTCAATATTCTTAGCGAGACGACATTATTCGCCTCCATGATCCGCGACAAGATTTTCGATCAGAGCCTTTCAAGTTATATTCTCGAAACGAACGTGTTGGGTACGCTCGAATTTTTGGTGATGCCGAAACTCGTCGGAACCGTGGTTGGAGAGCTTAACCGTCCCGGTGAGATGGTCGTGACTGCCATTGAACGGGAAAATAAAGAGGTCATCATTCCGGAGCTTTCTACAAGATTGGTCAAGGGCGATCGTGTGATCGCCGTCGTCAAGATGCAAAGCATCAAGAATATTAAACGGGCGCTGGAGCTGGATTAAGGAACGTTTATGCATATTATTGTGGTGGGCGGAGGAAGGATCGGGGCGTTTTTAGCCAAACGCCTTTTGAAAAGCAAGAACGCGGTCGTCATCATAGAAAAAGATGAGGCGACGGCCAGGGCCCTTGCAGCGGATATGGATGCCCTTGTTATTCATGGGGATGCCTGTGAGTCGTCGATCTTACAACAGGCCGGTGTTGACCGCGCCGACGTCGTCGCTGCCGTGACCGGGTATGACGAGGATAATTTTATTGTCTGCCAGATCGCTAAAGAAAAATATAAAGTTCATCGGACGATCGCCCGCGTGAATGACCCCGAGAATGAACGGGCGTTCAATGAACTGGGCATCGATGTTCCTATCGGTGCCACCGTCATTTTGGGCAAGATCATTGAGGAAGAGGCTTCCTTTTCTGATTTCATGGAACTCTTCACCTTCAAGCGGGGCAAGCTCGCTCTTATCCGCGTTGACCTTCCGGAAACATCCCCAGTTATCAACAAACGTCTTCAGGAGTTGCAGCTGCCGCCGAGCTCGGTTTTGGTTTCCATCATGCGTGGGGACGAGATCATCATTCCTAAAGGCGATACGGTTTTTAAACCCATGGATGATATCGTTGCCCTCACCCTCATCGAACACAAACAACAGCTTTTAAATTATTTTATCGGGAAAATCTAACATGCGCCGGGCCAGGAATATCGTTTTAGGCATTACCGTCGAGGTGGCCTTTGCCGCGCTCATGATCTTAAGCGGCTATCTGGTGGGCGCCCTCATTTATATTTTGTTCAGGCCCTGATCGTTATTTGTTTAAAAGCACAGCATGATCCTAAGACCGCAATTCAAAGATTTCAAAATCATTGGTTTTTATTTGGGCAAGATCGTCCTCGGCCTGGCGATTTTTATGGTCTTTCCTTTGGTCGTCGCTTTTGTTATCGGCGAGATAGGTCCGCTGTATGATTTTATCTGCAGTTTTTTGTTCTGTATCATTTTGGGTGTTGCCGCGCATATTTTTTGTTATACCGACGAAGATCCCCGCTGGTCGCACGGAATGATCGTGGTCTCGCTGGCCTGGATGCTCATTTCTTTCCTAGGCGCGATCCCTTTGTTTTTAAGCGGACATTTTAATTCTTTTTTAGACGCGGTTTTTGAGGCGATGTCCGGATTTACGACGTCGGGTTTGTCTCTGGCCAATGACACGGCTCACATGTCGTACGCTCACAACCTCTGGCGGCATCTGACGCATTTTATCGGCGGACAGGGCATCGTCGTTGTCATTTTGACGTTTTTTATGAGAGGCGCTTCAGGGGCTTTTAAGCTTTATGCCGGAGAAGCGCGCGATGAACGGGTGCTTCCGAATATCCGACAGACAGCTCGCTTTATTTGGGGCGTGAGCATTATTTATCTGGTTTTAGGGACGATTTGTCTGGCTGTTGTCGGGATGATGGAAGGCATCAGCGTTCATAAAGCGTTCTTTCATGGTCTTTGTATTTTTATGGCGGCATTCGATACCGGAGGATTTTTACCCCAACAACAAAACATGATTTATTATCACAGCCTTCCTTTAGAAATCGGAAGTATGGTCGTGATGATTTTAGGGTCGATCAATTTTCGTCTTCATTATGTTTTGTGGACTGGTCAGCCCAATGAAATCCGTCGGGATTTTGAAATAGTCACTTTTTTTATGAGCGTGATGTTTTTGACGGCCATCGTTGTTTTGGGATTAAGCCGTCTTGGTATTTATGAGGGCGCGATCATGATGTTCAGGAAAGGTTTTTTTCAGGTCGTCTCCGCGCACACCGGAACGGGTTTCCAAAATGTTTACCCTATCCAGTTCATGCATGAATGGGGCAGTCTCGCGCTGTTCGGAGTTATTTTTGCCATGGCGTTGGGCGGCTGCGCGAATTCCACGACGGGCGGTATCAAGGCTTTACGCTTGGGGATCGTCGCGAAATCATTTATCAGCGATGTGAAACAGTTTGTTTCGCCGGAATCCGCGGTGTTCTTTCAGAAGATTCGCCACATCAAAGACATGATCCTTTCCGAGAAGCAGATGCGTTCCGCGTGCATGATCATGCTGGCTTATATCTGCACTTTTTTTATCGGCGGTATCATCGGCATGATTTGCGGGTATCCTTTTATCGAATCTTTTTTTGAGTCTACGTCGGCGACAGGCAATGTTGGGTTATCCTGTGGCATTACTTCGCCTTTTATGCCGGATGCTCTTAAGATTACGTATATCGTACAAATGTGGGCGGGGCGCCTGGAATTCATTTCGGTTTTTGCCCTGATCGGTTTCGTTTTCGCAATGATCAAAGGACGTTGAGCTTGAAAAAATTTTCTAATATCATTTTTTTGTGCTTTGTTTGGCTGACATGTTTCTCGGCAGGTCCGTCTTTTGTCTGGTGCGATGAACCAAAATTTTATAAGATCAATGACATCATTGAAAAGGCCAATGATCTCGATGGGAAAAAGGTTATTATTCAGGGAGAAGTTATTGGAGATGTTATGGCGCGTAAGGACCATGTGTGGTTTAATATGCAGGATGATTCCGGCGCAATGGGTGTTTGGGCACCGGGAGAACTTGCCGAGCGCATTTTGGTCACCGGTGATTATAATTATAAGGGTGATTGGGTCGAGGTCGTTGGAACTTTTTCGAGAGCTGACAAGGAATTGGGCGGAGAGATCTGTGTCCGTGCGGAAATGATCGATGTGCTTAGGCGCGGTCACCATACGGATCACAGGCTTAATCCGGCTGAGGTGAAGGTCGCACTGATTTTATCTATTCTTGCCGCGATCCTCTTGCTGCTCAGGATGGTCATGAAACGACGGTGATCGTTAAAAGGGAAAAGGATTTTATTTATGCGATGGGATTTTCAAAATATTCATCAGGTTGTTCAGGAAGATGCCAAAGGCATTACCGATGACAAACAGCTCGAGGCGTTTCGTATTAAGTATCTTGGTAAAAAAGGTTTACTGCCGGAAATGTATGCGAGTTTTCCAACGCTGACGCCGGAAGAGAAAGCTGCGGTCGGCAAAGGCGCCAATGAACTCAAGAATTTTGTCAATCAGTTGATCGAAGAGAAAAAAGCCGCGCTGCAATCCAAGGCGTCCGGCGTGGGGCGTTCGGCAATTGACGTCACCATGCCCGGTGTGGCGCATCCTGTCGGACATAAACACATTTTGACGCAGACGGTTGAAGAGATTTGTGATATCTTTGAGCAACTCGGCTTTGTTATTCACGAAAGCCCTGAGATCGAAACAGAGTTCAATAATTTTACGGCACTTAACATTCCTATCGATCATCCCTCGCGCGACGCGTTTGATACGTTCTATCTGGATACCCCCGACCCGACCAATAAAGGCTGTAAACTTCTTTTGCGCAGCCAAACCTCGCCGGGACAGATCCGCGTCATGAAAGCGTTCAAGCCGCCGTTGGCGGTCGTGATCCCGGGGCGCGTATACCGGCCGGACGCTGTTGACGCGAGCCACTCCTTTATGTTCCACCAGATCGAAGGGCTGTTGGTCGATGAAGCTGTCCGTTTCTCAGACCTTAAAGGATTGTTGAGTGTTTTTTGCCAAAAGTTTTTCGGCAAAGACATTAAGATGCGTTTTCGTCCGCACTTTTTTCCGTTTACCGAACCGTCGGCAGAGGTGGATATTTATTGGAAGGCGAAAGATGCCTGGCTTGAAATTTTAGGGTGCGGCATGGTCAATCCCAAAGTGTTTGATGCCGTCGGGTATCCGAAAAATAAATACAAGGGACTGGCGTTTGGTTTGGGCGTTGAGCGCATGACCATGCTCAAATACGGCATCAATGACATCCGGTTGTTTTATGAAAACGATGTCCAGTTTTTGAATCAGTTTTAGTTTTGTGTCATTGCGAGCCCCCCTGGGGGGCGAAGCAATCTCATCGCTTTGCGATTGCTTCGCTCCTTTCAGTCGCCCGCAATGACGGAAGAAAAGGGTGCTATGAAGATCAGTGTTCAGTGGCTTAATGATTACGTAAATCATAAATTAAAATCCGGGGAGCTCGCGCACCGCCTGACGATGGCAGGGCTTGAGGTCGAAGACATCGAGGGCGCGGGGCATACGCACGTGTTTCAGATAGAAGTCACTCCTAATCGTCCGGATTGTTTGAGCATTTTAGGCATCGCTCGTGAGGTTTCCGCGATCTGCCAAAAACCGCTTTCCATCCCCAAGATCAAAGCGTATCAAAACACAAAAGAAAAAGTTTCTGTCGCTATCGAAAATCGGGATGATTGTGGGCGCTATATCGCGACCGTCATTAAAAATGTTCGTGTTGGAGAATCTCCCCAATGGCTCAAGGAACGCATTGAGGCGCTGGGGATTCGGCCCATCAATAACATCGTTGACATCACGAATTTTTGCCTGATGGAGCTGGGTCAGCCGCTGCACGCATTTGATTATGACAAGCTTGAAGGAAAAAAGATTATTGTCCGCCGGGCGCATAAAGGTGAACAGATCAAGACCTTGGATGGGCAATCTCGCAAAGTCGATGAGGATATTTTAGTGATCGCTGATGCCAAGCGTCCCGTCGCGGTTGCCGGTATTTTGGGCGGCGAAGAAACACAGATCACCAACGGGACCAAAAATATTTTGCTTGAGAGCGCGCATTTTTCTTTGGGGCTTATCCGCCGTTCGGCGCGCGCGTTGGGTCTAACAAGTGATTCAGCGTATCGTTTTGAGCGGGGGGTTCATTGGAACACGATCGAACGCGGCGCTAACCGCGCGGTTGATCTTATCCTTGAGCTCGCCGGAGGAAGTGTTGAATTAAGGACCGATGTCATTGCCCGAAAACCAAAAGTGGTTAAAAAATCGCTCATTGTCTCTCAAAAAGAAATCGAAGGCCTTATTGGGACAGCACTGCCTATTGCCAAGTGCAAAGGCATATTGACCAAGCTCGCGTTTGGTGTGAAAACAAAAGGCAAGGATTCGCTGAGCGTTACTGTGCCGGATTTTCGCATGGATGTGACGCAGACGGTGGATATCATTGAAGAGATCGTCCGCGTTATTGGTTACGACCATCTTCCCATGACGCTGCCGCTTATTAAAGCGTCCAATATTACCGTCGACAAAACCAGGCGGTCGCTTAAAAAAGTAATGTACGGCCGTCTCATTGCGCAAGGGTATAACGAGATCGTGACTTACTCAATGACCAATCAGAAAAGTTTGGAAAAATCTTCGTTGCGTTTTGAACAGTCTTTGCGGATTGTGAATCCTTTGACCCAGGAACAGGAATTGATGCGCCCGTCTTTGTTGCCGGGCTTTCTTTCAGCGGCATTATCCAACGTTAATCACGGCGAGAAGAATTTACGATTTTTTGAGTTCGGCCGGACGTATATGGATGGCGTGGAACGCGAGGTGTTGGGCGTTCTTTTGACGGGGATCCGCAGCCAGGATTGGCGACTTGGAAAAAAAGAAATGGCGGATTTTTACGATTTAAAAGGTGCTGTTGAGAATGTCCTGACGGTTTTATCTTCGAATGCGCGTTTTGAGCCTGCCCAAATACAAGGCTTTGAAGCCGGTCAATGCGCCCAGGTCCAATTAAATGGTACGCCCGTTGGGATTTTGGGCCGGGTGACGAGTGACGCTTTGCAGAAATGGGATATTAAAACGAATAATGTTTTTTTTGTTCAGCTGGAGCTTGAGGCCCTGTGTGCCCAGAAGCGTTCCGCAATCAAATTTGTGCCGATGGTTGAATTCCCGTCGGTCGTGCGCGATATAAGCCTTGCTGTTAAAAATGAAATCGCTTATGAAAAAGTCAAGGCCATCTGCCAAGCGCAAGGCGGAAGTATTTTAAAGTCTGTCCGGTTCGTCGAACAATACGTTGGCGACAAGATCCAGCCAGGCCATCGCGGCATTGTTTTCTCACTGGTCTATCAGTCTGATAAAGGCACGCTCAAGGAAGAAGATGTGAACCACGCCCACGAACGTATCTGTCAGGCGTTGATAAACGAGCTTGGTGCCGTCCGCCGCTAAAAAATTTATCCGCATTTTTGATTCTTTGTTATAATCCTCCTATCTATCGATTTTTAAAAAAGTAGTGTCATCCCCGTGAAAACGGGGATCCACACAGATCTCATCTGGATGCCCGCTTGCGCGGGCATGACACCAAAGTAGAACATTAAGGAAATTTCCCTGCGGTGTTAGTTAGGGTCAATTAAATGGAATCAACACTCAAGCATAGGGAGAGGGTTACGACGGCGCCCTTGGGCGACCTCGCGAATCTCCCACCTGAATAATGTGATTCACATTACAGGCGATCCGACGGCATTGCGGGGGTTTTGTTTACGAGGGACGATAGACGAGGGACGATAGACGAAGGACGTAAGACGTCTTCGTCCCTTGTCTATCGTCTTACGTCTCACGTCTCACGCTGAAGAGCCCTTCATGAAAAACCTCACCGATAATTTATTTAATGCTGCAGACAATGCCAAAATCATGGCAACATCACCCTTAAGCGCGCGGATGCGTCCGCAATCCCTGGATGAATATGTCGGACAAAAGCATGTTTTGGGTAAAGGCATGCTCTTGACGCGTGCGATCGACTCGGACCGCCTGAGCTCACTTATCCTGTACGGGCCGCCAGGCGTGGGCAAGACCACGCTCGCGCATTGCGTGAGCCTTAAAACGCAGGCGCATTTTGAACGCATTAACGCGGTCACGTCCAACGTCGAGGAAATGCGCAAGATCATCGCCGCCGCGCAGAACCGGCGGGTCACCAGCGGGCGTCCCGCTACGTCAACTTCGCCGGGAACTCCCTACGGTCGCAAAACTATTCTTTTTATCGACGAGATCCATCGTTTTAACAAGGCTCAGCAGGATGTCTTGATGCCTGATCTTGAGGATGGGAACATCATCCTGATCGGCGCAACTGTGTTTAATCCTTTTTTCGCGCTCACAAGCCCGCTTTTGTCACGTTCGATCATCGTTGAATTAAAACCACTGACACCGTCGGATATTGAAACGATCTTGAACCGTGCGCTGGAAGATCGCGAACGGGGGTTAGGATTGTTTAACATTCGCGCTGAAAAAGAAGCGATCGCATTTTTGGCGGAAGCCAGTGACGGAGATGGCCGCAAAGCGCTCAACGCTTTGGAGATTGGATGCCTGACCACGCCCAAAAAAGAAGATGGCTTCATTCATTTTACGATCGACGTCGCAAGTGAATCCATCCAGAAAAAACAGGTACAGTATGATCGGGACGGGGATGCGCATTACGACACCGCCTCCGCTTTTATCAAATCCATGCGCGGGTCAGACCCGGACGCCACGTTGTATTGGCTTGCGAAAATGCTTTATGCCGGCGAGGATCCACGGTTCATTGCTAGGCGTATTTGCATTTGCGCTTCTGAAGATGTCGGTAATGCCGATCCGCAGGCGCTTATTCTTGCAACCGCGGCTGTGCATACGGCTGAGTTCATCGGCCTTCCCGAGGCGCGCATCGTTCTTGCCCAGGCCGCGGTGTATGTGGCGTGCGCTCCCAAGTCGAACGCTTCTTACCTGGGAATTGAAAAGGCTCTTAAAGATGTTCAGCAAAAACGCACCCAAGAAGTGCCGGACGCGTTAAAAGATGCCAGTTACCCCGGCGCCCAAAAATTGGGCCGCGGCAAAGATTACAAATATGCTCATGATTACGAAAATCATTACGTTGCCCAAAATTATACGCCCCAACAGAACAAATATTACGAACCGACCCAGATGGGGTATGAGGCAAAGATTAAGCAATTTCTCGACCAGCTTAAGTCCAAAAGGGCTCAGCAATAAAAAATTGTCTATTTTAAAGAATAGTGCTATGATGTGGGCGTTCATGATTCGACGGATTTCCTGTTCGCAGTTATGAAGAACATCGGATTTTAATGAATGGTTTTTAACGTGTCAGTTGAAGATAAAATAGAGTTAAGGAACCGATTTCTAAGCTTGCTTAGAGGTCAAAACGAAGAGGATCGGCTGATCAAAAGCCGGTTGATCCAAAAGAAGCTGTTTGAACGGCCGGAATTTGAAATGGCCAGAACGATTTTGTTCTACGCTTCTTTTGGCGGTGAAGTTGAAACCTTCCAGATGATCCAAAAAGCCACTCAACTTAATAAAAAGATTGCTTTACCCATGATCACCAAAGGCAGCAAGGACATGATCCCCACCCTAATAGAAGGATTAGACCGTTTGAATGAAGGTCCTTACAGGATTCAGCAGCCCGCATATTCTTTGGACCGGGTTGTGGATGCCAGGGACTTGGATCTCGTTCTCGTTCCCGGCCTTGCCTTCGATAAGTGCCACAACCGTTTGGGGCGCGGGGCGGGATATTATGACCGTTTCCTTGCCGAGCTGCCCGAAGATACGCCTTCATTGGGTTTAGCCTTTGATTTTCAATTGGTTGACGAGCTGCCTTACCTGGAAGCCCACGACATCACCCTCACCGACGTTATTGTTAATTAAATTTTTTATTTATATGTCATTGCGAGCGACTTCAAGGTCACTTTGCGGGAGCGAAGCAATCGCCAAGTTTTGGGATTGCTTCGTCGCCTGAGGGCTCCTCGCAATGACAGAGCAAGAGGAGACATATCATGCAACAACAGAATTTAACTACTATTTTAAGTATTTTGAATTCTTTATCCTTGGTCATTGGCATTGCGCTGGGGTTTATACTTCGGCGTTTCTTAATGGACCGGAAAATGCGCGAGGTCCAAAAGGGCGTTAATGAAATCCGCGACCTTGCTATCCGCGAGGCCGAGACTATTAAAAAGGAAGCGGAACTCAGCGCCAAGGACCTTTTGATCAAACTGCGCAACGATTTTGAAAAGGAAACCAAAGACCGCCGTGATGAAATAAGTACCATCGAAAAAAGGATCGCCCAGCGCGAGGAAAATTTGGACAAACGCGTCGATCTTTTGGAAAAGAAAGAAAAGGACATTAATGTCCGCCTGGATGCGCTCAAAGAGAAAGAAACCGGTATTCAGCAGAAAACCGATGAGTTAACGAAACTCATCACCGAGGAGAAAAGCCGTTTGCATTCCATCTCAGCTTTATCTCCAGACGAGGCCAGAAAGATTCTGTTAAGCCGTTTGGATCAGGAATTGATCAATGAAAAAGCGACCCGTATCCGGCAGGCAGAGCAGGAGATCAGGGAATCTACCGATAAATTCGCTAAAGAAACGATTTCGATCGCGATCCAGCGCTGCGCCAGCGACCACACGGCAGAGACGACGATCAGCGTTGTGGCTTTGCCCAGTGATGAAATGAAAGGCCGCATCATCGGCCGTGAGGGGCGTAATATCCGCGCGCTTGAAACAGCGACGGGTGTGGACATTATTATCGATGATACGCCGGAGGCGGTGACGATCTCCGGTTTCGACATGGTTCGCCGCGAGACGGCGCGCATCGCGCTTGAGCATCTTATTGCCGACGGACGCATCCATCCCGGGCGCATTGAGGAAGTGGTTGAAAAGGCCAAAGAAGAAATTGAGTTGAAGATCAAAGAAGAAGGCGAGCGCGCAGCCTTCGAGTTGGGGATTCACAACATGCACATTGAGCTTTTAAAACTCGTCGGGCGTTTGCGTTTTCGCACGAGTTTCGGCCAGAACGGCCTGCAGCATACGATCGAAGTGGCGCGGTTGATGGGCATCATGGCCGATCAGTTGGGGCTTGATGCGAAGGTTGCTAAACGTGCTGGGCTTTTGCATGACATTGGCAAGGTGGTCACCGCCGAACAGGAAGAAGGCACGCACGCGGTCGTTGGCGGGAGATTGGCCCGTAAATACGGCGAATCCGAAGAGGTGGCCAACGCGGTTGAATCGCATCACGGGGAAGTGCAGTCTCATACGATTTATGGCGTATTGGTGTGCTCGGCGGACGCGATCAGCGCTTCACGCCCAGGTGCGCGCGCGGAAACGCTCGAAACATATATCAAACGTTTGGAAAATTTGGAAAAGATTTCCAACTCATTCAAGGGCGTTGAAAAGGCCTATGCTTTGCAAGCCGGGCGCGAGGTGCGCATCATGGTTCAGCCGGACAAGATCAATGACGATGAAGCTATTGTTATGGCTCGCGACATCCGCAAGAAGATCGAAGAGGAAATGGAATATCCAGGGCATATTAAGGTTTTAGTGGTCCGTGAGACAAGGGCGATTGAGTTTGCGAAGTAAGAGATAAGAGATAAGAGGTAAGGAAAAAATAAATGTCAAAATACAAATAACAAAAACTTTTTGAAATTGGCCTTTATTTTTTACCTCTTATCACTTACCTCTTACCTCTCTAAACTGGAATTTGTTTATGAACATTCTCTGCATCGGCGATATCGTCGGCCGTCCGGGTCGCGAGTTTTTTGAAAAGGTTTTAAAGCCTTTGAAAGAAGAGCTCGTTGCTGATCTTGTGATCGCCAACGGTGAGAATGCCTCCGGCGGCGCCGGCATCATTCCCCGGGTGGCTGACCAGCTGTTTGCCGCTGGCGCTGATGTGATCACGTTGGGCGATCATACGTGGGATAAAAAAGAAATCTACGCTTATCTGAATGACAACCCGAGGGTCATTCGTCCTGCCAATTTTCCCGATGGTGCTCCGGGCCGCGGCTGGTGCGTTGTGAAAGCAGCCAATGGTGTTAAAATCGGTGTAATTAATCTTTTGGGCCGTGTGTTCATGCGTTATAATGTGAATTGTCCATTTGAAACCTTTGACGGGATCTTTGAGGAAATTAAGAAAGAAACGCCGGTTGTCGTTGTTGATATGCATGCCGAGACGACGAGCGAAAAGGTCGCTTTCGGTCATTATGCCGACGGCCGGGCTTCTCTGGTTTTCGGCACGCACACACATATCCAGACTGCTGACGAGCGGATTCTTTCAAAGAAGACGGCCTACATCACCGACCTTGGCATGACGGGGCCGTATGATTCTGTCATCGGTCAGAATAAAGAAAAGATCATCCAGCGTTTTCTGACGAGCATGCCGCATAAGTTTGAGGTTGCCCAAGATGAGGTGCGTTTAAGCGGCATTTTGGTTGATGTGGATGAGCGTACCGGCAGAGCAAGATCCATCGCGCGTATCCATCGCAGTTAAGAGGTTTTTAGACAAAAACGGGTTTGTCAAAAGAGAAGGGGGAAAACATGAATTGGGACGGCCGTAACCGACGAAAGTTTCCGCGTATTTCTTTTCCTTGTTTGATCAAAATTCGTGATGTCCATGGTAAGGACGATGCGATGCTCTCTCATACCGAGAACTTGAGCGTCGGCGGCGTGCGGGTCATTCTAAAAAAGACCGTTAAGCTCGGCTCTTCTCTTGACATCGAGATTGATCTGATGGATGCCGGGGAACATCTTCGCTGTCGCGGGAAGGTGGTCTGGTCTGAACAACGTGAAGGGACAGAAGTTTTTAAACCGCTTTTTTTTGATATAGGCATCGAATTTGTTAACGTCAGCGACGTCGACCGTAAACGCCTTGATGTGATTGTGGGCCATCATCTTAAACAGGGAAAACAGATCTGAGGGTATGAGATGTCTGATAAACGTAAATTCCCTCGAGTGAATTATCCGTGTTCAATTACTGTTTGGCGCGAGGACGGCTCGATCGATGTTGTGATGGCCAACACAGCTAATATTAGCGTTGGCGGGATATGTGTGTATTTTAACGAAGCCCTTATTCTGGGGACACTGCTGGAGATCAAGATCGATAACTTTTTTGAAGGCGGGCCTTTAAAGTGTAAAGGTAAGGTTGTGCGCTGCCAGCCAGATAAGACCCATAAGAGCGAATGGCAGAAATATTACGAGCTCGGCATAGAATTTTTAGACATGGATCAGGACCAGTATAAATACTTGGCAGAGTTTGTTGAGAGGTTAATGGCGTTGGAAGCAAAAAGAAGTTGATGCCTCCCCGTTCGATGTGATATCCAAAAGATGAAGACAAAGGAATAGCCATGGTCAGAGTTCGATTTGCTCCGAGCCCGACGGGGTTTTTACATATCGGGGGTGCCCGCACCGCGCTTTTTAACTGGATGTACGCGCGTGCCCAGGGCGGAAAATTCATTTTGCGCATTGAAGATACTGACCAGGTTCGTTCGAAGCAAGAATATTTAGACGAGATCTTAGACAGCATGCAGTGGCTGGGCCTGCCGTGGGACGAGTTTTACAAGCAGAGCGACCGCTTTGATATTTACCGTCAGCACGCGCAAAAGCTTTTAGATGAGGGCAAGGCCTACAAGGACGGCGAGGCCGTTATCTTAAAGGTCCCTGAAAAACAGATCAAGATGTACGACCTGATCCGCGATGAAATTGCCGTGGATAGCAAGGAGATCAAAGACCAGGTCCTGATGAAATCCGACGGGTCGCCGACATACAGTTTTGCCTGCGTGGTGGATGATGCTTTGATGGAAATTTCCTGCGTTATCCGCGGCGAGGACCATATTTCCAATACGCCCAAACAAATTTTGATCTACGAAGCGCTGGGTTTTAAGATCCCTAAATTCGCGCATTTGCCTTTGATCCTCGACCCCGAAGGCGGGCGCATGTCCAAACGTGCCGGGGCAACCGCGGTCACGGAATATCGGACGATGGGCTATCTGTCCGAGGCGATCGTGAATTATCTGATGCTTTTGGGCTGGTCGCCGGGGAATAACCAGGAAGTCGTGACCATGCCGACGGCGCTGAAGAATTTTTCCATCAAGAAAATCAACAAGGCCGGCGCCGCATTTTCCATGGATAAACTGACTTGGATCAACGCGCAGTATATCAAACAGATGGACACAAAAAAATTGACCGATTTTCTCATTCCGGTTTTAAAACATGCCGGTTATATTGAGGAGCCCTTTGATCGACAACATCTTGAGAGTGTTGTACACTTGTTTAAGTCGCGCATGGCGACGCTCAATGAATTTTTGGATTGGGCAGGGTTTGTGTTTTCCGAGGAATTTTTTCATGATGCCGAGGCCAAGGAAAAATATTTGACCCCGGATAAAGCTAAACCGTTTGCGATGTTAAGCGATCGTTTGTCCGCCATGAATGATTACAACATCAAAACTGCCGAGGAAGCGTTTCGCGGTTTGGTGGGTGAACTTGGCATTCCGGCGGGAGACCTGGTTCATCCGGTGCGTGTGGCATTAACCGGCCGCCCCGTTGGACCGGGGCTTTTTGAGACCATGGGGATCCTGGGCAAGGAAAAAACCGTTAAGCGTTTGCGGAATATTTTCAACAATCCTTCTTAACAAGGGGACACATATGCCTTTTAAAAAATGTATGTTCCTTGTCGCGGTGTTGATGGCGACATTAATTGTTCAAGGATGCGAAACGCTCAAAGGCGCCGGCACGGGTTTTAAGAAGGATACCGAACATTTGGGTACGAATATCCAAAGTTTGGATCAATGGATGGGGGAACACCTTTGGTAATTTGCCTTGCCCTGATTTTTCCGAAAGAAATTTATAATTGTCAGGATCAGACAGATTTTTTAATTGATTATTTAAATATTGTTGCCTTGCACTTGCCTTTCTGTAAAAACATTAAGGAGGCAAGTACGGCGGCAATATTTTCTAATAGGTAAACCAGGGAATATTGCCTTGCCCTGACTTTTCTGAAAAGATTTATGGAAGTCAGGACGCGGCAAATCCTTTCTAATAAAAAACCAGTGTAGATTTGCCTTGTCGTCTAATGGTAGGACATGAGACTCTGGATCTCAGTATCTTGGTTCGAGTCCAAGCGAGGCAGTTTTTATATCATTGAAAAATCATATATAACACTTGATTTTTCAATGATCACATGATATGCTTTTGGCATGATCATCAAGCGCGACAAAGATTTCCGCAACATCAAGAACCTCACCAAGGATTTTCCGGTAACAGCTATTTTAGGTCCTCGTCAGTGCGGGAAAACATTCTTGGCGCAGCAGATGAATGCAGATCATTATTTTGATCTTGAGAATTTATCTGACCTTTCCGCGTTTAGAAATCCACAAACCTTACTTGAGCCTTTAAAAGGCTTGATTGTTATTGATGAGGTTCAGCGTCAACCTGAACTTTTTTCTGTCCTTAGGCATTTAGTTGATCACAATCCCAAACAGAAATATTTGCTGCTCGGCAGCGCGTCAGGAGTTCTCTTACGACAATCGTCGGAGTCTTTAGCCGGACGGATCGGGTATTATTATCTTTCCGGGTTTCAAATTCTTGATGTGGGGGAAGAAAATATCCGTCGGCTTTGGCTGCGCGGAGGCTTTCCTCGGGCCTATTTGGCTCGTAACAACGAAAGCTGCCGGCAATGGCAAGATAATTATTTGACAACATTTTTTGAAAAAGATCTTCCCCAGTTGGGCATTACCATTCCTTCGCAAACGCTTCGGCGTTTTTGGACTATGTTAAGCAATTATCATGGGCAGATCATCAATTTTTCAGAAATTGGCAGGTCTTTCGGGGTAAGCGATATGACTGTTCGGAAATATATTGATATTCTGCAGTCGTCGTTTATGATCCGAGTGCTTCAGCCGTGGTTTAGCAACATCGGCAAGAGATTGGTAAAAAGTCCGAAAATATATTTTCGTGACTCTGGTTTATTTCACCGTTTATTATCTGTCAGTCAGGAAAGGGATTTGTTGGGGCACGCGAAGCTGGGGGCTTCCTGGGAGGGTTTTGCTTTAGAATGTTTGATTGAGAATCTTGTGCTCAATCCCCAGGAGATATTTTTTTGGAGTACTCATGCCGGCGCTGAAGTTGATCTGATTTGGCAGGCGCGGGGGAATTGGTGGGGGGCTGAGGTTAAATATGCGGATGCCCCGGCGCTGACAAAATCAATGACCATTGCCTCAAACGATCTGAAACTCAAACATCTTTGGGTGATTTATCCGGGGAAAAAGGAGTATCCTCTTGCGCCCAACATTTCAGCGTTACCGTTAAGTTTGATTAATAAAATTGGGCAAACGATTATTCGTTAGCAATAACCAGTTGCGAAACTCGTCCAAGCAGGGCAGCCAGTTGTTCCTTAAATGAAAAACCCTCTCCCATACGGGTAGAGGGTTTTTCATTTAAGGAACAACTGGCGTGTCCCCAAAGGATGTCAATAATCTTCTTCAAGAGGCGCTCCAAAATCTCTCGCCATTAATGAAAATCAAGCCAAGATTAATTTTACCGGACTGCCCATTTTAGCCGTCTATAAAATTCAGATCATAGAACTTTTTCAGAATCTTATTGGAAATGCCATAAAATATCGGGGCACAGCTAATCCAGAGATCACTATTCAAGCTGAAAAGGAAAACTCCTATTGGACATTCTCGGTCAAGGACAATGGGATCGGCATTGCTCCAGAATTTTATGAACGCATTTTTGTTATTTTTCAAAGGTTACATGGCAAAAACAGTAAATATCCGGGGACAGGTATAGGGCTTGCGATCTGTAAGAGAATTGTCGAACGCCACGGCGGCTGGATATGGGTTGAGTCAACACCCGGACAAGGCACAACGTTTAAATTTACATTACCCAACCAAAGGAGTTAAATAATGCCTGAAAAACACGTGGAAGTTCTCTTGATGGATGATGATCCCGGTGATATCAGGCTTATGAGGGAAAGCCTGAAAAAATCAAAATTTTTGATCGATATGAAAACCGTGGAAAATGGACAACTGGGACTGGACTATTTACGGAAAACCGGTCAATACGCTAACGCCTCAACACCGGATTTTATTTTACTTGATTTAAATATGCCGATCAAGGATGGCCGGGAAGTTCTACGTGAGATCAAGAGTGATGATCAGTTAAAGATAATACCGGTTATTATTTTAACGACTTCCGAGGAAGAAAAAGATATCATTGAATCTTACTCGGATGGAGCCAATTGTTATATCAGAAAACCCGTTGATTTCGAACAATTTCAAAGCGTCGTCAATCAAATATCTAATTTTTGGTTTAGTTTGGTAAAATTACCTAAACAATAAAACGTATCCCAGCTAATTTAGTGAATATTGTATTTTACATAATGCCGTATGCCCACTGGGGGTATATTAATTGTCTTATTGGCCCCGGATCAGAGATAGATTTCATTGTGATATAGATAGGGGCAGTCATTTATTACTTCTTGCAAAAAACTTACTACCCGAATGGGAGTGGTTTTTTTGCCTTTATTTAGGAAGATAAATGGCTGCCCCCGAAAGGATCCTTTCGGGGGCTAAAAAGGGGAGAATAAAAACTCTTATCCCGCGCCCGTAGGGCGAGGAGAGGTTTTTCGTTTTTATAAAAAACAACTGGCATGTCCCCAAAAGATTCCTTTTGGGGACAAGCAGGACTTAATTGGGCGTTAACGATAACTTACCCTGACAACCAATTTACGATCTAAAAATAACTTGAAACTTGTTAATTAGCATGGTAATATCTTTTTAATTTACATGTTAATTAACAAGCAGGTTATTATGCTTATTGAAGAGCTTAAAGCAATTATAGAATCGCTTAAAGATGCGCAGGCAGATACGTCATTTGTCGAAATTAAATCTTCTGCCGGGGGTTTTCCTAAAAGAATATGGGAGTCAATTTCTGCCTTTGCTAATACTCCCGGCGGAGGCATTATTATTTTAGGTATTAATGAAAAAGGTGGGGACATAGAAATTGTTGGGGTAAAAGAGCCGGCCAAATTCCAAAAAGACCTTCAGGAAACGTGCACAAGGATGCAACCTCCGGTCAGGGCACTTATTGAAACGCATAAATATGGGGGTAAGACGGTAGTTACGGCCGAGATACCAGAGGTTTCGTATAAGGAAAAACCTTGTTATTATCAAGGGTCTGGGATGATTTCCGGGGCGTTTATAAGGGTAGGCGATGGAGACCGGCAATTAACCCAATATGAAATCCAAGGGTTTCTTGATGGTCGAGGTCAGCCGCGTTATGACGTTGAACCAATTGAGGGAAGTTTTCTAAAGGATTTAGATCAAGAAGCGTTAAAGCTCTTTTTAAAGCATATTCGTGCGAATAATGAGAAAATTAAATCGTGGGATGATGAAAAGATTCTTCATACATACCGCATTTTGATTCCTCATGAGGGCAAGGATGTGGTAACTTTGGCCGGTATTCTTTGTTTTGGTTTATACCCGCAACAGTTTTTTCCAGGCCTTGTGACGCATGTTATGGTTTATCCTCAGAAAGAAGAAGGACAGATAGGATTGGGCGGCGAAAGGCTTTTGGATAATATTAAAATTGAAGGCTCACTTTTGACTGCCGTGCCCGAGGTTGTTAGGGCAATTAAAAGAAATATTCAAAAACGTAGCATAGTTAAGGGATTATTTAGGGAAGACATTCTTGAATATCCGGAAGTGTTCTTAAGAGAAGCTATTATAAATGCCTTGGGCCACCGTGATTATTCACCATTGGCGCGTGGTAGCGCCGTCCAGGTGAAGATATTTCCTAATAGAATTGATATTAGTTCCCCCGGTGGATTGTTTGGTCCTGTCACGATCGATAGGTTAGGAGAATCCGGCTTACAAGCCACACGTAATTCTTATTTGATGAAGCTTTTGGAGGATAGTCCAGTTCCTAATGAAGGCCGTGTTTTGTGCGAGAATCGCGGCACTGGAATTCCGTCGATGATTGATGCCTTGCATAAAGCGGGTATGGAGCCGCCACAATTTTTAAATTCCCTGACACAGTTTAAGGTCGTTTGTTTTAATCAGGCTATTTTTGACAAGGACACACTTGCTTGGTTGGAGCAATTTATTGACGTGGATTTAAACGATAGGCAGCGTTTTGCGCTGGCATATATTTATCATAAAGGCCAGTTGACCAATCCGGATTATTGCCGTATGAATGAATGTGATTCACGTATTGCCAGCAAGGAGTTATGTGATCTTGTTGATGCCGGGTTAATTGTTCAACATGGCACTAGGCGATGGGCATTTTATACCTTGCCACAAAAGGAGACAAAGATTGTCCTTCGATCTGCGAGAAAAGAAGGCTTACTCAGACGTGATCGCCGGGAAGAAATCTCCAAGATTATCGGGGGAAAAGGAGAGTGCGGCCGTCAGGAATTAGAAGAGATCTTAAACCTGAGTGGACCCGCCGTGCTCTATTGGCTTAGAAAATTAATAAAAGAAGGCGTTATAAGATCAACCACAGATTCTCGCAAAGACCCCGGTGTGAAGTATTGCCTTAAAGACAAGGCATAAAAGATCAGTTGTCTGCAATTCTCTCGATTTCACTGTCGAGAGATAATTCAATTTTGAAGGACAAGCACATTCAGTATTTTTTCATCCCCTCGTTTTAAAATTTAAATTCCTCAGGTAATCGCAAGAATCGGATGGTCGTAAACCGTAAGCTCAAGTATAATCAGACCAGCATCAAAGGAGCTATGGCCATGGAAGACCGCCTGACACAATCGTCCAAAGATTATTACCGGATTGAGAAAGCCATTTATTTTCTGGATGAGAATTTTCTCGACCAGCCGGATTTGCGGGAAGTGGCAAAAACAGCTGGCATCAGCGAATTTCATTTTCAGCGCATCTTCCAACGCTGGGCAGGCATCAGCCCCAAACGATTTTTGCAGTTTCTCACCAAAGAATATGCTAAAGAGCTGTTAAGAAAATCGAATGTGCTGGATGCCAGTTATGAGGCGGGATTATCGGGGCCGGGCCGGTTGCACGATCTGTTTATCAGCTGTGAAGCCATGAGCCCCGGAGAATACAAACAAAAGGGTAAAGGGCTAATCATTGACTATGGATTTCATCCCAGCCCTTTCGGAGAATGTTTTATCGCGCTGACGGACCGCGGTATTTGCAAGCTATCGTTTTTGGACAAACCCGACCGAAAACGGGTTCTTGAAGATTTCCGCAAAGATTGGAAGAACGCACAATTCGATCACGATCAAGACAGGACTGGGGATTGTATCGAAGATATATTTGCCACACGGACATCCAAGGCAAAAAAGAGCTCTTTAAAATTATTATATCGCGGAACTAATTTTCAAATAAAAGTTTGGGAAGCGCTTTTGAAAATTTCGGCGGGAACCGTCGTGACATATAAAACAGTAGCTCAGTGGATCGATCATCCTCGAGCCGTACGCGCGGTAGGAACTGCTATTGGGAAGAACCCGATCGCATATCTGATCCCATGCCATCGCGTCATCCGCGGGATGGGCCATCTTGGCGGTTATCGATGGGGGATCTCCCGAAAAAAAGCGATATTAGCCATGGAGGCCGCTATCGACAACAGAGATAGTTTTCAGGGATAGATTAATACGAACAATCTTGATTACCAACATTTGCAAATGTTAGGTTTGTAGAGATTGAAGAGGATTGAAGAGGATCAAATAATTTATTTGACAAACAGGAGAATGCCATTATACTACTGCCGTAGTAAATAAAGCAGAAGACTCTTAAAGCCGTGAGGTTGAAAGATCGAAGCCTTGCGGCTTTCTCGTTAAGCCGCTATTTACTCGCAAGTCCAGAAAGAAGGAGGTAGTAAATAATGGCTAAAGGAACAGTAAAATGGTTTAGTGACCAAAAAGGTTTTGGTTTCATTACTCCCGAGTCAGGCAAAGATGTATTTGTCCATCACAGTGCAATTCAAGGTGAGGGCTACAAATCATTGAGCGAAGGTCAAGCGGTCGAGTTTGATATCGCTCCCGGCCCCAAAGGAGAACAAGCTCAAAACGTAGTGAAAATATAAGTTTTCGCGAAAAAAAGGCCCGGGGTGATCCCGGGCCTTTTCTATTTCAAATATCATAACCATCTATGATTTAGCATATTACAGAAGATTTTTTGTTTGCAGTTACGTCGATCCCTCTTTCCCAAGAACTAAAGATATTCACGTATTGATCCATTCCCTAAAATAACTGACCAATAAAGCATAAACAGCGCTATACTGATAATCAATGATCGCACTGAAAGAGGAATATCATGAATGTTGAAAAAGAGATCGATGTTCGCATCCACAGGAGCGGGGGAGGATATCCCGCATGGTATGTGGGCGTTACGACTAATCCGCGTAAACGGTTGTTTGAAGGCCATAATGTCAATGAACGAAGCGGAGCATGGCTTTACCGGGATGCCGGTTGTGAGTCGACAGCCAAAACTATTGAGGCTGTTTTTTTGAAAAGAGGATGTAAAGGTACAGGCAAGCTTGGTGGTGGAGACAGCGCACATTATATTTATGCTTACAAAATGACGCGAACAACACGGGGGAGCCAGAGTTAAGGCGGCCTCCTTTTTTGTATAGAGCCAGTTACGAACCCCATCCCATAAAGACGACTTTCTTAATCATTAACACAATAAAGGATTTCGCCATGATCTTTAATTTTCTTCCCCGCGAGTTCGATTTTTTCGATCTTTTTGAACAACAGGTGGACTATGCCGTCCAGGCGGCCAAAAAATTCAGGGAGATCACAGGCACCCCCGGACTTTTGGAAGAATCCTCCTACCAAATGATCCAGCACCTTGAGCACAAGGGGGATGATGCTTCCCACGAGGTCATCAACCAGTTGAACAAAACGTTTATAACGCCGTTTGACCGCGAAGACATTCACGCCCTTACCAAGGAACTTGACGATGTGATCGACATGATTAACACCATGGTCGGCCGTATGAAGATCTATAAGATCTCCGGCGGCAATAAGCATCTGATGGAATTCGCCCGCGTCATCGAAGAATCCATTTTGGCTTTGGAGAAAGCGGTTAAGGGCATGAGGGTAAAAAACGGCACCAAAGCGGTTTTGGCCTCTTGTGTTGAGGTCAACCGCCTTGAGAACGTCGGGGACGCGATGCGCGATGCTGTTTTGGTTGAGCTTTTTGAAACCTCAAAAAACGCGATCGAGGTCATCAAATGGAAAGAGATCTATCAAGACGCTGAAACGGTCCTCGACATTTGTGAAGACGTTGCCCATGTTGTGGAATCCATCCTTGTGAAGCAGGGTTAACTTAAATGACACCCGAGATCATTTTTCTGATCATCCTTGCCCTTGTTTTTGATTTCTTGAATGGATTTCACGATTCCGCCAATTCCATAGCTACCATTGTTTCTACCCGTGTCCTTTCTCCTCGTAAAGCTGTTATTTGGGCTGCTTTTTTTAATTTTGTTGCGGTTTTTTTCTTTGGCCTGCACGTTGCCAATACCATTGGCAAGGGGATCATTGATATTCATATCGTTGATCAAGGTGTTATTTTTGGAACGCTCACCGGAGCGTGCGTCTGGAACATCATCACCTGGTATTTTGGTTTACCGACGAGCTCTTCGCACGCTTTGATCGGCGGGATGATTGGCGCCGCTCTTGTAAAGTCAGGCCCCGGAGCTTTGGTATTGCAGGGCATCATTAAGACCGTTACGTTCATCTTTATTGCGCCGGTCGTGGGGCTTATCTTAGGGCTGACGTTCGGTGTTGGCGTGGCCTGGATATTCCGCAAGAGCACCCCGAGCAAAGTGGAACATATTTTTAAAAAAGGACAGTTGATCTCCGCTGCTTTTTACAGCATGGGCCACGGCGGCAACGACGCGCAAAAGACCATGGGCATTGTCGCGAGCCTGCTTTTTTCCGCCGGGCTTTTGGGAGAGAAGTTTTACGTCCCGTGGTGGGTCATTGTTCTGTGTTATACGGCGATCTCGCTGGGGACGATGTTCGGTGGATGGCGCATTGTTAAGACCATGGGGCAAAAAGTGGCCAAACTAAGGCCGCACGACGGTTTTTGTGCAGAATCCGGCGCTGCGATCACGTTGTTCGTTGCTTCCTCGTTCGGTATTCCCGTCAGTACGACCCACACCATTACCGGGGCGATCATGGGTGTGGGCTCTTTAAGGCGTTTGAGCGCAGTCCGCTGGGGTGTTGCCGGGCGCATCGTTTGGGCGTGGATCATAACGATCCCCTGCTCAGCGGCGATCGCTGCGTTGGCGTATATGCTCGCCAAGTCTTTGCATGTTTTTTAATTTTTTATTGAAATTCTACGGGCTCGACTGAAACCTGTTGACAAGGCAGAGGGCTTTTGATAATGTTCATGCAATTAACGGATTTCCCACATGCTTAAATCTAAAAACAGACTATCTTTAATTTTAGCATTTTTAGCGATTTTCAGTTTTGCTGTTATTTCCGTCGGTGGCGAATCCTTTCATAACAAGATCCACCATCATCAGGACCGGTCCTCTCACAACCAATGTCCTGTTTATCAATTGCAAGCGCAAGTTTTGATCGCGCTACCCGCCATTTTCCTGGCCTTGTCTTTTTGCATTGCGTTTCGTTCCATAAAAATTTATCAAAAAGTTGTTGTCCAATCCCACTATAGTCTTCCGCCTCTTCGCGCCCCGCCATCTCTGTTATAAAATTCAACTTTATTTAGATCCGTACAATTATCAACGAATTTTATAAAGGGATATTCTATGAAAAAAATATATGTATTTGTGTTCATCTGTTGTCAGCTGTTTTTTTTAAACATGACTGATGTGAGGGCCGACTCCTCTTTGGAAGACGATGTGAAAGAAATGAAAACCCAGATGGCTGTGATGCAGCAAAAGATCTCAAAGCTGGAAGAAAAATCATCGGATCAGGAGAATAAGATCACCGGATATGAAGCAAGTAAAGAGGCGTATGAACAACGGATCACCGAACTGGAATCACAGTTGGCCAACCAGCAGCAAGCGGGCCCCGCTGCGGCATCACAAAACCGTGCCGCCGTCGGGAAATGGATACCGGAGATAGGTGTTGTCGCCGATACCGTGTTAACGCTTGATAGTACTAAAGAGGATGCCGAAGGAGCTAACCGTTTAAGTTTGCGGGAGCTTGAGTTGGTTCTTGGAAGCGCGGTCGATCCTTTTTCCCGTCTGGACGCGACCATTTCTTTTTCTGATTCGGAAGAACCGCCGTCGTTGGAAGAGGCGTACCTGACCCGCTTCGGCCTTCCTTGGGATATGACGGCCAGGATCGGGAAATTCAAACCCAAGGTCGGCAAGGTCTTGGGTGCGCATCGCGATGGCTTGGATACCGTTGATGAACCGTTGGTTATTCAGCGTTATTTTGGCGCTGAGGGAATGAATAAAAGCGGTGCTGATTTTTCAAAGACACTGGACTTCCCCTGGCCGGTGACCCAGCAGGTGGCTTTCGGTATTTTGGAAGGCGGTAGCGGAGAAGGCGGCACAGCTTTCGGCACGACCCGCCGCAGTCCGACGCTGTACAGCCATTTTAAAAATTATCTCGACATCAATGACACGACGGGTTTTGAATTAGGATTTTCCCACATGATCGGATCAAGAGATGAAAATCCAGGATTCGAATCGCAGGTTTTCGCTTCTGATCTAACGCTGACAAAAAATATCAACGCCAATCAGAGTCTGAAAGTTCAGGCCGAGGCGTTCAACCTGAATCGCCGTGAAACCGAGGAGGATTTCGACGGAAATCTATGGGGCGCTTACGGGCTTTTGGATTTCCGGTTTCATTCGCAGTGGGCGCTCGGGTATCGTTATGATTATGCTGAGCTCGTTGACAATCTTGTAGATAATCCGGGGCGCGCGGATGCCGGTCACACAGGGTATCTCACGTTCTATCAAAGCGAACTTTCCCGCTGGCGCCTTCAGTATTCCCACACCAATTTAGCAACGGGGAAAGATGATAATGCTGTTTATCTCCAAGGAACGTTTGCCATCGGAGAACATAAACATAAATTGCAATAATCTGATTTTTAAAAAGAGAGGATCATATGAATACTACATTGCGTCAATTATTGTGTCTGTGTGCGGCGGTCTTTTTTTATGCTGCTCCTGCTTTCGCAGCTGAAAAGACTTTAAACATCGTCACAACCCAAACGATCTTTGCTGATCTTGTTAAACAGGTGGGCAAAGATAAGGTGACTGTGACCGCGGTCGCTTCCCCTAAATACAATATCCATTTCATCCAGCCCAAACCCAGCGATGTGCGCAAAGTGGCCAAGGCGAATCTTTATTTTAATGCAGGAATGGATTTGGAAGCCTGGTCGGATCCGCTTTTGGAAGCCGCCGGGCAGCCGCAGCTTTTTCGAAACGGTTCAAAAAATGTGGATCTCTCCTCGGGGATCCGCTTGCTGGAAATTCCGCAAACTCCGGTAAGCCGTTCGCAGGGGGATATCCATTTGTTCGGTAATCCTCATTTTCAAATGAATCCGGCCAATGCGAAACCGATGGTCGCGATCATTTTAGCCAGGCTTAAAGAGGAGGACCCGGCCAACGCTTCTTATTATGAGGAAAACGCCAAAGCGTTTTTGGCGAAACTGGACCGGAAAATAACGGAATGGAAAAATCTCTGCTCTTCATTCCAGGGCCAGGAAATTATTTCCTATCATGAGGACATCGCTTACTTCGCCGATTTTTTGGGGATCAAAGTGGAACAGTTCTTGGAGCCGAAGCCGGGGATTCCACCGACGCCCAAGCATTTGGAATTCTTGGACCATTACGCCCAAGACCACCATGTGCGTGCGATCGTGATGCCGGCCTATTTTTCGCGCGGCGCTGCTGAAGAATTGGCCCGTCGGGTTAACGCCAAAGTTGTCACCATCGCCCAGGGCGTGGGGGAAGTCCCGGGGACGGATAATTTTTTTGGTTTTTTTGATTACAACTTCAAACAGATCAGCGAGGCCCTAAAATGAGCGAATTCTTTCACATCATGACGTTACCGTTTCTTGCTTGCCTGATTTTGGCAGGCATGTATGCCTATTTGGGATTTCATGTCATTGAACGCCAGGTCATTTTTGTCGACCTGGCGCTTGCCCAGATCGCAATTTTGGGGGCAAGCTTTGCTCTTATTCTGGGGCATGATCTAGACAGTATTTTATCGTACTGGCTTTCCTTGGGCTTTGCTATCGTGGGCGCAGCGATTTTTTCCATGACACGTTTCAAACAACAGCGCGTTCCGCAGGAGGCGATCATCGGCATAGCCTATGCTGTTTCTGCTGCGTTGCTTGTCATTGTCCTTAGTCGTTCAGGAGAAGGGGACGAACACATTAAACAAGCCCTCATCGGAAATATTCTGCTCGTCACCTTTCCAGAGGTCATACGCATATTGATTATTTGCTGCGTGATCGGGATTGTGCATTTCTTTTTTCGCCGGCAGTTTTTTATGATCTCAAAAAATCCGGATGAAGCCTTTAATCAAGGGCTCAATGTCAGGCTGTGGGACTTTCTTTTTTATGTGACATTCGGTTTTGTCGTGACAAGTTCGGTAAAAATTGCCGGTGTGCTTCTTGTTTTTTCTTTTTTGGTCGTTCCCTCGGTTTGCGCCATGCTTTTTTATGATACTTTAAAAGCAAGGTTGATTTTTGGTTGGTTTATCGGTTTTTTTGCCAGTATCTTGGGCATGGCCGTTTCCTATTATCTTGATTTTCCGACCGGAGCAAGTGTTGTATGTGTTTTTGGCGGCATCCTTGTTTTTTCCGCTCTTATTAAAAAATTCATTTTGCGTTAGGACGGCCGCAGGAAATTTTTTCCGTCGAAAAAAGTGATTTAGTGATATACTTAAAATCACACGCCCATGAAACGACACCGTTTTCATATTGGAAAATTTCAGATCAAGGCCACACTGGCCATCATTGCCTCGATGCTGTTGGTGATGGGCGCGAGCGACCTTTTGGTGCAAAAGTTGACCCTTCGCTCTCAGTTCCAGGACCTGCGCGAGCGGTTAATGCTCACCGCTCAGGCAGCCGCACTGATCATCGACCCGCAGGCGCTCATGGAAGTTCCCCTCAACAGGCCGGGGGTTGCGACACCGCAATATCAAACCATCGCCCAGCAACTGAAAAAAGTAAAAAATTTTGATCCGGATATTAAATACATTTACACAATGGCCAGAACGCGTGAAGAAGGCGTGTGGCGTTTTATTGTCGATCTCGACCCGCTCGCTCAACGCGCCAAGCGCATCGTCAGCACCGCCTTTCCCGGGGATGAATACAATGCCTCCCGGTTCTCCGAAATGCTTAAAAGCTTCGACGGCCCGTCGGCTGACACCAAATTTGAATTTGATGAATGGGGAGTGACCCTTTCCGGTTACGCACCTGTCCGAAACAAAGAAGGCCGGGCCGTTGCCATCGTCGGTGTTGACATGTTGGCGGATGACGTGTTTGCCCTTCAAAGAAATATTAAACAACAAATGCTTATGGTGGCTTTGATGGGCGTCATTTTCTCGATGATGTTAGGGACCGTCATTGCGCAGTGGATCACCCGGCCCATTCATGAGCTGGCCGAAGGGACGACGCATTTGGCTAGCGGTAATCTGCATCATCGCGTCAAAGTGTACGGCAATGATGAGTTGGGAGAGCTCGCCAAACATTTTAACCACATGGCCAAAGAGCTGGGTCACTCCCGGGAGCGGCTCCTTGGTTTTTTCTTCAACACCGTCAAATCCCTGGTCCATATTCTCGAGGTGCGCGATCATTATACCCGCGGCCATTCCGAATCGGTGGCGAGATATGCCGTCAAGATCGCTTATCGCATGGGATTTCCCAAGATCAAGATCGATATGTTTGAGAACATTGCCCTTTTGCATGACATCGGCAAGCTCGGTATTAAAGACAGTATCCTGCATAAAAAAGAAACATTGACTGCCGAGGAATGGGACTCCATCAAACAGCACCCGACCATGGGTGAGGAGATCCTCAAACATATCCTTCCCAATGAACCGATGCTGGCTGCTGTGCGCGGGCATCATGAACGTTTCGACGGCACCGGTTATCCCGACGGGCTGACCGGAGACCAGATCGACATTTTCACCGCTATGCTGGCTGTGGCCGATGCCTACGACGCCATGACCTCCAACCGGTCCTACCGGTCGTCTTTGACAAAAGAGAAGGCGATTGCCGAACTCAAAAAGAACAAAGGCCTTCAGTTTCATCCTCAAGTGGTGGATGTTTTCCTGCAAATCTTGAGCGAAGAAGAAACAGTTTAGGGGAAGGGGGTTGTCCCACTAGAGGGGCACAGCTTTCTCTAAATTAACGTGAGTTCGATATAAGACATTTAAATCTTATTGTCATACCCGCGCAAGCGGGTATCCACTCGCCTCTGGATTCCCGCTTTCCCCGGCCTGCCACCTGGCCGCAGCCGGGGCAGGCGCGGGAATGACAGCAATAAACGATATGTCGAACTCGCGTTAAATTATTGATTTTTTTATCCAAGTCAAATTTCCGGCTTTGTTCCCGATGGGATCCGGAGATTTGACTTTTTGTTTAGCAGGGGGAAGGTCAATAAGTAGAATAAAGTCAATAGGCAGCACCTTCGAGGCATTTTAAAATTTAAAATATCTATTTAGAATGTCAATATTAATTCTTATCACAAGGATAGAAATGATCGAAGGACAGAAACCACGGATTTTAGTTGTTGAAGATGAGGGTTTGATAGCCCTGTGTCTTAAGAGATATTTAGAGCTGCTTGGATATGAGATCTCAGCGATGGTCACGACAGGAGAGGAGGCCGTTGCACAGGTCCAGAAGTCCCCTCCTGATCTAGTCCTCATGGATATCACGTTGAGTGGAAAAATTAACGGCATTGAAGCAAGCCAACAAATTAATTTGATCAGCAATATTCCCATCGTTTATATTACCGGTCATTCGGATATCGAACAATGGCAGAAGGCCAAAGTCACGGAGCCATTTGGGTATATTATCAAGCCCTTCGAGCTTAGGGAGCTGGAGGTGGTGGTCGCGGCGGCCTTCTACAAATTCCGTAAAGAAGAGGAACTTTTTGCGATCAGCAGCAGTTGTCATAGCTATTTGGAGAATTTCAGGGGGGTGATTCTTCGCAGCGATCTTAATTTTAATCCTGTTTTCATGCACGGGCCGGTTGAGCAAGTGATGGGTTATAAAGCCGACGAGATCATGAAGGGTAAACCACGGTTGGAGGAACTCATCCATCCCGAGGAACGCCCTCTTTATTCTTTGGAAGATCAGGAAAAGTTAAAAGCCCTTCCCAATTTTACAGTGACCAAAGAATGCCGTATTGTTACGCGGGACAATCAAATACGATGGGTGAGCGAGACCGCGAAGAACATGCTGAATCAATCCGGAAAACCCGTCATGATTGAATGGATTATCCGTGACATAACAGATTATAAAGATGTGGTTTGTAAATTAGAAGAAGCAAAAGATAATTTTAACGAGTCGCACAAACAATTACTACAATTGGAAAAGATGGCTTCCATCGGCCAATTGGCAGCCGGGGTGGTGCACGAGATCAATAATCCGATAGGGTTTATCAGTAATAATATGGAGTTCTTAAAGCAGTATATTGCCGACTATACCAAGGTTTTTAGAATGGTCGGGAATCTGAAGAACAGCGTCGAAGAAGAAAATATGGAAAAGGCAAAATCAATTGTTGTGGAAATGACGCAACTTGAACAGGACATCAACCTGGAGTATATGATCAATGACGTTGATAAATTATTAGACCATACCCAGAAGGGAATCGAAAGGGTCAAGAAGATCGTTATGGATTTGCGAACATTTGTCCGGCGCGGTGATGAGATTATGGAAATGACGGATGCTGAAGCTGTCATGGAAGGCATTCTTAATATTGTCTGGAATGAGATCAAGTATAAAGCGGAGCTTAAGAAAGAATACGGAAAAATTCCACTGGTCCGATGTAATGCCCAGGAAGTAGGGCAGGTGTTTATTAATCTTCTTGTCAATGCCGCTCAAGCCATCAGCGATAAAGGAGAAATGACGATAAGAACATATAGCACCAATAACCATGCGTGTATTGCCATCAGCGATACGGGATGTGGTATTGCGCCCCAGAACATGGATAAAATATTCACCCCGTTTTTTACTACCAAAGGGATCGGCAAAGGGACGGGGTTGGGGTTAAGCGTGAGTTATGACATCATGAAGCGGCATAACGGGGATATTCGCGTTGAATCCCAAGAGGGCAAAGGAACGACATTTACCGTACTTCTTCCCATTAACGCAAGTTCGACATAAAGTTGATTTCCCGCCGACATAGTAAAATAAATTCAATATCGCAAGGCATTAACCCCTGATCGACAACGTTGATCAGGGGTTTTTATTTGGTTCTTTGAAATTTTGAGTGGGTCGGAGGGACTGCAAGGGACTATGTCCGGGCTCAGACAGTCCTCGCGCAGATGTTTTCTCTTAGAAGGACTGCCAAGGGATCACATCGCGGGCGAGTTTCCTTGCGAAGCAAGGTTGTCTGAGCACGCATGTGATCCCTTGGCAGTCATCGTAAGGAAAACATCTGGCTGCGGAACTCGCCCGGGCATAGTCCCTTGCAGTCCTAGCAAAGCTGAGTAGCACTTTGCACAGACAATATTTACCCATTCAAATTTTTAAAGAGGCTTTTATTTATCCTTCCTTGCCGGAAGGCCATGGATTTTGCCCTCGAAAGGGCCTTTGGCTGCGGCATCCCCATTAACATGAGTGGTTATTTTTCGGCTGGATTTCTTTAGTTGTATTTTTTGGTAAAAGTAGGTAAGATAACTTCCTTAATACATCCTTTATCCATTGATTTTCCAAATTTTTAACTGAATGAATATTACTTCGCATCTAGTTTGTAGATGGGATTGTCGTCGCTTGGGCGTTCAGGCGGGAATATTCATCTTGGTTTGTTGTTTGATCCTGCCAAGGGCCATAGCCCAGGATTCTTCCGCACAGGAAAATTGGCAGGAAAAATACGACCTGCAGATTAATCGCACCATCCGCAAATTTTCAACAACAGAAACCGTGCCCGCCCAATGGACCGACGATAACGTAGAAATCCACCCCGAATATACGGTTGAAAAAACCAATAGCCTGGAAGAACAAATTTATATTTTCACGCCAAAACGCGCTCCACAATTTAAGCAACGGATTGCCGAGAACGTGGCCGTTTATACCGCCCAAGATATTGCCAAATTCCCGGCCCGGGATTTGAGTGAAGCGCTGGTTTATATTCCTGAGGTGGATGTGCAGTTCAATGGATTTTTCGGACAGTCCACGGCGCTGTCCATTCAGGGATCGCAGTCCCGCCAGGTTTTATTAATGGTGGACGGCATTCCATTTAATACACAACTTTCCGGCCAGGCCAATCCCGCAGAGATTCCCATCGAACAGATCCAGCAGATTGAAATTGTCCAGGGAGGCTCCTCCAGCGTCTGGGGATCCAGCCTCGGCGGGGTGATCAATGTGATCACCAAAGACGTGGGTAAAACTTCCGTGCCCAAAGGAAGTGTGACATCGACGTTCGGAGAATTTAAAACGTTCAAACAGGCCTTTGATGTTTCCGGCGGGAACAAGAAAGCCGGATATTTTTTTTCCGGAAGTTTGATGCAGACCGACGGCATCCTTTCGGAATCGGACACCAAAGGAAAAAAAGGCTTCGGAAAAGTGGCAGTCCCGCTCGGGGATGACCTTCGTCTGACCGGATCTTTTGGATACAGCGGGGCTGACGTTCGTTACGGAGTGACACGGAGCAATACCATCAATTCCCAACCGTATATTACCCGGTATGGTTTACTGCAGCTTCAACGTGATCACGATGGCGGGAGTTTCCAGACGGCGTACAAGTATAACGATCAAAAGATCACCACTGATATTTATAATGCAACGACCGGGGCACAAACCTCTTCGACGATAAGCCGGGATGTTTATCAAGGGTTAAGTTTGAATGAAAATTTTCACTGGGGGAATGATTACTCCTCGGTCATCGGTGCAGATTTTGAATCGCACCGCATCAGATCGAACCGTTACCTGGCGTCCGCCAAGACGGTGAATACGCAGGCTCCCTATGCGAATACTACTATTGTCGTCGGACCATGGGATATCATTCCCGGCGTCCGCTATGATCATAATCAGAAGTTTGGCTCGCAAACTTCGCCCAGTTTAGGAACGATTTATCATTTTGAGGACGAGCATGAGTCGCTCATTCGTACAAGGATCGCGCGTGTCTTTACTGCCCCGCCGTTGTTTTGGAGTGTTAATAATGACCCTTCTCAGTTTGTCGGGCCCAATCCCGCCCTTAAACCGGAGCGGGCTATTGCGTATGAAATCGGAATGGAAACACATCCGACCACGGCCTGGGACACTTCTTTAAATTACTATCTTTCCGACGTCAAAGACGCAATCGCACTGGTTTTTGATCCTAACCAATTTGTGTTCATTCAGGACAATTTCCGCAAATTCCGCAGGCAAGGGGTTGAACTCAAAACCCGTTACCGGCTTGATCCTCACTGGTCGCTTTTTTCCAGCGGCGCTTTTAATGATGTGGAGAATCTGGCAACCAAAAAAACCTTTCGGGACCAGGGCATTGCCCGTCAGCGATACACCTTTGGCGTTGGTTTTCAGCATCCTAATGGCTGGGCCTTTGATGTGCTGGGGTATTACAACCGGTGGAGTTCCCAGCCTTCTCTTCAGTCCAACGACCGTAAACCGATCTTTGATGCCAAGATCACCAAAACTTTCCCGCACATTACCAAAAGTATGGATGTGAAAGCCTTTTTGGATGTTCACAACCTCACCAATAGCAAGTACTGGTCCGACATCACGTTTCCGCTGGCTCGCCGATATTTTGAAGGCGGACTGACCGTGAATTTTTAAAAGGAAGAAAAAAGTCAGTGACTGGTTCTGTAAACCTATTTCACTGGCAAAAAATTACTATAAAGTAGAAAGGAGTTAGCGTCATTGTACCTTATGATCGTATGACAGTTAAATTCTCGTCGGGATTCCTTGGTTTTATTGTGTTTATGACCCTATCACAAACCCTACTGGCATCCGAACCGAAAATTCCTCGAACCTCCTCACCAACTTTCCAAGACCGCTCATCTCCCCAAAAACATTCTCCTGGTGATCCTCGTTACGGGGGAACGTTGGTTTGGGGCGTGGCCAATGCCCCCGCCGCCATTAATCCCATTATTACGCAGAACAGCGTGTCCGCTTCACTGCTGGAATTGATTTTTGATTCTTTGGTCCGTGTTGACTCCCATGGAGAGATTGTTCCGGGCCTGGCGGAATCCTGGGATGTTGCCAAGGACGGCTTAAGCATTACCTTTCATCTTCATCAAGGGGTACGGTTTCACGACGGTGTGGAATTAACCGCTGAGGATGTGAAATTTACCTATGATCAGATCGCCGATCCTGTCAATGAATCGCCGTGGCGGTCCGGTACGAAATTAACTGATCGCTGGGAGATCATCGATCGCTATACTGTCCGGGTTATCTTAAAAAAGCCTTTTGTGTCGATCTTACTTAGACTCATCCGTGAAATTGTGCCCAAACATCTTTTAGCGGACCAGGATCTTCACAACACCATTTTTAACAAAGCGCCGGTGGGAACAGGCCCGTTTAAATTTCAAAGCTGGGACAGGAATGTCAACGAAATTCGGTTGGTGGCGAATAAGGATTATTTTGAAGGCCGGCCCCGCCTCAATGCCATTGTGGTCAAAACATTTCCGGATAATTCGCATTTGTGGGCAGCCCTGCTGCGGCAGGAAGTGGATCTGGTGCAGTATATTAGTGAAGATAATTATGCAGTTTTAAAGAAAGACCTCGCTTTTAAGGTTTATGCCATCAAGTGGGGGATGTGTTTAGCGATCTCTTATAATTTGAATGACCCTATTCTTTCCGATCGGAACGTCCGTTTGGCGATTGCCCACGGGATGAATGTCCCTGAAATGATGAACTCTATTTCTGAGGTTGGTGGCGTTGTCAGCACCGGCCCGTTTTCGCCAGATTCTCCGGGTTTTAATCCGGACGTTAAGTTATTTGATTTTGACCCTTCTAAGGCCAAGCAGATTTTGCATCAACAGGGATGGAAAGATAGCAATGGCGACGGGATCGTTGAGAAAAATGGCAGAGAGTTGGAAATTAAATTACTGGTGGATGAACGGAACCATATTTTTAAGAACATTGCGAGAATCATCCGGCAGCAACTGTCGGAGATCGGGGTAAAAACCACCTTGATTCTTTATCAAGATGAAAACGAATTTGCAAAAGACGAAATTATAGATCAAGGACCACAGGCTTGGTTGAGATATTTTTCCGACCCTGGTTCGGAAGGGTATGAAGCCGCGCGAGACTGGTATTCAGGGTCGACAGAATTTGGAAAGATTTGGAAATATAGTAATAGAAAAGTCGATGAACTTTTTATTCTGAGCCGATCCGCCCATGATAGTAATGTCAAATCAAAATATTATAAACAAATCCATAAAATTATTTATGAACATCAACCAGCTTGTTTTTTATTTTATCCTGCCATGTATTTTGCGGTCAATAAAAAATTCAGTAACAATGATGATTTTTTCAGCAGTCAAAATCCAATTTATACCATCAAAAACTGGGTTGTAAATGAGAACTGATGAAAGGAGGTGAGAGCATTATGGAAACCATTCAAAACGGTACTGATAGCATCATGGAATTGGCCACCTTAAGTTGTTGCTGGCCCCCCGGTACAATGTCAATTCATTATCCAGAGTCTGACGAATAATCGGTTTTGCTACTATGTTGTAAGGCCGCGGAAGAGGCTTTTGAGGGCACCTTCCGCGGCTACATAGCAGTCCTTTATTGACCTTCTTCTGACCAATAGAAATGACAAATCTCCAAACGTCGTGGATACGGGAGGTTGGAGATTTGTCATTGGTAAAGGAAAGGTCAATAAGAAAAACCCCCACGAAAGGGCCCAATTGATGAAATTATCTTTTCATACCATCATCGTCGATGATTATCCCGCCGAAGACCAATACCTTCTTTATAGCACCCGCACGCAAGGGCTGGTCAAAATTGACCAATCGCTTAAATCCGTTTTGGATCGGTTGGAACATTTGGATGAACCCACCCGGCTTCAACATGACCAAGACCTACAGTATCTTCATAAAGTGGGGCTCATTGTCCGCGATGAACAGGAAGATCTGGAAAAACTTAAGAAACATTTAAATGACATCAAATACAGCCATGACCAATCGCAGCTTTTAGTAACGGTCCTGACGACATATGCTTGTAATTTTAAATGCACGTACTGTTTTGAAGAAAGTTCACGCACGACGGTGAAACTGGATTTTGACACGCAAGAGCAGGTGATCCGTTGGCTCCAGTCCCGGATGGAACGCTTCGGGTACGGTGCGTTGAATATTAACTATTACGGGGGAGAGCCTCTTTTAAATCCTCAGGCGATCGAACACATTTCCAGTCAAATGCAGGAATGGTGTCAAAAGCGGGGGAAAGATTTTCGTTTCAGCCTTCAGACCAACGGATATCTTCTTACGCCTCCGAAAGTTCGGCGATTTAAAGAGCTCGGGTTAACGAACGTGCGCATCAGTGTTGACGGGGTTGGAGAGGACCACGACCGCAACCGTCCGCTGCGCGGCGGCGGCGGGACCTTTGAGCGGATCATGCAGAACATCCAAGACTGTGTGGACCTGGTCAAGATTTCCATTTCCATCGGGTATGATAAGGGAGACATCGCGCCTATTGAAAAACTTGTTCACTATTTTGACGAACTTGGGATCCTGCATAAATTGGGGCAGTTTGCATTTTCACCGCTGATCCCGACGCTGGGTCCCAAAGGAGAGCCGCAGAGAATTCAGGGGTCGCAATGCATGGGCAATTCCGAGGATAAGGCGTTAGCGGCGGCCTCTCGTAAGATCACTGATCTTTTGGCGTCCAGGGGCGTGCCTAATCGCGGCGGCCTGGCAACCTCTATATGTCCGCTCACTCGTGAAAACGGCGGCATCACCATTGATCAGCACGGCCGCTTATACCGCTGTAATTCTCTTTTGGGCCATCCGGAATTTTCCGTCGGAGATGTGCGTAACGACAACTACAACGACCAGCACGAATTTTTCAGGGATTTGGATGTTTGGAACCAATGCCCGGTGGACTGCACCTATATGCCGATGTGCAGCGGGGGTTGCCGATTGATGTCGTTCGTCGGAGGATACAAAAATTTTAAAGTGCCTTCCTGTAAAAAAGCGTATCTCAATGAAATGGCCCCGGAGTTTATTAAACGGGATTATCAGCGCCTGGTAGCAGCGCAGAACAAGCTTAAGGCCCCGCCGGCAGTACCTGTTGAATCCCAGGAAATCTTAAGCGGAAAGTCGAACGGATGACATTTCGATCACTCTTGATGCCATACCAGCGGCCCCTGGCCAAGGTTCTTTTGAGCATGATGGCCGCGAATGTGCTTCTGTTGGCCTTCCCGTGGGGAGTGAAATGCGTTATCGATGAAATTCTAATGGGCGGGCAAATCCATCGGCTGGGCGTCATTGTTGCGGCCTTGGCAGTGGTTGTCGTTGTCCGCGGTTTATTGAATGTCTGGCGGGCAGCTTTTTCTTATACCATCGGCGAACGCATTGTCTGTGATGTCCGCAGCCGGCTTTACGGGCATCTGCAAAAAATTTCCTTGCAGCACATTCAACGTCTGGGGCCGTCGCACATTCATTCCCGGCTTACCACCGATGTTGACAGCATCCGCCGTTTTCTTTTTACCGATGCTGTTGAGTGCATGTATGCCTGCCTTAATGTCATCCTGATTTTGGGAGTGCTCCTGTGGATGAATACTTTTTTAGCAATGGTATCTTTGCTGGTCTGTCCGGTATTTATTTTAATTTATCTCCGATGGCTTCCGTCGGTGCAAAATCGTTTTACCCGGTTACGGGAACTGCACGGCCAAGCGAATGCCCGTATCAATGAAGTGCTCCAGGGCCTGCGCACCATCCGGGCGCTGGCGGCCTTTGATCAAGAGCATCGGCACTTTCAATCCCGGCAGCAGGAAATTTTTAATACCGCAGCCGGAGTTCATCGTGTCAACGCCTGGTTGTGGAACGGCTTGGAGTTGTTTTCTTTTTTAACGACCGTCGCTGTTTTATGGATCGGTGGGCTGGCCGCAATGAAGGGAACAATGACCGCCGGCGAGCTGGTGGCTTTTTACACGTATTTGGGGATGCTGTTTGCCCCGATGGTCAGGATGGTCATGATCCAGAATTCATATCAGGAAGCGGCCGCGGCCTTGAAACGTATTCGCGAATTGTTAGCAATCAGCGACGAAGTTTGCGTCATCCCGCCGGGTTATCGAGGCAACGTTTTTCAGGGGGAGATCCGTGTAGAGGACGTTTCTTTTGGTTATGAGTCAGGCGATCGCGTTTTACATAATTTGAATTTTACCATCCTGCCTGGAGAAAAAATTGGAATTGTCGGCACGAGCGGGTCAGGGAAGACGACCTTGATCAGTTTGCTTTTGCGTTTTTTTGATCCTCAGCAGGGAATGATCTTGATTGATGGCGTTCCCTTAACGCAATGGAATCTTGACGCCTTTCGGAGCAAGGTGGCGGTAGTTCTCCAAGACGATATGCTGTTCAGCGGAAGTATCCGCGATAATCTGTTGATGGGCTTGCCGCGAGCCAGCGACGCGCAACTCAAACAGGCCGCTGCCATGGCTGAGGCGCATGAGTTCATTGAACGGCTGCCTGAACAATACGATACCATGATCGGCGAACGCGGCTACCGGCTTTCCGGCGGACAACGCCAGCGTTTGGCGATTGCCAGGGCTGTTTTAAGAGGTTCTTCTGTTCTCCTGCTCGATGAAGCCACGTCGTCGGTAGATGCCTTGACCGAGAACGCCATTCAACAGAACTTGCGGCATCATTTTGTGGACAGAACCGTTATTACCATTGCCCATCGTTTTTCGACGATCATGGCCAGCGACCGGATTATTGTCCTTGATCAGGGCCGCATTGTGGAAGTCGGGGAGCATAAGAATCTTTTGAATGAAAAAGGGTTTTATAGTAACCTGTATTTGGAACAATTTAAAAACAATGACTTCCATTCCCTTGTCGATAGTTAGGCCAAGGTTTTTTGGTTTACAAGGGGTTTCGGTGAGATCTCCGTTTAAATTATTCCGAAAATTTATCCCGCGAAAAATTTCTCATCAGATATTCTTTGTCCTGGTGGCGATGGTGATTGTGCCATTGGTGATTTTAGGCAGTCTTTTGATAAGGACCAGTCAGCAAGCCATGATCGCTTCGGTCTTGGAAGACCATCGTAACATTGCAGAGCATGCCACCGGTGAAGTTGCGGTGTACTTGGGAGGAATTCAGAGGGCGTTATTGGCCACGGCCTCCATTTTGGGGCGTCTGCATATGGATTCATGGCGGCAGGAAACAACGCTGGTCGAATTGTCTACGCAGGATCCGGTGTTTGGCAAAATTGTTTCGTTGGATCTCGACGGTGATCAACTGGCATCCTCGGAATTGGGGCCGCCGCCGCAGAATTATGCTGATGACCCCGCTTTTCTCGCCGCCCGCCAAGGTAACGCTTATCATTCTCAAGTGATGATCGCCTCTGACCATCTGCCGCTCATGATCATGGCCGAACCGGTCCGGGAATTCGGACGGGTGGTGGGTGTTTTAATGGCTGAAGTGAACTTAAGAAGCGTGTGGGACATCGTTGACCATATTCAGTTGGGCAATACAGGACATGCTTATCTCGTTGATGAACAGGGCCGCATCATTGCTCATCCGGACAAAAAACAAGTTTTGGCCAAGCTGGATTCTCTGCCGAAAGGCGTTATCGAACAAATTAAGAACGGCCAGTCGGGGAATTTTATCAAAACGGTTCCGGCGAAGGGCCAATGGCTAAACTCTTACGCTCCTGTTGAAAATTATCATTGGGGGCTCATCGTTGCGCAAGCGAAAAGCGAGGCCTTTGCCTTTTCGGGAGTTATGAGATCACAGTCGATCGTTTTGATCGGCCTGAGTATTTTATTCACAATCCTTATGACTTTGTTTTTATCGCAACATATCGGGCGGTTGATCAATGCTTTGATCGAAGGGACCGACCGGGTCGCGAAAGGGGAATTTTCTCAGAGATTCAAAATTCACCGTCGGGATGAGATGGGGCGATTGCTGCATTCCTTTAACCGGATGACGCAGCAGTTGGGTAAAGCCCAGGAAGTCGAGAAACTTTCGGTGGTCGGCAAAGCCGCGACCGTCATTGCGCATGAATTAAAAAATTCTCTTCAGTTGGTTAAAACTTTTATCCAGGCGCTGCCACAGCGCCTTCAGGACCGGGAATTTATTCACCAATTTTCCGAGATTGTCCCTAAAGAATTGGATTCCTGGCAGGTTTCGCTTCAAAATATGATGGATTTTTCCAAGAAAAGAAATTACCTCACGTCAAAGATCTGTTTGAACACCATCATGAAAGATGTGATCCGCTTAACACGGTTGAGGGCCATGGAAAACCAGATTATTTTTGAGCTGGACTTGCAGGACGGCCTCCCTCCCATCAGGGGGAATGGAGACCGTATCCGCCAGGTCTTTTTAAATCTATTAACCAATTCCCTGCAGGCTGCACCGGAAAATCAAAAGGTTCAGATTGTTACCAGATACGAATATCACCCTTTATTGAAAAAATCACCCCAGATTGTTATTAAGGTGATCAATCAGGGGAAAATCAATTCTGAAGATTTGGACCGGATCTTTGAGCCGTTTTATACCACGAAACCCGACGGTTTAGGCCTGGGGCTGGCCATCAGCCGGGAGATCATTCAGCAGCACGGCGGAAGTATTGAAGTGAAGCTGGCCGACAACCAGGACATTTGTTTTGAAGTGAAGATCCCGGTGATGGATAACGATACTAATATGGCCGGGGTTGATGATATGGGAATGCTGGGAAATAAGGGGGAGTCATGATATCAGAAAAAATTGTGGTCATTGATGATGATCCGCGGGTCATTAAAAGCATTCAAATCGGGTTAACGGAACACGAGATCATTCCTTTTCAAGACCCCCAGAAGGGCCTGGAGTTTTTGAAAAAACCAAATGTGATCAACGTTGTTCTCCTGGACGTGATGATGCGGGGGATCGACGGTTTGGATGTGCTTCAGGAAATTAAAGCCGCCTATCCAAGCATCATTGTGATCATGATGACCGCCTTTGCGACAAAAGATATTGCGGTCCAATCTCTACGCTATCATGCGGATGATTTTTTGGAAAAGCCGTTCGACCTGGCTGAATTAAAGGAGAAAATCGATACGCATTTGTATAAGAAATTTTATCGGGAAGGCAGAAGCGCTGATACCGGAGATAAAATCGACCGTATCAAGCGTTTTGTTGACCGTAATTATAAAAATGTTTCTTTGGAGGCCATTGCGGAAGAACTTTGTCTTACTTCAAAATACGTCAGCCGCATTTTTAGCCGGAGAAATACGGTCTGTTATCGTGTTTATAAGGTAAAAGTGAAGATCGACCGCGCCAAAAATTTGCTGACAACCACTTCCAAAAATATCTGTGAAATTGCTTACGATCTGGGGTATCAAAATCCGGAATCATTCATGCGGTTGTTCAAACGCAACACCCACTTAACGCCTATGGAATATCGGGAAAAATATTGCGTTCAAAAAAATAAAAAGCAAAGATTTCCGTCTAACGCGGAAAAGAAGCGTTGATGAGCTTGACTCAGAAGATCCTGATTATCGACGGCCATCCGGTTTATGCCAAGAAGACGGAGGCATTTTTTAAAGGGTTAACGTTTTCCGAAGCCACCGTTGCTTCCAGCGCTGCCGAAGGGTTGCAAAAATTTGAGAATGCCCCAGCAGATCTGGTGGTCCTTAGCGGCATGCTCCCCGATGGAGAAAGTCGCCAGGTTTGTCAAACGCTTCGCATCAAGGCAGGATCATCTTTGAAAATTATTGTTCAGGTTGGACTGATGGCCGGCCAGGAAGAGATACAACGGTTCTTTCAGGATGGAGCGGACCGCGTGCTGATGCGCAAAGAAAAAGATACCAAGCCTTTCCAACAGGCCGTTGAAGAATTGTTATTTCCAAAGACAGCATCCCTTTCCCCATAGCCCTTCTTTTCAAAAAAGTTCCTTCCTTTATTGACCTTTTCTTTATCAATGACAAATCTCCAAATCCCGGCATTGATGACGTTTGGAGATTTGTCATTTCCATTGGTAAGGAAGAAGGCCAATAACAGGAACAAGCCTGTTTTTTATCCAAGCACTGCGCCACCCCTTTAAAAGCAGAAAAAGGTCAACAGTTTTTTGTTTGAGGTCATTGCTATTTATTCAAGGCGGTGTAATTTAAATTAAACAGTTCTTATCTCATAACACACGTGTCCCAATTAAAGAGTTTTTTTCGACGGAATAATTCATTTGAGACATGAATTTTGCGTCATTGCGAGGCCCTCAGGCCGAAGCAATCCCATCCGTCGACGATGCGATTGCTTCGCTCCCTTCGGTCGCTCGCAATGACGCTAATTTGGACAGCAATGATCTCATAAGAATATTAAATTTTATTATAAAGCCTTTGAATTTTATGGGCATACCGTTTTTAATACCGAGAATTTATTTAGAAAATTTAAATGTGTGAGCCGTCATTTGATTGAAAAATCGGATGACGGTTTTTTATTCTCCTTCGCCTTCATCCCCGCAGTAAGCAGACTGGGTATCCGGTGAAGGAGCTGCTGCGAAATCTCCGACAACAGATCGGAGACGAAGCAGAGTATGGCTTCGGAGCAATGAACCTTCAAAAATTTTCCAACGATACCCTGCAACTTTGTTGCAGGAAGGTTCATTTAACTTATTGAGACGGTATGGGAAAAAAATTTAATAGAACCGAAGGGCAGGGTTCCGCGGGCTTGGCCGTGGATGAATGGCCTTTTCGCCCGAATGGCGTCGGACGAAGCTCGAAAAATCAAAACGGCCAGGCTGCCAAGGGCTATGCCCGTGGAGGCATCACGAAAGGAAATAAACTTAATAAAACGGATATTATAGTTGGTTCGACCAAGAAATATTATCCCTTCTTGGATGGATTTCGCGCCATCGCCATCCTTATGATTTTAAGCCACCACATCTCTACCGGCTTTGATCTTGGCAACATATTTAGTCATAATCCGGCTCTTTTTAACTGGGTGTATCTTCAAGCCCAGAATTTCGGCGTAGATCTAACTCATACTTATGTGTTGATGCAAGATACCTTCCGGTTATTGAAGGGCATCCTCGGCGTTGAGATGTTTTTCGTGATCAGCGGCTTTTTGATCGCGGGGATCTTATTGCGGAATAAAGACAGAGGAATTCCTGTCAGTCGTTTTTATCAGCGCCGTTTTTGGAAAATATTCCCGAGCTATTTCATTTTAGTGGTCGTGAGCCTTGCGATCTTTGCCTGGCAAGCCCAGGAGCCGTTTGAAGATACGATGGCAACGGCGTTTCGTTATTTATTTTTCGTGCAAAACTATTTTCCAAGCAACCCATTTTTGGAACACACCTGGACGCTGGCCGTTATGGAGCAGTTTTATTTCTTTTGTCCGTTAGTGATCGCTGCGGTCTATTTTTTTGTCAAATCTGCCGAAGAGCGGCGAGCGGCGCTGATTGGGTTATGCCTTCTTTTGTTGATCGTTGGCCCCGTCATCCGTCTTTATTATTTGAGCAGCGGTGAGACTCTTTTGAATTGGCCTTTTCAGTCTCCGGCCCCATACAGTACAACCTTTTATCATATCGATGCGCTTGCGTTCGGTTGTTTATTGGCTTTGCTTGAACCCTACTGGACCCAATGGAAAAAAAATATATGGTGGGGATGCGGCCTTTGGACCATAGGTGCCGGATTATATTTCTATCTGTTCTTTATTTTAGATTGGAGTTATTACTGGGGGACCTGGTATCTATACACGCTCGGCTATGTGGCTACAGGGCTATTGATTTTAGCGGCTTATCACGGGGTTTCGCTTTTAGCGCGCTTTAAGTTTTTGCAATGGGTGGGGCGCCATTCCTATGGCATTTATTTGTGGCATTACATCCTTATGATATTTTGGAAAACTGGCTTAGGGAAGGTGCCGCTGATAATCCTGATTTTCTCATACCTCTTAGCCACATTGTTGTTAGGCGTCTTGAGCACCAAGACCATTGAGCGCTATTTTCTGTCTCTGAGAGAGAAATTAGTGCCCAGCGTTTAATATATTAAAAATTGCCCCGCCCGCCCCAACATTTAAAAGTACAGAATTATTCGATGTCATCATAAATGGCGAAAACCAAAATTTATTTTTCCAAGATTTTAATTTATGGTCAGCGGTCAATTGTGGCTTCAGGAGAAGTATTTTGTTCAAAAAGAACGGTTGAGTCAGTAGATGGCGTACATGGGTCATAGTGCTTTTGTTTTAGTACGATAAAATAAAAATGTTAAATTTTTTCGGATTTTTGTAAATAGAAGGAGATTTCTTGTATGAGCCTTTTATGGCTGTTGTGATGTGTTCCGCACTTCCCTTTCATTTACGACTGAAATTCCTTTACAAGAATTTCTTTCCAGCCACTGCGTCACATTTTTCAAAAATAAAAAATACAAAAAAAGCGCTTAAAGCCAGTGGCTAGCTGTTTAAAAAACAGGTTCTAATTTCATGGTCGCAGTTGGGTATCTTTGTCATATCGAAGAACAGGAAAAACAGGAAAAACAGGAATAAGAAGATAAAAGAGTACGTTACAAAAAAGAGATTAAAAGGGATGGCTTTATGCAGGGAAGATCTTTAACAACAAAAAATATAGCTGAATGCTGCCAGGTTACTCAAAGGACGGCAGTGCAGTGGATCAATGAAGGCAAATTAAAAGCTTTTCGTACGCTGGGAAAACATATCCGGATCGATCGGGAAGATTTTATTGAATTTTTAATAAAATATCAGATACCTGTCCCGAAAGAATTAGTTGCGCCTTTAGAAGGGAAGGGGAAAAAGAAAATTTTGATTGTGGATGATGAAGAGGGGATGGTTGATGCGATTAAAAGAGGGCTCTCCAAGGAAAAGATTTTTGATCTTGAGGTGGCGTATGACGGTTTTGAGGCAGGAACGAAATTTTCTGAATATAAGCCGGATTTGGTTATTTTAGATCTGTGCATGCCGGGAATTAACGGATACGAATTATGTACTAAAATCCGCAATGAGATAAAAAACAAAGATGTTAAAATTTTGGCCATTTCAGGCGTTGCCAATCAAAAAGAAATTGAGCGGATCATGTCATTGGGAGCAAATGATTATTTGCTTAAACCTTTTAACAATAAAGAATTAAAAATAAAGATCGCCGGGTTGTTTGATTGGAATCGAAGGGTAAAAGACAGGGCGGGCCAAGAGAATCGTAAACGGAAATTTTAAGAACTTTAGAGAATGCATGATGATTGGGAAGATCGCTATTTTTTCTTTCGTGTTCGGTGTGTGTTTTAGTTTTCCTGCATCCGCTCAGATTCGTCTGGCTGGTAACGACGACTACATACTGACCCTAAGCCCTTCCGTGAGGACCGATGTTATTTCGATGAATAATACGATTGATCTTGACAGTAGTAACGACGATGATCAAACCACGTATTTCGGGCTTGATTATTCCCTGGCGTTCGATCTTAAGTTTAAAGAGCAGGGGCCTCAGCTCTATGCGCGATTCAACCGCAGCGGCCCGTATGGGTATGACGCGCCGATATTTGTCCATAATACACTTCGAACATCCGTCGCTCCTGTTGAGAAATATCAGGAGGCAGACCTTCTCCCGGGAATGAAAGAATTTTGGTGGGACAGCAGACCCTTGGCTCTACCGGTCCGTTTGAAAACCGGATCGTTCGCCTTAAATGTTGGGCATGGTTTTATCGGCAGTTATGAAAATTATGGTGTTGAGTTTTATAACGTCCAGGAAGACTCTTTAGCCTGGCATCTTCATTATTTTCTTCCAGATTTGATTCATAACCAGCGTCTGGGGCCAGTGATCAGCCAGGAGAAGGATCAACTGATTGACTATGAGCATAGCAAATCCCACCTGATGGCAGCTGATGTTATTTGGCCGGTGCACGAACATGCAACGCTGCAGCCGTATGCGAGTGTTTTGTACGATTCGACCGACGGTAAACGAAGCAGTTATTTTACAACTCCGACGCATAAAGATATCCTGGGGGTTGCCGGCATCAGTTATGACGCGGTATTTGGGAAATGGACGCTTGGGCTTGAAGCGGCGAGGAATTTTGGCAAGGCTAAAAGCAGCGACGATGCATATGAGGATGTGACGCATCAAGGGTATCTTCTTTATGAAGGAGTGACCTATGAGTTGGGCCGTTTTAAACCCCGTTCAAAAGTGATCTATGCTTCCGGCAATCAAGTAACAACGGAAATGGTTGACGCCGGCGATACCACGCTGGGCGGTGGAAAGAATCGTGCGTTTAGTGTGTATTCTCCTTTGAACACCAATCTGGCTGATTCTTTAACTCAGCCAACTTCCGTGGGGCCTTTGGTCGCGATGGGGACGGGATGGGGACTGAATTATGGTGTTGGGCACCCGACCACTTTTGCTGATGCAACCTTGCATGATAACATTTTTGTTTGGTCCATTGGTTTTGAATATCAGTTGACTGATAAGTTAACAGCGTCGATGGACGGCTGGTTTCTGCGTTCAGCTCAAAAGGGAATTGGAACGCTGAATGGCTCGGCTGTTGAGCTGTCACAGGATTTGGGAAAAGAAATGGATTTGACGCTGGCCTATACGTTGAATAAAAACGTAACGTTGAATTGGGCTGGCGGTTATTTTTGGCCCGGACGGTATTACAAAGAAGAACGCGATGACACGGGCGGAAGTCTTTTTACTCCGTTCGTGCGCGGCGATGGCGAAGCGGATAAGGCCTATCAGGTTGAGATGTATATAACGGTCAGCTTTTAATATAACAAGAAAGGTTTTTTAAAAAGATAATATGAAGATTCAGACGCGAATAACCTGTCTTCTGGTGATTCTGGCGGTAGTTTTTATTGGATGGTTTTTTGTTTTAAAACATTTTGAACAAAACCGTCTGGAGATTTTCCAAAAGGAACAAGGGCAGGCGAAAAAAGATATTTTTGAACAGATCCTACAGATGAAATCTGCAAATATTGATGGAATGAGCAAGGATTACAGCATTTGGGATGAGATGGTCAATTTCGTATCGACAGGAGATAAAGAGTGGGCTAAAAGCAATGTTGATGGCGGTTTGCAGAACTTTAAAGCAAGTGCTTTTTGGATATATAATTTAGAGAATCAGCTGGTCCATGCTTTGGATGATCATGAGGGGCCTGCTTTCGGGGAGTTCCCTATAGCTCCCCATAAGGTAAGTGAAATTTTTGCTGGCCATCCGTTTATTGATTTTTTTGTGAATACCAAATTAGGCTTGATGGAGGTTCAAGGGGCGACCATTAATAATGTTGCAGATCCAAAAAGGGAGCGTCCAAAAGGATATCTTCTTGTTGGGCGTTTATGGGATCAAAAGGTTATTGATGACATTGAGAGCGCCAGCGGGATGCGTGTAAAGATCGTTAGTGAAGGTCAGAACACTCCAGATTTACATCTTAAGAAGAGTGGGATCGGTGAAATATTCTTCACGCATACTTTGGACGGTGTTGACAAGAAACCAGTGGCGCGGCTTCATGTGTTGTTTCATTCGGATTCGATCATTCGTGCATGGAGAATCTCAAAGAATTACTTTTCCTTTGTTGTCATATTTCTTTTGTTAGGTCTTATTGTTGTTTCATCGTCGCTCATTTTATGGATCAGCTGGCCTTTGAAAAAAATATCATTAGCGTTATCAGAAGAAAACGCGCGGTACATTGATTCTATCGAGAATAATCAGAGCGAAATGGGTGAAATCGCCCGCCTTGTTAAACGATTCTTTCTTCAGAAAAAAATATTATCGCTGGAAATTCAAGAACGCGAAATCGCAGAAAAGAAATTTAAAACAATTCTGGAATCTGCTCCGGACGCGATGGTTATCGTCAATCAAGCGGGGGAAATGCTTATCGTTAATCTTCAGATGGAGAAAATGTTCGGATATAAATGCGAAGAATTGTTGGGGAAGCCGATAGAGATTTTTCTGCCCGCACATTTAAAAATTGGACATGCGAAGAATGTTAAAAAATTTTTTCAAGATCCTACTCCAAGATCCATGGGTACCGGATTGGATTTATTTGGTATCACCAAAGATGGACAACAGGTCCCTTTGGAAATTAGTTTGGGGTTTATGAAAATTGGAGAGGATGGCGTCACCATTGCTACGATCCGCAATATTACTGAGCGTAAAGAAAAAGAAAAGGCTTTGAGTGAGGCCTTTGAACAGCTTCGCGCGGCGCACGATGAGCTTAAACAAACACAAAACCAGCTTGTGCAGTCGGAAAAGCTGGCCTCCATCGGCCAATTGGCCGCCGGAGTCGCACATGAAATTAATAATCCGGTGGGTTTTATCAGCAACAATATGGAAATTCTGCAGGAGTACGTTGGGAATTATACAAAGATTTTGCGGATCGTTGAGAACGTCAAGGGGCAAGTGGATAGCGGGGATGTGGGAAAGGCAAAGGCAGCTGTTGATGAGCTTAAGAAGCTGGAAGAAGAAATCAATCTGGAGTTTATGATGGGTGATGTGAATAAATTATTGGAGCATTCCAGCCGCGGGCTTGAAAGGATCCGGAAGATCGTTTTGGATCTGCGGACTTTTGCCCGTGAAGATCATGCAGACACCATGGAGCTCGTTAAGATCGAAGAAGTTATCGACAGTATTTTAAGCATTGTACAGAGTGAAATTAAATCTAAAGCCGAATTGACCAAAGATTACGGCGACACGCCTCTTGTTAAATGCAATCCGCAAAGATTAGGACAGGTATTTATTAATCTGCTTGTTAACGCTACTCAGGCGATCACGGAAAAGGGGAAGATCGTTATTAAGACGTATCAGCAGAATCACTATGTGTGTATAGATGTCAGCGATACCGGCAAAGGGATCCCTGACGAGAATTTAAGAAAGATATTCGACCCGTTCTTTACGACCAAACCCGTTGGTCAGGGCACGGGGTTAGGATTAAGTGTCAGCTATGAGATCGTCAAAAAGCATGGAGGAGAGATAAAAGTTCAATCGAAGCAGGGTGAAGGCACCACATTTACGGTGATGCTGCCGGTCGCTTAGTAATTCTTTCAAGGAGTTGGGATCTTAAAAACAAAGGAATGGCCTATGAAAAGAAATTTATTGATTTTAATAATTCTTGCTTGTTTTATATCCTGGGGCTGTTCTAAGGTTGAGCACAAAGGGGCTATCCAAAAGCCCATTACGATAGGGGCCGATGCTTTTCCTGGATATGCGTATATTTTTATAGCGAAAGAAAAAGGAATATTTAAGAAAAATGGAGTAGATGTCGAAGTAGTTTTTAAACAAGATTACTTGGCCATACATGAGGATTTTAATAACGGACTTATTGACGGCGTTTTTTCCGTGTACGCCGATGCTATTTCTGCAAGTGATCAGGGGGTACCTTTAAAAGTCGTTTGTGTCCGGGATCAATCCATTAAAGGAGACGTTATTGTGGCAAGGCCTGAAATAACCAGCCTAGAAGATCTTAAAGGGAAGACTATTGGAGTAGAAGGCATCAATAGTTTTTCTCACATGTTTATTTTAAATGTTCTGCAAAAACATGGAATAAAGGAAGGGGATGTGTTGTTTGCGAATGTCGGGGCCCAGCATCTTGTTGATGCCTTAGAAAAGGGAGACGTTGTGGCTGGTCACACCTATGGGGCGGGTGTTGCCCAAGCCAAAGAAAAGGGATATAAGTTTTTGGCTTATGCCGGAGAGGTTCAGGGGATTATTACAGATGTGCTGGTCTTTGATTCTAAAGTTATCCAAAACCGGCCGGAGGATATTAAAAAAATAGTGAAATCTCTTTTTGAAGCTCTGGAGTTTCAAAGGACCAATAGAGAGGAAGCCTTGCAAATTATGGCCCGGGCCATAGGGGATACGCCACAATCGGTGGCGGAAGGACTTGATGGCCTGAAAAATTTTGATTTAAAGGAAAATGTTGAGGCAATGCATCCGTCGGAGGAGGTAACAAATTTGTTTGGTTCCGGCAAGTTAATCACAGAATTTTTTATTGACCGGGGACAAATTTCGACAGAACCGGATTTAAATCAAATTATTGATCATAGTTTTGTTGACCAGTTATTAAGGGAACAAAAGTAGGTGCGAATGCGGATAGGTATTGCGCAAAAATTAAGTATAGTTTTTTTCTTCTTTATTATTCTCTTAACATCAGTCATTTCTTTTTTGGCCTACCGGACCTTTGCCTCGCAAATTTTCAAAGAGATTGAAAGTCGACTTACTACCGATGTGAGGCATACCATGCAAATCATTGACCGTACTTTGTTTGAACGGATCAGTGATGTGGCGTTATTGACCAGTAAAGAAAATAAGATTTTGGTTAATGATGAGGGGAACATTGGTAGTGAAAGCATAAAAGATGAAATCGAATATTTAAGGAATGTTGAGAAAATCCGAAAAGTGTATGCTTCGATGTCTATTTATGACGCCAAGGGTATAAAACTAGGAGATACCCGGGGATTGCTGATCGGAGTGGATGAAAGCAAAAAACCTTTTTTTAAAACAGCCATTCAAGGAAATATTTATTGGGATAATGAACCAGTTATGTCCAAAAGTTTGGGATTTCCGGTGATGCACTTTGCCGGCTCTTTAAAAGATATCCACGGAAATATCAAAGGAGTTTTGGTGACAAGGTTTCCTGTCGGGAAATTGCATGACATATTAAGAGATACCATTGGAGATAAGTCTCTTGGGGGCGTTAATGTAGATTTAATGGATGATGATGGGCTTATTTTATTCTCGAATCATGACCGTGCGAATGTTTTAAAACAAAAATTTGGCAATTTTGAAACGATCCAAAAAGCGATCAATAGCGATAAAAAAGAAGTCATTAATTTCACTGCCCAAGAAAACGGGGAAAAAAGGTTATTTATCGCTGCACAACAGCAAGGATATTTGGATTTCAAGGGGAATAACTGGATTTTAGTGGTAAGCGTAAAACCCAATTTATTATTTAAGTCAGTCAATGATTTATTAAGGACATTCTTTTTAATAGGCCTGCTTTTAGTTGTCATGCTTATACCGTTTAGCATATTTTTTTCGCGGGCCATAAGCAGGCCGCTGCTTGAATTGACCAGGATCATGGACGAAGTAGGCAAAGGGGATCTAAACAAGAGTATTACTATTAAGTCAAACGATGAAATCGGTGAGTTGGCGGTGGCCTTTAATAAAATGATAAAAAATTTGGAACATGTGACAGCGTCCCGCGATGAATTAGATAGAGAGATCGGCCATCGCAAGTTGATGGAAGAAGAGCTTATGAAATCCTATGATGATCTTAAGCAGGCACAAACGCAATTGTTCCAATCCGAGAAACTCGCCTCCATCGGCCAATTGGCCGCCGGAGTCGCACATGAAATTAATAATCCGGTGGGTTTTATCAGCAACAATATGGAAATTCTGCAGGAGTACGTTGGGAATTATACAAAGATTTTGCGGATTGTTGAGAACGTCAAGGGGCAAGTGGATAGCGGGGACGTGAGAAAGGCAAAGGCAGCTGTTGATGAGCTTAAGAAGCTGGAAGAAGAAATCAATCTGGAGTTTATGATGGGTGATGTGAATAAATTATTGGAGCATTCCAGCCGCGGGCTTGAAAGGATCCGGAAGATCGTTTTGGATCTGCGGACTTTTGCCCGTGAAGATCATGCAGACACCATGGAGCTCGTTAAGATCGAAGAGGTTATTGATAGCATCTTAAGCATTGTGCAGAGTGAATTAAAATCCAAAGCTGAATTGGTCAAAGATTACGGAGATACGCCTCTTATTAAATGTAATCCGCAAAGATTAGGACAGGTATTTATCAATTTGCTTGTTAATGCTACTCAGGCTATCAAGGAAAAAGGGAAGATCATTATTAAGACGTATCAGCAGGATCAACATGTGTGTATTGACATCAGTGATACCGGCAAAGGGATCCTTGAGGAGAATTTAAAGAAAATATTCGATCCGTTCTTTACGACCAAACCCGTTGGTCAGGGCACGGGATTGGGTTTAAGTGTCAGCTATGAGATCGTCAAAAAGCATGGGGGAGAGATTAAAGTTCAATCGAAGCAGGGTGAAGGCACCACATTTACGGTGATGCTGCCACCCAATAACTTTGGTGTTTTTTAGAAAATGAGTTCGGGATGAACAATGACAACACCAAGAAATGAGAGCAAAGGCGTCGGCGTGGGTAAGTGAATTTATTCTCCTTCGCAAAAGCAATAGAAACGATTCTTTTGCTTCGGAGCAATTATTCTGCACGAGAATATTGCTGCGAAGCAGAATAAACAGGCGGCCAATGAAGGAGAATGTCGGATGACAAAAGAAATTCAGGTTTTATTTTTAGACGATGAAGAAAGCATCCTTGACGGCCTCCAGCGGCTCTTTATCAAAGAGCCCTACGGGATCTTCACGACCACCAGCTCCAACCAGGCTCGAGAGATCCTTGATAAGGAAAAAATAAAAGTGGTGGTCAGTGATCAACGCATGCCGGAAATTCAGGGGGTAAAATTTTTAAGAGAAGTCAAAGACAAGCATCCTGATGCCGTCAGGATCCTTTTTACGGGTTATACCGATTTTTCTTCAGCGGAAGAAGCGATCAACGTCGGCGAGGTTTACCGGTTCATCAGCAAGCCCTGGAAAACCACGGAGTTGTTGTCGACCATTCGCCAGTCTATTGAACATCATGATCTGGTTGTCGAGGCCAGGATCAAAAAGGAAGAGATCGAACTGGCCAATAAAAAGCTAAAAGTGATGTATGAAGTGCAGAAAGAATTTACATCAACTGTTTCCCACGAACTGCGTACCCCGCTGGCCTCGATCAAGACAGCCATTGACCTGGTTGTCAAAAAAGTGATCGGTGAAGTCAATAGCGAGCAAGAAGAAGTTTTAGGCCGGGCTAAAAAGAATGTGGACCGCTTAAAGCGCTTGATCGACGATATTCTGGATCTGACCAAAATCGAGTCTGGAAAACAGCAGATGAATTTTGTGATGCATGATATTCACCGGGTGATCCAGGAAGTTGCGGACTCCCAAAAGGACGTTGCTCAAAACCGCGGTTTATATATTAAGACGGAATTAGACCAGCAAATCCCGAAAATTCCTTTTGATAATGACCGCCTTATTCAGGTTTTGAGTAATCTCTTGGGCAATGCGTTAAAATTTACAAAACAAGGGGGGATCATCATCAAGACGCAGGACAAATCTCAGGAAAATCATATTGTTGTCAGTATCATCGACACTGGAAAAGGAATCGCTGAGGAAGATCTAACAAAGCTTTTTTTGAAATTTCAGCAAATAGAATCAGCTCATGAAAATGAAGAAGGGGGCACTGGTTTGGGATTGGCGATCTGTAAAGAGATCGTTACCAGGCATGGCGGGAAGATCTGGGTTGAATCCAAACTGGGCGAAGGAACAACATGTAGTTTTATACTCCCCATACAGGAACGGAGGATAGCAGCATGAGTGACCAGAATGATCACCGTAAGACAATACTCTTAATTGACGACGAGATCGACTTGCAGCAATTGACCAAGATTGCGTTAAGCTCAAGAGGGTATATCGTTGAGACGGCGAACAATGGCCTTGAAGGCCTGGGCAAACTAGAAACAATCAAGCCGGATTTAATTATTCTGGATATGAATATGCCCAAGTTGGGTGGACTGGGATTCTATCAAAAGATCTGTAACGGCCAGGATCGCCCTCCCTATCCGGTTTTAGTTCTCACCGCCCGGACTAATTTGGAACAGCTTCTTAAGCAGATGAATGTTGACGGATTCATGGCCAAACCGTTTGAGATTGATGAGTTGCTCCATCAGGTTGATGCGATCATCGAAAAAAAGGTCAAATCGTGATGGTCAATAAAAATTTTGGGCGCTTAAGGCCCATGAATAGTACTTTTTTTGTTGTGTCTTATTCCAGAATCAAGATAGCTGTAATACATAAAAAAAAGGCATCGATATGTCGCGATCAATGAACAGGCCCAGACGGCATCAACCGGTTTGTTTGTTCTTGAGCTGGTTTCTGATATTTCATTTATGCTGGCTTCCTGTCTTTGCCAATGCCCAAGGGCAAGGGACCGCGGCCCTTGATACAAATAGCAATCTTGAAGGCAAGGGCTTGGTCATTGATCCTCAAAGCAAGAAGATCTCCATTGATTACAAAGAAGCAAATCTGGTTTCTGTCCTCAAGGCCCTCTCCTATTCCTTCAATTTAAATTTGGTTATGACCAAAGATGTTCAGGGAAAAGTTTCTGCGCATTTGCAGAACATCACCATTGATGAAGCTTTAAATGCGATCTTAAGGGTCAATGGTTACAGGTTTATTCGAAAGGACGATATTATTTATGTGATGAACGCCAAAGAGGTAGAGACGAGCGTTCAGTCGTTTCATTTAAGTTTTTTGATAGCTTCCGAGGCAAAACAGCTATTAAGCAAAACGATCTCATCGCATGGTGACATCCAGATCAATGAAGCCACCAATAGCCTGGTGATCGTTGATGTCGCAGAGAATATTGAGAAAGTAAAACAGATCCTTGCGGAGATCGACGTTGCCCCTGTTCAAGTATTGATCGAAGCAAAGATCGTCGATATACAATCCAAGGATTTTGAGAATTTGGGCACCACGATCAACGCCACGTATGACCCCCAAGGAACATCATCGGGGGGAGGTTTGTTCGGCCGTTCCAATTTTGCGGATGAAAGTTTGGGCCTGGCCACTAATATGGCTGGCCCTTCGACCGATATAACGGGAAATCAATTAACTTTAACCCCAACGTTCAAAAGCCTGTCCGTTGACATCCAGGTTGATGCCTTGATCCAGAAAAACAGGGCTCATGTCCTGGCGTCACCCTCGATTGCCACTTTAAACGGTAAAGAGGCCAAGATCATTATTGGCGAACGCTTTCCGTTTTTGGAGACGACGCAAACGTCCACCGGTAATACACAAACAACCCGGTTTGTTGATGTGGGCACAACATTAAAAGTCACTCCTATGGTTTCTCCCGACGGGTGGATCACCATGAAAGTTCATCCGGAAGTCTCTTCTGTGTCCGCTTCATTGTCGGCGGGCCCGCGCATTACTACCCGGGAGGCGGATTCGACGATCCGCGTCAGGGATAATGAAACGATTATCATTGGCGGTTTGATCAATAAAAAAGATGACCGCACAAAAGCAGGCGTTCCTTTCTTGCGTTCAATCCCGATCATAGGCTGGCTGTTCTCCAAGCGAAGCTCAAGCCGTGAAGATACGGAATTGATCGTCTTTATCACGCCGCATATCATCCGCGCCTCGAGCCATGGAAGCGACAGTTCCTTAAAAGGAAAAGTTTTGGAACATCCTGATTACATCAACAGAGGAGATAAATTTATTCAAGACAGCATGTTCGCTTATGTGCGGAATTTAGAATCAGAGCTGGACCAAACAAAGCCTGAAGCGGCGGATCTCTTCAAATATAGTGAAATGATCCAGGCGTATCAAATGATCTACAAACAATTCCCTGATTCTCCCCAGGCAGATCGCTGCTTATATAAGATTGCCGAGATCTATGACACTGTTTTTCACAAATCCGAAGCGGCTGCTCAGGTCTTAAATGAATTGCTGGAAAGATTTCCAAACAGTTCTTACCGTTCCGACGCTGAAAAAATGCTTGTGCTGATGCGCAATATTTAGTGTTCGTTGAATATTTAAGTTTTTTTGGTTCTTTGAAATTTTGAGTGGGTCATTAAGCTAGCGGGGGACTGTAAGGGGCTATGTCCGGGCGAGTTCCCTGTGCCTGCCCGGCACAGGACAGGCCACAGCCAGATGTTTTCCTTAACGATGACTGCCGAGGGATTGCATGCGTGCTCAGACAACCTTGCTTTGCAAGGGAACTCGCCCACTATGCAATCCCTCGGCAGTCCTTCTAAGAGAAAACATCTGCGCGAGGACTGTCTGAGCCCGGATATAGCCCCTTACAGTCCCTACAAAGATACTTACCCATTCAAATTTCGAAAGAAGCGTTTTTTTGTATGAAAGATCAATAAATCATGGTTAAGAAAATCGCAAGGAATATCGGTGCATTGCTTTTAGAGAAAGGCGTCATTTCCCAACAACAGTGGGAACAGGCCAAGTTGGAGGAAGGAAACGGCGCTGAAGGGATCCATAAAGCTTTGATACGTCTCGGCCATATGACCGAGGATGCGATGGTTAATTTTATTTCTGATCAGATCAATATTCCACGTATAGAATTGAGCAGCCTGGTGATCGACCCCAAGATCATTGATTTGATCCCGGAGCGCCTGGCGCAAAAATATCACATCATCCCGGTCTTTAAAACCGGCAATAGTGTCACCTGTGCCATGGCGGATGTCTTTAATGTTTTTGCGCTGGATGAAATTGCATTGAAAACAGGTTTGCTTATTGAGCCGGCGATCGCAACCGAGAAGGAAATCAAAAAAGCTTTGACCATCTATTATTCTATGCCCAATGATTTGGGTGGTCATGTTCACGCTTCGGGTGCCCGAAAATCCACGTCCAAAGACAATAACTTTAAAGGCTTGGATATGGTTGAGGATGCGCCTGTCATCAAATTTGTTAATCTGATGATCGCCAAAGCCGTCGCATTAAGCGCTTCGGACATTCATATTGAGCCGGAGGAAGATATCGTCCATGTTCGCTACCGCATCGACGGCATTTTATATGTACAGCCTTCTCCGCCGAAAGAGTTTCAGTTGGCCATCAATTCCCGCATCAAGATCATGGCAGATCTCAATATTTCGGAATCACGCCGGCCACAGGACGGGCGTTTTCAGATGGACATCGAAGGCAAGCAGATCGATATCCGTGTTTCTTGCCTGCCCACGGTTTATGGGGAGAACCTGGTCCTGCGTATATTGAATACCAGCAATATTCTTTTAGGCCTTGAGCAGATCGGTTTTGAAGGTGTGAACCTGAGCAATTATAGATCCTTGCTGCTTAAACCCAACGGTATCATTTTAGTTACCGGACCGACGGGCAGCGGCAAGACAACAACACTGTATTCTTCCATAAGCACAATTAATAGCACGGAAAAATCCATTTATACTGTCGAGGACCCTGTTGAATACCGCCTGCCGGGCATACGCCAGACACAGGTCGATCCGCTGATAGGGTTAACTTTTGCGGCCGGATTAAGGGCCATCCTTCGTCAGGATCCGAATATCATCATGGTGGGTGAGATCCGTGATGCCGAGACTGCCCAAATCGCTATTCAGGCGGCTTTGACAGGGCATTTGGTCTTGGCCACTTTGCACACCAATAGCGCCGCAGGGGCGATCTCACGCCTGATTGACATTGGAGTTGAGCCTTTTTTGTTAGCCTCCTCGATCATCGGGGTTATTGGCCAACGTCTGGTCCGTTTAACATGCGATGTTTGCAAAGGCAAAGGCTGTGCCCTTTGCATCCATACCGGCTACAGAGGGCGCAGCGGGATTTTTGAAGTGATGATCCTTAATGAACATATTCGGACGCTCGTCATGCAAAAAGCATCCACAGAAGAAATTAATAACGCGGCCATACAGGCGGGGATGAAAAATTTAAGGGATAACGGGATGGATCTGGTTACTGCGGGATTAACCACTAAAGAAGAAATATTCAGGGTCACGCAATAGGGGTTGGCGCACGCTATGACGGTATTTTCCTATAAAGCCCGTAACGGTTCAGGCGCATCGGTGAGCGGTGTTCTGGAAGCTCTTTCCGAAGATGATCTGCTTAAAAAACTGCAGGCCCTGAGTTATATGCCGGTTCACGTCAGCCTCGAGCATAAAGGGCGAGATAACATTTTTTTAAAAACAATGCTGCCCCAAAGAGTGAAAAACCAGGACATCGTCATGCTCAATATGAGACTGGCTTATATGACCGATGCGGGAATTCCGTTGTTAAACAGCATGCGGATCCTTGCCGGACAAGTTGAAAATTCGTTTCTTAAAAATATTCTTTTGAATATTTCCCAGAAAGTGTTTGAAGGGTCCTCTTTATCCGAAGCCTTGGCTAACCACCCCCAGGTGTTTTCCGAGATGTATGTCAGCATGATCAAGGTAGGGGAGGTTAGCGGGACCCTTCATATTGTCCTTAACAGGATGGCCCTTTACATGGAACAAGAAGAGAGTTTGAAGCAAAAGATCCAGGGGGCATTGTTTTATCCCATGATATTGCTTTGCGCCGGATGCCTTGTTGTTGTTTTGATTGTTACTTTTGTTATTCCTCAATTCGTCACCATATTCACCAAGGCCAACGTTCCTCTGCCTTTACCGACCTTGATCCTTTATCATTTTGGAATATTTTGTAAACAATTCTGGTTTTTGATCATCCCGTCCATTTTTATGGCCGGCTTTTTGATCAAAAAATTTTTAACGACAGCCAAAGGAAAAGATTATTTTGACCGTTTCATCCTCAAATTTCCATATATTGGCCGTTTGATGAAAGAAGTTTTTATAACAAGGTTTTGCCGGGCCTTGGGGATATTACTGGAAAGCGATGTCCCTATTATAAAATGCCTCGATGTGGTCAAGGATGTCGTCGGTAATAATGTTTATAAACGCATTATTCTGCAGATCAGCCAGAGCGTGCAGAAAGGGGAGAAAATGTCACATCAACTTGCCGGTTCTGATTGTTTTCCCAATGATGTGGTTTCTATGATTGCCACCGGTGAGGAAACAGGTAAATTAGCCCCCATGCTTTATAAAGTGGCAGCTTTTTATGAATCGGTCGTGGACAATTCGGTCAAAAAATTAACAATGCTGATCGAACCTTTTTTTATTGTGCTCATGGGCCTGTTGGCCGGCCTTATTATGGCGTCCATGCTTTTGCCTTTGTTTGATATGGTTAAAACTATTCAACAATAAAATTCTAAAGCAATATCCAGAATCCACATCAAGTCTTTGTGAGATATTTTTAGTTCCTGCAAGTCCGAAAATTGTCTCAGCTTTTTTGTGGGATCCGTTCGGGAACACAGAAGATGAGTATCGATATATAAGATCAACCAACGGCACCTATTATGTGATTTTTCTGTTGGGATGAATAGAAGTGTGGATATAACGGGCGTAGATGATGGTGGAACATTGGAAGGTGAAAATGTAGATGATATGTACGTTACCAATGGCGATGGTTGGTGATGATATGATGCATTCATTTGGATTTTTTAAAAAAATTATTGTAAAAACAGGTTTTACGATCCTGGAAATGGTCGTTTCCATTTTACTGCTGGTCGTTGGTACGGTTGCCACACTTGACATGTTTGGCATTGGCATGAGGGCTGACGCTAGTATCGAGAATTCAACGATTGCCTTAGCCTTGGCTCAGGAAGAAATGGAGTTGATTAAAGATGCCGGCAGTTGGGATGCCATTGATTCTTTTGCCTCTCCCAGAACGAACATGGAGGGAGATTATTTAGATTTTGACAAGGAAGTGGTTGTAAGCGGTGATCCCAAAAATGTTCAAGTGATTATTTATTGGAATGCCCGAGGGGTTGATCAAACGCTACAGTTGTCAACTCTGTTTACTAATTATAATTATTAAGAGAAAAATTTGGAGACTGATAACCGCAAAGGCATAACCCTGCTGGAATTGATCGTGGCTATCGGCATGATGACTATCCTTACGACCACGGTCATGTTTGTTTATAACTTGCACTTTAAAGCATGGAATGAAAGTTATGTGCGTTCTGTGATCCGGGGCAATTTGTCACAGGCGCTGGAATTAGCAAGCAATAGCTTGCGCCAAGCTCAAAGTATTGATGCCCTGACAGAAAGCAGTATTATTTTTACAGCCGATTTAGGCAATGGCAGCAGCGCCTATCGCCTGTATTTGTACAATGCGGATGATCCTGAACCTAATGGGCCGTACACTCAAAGCACATATAGTTTGCGTTTTGCCGAGGATGCAGTTGATTATGGCGACGGAGCTGTCTTGTCTGCCGATATCGCGCAGCCGTTGAGCCCGGCATTCGCGATCAGTGATAAGGTCATTGCCATTCATTTAACTGCCTTAAGGGGCGCAGAAGAAGTCACGATGCGCACCAAAATCAGGCCCAGGAATTTGTAATGGATAAAAAAAAGGGCAGCGTATTGGTCTTGACGCTTTTATTTATGACAACTTCAGCCACCTTAACAGTAGCCTATCTTTCCATGGTCAGATATGACACCGCCATTTTAGACAGCCAATCTAACGGCGTGCATGCTTTGTATATCGCTGAAGCTGGTTTGAATAAAGCGGTCTGGTATTTGCTCAATACAGCGCCTGACAGTACCGTGGATGGCTCCTGGCGTACTCTCACGTATCCGACGGCGGCTGGCCCGGACCCCAGCGATCCCCAACAGGAATCTTTTGGGGGAGGAACATACACCATGTGGGTGGAAGATTCCAGCGGATCTATCCTGATCACATCCAGCGGTGTTTATAACGGGGTCACTCGCATTGTGCATCAGCAGGAAAATATGATTTTGACCCCGCCTGATCCAAGAACGTTAACGGCAGTCGCGGGCAGCTGGGGAATCAATTAAATATGAAACCCGATCTGGCTCAGCTTCAGAGCAAATTAGGCAGAGGCAGATCTGTCATCGGCTTGCATATTGGAATATCTTCCGTTAATGCTGCCCAGGCAGTTTATTATAAAGGGCGGGCAACACTCATCAAGACCGCCGTCGAGAAAGTCAGTCTAAAAGAGGGAGAGGATGCAGATTCGGTAATTTCATCGGCATTACGGACTGTTCTTTCTCAATTTTCTTTCCAGCATGCCGCTATTATTTGTACATTCCATGACCCCCAAGTTTTTGTCAGAAAGATCACCACGCCGCCGATGCCATTACAGGAATTAGGCCCCGCTGTTCAATTGGCTGTTAAGAATGCCTTCCCGTTTTCTTTAGATGAAGCTGTCCTGGATTTTCGGTTGGTCAACAAGTTTTCTCACCAGGGGAAAGAACGGTATAACGTTTTGGCGGCGGCATGCCCCAGTAAAGTTATTGAAAGAATCCAGGATCTGTTTTTGATCAGGACAATAAAACCGGTAGCGGGATCATTGCCAGAAACTTCTGTTGATAAAAGAAAATTTAAGCTTGGCAATATCAAAATCGCTTCTTGTATTCCTGTTGCGATTGCCCTGGAGAATTTGATCGGCAGATCCAAATCAAAGACCGATGAAACATTGGCAGTTATAGCATTGGAATCAACAGTTACGGAGTTGATGATTTACCGAAACTCTCATTTGGAATTTTCCCGCCGATTATCGGTGGCCGCCGAGGATATTACCAAAAGCATGACCGGGGCTTTTTTTTCGGATACAGGAAAAACGGAGTTAACTCTTCTTGAAGCGGAAGAAATCAAAGAAGAGCACGGTATTCCCAAGCCTGATGAACCGTTTCAAATCAACGCAAAAATTACATCTCAACAGGTTCTTGTGTTGATCGGGCCCAAGATTGAACAGCTGGCTACCGAGATCAACCGGTCTTTTGATTATTACCGGGAAGAATTGCAAGGGGGCAAAGTGGTTCGGGTGCTCCTCGTGGGAGAGGCATCTCGATTAAAAAGACTGGACGAATTCTTAAGTGATCAATTGGGTTTGGAAGTGAGGTGTGGCAATCCGCTTGAGGGCATAGCATTGCTCGATCCATCCTTGATCCATTCGGATGACGCAGCCCAGCAACAGCTATTGGCTATCGGGGCAGCTTTGGGAGACGTTCGGGGGATTAATTTGTTATCAAGGGGATTAGGGAAGAAAAACAAGCGTGAAATCAAATTGAGTGTTCTCAAGGCATCGACGATGATTACAGCAGTTGTGATTATCTTTGTTTTTACGTTTTTAAATAATCAAGTTCAGGTCAAGAGTAAGCAAGTGAACTTGAAAAAGCAGGAATTTACTTCTCGATTGAAAGAAGCCCGCGATACCCTTGCCGTGGGCCGGTTAAGGGAAGGGAGGCCTTCCTGGGAAGAAATTTTAAAAGTATTTAGTCATATGCCTCGCGATATTTATCTGAATGAATTAAACCTGAACAATGATCAGTTGCACATCAAAGGCGTGGTCCTGGTAGAAGGAGAAAATTCTAAAACAACCTTAGCCCGTTTTATTTCAAGTTTACAGGAAAACATTTTAAAAGATGCCCGCTTAAAGCTCTCCAAAAAAATAAAAGACGAAGTTAATAAATTTGAGTTTGAAATTGTTGCCAGCGTTGAGACGGTGAAACAATGAGCGTTTTGAAGATGATCAATGAACGGCTTACCCAGATTTTGATCTTAACCCTACTTGGCGGTGGCACTGTTATCATTTTAGTGCTTTTGCCCATGATGCACCGCGTTCAGGGGTTCGAGTATCAGGAACGCCGTATGGCCAAAGACGCCAAGATGATTAATGATTTAATGAAAACTCAGGGCAGCGATCATGTTAGTCCGCGGTTGATTGCGCTTCAGGGCACTCCCATGGTTATGGAAGAAATTGCGGCCCTTGGCAATACTCATTCAATAATTTTTCTTTTAATGGCCAGTCAGGAAAAAAGTAAATCATCTTATAAAAAGATCCATACGCTGCCCATCGATCTGGAAACACAATCAACGTATCAACAATTGGGCTTGTTTATGGGGGGACTCAATCGTCTGCGCCGGGGAATTGTCTTGGTTGACAGTTTTCAAATCATCCAGGACATGCAAGAGCCTGGCAAGGTAAAAACAAAAATGCATATGCATATCTGTTTAAAAAAGGAAGGCAATGGAAAGAAATAAAAAATTAACCATAGCGCTTCCGGTTCTATTGGGTATCGCAATTTGTGTGTGGCTGCCTAATTTGAACCCATCGGCATCCAAATCACATGGAGAGGGGAACACGAAGGCGAGCAAGGATTTAATGGCTTCCCATCATGAAGCGGTTTCTCTTATAAAGGGTTATTCTGCAATCAAAACTTCCAGGAAAACCGCAATGGCCTGGGGTGAGCGTAATCCATTTGATGCCGGCTTGATTGATAAGAACATCGATAACAGTAAACAGGGCAATACAACGAATAAAAGCGCGGTGAAATATGATCTAAGCGGGATATTCTGGAATGAGCGAAAACCCAGCGCCCTCATCAACGATTCCGTCATTGACGTTGGCTCGGTCGTCGGCTCATCAACGGTCAGGGAAATTAGCCCAGACAAAGTTATTCTCTTTGATGGGGCGAAGGATATTGTCCTTATATTGCGGCAGAATTAGGTGCAATCCAAAGTTATGGAAAGGATTTAAATGCCAATGCGCAAAGAAATATTACTCGGTTTTGGACTGGTATTGGTTTTGTTTGCTGCTTTTTGCGCCCTTCAAATCGGCGCCATTATAAAAATGGGGCAGATTTATATTTCCGGCTTTGTTTTTATTTTGATCCTGACCATAGCTTTTTTATTGCTTAAAAACATACTTGCGTTAAGAAAATTAAATAAAGTTGTTGTCAGCGTGCGGCATTACGCTGAGCAAATGATCAATGCCAGCCAGCACCTGGCGTCAGCTAACACCGCTGTCAATACCGTTACACAGAAAATGTCTACGGGTGTTGGGCAGATCGCTCAAGGGATGGAAAAACAGGTTGAGAAAGTCCAGCAAGTTTCCATTGAAGTGGCCCGCCTTAATAAAAACGTAGACACTTTTTATGAATGCGCCACCACCGCCTCAAAAGTTGCGGACCAGTCATCCAATATTGCCGCTCTTGGCCGGGAAAAATCCAAGAAGGCCATTGAAGTCATGAACGGTATTTACACTTCATCCATGGATTCTTCCAATTTGGTGAAAAATTTGGGCGAAAAATCCGAAGAGATCGGCAATATTGTGAAAGTGATCACACATATCGCCGGGCAAACCAATCTCTTGTCCTTGAACGCGGCTATCGAAGCTGCCCGTGCCGGTGAGGCCGGCCGTGGTTTTGCCGTGGTGGCTGAAGAAGTGCGCAAACTGGCGGATAATTCCGCAAAAGCGGCGGAAGAGATCAGCGCCTTGATCAAAGGCGTCAATACCGAAACGTTCAAAACAGTAGAATCCATGAAGAATGTTTATAAATTCGTCAATGACGGCAAGGAGGCTGTGCAAAAAGCGGACACTTCATTCGAACAGATCGTCCAGAAAACAACGGATGTCAGCACTGTTATCAATCAAATTGACCGGGTTGCCAAGGACACCAGAGAATCGGTAAGCATTGTTTTTAAATCCATTGTGCACGTTGCAACGACAGCGGAAGAAGGGGTTGTTGCCGTCCAGGAAACCGGCGCTTCCATTGAAGAAATGACAGCTGCTGTCAAACAGCAATTATCTTCAGCCGCAGAACAAATGAACCAGATGGCCCGCAATTTACAAGAATTGGTTAAGCAGTTTAATATTAAAAATGATGCTTAAGGGGAAAAAGCAGTTGATGGCAATTGCCCAACAAAATAAAAACAGAGCCCGGGAAATCCAGGCTGTCATTCTTCGCCTGCGCGATGAAGAGTTTGGCATTGAGATCGCCAATGTCCGTGAGATCACCGGAATAATGGACATTACGACGATCAATGAACCCACAGGTTTTATCAGAGGAGTGGTCAATTTGCGAGGCCAGGTTATCGTCGTGGTTGATTTGGCCAGGCAATTTGGTTTTTCCGCCCTGGAAAAAATTCCCAAGACCGCCCGGATCGTTTTTATTGAATTGAGAAAAAAGATTTTTGGCCTTATTGTTGATCAGGCTTCTGATGTGGTTAAGGTTTCCCTGGCGTCTGCTAGTTCAAGTCCGGATCATGTCCAAACAGTTGTCCAGCCGAATTATATTAAAGGAGTGGGCAGGGTGGACAAAAGGTCGATCATTGTATTGGATTTGGAGAAAGTTTTCTTAAAATTTATCAAGGGATAATATGGCCAGGATCCTCATTGTTGATGACGCCATGTTCATGCGTAAATTATTAATCGACATTTTTGTTGCTCATGGGCATGAAATTGTCGGCGAAGGGAAAAGCGCCAAAGATGCCATCGAGAAATTCAGCGTGTTAAAACCGGATCTAATGACCATGGACATTGTTATGCCACAAGAGTTGGATATCGACACGCCGGAGGCTGTCCGGCGGATCATGCAGGAAAACCCCAAAGCTAAGATCCTTATGGTTTCTTCTCTTGGCCAACAGTCTATTATTACAGAAATGCTTAGTGCAGGCGCTTGCGGCTTTATTGTGAAGCCGTTTCAGAAAGATATGGTCATTAAAACAGTGAACCGGATACTAGGGGCTTAATTTTAAAAAATGGGGTAAGTGAAAATGGCTAAGAAAATTCTCATTGTCGATGATTCAGCTTTTATCCGTATGGCTCTTCGCGATATTTTGGTCACCAATGGTTATGAGGTGGCCGGCGAAGCTGATAGCGGCGAGCAGGCTATTATTAAGTTTAAAGAATTGCTTCCTGATCTGGTTACCCTGGACGTGGTGATGGCGGGCGAGAGCGGTTTGGAAGCGCTCCAGGGGATTATGAACCTGGACCGTAATGCTAAAGTGTTGATGGTGACGGCCATGGGTAAGCAATCCATGATCGTCGACGCCGTTCAGGCAGGGGCCAAAGGTTTTTTGATCAAACCTTTCGAGTTCAATGCTGTTATTGCTGAAGTAAAAAGAATTTTAAAGGATTAATAATTAGGAACATGAGCTGACGTCATTGCGCCTGCCCCGGCTGCGGCCAGGTGGCAGGCCGGGGAGCCGAGCGTCTTTTGCGAGGCGAAGCAATCGCAAAGCTATGGGATTGCTTCGCTCCCTTCGGTCGCTCGCAATGACGCTAATAAAGAATATGGACTCTTCTAAATATCAGGACCTTTTTAAGAGCGAAGCGAGCGACGCACTTCATTCGCTGAACAATTTACTTGTGGAGCTGGAAAAGAATCCATCATCCATAGGTACTTTAAATGAGATCTTTCGAATGGCCCATACTGTCAAAGGCATGGCCGCCACGATGAATTATACCGAGATCGTTCAGGTATCTCACGAGATGGAAAATGTACTGGATGCCTTGCGGAAAAATCCTTCCAGAGTCGATCAGGAGATTTGTACTGTGCTTTTTGAGGCATTGGATGCCTTACGGCTGATCGTTCATGTCGGATCGCAGGATGCGTCCCCTGCGTTAGAAGCGGATGAACTCATTCAGCTGGTAAGTCGATTGAACAAAATCACGGCCACTGTATCGAATGCGGAAAAACCTCAGGCTGACTCTTTTTCTGAAAGACGAATGGTGCGTATTAATGATGAAGATAAAACTGTTATTGCCAAGGCCGCCCTGGAAGGGGTGGGGACATATATCACTAAAATAGTTCTTCATAAAGATTGCGCGATGGTTGAGGCCAGGTCCTTTGTGGTCTTAAAGGCCTTGAAAGATGCGGGGCAAATCCTTAATGAAGCCTATGTCCTCAATCAAATCAAAAGCGCTCAATTCGGTAAGAGCTTTGTTGTTTTTTTCATGACCAAAAATAATATTGAGGATATAAAAAAAGAGATTACGTCCATTCAGGACGTGGAGTTTGTTGATTTTGAACTCATGCCTGCCGAGCCATTCAAGCACACGGCAGGCACACAACCCCCAAACGCCAAAGATAAAGAAGCCAATGCTGTTTTGGCTGATCAACCCGTTTCTCCGTCGGCACAGAGCATCCGTGTGTCCGTACAACAATTGGACACGATTGTCAATTTGGCCGGAGAACTGGTCATAAATAAAATGCAGCTGGAAACGATCGCTAAATTGGTGGCAAACACGGATCTATCGGACCATTTGTCGGCCACGCACAGATTGTTGTCTGAATTACAAATGGAAGTTATGAATGTGCGGCTCATCCCCCTGTCGATGATTTGTGATCATTTTCCACGCATGATTAGGGACTTAGCCAAAAGTGAAGGGAAGCAGATTAATTTAGAGATCTCCGGGGCGGAAATAGGGTTGGACCGGATTATTTTGGATGAAATCAAAGACCCGATAATTCATATTTTACGCAATTGCGTTGACCATGGGATCGAACTGCCTGCGGTCCGCCGGCAAAAAGGAAAAAACCCGGCGGGGCTCATCAAAATCCAGGCCCGCAAAGAAAGAGGAATGGTCGCCATCGAGGTCGTGGACGACGGCAACGGGATGGATATTGAGCGCATCAAAACCAAAGCGATCAGCATGGGATTGATCACGAACGAGGAAGCTTTGCATTTGAGCGACCAGGAGGCGGTTATGCTCATTACGGCTCCGGGGCTTTCGACCGCTGAAAAAGTTACGCAGATTTCAGGGCGAGGGGTCGGGATGGATATCGTCAAGAAAAAGGTAGAACTTTTTGGCGGCTCCTTCATGATCGACACGCGCCCTTCCCTGGGGTCCACGTTCATCATAAAGCTTCCTGTAAGCATGACCATTCTTAAAGGCCTTATGGTCAAAGTATGCCAGCAGATCTACGCCATTCCTGTTGCCAATATATTGAAAATAGTTTATGGGAAACAGGAATCCATTAAGATCATTGATAATAAAAAGGTCCTTGTCGATCAAGATCAAAACATTCCGCTGATCTGTTTACGGGATGAGTTTGGCTTTAAAGGCGACGATCTCTCTTCCAAGGAAGGATCCTCACAAAATATCCCTGTGGTCATCGTCGGTGTAAACAATAAACTTAAGGGTTTGATTGTGGATGGTCTGGTTAATCAGCAAGATATGGTTGTTAAAGCGCTGGACGAAAATTTAAGCAAGATCAAAGGCATCGGCGGGGCAACAATTTTAGGGTCAGGGAAAGTAGCTTTGATCGTTGATGTGCCGGCATTGGTTTAGGAATATCGCAGGGATATTTTTTAAGGGGCAAGATAGAATTTTATCGGGAGATACGGTGGCATGACGGATTATTCTAAAATGACTTCTGTTCAATTAGACGCGTTAAGGGAGATCGGCAATATCGGGGCGGGTCATGCTGCGACTTCTTTGGCCGGTATGATCAATAAAAAAGTTATGATCGATGTTTGCCAAATTGATTTGGTGAATATCAAGGATCTGGCCGGGATATTCAATCATGAACATGGCGACATTCTGGATGTTCAATTAGGGTTTTCCGGGGATATCAACGGCAGCATCCATTATGTGATGCCTAAAGAAGAAGCCTCGAATTTTGTAGCCATGTTGACAGTAAGGCCCCGCGGTTCAAGTAAGGAACTCGACGGCGCTGACCTGGCGGTTCTTAAAGAATGTGGAGGTATTTTGTTAACATCTTATTTGGGGGCTATCAGCGATTTTTTAAAATTTTCTTTAGTTTTTGCAGCTCCGGATATTGAGTGTGTCAACAGGGTGGATTTTATTTCCAAGCGTTTGCCTCAACGGCACACGGCCAACGAGGCAGGTTTTTGTATTGAAACAGCGTTTATTATTGACCTTCCTTCTGCCAAACCCAGTGCCGGCATTACAAAGGAAAAGGTCAATAAGGCAAAAAATAGGATTAAGGTATATTTCGTTTTAATTCCTGATAACCACGGCCTTGAGTTGATTGTTAAGCGTTTAAGAATTGGATAAACCAAAATCCCAGATACAGGTTTTAAGCGCCACCCCTCTGGGGGTAATGGCATTTAGTTTTACATTTCCCATACAAGAACGGAGGATAGTCATATGAACGATCAGAGAACGATATTGCTTATCGACGATGATATTGATTTGCAGCAGTTGGTGAAGATCGCTTTGAGATCCAAAGGGTATCAGGTAGAGACCGCCAACAATGGCCTGGAAGGCCTGGAAAAGTTAAAGACACTCACGCCTCATTTAATTATCCTGGATATGAATATGCCAAAGATGGGGGGGTTGGAATTCTATCAGAGGATTTGCGACGCCAATAATCAGCCCAAATACCCCGTGTTGGTCCTTACTGCGCGCACAAACATGGAACATCTGTTCAAGGAATTTAATATCGACGGCTTTATGGCCAAGCCGTTCGAGGTAGATGAGTTGCTGGAGACGGTGAATGCGATTGTCCAAAAACAACTTAGCACGGTTACAACGGTTAAACTTGCGGCAGGGGATCAGCCATCCAAAATTTGTATTGCCGAAAACGACCAGGAGGCTTTTAACAAGATCAGTTCGGCTTTTCTTAATGCCGGTTATGTCGTCAACCCCGCGCGCAGCGGTACTGAGGCCGTCGAGCGCATATCGGCCATTGTCCCGGATGTGGCTCTTATCAAACTCGGATTGGTTGACATCGCGGGCGACGTTGTCATATCAAAACTCAAAAGAATGGCCAAGACGCAGAATGTTAAGTATGTTTTATATACTGAAAAAAACACAGAGAAGGTCGCGGTTACGGAGCATATAAGGCATAAGGAAGGAGTCGACCGTTTTATAGCGCCAGAAAATTCGCAAGATCTGGTCGATGCCGTTGCGGATTTGTTAAAAAAGAAATAGCTGCTTTATTCTTCTTCGCATTAGCAATGGATTGCGATGTGTCCTCCTTCGCCAAAATGCTTTCGCGTTTGGCTTCGGAGAGATTGCTGCGAAGCTCAAGCAGCGATCCGTTGCTAGAGCGAAGCAGAATAGGTTTTAAACGAAGAAACGTCGTAGCAATAAGGCGGGCGCAATCAAGGGCAAGGGGCAATACCCTGCGATGTGGATTTTACTTGACCTCTGATGTGTTATGATTTTTTTCTTTCCGAACACCGACGGTTGCGGCTTAATTTTGGGCTGGTCATTGAGATGCGCGGGAACGGCGATGGCGAAGGAATTCGATGATTCCGGGCAGGATTGAAATGAAGATGATGATTAATATGACTTTTGAGAAATTTTTTTCGATGATGGGGATCTTTCCGAAGAAGTGCCCTGCCATAACGAACCCAAAGACCCAGATAAATCCACCCACAACGTTGTAAAGGATAAAGCGCGCGTAAGGCATGTTGCCCATGCCTGCCACGAAAGGCGCGAACGTGCGCACGATAGGAACGAAGCGCGCGAAGATAATGGTTTTCCCGCCGTATTTTTGGAAAAAGTTTTCGGTGCGTTTGAGGTGGTCTTTGTTAAGATATTTGATGTTTTCATTGCGGAAAATTCGCGGGGCCAGGGAGTGCCCGATAAAATAATTGACGGTATCGCCGAGGATGGCCGCGGCGCTTAGAAGAACAAGCGACCAGCCGAGGTTCAAGCTTCCGCCGCTGGCAGTCAAGGCTCCGACCACAAAAAGAAGAGAATCCCCGGGCAAGAACGGCGTCACGACCAAACCAGTTTCGCAAAAGACAATGAGAAAAAGGATCAGGTAGGTCCACACCCCATAATCGGCGGCGATGGCGGCCATGTGATGATCCAGGTGCATGAAGAGATCAACGAAATGTTTGGCCCAATCCATAGAGATCCTTTCCGTGAAGATATTTGACCGCGTTTCGGAAGTTATCCTAACACCCGTGCAGAGTTTTTCCAGAAGAAAATCAGTTATTGACCTTCTCCTTACCAACGGAAATGACAAATCTCCAAACGTCGTTGATATCGAAGATTGGAGATTTGTCATTGGTAAAGAAAAGGTCAATAAGTAAATGTGTTGAGGGAAAGAGAACTTTCCGATACAATACAACACGCAATTATTCTTGAGTATAGGAGTTTTATGTTTATCGGTTGGGAGTGGTTGGTCATTGTTTTGATGCTGGTCCTCAACGCTTTTTTTGCGGCGTATGAGATGGCGCTGGCCTCGGTCTCGCGTTCGCGCCTCGCGGTCCTGGTTTCCCGCAAGCGGCGGGGCGCTGAAGAAGCGGCGTTTATGAAAGACCGGATGGAAGCAAGCCTTGCCGTCGTGCAGGTGGGGATCACGTTCGTCGGCGCGATCGCGGCCGCCACCGGCGGGATCGGATCAGCGGAGATCCTCGGCCCTTATTTTAAGAACACCCTCGGTTTTCCTCTTTTTTGGTCGAAGATGGCCGCTCTTTTCGCGGTCGTCATTCCCTACAGCCTTGTGACGATCGTCTTTGCTGAACTGGTCCCCAAGATGTTTGCGCTAAACAATCGTGAGTTCATTTGTCTCCGGCTTTCTCCGATGATGAAAATGTTTTCAGTGGTGTTTTATCCTGTGATCACGGTTTTGGAAAAGATCGTTAAAGGGACACTGCATCTGGGAAAGAAAACCCGCTATTTGCGGGGCAAGAATGAAGATGAGCCGGGCTTGCACGAACTTCATGCCGCTGTCACTTTGGCGCGCGCTTCACGCCTGATCGGCGCCCGCGAGGAAAAGATCGTTCTTTCCGCGGCGCAGCTCTCCGTGCGCCCCGTCCGGGAGATCATGCTCCCCATTGCGGACGTCTCCACCATTCCATTGAAAAGCGCTTTGTCAGACGCGCTTTTGCGGGCGCATCTGGATATGCACACGCGGTTCCCTGTTTGTGAAGAGGAAGGCAATCCCCAAACGATCCAGGGATATTTGAATTTTAAAGACATCATGATGGCCCTGAAATTGAATTCCCAGGACCCGACGATCAGAGGCATTGTCCGCCCCATTAAAACGGTCAACGGCGATACGCCCATCGCACAGGTGTTGGAAAAAATGATGCAGGAAAAAATTCACATCGCGCTCGTCGGCGATCAAGAACAAAGGGCCATCGGCATGGTAACGCTGGAAGATATTATCGAAGAGTTGGTCGGTGAGATCGAAGATGAATTTGACCGCTTGCCGACGTATGTTCATCCTTATGCCGGCGGGTGGATCGTGGGCGGCGGCGTGCCCATGTCGACCGTGGCACAGACGACCGGCATTGAGCTTATCTCAAAACCTCTTCACGACGGGCCGTTTCGTCTGGCCGATTGGTGCGCGCAAAAACTGAGCGCGCCTTTGCACGGCGGGGAGGTCATTGAGAGCGACGGACTTTCGGTCACCGTGCGCAAATTGCGCCGCAAAAAGTTGAGTGAGGCCAGTGTCAGTGTTGTTAAAAATTAATTGTTGGGCGTAAGGCGTTTGGCGTTGGGCAAGGCCGTACGCCTTACGCCAATCGCCCAACGCCTTACGTAAGAAATTGAATTATTTAAAAGCTGTGATATAATCTTTTATCTTTAACAAGCCCAACATTTTATCGTTCAGAAAAAATAAAGGTGGAATTATGAAATCCATACATGCCCTCAGATGTGCAGCTTTCCTGATACTCGTTTCTTTTGTGCCTTCCTCTTTTGCTGCGCCGGCGTTTTTCGATAAATCCGTCCGCGAAGAAAAGCGCAAAACAGAATTGGAAACCATGCAAAAAGAATTTGAATGGTGGCCGTCGGATGCCAAGCCTGCTCCGGTCAAGGACGAAGAGCGCGGCGGTTACTGGTGGTGGCCGGATGCGCCCGGCGAAGTCCGTCCGTGGGGGAACAGGGGTTATATCTATGTTTACAAGATCATTTTTGATTACAAAGCCGAAGAGCTTCCTCCTCCGCAGCCCAAGGAGTTAAGGCCTTCCTTACTTATTAGGAAAATTCTCAAGAATGTCAAAATTTATTTTGATTACAACAAATCCGATATCCGTGAAGATGCTGCCAAAGTTCTGGAAAAAGCGGTCTTTACACTTACACGCAATCCGGAGGCCAGCATCCTTATCACCGGCAACTGCGATCTCCGCGGTTCGGAAACTTATAATGAAAAATTAGGCAAGGCGCGCGGAGAATCCGTTAAGCAATATATGCTGAATAACGGCATTCCGGAAGACCGCATCAAGATCATCAGCCGCGGAAAATTAGACGCGACCGCGCCTGTTACAGATCTCGTCGGTATGCAGAAAGACCGCAACGCACAATTTATGATCGCCGAGGTTGAAGAGGTTATGCTTCCCTATGAAGGCCCGCCGCAGGATATGCCGGACGCCAAGATCATTGAGGAAGGCAAATACGAAGTCCAGCAGGAAGAGAAAGTGGAATCTGAAACCAAGGTTTCCACCCGGGAATATGTTGTTCAGAAAAACGACAGCCTTTGGAAGATCGCCCAGAAAGAATTGGGCAAAGGCGAACGCTGGAAATATCTCTATGAGATGAACAAGGACGTCATCAAGGACCCGAATAAGCTCAAAGCGGGAGTCACGATCATGATTCCGGTGGAATAAGAAATAAGTTTTTAAAACAAAAACCCCCGCCATACAACGCGGGGGTTTTTGTTTGTGTTGTTTTTATTTAAGAGTACCCATCAATTGTCCTGCCACTTCGACCGCATCACCAAGAAGCAATGTTCCTTTTTCCAGCGTACGGTTGAAGGTGATCCCGAAATCTGAACGTTTGATGGTTCCCTGGATTTTAAGAGTCACCATGGTCTTGCCAAAGGCTGCAGCAGCATCCTTGATCGTATAATTTAAACTGACCGGTTTGGTGACGCTTTTCAGCGTTAAATCCCCGGAGATTTTGCCGTTATCGATCGTGGTCGCGACAAATTTTGCGGTCGGGAATTTTGCGACATCAAAAAATATCGGTCCGCGCAGGTTCCCGTCGCGCAGGGCGCTCTCGGTGTTGACGGATGCCACATCGACGTCGAAGGACAGCGCGGTCAGTTTTGATCGGTCCTCGCTTAATTCAACCGTTCCATTGGAAAGGCCGAACGCCCCGGTCGTATACCCTTCCAGGTTATCCATTTTAAAAGTGACAACGGAATTTTGTGGGTCAATATTAAAATTTTCCGCCCACGCCGGCGCTGCCCAGAGGAGTATTGCGCTTAATCCTAATATTATATATACGTTTCGAATGTTCATGAGAGCTCCTTTTGAAAGGGGACACAATAAAGTGTCCCCTTTTTCCTTTTCTTCTATGGGAATGTGATGAACGCCTGCGCTGTTTTCGTTTGGCCTGATTTATCTTTGGCTGTGATGCGCATGGTCCATTCGTCGCTTCCTTTTAATTGTTTTCCATCCACACGGCACAGCCAGTTGTTATCCGCCTTTTGCGTATAGGGCCCGGCAACCTGTTTGAACTTTGAGGCATGCTTGCCTTTGCCGATCTCGACGACAAAACTCTCGACGTCACCGGAAACCGTGCCGAAAATATCCATGGAGGATATTTTCTTTTTGTCTTCGTTGGGCGTAAGGCCTGTCAATTGCACGATCAGTCCGGAGGGCGTTCCTGCTTTAAGCGCCGCTGCCGCGTTGAGCGACCCGGCGCCAGTCATGCCGTTCCAGCTGTCCTTTTCTTTTTCTATCGGGAATGCAGTCTGCAAAAGAACGTCACGCAACTGGGCGCTGGTTAAATCCGGATTCTTAGCCAGAAGCAGCGACGCAGTGGCGCTCACGATCGGAGCGGAGAAAGACGTTCCGGAAACCCTGATGTAGGCACGGTCTTTGGTTGCCGATGCTCCGGTCCATTTTGCTTCTTTGGAAAACAGCGTGTAGATCTGTTCGGCGGGCGCGATCAGTGCCAGGTTCGGCCCCCAGCTGGAGATGGTGCTGCGGGTTCCTTCATAATTTTGAGCTCCGACGGTAAAAACGTGTTTGGCTGAGGCCGGGCCGTTGCCCGGGATATATTCATTTTTATTGCCGGCGGCGATGACGATAAAAGCGCCCTTGCCGTAAGCGTAATTGATGCCGAGCTGTTCCAGTTTGGAGACGCCTTTATCGCCGAGGGAGATGTTGATGACTTTCGCCCCGTGGTCAGCGGCGTAGCGCAGGGCGCGGTAGATGTTCAAACTGTTGGCGTATCCGTCGGAGCCGACCACTTTAAGGGACATGATCTCGGCCCCGGGATTGATGCCGGCGATGCCGATGCCGTTATTGGCTTTGGCCGCGATGATGCCGGTGACGTTCGTGCCGTGGCCATAGAAATCGCGCAGATCGTTATTGTTCTCCAGAAAATTCCAGCCGTGTGCGTCATCGACATAACCGTCGTTGTCATCGTCGATGCCGTTATCCGGGATCTCTCCGGAATTGGTCCAGATGTATTGCGGCCCGTCGGGGTGCTCAAGGTCGAGCCCGGAATCAATGATGGCCACGGTCACATTTTTTTGTGAACCATCGATGATATTCCAGGCAGATGCTGGGTCGGATTTAGGAAAGAATCCGACGGCACGCAAGCCCCATTGGTCGACGACGTCCGCGTCAGGGTTAATGCCTTTACGATCCTCAGCCGAGACTGCGCCTACGATGACCCCGAACATTTTCATTTGCGACCCGAGGATAATCGGCTCATTATTTTTTTTGGACTTGGCTTTTTTTTCATGCCGTTCATCTAAATACAGCGGGTCGTTAGGATCAACGGGAACGGCCGATTTTTTTAACGTTTCCCGCAAAAAAATTTCTTCATTAAAAGCGGACGGTCCGCAACGGGGGCCGGACTGGTCGGAGAATAATTTACCAAAACCGTTGTTCAGTATTTCATAATTAACCCCACCGCTCAATGTCGAAAGATCGCCATTGCCCATGCCCAGTTGCGGCATGAAAACCGAGGTGGGGTTGTATCTCCCATACTCATTTAATGTATGGCCCCAGGGGCTCGGTCTGTATTTGAGATCGTCGGATAAATTATAGGTCAATCCACCTGACCAGTCGCGCAGGTAATCTCTTTGATAGACGAGGCTGCGCTCCCCGGCAAACTGGATCATTTGCTGTGTCAAAGTGGGATCGCTCTTGATCAGGTCCTTGTTAAGAAAACCCACGGGCACGCCGGAGGCGTCGTAAATGCCGAGCGTTGGTATGCGGTTGAGTTCTCCATAAGTGATGATAGGCCCGCTGATCCCGGCGGCCTGGCCGAAACTCTCAGAACTTAAAAATTGGCCGTAACGCGGCAAGGCCATATGAGTGCATCTTGGCCGTTTGCGAAAATTAGAAAGGATGTCGGTTGAGCTGGAACCGGAGGCGGCGCCATAGTCGTATGTATAAACCGGATCAACGCGCATACCGTATTCCAACCCGGTTTTGCTTTTGCCGAAGATGGAAAATCCCGACATATCCTCGCCTGTTGAGGGCGGATCGATCTGGGTCATGCCACCGCCTTTGTTCCATAATTTAAAGGTAGAAGTAAAAGACAAACCGGAAGAATAATCTCCGTCATCGGAAGTTATAAAATTAATGACCCCGGCGATAGCATCCTTGCCGTAAATGCTGCTCGCGGGGGATTTAACGACTTCAATAGATTTGATGAGTGATGGGTCAATCCCGGCATAATTGTCAGGGTTGACCCGCACGCCGTCCACCATTAGATAATTGGTGTATGTTCTGTCACGAAGTATGGGCGGTTGGCTGTCTGAAGCGTTGGCATGATCAGCGGTAACGCCTGGTTTCAGATTGATCATGTCGGAGATATTGCGGGAGGAGGAAGTTTTTTCAACATCGTCTTTTGAGATGATGCTAACCGGAGCCGCCAGTTCCGCTTCGGTTTTTGCGTCCGTTGGCGGCACGGTGTAGAACAAAATTATTAGAAGAAAGCAGAAACGTGTGAATATTGGGGCCATGGTTTCTCCTTGGGCTGGAAGGTGATTCTTAAAAATGAACAATAAAAACATTATCGTAAATCCCCCGGAAGGTCAATTAAAAAATGTTGTTAACACTTTTATTTTTAAAGCGATTGAACCTTAAAGGAAAACAAATCAATATTTTGAAATCTTAGGAAGCATGATATAATTTTTATCATTGTTTATTTTCTTTTAAGGAAATCCTGTGAACGGTTCAAGAAAGATTTTTTACAATCTATCCCTGCTTGCCATGGTGATTGCCATCGGCTGGTTTGCTTTGCGTTGGGTGCATCAAAATGATGTCCTCGCTGAGATCATCGGCCGTCTGCAGGCAGACTCCCGCATCGCCGAAGTTTTGGTAACCGGCGTCAATTTCGACGAAAAGTCCCAACAGATCTTTACGACCATCAAATTTCTGGAATATGATTCTAAGGCCAAGCCCCTTGAACCGAAATATTTTACATTTTCCGGCAATATCATCCAGTTTCAATCTTTGGTCATCCGTTTTGACGATATTTACGTACGTAACGCTGATAAATTACGCGGTAAAAGCGCGTATCTTTTTTTGAAAGCGTTCATGCTCGACGGAAAAAATACCCAGGAATTCATGATCACTCCGGCTGATGAGATCCCGGCGGGATATAAAATTCAGGGAAAAAACGACCCGTACGAGGCCCAATTGTGGAAAAAATTTTGGGCCTACGCGCTTGAACCCAAAAAAGACAAACAGTCTGGCGTTAAAAACGCGCAGATCGAGGCCCCGGGCACTTTGTTCGTCCCCGGTAACTTGTATACGATCAGGATCGAGCACGATGGCGGGATGCGCATTGACGTTTCCAAGCTTTCACCCATCTTAAAAGGTGAAACGATCCCTCAGTAGGCCCTTGCGCCTTCACGGCGGGAGAGGTTAGTTTCAATAAAAAAATCTAATTGATTGAATTTTTTCTTAGAACATTTATTATAAATTTGCCATGAATATTTCATTCCAGAATAAAGTAGCTTTGGGGATCATCGCGGTGACCGCCTGTTTGGTGGCGGTGTGGCATTATGAGATCAAAACTGTCCAGCCGCGTCAGCATCAACTCGTTATATCTTTGCAAAGCGACCTTCACGAGCGCGGCGAGCTGGAAGGCATCCTCCAAGATTTTCAAAGTATCCGTAGCAGTGTTGAGCGCGTCGCTGCCCAGGGAAGGGTTGACGACAGCGTGGTTACCTCGATCCAGCATGCCTTGACCGATATTGCCAAAGCCGATCTTCAGCCCTCAACGGGCACGCAGGGTTCAATTGAGGAACTTGAGACGGACATCAACGATTTCTTGAAGATCACCAACCAGCTGGACCTTTACGAAAATAAAATAAAACAATTTACTGACGGGTTCGCGCTTTATTTTCAGGATTTTTCCAAAGGGATCGCCAGCTGGAAAGAAACGGCCATAGAAACGATCGCTGCCGGCGGGCAGGTTACCAACACACTTCCGTTTGCCGCTTTGAGCCAGAAGATCTCTGTCCTTGAAAAGATCATTTCGGAATATGACACGTTCAAACAAAAATTACAGAGCCTGGAAATTGGATTTAACCGATGGGTTGAGGATATCAATGCGGCAGTAACCGTCGATGAAAAACAGGCCATCTTCGGCCAGAGGCAGTACTTGCTTAATGGTTTGCCTGAACTTTTCAGGACGTTTAACGGGTACGCATTAAAGACTTTGGAGAAGGAACGCGAGAACGTCAGCCAGATCGCCAAACAGATCGGCACTTTGATCGCTACTGTTCAGACCCCGTTTCAGGATCAATTCGGCGTCAAGAACAATGCCGTGCAGACCCAAATATCGCTGGCACAATATAAAGACCGAGAATATCGTGTTCTCAAGAAAGTGATCGTAGGCGCGATCTTCGTTGTGCTCATTGTTCTTTTCTTTGTCATGATCATTTTTTCGTTTCGTTTCGAGCAAGGGATGGCGCTTTTTAAAAAGCAAACGTTCAAGGCTGCCCAGGATTCCCGGCAGCTTGGTTCATCCTTAAATGATCACACAACGCTCATTATTAAAAATTTCGATCTGTCCAGGGCGCTCAACGAAAGTTTGGAACAAACTTCCGACGGTTTTGCCCAGCGGCAGTTGAATCTGCAGCATGTCGACCGGCTGGTGCGCGATACCGATGTCCTCATTAAGGAAAGCCAGGAAAATTTTTCAAATATCAAACAGGAATTTTACAATGCCCAGAAGGTTTCCCAGGAGATCGTGCATTTAACCGGCGCGCTCGAGGGGGTTGCCCAGCAGATGACGTCCATTGCCGAACGCGCGTCTTTGAATGCTCCTGACAAGACGCAAGAGACCGACGGCAAACAGAACACCATTGATGAATTAAAGTATCTTTCCGGGCGTATCCGCTACGCGGTTGGCGCCACCCACACCGCTTTGGACGCGCGCAAGGATGAGATCAATGAAACCAAAGCCAAGTTCGATAGCGTCGAGAAAAACATGACGCAGATGGCAGAGAATACACATGAAGCTTTGCGGGGGCTTGCTTTGGCGCGGCTCGATCATTCTGCAGAAGCCAATCGCATCAACGAGATCCTGGAAACCGCGAAAACCACCAGCCGCGCGATCGCGAGCGAGATTGAAGCGCTCAACAAACAGATCAGCGACTTTTCGGTTCTGGGCAAGCATTTAGATGCGCTTCACGAACTGGCGGTCAAAGCGTCGGCGTTAAATGCTCAGTCCTTGCTCGTTGAAGAAAAAAGCCCTGCGCAGCTTCAGGGCAGCCAGCGCATGAACGATTACGTTCAAGAATATTTCAAAAAAGTTTTTGAGACCGCTTCGTCAAAATCAACGACCAGCATTGATCTACTGGCCCCCAACCAAACACCAGACCGCTCAAACGACTCGCCGTCCAAGACCAAACAAACCTCAGCACAAGTTTAAGCCGGAATTTTCCAAATGACTTTTGATACAGAATTCGTATCGGTCATGGTTTTGACTTTTTTAGATTTTGTTTGGCGGGAAGAAGGCCAATAACGCAATTTCTTCCATTCTTTGACATTTTCTGCTATTATAATCCTCCATTTTTAAAGAACCCATCATTTATAGCGAACGTAAATGGTTTGGGTAAATTAATTCCCGTGAATCGTACCTGGTTGGGTAAAAAGTAAAATTTTAATTTACTGGAGAAGATTATGAGAATGTTATTACGTTTATTGGTTTTGATCCTAGTCATTTTTTTGGCCAACCCTGTCCACGCCGAGATCGCTGCCGGACAAACGCCTTTGAAACAACCTGGTTATACGACGGCCAGCCCAACCATTTTTAAAACTCCTCAGAAAATTTTGTCCGACTTTCAATCATCCGTCGACCGTATTCAACATGAGCGGCTGGAATTGTACGGTGAGCTTGATGCCAGGAAAAAAGAGAACGCGGCCCTGCTCCAACAGTTAAATAATCTCTCCACTCAGCTTTTACAGCTGGATTATTCGCTTTCGAAAAAATCCGCTCAGGAAACTCAGGACCGTAACACCAAGGTCGTAACTTTGGTTCAGGAAAAAAACGGTATATTAAAGAATTATTCCGACCTTTTGATAGAGAAGAAGGGCTTAGAAAATAAATTTACACAGTTAACGGAAGAATTACAGTCGGCCAAAGATAAGGCTGAGGCAGATCTCGCAGGCTTAAAGGAATCCCTGGAATCTTCCAAGAATAAAATCGGCCAGGAACAAACGACGATCGATAGCCTGACGCAAGAGAAGTACGAACTCGACCAAAAATGGCAGCTTGCCGTTAAAGATAAAGAGGAATTGGAATCGCGTGTAAAAGATTTAAACGACCAGCTTGAAAAAAACCTGGCGGACGCGGCACAGAAAATTGCCGTACAGGAAAAACCGCTCAGAGATAAAATCCGCGAACTGAGCGGCCGCCTGGATCAAGCGCAGGCAACGCTTAAAGAAAAAGAAGCGCTCGCAATACAGTTTCAAGATAAAGAAGCGCAGCTCACCGATTTTTTGGCCCAGGCCGGCCGTGAAAAATCTGATTTGCAAGAAAAGCTCGACGACCTAAAAACTAAATTGGCTACAGCCGAAAAAAACCGCGGGGATAAGGCTGCCGAGGTTCAAAAATCTCTGCAGGATAAAATCACCGGGCTAGAAAACGCTTTTAAGGAAAAACAAAAAGATATCAACCAGCTGCAGTCTCAAGCTGATGAGGCAACAAAAAATTTCGCTTCCTCAGAGAACGACCGCGCCAAACTCAACGACCAGATCGTACAGTTGAAAGACGATCTAAGGACGCAACAATCCGCCTTTGAGGTAAAAATCGAGGAAACTAAAAAACCATTGTTAAGCCAGATCGAAGATCTGCGCCGTTCGTTGAATGACAAGGCCGGTGAACTTCACCTCAAAACAGATGATGCCAAACAATTAAAGGAAATGAGCGATGGTTTGGCAAAAAAATTGGCAGCGGCTGAAAAAGAACGCAATGATCTTCGGCAGGCCGTGGCCCGGCTTCAGCCCAAGGCAGATTCCTTGCCGCAAGAGATCGCCTCTGCCCGGCAAACATTACAAAAAGATTTGGACAAGCTCAAGAATGATCTGACCGCCAGCCGGCAGGAGTTGAAAGATAAAGACGCCCTCGTCATCAACCTAAATCAGAAGCAAAAAGAATTATCGGCGACAGTTGATGATATGACGCAAAAGAAAAGCGGCTTGGAAAAAATGCTTGATGATCTAAAGGCGCAGTTGCGCGGGGCCGAGGCCTCTGCCGACGCTCAAATCACGTCCTTTCGCAAACCGCTTGAGGAGAAGATCACTCAACTTCAGGAAAGTTTAGACAGCCGCAACCGCGAGATCCACGATTATCAGCTCAAGAATCAAGAGATCGAGAAAAGTTTACAATCCGCTTTGAAAGACCGCCAGAAATTGGAAAGTGATCTGATGACGCTCAACGGTAAGCTCAAAGATCAGGATTCTGTTTTGGAAGCAAAAGCCGCCCGGGCGCGCGAGCCGTTAGATCAAATGATCCAAAAACTGAAAGATCAACTGGCCCAGAAGGCCAAAACCGTTGACGAGAAGGAAAAGTCGGCTAATGATTTAAGCGCCCAAAAGAAAGATTTAGAAACGTTATTAGAGAAGGCACAAGCTCAGCGCGATGGTTTAAAAGAAAACATTGTCGAACTGCAAAAATCGCTTGCCGAACAAAAATCGTTGCTTACGCAGGCGACATCCAAGTCCGAACAACCGCCCAATGACAAAATAACAGCGCTTAATAAGAATATCGAAGAGGTTTCAAGAAAATTAAAAGAGAAAGAAAATTTGGTGATCGGCTTAAACGATAGAAACAGCGCCTTGGATAAACAGGTGAAGGTGTTATTCGATAATAAAACCAAAGCGGATAAGACGATCAATGACCTTAAAGAAGAATTGAAAACCCTTCAGACGGAAGCTGGGCGCCAAACCGTTTTTGGCCAGGCATCTTTGAAAGCCCAGCTCGATGTCGCACGGAAAACCATCGATGATAACAAGCAGGCGCTCAAAGCCAAGGACGATCTTATCGGCGCGCTTAACAATCAGCAGTCGGATCTGAACAAAAAGATTGCGCAATCGACGAACGAAGCGACAAAGTTGCGCAATCAGGCAGAGATCTTTAATCGAGAAAAAATTCAACTTCAAAAAGGATTGGCGGATGTCCGTAGGTCTTTGGAAGAAAAAATTGATGAATTGACCAAGAAGGTGAGTAATCTTGAGAAAACGGCTGGCATGCTCAGTAAAGATAAGTCTCGGCTTGAAGCGTCCTTGAGCGATGCTGTTAAAGCCCGGGATAATGTGCAAAAGCAATTTGAAAAAATTCACGAACAAAATCAAATATCCAAAGACAATGCCGCCAAACAAGCGGCATTGGTGCAATCGTCATTTGACGTAAAAATGGCTGAGGCAGCCAGCCAGCTCAAGGGATCCATTGAGCGCGAAAAACAAAAAGCGGCGGCCACCGACGATCTTAACAAAAAAATAGACGATTTAAATAAGACGCTCAATGACGCGACAGCACGCAAAAATGAGCTTGAAAGATCCGTTCTTGACCTTAACGGCAAAACGCAAACACTGCAAAGAAGCGTTCCCGATGAAATAGCCAAGGCCCAAAAAGACCTGAACGCGAAAATAAAAACTTTGAGCGAACAGCTTCAGCTTTCCCAAGATGGAGCAAAATCTAAAGAAGAAGTGATTAAAGGCCTCACACAAAAAGGCGAACAGTTAAGCACTGCTTTAAACGCTTCCGTGGTTGAAAAGGGTGAGCTGGTTAAGACGGTTGGTGATCTAAAGGCGCAATTAAACCAATCGCAAAAAAGCATTCCTGTCCAGATGGCTTTGGTTAAGAAACCGTTGGAGGAAAAAGTTGAACAACTCTTGACGGATTTGAGCGGCCAACAGAAGATCGTCAAAGAAAAAGATTCCCGCATCACCGAGCTTACAAAAACGCAGAACGATTTGGATGGGCAATTAAAGGTGCTCACTTCCCGTAAGAGCGAGCTTGAGGCGCAGACCCAGCAATTAACCAAACAGATCATTCAGTTGCAGGCTGATCAATCCCGAGAAGTTTCAGAGGTCAAGACAGCGTCCGTGCAGACGACGGCGGGCATGGCCCAAAAACTTGCTGATGCCGTCGGAGAGATCAGAGCCAAAGAAAATTTAGTTCAACAGATGATCGACAAAGAGCAGGGATTAGAGAAACAGCTTGCTGATATTAAGGTAGCCTTATCCAAAAGCGAGGAAGATCTCCGGCAGAAACGATCGGAACTTGAATTGTCTCGCAAAGAATCCGTTCTTGAAACGAGCAAGGTTCAGGAACCGCTTAAAGAAAAGATCGCAGCCCTTGAAGCACAATTAAAGACCCAGTCCTTAAGCGCCGGGCAATTGAAAGAAGAAAAAACAAAAGTGGGCGATGACCTGCTTCGTGTGAGCAAAGAACGCGACGGTCTCGCGCAAAAGTTAAAAGAATCTGAAACGGCTTTTAAAAAGCAACAGGACGTTTCGGCCGCATCAATAGCAGCTGCGCGTCAGCCATTGGAGGCTAAGATCGATGGGTTAAACGCGCAATTGAAAGAAAAACAGGCGCTCATCGACGAGAGTTATGTTGAGATCAAACAATTAAAAGAAGCCAATGCCCGCTTGAACGAACAATTGGCCCAGGCCCAAAAAGAAAGAGATGACAGCAAGGCCAAGGCGCAACAATTACAAAATGATTTGAGCGCCAAAGACGCTGCTGTTCAAGAGAAAGTCTCCTCCATTGCGAAACCTTTAGAGGAAAAAATTAAGGAGTTTTCGGCAAAGCTTGGCGCTTCCCAGGCAGCCGCCGATGGTTTGGCGAAAGACAAAAACAATTTGGAGCGATCCCTCAAGGAAACAGAAGTTAAATTTGCCAAATCGCAAAAAGATTTTTTACAAAAAGACGATGCGCTTAAATCCGTACAGGCGCAGGCGTCTTCCGAGCTTGCAACGGTCAAGGGGTCGACAGAAGCAAAGGTCCGGGAACTGACCCAGAAGCTGAATCTTTCCCAGAAACTTGCCGACGGGCTTGCAGAATCGAAGAAGGGTTTGGAAAGTTCGCTCAAAGAGATCAATGTCAAAAGCGCGCAGCTGCAGGCAGAGATCGCTCAAAAATCTGATCAGTTAAAATCCGTGCAGGCTAATATTTCTTCTCAGCTTGCGATTGCAAAAGAATCGGCAGAAGCAAAGATCCGGGAATTGACTGAAAAGTTGGACCTTTCCCAGAAGCTTGCTGACGGTCTTGCCGAATCAAAGAAAAATCTGGAAAGTTCGTTGAAAGAGGTCAATGCTAAAAGCGCTCAGCTTCAGACGGAGCTGACCCAGAAATCGGATCAGTTAAGATTTGTTCAATCCGGCATTTCTTCTCAGCTTGTGGCTGCGAAAAAACCCCTTGAGGAAAAGATCGATATCCTTGTCAAATCTTTGGGCGATGTGCAAAGCCAGCTAAAAATAAAACAGGAGAATGTTGGGAGTTTGGAGGCCAAGGCCGCAAAATTGGAAAAATCATTGGCTGACACGATGGCTGCGAAAATACAATTAGAGAAGGACCTCTCGCAAACACGTTCGACGCTTGAAGGAACGCGTCAAAGCGTCCCCGGCCAATTGGACGGGGCCCGCAAGCCTTTACAAGAGAAAAATACGTTGTTGCAAAAAACAATAGATGAACAAGCGGCACAAATCCGCGTGTTGACGGCTGATAAAGAAAAATTGGCAAAAGAACTGACCGTAGCGGTCGCCGACGTTAAAAAATCGCAGCAAGAGGTCGGGACGCTCAAGGAGAATCTTAATAAAGAGCAACAGGCGCTTAATCAAAAGATCGAAGAGGCGCAAAAGCCGTTTCTGGCCCAGTTTCAGGAGGCCAGGAAATCAGTGGAAGACAAAGAAAGCCTGATGAAACAAAAGGGGGAGGCCTTCCAAAAGTTGAATGACGAATTTGGCGATCTTAAAAAACAATTGGCTATCCTTCAGGAGGAGCGTGACGCTTTAAAAGCGGCAGCTAAAATGTTAGAGGCAAAAGTCAAATCCGTGCCGCAGGAGATTATCTTGGCCACAAGGCCTCTGGACGACGAGAACGCGCGGCTGCGCGTTGAATTGGAGAAAAACAGGGGCATGCTGGATGCGCGCATCAAAGGCTTGGAAGCGGAGAACGAATCAAAGACCAAGGAATTCGCCGAAATGATGACCGGACAGCGCGAGTTGGAAAGCGAGATCGTGCGCATCATGCAAGAGCGCAGTCAACTGTCCAAAGACAATGAGCGGCTTCTATCGACGGTCAAAGAAAAATTCCAAAGCAATTGCGGCGTTGGCATGCAAGAGCTGCAAAAGCCTTGGCAAGAAAAGATCGACGAGCTTAAGGGCCAACTGCAGAGTCGCTCTATGGAAATTGAAGGCCTTAAAAGTGAGAATGTGCGTTTAAATCAAGAGTTAGGCAAAGCGCCTCAAGAATCTCCGGCCATGAAATAAGATAGCCATATAAGAATGTCTTATTCTTCTTCGCGAAGAATAATTGCCTGCCCGCCACCGCACATACTTACTGGCAGGCGGGCTGCGAAGCTCAAGCATCGACCCGTTGTTAGAGCGAAGCAGAATAAAAAATCGACTTTCTTTTTGAGTTTCCTGAGCCGCGATGATATAGTCAATAAGGCTAGAATAGGAAATTCCAAAAGGTCGATAAGGCAAATATGGCTAAAGGTTTTGACGCCCAACTTCTTACTAAAACGTTTTTGAACGTCGCCCAAGAGGCGTTTTCCAGCGCCTCAAAGTTAACCCAATCTGATCCTCCGACGACAAAATCTCAGAATATCATTGAATATCAGGGTCGCATGAGCGTCACCGCCATGGAGAAGTTCAACGGCCCCACGTATATTTCAGGCCTCAGCTTTTATTTGAACGATCAGCACAAAGAAAAACACCGCGCCAAGGGCGCGTTTGTTTTGTATCTTGAGGCATCCAATGCTGAGAAGCTGCTGCGCGGTTTTGGTTATCCCGCGGTTGATGATGAAGATGACGAAGAGATATTGAATTCCTGCAGTAAATTATGCACGGCGTTGGCTGAGAGTTTGAAGCAAGGTCTGGCCGACCAAGGCGCCCCCCAACTTGTCCTTTCCGCATCCGTGAGTGATAAAAATAGTCTTCAGGAGGGCGTTGAATTCGGTCCTGACCAGACCGAAAAACAGGAGTTCAGTTTTTATTTTTGGAAAAAGAAAGTTCTCGTCGTTGATCTGACCATGGCCAGCCTGCCCGCCCGTTAGTTCCGGTTTTTTTCCTGAATTTTTCTATCGAGAGTTCTAATGGACTCTGTTATGGCAGGGTTGTTGGGAACGAGTGTTTGCTCGATCAAGAGATATTTTCGGGCGTCCTGCCAGTTTTGTTCGGTCATGGCAACGCGGAGCAAAAGATCAATGGTCTGCATTTTTTCATCCGAACGGTTAAAATATTCTTCAAGCATTCTTCGTGTTGACGGATAATCTTTGCGGTCATAATAGATTTGAGCCAGTGATTTATAGGTAAAAATAAATTTTGGATCGAGCTCCAGGGCTTTTTGAAAAGTTTCAATGGCCGGATCCACCCGTCCGGTATCCCGGTAAGTCCCGGCGATGTTATGGTAAGCCACCGGATTTTTGGGATCCACAGCGATCGCCTTTAAATAGGTAATCTCTGCCTTGTCGTGGATGCCTTTATCGGCGTATTCCATTCCCAAGTTGTTGATCACACGGTAACTGTTCGGCGAATGTTTGATCAAGTCTTCATAAAATCCTATAGCCGTGCGCCATTCGTCGATGCGTTTCACCGAGAGCGCCGAATAAACGACAAGAAGTAAAATGAACGCCTTGGCCAATGTTTTTTGCAGGCCGTGCCGTTGGGCGTAATTTTGAGCGAGCCAGACGAGGATAACAGCGACCCCAACGAGCGGAACATAAAGGAAGTGTTCGTAGACGAGCGCGTTGATGGCGACAAAGAGATTCGAAGTTAAAATAAGCCCAATAAAAAACCAGAGGATACCGAAGGTGACGATCGGCCGTTTTTTCCAATTCCCGACGGCAAACGCAATTAAAGACGTAAATACAACTCCGCCGAACATGACGGCCGGTTGGAACAATGTTTTGGGAACATCCAGGATCCGTTCGACCCGCAGATCATAAGGGGTAAAGATAAGCCCGAAATAAATTTGCAGCACCTGGAAGAAATTCATGAATCGCAGCCAGTGGTTGGATGTGAACTCAGTGTCCTCATTGTAAAAGTTAAACGTGTTCATGAAATTAAGGGTGGTGGCGCGCAGCCAAATGTAAATAAGAGCGATGACGGCAAAAGGCCACAGGGCGCGCAGGATAATGCCAATCCTTTGCAGGAATGTTTTCTTCGGATTCAAAAGAACGAAATCACAAATGCCGATAAAGGCCGGAAGAAGAATGCCGGATTCTTTGGATAAAAGCGCCAAAGGATAGAACAGGATGGAAAAATAGTAAGCGCGGCTTAAAGCGGCGTTAGTATTGGAAAGCCGGAATTTTAAATAAAGAAGGATGCTCAAGAATATAAAGAAGACAGATAATGAATCCCCGAGGCTGTTGACATAAACAACGGTCTCGACTTGGATCGGATGGGTGAGGAAGATCAAAGCGGTGCATAACGCGAGCGCCCGGTTGCGAAAAAGCAGTTGAATGATAAAAAAAAGCAAAATGGCATCGGCGATGTGAAAACCGGTATTGACCATGTGCCAGCCCGGCGTCCAGTCTTGCCAGAGATGCCATTCAGTTGCAAAGACGATCAAAAGCAGCGGGCGCCAATAGTTGCTGTTCAAGAATGATCCCGCCACCAGGTTTTCAGAAAAATATTTAGGGAAGTAATGCCAATCTTTGACGTAGCGGTTTTTGAGGATAAAGTCATCGTCATCCCAAAACATCTCGTTGGGAAGGCTGCGGGCGTAGATAGCGGCGCCTAATAGGATCAACAGCAGCACAGCGCCGCGGTTAGTGAAAATAAAATTTTTGAGTCGTTGGAAAAAGTTCATTAATCTCCCATTGATAAACAAGCTTGTTATATCGAACTTACGTTATTATAATTACTTTAATCGAAATCTTGTGGATTGAAAAACTTTTTTTGTGCAGAGTACTTTTAGATCATATCTTTCAGGTTTGAATTGATGCGCCGATTTTATTTTTTAAGTATTTTTATTATGGCCTTGTCGTTAAGCGGATGCGAGAAGATCTATTACTTGCTCCAAAAAGAAGGCGCTGAGGAAAAATCGATCGTAGGCGAAGCCCTGCCGCTGGAAGCCAATGCCAAGGTCGAAGAGGTGCAGAAGCTTTTAAAATTGTACGGTTATCCCATTGGTAACATTGACGGTAAAATAGGGCCGTCCACCCGCAATGCGATCCTGAGATTTCAAAGGGACAACGATCTTGAGGAAACCCGTTTTGTGGATAAGGCCACCTGGGAAAAGCTGCATGGTTTTGAAGCCAGCGGCCTTGTGAAGGGAGGCGACCTGGATCCCAAGGCGGTGCAGCAGGCATTGACCAACGCGGGTTTTAATGTGGGTAAGATCGACGGCGCCATGGGCCCGCAGACCAAGCGGATGCTTATTCTTTTTCAAAAATCCAAGGGCTTAAGGGGTGACGGGATCATAGGCATTCAAACATTGCGGCTGTTGGCGCAGCAGTTAGGGTCTTCATCCGGGGCGATAGAAGAGCAAAATTAGAATTTTTATTTTAATTCTAAATTTTTGTGATATTATCCTTGAAAGTTGACACCGTTCAGATTTGTTTGTTTGCTGGTGTCATGCCCGTGGAAACGGGCATCCAAATGGATTCCCGTTGGAGTTTATCCCCATTTTAGATTCCCGCTTTCGCGGGAATGACAAAGAGAGGGGACGGGAATGACTACGAAAATTTATGAAAATTCACGAATATCAGGCGGTTGAACTTTTCAGGCAGGCTGGCCTTCCGGTCAGGGATGGCCAGACCACTTCCGATGCCCAAGAGGCTTCGAAGACCGCCCAGGCGCTGGGGTATCCGGTCGTTTTAAAGGCCCAGGTTTTGGTAGGCGGCCGCGGCAAAGCCGGCGGCGTCAAGCTGGTTTCCCATCCTAACGATCTTCCGCAAGTTTTCAATCAGATCAAGAATCTCGTCATTAAAGGCTATTCCGTCGACAAAATCCTTGTCGCCAAGGCCGTTGATATTAAAAAAGAATATTATGCCGCGGTGACGGTCGATAATATCAAAGGCGATATCGTCATCATCGCTTCCAGCGACGGCGGAGTGGATATTGAAGAGACCGCCAAAGAAAACCCGGAGAAGATCCTCAAGTTTTATTTAGAAGGCAACAAAGAGATCGATCCGGCGCGCTGGGCCGCGTTTGCCAGCCAACTTTTTCCCGATCCTAAGTATCAAAAGGAAGGCACAGCCATTTTTCAGAAGCTTTTGAAATTTTTTATTGATTACGATTGTTCGCTGGCCGAAATCAATCCGCTGGTTATTGATGATAGAGGCCAGTTGATCGCGGCAGACGCCAAGGTTATCTTCGACGACAACGCGCTGTACCGTCATGAACAATTGCAAGAACTGCGTGATTTTAAATATGATGACCAGGACGAGGTTGAGGCCAAGGCCGTTGGTTTGAGTTTCGTCAAGCTCGAAGGCAACGTGGGCTGCATTGTCAACGGCGCCGGCCTGGCCATGGGGACGATGGACGCCATCAAGCTTTTGGGCGGGCAGCCGGCGAACTTCCTCGACGTCGGCGGCAGTTCTAATCCCGAAAAAGTTTTGAACGCGCTTAAGCTCATTTTAAAAAACAAGGGGATCAAGGTCATTCTTATCAATATTTTCGGCGGGATCACCCGCTGCGATGACATCGCCAACGGCATTTTGGCCGCGAAAAAACAATTGGACCTGCCGGTACCGCTGGTGGTCCGTCTTACCGGAACGAACGAAGAGTCGGCCAAAGAAATTTTGGCGAAAGCGGGCGTGACCACGTTTAAGTCGATGCGAGAAGCGGTTACTAAGGCGGTACAATTAGCGAAATAACGATGGACGATAGATGATGGACGATGGACGTGAACAATCGTCCCTCGTCCTAGCGAGTGAAACGAGCGGTCGTCCTTCTTCCATCGGTTAAGAAATAAAACTATGAGCATTCTGATCGATCAAAATACCAAAGTCATAGTCCAGGGCATCACCGGCCGTGACGGATCGTTCCATACCAGGCAGATGCTGGATTACGGCACCAAGGTTGTCGGCGGGGTGACCCCTGGCAAAGGCGGACTGCTGGAGCATGGCGTTCCGGTTTTTAACAGCGTCAAAGAAGCCAAGGATAAAACGGGTTGTAACGCCGCGGTCATTTATGTGCCTGCTAAATTTGCGAAAGACGCGATCCTTGAGGACATAACCGCCGGCATTGATCTGGTCATTTGCATCACCGAGGGCATTCCGGTTTTGGACATGGTTGAGGTCAAAAAGGCCATGCGCGGATCCAAGATCAGGCTGATCGGCCCCAATTGCCCCGGTTTGATCTCTCCCGGGAAATGCAAGATCGGCATCATGCCCGGGCATATCCACAGGCCCGGCAATATCGGGGTTGTTTCCAGAAGCGGCACCTTGACTTATGAAGTTGTTTTTAATCTGACGCAAAACAATATGGGCCAGACCACCTGCATCGGTTTGGGCGGCGATCCTATCATTGGCATGCGTTTTACCGACGCTTTGGAGCTTTTTCAGAACGATTCCGAAACCAAAGGTATTGTCATGGTGGGTGAGATCGGCGGCGGGGATGAACAGACGGCGGCGGAGTTCATCAAAAAGAACGTGACCAAGCCGGTGGTTTCCTTTATCGCCGGGCGCACGGCTCCTGCCGGCAAGCGCATGGGCCACGCGGGCGCCATCATCTCCTCCGGTGATTCCACGGCCGAAGCCAAAATGAAGACCCTCACCAGTGCCGGCGTTACCATCGTCGATTTCCCGGATGAAATCCCCCAAGCCCTCGCCTCAAAAATTAAGTAGAATTTATCCCGTAAACATCCTATTATTGTTTTTGTACAATAGGAGATAAATTCTAGGATCCTCATTAAAAATCACTATAATAGTATTGGTATTTCTCCTCGACATTTTTAGGAAGAACTTTGCATGAGAAAGATTAAGAAAATTTTCATTTCCGCCATTCATCAGAACGCGGGCAAGACCACCATTTCGATCGGGCTTTATAAGACGTTTAAAGAGCACAAACTGCGCACGGCGTTCATGAAACCCGTTGGGCAGGAGTTCGTCATGGCGGACGATCTGGCCGTGGATAAAGATTCGTATTTGATCGGTGAGGTGTACCGCTGCCAAAAGCGTTTAAAGGACATGAGTCCGATCACCATCGGCCGCGGTTACACCGAAAAATATATTTTCAACCCTCAAAAAGAGGTTTTGCAAACCAAGATTGCCAAGTCGTTCAATAACCTTATCAAGGGAAAAGACGCCATCATCTGTGAAGGCACCGGCCATGCGGGCGTGGGTTCGGTCATTGACTGCTCGAACGCGGACGTGGCCGCACTTTTGGGATGCAAGGCGATCATCGTCAGCGGCGGCGGCATTGGCCGCAGTATCGACGAGATCATCCTTAACAAAGCCCTGTTCGATCTGAAAAATGTTGAGGTGCTGGGCGTCATCATCAACAAGGTCATCCCTGAAAAATATGAAAAGATCAAAACAACCCTTCAAAAAGGTTTGGAGAACAAAGGCATCCGCCTTTTGGGCGTTATTCCGGATACGCCGATCCTTTCCGCGCCCACCGTTGAACAGATCATGCAGCGGCTTGATCTGAAACTTTTTTGCGGCGGTGAAAATATTAACGCCCGCGTTAAACACACGATTATCGCGGCCATGGAGCCGCACAACATGATCGGCCATCTGCAGGATGGGACGCTGGTTATTACTTCCGGCGACCGCGTCGATAATATTCTTGTGTCTGTCAGCTCCCATCTCGTGCACGAAGGCAGCGGCTCGCGCATCTCCGGCGTTATTTTAACCGGCGGGCTCATTCCGGATTCGAAGATCATCAATCTTTTGAAGGAAAGCAATATCCCGGTTTTGTTCTGCGACGCGGACACCTACACGGTCGCCGCTAACATTGAGAACCTTACGTTCAAGATCCAGAAGACGGATAAAGATAAAATTCTCGAAGCGATGCGTTTGGTCAGAGATAATGTGAATGTGGACATGATTTTGGATAATATGTAGTTGGGGTTATAAGCTGTAAGTTGTAAGCTGTAAAGATAATTAATGGAGAATTGGAATAAAATTCACATAACATTTTTCTTACAGCTTATAGCTTACAGCTCAATCTTTATATGAATAAACCCGTTTATATCTTAGATGCCCTGCGCACACCCGTTGGCGCGCAATACCGCAGCCTCAAGGATCATTCGGCGGCGAAGTTGGCGAGTGTTGTCATGCGCGAGCTCGTTCGGCGTAATAAATTAAAGCCGACTGACGTCGAAGAGGTCATTTTAGGCAATACCGTTTCAGCGGGCACGGGCCAGAATTTGGCGCGGCAGGCCTTGATCATGGCCGGGATCGCTGACACAACGCCATCATATTTGGTTAATAACGTTTGCGGGGCCGGCTTGCAGTCGGTTGTGACCTCTGTTCAGGCGATCCTCTGCGGCGATCGCAACCTTTTGATCGCCGGCGGCACCGAAAGCGCCTCGCAGTCACCGTCTTTGAAATTTGAATACGGCCAGGAAATTGAACAGACCGAAAGCGTTATTTGCGACGGCCTTTGGTGCCATTTGACCAACCGTCATATGGGTGAGCTCTGCGAACACATTGTTGGCGAATTTCATATCTCCAGAAAAGACCAGGATCTTTATGCCTGTGAAAGCCATGGCAAAGCTGCCTTGGCTCAGGAGGCCCGGAAGTTCAATGCGGAAATTGTTCCGGTGCCGGCCAAAGAAGGCAAAGCCTTTAATCGTGACGAAAGGGTCCGAAAAAATTTAGACCTAAAGGCTTTTCAGGAATTGCCGCCTTCCTTTAAAAAGGATGGAACTGTCACTGCCGGAAATTCTTCAGCGCCCAGCGACGGCGCGGCCGCGGTCCTTTTGGCTTCTGAAGAATGGGCCCATGCCCACAAACGGACACCGAAAGCCCGGATCCTCGGTTACGCCAAGGTTGCTGTGAAGCCTTCCGAGGTTTTTGCCGCCGGCCCCGCTGCCATCCGGGAATGTTTGACCAAATCCGGGTTAAATTTCAATGAAGTAGATCTTTTTGAGGTAGGGGAGGCCTTTGCGGCCCAGGCGATCGTAACGCAAAAAAAGGCCGGGATCCCGTCCGGCCGGATGAATATCTACGGCGGGGATGTGGCCATGGGCCATCCGCTGGGCGCGGCCGGCGCGCGGATCCTGGTGACTTTGATCCATGCCCTTGAGCAGGAACACAAGAGCAAAGGCGTTGCCTGCATTTGTTTTGGCGGCGGCGGGGCGATCGCGGTTGCTGTCGAGCGAATTAAGAGTTGATCCTTGATATCCGTAGAGACGAGGCGTCCCTCGACAGGTTCGGGACAAGTTGTTTCGTTTCTACGGTACGGACAGGGAAAGAAAATAAAAGAAAATAAAATTTTTTGTTGCTTTTTAAAATGAGTTGTGTTAAATTTTGTGAATTCACACAACCATCTTCCGTTTTAAAAATCAATAATCACATTTTAGGAAGTCCTTAGGTCAGGTTTAAGGCCATGAGTGTTTTTTACATTCGCAAGGGAAAAGATATTAAATTAAAGGGCGCGGCGGAAAAACGCGTCGTGAGCCAGCCCGTTCCTTCCAAGGTTGCTCTTCAGCCGTTTAATTTCCGCGGCATCAAGCCCAGAGTGGTTGTCGAAATCGGCCAAGCAGTCAAGGTCGGTACTCCGCTGTGGTTTGATAAATCTCACGAAACCGTCCAATTCGTTTCCTCGGTCAGCGGTAAGGTTGCCGCCGTTAACCGCGGTGAAAAGAGAGTTCTTTTAAGCGTGGTCGTTGAAAGCGACGGTAAGCAGGAAGCTGTTCAATTTAACAAGTTTGCGAGAAATCAGATTCCGTCATTATCTTCTGAACAGATCATCGGCCAGTTAATGCAGGCTGGCGTTTGGCCTTGCCTCCGCCAAAGACCTTTTTCTAAAATTGCCGATAGCCATACCCTTCCCAAGTCCATATTTGTCCATACCATGAATACTGAACCCCTGGCCGCGGACATTGATCTTATATTAGAGAATAAAGAATACGAATTTCAAGCTGGCTTGGATGTTCTTTGCCGGTTAACTAAAGGCAAGGTGAACCTTTGTTTTGCTTTAAGTGCTGAAGCCAAAGCGCTCACCCAGGCCGCGGGCGTTGAGAAACATCAGTTCTCCGGCGCGCATCCGGCCGGGAACGTCAGCACCCACATTCATTATGTTGATCCCATCAATAAAGGCGATGTGGTTTGGTATGTTGAGGCCCAAGACGTTTTACGGATTGGGCGTTTGTTTTTAAACGGTGTTTTTTCTCCCGAGCAGATCGTTGCCATTACCGGCGAGGGCATTGAGAATCGTGTGTACGCCAAGACCGTGATGGGCGCTTCCATCGCGAGCCTTTTAGAAGGCCAGCCCAAAGATGGGTTGCGTTACATTTCCGGAAGCGTTCTGGCTGGCACGAACGTTGGCAAAGACGGGTTTTTGTGTTTTTATGATTCACAGGTCACGGTCATTCCCGAAGGCGGCAAACGCCGTTTGTTGGGTTGGCTGACCCCGGGGCTCGATGCGTACAGTTTTTCCTCGACCTTCCTTTCCGCTTTGAAGCCTGCCGGTGAAGTTTCCCTGGATACCGACAAGAAAGGCAGCGACCGCGCGATTGTGTTCAACTATATTTATGATGATTACATGGCTATCGACGTGAAACCGTTCTTTTTGTTCCGATCGATCGTTGGCGGCGATATCGAAGAGGCCGAAAAATTAGGAATTCTGGAGTGCGATGAAGAGGATTTTGCGCTTTGTTCTTTCGCGTGTGTTTCAAAAACTGACTTGGGCGGCGTCATCCGTCAGGGGTTGGATTTGATCGAAAAAGAAGGTTAAGGATTATGAAGTTCCTGGACAATTTTGTTCACGCCATGGGCAAGAATTTTGAAAAGGGCAAACCCCTTGAAAAATTTTATCCCCTTTTTGAAGCGCTTGACACGTTTCTTTTAACGCCCGGCACAACGACCCAAAAAGCGCCGCACGTCAGAGACGCCATTGACATGAAGCGGGCGATGTTTTTTGTGGTGATCGCGCTTATTCCCGCCACACTCATGGGAATTTACAATACCGGTTATCAAATGTTGCTGGCGCAAAAGCTTCCCGTCGAATTTTGGCACGCTTTCGCTTTGGGTTCGTCCAAGGTTCTTCCTGTTATCCTGGTTTCTTACATGGCCGGCGGGGCGTGGGAAGTTCTTTTCGCTGTGACCCGCAAGCACGAAATTAACGAAGGATTTTTAGTGACCGGGATCCTTTATGCGTTGACCCTTCCTCCATCGATGCCGCTTTGGCAAGTGGCGGTGGGGATTTCCTTCGGCGTTGTCTTCGGTAAAGAGATATTCGGCGGCACAGGGATGAATGTGTTTAACCCCGCGCTTGTTTCGCGCGCGTTCGTGTTTTTTGCTTATCCCGCATCCATTTCCGGTTCGAATGTTTGGGTGGCCGTCGACGGTTACACGCAAGCGACACCTTTGGCGGTTGCCGCCGCTACCCATAAAGGTGCTTCTGTAGTTGATGCGCTGAATCACGCCGGGTTTACCTTTAATAATATGTTGACAGGTTTTATTCCCGGATCGATCGGGGAGACATCAGCGATCGCCTGCTGGATCGGCTTGGCGTTTTTACTTATCACGCGTGTCGCCAGTTGGCGTGTGGTGGTGGGATGCGTTCTCGGGCTTTTGGCGATGTCCGGGATTTTTTATCTTATTCAGGGCCCGGATAAACTGGCGTTTTTCGGCCTGCCACCGCACTGGCATCTGGTCATGGGTGGTTTTGCGTTTGGTTCGGTTTTTATGGCAACCGATCCGGTTTCTTCGGCGGCGACGAATACCGGACGATGGATTTACGGGTTTTTGATCGGCATTTTAACGGTTTTGATCCGTGTTGTTAATCCGGCGTATCCTGAGGGCGTTATGCTTTCTATTCTTTTTATGAACGCCTTTGCGCCGCTCATTGATCATTTTGTGATTGAGAATCACATTAAAAAACGCATGAAACGGTTGAAGCCCGCAACTCAAGCGTCATAAAGGAATCTCTGTGAACACCAATAGCACCAAATATACTTTTATTTTCGCCGTCATCGTCTGCGTCGCCTGCGGTGTTCTTCTGTCCGCGGTTTCAAAGGGTTTTGAAAAAATGCAGCTGCTTAATGAAGAGCTGGATGTCAAAAAAAATATCCTTAAGGCCGTTGTTCTCAAAGAACCCATTACGCCTAAAATGCCTGCCGACGAAGTTTTGAAAGTTTATGAATCGAAGATTGAAGAACTGGTCATTGACGCAGAGGGCAATGTCGTTGAAGGCAAAAAACCGCATCAGTTAACAGAAAAGGACAAAGACCTCTATCCCCTTTATATTTACAAAGAAGACGGACAGGTTGTTTCGTATGCCTTTCCTGTGACAGGCCTGGGCCTGTGGTCCACGTTGTACGGTTATTTTGCCATTGAGGCGGATGCGGTCACGGTCCGCGGGATCACGTTTTATAAACACGGTGAAACGCCGGGTTTGGGCGGCGAGATCGAAAAAGAATGGTTCCAGCATAATTTTCTTGGCAAGAAAATTTATTCCATCAAAGACCAGAAGCTGACGCCGATCGCGGTGGTTAAAGGCAAGGCCGCTAACATTTATAAAGATGATCCGGCCGCGTTTGCGTATCATGTTGACGGCATCACAGCAGCGACGATCACCGGCAACGGCGTTACCGACCTGATGGACAAATGGATCAAGATTTACGATGTGTATTTAAGCAAGGTCAGAAAAAACTAGTTTTAAGATGGTTAAAACATTTCTGGAGGTGGCCAATGGCCGAAGCTCTCTTATCTAAAAAAAATAAGCAGATCATCAAAGATGGCGTCTGGGATTCGAACCCCATCACTCTTCAGATCCTGGGTATTTGTTCCGCGCTCGCGGTCACAACACAGCTCAAAACAGCTCTGATCATGTCGATCGGCCTTACCATCGTGACGGCCATGTCCAATGTCATCATCTCCTTGATGCGTAACTACATTCCTTCGCAGATCCGCATCATTGTGCAATTGACGGTTGTTTCGGCCGTGGTTATTTCGATCGACCAGCTCTTAAAGGCTTATATGTATGATGCCAGCAAGCAGTTGAGCGTCTTCGTCGGGCTTATCATTACCAACTGCATTGTCATGGGCCGCCTGGAAGCCTTTGCCATGAGCAATCCGCCGTGGAAATCATTCCTGGACGGGCTTGGCAATGGTTTGGGATACAGCGTGGTTTTGATCCTCATTGGCATTGTTCGTGAGATCTTCGGGTCAGGGACGCTTTTGGGTTATCAGGTTATTCCGCAGTTCTTGTATGCCCACGGGTACGCCAATAACGGGATGATGGTTTTGGCGCCGGGAGCGTTTTTTTTGCTGGGCGTGATCGTGTGGATCCAGCGTTCAATTTCGGGATATAGCGAAAGTTAAGGAGGATAGTTTATGGACTTGACGCATTACTTGAATTTAGGGATCAAAAGCATATTCGTTGAGAATATTTTATTGGCGTTTTTTTTGGGCAACTGTTCCTACATTGCCTGTTCCAAAAAAATCGATACAGCCATTGGGCTGGGTGTTGCGGTTATTTTCGTGATGGTGATCTGTACGCCGGCGTGCTGGGCCATTAAATATTTTTTTCTGGCCAAAGGCGCGTTAGCCTGGACGCACATTCCCAGCCTGGCTAATGTGAATTTAAGTTTTCTCATTTTTATTTCGTTTATCGCGGTCATCGCGGCCATGACGCAGATCGTCGAATTGCTCGTTGAGAAATTCTCCCCGGCTTTATACAGTGCCTTGGGGATCTTTCTGCCTTTGATCGCTGTCAATTGCGCGATCTTGGGTGCTGCTCTTTTTATGGATCAGAGAAATTATAATTTTTTGGAATCCGTGGTGTTCGGTTTGGGCGGCGGGATCGGCTGGGCGCTGGCGATCATTTCCATGGCGGCTATCCGCAGCAAGAAGCTCGCGTATTCCAACATTCCAACGCCGTTAAGAGGATTGGGAATTACCATGCTTTTGTCGGGCCTTATGTCCATGGGCTTTATGTGTTTTGCGGGGATTCGATTGTAACAACGTAGGGGCACAGCCTGCCGGCAGGCGCGCTGTGCCGTATCAATGTGTGAGGATTTTCAGGTGCCACTGTACGAATACGTCATTATCAGCACGGTTGTTTTTACCTCTGTCATCCTGTTTCTGGTCGCCATCATTGCGTTTACCAAGGCCAAAGTGGTCACGGCCGGGGACTGCAAGATCTTTATCAATGATGACCCCAATCCTTTGCTGGTCCCGGCAAGCGGCACGTTATTAGGCGTCCTGGCCAATAACAAGATTTTTATCCCCTCCGCGTGCGGCGGCGGCGGCACCTGCGCGATGTGCAAGTGCCAGGTCTTAGAAGGCGGCGGCAACATTCTTCCGACGGAAACCGGGCAGATCAACCGCCGGATGCAAAAGGAACATTACCGTCTTTCCTGCCAGGTCAAGGTGCGCCAGGATATGAAGATCCGCATTCCGGACGAGATCTTCCATATTAAAAAATTTGATTGCATCGTTAGATCCAACCGCAACGTGGCTACTTTTATTAAGGAACTGGTATTGGAACTTCCTCAAGATCAAAAATTAGACTTCAAGGCCGGCGGCTATATTCAGATCGATATCCCACCGTATGAGATCAATTTCAAGGATTTTATCATTGAAGAAAAATTCCGTTCCGATTGGGATCAGTACAAGCTTTGGAATGTAAAAGCTAAAAATGATGAACCGCTGTTCCGCGCTTATTCGATGGCGAGCCATCCGGCGGAAAAAGGTATCATTATGTTCAACGTTCGTATTGCTACTCCTCCGCCGCAGGATATGACTTTGCCGCCGGGGAAAGCGTCTTCCTATATGTTCGATCTCAAACCTGGAGACAAAGCTGTGGTCAGTGGCCCTTACGGTGAATTTTTTATTAAAGATACGAACCGCGAAATGATCTACATTGGCGGCGGGGCTGGTATGGCGCCGATGCGCAGCCACATTTTTCATCTTTTTCATATGATGAAAACGAACCGCAAGGTGAGCTACTGGTACGGCGCGCGTTCTAAACGCGAAATGTTTTATATGGAAGATTTTGAGAATATCGAACGTCAATTCCCGAACTTTAAATATAATGTCGCCTTGTCCGCAGCTTTGAAAGAAGATAACTGGACGGGGATGACAGGATTTATTCACCAGGCGCTTTTAGAAAATTATTTGAAGAACCATCCGGAACCGGAAGAATGCGAATATTATTTGTGCGGCCCGCCGATGATGATCTCGGCTGTTCAGAAAATGTTGGATTCACTTGGCGTTCCGAAGGAAATGATCGCATTTGATTCGTTTGGTTAAGCTATGGGATCAGCTTGCTGGCAAGTCTTTTCCGGATCGGAGCCTCACCTTTATTTTTTCTACCTCTTATCACTTACCTCTGACGTTCTTAGAAAAGGAGACCAGTACCTATGACGCAGCAAATCCAGGAACTTATTGATAAAATCAAAACCGAGGGCTTACAGGAAGCTCAGAGTAAAGCCCAACAGATCGAGAACGAAGCCCACCGGAAAGCGGGTGTTATCGTCAATGAAGCGCAGGCGAAAGCTGAAAAGATTATCAGCGAAGCAAAGGAAGAGACCAAAAAGATGAAAGAGGCGACCACCGTCGCTATTCAGCAGGCCGCCAGAAACAGCCTGTTGAGCTTACGTAAAGATATTGAAGGCATGCTCAAAGGCGTTATCCTTGCGCAAGTCAAAGACAGCCTGACCTCCCAGCAATTATCTTCCATCCTCGAGAACATCGTCAAAAATTATATTGCTCAAAATTCTTCAGGGAATATCCAGGTGACATTGAGCGCCCAGGATGCCAAGGTCGTTAAGGAAAGTTTAACGGCCAGGCTTCAAAAACAATTGAAACAACCGGTCCAATTTAAAACCAGCGGTGAGATGACGAAAGGATTTATGATTAGTTTCGACGGTGGGAAATCCTCGTTTGATTTTACCGACGTGAGTTTGGCTGAATATATGGGTTCCTACGTCAATGAAGACGTGGCCCGGCTTTTGAAATCATCCGTTTCTTAATTTCAAATTTATGGGTCGAGCTTATTATTATTTATCGGCGAGTTTGCCGGTCTTGAATTTTTTCGTGAAGCCTTCCATCACGCTTGAGTATTTTCTCAAAGAATGCGAGCGCCTGATGGCGCCGCAAGATTTCAAGAAGATCCACCTTGCCGTCAGCGATAAAGATCCGCAGGGAAAGTTGGGGCAGGATTCCTTCGGCCAGTGGATCCGTTTTAACCGTGATTTTCGCAATGAAATGGCGTATTTTCGCGCCAAGCGCGCCGGCCGCGAACCGCAGAAATATATGCGCGGCGAGCGCAATCCCGAAGGATGGATGGGTGATGTCATTGCCCAGGCCGCCAAAGCGCCTGATCCTTTAAGCGCTGAACGCGTTTTAGATGCCGCCCGGTTTGAATATCTGGAGAAGCTTGCCGCCGGTCAATTTATGAATTTTGATTTTCTTTTGACGTACGGCCTTAAATTGAAAATGATCGAGCGTTATCAGCAGGTTGAATCAGCCAAGGGCGAAGAAATTTTTCAAGATCTAAAAAAAATCGATATCAAGTTAGATTGAAAACCACCCTCACCCCAGGGGTGAGAGTGGTTACCAAAAAGGAGATTAGCTGTGGAAACGAATCGTATCGGGCATGTCACTGGGGTTAACGGCAACATGGTGGCCGTATCCTTTGATGATGAGGTCATGCAAAATGAAGTGGCGTACGTGGTGTGCGGTCAGGAGAAACTCAAATCTGAGGTCATTCGTGTTAAAGGCAAACGCGCTGATCTGCAGGTTTTCGAAGATACGCTGGATATCAAGGTGGGCGACAAAGTTGAGTTCTCAAGCTCGCTTTTGAGCGTTGAACTGGCGCCCGGCCTTTTAGGCCAGATCTACGACGGGTTGCAGAACCCTTTGCCGCAGCTGGCCCAAGCCCACGGGTTTTTTTTAAAACGTGGCGCCTATCTTAAAGCACTCGATGATAAGGTCAAATGGGAATTCACGCCAAGCGTTAAGGCGGGAGATAAACTCCGCGCCGGCCTCACCCTTGGGACTGTTCCGGAGAAAATATTCAAGCATCGCATTATGGTGCCGTTTCGTTTGGAAGGCGAACTTGAGGTCGTCGAGATTTCACCCAAAGGTTCTTACACGATTAAAGATAAGATCGCACAATTAAAGGACAGCCAGGGCAAATCCATTGATGTGACCATGACCCAGGTCTGGCCGGTCAAGATGCCGATCAAGGCTTATGCGCAGAAGCTAAAGCCCGTTGATCCTTTGGTCACAAAAATTCGTATCATTGATTCCCTGGTCCCGGTCGCCGTCGGAGGGACGTTTTGCACGCCGGGACCGTTCGGCGCCGGTAAAACCGTTTTGCAGCATTTGCTGAGCCGCCACGCGGAAGTCGACATTGTCATCGTCGCCGCTTGCGGCGAGCGTGCCGGCGAGGTCGTCGAGGTTTTGACCGAATTCCCGCATTTGACCGACCCGCGCACGGGAAAAACTCTGATGGACCGCACGATCATCATTTGCAACACAAGTTCCATGCCGGTCGCTGCCCGCGAATCTTCTGTTTATACCGCTGTCACGCTTGCGGAATATTATCGTCAGATGGGATTACACGTTTTACTTTTGGCGGATTCGACCTCCCGCTGGGCGCAGGCCATGCGCGAGATGTCCGGCCGGCTCGAGGAAATTCCCGGTGAAGAAGCGTTCCCGGCGTATTTGGAATCCCGCATCGCTTCTTTTTATGAACGCGCGGGATTGGTGAAACTTCGCGACGGTTCCACCGGTTCGATCACGATCGGCGGCGCGGTATCGCCCGCCGGCGGCAACTTCGAAGAACCGGTGACGCAGGCGACGCTCAAAGTCGTTGGCGCTTTTCACGGGCTCTCCAAAGCGCGGGCGGATGCCCGTCGGTATCCTTCCATCGATCCTTTGGACAGCTGGAGCAAATATTCCAGTTTTAATGATATGGCGCTGGTTGAAAAAGGCCGGGCGATCCTCAAGAAGAGCAACCAGGTCAACCAGATGATGAAGGTCGTCGGTGAAGAAGGAACGTCTATCCATGAATTTATCGAATATTTAAAGGGCGAATTCTTTGATGCCGTTTATTTGCAGCAAAGCGCGTATGACAAAACCGATGAGGCAACTTCTGCCGAACGCCAGAAACATGTGTACCCCATCGTGATCGCTGTCATTGACCACGCGTTCACATTTGACAATAAAGACAATGCTCGCCGGTTCTTTCAAGAGTTGCGTCAGCTTTTCATCAACTGGAATTCAACCGCATTCCAGTCGGCGGAATTCAAGCAATTTGAGGCGCAGATACGCGAGAGATTGGCGAGTCATAAATAACTAAGAGTATCCCAGCGGCCCAGTCCCCAGGGACCCAGAGGAAATTTTTTCTGGGACACAGGGGCTCTGGGGAACCTATTAAAAGGCGGAGATTATGCAGAAAATCTATACTCAGATCGTTCAAATTGCCGGCGATGTTATCACCGTCGAGGCAGAGGGCGTCGGCTACCGCGAACTTGCGGAAGTCAAAAGCGGCCAGGGCACGTCTTTGGCGCAGGTCATCCGTTTGGACGGCAAGCGCGTGTCGCTGCAGGTCTTGGCTGGCAGCCGCGGGATCTCAACGGATGCCCAGGTAAAATTTCTAAAACAACCCATGCGCGTTTCTTTTTCGGAAGATCTCATGGGCCGTATTTTTACCGGAAGCGGAGATCCGCGCGACAATGGCCCCAAGCTCACCGATAACATGGTCAATATCGGCGGCCCGTCGGTCAATCCGGCCAAACGCATCGTACCCAAGCGTATGATCCGCACCGGTATCCCGATGATCGATGTTTTTAACAGCCTTGTTGAATCACAGAAACTTCCCATTTTCTCCGTCGCCGGTGAACCATACAACGAACTTTTAGCACGCATTGCCATGCAGGCGGAAGTTGATATTATTATCCTCGGCGGGATGGGGCTTAAATACGACGACTATTTGTTTTTCCGCGATGCATTAGAGAAGCACGGGAGTTTGTCGCGCTCGATCCTGTTCGTTCATACCGCGTCAGACCCGACGGTGGAATGTTTGCTGGTTCCTGATATGAGTCTGGCCGTTGCCGAACAGTTTGCTCTTCAGGGCAAGCGTGTGCTGGTTTTGTTGACGGATATGACGAACTTCGCCGACGCGATGAAGGAGATCGCGATCACGATGGAACAGATCCCGGCCAACCGCGGTTATCCCGGCGATCTTTACAGCCAGCTGGCATCGCGTTACGAAAAAGCTGTCGACTTTGAAGGCGCCGGTTCCATCACGATCCTCGCGGTCACGACCATGCCCGGCGATGACGTTACGCACCCGATCCCTGATAATACGGGGTATATCACCGAGGGGCAATTCTATCTTCGCGGCGGACGCATTGAACCGTTCGGTTCATTGAGCCGTTTGAAACAGCAGGTCAACGACAAGACCCGCGCGGATCATCGCGCCATCATGGATCGCATGATCCAGTTGTTCGCGGATTACCGTTCGGTCATCGAGAAGCGTTCGATGGGTTTTCAAATGTCGAGCTGGGACGGCAAACTTTTGGCTTACGGCGAGCAGTTTGAACGCGAACTCATGGATTTAACCGTGAATATTCCTCTGGAGCAGGCGCTCGACTTGGGTTGGAAAATCTTGGCCGAGCATTTTGACCCGGCGGAGGTTGGCATCAAGGATGCGCTGGTCAAGCAGTATTGGCCGGCGTTAACGAAAACGTAGGGTCACAAGACACAAGTCACAGGTCACAGGCAGAAAAAATTAAAGCAATAATGAAATGATACGATCCCCCCGCCGTATCGATAAAGGAGGGATCGTAAAATGCATGAAAAAGGTTATAAAAAATTAATTGTTTGGCAGAAAGCTGATGAATTGGTTTTGCGTGTTTATTCAGCCACCAGAAGTTTTCCTAAAGAAGAGCAGTATGGTTTAACATCACAGTTGCGCAGGGCTGCTGTTTCAATTCCCACCAATATCGTTGAGGGGAGTGGCCGGCAAGGTAAGAATGAAACAAGACAATTTGCGAATATCGCTCTTGGCTCATTGGCTGAATTAGAATATCTGATTGATTTGAGCAAAAAATTAGATCTATTGACAGATGATGAATATCGCAATTTAACAGTTTTAAGAGATAGGGTTGGTTCTTTACTGTGGGGTTTTTATTCAAGTTTTTAATCTTGTGACTTGTGACTGTGGACTCTCGATAACGTGTCTAAAATTAAACTCACAAAATCCGAACTCAAAAAGCAACGCGACAGTCTCAAGCAGTTCAAGCATTATCTTCCGACGCTGCAGCTTAAAAAGCAGCAGCTTCAGATGAAGATCCTTGAGGCCCGCCGGGAATACAACGCCCGCGAATCGCTTTTGCACAAGAAGGAAAAAGGCATCAGCTCTTGGGTTGGGCTTTTGGCGGAAACCGGCGACGTCATCGGCCAGGACCGCGTTGCCGAACTCAATCAATGGATCGTGCCCCAAAAGGTCACAACCGTTTCGATGAACATCGCCGGCGCCAGCATTCCTTATTTAAAGGAAGTCATTTTTAATGACGTGGATTATGATTATTATGAAACGCCGTTCTGGTATGATCAGGGGATCGAGGAGTTTCGGGCTTATATGAAGATCCTGGTTGAAATGATCGTCATCACCGATCAGATCACTCGTCTGGAAAAAGAGTTGCGTATCACGACCCAGCGCGTTAATCTTTTTGAGAAAGTGAAGATTCCCGAATGCCAGGATAACATCCGCCGCATCCGCATCGCCTTGGGCGATCAGCAGGCGAACGCGGTAGGAATTAGCAAGGTGGCAAAGAAAAAACTCGAGTTAGTAGCAGTTTAGTCACAAGACACAAGTTAAAATTTTTTCTTGTGACCTGTGTCTTGTGACCTGTGACCCTCGCGTAAAGGTAGCAATATGATCGTCCCGATGAAAAAAATTTATCTGGTGGTTGAGGCCAAGAACCAGTCAACGGCGCTGGAAGGGCTGCGCGACGTCGGCCTCGTGCACGTTGTGCACGTGCAGCCGCCCGTGCATCAGGATGTGGAACAAACCCGGCAGCATATTCAGAGTTTGGAACAATGTTTAAGCGCCCTGGAAGCGTATCGCGATGCAAGCGCCCGGTCAGAAGTCTTTGATTGGCCGTCAGCCGTCAATGAGGTTTTAGAGCTTGTTAACCAAACAACTGTCATTAATGAACAGATCAAGGCGACAAAGGCTCTCATTGAATTGTGGCGGCCATGGGGGCCATTTGAACCCAATGACGTGCGTATGCTCGCACACCACGGAATTCATCTGAAATTTTTTGAGATCCCCGTCTCTGAGTGGAAGAAATATTCTTCGGATCCGTTTTGGATCGTGGTTTCCCAACAAAGCAGTCTTGTTAGAGCAATAACGATAACCCGCGGACACAAAGAGTATCCTTTTCAGGAGACCGCGGTACCCGAAGCAGGCTTGCATGTGTTTGAGCATCGTCTAAGACAAGAAGAGGCCCGGCAAACCGTTTTCTCGAAGAGATTGAAAGAATTGGCCCGGGGCCGCGACACACTCGAGAAGGCCTTGATCGAAAAAAGGCAGGAACTTGAATTAAACCAGATCAAAGCCGGTTTGGGTATCGATGAAGGTCTTGTGTATCTGAAAGGTTTTTGTCCGGTCAATCGCTGTGAGGATCTCAAAAAGCACGCCCAAGCGCAGCATTGGGGCCTTTTGGTCACGGACCTATCCGACGAGGATCGCCCGCCCACCCTTTTACGCAACCCGAAGTGGGTGCAGATGATCAAACCCGTCTTTGATCTGATCAATGTCCTGCCGGGGTACAACGAAGTTGATATCAGCCCGGTCTTTTTGATATTTTTTTCAATTTTCTTCGGGATCTTGATCGGCGATGCGGGCTATGGCCTCGTTTTCTTTGGGCTAACAGCATTCCTCCATATAAAATTAAAAGATAAAGTTAAAGATAAGGCCCCGTTCTTTCTCGTCTATGTTTTAAGTTCTTCAGCCATTGTCTGGGGCGTGTTGACCGGGACATTTTTCGGGACCCTTCTCTTGGGCAAGGTTGTGAAACCCGTTTTGCAATGGGTAACGGACAGCAACCACGTGCAGTTGTTGTGTTTTTTGATCGGGGCCATTCACCTGAGCATCGCCCGTGGTTGGCAGCTATTGTTGAAAACCTCAACGCCATTCGCGGCTTTGGCAGAGTTTGGCTGGATCGTCGTGGTCTGGGGAGGATTTTTCCTGGCCAATGCCATGGTGATCGGGATACCCCTGATGGGGGTGGATATTGCAAAAAGTTTGATCATTGTAGGCGCTGGCGTGGGGCTGGTCTTTGTGGATATTGTCGTCCGGTCGAAAGGCAAGGTGGGGGATATCGGCGTCGGGTGTATTTTACTTTTTTTCAGCGTGTTAAGCGCGTGCACGGATGTTGTTTCTTATATCCGCCTTTTTGCCGTCGGGTTGGCCGGCCTGGCGGTGGCTGATGCGTTTAATGAAATGGCGCTTGGCATTGGTTTTAACAGCGTTCTCACGGGGCTCATCACTGTTTTAATTTTGGTTGCCGGGCATCTTTTTAATATTGTTCTGTGCTGTTTCGGCCTTCTGGTGCATGGCCTTCGTCTGAATGTCCTTGAATTTTCAGGACACCTGGGGTTGGAATGGAAAGGTTTTAAGTATCAGCCTTTCCAAAAAACAAACGTTGTGTCCACATTTTAAAAACATAAGGAGAGAAAAATGGATCAAGGGGTATTGATGCAATTCAAAGATCTGGGCGCGGCTGCCGCTTTGGGGTTCGCGGCGTTGGGCTCGTCGTTAGGTATCGGCGCGGCAGGCATGGCGGCGGTGGGCGCGTGGAAAAAATGTTACGCTCAAAAAAAGAGCGCGCCGTTTTTGCTGATCGTTTTTATAGGCGCGCCGCTTTCGCAGACCATTTACGGATATATTTTAATGAATAAGATCGTTGAAGCCGCTAATCACGGGACGTATTTGTGGGGTTTTGGTATTTTGGGCGGTTTGGCTATCGGCCTGTCCGCTTATGTTCAGGGGAGGATCGGCGCTTGCGGAGCTGACGCCCTGGCAGAAACAGGCGAAGGTTTTACCAATTATCTGATCGCCCTGGGCATTATCGAGACCGTCGCGCTGTTCGTCATGGTTTTCTTGTTGGGCAAGGTCGGTGTTTTGGCGGGAATTTAAGTTTTGTGTTCGCAGTCTGAGGCGGGCGCGGGATTGGTTTTACAGGTGCAATCAGCCCCCAGCGAGCAGCCCCGCTTGAGGGTTTTTTTGGCGACGAGCAGTCCGACAGCCATGAGGGCAAAGAAACCCAAGAGAAACGCTATGGCAATAACAGTGGTCATGCCGGTAGTATAGGCGACAGGTTTCGAAATTGCAACACCAAAGTCGGGCCGGACAGTATTATGGCAACAAAAATCCCAAAGAATAAAAAAAACAGCATCAGCGTCGATCAGGAACTAAAGATCCTGCGCAAGATCGTTGATATTACGGCCGAAGACCTTGATCTTGATCTGATCTTAAGCGACATCGTTAAAATCGTGACCGAATTCACCAACGCGGATTCGGTTTTTATTTATCTTTCCGACGAGAGCAAAGAACAGCTTGTTCTGATGGCGTCCAAGACCCCGCATAAGCGCGAATTGGGCAAGGTCAATCTGGCGATTGGCGAAGGGATCACCGGCTGGGTTGCGCAGGAGAACAAGCCAGTTGCGATCGGCAAGCGCGCCTACCAAGACCCGCGCTTTAAAAGTTTTGATGTCCTTCCGGAAGACCGCTATGAAGCTTTTCTTTCCGTTCCCATTATATATAAAGGGAAGGCGATCGGTGTTATTAACGTTCAGCACAAAAAACCGCATGATTACCAGAAAAATTCCGTGGATCTCATTATCTCGATCGCCAAGCAGGTGGGCGGCGTCATCGAGCACGCTCGGCTTTACAGCGAGACCAAACAAAAAGCCCTTCAATTCGACAGCCTGATCAAGGTCAGCCAATCGATCACGTCTGAACATTATCTCGATGAAATTTTAAACTTGATTGTGGTCGTGACCGCTGAGATGCTCAACTCCAAGATCTGTTCGATCATGCTTCTGGACGAGAAGGGCCTTGAGCTTGTCATCAAAGCCACCCAATCGTTGAGCGCTGATTATAAACTCAAGCCCAACCTGAAAGTTGAAGCAAGCCTTATGGGCGAGGTCATCAAGGCCCGCAAGCCCGTCATTGTTTTTGATGTGAGAAAAGAACAGAAATATTTTTACCGGGACCTTGCTATTAAGGAAAGCCTTACGTCCATGATCGCAGTACCTATGATCGTCAAGGAGAAAGCGATCGGTGTCATTATTGTCTACACCAAAATCCCTCACACCTTCACGCAGGAAGAGGTGGACGTGCTCCAGATGGTGGCTAATCAGGCAGCCGTGGCTGTTGAGAACACCAAATTGATGGAAGAGGCGATCCGGGCCAAACAAGCTTTGGAAACCCGCAAGCTCATTGAGCGCGCCAAAGGTGTTTTGATGCGCATGAACAGCCTCAGCGAAGAAGCCGCTTACCGCATGATCCACAAAAAAAGTATGGATTCCTGCCGTTCCATGAAAGACATTGCGGAGTCTATTATCCTTATGGATGAATTACGCAAATGATATGTTCTTCTACGCGCCAAAACTTTTGTTTGGGTGCTTCGAAGCAACATTCTGCTTCGCTGGGACTTGTTGCTGCGAAGCTGCCAAATGGAAATTCGGCAGCGAAGCAGAATGTTCTTCTACGCGCCAAAACTTTTGTTTGGGTGCTTCGAAGCAACATTCTGCTTCGCTGGGACTTGTTGCTGCGAAGCTGCCAAATGGAAATTCGGCAGCGAAGCAGAATGAATTAAGAAAATAAGTTTTGTTCTCATAAGCCGTTTGTTTTCAGGATTATTTCATCGTCGGGAAATGGGCGTTTGATTAAGAACCTGGTATTATTGAAAAATTTCTTGACATTGAATAGGCTGCAGTTTATACTTCTGTTGTTTCAAGGACATTGAAGTCCTTGGTCGTTAAGTCAGAGATGACTTGTGGCCAAGGGCTTTTTTATTTTGCGCGATGAGCGTGCGGTATCGGGGCATTGACGCCCAACTTTTCCGGTCATCGGAAGGGTTGGGCTTTTTATTTTTATGGCCATCGATCCCAAAAGGAGGGAAAGGCTATGGTAAAACAAATGCAGGTTTTAGCGGCGCTTGTCGCGTTTTCGGAAATCGCTCTTGCGCTTGGATTATTTTGGGCCATAGAGGCTCACCTGGTTTAAGCAAGTAGTGCCCAATGCTCCGATAGGCGGGGCCAGGGTAAATTGGCGCGGCAGTGGACGTGGGTATATCCGTTTAATTGCGCGTCTAAAAGTAGGCGTATGGTTTATGTGAGTATATCCGTAAATTGTGCGCCACAAAATGGAGGAACAGAATAATGGAAACAGCAGTCATAAATCCGATCAGTGCCGGCGATACGGCATGGGTCCTGGCATCGGCAGCGCTCGTTATGCTGATGACACCGGGATTGGCCTTCTTCTACGGAGGCATGGTGAGACGCAAAAACGTCTTGGGCGTATTGATGCAGTGCTTCGGTTGTTTGGCGCTCGTCAGCGTTCTATGGGTTATCTATGGGTATAGTCTCGCGTTTTCAAAGGGAAACGCGCTCATCGGCGGTTTAAGCTGGGCGTTTCTCAACGGTGTCGGTCAGGAAGGGTCAAGCTATTCGGCAACCATTCCTCACCTGGCATTTATGATGTTCCAGGCGATGTTCGCCATCATCACGCCGGCGTTGATCATCGGCGCTTTTGCCGAACGTATGAAATTTTCTGCGTTTATCGCCTTTACAATTTTGTGGCTTACTTTTGTTTATGCGCCCATCTGCCACATGGTCTGGGGACAGGGTGGTTACATTCTGGGCTTGGGTGCCTTGGACTTCGCGGGAGGTACTGTCGTTCACATGAATGCGGGTATCGCCGGCTTGGTTACGGCATTATTTATGGGAAAAAGGTTGGGGATAGACAAACCCTCCTTACATAATATCCCGTTCGTGGTATTGGGTGGCGCGCTTTTGTGGTTCGGCTGGTTCGGTTTTAACGCCGGCTCTGCTTTGGGCGCGAACGGTTTGGCTGCGAGCGCTTTTATGACAACCAATACCGCTGCCGCTACTGCTGCGTTAAGCTGGGCTGCGCTGGAATGGATCTTCAGCGGAAAACCGACGATGTTTGGTACCATCACCGGTGCGGTGGCCGGTTTGGTCGCCATCACGCCTGCGGCTGGTTTCGTTGATGTCACAGGCGCTCTTTGGATCGGCGCTCTGGTCAGCGTGTTCTGCTATTTTATGATCAGCGTGGTGAAACCTAAACTCGGCTATGATGACTCCTTGGACGCTTTCGGTGTTCACGGCATCGGCGGTTTTTGGGGCGCTATCGCAACCGGCATCTTCGCCAGCCCTGCCGTCAATTCGCTCGGGACTGGTCTTTTAGCCGGAAACCCCAAACAGGTCTGGCTTCAGTTCCTTGCCTGTATGGTGACGGTTGCTTGGAGCGGGATCGGTACTCTCGTCATCTGCTTTGTCGTCGATAAAACCATTGGTATGCGCGTCAGCCAAGAGGAAGAAGTCATGGGCCTCGATTTGACGCAACATCACGAGAGAGCCTATACGATTATTGAATAAACGTGTTGTGCGTTTTGCGTAGTGCGTTTTGCGACGCACGACGCCCCACGCACGACGCATCACTAATATGGAGGAATACACTCATGAAACTAATTACCGCAATCATTCAGCCGTACCGGCTTGATGAGGTGAAAAAAGCCTTGTACGCGGCGGATGTGAATCTCATTACTGTCAGTGAAGTGTTGGGCCATGGGCGCCAGGTCGGCGTCGATGAGTTTTACCGCGGCGTTAAAGAAACGGGCAATCTTTTGCGCAAGATTCGTTTGGATATCGCGGTCAACGACAACTTCGTTGAACCGACGGTGAATGCCGTCATCAAAGGCGCCAGGACCGGAAAGATCGGCGACGGCAAGATCTTTGTCGTGGATCTGCCGCGCTGTATTCGTATCCGTACCGGCGAAGAAGGGCCGAAGGCCATTGGTTAATTGAAACGAGGGACGAGGGACGATAGACGATGACGTGAAGACGTTTTTCGTCCATCGTCCCTCGTCTATCGTCCATCATGCATTACCCGATAATTTCTTCTTGACAGCGTCAACGATAAAGATTACATTCAATGTACTTTACAGATTCAATTTATTCTTCTTCGCATTAGCAACGGATCGCGATGTGTCCTCCTTCGCCAAAATACTTTCGCGTTTGGCTTCGGAGAGATTCCTGCGAAGTCCCCAACAACAGATTGGGGACGAAGCAGAACTTCGAAGCAATATTCTGCTTCGCGAAGAATAATTGCTGCGAAGCTCAAGCATTGATCCATTGCTAGAGCGAAGCAGAATAACCTTACCAATTTACCAGGGGGATGTTCCATGAACAAACGTATTTTTGAGGAGGAAGTTATGGAAAATTGCGGATCCAATGGCGATTGCCGCGAAGGCGCGCTTTTCAGCGAACAACTTCCTGAACTTTACGGCCGAAACGTATTTAATTTGAAGGCGATGCGTGAATATCTTTCCGAAAAAGCGTACGCCTCTATTGCCAAAACCATTAAAGAAGGCGGGAAAGTTGATCCGGCGATTGCTGATGAAGTGGCCGAAGGCATGAAGAAATGGGCCATTGCCAAAGGCGCGACCCATTTTACGCACTGGTTCCAGCCGCTTACGGGCACTACCGCTGAAAAGCACGACGCTTTTATTTCTCCTGATAGCGACGGTAATGTTGTCTTAAGTTTTTCCGGCAAAGAATTGATTCAGGGTGAGCCGGACGCTTCTTCTTTCCCCTCCGGCGGTTTGCGCGCGACATTTGAAGCCCGCGGTTACACTGGTTGGGATCCAACCTCGCCGGCCTTTATCAAGGAAGGCCCAGGATGCGCCACATTGTGCATCCCTACTTTTTATATCGGTTATCACGGCGAGGCCTTGGACAAAAAGACCCCGCTTTTGCGTTCGATGGTTGCTTTGTCCAGGCAAGTGTGCCGTTTAGCTAACTTGTTCGGTATCGATACCAAAGGCAAACGCGCCTACTGTACGATCGGACCGGAGCAGGAATATTTTTTGATCGACAAAGCTCATTTTGAAGCGCGCATGGATTTGATCCAGACCGGCCGCACGTTGTTCGGCCGTACGCCTGCCAAGCATCAGCAGCAGGAAGATCATTATTTCGGCGCCATCAAGCCGCGCGTGATGGCGTTCATGGAAGACCTTGACCGCACGCTTTGGGAATTGGGCATTCCGGCCAAGACCCGTCATAATGAAGTGGCGCCTGCGCAGTATGAGCTCGCCCCGGTGTATGAGGAACTCAACTTGGGCGTTGATCATCACATGATCGCCATGGAAGTCATGCGCCAATTGGCCGACAAGCAGGGCCTTGTATGCCTGCTGCATGAAAAACCATTTGCCGGCGTCAACGGTTCCGGCAAGCACAATAACTGGTCTGTCGTCGGACCCGACGGCAAGAATTGGCTGTATCCGGGCAAGACCCCGCATGAGAATGCCAAATTCTTGACGCTTTTGTGCGCGGTTATTAAGGCCGTGGATTCTTATGCTGATCTTTTGCGCGTGTCGGTTGCCTCTGCCGGTAACGATCATCGCCTGGGCGCCAATGAAGCACCGCCGGCCATCGTTTCGATTTTCCTCGGCGACCAATTGACCGATATTATCGAACAGATTGAAAAAGGCGGGGCCAAGAGCTCCAAGCAAGGAAGCGCAATTCACGTCGGTGTTGATTCGCTCCCGACGTTGGCCAAGGATACGACGGATCGTAACCGTACTTCGCCGTTTGCTTTTACCGGCGCCAAGTTCGAGTTCCGCGCGGTTGGTTCCAACATGAATCCGTCGGCAGCGAACATGGTTTTAAACACCATCGTGGCTGAGGCCATTAGCGACATCTGTGATCAATTGGAAGCGGATAAAAAAGTCGGCAAAAATTTTAACGCCGGCTTGCAAAAAATTCTTCAGGAGATCATCAAGAAACACAAGCGCGTGCTCTTTAACGGCGATAATTACACGCCTGAATGGCATGCCGAAGCTAAAAAGCGCGGTTTGCCAAACATGAAGACGACGCCGGAAGCGCTTGAGACCATCAAGCTCAAGAAAAATATCGATGTGTTCGTCAAGCACGGCGTGTTATCCGCGAAAGAACTCGCTTCGCGTTATGAGATCAATAAACACGCGTATGATACGGTCATTGCTTTGGAAGGCAACTGCGCCGTCACCATGGCCCGCACCGAGTTTATTCCGGCGGCTATTGCCTATCAACAGCAATTGGCCCAAACCGTCAAGATCGTCGGAACAGCCGGCAAGACCGTTGCCCAAAAGAAATTGTTAAAGACGGCGTCCGGACTCATCGACGAGGCCTTGGCTGCTTGTGATGCTTTGGATGCGGCTTTGGCCAAGCATGACTCCGCCAAGACCAACGCCGGTATGGCTAAGCTTCGTGCTGCGATCGACGAGTTAGAAGGGCTCGTGCCTGCTAATATTTGGCCGGTGCCGTCCTACGCCGAAATGCTCTTGATGAATGCGATGTAGGTTTTATATGTTAGGTGTCAGGCGTTGGGCGTCAGGCATGCCTAATGACATGCGCCAAACGCCAAACAAAAAGAGTTAAGGGGACACTTTATCGTGTCCCCTTTTTCCATTTATGATGTATAATCCTGTCTATGATCCTGATCATTAAACATATCGATATCGAGGGTCCGGGCACGCTCGGCGATTTTTTGAAAGCCAAAGGCGAACCGTTTCGCATTGTTGAGCTTGGGCGTGGCGAGAGGCTGTCGATGGATCTAAAAGGCCTCAAGGCCGTTGTGGTTTTAGGCGGGCCCATGAACGTCAACGAGGAAGATAAATATCCTTTTTTGAAACCGGAAAATGCGTTCATTCAAAAAGTTTTGAAGGAAGAGGTCCCGTATTTGGGGATCTGTTTGGGCTCGCAATTATTGGCGAAGGCCGCGGGCGCGAAAGTGGAGAGATCACCGGTCAAGGAGATCGGTTGGTATCGCGTGAAATTAACTGACGCCGGTAAAAGTGATTCGCTGCTTCAAGGTTTTAAAGAAGACGAGATGATCTTCCACTGGCACGAGGATATGTTCAGCATTCCCCAAAACGGCGCGCTTCTGGCGACTGGAACGGGTTGCCCGCGTCAAGCATTCAGGGCCGGCAAGAACGCCTACGGCCTGCAATTTCACGTCGAGATAACAGATGTCAGCATCAAAGAGTGGTGTGATGAATATTGCCAAAAAGACACGCCCGAGCGCATTGAAAAAAATAAAGAGTTTATGGAAGGTTATCAAATTCATAAAGAACAATTCAACGCCCAAGCCAATCGTTTATACGAAAATTTTATGGAGATCGTGAAGCGTGAAGCGTCGTACGTGAAGGGATAAGAGGTTTAACGCTTCACGAACGACGAACGACAATTTATGTTACGCGTCGCATTAGCCCAAATGGAAGGACGGACTGATGATAAGACAAATTGATCTCGATGAGAAGCGCTGGCGGAAACGCCATACTTTTGAAATTAAAAATAAAAGGAATTTTTTACAAGGCCTTTCCGCGGCAGACAGCTGGAAGATGATGCGGGAACTTTATGAGTTCGCCCGGGAATTCCACCCGGGCGCTTCACCGGCGACAATGGATAAAATCAAGGTTCTGGCGCGCGTGCGCGCTTTATTCGGAAAGGTGAAGTAAAAGTGAATTTTCTTGATTTACAAATGCGCGTGTTGATCAAATTTCTCTCTGAACAGAAAATTCCTTATGTGATCATCGGCGGCGTGGCGGTTTCAATACACGGTGAGCCGCGTTTAACCGCGGATATCGATGCCAATATTATTCTTGAGAGGTCCCAAATTTCTTTATTCATTAAACATGCGCGAAAATACGCGATTTATCCGGTTTCCACGGAAACAAAAAATATTGCCATGGAAACGGGTGTTGTTCCGATGGTTTACAAGAAAGGAAAGGTAACAGGCCGATTCGATCTTATCATCGTGGAAAATATTCTTGAGCGCCTTGCGATTGAGAGGGCCGGGTTAAAGACCATGGCGGGGGTTAAGGTAAGATTGATCAGCCCGGAAGATCTTGTTATTCATAAAATAGCAAGTTCGCGTCCCCGGGATCACGAAGATTTAAGGGGAATTCTGCTGCGCCAGTCGAAACGGCTGGATTTCAAATACATCCGTTATTGGTTGAGAAAAATTGACCAAGCCAACAAGGGAGCGCAACTTTTGCGGCAGTTTAACCGGTTGCATAAAGAATTGAGCGCAATTAAATAAGATTTTTTAAATATATGCTTCGCATCGTTCTCGCCCAAATCAATACCACCGTCGGAGATTTAGCCGGCAATCAGCGCAAGATAGGCGCCTCGATCCATCAAGCCAAGGTGATGGGGGCCAATATCGTTGTTCTGCCTGAGCTTGCTGTCTGCGGTTACCCGCCGGAAGACCTTTTGTACAAAGCCCATTTTGTGGATAACAACATCAAGGCGTTGCGCGAGCTCGCCGAGAATACGAAAGGAATCACCGCGGTCATTGGTTTTGTGGACAAAAAAAACGGCCGCATCTATAACGCGGCAGCGGTTGTTGTCGACGGCGAGATCAAAACGGTCTATCACAAACAGGAACTCCCTAATTACGGCGTTTTTGACGAGAAGCGTTATTTTACGACGGGCACGGATCATATGCTTGTTGCGTTGGGCGGCGTTCCCATTGGTATTAATATTTGCGAAGACATCTGGGTCGACGGCGCGAGCTATTCTCAACAAGCCAAAGCAGGCGCGGCTGTTTTGATCAACATCTCTTCTTCGCCGTATGAAGTGGGTAAGGTCAAGGTGCGCCGGGAGCTTCTTTCCCGTCGGGCAAAAGAAACGAACGCGTTTATCTGTTACGTTAATCTGGTAGGCGGGCAGGATGAACTGGTCTTTGACGGCGGGAGTTTTATCGTTGATCCCAAGGGTCAAACCATTGCCTTTGCCAAACAATTCGAGGAAGACCTGTTGATCGCCGACTTGGCTGTTGAGCCTGTCGTCGGAATATTGAAAAGTTCTTTACCGATCGTTGAGATCCCGATCTTAAAAAGCAAGGGACCGGCGCCGGCGATCCAAACGGTTATCACGAAGACGGTCGATGAGACCGAAGAAATTTATCGTGCTTTGGTTTTGGGCACCCGCGATTATGTTCATAAGAACGGTTTTAAAAAAGCGGTGATCGGTTTAAGCGGAGGCATTGATTCCGCGCTGGTGGCGACCATCGCGGTGGATGCCATCGGCCGTGAAAATGTGGTGGGTATTTCTATGCCGACCCGGTTCAATTCCAAAGGGACCCGGGCGGACGCCCGCAAACTGGCCGCCAATTTAGGGGTTGCGCTTCACGAGATCCCCATCAAGAAGATCTTAAATGCCTATCTGGCGACCCTGGAGCCGTGGTTTTACGAACAGCAATCCGACATTACCGAAGAAAACCTGCAGGCGCGTATCCGCGGGAATATTCTTATGGCGTTTTCCAATAAATTCGGCTGGCTTGTCCTGACCACCGGCAACAAAAGCGAGATGGCGGTGGGTTATTGCACGCTTTATGGGGATATGTCCGGCGGCTTTGCGGTTATCAAGGATATTTTGAAGACCAAAGTCTATGAACTGGCGCGATTTAGGAATATGCAAGCCGGCAAAATGATTATCCCGAAATCGGCGCTTTTACGCGCGCCTTCAGCGGAATTGCGCGAAAATCAAAAGGACCAAGACTCCTTGCCGCCGTATGATGATCTCGATCAAATGCTCATTGGTTATGTGGAAAAACACCATTCATTGACTGAGATGGCCAACAATAACCAGGATGCGAAAATCTGCCAAAAGGTCGTTGGCCTGGTCGATAAGAGTGAGTATAAACGCCGACAGGCCCCGCCAGGGGTTAAGATCACTTCCCGCGCCTTCGGCAAAGACTGGCGTTTGCCGATTACTAATCAATATAAAGAACTCACATAATGGTTGAGCGTTGTGCGTAAGACGTGGTGCGTTTTGCGTAGTGTGTCGTGCGACGCATAACGCACCACCCACAACGCATCACACATCGCTGATGAGGTCAAATAGAACAAAACGAACGAAATGAACAGATTGACTATTATAGCTAAATAAGTTATACTTGTCACAGGAGGTGAGGATATGAAAGCAACCGCAACAGAGATGAAAAATCATTTTGGCGAGTATTTGGAAGGGGCCCTTTCGGAACCCGTGGTTATCGAAAAGTCAGGCCGTTCTATTGTCGTTATGCTTTCCATGAAGGAATATGAGCGGCTTACGGCTTTAGATGACGCTTATTGGGCTGAGAAGGCTCTTAAGGCCGAGAAAGCCGGCTACATCGGGCAAAAAGAATCATCGGAATTCTTGAGGTCTAAATAAGGCATGCTTTCTCTTGACCTTACTCATCAGGCCAAAGATTTTCTGAACCAGTTGGATCCCAAACGATTCCGTCAGGTCGTTAAAAAGATTTTTGCTTTAATGGAAAATCCCCGGCCTGCGGATTCGAAGGATCTTCAAGGCTGGCCGTTGCGGCGCGCCGATATCGGAGAGTATCGGATCATTTATCGTGTTGAAGAAAATTGCCTCAAAGTGGCGTTGGTGGACAAGCGAAACGACGACGAGGTTTATAAGAAACTCAGTCGTATGTAATTGTCTAACCTGCATGACCGCCGTTTTTTAAAACACCCATCCTTTTTAAGAGAAATATGGGCTCGTACCTTTGCACCTTCGGCAAAGACTGGCGCTTACCCATCACAAATCAGTATAAAGAATTGACCTGAATGATGTAAAGCGGTCAGGCATTTTGTATAGTTCATAGTTCACTGTGAACTATGAACTATAATGCGTATTTTACCTCTCTGTTATTGCTGTAAGCCGGCTATTTTAACCGTCCTTCCCAGTGGCACTTATAAAAAATTATATGATGATTTACGTACAATCGGTGTGGAAGAAATCCTCAAACCGGTAAAACATGATCATTGGATGAATTGGCTATTAGATTGGGCGGCTAAGCATGGTTTAAAATCACCAATGACCCTAGATGCTAAATCTGACAAAGAAAAGGGCAAGGTGATGATAAAAAACCCCGGCGGTATCGACCTGAAGGCCGACAAACTAAATCTCGACATTCGCAGCGATGACGCACCGATCCAATTTAACGTTGATCCTGCACAGCTTAAGGACATTCAATTCGATGGGCTCATTCCCAATATCATCGCCATCACTCCGGTAAGCGACCTTACTTTATTTTTAAGCGGTGACAAGAGTCCATCCTCAACCGGTCAACTCAGTATGGCCAATTGAATTAAAAATAAAACACTCCTTCGAATTTAAGAAGAAATGATCCAGAATTTGGTTCCGTTGATTCCTCGATAAACCGAAAGCAATCGGAATCCTTTTTTAAGCAACAATTCGTTTTCCTGGTGGTTTTCCTCACAAACTTCGTCCCAGTCTTCCCCAAATCCATCGTAAAATATGCTCATAGTCAGCTGAAATTTTCCTTTGCATTCCCTGTAAAATTGTATAAAATACACATCTTAATTTAAGATAAGGTTTTTATAACTAAATAAAAATACAGCTATTTTTAACCCTGAATAACAAACAGCAGCCCTTATGACCCTTCCTCCGAAACAAGGCCTTTACGATCCTGCGTTTGAGCATGATAGCTGCGGCGTTGGTTTTATTGCCAACATCAAAGGCAAGAAATCCCACGAGATCGTGCGCCAGGCCATTCAAATCCTTGAAAATTTAAGCCACCGCGGCGCCTGCGGCTGCGATCCCTTGACCGGCGACGGGGCCGGGATCATGGTCCAGATGCCGGACGCTTTTTTGCGAAAAGAATGCGCGAAGCTTAATATCGAATTGCCGCCTTTGGGCAGTTACGGCGCGGGCATGGTCTTCTTGCCGACGAGCTTGGAAGATCGCAACGTCATCGAGGAATGGACCGAACACATCATCCATGAGGAAGGCCAGAAATTTTTGGGCTGGCGCAGCGTTCCGCATGACAGCACGCAGATCGGCCTGGTGGCCCATTCCGTCGAGCCGGAATTCAAACAGCTTTTTATCGGCCGCGGCAAGAACACTCACCCTGATCATTTCGACCGCAAACTTTACGTCATCCGCAAGCGCTTGTGGAACAAGGTTTATTTTTCAACATTGAACCAGCGTAATTTCTATTATTTTTGCAGCCTCTCGTCGAAGACGCTGGTTTATAAGGGCCAGCTTATGTCCGAGCAGCTCGATCGTTTTTTTCAGGACTTAGCCGATCCTTCGTTGATTTCCGCGATCGCCATGGTGCATTCGCGTTACAGCACGAACACTTTTCCGTCGTGGGCGCTGGCGCATCCGTACCGTTTGATCGCGCACAACGGTGAGATCAACACGCTTCGCGGCAACATCAACTGGATCAACGCGCGCGAAAAACAATTCATTTCCGACGCGTTCGGCGAAGACATCCAAAAGACCCTTCCCGTCGTTGTTCCTTATGGAAGTGACACCGCAACTTTTGATAACGTTCTTGAGCTTTTGGTTTTGGCCGGGCGTTCCTTGCCTCATGCGATCATGATGATGATCCCTGAGGCGTGGAGCGGCGACCCGCAGATGGATCCTGAAAAGCGCGCGTTTTACGAATATCATTCCTGCTTGATGGAACCCTGGGACGGGCCGGCAGATATCGCATTCATGGATGATCATTGCGTCGGAACGGTGCTGGACCGTAACGGCCTTCGTCCCGGACGTTACTGGATCACCAATGACGATCTGGTCATCATGGCTTCCGAAGCCGGCGTTCTTCCCATTGAACAGGAACGCATCATCCAAAAAGGCCGCATGCAGCCGGGGAAGATGTTCCTGGTCGATACCAAAGAAGGCCGCATCATCGATGATCAAGAGATCAAGGCGTCTTACGCCCGCCGCAAACCGTACGGGGCGTGGCTCAAAGAGAACGTCGTCGAGCTTAATACCTTGCCAAAACCGAAAAAGGTGCACCGCCTTAATGAAAAAACGCTTTTGGAGCGCCAGCGCGCGTTCGGTTACACTATTGAAGATGTGAAAATGATTTTGTATCCGATGGCGACCTCCGGCGAGGAAGCAACAGGCTCGATGGGTACCGACACGCCTTTGGCGGTTCTATCCAACCGGCCGCAGCTTTTATTCAATTATTTCAAACAGCTGTTCGCCCAGGTTACGAATCCTCCGATCGATGCGATCCGTGAAGAGATCATCATGGCTGAGGAAATGATGCTGGGTCCCGAGGGAAATCTTTTGGATGAAACGCCTGAACATTGCCATCGTTTGAAGATCTCCCGTCCGGTTCTGACCAATGAAGAATTGGAAAAGATCGCGCGCGTCGAGGTTGGAAGCCTTAAGTCCACCACAATTCTGATCCTTTTTACTAAGGGAGACGGGGTCAAAGGCTTGGAAAAGGCCCTTGAGAAAATTTTTAAGAAAGCGGATGAAGCGATTGCCAACGGGTATAGTATTTTGATTTTATCGGACCGTGGCATTAACGCCAAACATGTTCCCATGCCGTCGGCATTGGCCTGTTCAGGCCTTCATCATCATTTGATCCGCCAGGGGACGCGCACGAAAGTGAGCATTGTCCTCGAGACTGGCGAAGCGCGCGAGATGCATCATTTTGCCGTTCTCATCGGTTACGGCGCAAATGCTGTTAATCCGTATTTGGCGTTCGAGACCATTGAAGACCAGATCAACAAAGGCCTTTATCCGTCGGAAATGACCTATAAAGATGCTGAAAAGAATTTTCTTAAATCCTGCCGTAAGGGTCTTTTTAAGGTCATTTCCAAGATGGGGATCTCGACGATCCAGTCTTATTGCGGCGCGCAAATTTTTGAGGCCGTGGGTTTGGGCACGCCTTTGATCGAGAAATATTTTACAGCAACACCATCACGCATCGGCGGGATCGGCATTGAAACGCTGGCTGAGGAAATGCTGCGCCGTCATGAGTATGGCTATCCTGAATTCCCGACGGATGATCATCTTTTGGATGAGGGCGGCGATTATCATTGGCGCAAGGAAGGCGAGTATCACCAATTAAATCCGCAGACGATCGCGCTTCTGCAGCATTCGACGCGTTCGAATGATTTCAATATTTATAAACGGTATGCCAAGATCGTCAACGAACAGACGAAAACATTAGCGAATATCCGCGGGATCCTGAAATTTAAAAAAGGAAATCCTGTTCCCCTTGAAGAAGTCGAGCCGGCATCCTCGATCGTCAAGCGTTTTGCGACGGGCGCAATGAGTTATGGGTCCATTTCCAAAGAAGCGCATGAAACGTTGGCGATCGCCATGAACCGCATCGGCGGATTTTCCAATACCGGCGAGGGCGGTGAGGACACCGATCGTTTTAAACGCGATCCTAATGGCGATTGGCGCCGCAGCCGCATCAAGCAAGTTGCCGCCGGCCGGTTTGGCGTCACCATTGAATACCTGGTAAATGCCGACCAGTTGCAGATCAAAATGGCACAGGGCGCTAAACCCGGCGAGGGCGGTCAACTGCCCGGTCACAAGGTCAGCAAGGAAATTGCCAAGACCCGCCACACCACGCCGGGCGTCGGCCTTATTTCTCCGCCGCCGCATCACGACATTTATTCCATTGAAGATCTGGCGCAGCTTATTCATGATTTGAAAAATGCGAACTCGCAGGCGGACGTGAGCGTCAAGCTCGTTTCTGAAGTCGGCGTCGGCACCATCGCTGCTGGTGTTGCCAAAGGAAAAGCGGATCATGTTTTGATCAGCGGCTATGAGGGCGGGACCGGTGCGTCTCCGCAGACGTCCATTAAACATGCTGGTTTGCCAATGGAGTTGGGTATTGCCGAAACCCAGCAAGTGCTGGTCATGAATGATCTGCGCGGCCGTATCCGCGTTCAGACCGACGGGCAATTGAAGACCGGCCGCGACGTGGTCATTGCCGCGATGCTGGGCGCCGATGAATTTGGTTTCTCAACGACGCCCTTGATCACGATGGGCTGTATTCTTTTGCGCAAATGCCATTTGAATACTTGTTCCGTTGGCATTGCCACTCAGGATCCCGAACTTCGCAAGAAGTTTGACGGCAAGCCAGAATATGTTGTTAACTTTTTTACATTTATCGCCGAAGAAGTGCGCGAGATCATGGCGGAGTTGGGCTTCCGTAAATTTGAGGACATGGTCGGGCGCGTGGAAATGCTCGATACCCGCGACGTCGTCGATCACTGGAAAGCCAAAGGCGTTGACCTGACCAACATTTTGCACAAGGCCGACGTTCCGCCGGGTGTTGCCATCCGTCATGTGACCAGGCAAGACCATGGCCTGGAAATGGCGCTCGACAATCAATTGATCGAAAAAGCTAAAGAAGCTATTGAACATCAAAAGCCGGTGCGTTTTGACAGCAAAATATTTAACACCAACCGTACCGTTGCAACGATGCTGTCCTCGACGATTGCCCGCAAGTACGGTTTGGCGGGATTGCCGGATGATACCATTCAAATTAAATTTGAAGGTTCAGCAGGCCAGAGCTTCGGCGCGTTCTTGGCGCACGGTGTGACCGTGACGCTGGAAGGCGAAGCCAACGATTACGTCGGCAAAGGATTATCCGGCGGGAAGATGGTCATTTATCCGCATCCGAAATCGAAACTTGTCCCCGAAGATAACATTATCGTTGGGAATGTTGTTTTGTACGGTGCGATTCAGGGTGAGGTTTATTTCCGCGGGCTTGCCGGCGAACGCTTTGCAGTCAGAAACAGCGGAGCTTACGCTGTCGTGGAGGGTGTAGGTGACCATGGTTGTGAGTATATGACCGGCGGCCGCGTGGTGGTCCTGGGCTCGACGGGCCGCAATTTTGCAGCCGGCATGAGCGGCGGCATCGCCTATGTTTGGGACCGTGATTCAAGTTTTTCATCCCGTTGCAACAAAGGGATGGTCGAGCTTTTTCCGGTCAAGGACAAAGACGATGCCCAGGAATTGCGTTTGATGATCCAGAAGCATTACAATTACACGAAAAGCTCGGTCGCCAAATCCGTTTTGGACCGCTGGGATTTGTGCCTTCCGCAGTTTGTGAAGGTGTATCCAGTCGATTACCGTCGGGTTTTGGAAGAAGCGGTTAAAGTTAGTAGCGAATCAGGCACGCAGTTGACGCATAAATAAAGTAAGAAGTCAGAAGTAAGAGGTAAGAAGTAAAGCGAAGATAAACGAGAATTAAGAAGGTTTATCTAATAACAACATCACAACTTCTTACTTCCTTCTTCTTACTTCCCACTCTTGCAATAACGAGGCTACGACATGGGTGACGTTAAAGGGTTCATGAAATACGACAAGCAGGATTTTAAAAAAGAGCCTGTCGCCGACCGCGTTAAACATTGGAAAGAGTTCACCAAGATCCTTCCCGAAAAAGATTTGAAGACGCAGGGCGCGCGCTGCATGGATTGCGGCGTGCCGTTTTGTCAGTCGGGCTGTCCCATCGGCAACATCATTCCCGACTGGAATGACCTTGTTTACCGCGACCGCTGGCAGGAAGCCATCGAACGCTTGCATAAGACCAATAATTTTCCTGAGTTCACCGGCCGCGTTTGCCCGGCGCCGTGCGAGAACGCCTGCGTTCTGGCCATTAACCAGCCGGCGGTGACCATCAAAAATATTGAAGTGGCGATCATTGAACGCGCTTACGACGAGGGTTGGGTCAAACCGCAGCCGCCCAAACATCGCACCGGTAAGAAAGTGGCAGTCATTGGTTCCGGCCCGGCGGGGTTGGCGTGCGCGGACCAACTCAACAAGAGCGGCCACAAAGTGACCGTCTATGAAAAGAATGAAGTGATCGGCGGGCTTTTAACGCTCGGCATTCCTGATTTTAAATTGGAGAAATGGGTCGTCGAGCGACGTGTGCAGCGCATGCATCAGGAAGGCGTCAATTTTAAGACGGGCGTTCATGTGGGCGTTGATGTGAACGCCAACGAGCTAAAAGAAAAATACGATGCGGTGGTCCTTTGCGGCGGGGCGGAAGATGCCCGCGACCTTCCTGTTCCGGGAAGGGAATTGGAAGGTGTTTATCAGGCGATGCATTTTCTTCCGCAGCAAAACCGTCGGGGTTTGGGCATTAATGTCGATCCCAAGGAAAGCATTACGGCCGAAGGCAAGAAGGTCGTTGTTTTGGGCGGCGGGGATACCGGGTCTGACTGCGTGGGGACGTCTAACCGCCAGGGAGCTGTTTCGGTCAAACAATTTGAACTGATGCCGCGCCCGCCGGAAACCCGTGCTAATGATAATCCCTGGCCGAATTGGGCGTTTATCATGCGCACGTCGACGTCCCACGAAGAAGGCGTTGAACGCGATTATTCCATTATGACCAAGCGTCTTTCCGGCGAGAATGGGAGGCTTAAAAAACTTCATGGCGTGCATTTGGAATTTGGGCCGAAAGATCCGGCGACCGGCCGCAGCGCCATGAAAGAGGTCCCGGGTTCCGAATTTGAAGTGGAATGCGATCTTTTGTTATTGGCGATGGGCTTTCTGGGCCCGGTCAAGAAAGGCATGCTCGAGCAGTTTGGCGTCGAGCTTGACCCGCGCGGCAATGTGAAAGCCAACGAAGACAAGATGACCAGTGTCCCCGGTGTTTTCACCGCCGGCGATATGACCCGCGGCCAATCGCTTGTGGTGTGGGCGATCCATGAAGGCCGTGCAGCTGCCCAAGGTGTTCATAAATTTCTCATGAAAGAACAATTAGAAGCAGTTTCATAACCTCCTATTGTCATTCCCGAACGTTTTAATCGGGAATCTAAAGGAGCACTGTTCTCGAGCTGGATTCCCGCTGGAGTTTATCCCCAACAGATTCCCGCTTTCGCGGGAATGACAATGGGGACGGGAATGACATCAGAAATAGAAGCTTTCGAGGTTATGAAACCAGTTTTAGTCAAAAATTAGAGATCCGCATCTTTTGATTTATCCGCTCCTCCCGTTAAGCGTAACAGGGCATTATTAGAAAAATATTTTTAGGCGCCATCTTGTCATCCACATTTTCCAACGAACAATTTCGTTTGACCTCCGTTGCACGATTCTGGAGCCTCGTTGTACCTTTTATTCTGTGGCTGGGGCTGCATCGCTGGGGAGCCATCGGTCCCAGCATCGATAACCAGCTTAACTACCGCCTCATCACCTATTATTTTTCATCATTAGCCCAGGGCATTATGCCTTTATGGGATCCTTACCGTTCCTGGGGCTGGCCTGATGTCATAGACCCGATGCTGCTTGGCAATTTAAACCCGCTGTATTTGATTATACCTTTATTGAAACTATTCGGAATGCCGGAATTATGGGCATTCAATATTTTTCTTCTTTCCTCTTATTGGATCGGCCTTACAGGTTTTTATTTTTTGGTCAGGCGATTGACCGGAAAAGAGCTTCCTGCTCTGTTGGCATACGCGATGCTTATGTTTTCCCTTTTAGGAGAGCTTTTGTTTTGCGCCGTAGTCATCCCCTTGATACTTTTTTCGACCATTTGGTTTTTTTATTTTCTGGTGTCCTTCTTTCAGGCCGACAATCCGCAACAACAGAAAAAATATTTTTGCGGGTTGGTTTTTTCGTCGATGATCATCGTTGTAACGTATTTACCGGTATTTTTTTTGGTCGTTTTTTCATCGGTCATCACAGCTGTTTTATTTTTTGGATCAAGAATGTTTGGCCCTGTTTTTAAAAAAAGCGTCTTTTTTGCAAGAGCAAATCCAGGGTTTTTGATAACCGGCTTTGCGGCGCTGGCCTTAGCGTGCGTACCGGGGCTGAAGTGTTATAGCTTTTCAAAAAGCGGACAGGTCATCTTTTCACTGGCCCGCAATGGGTTCGAACAATCAAAAGGGCTGGGGAACCTCTCGTTAGAGATGATCAATAATGGAGCTTTAACAGCCCAAATGACGTTAGGAGAGCTTTTTTCCGATCTTGACATGGGCACCGGGGCTTATTTTTATGTAACGATATTTCTTTTTATAATACTAACGTTGGGATTATTTACGCGAATAACAACGGCTCAGCGGATCATTTTTTTTGCAGGTTTTTTTGTTTTTCTTATTGCTTTGGCAGATGTGACGCCGGTGCACGCTTTTTTGTACAAACATATTTTCATTTTTCGGCTTATTCGTAACCTGTATTTTCTGGGGCCTTTTTTAATAGCTTTTCTAATTATTGCCGGTACAACACAGTTCCAGGCTTTTTTGGAATCCCGCCCCGAGAAACTGCACAAAAGATTTTGGTACGCAGGTTATATTCTTTTCATCCATATCCTTTGGGCCTTTTTCCTTCTCCGTCAAGAACATGTGATCTGGACTTCCTACGCCACTTTGATCAGCAGCGCTTTATTATTATGTTTTTATGCTTTTGGAGTCTTTGATCGAAGGCGCAATTGGTTCCTGGCGGGATTTTTGCTGGTGGTCGCTGTTCAGCCGATCCAAGTAATTTCCAGCTGCCATTTGCTCAGCAGGGCAGAGGCATTCAAGCAAGAGCAAATGAATCCCCGTCAGTTTACTTATATGAGGCCTTTGCGGGGAGAAGATCCGAAGACGGAACAGGGTTTTCAGATGTCATTTAAAAAAATGAAGGATGAATCCGGATTTTTTGACCAGGGCTATTACGGTACTTCCTATTCTTTTTTGCTCTATTCGCAGATTCCCCCTGAGTTATTAGCAAATTATGTGCATTACAAATTTGTGGTTTATGACCGCGTAACCTATATGGATGGCGAGCATCCGGACTGGCCGTTATTAGGGGTTTCATTGGCTAGCTTTGTTAATAATGCGTGGGTGCACGATGGGCAGGCTTTGAGGCCGGCTGTACAGGAAGGCAGTAATTTTTCTAATCAAGCGTTAGCTGTTTCCGGCCCGTTGCCCCAACTGGAGGTAAAAGATTTTAGTGTCAATAGCGTTAAGTTAAGGACAAATTTTTCGACGAGAAAATTTCTTGTTTTCAATGATAGTTATTATCCGGGCTGGCGGGTTTTTATGAACGGTCAGAAAGAACCGTTGTATCGGGTGAATATTGCTTTTAAGGGGGTTTGGGTCGACAGTGGCCGGCAGGATATTGAATTTAAATTTGGATCCGTTTGGGAGTATGGGTTGTATTGGGGATTGACGTTGTTGTTTTTAGCGTGGGGAATATACCTTGTGTTTCTTTTTATAAAGGATAAAAAGGAATGATTTATCGACGGATACAGTGGATGCTGTCCAGGGCCGTCATCACCTATGGCGTGGCAATTGTATTTCTTTTTGTTTTGGCAGATTATAAACATGCCTGCACAAAACGTTTAGACATGCTTGTTCAATGGGGCGATTACCCGATGCTTTATGATAAGAAATCGGCCATTTTTAGCGAAGTGGGTTTGCGCAAGGCCATACATTATTACAAGATCCTCGCAGAAGGTTTTCCTTCTTTGGATCAGCCCCATGGTATGGTGGGTTATTGTTATTGGGTTTTAGGGGATAAAAATTTGGCTATTAAATATTATCAGGAGGCCAAAAAGAGGCGTCCGGATGGGTTTTGGTATGATTATAATTTAGGGGTCCTTCGTTATGATCTCGGGGATAAAGAAGAAGCTCTGGTATTTTTTAAAAATATTGTTGAATACGATTCTCGAAAATTTATGGAAGCGGCTTTGCCAGCTTCTTTGTCAAAGCTGTCCAGACTAGAACAGAAGAATTTTTACAAAATGGCGCTGGATTTTGCCGAACAGATTAGGGACTTAAGCTGGCGGAATATCATTAAGATCAATTTTGATCGGCAGCAATATGAGGAAGTCATCAATATGGCTTTGGCTGTCAAGCGGGATCCTTTTTGGGAAGACAAGATGGGCGTTTTGCTTTATGCGGGGGCGGCAGCTTATATGGCCGGTCAATTTGAAATAGCGCTGGTTTTTTTTACAACCGCACTGGAGCAGCAGCCTGATCAAATTTGGGCAAGAAAATTTTTTATTTTGGCGAAGAGACGTTTAGAAGAGGTAGAAGTCCCGAACGATAAAGATGTTCTAAAACAATTCCTTGGGGATCCGGTTTTGTTCCCTGCAGCAATTGGAAAAGTTGTGCTTCATCCGTGGTCCTATGATATATTCCCGGGGAAAGAGTCTTTTTTATAATGCGGCCCTGAGCCGATTTGCAATTCATTTATTTTATAACCAAGCCCGGGATAGGTTGTGAGAAATGAAAAATTACCATAATTGTGAAAACGTGATAGAATTTTGTTTAATTCGGTGGAATTCTACAGAGGTAAGAATCCCATAATATTGGAAAGGATGTGGGTTGTGAAAACATGGATCATTGTTTTGGTTGCTTTATTGTCCGTCGTGGGATGTAACTCTCGGGAGCAGGCGAAAGAAAAAAGCGTAGCCCCTGATCAAGCGCTGGTCAAACAAGCGGCGGCCAAGCTTATGCAGCAAGGCGTTCAATTTTTAAATCAAAAGGACATTTCTAAAGCGGTTGTGAGCTTTCAGGGCGCCATTCAGGTGGATCCCACGGACCTTCAGCCGTATATGGTCCTGTCTGAAATCTTTTTAAGCCTGAAAAGTTATCTGGAGGCAATCGCTGTTTTGGAGCGCGCCGCCAATACCTTTCCGGACAATGGGTATGTTTTTTACATGCTAAGTCTTGCCAACGAGAGTAATGGCGCCGCTTTACCCGCTGTGCTCGCGGCCCGTCGGAGCGCGGAATTATTCCAGGCGCAGAACAATCAAGAGGGCTTTCAGCAGTCGGTGCTTCTTATGCAGCGGCTTATTAAAAATGAAGAAGAGAAAGAATCAAAACAAGCGCCGCAAACCCAACAACAAAAAACGTTGTCAGACCCAAGTGGTCATTGAACCCTTTTTTATGAATGACAAATCTCCCTGTTGTGTCGATAGTGATACGGGGAGATCTTTCATTTTGTCTTTCAGAGAAAACTTCAATTACAGAATGGCAGCCATTCTGTTTGCTTTTTTTTTAGTTTCTCCCAATGTTTGGCCGGACACGATTAAACTTAAATCCGGTAAGATTATCCAGGGGACTATTCGTGAGCGTAATGCGCGCCTTATCCAGCTTGATGTCGGCTTGGATTTTCCCATCACCTATTATTTTGATGAGATCCAGGATGTGATCGAAGATAGCCAAGGGCCATCTTCGGATCAAGTTTCTGCTATGCCTGCCCCCATAAAAGCATCGAATGCGAAGGCTGACAAGGCTAATGAGATCGAGCAACAAGGATTGGCTATGATCGACGATGGAAAAATGGACGAGGGCCTCGCACTTTTGCGGCAGGCCATTGACATGGACCCAACGGCCAGCCGTCATTTGAGTTTGGGTGGTATTCTTTTTGGCAACGGTGTCGCCCTTTCCAAGGAAGGAAACAAGGAAGCGGCGCTTAAGATTTTTCGTGAAGCCGAGAAGGAGATCCGAGAGGCCACAATAACGTTCGATCCTAATGAAGAGAAAACGTTATTAAGCCAGGCCTATTATTTGCTCGGCGAGATGTACGCCAATGCGTTCGGCGATCAATCCAAAGCAAAGGAATTTTACGAAAAATCCCTGTCGTTTTACGCAAACCCCGAGGCTCAGCACGCCTTGGACGGTCTTCAATAAGTTAATTAACGTGAGTTCGACATAAAGCATTTGAATGACGATTGTCACCCCCGCGAAAGCGGGGGTCTACTAGCTTAATCGAGTGGACTCCCACTTTCGTGGGAGTGACATTCTTATATCGAACTGACGTTAGTTAGGGTCAGCCGTATGATCACAAAGCGAGTTTGGCACCGAAGGTGCCTCTGTTTGAGCGACTGATCATACGGCTGACCCTAAATCCACCTATGATTTTTAAAATCCTTCTTTCCGCCAGCTGTCTTTATCTTGCTTTCCCCAATATTTTTGATGCGCACGGCTTTTGGCCATTGGCGTGGTTTTTTGCCGTTCCACTATTCGATATTCTCGACGGTAAAAATATCAAAGAAAAATGCTGGATAGGGGTTCTTTCAGGCCTTTTGTCGTATGGTCTCTTAGTGCAGTGGCTGTGGCCCGTTCATGAGATCGGAACGATATTTTTTGTTTTGGCGTTAAGTATTCAAACAATCATTTTTTGTTCATTGTTTTTGTCGTGTACGCATTCATGGCTTGGTCTTATTTATGTCCCGGCGCTTTGGGTGGCAAGTGAATTCGTCCGCACATGGATCCTGCAGGGATTCTGTTGGAGCGTTGGTTATTCACAAAGCTTTCAGCCTTCCTTGATCCAATTAGCAGCGTGGACAGGGACTTATGGCGTTTCGTTTGTCATTGTATTTGTGAATTATTGTTTGTATAAAGCCCTACGAATTCCGTCAACAAGAACGCTTTATCTGGTTATGGCTTTGGCGGCGTTCGCCGGAACATATGCCGTTGGTGCAGGTTTAAGGCATGGTAAACAATCGGACCAGCTTTTATTTTCCGTTTGTGCCGTTCAGCCGAACATTTCTTCGATGACAAAATTAGACCTGAGCGCTTTTGACAGGGTTATTGAAACACAGGTGAACTTAACCGAAAAAGCTCTGTCTTTGCAGACCGCTCATTTTATTGTCTGGCCGGAGACTTCGTTCCCGGCGGATCTTTTAAAAGACCGCGTTTGGTATCCGCGCCTTGCGCAAATCGCTGTGGAACACGGATCATTTTTTCTCTTGGGCGCTGCGCCTATGCGGGAAGGGAAGACTTTTAACAGCGCTGTTCTTTTGGACCCTCGTGGAAAAACAATCGACATTTATGACAAACAATTTTTAGTGCCTTTCAGTGAACATATGCCGTCGGGGAAATGGTTCTCTGGGTTTAAACAATTGTTGCATTCTCACGGTTTTGATTTCACGCCCGGCAATCGTACGGGTATTTTGGGGATTCCCTCGGTGGATGGCCACCGAGGGCCGTTGCGTTTGGGCGTCATGATCTGCTCGGAAGTGTGTTATCCATCGTTGGTTCGCCGGCTTGCTGGTGAAGGCGCTGACTTCGCGGTTGTGATATTAAATGACGGATGGTTCACTCAACCGGCCGCGATCATGATGCATGCGCAAAATACCATCATGCGCGCGGTTGAGGCCGGCTTTGACATTGTTAGCGTCGGGAATACAGGGCTTACAGCCCGGGTCAGCCGGGAAGGAATGGTCAATTTGAAAGAGCAGCTTCCTTTACAGAGGGAAGCATACGGTTTTTTTGCGGTTTACCCATCAGGCCCAACGACGGTATACGCCAGAATAGGGGATTTTTTTGCGATGTCCTGTTTGCTTTTTGTTATAATAATTTTGACCTATCAATTTCGAAAGAATCTTAAAAAAACATGAGAACAATTTTTTTTCTTTCCCTGGTGTGTGTATTTTTCTTGCCCATCCCCTTGTCATGGGCGAGCGGCGCGGTAGAAGAACTAAAGCAGCGTCAGCTTCAGCAGGAGCAGGAAGAAATTCAGCAAGTTCTTATTCAGAAAGCCATCGTTGAGCGTCAGCAGCAGGAGATGGTTCAACAGTATCAGCTTCAACAGCAGCAGGAAGAAATTCAGCAAGTTCTTATTCAGAAAGCCATTGTTGAACGTCAGCAGCAGGAGATGGTTCAACAGTACATGGCGGCGTATCAGCAGGCTGCGATACAGCAGTATGTTGAAGCGCAAAAACAAGCGATTGCCATTGCCGCAGCCCAAGAGCAGGCCGTCGCCCAATATGTGGCCCAGCAGATGGCGCAGGAGATCGCAGCTTATCAGGCAGCTGTTATCCGACGGCAACAAGCGCTGGCGCAACAGGAACAGTTGCACATCAGGGTTGTTCAAAATGTGCAGTTTCAGGAATTGCTCATGGCTCAACAGGCCCAGCAATATATTCAACAGGTTCAGGCGTCCCAGATCGTCGCTGCCCAACAACAGCAAACGATGGCCGAATATCAGCAGGCGCTTTTGGCCAAAGAGATCGGCGAAAGAGCGGCGTACGAACAAGCTCAACAGATCGTCGCTGCCAAGACCGTTCAGGAAGCCCAGGAGATTGCGGCTTACCAAGTGGCCACGGTTTTGCGTGAGAAAGAACGGAATAAGTTGTATGAGGATGTCCCGTCATCGTTCGTTAAAGATGTGGTGCCGGTGAGCGAATTATGGAAGTCGCTGGATATATCTTCCCAAGCGTGGGCTTTGATCATCGACAAAAAAGCCAAGGGTGTCACAATTTCCCACTACATGGACCAATTGGCCAAAGAAGGCGGCACAATCCGCCAAGACCCCTTGCATTACGCCCAAACCATTGATGACATGCTTTCTAATAACCCGCAAATGTTAGAGCAGCCCTTTAAAGATGTTTTAAGGGTCCTTGCGATCATTGAGTATGATTTTGACAACGGCATGGACAAAAATGTCCTGGCACGCAAGGTCTTTCCCGACGAGCGTTCGTTCCAGGCCAATAAACAGAGATTGGGGAAATAACATGTACCGCTTCATAGTAAGAATTGTCTTAGTGGCCGTTGCTGCTGTGTGTTTGCAGCTGAACATTTATGCCGAAGATTGGAAGACGTATAGAGCGAAGTCGGTTATGTATTTAATTATCCGTCGGACTGGTCCGTTACAGGCCGGACCTCAGATGACTTGTGGGAACATGTTATTTCTCCCGATGGTACCGCAAGCGTGACAATCGTTATTGAGAAATCTGAGAAGATGAATTTGGACGAAGTTGTCCAGGGGACCATCCGGGAGATGTCAAATCGATTTAAGGAAATAAAAATATCAGATGAAGGGAAGACAAATATAGTGGGGAAAGAAACAGCCTTTTTTACCGCAACCGGGGAATCGTTCTATCCGGATCGCAAGGATCTTGATCCCGGTTGCTCCAAAGCATATGTTTTTATCGACGGGCTTGCGTATTATGAGCTGTATTATTCTGGTTCAGATGAGAGTTTTCAAAAATATTTACCTGTTGCAGAACGAATCATAGAGTCTTTTCAGTCGGCTTCCAAAGAGGTCATAGACCGAGAATTTGGTTCGCTGTAATCTTAGAGGGATAGGAATGTCTAAAAATTATATTCTTGCGATCGATCAAGGCACAACGGGAAGCCGGGCGTTTATTTTCGACGCTCGGGGCAAGATCGTTGCCAAGAGTTATAAAGAATTCACGCAATATTTTCCCAAGCCCGGTTGGGTGGAGCATGATGCCGACGAGATCTGGGCGTCGTGTGTGAAGGTCATCAAAGACGCCATTGCCAAAGCCCGCATTGATCCTGCTTCGATCGTTGCGATCGGCATCACCAATCAACGCGAAACCACGGTCGTGTGGGACCGCAAAACATCAAAACCTTTGCACCGCGCGATCGTCTGGCAATGCCGACGGACCGCCGCCATGTGCCAAAGCGCACGTTTTCAAAAAATCAAGAGATCCATCCAAACAAAAACTGGACTTGTCCTCGATCCGTATTTCTCGGGGACAAAAGTTAAATGGCTTTTGGATAATGTCCAAGGATTGCGTACAAAAGCCAAGAGGGGCGAAGTTTGTTTTGGTACCGTCGACAGTTGGCTCATTTGGAAATTGACAAACGGCGCTTCGCACGCGACCGATACGACCAACGCTTCACGCACACTTCTTTTTAATATCCGTATGCGTAAGTGGGATGGTGACTTGTTGAAAGCATTTGGTGTGCCGCGTTCTATTTTGCCGGAGGTTAAAAATTCCGGATCTAACTTTGGAACAACCGCCAAGAGCGTTGCTGGTTTGCCGTCGGGCATCCCGATCACCGGCGTCCTGGGAGATCAGCAGGCAGCGCTTTATGGCCAGGGATGCTTCGCACCAGGCACGCTTAAAAATACGTATGGCACCGGATGTTTTATAATGCTTAACGTCGGGAAAAAATATGTACCATCCAGGAACGGACTTTTGACCACACTCGCTTCCGACGAGAAAGGGAGCCCTGTTTACGCCCTGGAAGGTTCGATCTTTATTGCCGGCGCGGTCATGCAATGGCTGCGCGATCAATTGAAGGTCATTGCCAGATCGTCGGCAAGTGAAGGCCTCATCAAAGGTTTAAAAGATACCCAAGGCGTTTATTTTGTTCCCGCTTTTACTGGTTTGGGTGCGCCGTATTGGGACGCGGATGCGCGCGGGTTGATCTGCGGTTTGACACGCGGGGCTAATGTCCGTCACATCGTGCGCGCGGCAAGAGAATCCATTGCTTATCAGACGAAAGATGTTTTTGATCTTATGCAGAAAGCTTTCGGCGGGAAGATCAAAAGCCTTAAGGTCGACGGCGGCGCGTGCCAGAGTGATTTTTTGATGCAGTTTCAATCCGACATTTTGGGCGTTCGCATTGTCCGTCCTAACATGGTGGACACAACCGTCGCTGGGGCAGCGCATTTGGCCGGCGTTACGGCCGGTTTATACAAGACGAGCGACCTGGAACGTTTCCGCGGCGTCGACGCTGTTTTTGTCCCCAGGATGTCATCCAAAGATGTTTCGCAAAAATATAGCGGATGGTTGCGGGCGGTTCAAAGGGCACGCAGCCATTAGTCATTGCGAGCCCCGGAGGGGCGAAGCAATCGCATCCATTCGGGATTGCTTCGTCGCCTGCGGGCTCCTCGCAATGACTCTAAATTATGATCCGAAACCTTAATCAATTTGCTAAACATAAATTCGATTTTCTTGTCGTCGGGGGAGGGATCAACGGCGCCGCGATCTCTTATTTGGCGGCTGACAACGGCTTGAGCGTTGCCCTGATTGACAAAGGCGACTTTGCCAGCGGCACATCCAGCAAATCCACCAAACTCGTCCACGGCGGGATCCGTTATCTTGAAAATTTCGAATTCGATCTCGTTGGTGAATCTCTTCAGGAGCGGTTCATCCAATATAAGAACGCCCCGCATCTGGTTAAGCCGGTCCCTTTTGTAATCCCGGTTTATGACACCGACCCGCGTCCTTTGTGGATGATGAAGTTAGGCGCTCTGTTGTATGACACGCTCGCTGGTAAATTCAAACTTGGGCCCCATCGCTGGTTTTCTGCGAAAGAACTCTTGGAACAAGAGCCATCACTTAATCCCCAAGGATTAAAAGGCGGTGTTTTGTATTACGACGCGCAGATGGATGACGCGCGGCTTTGCCTCGAGAATGTTTTGATGGCTGCGCAAAAAGGCGCGGCCGCGGCCAATTACGTTGAGGCGCTGTCGTTGATGAAAGAAAATGGAAAGGCCGTCGGCATCGTCGCCAAAGACGTGGCCACCGGGCATATTTTTGAGATCCGTGCCAAGCGCGTGGTGTGCGCGCTGGGGCCGTGGACGTCGACGGCTAAATCTTTTAAAGAGGACCGCGCGCAGGCAAAACATAATGTGCGCACGACCAAAGGTATTCATATTGTTTACAAAGGAGAGATCGCGAGGCATGCGGTTGTCATCCAGACGCACAATGACCGCCGGATATTCTTTGTTATTCCATGGATGGGTAATTCCTTGATCGGTACGACCGACACCGATTTTATCGGCAATCCCGACGATGTTCAAAGCGAACAGGACGATGTCCGTTATCTGATGAATGAAGCCAGACGTGTGTTCCCGTCGGCCGCACTCGATGAACAGCATATCATCACCACATTCGCCGGTCTGCGCCCGCTCGTGCACGCACAAGGGATCTCGTCCAAAGTTTCCCGTAAACATGAAATTGAAACCACGACCTCTGGCGTGACGTATGTGATGGGCGGCAAATACACAACCTATCGCCGGATCGCCGAGGATTGTTTAAAAAAATTTATGTATGTGAAAGCGCGGCCGCTTTTGGAGTACCCTTTGTATGGCAGCGGTGAGATCGCTCAGACGGCTGAAGATGTTGCCGCTTCCTTTGGTGTCGAGGTCAAGTCTGTTCAACATTTGTTTGAAAAATACGGAACACGCTACGTCGATGTTTTGGATTTCACTAAAAAAGACCCGGCGCTTAAACAGAATTTATGCGATTGTTCGCCGGCGATCAAGGCGCAGGTGATGTATTCTGTGGATACGGAGATGGCGCAAACCGCTGATGATGTCATTACCCGACGACTAGGATTGGCCTATGTCCCCTGCTCATCGCAGCGCTGTCGGCGGTATATTCAGGATTATTTTAAGTAAGTGTCATTGCGCCTGCCCCGGCTGCGGCCCCTGGCCTGCACCATGGCGCAGCCAGGGCAGGCAGGTGGCAGGCCGGGGAGGAGTTCATAGATTTTTTAACTAAGAGCGACGAAGCAATCGCGAATGTCGACGGATGCGATTGCTTCGCCTGCGGGCTCGCAATGACGGTAATAGAAAGGAACCTATGTCCCCAAAAATCATCAGAACCGAAAAAGCCCCGCTACCCATAGGGCCGTATAATCAGGCCGTTGTCGTCGGTAATTTTGTTTATACTTCGGGGCAGATTCCTTTGGATCTGAATAATGCCGTGGTTTCCGGCGGGATCGCTGAACAGACGGCCTGTGTTTTGAATAATTTGAAAGCTGTGCTGGAAGGCGCCGGCACGTCTCTAAAAAATGTGATCAAGACCACGGTCTTTCTGAAAAATATGGGCGATTTTGCGGCGATGAACGCGGTGTACGGCCAATATTTTGACGCCGCAACTGCGCCGGCGCGCTCGACCATTGAAGTGGCGCGCCTGCCCAAGGACGTGTTGGTTGAGGTTGAGGCTGTCGCCTTCATTGAGAAATAATATTCTTCTTCGCATTAGCAATGGATCGCGATGTGTCCTCCTTCGCTAAAGCTTCGGAGCGATTGCTGCGAAGTTTTAACGAAGCAGAACTTCGAAGCAATATTCTGCTTCTCGAGGAATGATTGCTGCGAAGCTCAAGCATTGATCCCGTTTCTAGAGCGAAGCAGAATAAATTTGGCCGTCGGGCAAGAATCTTTTCTTGATGTTCATAGGGGAATAGGCTATAGTTATCCTGTAAACGTTAATATTATTAAGAAAGAGACTTCAAGATGCCGCAACGCAACAATGAAAACACAACCACGTCCGGCCGCAAGCTCAGCATTCTTTTTGTGGATGACAATCCCGTGGATCGCGCGTACATTGAAGGCATTTTAACCCATCATGGGTTTGAACTTTTTCTGGCTGAGAACGGTGAAGAGGCTATGAAGATCGCCCGCGATAAACGGCCTGATCTGATTCTTTTGGATATTTTGTTGCCCCATGTTAGCGGCATTGAAGTGTGCAAGAAAATGAAAGCTGATGCCGCTATCAAGGGCATCCCTGTCATCTTTTTTACCTCCATTGAAACCCCTAAAAATCTCATCAATTATGCCGGCTATGGAGCCGTGGATTATCTACACAAATCTATTCCCACGGAAATTCTGGTTGAACAAATCCGGTCTGCCATTGGTAATTTATAATACTGCTGATTTATCAAAATCATAACCAATGTATCTTCATATGGTTATAGTAAAAATACACTCATTTGTGTGCAACCCTTCTATATGGCATACTTTAACTAGGGGAAAATCCCCAACTAGGAGGGTAAGAGTCATGAAAAAAATGATCGCTTTAACCATGGTTTTCGTAGCTGTCCTCGTTTTAAGCGCATCTGTTAGTGCAGATCCTGTTGGAAAGCTTAAATCCGGGTTAACAGACATCATCAAATCGCCTATGGAAGTTGTGGACCATACCAAAGCAGAGTTCAAAGCTTCCACGTTCAAGCCATTCGGTTTGGTGGGCGGGCTCGTCAAAGGCACTTTTTATATGGGTAAAAAAGCCTTGGGCGGTGCCATGGATGTTGTGACGTTTCCTATCAAATAATGTCATGTTTTTAAAAGTTGAGTTAAGGGGTTCATCGACGAGATGAGCCCCTTTTTTATTCCGACACAGAGGTGTCGGAATAACCCCTGCTGTTGCGCTTTGCTTGCATCTTTCAAAAACAGCAAGCAAAGCGAGCAGGGGTGGTGTCTAGTACACCGTAGCGACAAAATACCATCGCTGTCGCACTTTGCTTGATCTTTCAAAAAATACAAGCAAAGCGAGCGAGGGTCTCTTCAATAGTGGTCAAAATTCTTGACAATCAAAAAGCTATCAACTATAGTGTTCCAGGCTTTAGGAAACGACCTAATCCCGCCAAATTTTTCCCCGAAATTTTTTGAAAACGAAGTTGATGAAAGAAGCGATTCTATACCTGGAAGACGGTACGTCGTTTTACGGTCGATCATTAGCAACAACCGGAGAAACAGCAGGCGAAGCCGTCTTTAACACGTCGATGACAGGTTACCAGGAAATTCTGACCGATCCCTCCTATGCCGGCCAGATCGTCGTCATGACCTACCCCTTGATCGGCAATTACGGCGTTAACGAAGAAGATGTTGAATCCGACGGCGTGCACGTCAAAGGGTTTGTCGTCAAGGAATTTGCCCGCCGCCATTCCAATTACCGCGCCACCCAAAGCCTTACCGAATATCTCAACAAGCATAAGATTATCGCCATTGAAGGTGTCGACACCCGCGCGTTGACGCGCCATCTGCGCTTGGCCGGCGCCATGAAGGCGATCATCTCGACCGAAGATTTCGATGCCAAGAGCCTGAAGGCCAAGCTGGATACGACCCCTTCGATGGAAGGGGCCGATTGGGTCAAGGAAGTCTCGACGGACAAGAAATATATCTGGAAAGCCCAAAGCAAAAAACTTTATAAGATCGCGGCGATCGATTGCGGCATCAAATTTAATATCATTCGCATCTTAAATAGCCTTGGATGTGAAGTTCATGTTTTTCCTTCCAACGCAATTTACGAAGAAATTATGGCCATCGAACCCGACGGTCTTTTTATTTCCAACGGCCCGGGCGATCCAGCCGCGGTCACCAGCGTCATCCAATTAACGCGACAATTTTTAGGAAAGCTTCCGATCTTCGGGATCTGCTTAGGCAACCAGATCGTCGGCCTTGCGCTCGGCGGGAAAACGTACAAGATGAAGTTCGGCCATCACGGCGCCAATCATCCGGTCAAAGATTTTGAGAACAGTTCCATCGGGATCACGTCGCAGAATCACGGCTTTTGCGTGGATATGAAAAGTTTGAATGCTAACGAAGTTGAGGTTATTCATAAGAATTTAAACGATCAGACCGTCGAGGGCCTGCGGCATAAAAAATACCCGTTGTTCTCGATCCAGTATCATCCGGAAGCAGCTCCGGGCCCGCATGATGCGATGTATTTGTTTAAGGATTTTATTGAAATGATCGAGAAACACCGGCCGGAGAACAGACCATAGTGGGATTTTGTTATTATCCCACTTGTAATCATTCCCACTAAATGCTATATTTGTAGCAGGTAAAGGAGGTGGAGAGTCATGCTGAAAACGGATATTGTCAAAGACACACATTTCGAGGAAGTGGCGGAAGTGAAGCTCGACTCAAAGAGCCGCATCACCTTGGGTAAAAGCAAAGACACCAAGACTAAAATCTACAAAGTTTATCGTAACACAATCGGACAGATCATTCTCGACCCGCAGGTGACCATCCCGGCTCATGAACAATGGCTTTTCAAGAACAAAGAAGCTGCAGAAGAGGTCAAGGCGGGTCTGGAGGATGCCAGAAAAAAACGCTTGATCAAAGCGCCCGAAGATTTTTCAAAATACGTGGATTGATGGTCGATGTATGTTTGAGCTTAAATTCACCAAAACCGCCAATGAACAATTTAAAAAAATTGAAGGGAATCTTTCACAAGCCGGTTTAATCAAGCAAATTAAAAAATCGTTAGGATATCTTCAGACTAATCCGAAACATCCCTCGTTAAAGACACATTCTTATGATTCGATAGATCATCCATGGGAAGCGGCAGGAAAAGTCTTTGAAGCGTACGCTCAAAATAATATACCGTCGGCTTATCGCATTTTTTGGTGTTACGGACCGGAGAAGAAACAAATTACAATTATTGCGATCACGCCTCATCCGTGAGAATGATAGAAGAAAATAAAAAGTTGGAGGATAGAAAATAGAAAATCGAATCCGGGTTTTTATCGGACGGTTTTTTCGGTTCACATTCGCATTGGCCAAACCCGTCCTCACTGAATAAACTTTCTAACTTCTATTTTCCATTTTCTAATTTCATTTTAAAACCATGCCCAAACGCACAGACATTAAGAAGATTTTACTGATCGGTTCCGGCCCAATCGTCATTGGCCAGGCGTGCGAGTTTGATTATTCCGGGACTCAGGCGTGTAAAGCATTGCGCGAAGAAGGCTATGAGATCGTGCTGGCGAATTCTAATCCGGCGACGATCATGACTGACCCGACCACTGCTGATCACACTTATATTGAGCCATTAAGCGTTGAATTTTTGGAGATGATCATCAAAAAAGAACGCCCGGATGCGCTTCTTCCAACGCTGGGCGGACAGACTGCTTTGAATATCGCGATGAAGCTGCACGAGAAAGGCGTCTTGAAGGAATATGGCGTCGAGATGCTGGGCGCGAAGTACGAAGTCATTAAAAAAGCCGAAGACCGCAGCGAATTCAAGGACGCGTGCATCAAGATCGGTTTGGACGTTCCCGAAAGTGTTTTTGCTTACAGCCTGCAGGAGGCGCGCGAGGTTGTTAAAGAGATCGGCTTTCCGTGCATCATCCGTCCGAGTTTTACATTGGGCGGCACCGGCGGCGGGATCTCGCGCGACGAGGAAGATTTCAACCGCATCGCATCCTTGGGCATCGAAAGCAGCATGATCCACGAGATCTTAATCGAGGAGTCCATCGAGGGATGGAAAGAATATGAGCTCGAGGTCATGCGTGACAATAAAGATAATGTTGTGATCGTTTGTTCGATCGAAAATTTCGACCCCATGGGCGTGCATACCGGTGACAGCATCACGGTGGCCCCGGTGCAGACGCTGACGGATTATGAATATCAAAAGATGAGGGATGCGGCGATCGCCTTGATCCGCGAGATCGGCGTCGAGACCGGCGGTTCCAACATCCAGTTCGCGGTCAATCCCGAGAACGGGCGCATGACCGTTATTGAAATGAACCCCCGCGTGTCGCGGTCATCGGCGCTCGCGAGCAAGGCAACCGGTTTTCCGATCGCCAAATTCGCGGCCAAGCTCGCCGTCGGGTATTCGCTGGATGAAATTCAAAACGACATCACGCGCGAAACTCCGGCGTCGTTCGAACCCACCATCGATTATTGCGTTGTTAAAATTCCCCGCTTTACTTTTGAGAAATTCCCCGAGGCTAAAGACATTTTGAGCATTCAGATGAAATCCGTCGGAGAGACCATGGCCATCGGCCGTACGTTCAAAGAAGCGCTGCAAAAAGGTTTGCGCGGCCTTGAGATCGATCACATCGGCCTGGACAACAAGAACGATTACCGTTACATCGACGACGAAAAGATCCATTTGCGTTTGTCGGAACCGAACGCCTCGCGCATTTTTTACATCAAGTATGCTTTGCAAAAAGGGTTATCCGTCGATGAAATAGTCAAGATTTCCAAGATCGACCCGTGGTTTATAGATCAGATCGACCAGATCCTGCAGTATGAGAATGAGATGAAAGACATCGTTGCCCAGGCCGGCGCTCTCGATGAGAAACATCTGCGCAAGGCCAAGGAATACGGTTTTAGCGATGCGCAGTTGTCCGAATTCTTGAATATGAGCGAGATCGACGTGCGCGCATTCAGAAAAAAACTGGGCGTTATCGCCACCTTCAAGGTCGTCGACACCTGCGCCGCGGAATTTGAAGCGTACACGCCGTATTATTACTCGACGTATGAAACCGAAGATGAAGCGGTTATGAACAACGAACGGCTGACCAAAGAGCGCGGCAAGCGAAAAAAGGTTGTGATCTTGGGCGGCGGCCCTAACCGCATCGGCCAGGGGATCGAGTTCGATTACTGTTGCTGCCATGCCGCTTTTGCGCTTAAAGAAATGGGTTATGAGACTATCATGGTCAATTCAAACCCGGAGACGGTCTCGACGGATTATGACACCTCCGACCGTTTATATTTTGAACCGCTCACCTTTGAAGATGTTATGAATGTTTTGGATGTCGAAAAACCCGATGGGGTCATCGTGCAATTCGGCGGGCAAACGCCTTTGAATTTGGCACGCCGCCTGTCGCAGGCGGGCGCGCCCATCATTGGGACAACCGTGGACTCGATTGATCTCGCTGAGAACCGCGAGAAATTCTCTGTTTTGATCGATCAGTTAGGACTTTCGCAGCCGGCCAATGCCTCAGCGGTCTCCAAAGAAAAGACCATGGAAATGGCGAACATGATCGGTTATCCGGTTTTAGTGCGTCCATCGTACGTTTTGGGCGGACGGGCCATGCGTATTGTTTATGACGAAGAGTCGTTATTGTCCTTCCTGGATGAATTGCACAGCGTTTCGCGCGGCCATCCGATCCTGATCGACAAATTTTTGGAAGACGCCATGGAAGTGGACGTCGACGCCATCTGCGACGGGGAAACGACCTATGTCGCAGGCGTTATGGAACATATTGAGAACGCCGGCATCCATTCCGGTGACTCCGCCTGCGTTTTGCCGCCGCACACGTTAAGCGAACAGATCGTCAACGAGATCAAAGAAGCGACAAACAAATTGGCATTGGCACTTAAGGTCATCGGGCTTTTGAACATTCAGTTCGCGGTCAAAGGCAGCCACGTATTTGTGTTGGAAGTCAACCCGCGCGCGTCGCGCACGTCGCCTTTCGTCAGCAAAGCGACCAACGTTCCGCTGGCCAAAATAGGCGCGCAGATCATGGCCGGCAAGAAATTGAGCGATTTCGAACTGCCTGATTGCGATGATCTTAAACACGTTTCCGTCAAGGAATCGGTGCTGCCGTTCTCGCGGTTTTCCGGTGTTGATATCATCCTTGGCCCGGAAATGAAATCAACCGGCGAGGTCATGGGCATCGGCCCCACGTTCGGCATTGCCTTTGCCAAATCCCAAGTGGCGGCCAACCAGCCGCTTCCCAAAAAGGGGACGGTCTTTGTGAGCGTCAATGATTCCGACAAACGCAACGTTGCTTTTATTGCCAAGAAGTTAGGGGATATGGGCTTTAAAGTGATCGCCACCAAAGGCACGGCCAAAGTGCTTCGTTCCAGCGGGGTTGCGGTCTCGATTGTGGATAAGCTCCTCGAGGGTGAAAACAATGTATTGACATTGATTGAGAAAAGTGAGATAAATTTAATTATCAACACTCCTTCGGGACAGAAGAGTCAGTCAGACATGAGAGCGATCCGGGCAGCCGCCATTTTACACAGTGTTCCGTGCATCACGACCATCCAGGGGGCGTGGGCCGCTGTTAACGGGATCGAAGCAAGCATCAAAGAAGAATTCACGGTCGAGTCGTTACAAAATATTTATCAAGCCAATAAACAAAAGGATCTGCCAGAAGAGGTAAGAGGTAAGAGGTAGAGAGGCAAGCATACCTCTTATCACTTACCTCTTACCTCTTAAAAGATTTTTAATTATGTGCGGCATCGTCGGGGTTTCCAATCATCCGCAAGCGTCCAAGATGGCCTTTTTAGGGCTCTATGCCCTGCAGCATCGCGGAGAAGAAGCTGCCGGTATTGCAAGCTACGACGGCAAAGATATCCATATCGTCAAAGAACCAGGCCTAGCCGTTGACAATTTTGATGAATCCACGATGAGTCGTCTTCAAGGCCATGTCGCCATCGCACACACACGGTATTCCACGACGGGTTCAAGCAACAGCAAAAATATCCAGCCATTCTTAGTTACTCACCGCAAAAAACCGCTCGCCGTTGCCCACAACGGAAATCTGACCAATACCGAAGAACTGTACGACCGCCTGGAAGCGGAAGGGTCCATTTTTCAGACAACCATGGACTCCGAGGTCATCGTGCATCTTTTGGCAAAGACCGCCAACGGAGATTTTAAGGATTGGTTCGTGCGCGTCCTCTCGCAGTTAAGGGGCGCGTTCTCATTGGTATTTCTCGTCGAAGATGTGATCGTCGGCGCCCGCGATCCGCAGGGTTTTCGTCCGTTGGTTTTGGGTAAATTAGGGGATGGGTACATTTTAGCGTCGGAGACCTGCGCGCTGGATCTGACCAAAGCCGAGTTCATCCGTGAGATCGAGCCCGGCGAGGTTGTTATCATCCGCGGCAATAAAATTGAATCGACGTTCTTACCCGGCATCGAGAAGCAAAAATCCGCGCATTGTGTTTTTGAGAATATTTATTTCGCCCGTCCCGACAGCCATATTTTTAATGACAACGTGTATCAGGTGAGAAAACGTTTAGGTGCGCAGCTTGCCAAGGAACACCCGTCCAAGGCCGATTTTGTTATGGCCATTCCGGATTCCGGCAACTACGCCGCGTTAGGTTATGCCGAGGAAATAAAGATCCCGTATGAGATCGCGATGATCCGTAACCATTACATCGGCCGCACATTCATTCAGCCGTCGCAATTTTTGAGGGATTTTCGTGTGCGCGTGAAACTTAACCCCATCCGCGATGTGCTTAAGGGCAAGCGCGTGATCGTCGTTGAGGATTCGATCGTGCGTGGTACGACTTCCCGCAGCCGTATTGAAGAGATCCGCAAAGCGGGCGCTAAAGAGATCCATATGCGCATCAGCTGCCCGCCGATCAAGCACCCGTGCTTTTACGGGATCGATTTTCCGAGCACCAAGGAACTGATCGCGCATAATAAAACGATCAAGGAAGTTGCCGATTTCATTCAGGTGGACACGCTGGCGTATTTGAGCCTGGAAGGGATGCTTTCCGTCATGAAAGCAGAGGGATTTTGTACGGCATGTTTTTCCGGTAAATATCCGGTCGAGATCCCGAGAACGCAAAGCAAATATCTTTTGGAAACGAGCCATCAGTCGCATGGGACGTAATTAAAGAGGTAAAGAGGTAAGAGGTAAGAGGTAAGAGGTAAGAAAAAAGACAAATACGAAATATAGTCATAAACTTTTTCTTAAAGTTATCCTTTTTATTTTTTACCTCTTATCACTTACCTCTTACCTCTTTAAATTGAAGTGGAGTCTGCTAAAACGATGAGTAAGTTTATCTTTGTTACCGGCGGCGTTGTATCGAGCTTGGGCAAGGGGATCGCTTCCGCTTCCATCGGAAAGCTCCTCGAGGCGCGCGGGCTCAAGACGACCATCATCAAATGCGACCCGTATTTGAATGTGGACCCCGGCACGATGAATCCTTACCAGCACGGCGAGGTGTACGTCACCGAGGACGGCGCCGAGACGGACCTGGACCTTGGCCACTATGAGCGTTTCACCAACGCGCACGTTACCAGGGACAGTAACGTGACTGCGGGCAAGGTTTATTATTCGGTCATCACCAAAGAGCGCCGCGGCGATTATTTAGGCAAGACCGTCCAGATCATTCCGCACATTACCGACGAGATCAAAGAGCGCATCCGCAAGGCCGCCAAGGCCGATGATGTGGATGTGGCCATTGTCGAGATCGGCGGCACCGTCGGAGATATTGAAAGTTTGCCGTTCCTGGAAGCGATCCGCCAGTTGCGCTGGGAATTGGGCGAAGGTTACGCCATCAATATTCATGTGACGCTTTTACCTTACATTAAATCTGCCGGGGAATTAAAGACCAAGCCAACCCAGCACAGCGTCGGGCGTCTGCGCGAGATCGGCATTATTCCCAACATTTTATTGTGCCGCACCGAGAAGACCATTAATAAGGAACAGAAGGAAAAGATCGCGCTGTTCTGCAACGTGGATGCGGATTCTGTCGTGGAAGCGGCCGACGTCAAACATATTTATGAAGTTCCCGGCGCGCTGAAAAAAGAAGGTTTGGACGATCTCATTTTGCGCAAGCTCAATATCAAACTTCCGGACCGCGGCCTTAAGACATGGAATGAGTTTGTGGTGGAACGCCTCAAGAATCCCAAACACGAAGTAAAGATCGCTGTCGTCGGGAAATACATTGCGCTGCAGGACGCGTACAAATCCATTTATGAAGCCCTGGTCCACGGCGGGATCGCCAATAACGCGCGGGTGATCATTCAGAAGATCGATTCCGAAAATCTGGAAAAGGGAAAGATCGAACAGCATTTAAAAGGGATCCAGGGCATCCTGATTCCCGGCGGTTTCGGCTCGCGCGGCATTGAAGGAAAGATCCGCGCTGTCAAATACGCCCGCGAGAACAAGATTCCGTTCTTCGGAATCTGTTTGGGGATGCAGGTTGCGACCATCGAATTTGCCCGCAGTGTTTGCGGTATGAAGGATGCTAACTCGACGGAGTTTGACAAAGATACCAAGTATCCGGTCATAAGCCTTCTTGAGGAACAGAAGAACGTCAAGAAAATGGGCGCGACCATGCGTTTAGGATCATTTACGTGCGCTCTGGAGAAACATACGAAAAGCGCCGACCTTTATAAACAGGCCAAGGTTTCCGAACGCCACCGCCACCGTTATGAATTTAACAATGAATATAAGAAAACAATGGAAGACAAGGGCTTGATTTTTGCCGGCGTCAACCGCGAGCGGGATCTGGTCGAGATCATCGAGCTCAAGGACCACCCGTGGTTTGTGGGTTGTCAGTTTCATCCGGAGTTTAAGTCCAAACCGGATGCAGCCCATCCGCTGTTTAGAGGATTTATAGCTGCGACCCTAAAATAGCTCTCTCGAATGGCACGGGTTGCGACGAATGACACGAATGTTGACGAATCCCACGGATAAAACTCCTTGTAATTTTGTTCGATTTTTATTATTATCTTTGTTTTTTCCTAAAGAATACGCATCATTCGTGGCATCCGTTAGGCATTTTTGGTTATATCCGTGTTATTCGTCAAGTATTTTTTGGTTAGATTCGTGTCATCATTTTCAAGCGCGGGTGGCGGAATTGGTAGACGCGCACGTTTGAGGGGCGTGTGGGGTAACCCGTGAGAGTTCAATTCTCTCCCCGCGCACTTTTTTTCGAAGGACGTACGACGATGGACGAGGGACGTAAAAATCGTCGTCTTACGTCTCACGTCTTTCGTCCCTCGTTAAAAAACCTATGACCAAACCCATCGAGATCAGCGCCAGCATCCTGTGCGCGGACTTTTCCAAATTAGCCCAGGAAGTTAAACGCGGCGAAGAAGCCGGCGTTGACCGTTTTCATATCGACGTCATGGACGGCCACTTTGTTCCCAACATCACGATCGGGCCGGTCATCGTGAGCGCTATTCGCCCGCACACCAAGCTTCCTTTGGAAGCGCATCTGATGATCGAGCGCCCGTGGGATTATTTGGACGCGTTTATCGACGCTGGCGCGGACATCGTTCAAATTCAGGCGGAATGCTACGGCGAGCGCCGCGCGGCCTGCCGTGAATACGGGCAATACCCCAAAGAGGTCGACGCCGTCGACGCTGCCCGCTTACGAAAAGACCTTTTAAAGATCAAAGGCCGCGGTAAAAAAGCGTTCGTTGTTCTTAACCCGGGAACGCCGTTATGTATCGACGGTGTTTTGGATGTCCTCGACGGTGTCCTTATCATGTCGGTCAACCCCGGCTTTGCCAAACAGAAATTTATTTCCTCAGTCCTTCCCAAGATCCAGGAGCTTAGCCAAAAGTTCAAAGGCGATATCGCCGTCGATGGCGGTGTTAACGCCGAAACCGCGCCCGATGCGGTCAAGGCCGGCGCCCACGTTCTTATTACCGCCAGTTATTTTTACGGCGCTGCCAATCCCAAACAAGCGGTCCAAAGCCTTAAAGCGTTAGGCGGTTAGCAGCGTCATTGCGGGGAGCCTGCAGGCGACGAAGCAATCGCATCCGCCAAGATTTGGGATTGCTTCGGCCTGAGGGCCTCGCAATGACGAGTTATTCCAAAAATACATTTTAGTCTCAAAAATTAATATGTTATATTTATAGTATCCGAATGAAATTTGGTCGAGCCAGAGACTTATACCTATGATCGATCTCAAGAATCCCCGACAGAAAGCCCAAGCGGCGCTGGAGTACATGCTCCTGTTGACCGTCGTTGCGGTCGTTGTTTTTATTGCCCTTAGACCATCAGGAACCAGCCCATCTGTTTTAAACCGCGCCCAGGAAGCTTCCGAAGGATATTACAATGCGGTGACAGAGGTTATCATGGGGAAAAATCCCCAGCCTATTAACGGGGGTTGGTGTAGAGCTAAACCAAACGGTGAGTGCGAATGCGCGTGCCCGGCGCCGGCGTTTGGAGGAGCGTATTGTGTCAGCGGCGGGGGCTGCACAGCTGCCGCCGTCACTGGACCTAGAGGCTTTTGTGGAGACCAGTTTTGCGATGGCACGACAGAAACCGGACAGGCCGGGAATCCGGGAGGGAAAATCACCTGTTGGGAAGATTGCGCGTATGTGCCGGATTGTACTCAATGTGGAAACCCAAGTCAAGCGGGAGGGTGCGGAGCAAAGAACTGCTTACCTAAAACTTCAACAACTGAAGTTCCAGGATCGCTCGATTGCGGTCCAACGCAAGTCTGTATGATTGACTCCTGCCCACCGGCTTGTGAGGGACTGGGATATATTCCACCTGCATGTATTACCCCGCTTCCCCCTACGACATGCGGCACTGCCGTTCCGCCCACAGGGCCTTGCACTATTAATGGAACGTGTGACACAGGAGAAAATGTCGCGAACTGTCCTGGAGACTGCAAATGCGGCAACGGACCTCCTCCGGATCCTGGGGAAGAATGCGATGACGGCAATAATGTTAATGGGGACGGTTGTTCAGCAGATTGCAAGAATCAAATAATACTCCCTGCTGAATGTATAGGGTGCTTGGGACAGGACTGGGATACGCCGTGCCCAGCTACAGATTGTCCCGGCTGTACAACACAGTGTGTTATGGTTAAAGACTCAATTTGTCCTAAAAATTGTCCGAACAAATACATGTGTGCCCCTGACCCTAGCTTGCCGCCTGACTCGCCTGAAACAGCCTGCGGAGCGATTGCCCCACCTTCGCCGGCAACCTGTTCCATTGGTCCGGTGCCTGCTAATAACGGATGTTCAGTAGATGCGACGACGACTGGTACAGTTGGTCCGCCTCCTACGACTTCAACATTTAATTGTACAGGGACGAATTGTTCAGGGACAGTGAGCGCGACCTGCATTGCCTCCGGATGGGAGGTAACAAGCGGATCATCATGTACGTTCACGCCGCCCGTCTGTACCTGTGATAGCAGGAGTGGATGGTCTAATGATACTACCGTATTTGGAGCATGCGGCGGCCCATGTGGCAGTGGCGGGCTTGTGTGTAATTCGTACCAACAATGTACTCTTTTTGCTTGCAGTCCCCAAGGTTGTTCAGCTCCCAAACCCGACTGTTGGCCAAGGCCTGCTTGCGGTTGTGGGGATGGTACATGCCAAGACCCAGTAAACGAACCACAACTCTGCTGGATGGGTGACAACGATTGTTGTGGGGATGGAATATGTGGTTCAGGGGAATCGTCCATTTGTTCCTTGGATTGTTGTAGTTCTAGTACAGCTTGTGATTTTCAACATCCCAAGACCGGTAATTATTGCTTCGATGTTAACGGGAGTTACCAATGGATGAGCTTGTCACGACGCGATTCTTACTGCAAAGGGCCATCAGATTGCAGTAACACGTACTATTGGTGTGCAGCCGGAGAAACAATGTATTGCAGACGGTTAGAATTTGGAATTTACGGTTGGACTGAGGACAAAATATTACCTTGTCCGTAAATCATTGCTGTCCAAATTAAATCCGGTCATTCCCGCGCAAGCGGGAATCCACGACGAGAAGAGCCAGTGGATACCCGCTTTTGCGGGTATGACAAAACTCATGTCTCTAACCAACCATTCCGTCGGATAAACGCTCGTTAATTTAGACATGCGTGTCCGTAAATGATGGTTCAACAGCTTGACGGATGTGATACTACAAGACAGGATACTGCGGATTTGCGAAGTGTCACGATGTGTGTAATCATCGTAAAGAGTAAAGCCTAATTTCTGATGTTAACATTTCCTCTGATCCCTCACAAAATTACTTTTCTCGACACTCTTGGCGAATTTTAATTCTGCGCTGATTTCGTCCGGCAAAATATTAGAAACATATAAAGATGTAAAAAGATATAAAAAGTTATATATTACTTGATAAAGTAGCATTTATAGAATATACTTTTAATGGAGGTGAGCGAGTATGGTCAAAGCTATGATGGCTATTAAGCTGGATAAAGAAATTGCCAGGAAATTCAAGGCGTTTTGCAAAGACAGAGGGATCAAGTATGGTTTCTTTGTGGAGGAAGCGATTAAGCAGAAGATAGAAACGGAAGAGTTAAAAGAAGACCTGATGGATTTAAAAACTTTACAGCATCAGGAAAAATCCGGTATTTCGTTTGAGGAATATCTGAGGAACCGTGGTGCATAAAATTGTTATTATCCCGGCGGCCCAGAAAGATTTGGATCAATTAGAAAAACAGTTTTTAAAACAAGTGACAGATAAAATTTGGGCGCTGGCCTCAGAGCCGCGCCCTGCCGGATGCCTGAAATTAACCAATCAAGATGGATGTCGTTTACGAAGCGGTGATTACAGAATTTTATATCGGATTGATGATTCCAATAAAGCGGTTTATATTTATCGAATCAAGCATCGCAAGGATGTTTATAAGAAGCACTGATTTTAAATAACGTTAGCCCTTCCTCTGATCCCTTACAAAATTACTTCTTTCAACACTCTTGGCGAATTTTTTAAGTTCAGCGCCGATCTCGCCGACCTGGGCGACGTGGGTTATTTTTTGCTTGACGCTGCTGACAATGCCAATGGACATGGACACAAGCCCGGCTTTTGTTTCATTACCCTGGCGGTCTTTGCCGACGATGTAGCTGGCGGCCCGGTCTGTTTCGCTGTAAAATGAGGGAGCTAGTTTGTCGAACTCGTCGATGATCCTTTGGCTGATGGCATCGGCCTGAATATCGTCGCAGACAAAAACAAAATCATCGCCGCCGATGTGCCCAACAAACGCATTTTTTCCGCCGATGGCGTTGGCTGCTTCCACAATGATCCGCGCGGCGGCCCGGATCACCTCATCGCCCCGTTCAAAACCGTATTTATCATTGTAGATCTTGAATTTGTCCAGGTCGGCGTACCCGACGGCAAAAGGCTTGTCCAGCGTGATCCGTTGCTGCAATTCATCCATGATGGAGGTATTGCCCGGCAGGCGGCTCAGGGGATTGGCGTCAAGGCTCATGATCGTGCGCCGCAAGATCATGCGGATACGCGCTAAAAGGGTGTCGGGCTCAAACGGTTTGACCAGATAATCATCAGCGCCGGATTCAATGCCGGCGACCATGTCCTTAACTTCGCCTTTGCCGGTCAGCATAATGACGGGGATGTGCCTGAACAAAAGGTCTTTCCTTAGTTCTTTGCAAAAATCCGGGCCGTTCATGACCGGCATGTTGTAGTCGGTGATGATCAGGTCCGGATTTTTCATCCGGACTATTTCCAGTCCATCTTTTCCATTAGACGCCGAGATAACGTCGTAATGCTCAGAAAGCGTTAAAGCCAGAACGTCCAGGATGTCTGGATCGTCGTCGATGGTCAGTATTTTTTCTTTGCGCATGTATTCCTTTTTTGATTGGGTAACGGTGACGGTTACGATGCCCGTATCGTCAACGTTGACGTCAACGGCCGTTAACGTAACCGTTACCGATACGGGCTGCGTAACCTTAACCGTAAACCGTTACTTAACTTCTTTTTCCGGCACCAGATGTTTGACCTGCTCTTCGGACGTCGGCAGCGTAAAGTAAAATGTTGTCCCTTCATTAAGTTTGCTGGTGATCCATACGCGTCCGGCGTGGGCCTCGGTGATCCTTTTGACTAGCGACAGGCCAAGGCCGGTTCCTTTGACACTTTGGTTGATTACGTTATCCACCCGGTAGAATTCTTCGAATAATTTTGTCAGGTCATCTTCTTTGATGCCGATCCCGGTATCCGTGACGGAAAATACCACCATACCATTGTCGAGCTCCGGTTGAGCGGCAATGGTGATCGTCCCTTTGGCCGGAGTGAACTTGAGTGCATTTCCGACGAGATTGATGAAGATGCGTTCCACATGATTGCGGTCGATGAAGACCTCCGGCAGATCGGGAGGAAGGTCTATTTTTAAATTAAGGTCGCGGTCTCTCATCTGGGGCGTCAAAAGATCAGCAATGTTATCGACCAAAGGCTTGATGGATTGCAAAGTATATTTCATTTCAGCGCGGCCGGACTCGATGCGCGCGATATCCAAAAGGTCGTTGATCATTTTGACCAGGTTGTCCGAGTGCGTGTTGATCTTGGCCAGGCGGTCCTTGACAGCCGTCGGGACTTCGCCGATCTTTCCTGTCATCAGGATCGACGCGTATCCCTTGATGGAGGTCAGGGGTGTGCGCAGCTCGTGGGAAACCGAGGAAATAAATTCTGATTTCTGCTTGCTGATGAGTTTGACTTTCTCGAGGGCGGATTCAAGTTCTTTGGTGCGTTCTTTGACCTTGGATTCCAGCATTTGGCTGGAACGAAAGACCTGTTCAAAGAGCTGCGTGTTTTCCAATGACTGGCCGATCTGGTTGGCCAGGATGGAGATCAACTCCTCGTCGCCTTCGGTGACCGCCGGGGCATTGTAACGGTTGCCGACAAAAAGCATGCCGCTCATGTCGTTTTGCGTCGGGATAGGCGTCAGGATAAAGTGTTCTGTATTAAAGAGCTGAACGATTTTTTCCCGTGTTTGTTTCGAACAATTGATTGAGGAAAATGTATGGCCATCCTTGAGCGCATTTTTAAAATGTTCATCCTGGTCCATTTGTAACAGGATGTGATTTAACCGTTCTTCGGGGAAACCCGCGTTCACGCGCATGCGTAGTTTTTTGTGTTCATCATAGTTGGCGATGAGTGCCCGTGAAAATCCGAGCTCCAAAAGCATTTGATTGTTGAGTTTCTGGAAAATTTTCTTTTCGTCCAGCGTTTTACTAATGTCTTTGGAAAATTTTTGCAAAGTATTAAGGCCCTTGAGGCGTTTTTCCAGCTCTTCCTGGGCCTTGTTGAGTTCCAGGTCTGTTTTGACGATGAGCTTGGCTTGTTCGTCGAGGTCGTTAAAGGAACGCATGAGTTTTTCCTGCGCGGATTTCATCTGTTTGATCTCATCGAGCTTATTCATAAGAAAAAGCAGGGTCACAGTGATTGCGACAACCAGGATCAAAATAACGATGCCGAAGATGGTAGTAAAATCAAAAGTATTCATAGGTCAGCTTAATGCCACGATCACAATGCTTTCATTTTGTAAATGGGTGTTTCTTTGATTATTAGGTGTTTGAAACGGCGCGATCTCGCCGGCCGAGTACATGCCGATCATGGGCGTTGTATGGCCTAAAACGTCTTTGATGATCTGTATTTCCTGGATTGCGCTTCGGCCCAGTAATTTGTAACGCGTCATGGATTCAAAGATAAGGATGAGTTTGGCTTGACGCCCGAACAAAGCATCGCGGACTTCATGGGCGGCTTCCAGGGCGGCCTGTTTGCAGGCATCTTTGCTGCCGATCATCAGATGCACTTCAGCGCCTTGAGGGATCTCTCCCTGGCATACAATACTCCCGTCCTCGAGAATGTCAATAGCGTTTCGCAGCAAATAGTACCGTTTTTCTTCAAGATATACTCCCATGGGGTAAAGGATGGCCATTGATCCTAAATGGGTTTCCCGCAGGTTTTTGGTTTCCTCTCCGAAATAGGACTCATAAATATGGGCGGCGGGTTTGCCGTCAATGGTCTTTATGATGTGCCCTTCGACTTTATCGACGAACCGCGGTTTTCCCAATGGTTTCCAGCCGTGCTTGCTGCCGATGGCGACGTTGATCTGTCCGCCAATTAAAATTCCAACAGCGGCATTCGATAAGATCTGCTGGTCGGAATACTGGATGGTTTTTTTGAAATTAAAATCGTCGCTGCTGATGGCGCCGACGATCGGAATGCTGTTTCCCAGGACCTCTTGGGTACCGTGCACAAAGGCCGAACCGTCGGCCAGTCCGCGGTCGGCAAGGGTAAGGAATAATTGTCGGTTGGAAAGTTTGTAATCAGCCGTGAGATCACGGGCCAGCTGGAAACCCATTGTGCGCATGTCTTTGCCTTCAATGTCCGTCTCGATCACATGCCGGAAGTGAAGGTCGGTTGAATGAATGGCCAAAAGGCCGATCCCGTGAGTCAAAATCGTGTCTGACAAGATGACCCCAGCCGTGGAGCAGCCGACGATCCTTTGGGGCTGGAGGATCTTGGTGATGGTTGTCAAAACCTCCGGAACAGCATAATGGATGCTTGTAAATAAAAGGACAAAGTGAGCCGATGTGATGTTCAGTTGATTTTTGGCTTGGGCTGCCGCCTCTTTGGCGGCCTGAACAGGGTCGGGAAGTGCGCTAAAACCAATACCGATGTGCGTGGCCACGGGAATTAAGGATCTTTCTATTCTGCTTCGCTCTAGCAATGGATCGATGCTTGAGCTTCGCAGCAATTATTCCTCGCGAAGCAGAATATTGCTTCCCTGGCCCGTCTTTCAGACGGCCCAAGACGGGCGAAGCGCATCGCGATCCATTGCTAATGCGAAGAAGAATAAATATAAATATTAAAGTCTAAAAATATCTAATGCCATTCTATTAGCGGTACTATGGAGTGTCAATAGGCGTCGAATAATATTTATTGACGGTGTTTACGATTATGCTATATTTAAGACCAAATTTTCGAGAGGTAAGAGGTAGGAGGTAAGAGGTAAGAAAAATTTATCACCGATCTTACCACTTACCTCCAATACGCAATTAATCTGCTATACCTCTTACCACTGTTTTTCCGGCCCCATCGTCTAGCCTGGTCAGGACGTCTGCTTCTCAGGCAGAAAACACCGGTTCAAATCCGGTTGGGGCTATTCTGCTTCGCAGGAACAAGTTCGGATGCGAAGAAGAATAGTTAAATATCCAGAATCTCATCACCGGAGCATACCTTTGCCATTATTAATCTACGCCTTAGTCATAGCGCTCACTGTCATACCCGCGAAAGCGGGCATCCAGGCGGGATTACGGTGGATTCCTGCTTTCCCTGGCCCGTCTTCCAGACGGGCCAAGACGGGCGCAGGAATGACATTCCTTTTGTGTAGCTCATTAGCAATTTTTTTAATATCGCTTTTATTAAATGGTTCCTTGAGTACTTTAGCTTTGGCCTCCGCAAAAGATAAAGCCCAGATCCACGGGGTTTTTGTTGGTATGGGGGAAAGCGAGTTTTCAAAATTTTATCCCAGAGAAAAGTTGCGTACTTATCGACGAGACGGTCCGGATGAATGGAGTACATTTAATGAACCGCTCCAGGGGCCTTCCAATGGCGTGGTTACTTTTTATTTTCAAAATGGAAAGGTCAAACAGTGGAAGTTCAATGATCGCCCGGAGGTCATTGAAGAATATTTAGGAGAATTTTGTTCACTCCAAGGTTTCCCGACGATTTTTACAGCCATTAAAAATGTATTGCAAGGAATGCCTTATCAAGATTTCCTTAATGCCACCAACCGTCAACGGCCAGTCATTTTTACGGAATTTTACGATTCCGGAACAGCCCGGTTTGCCAGTTCTCAAGAATTTTTTATTTCGGAAGATGATCCTCCTTGTTGTCAGAAGGGTTTTACCATCATAAAGCTGGGGCTTGGTTTGGGCCTGGCCCAAACTCCGGAGCCCATTGAAGGATTGATTGCGCATGAATTGGCCCATCGTGTTTTAGATCATATCAGAAAAGAGCATATGAATTGTGACGCTGAACGGGAAGCCAATGCGTTAATCAAGAAATGGGGATTTAAGAAAGAATTTCAAGAGGCCAGTAAACTATTTGGTCAAAGGAAAGGGGATCCCGCTGCTTGTCAAGAAACGCCTCACAAAGAACGCTGAGCCGTTAGATTTTTTAAAGTGAGAATAATCAGAAAAGGAACCTTATGAATAAGATCCAAATAGCATTGTTTCTCTTGTATGTTTTATCGATGTGGGTTGCGGGATCGACGTTATGGCAACTGATCAGGCCGGAACACAAAGCATTAAACCGTGCCTGGTACTTAGGGGAAGGTTTGTTGTTGGGCGGGATTGTTATTGTCACAGAAATGCTTTTATTGTCGCTGGCAGGGTTATATAAAGCGCCTTTTTTGTGGGGGATCGTAATATGTAATTTCGGATGTCTTTTTTTGCCTCAAGGCCGCAAGAGTTGGGCGCAATTGAAGAAACCGTTGCCGCTTAATCCGGCGGCCATTATTTTTTTGATTTTGGTCGCGATCTTTATGTTCCGTAATTGTTATTTTCTCGTTGATGTTGATTCGCATTCAACCTATTTGTATGCGCAAAAACTTTGGCTGGAACACGGCAGCAGTATTTTTGCCAGCCCGGCCATGGACATGAAGGTGTTTGTGCCGCAGTTCAATGCCGTGCCCTATGCCTTGGGCTTAAGTATTTTTCCAGCCGAAACATTGTTTCCGCAGTTGGTTGTCGCTTTCTGGACGGTTATATTGTTATTGTTAGTGTATGGCTATGTTTCTTTCCGCCTAAGCCCGGTGTACGGCCTTGCGGCCGCTATGCTGACGCTTTTTAATGATCACATGTATTTTTCCGGCGCAAATTCATGCTGCATCATTAACAGCGCTTTGATCGCTGTTTTGTTTGCCTCGGCCGTTAATTTCTGGGAAGCCGGGCGGACCCAAGACGGATCGCGCATTGTTCTTGCCTTAATTTTTTGGGCGCAGATCATGGCGAACAAATACCAGCTTTTTTATGTCTTTGTGTTTCTGGGTGTTTTCGGGTTTTTGATTCAACCTCGTCCATGGAAAACCATCAAAGAAGTTATTGGGAAGCCCTATTTTATATTAGCCGTTCTTTTTTCGGTGGGATCATTAGGGTTGTGGTTTATTAAAAATTGGTTGGCAACGGGGGCCGCGACATTTCCTGTTTTTGCCGGAGAATTAGGCGCATTACGCTGGACCAAAGAGATGGCTCATGTTTTTAATCAACATCTTGTCGGGCCGTTACCATTTTCTTTGGTTATAAAATATTTTAGTTATATGTTTTTTTGGCCGGGAGTGAACGCGGCCAAGGTTTTGATCGGCCTTATCATTTTCTTCCCGCTGATCGTTTTTGGCGCGGTGCATCGCAAACAATACGATCGGGAAATTTTTCAGGAGATGTCTTACTGGTTAACGCTGTCGGTTGTTGTTATGATCGCTATTCCTTTGGTGAATTTTGTTGATCCTAGAAATTATCGTTATGGCATTGCCCTGATAGCCGTGGCTGTCGTTATTGGGTTGCATTTTTTATTGCGGTATGTGTTTAAAGCTCCCCGGTTTCTTGAGATAACAATTATTTTATTAATTGCCGTTCAAGGTTGGGGGATCATGCTGCATCAGGGAGGAGATTTTAAGCGGCCGTTTATTCATGATAATTGGCTGGTCTTGACCGATCATCTGCACATGAAAGAAATGATGTATTATTACTATCCTGCTAATGCCGTTGTAGAGCAGGAATTGCCGGCTTACAAAGAGCTCTTTGCATCTGGCGCATGGGATATTGGTGTCGCGGGCGTTACCCCGTTGTCAGCTTTTTTATTGCCTACCCGGCCTCAGGTGGGGTTATGGTATACCACGGCGGTTCGCTGGGATTCCTATAGCAGCCCAATGCTTGTTGCCATGGATTTATCAGAATCCGGTATTAATTGGGTGATGGGCGTGCGTAACGGCCATATGTATTTTGAGAACCCTTTGCAATATGGCCAAAGGGCAGCGGCTTTTGACCGTCACCCGTCACATTTATTCTATAATTATAATTTTCCTGAAGAGTTGTCCGTTGTTCGATATTAATTCCGTTTGGGGCTGTATTTATACCGGAAAAGTTTTTACTTTCCGTAAAATGGTATTCTAAGAACACTTTTGGAAAATTGGGGAGAATGTCATGCCACAATTGATTAGCCACCCCACGTTGATCAAAGCCGCCGGCAACAAACCTAAAATTATTAAGGAGTTCATAGGCCGTGTCAATTCCAAGACATCAACTGTGAGCATCGCTAAAATGGAAAGCCCGTCGGGATGGGTTGAGCCTGGGCAGACCCCGGAGTTCGATGAATACACGGTTGTCTTAAAAGGTGTATTGCGGGTAGAATCCAAGTTGGGAACGTTGGACGTTAAGGCGGGCCAGGCTGTGATCACGCCGGCCGGAGAATGGGTGCGGTATAGTTCTCCGGGCAAAGAAGGTGCCGAATACATCGCGGTTTGTTTGCCGGCATTTTCGCCTGACAGTGTCCATCGTGACAACGTTTAATTGATTCTTAACATAGGAGAACGTCATGCGCTATTTATTTCTTATTTTATGCTTCCTTTTCGTTTCAGTGCCAGCCCATGCAAAACTTTATAAACAAACAGTAGAGTATAGACAAGAAGATGCGATCCTTGAAGGGTATTTAGTCCAAGACCAGAAATATTTATTGATGAAAACAAAAGTTCCGGGAATTATTCTCGTTCATGATTGGATGGGCTTGGGAGATTATGCCAAACAACGCGCAGATATGTTAGCTCAGATGGGTTACATTGTTTTTGCGGTCGATATTTATGGAAAAGATGTGCGTCCCAAAAATCAGGAAGAGGCGGCTAAACAAGCGGGGATTTATAAAGGAGATCGTCAACTTATGCGCGCCAGGGCCCAGGCAGGTTTGGATTTTTTGAAAAATTATGGGCCTGTAGACTCCCAACGCATCGCCGCGATCGGTTATTGTTTTGGTGGCACTACTGTTTTGGAAATGGCGCGTGCTGGGATGCCGCTTGCCGGTGTCATCAGTTTTCATGGCGGGCTTGCAACACCCATGCCCGCAGAAAAAGGCGACGTTAAGCCCAAGGTCCTTGTTTTGCACGGTGCGGATGACCCCTTTGTTCCGCCGGCAGAGGTCGCGGATTTTCAAAAAGAGATGAATTCCGCTGGCGCCGATTGGCAGATGGTGTATTATAGCGGGGCGGTGCACAGCTTTACGCGCAAGGACGCCGGCGACAACAATGCCAAGGGTGCCGCCTACAACGCACGCGCGGATAAGCGTTCGTGGGGCGCTATGAAAATATTTCTAGATGAGCTATTTAAGAAATAGTAATGAAAAATTTAACGAATGGCACGAATTGTAACGGATTACACGGATAATAAAAGAAGGTAACTACAAATTTTAATTCGGTGATCCCTACTATTAATTTAAGCGGGAATTCCCCACCTGTGAAGGCGGGGATGAGAGCAAATCCAGAGACGCAGTCGCTGGACAAGCAAAGCTTGAAATTATAGGGTCAATCAAGTCCCCTGGCTGTAAAGCCAGGGATATCTAGTATTTTTTTTCAATCCGTGTCATCCGTATCGCTATAAGTTTTAATGCGTGTCATTCGAGTTTAGAGGTGTTATGGATCTGTTTCATGCGTTGATTTTAGGCGTAGTCGAGGGTATCACGGAATTCCTGCCCGTTTCTTCGACGGGGCATTTGATCCTGGCTTCCAAGCTGTTAGGGATGGCGCAGACGGATTTTTTAAAGACCTTTGACATCGTCATTCAATTGGGCGCTATTCTTTCGGTGGTCGTTTTGTATTGGCGTTCGCTTTTGGTCGACCTTGAGGTCATCAAGCGTGTCGCTGCCGCATTTATTCCGACGGCGGTTGTGGGGCTTATTTTATATAAATTCATAAAAGGATTTCTTTTAGGGAACGCGTCCGTCGTGCTCTGGGGCCTTTTGTTGGGCGGGATATTTTTGATCGTTTTCGAGCTGATCCATAAGCAGAAATCGGATGCCATTGATGATATTAAAAATATTTCTTTGGTTCAGGCGGCCTGGATAGGATTGTTTCAGTCCCTGGCCGTCATCCCCGGCGTATCGCGCTCGGCAGCGACGATCATCGGCGGGCTTTGTCTGGGGGTCAGCCGCAAGGCCATCGTTGAATTCTCTTTTCTTTTGGCGGTCCCTACGATGGCGGCGGCAACGGGCCTGGACCTTGTCAAAAGCGCCCACGATTTTTCCATGGACCAGTTCTCTTTTTTGGCGGTTGGATTTCTGGCGGCGTTTTCCGTCGGCATTATGAGCATCCGGTTCCTGTTGTATTTTATCAAGAACAACAATTTTATTCCGTTCGGGATCTACCGGATCTTGATCGCCTTGTTTTTGTTCAGGTTTTTATAAAACATCCTTAGTTATCCGTTTAAAAGATTTAATAAAGGAGAATTCGTTATGAGAAATCCGATCCCGGTTATATTTGTATTTTTTGTGCTGGTCGTTCTTTTGAATTCCGGATGCGGCCTGCGCAGCATTGAGGACGGCCAGGCGGGGGTCAAGGCTGATTTTGGAAAAATACAGGACCAACCGCTATCGACCGGCTGGCATTTTTATTTCCCTGTTTTTAGCTGGATCGAAGTTTGGGATGTTAAAACGCAGGAACTCAAGGAAACCGCCAACGTTCCTTCCTCGGAAGGGCTTATCTCGACCTTGGATGTTTCCGTGCTTTATAATGTCCCTAAGGAAAATGTCGTTGATGTCAGAAAGACCATCGGCATTAATTATGTGCAAAAGATCGTCGAGCCGTATATCCGCGAGGCCATCCGCAATATCGCCAGCGGATATGAGGTCAAAGCGCTCTTTCAAGACCAGGGCCGCAAAGAGATCGCCCAGAAAATGCTGGAGTTCTTGCAAAAAAAGCTTGAGCCGCGGGGCATTAAAGTGCATGACGTGCTCTTAAGGGACGTGCAGTTGCCGAGACCCTTTGCCGAAAGTATCCAGGTTAAATTAAGGACCGAGCAGGAAGCTTTGCAGAAAGAGTTTGAACTGCAGAAGGCCACCAAGGACGCCGAGATCGAAGTGGCCCGCGCCCGGGGCGTGGCCCAAAGCAACACGATCATTTCCGGCAGTCTCGACGCCAATTATCTTTGGTATTTATGGATCAAAGGCCTTCAAGCGGGAAGTATGCAGGTGATCTATGTCCCGACGGAAGGCAACATTCCGATCATGGAAGCCAATCGGTTCAAAGCCCAGGAGAAGTAATTGGTCCCAAGGAGGAATGCCGTGGATAAAATTTTAATGGTGGTTTTATCGTTTTTAATTTCGGGATGCGCGGTGGTGACCGTGAAGCCTTCCCAGACTACGGCGGTGAATGCCAACACCATTGAGCACACGTTCCCATCTGTGGGATCGATCCACAAGCTCATGCCCGGCGTTTCGCGCGAAGAGGCTTTGGCGCTCATTGGGCGGACGTTGACGACGGGTTATGAACTCAAAGAAAACTCTGTCAGCGAATATCAGCCTGTGACGATGAACAATCCTTACCGCAGCCAGAAAATCACCAGAGGGAAGGATGTTTACGAGATCGATTATTATTTGACGCACATCCGCAAGCCCGATGGTGCCATTTCCGACGACGAATTGACGCCTTTGGCGTTTGAGGATAATAAGCTCATTGGCAAGGGGTGGGAGTTTTTTAATTCGCGTATCAAACGATAAGAAAGGGTTTAGGGTGTAGGGTTTAGGGGTTAGAGAAAATTCAGGCATTTTGATCGATAAACCTAAACCCTATCCCCTCAACCCTATACCCTTTTTATGAAATCCCCCCGCTACAGTTCACTTAAACCCTTTGTCAATCATTTCGCGTTATCGCGGCCCGTTGATTGGGGTGCCATCTTCCGTCGGGAAACGCCGTTAGAAGTTGAGATCGGTTTCGGCACTGGCGAATATTTGACGCGCATGGCCGCTGAACGTCCCGGGCATAATTTTATTGGCATTGAGGAGAACGTCGAACGCATTTATAAAACACTTAAGAAAATCGAGTGCGCGAAGCTTGAGAACGTGCGCCTGCTTCATGTGGACGCGCGGCTAGTGTTAGAACGATTTTTTCCGTCCAGATCGATCACACGCGTTCATTGCCTGTTCCCATGCCCGTGGCCCAAGAAAAATCAAGTCAAGCATCGTTTATTTTCTAAAAATTTTTTAAAACTTTTGAATAACCGCCTTGGTGCCGGCGGTCAAATTGACCTTGTGACCGACCACGGTCTGTATGCCGAATGGGCCCAGGGCCAGACGGACCGGACGGGCTTTAAGGTGGAGTGCCAAGAGATAGCGGCCCGGTTCGACACGAAGTTCGAGCGTAAATGGCGCGAGGCCGGCCAGAAAAAATTTCATGCGTTAACGTTGATAAAGGCGCGGCACATTTCTCGACCGGCCCTCAAGGAGATTGATTTGAAGGTTTATTTTTTCGACCATTTTGATCCCACTGGTTTTCGTTTTGAAGACCAAAAAGGCGACCCATCCGTTATTTTCAAGGAATTTATTTTTGACGAACAACGCGCTCAGGGGATGATCCATCTTCTGGTTGCGGAAGATTATTTACAGCAGCACGTGTGGGTCAAGATTTTAAAAACCGCGCACAAAGGCTGGTGCCTTGCCGTCGCCGACGGATCGCTGGTCATCCCAACGGCCGGAGTTGCCAAGGCCATGGAGGCGCTGTATCAATGCGCTAGACAATAAATGTCAAGTATCAATACATCATGCACTTTGCGTCATTGCGCCTGCCCCGGCTCCGCCAGGTGGCAGGCCGGGGAACCCCGCCTCAGCGGGGTGAAGCAATCCCAAAGCATTGCGATTGCTTCGTCGCCCTTCGGGCTCCTCGCAATGATGCTCATTCTTATTCTTGTTTTACCTTCTCCAGCCCACGCCGCCAAGAAAAAATCCCGCGGGTTTTATGTCACGGCCAGAAGCGCTGTTCTTTATAATGGCACTAACGGCAAAAAGATTTTTTCGAAAAATTCTGACAAGCGCATACTGCCGGCTTCCACGACCAAAGTCATGACTGCGCTTTTGGTCCTGGAAAAATTATCTTTGGATGATACGGTAACCGTCAGTGAACGGGCAACCTATGTGCAACCGTCGCGCCTGAACCTTCGGCCCGGCGAGAAATATAAAGTGAGGGACCTTTTATACGGGCTTCTTTTGAATTCCGCCAATGATGCCAGTGTTGTTTTGGCCGAGGCGGTCGCGGGCAGCGAGTGGAAATTCGCCCAAATGATGAATGAGCGTGCCCGAAAGCTTGGCGCGCGCAACACCCGGTTTACCAACTCCAACGGGTTGCCGTCCAAGAGCGCCCAATATTCAAGCGCGTATGACATGTCCCTGATGCTTTTTACCGCCCTTAAACATGATTTTTTTCGTCAGGCGATCACGCTTAGATATAAGACCATTTATTCCGTGGATGGACGGCAGATCAATTTAAAGTCGCACAACAAAATACTTTTTAAGGGTTGGAAAAAGGAGGTTTACGGCAAAACTGGTTATACCCGTGCAGCCAAGTCGTGTTTTGTTGGGTACACGCAGCGCGGCAAGGATACACTGATCATCGCTGTTTTCGGATGCACCAAACGCTGGGAGGACATTCAGCGGGTTATTGAACGCTATGGCGGGGTGGATCTTTAAGGGAACTCGCCATTCTCTCAGATCTCGCTGTCATCAGAAAGGTTTGAGATGAAAGCGGCACATCATGAACCGCCAGAAAATCTTTGCTTCCCGGTAGATTTTCTTGTAAGATTAAATGCATATTTTATTCTTCTTCGCATTAGCAATGGATCACGATGTGCTTCGAAGCTCAAGTATCAATCCGCTGCTAGAGCGAAGCAGAATAGCTTCTATCATTCAATAAAAGGAGAAACCGTATGAACAGATTGCTTGGGATTTTTTTAGCTGTTTTAGTAGGCATTGCCGCCGGGATTTGTTTTTTATTAAGCATTATGAATGTCGTGCAGCAAAGCATGTTGCCCTTGGGCAAGGAACTTCAAACCATTAACGCCAGTATGCGCGAGATTAAAGAACAGTTATCCGGCGGTGGGAACAATCAGGTATTAGAACGGCTCACCATGATCGAGAAGCGCTTGAGCTCGATGGAAAACAGCGCCAAAGCCGTTGCGCAACCGCCCGCGCCTCAGATGCCGCCGCCAGAGGATTTCAACAAGGTTTATAATATTGATATTTCTAAATTGCACATACGCGGCAAAAAGGACGCGCCAGTGACCATCGTCGAGTTTACTGATTTTCAGTGCCCGTTTTGCGCGCGTTTCCACGGCCCTGTGCAGGAAATCCTCAAGGCCTATCCGGACAAAGTGAATTATGTGATCAAGAATTTTCCGTTGCCGTTCCATCCCAACGCCAAACCAGCTGCCAAGGCTGCGCTCGCCGCTGGGGAACAAGGCAAATACTTTGAGATGGCAGATGCCTTTTTAGAGAACCAGCAAATGCTTAATGATGAAGGGTATAAGGAGCTTGCCAAGAAGATTGGCCTTAATGTCAAAAGATTTGAAAAAGACCTGAAAGAAAAAGATGCTCAATGGGAAGCTGTCATCGATGAAGATATGAAAGTGGTCGGCGCCGTGGAAGTGCGTGGTACCCCGACATTTTTAATAAATGGTAAGAAGACCATGGCCCGTGATGTGGCTAGTTTTAAGAAGGAAATCGACCAGATTTTGGCTGAGAAGGCAGGTAAATAAAAATATTGCCTTTACAGTTTTTTTACGTTATATTATGCCCTCATCGTTGGTGTCATTCCCGCGCAAGCGGGAATCCATGCGAAAACATGAGAGTAAGACGCTAGTGGATCCCCGCTTGCGCGGGGATGACATTACACGAGGCGGGTATGACATGGAAAAATTAAACAGTCAAGGAGTATAGAATCATGGGTGGCAGAGTCGGTGGTATAACAAGCAAATATTATACTGAAACACGCGGAATGAAAGTTAGCGGCGGCCAGAAAGTTAAGTCTGGTACTGTGCTGACACGCCAGGGTCATCGCTGGAAACCGGGTTTGAACGTCATCGGCCTTGCGCATTTGACCGCAGCTTGCGAGGGGGAAGTATATTTCACCCGCAAAAAGAGCAGATACAACCGCGTGATTACAGTCATTAATGTCAAACCAGTCGCTAATTAATTTAAGAGGTAAGTGGTAAGAGGTAAGAGGTAGAGATGCCTTCTGCCTCTTATCACTTACCTCTTACCTCTTTAGTAAGGTCTGCTATTATGTGCGGAATCATCGGATACATTGGTTCAAAAGAAGCAACACCGATCCTGCTTGAAGGATTGAAAAAACTCGAATACCGGGGATACGACTCAAGCGGCGTGGGCGTTTGTTCTTTGATTGACCTTCCTTCTCCCAAACAAGATGTTAAATCTCCCAACTCTGCCGGTAAGGCTCGGTGGAGATTTGACATTAAAAAGGAAAAGGTCAATCAGAATGGCAAGATCACTGTCCGTAAAGCCCAGGGCAAGATCCGCCACCTGGAAGAGCTCATCAAATCGCATCCGATGCCGCATTCCACCGTCGGGATCTCTCACACGCGTTGGGCCACGCACGGCGTGCCGTCACACCGCAACTCTCATCCGCATTGCGACGTCAGGCATTCCATCGCCGTTGTCCATAACGGCATTATCGAAAATTACCAGGAATTAAAGCGCGAACTGCAGAACAAAGGCGTTAAATTTGCCTCTGATACCGACACGGAAGTGGTTGCCCATTTGGTATCCGAATATTTTAATGGCGATCTCATCAATGCCGTCCAGAAGGCGATCGGCCGTCTTCGGGGAGCTTTTGCCATTGGGGTTATTTCAAGCGCCGATCCGAACATACTTGTCGCCGCCCGCGTTGGTTCGCCGTTGATCATCGGTATCGGAAAGGGTGAGAATTTCATTGCCTCTGACGTTCCCGCGATCCTCGATAAAACCAAACGCGTGATCTATTTAAAGGACGGGCAGATGGCGGCTTTGACTAAAGATGAGGTGAAACTTTGGACGTTCGACGGCAAACCCGTCACGCCGAAGATCGACACTGTGACCTTTACGATCGGCTCTGCACAAAAAGAAGGTTTTGCCCATTTTATGCTCAAAGAGATCCATGAGCAACCCGCGGTCCTGGAACATATGTTGATGTTGCGCCTGAAGGGTCATCGTTTGAATATGGAAGGCCTCGGGCTTTCGGACAAAGCTTTAAATGCGGTCAAGAAAGTTGTGATTGTGGCCTGCGGGACCGCGTATCACGCTGGCTTGGTCGGTCGTTACATTATGGAACTTTTGGCTGAAATTCCCGTTGAGGTTGATACGTCCAGTGAGTTCCGTTACCGCTCACCTATCGTCGACAAACATACGCTCATCGTCGCGGTCAGTCAGTCTGGAGAAACGGCAGATACTTTGGCCGCCGTGCGCGAAGCCAAGAATCGAGGCGCCAAAATTCTATCTATTTGTAACGTCATCGGTTCCTCATTAGCGCGCGAGTCCGACGGTGTTTTGTACACTCATGCCGGGCCAGAGATCGGTGTTGCCTCGACCAAGGCGTACACGGCGCAGTTGATGATGTTCTACCTTTTATCCTTGAAGCTGGCTTTGGCGCGCAAGAAATTATCGCCCAAGACTGCGGCGGTTTTGATGAAGGAACTCAAACGCATCCCCAAACTTTATGACGAGATTTTGAAAGAAAAAGCGTATACGGCCAAGATCGCCAAGGCCAATTCGCACTTTGGTTGTTTCCTTTATTTGGGGCGCAATATCAATTTCCCGTCGGCGCTGGAAGGCGCGCTTAAGCTCAAAGAGATTTCCTATATCCCTGCGGAAGGCTATGCGGCTGGTGAGATGAAACACGGGCCGATCGCTTTGATCGACGAATACCGCGCGGTCGTCTGCATCGCCCCGGAATCCGACGTGTACGAGAAAATGGTTTCGAACATTCAGGAGATCCGTTCCCGGAAAGGGAAGATCATTGCCATCGCCACACGCGGCGACCAAGAGATCCACAATCACGCCAATCATGTCATTTATGTGCCACCGACGCACAAACTTTTAACGCCTCTTCTGGTCATTCTGCCTCTGCAGTTTATCGCCTATTACATTGCTGTTAACCGCGGCTGCGACGTGGATCAGCCTAGAAATCTCGCGAAGAGCGTGACGGTTGAGTAGTTTTTAACGTAACTACCCCCAAGTTACGATGGAAGATGGACGAGGGACGATGGACGTTCCAAGAAAATCAAAATCGAAACGAGGAGGTAGATATGAATAAAATTACTTACAGAATTGCCAATGTAAGGGAGTTGCAGGTTTATCAAAAAGCATTTGCAACAGCGATGGAAGTTTTTAATATTTCAAAGGACTTTCCTGCCGAAGAAAAATATTCTTTAACAGATCAAATTCGGAGATCCTCAAGATCTGTGTGTTCCAATTTGGCTGAAGGGTGGCGTAAGCGAAGGTATAAAGCCGTTTTTCTAAATAAATTAACGGATTCCGGCCAGGAAGCGGCTGAAACTCAAACATGGCTTGAATTTGCTTTTAAGTGTAATTACATCGATCAGGAATTGTTCAAACGATTAGATGCATATTACGAGCATATTTTTGCCATGTTGTTGACGATGGAAAAGAAGGCCGATTTTTTTTGTAGAGATAACTTGTCTTTTCGTCCATCGTCCTAGCGAGCCTTTTGGCGAGCGGTCGTCCATCATCCATCGGAATTATGCTCTATATCGTCTCCACGCCAATAGGCAATCTCAAAGACATCACCCTTCGCGCCATCGAAACGCTTAAGAGCGTTCAATTGATCGCCGCCGAAGACACCCGTCACACCAAGATCCTTTTGGACGCCCACGGTATCTCAACTCCGATGACGAGTTATTTCGAACACAACCAGATCAAAAAGGGCGATTATCTTTTGGGGCTTTTAAGAGAGGGGAAAGACATTGCCTTGGTTAGCGATGCGGGTACGCCAGGCATCAGTGATCCGGGTTATGCGCTTATCCATCTTGCTCAGGAAAATGATATCCCCGTGGCCGTCATTCCCGGCGTGACCGCGGCAATTACGGCCCTGACCGCATCGGGCCTGCCGAGCCACGCGTTTATTTTTGAAGGATTCCTGCCTGTCAAATCTGGAGCCCGTCGGAAAAAGATTGAATCTTTGAAACAAGAGGAGAGAACAGTTATTTTTTACGAGTCGCCGCACCGACTTTTAAAGACGCTCAAGGACATTGAGGAAGTTTTGGATAATCCGACGATCGTGTGTGCAAGAGAGTTAACGAAGAAATTCGAAGAAGTCCGACGAGAACCTGCCGCTTTACTCATTGAGCATTTTACTAAGCATAATCCTCGAGGAGAGTTTGTCTTGTTGCTGAATATTAAAAAAAAGGGGACACAATAAAGTGTCCCCTTTTCATTCTAAACTTACGGCGTTTGATTCCAAGTCGGGACCGGGGCGGCACAAGTCCATGTCCCGCCTGCTGGGTAGGCCGTTCGGTTGCATTGCTGATAATTCCCGATATTAGCCACAGATCCGCAAAGGGCAACGAAATCGGCGTTGACCTTCCATCCATAAGCTCCTCCATTAAAACTCCGGCAGTATTCTGCGGGGTTGGTGGAATGGGTTCCAAAACAGCCAGTGGAGCTGTCGCAGCAGTCGCCGGGACAGTTAGTTCCGTTTTCTCCGGGGCCATTACAGATACCATTGTTGTTACAGATTGTACATGCCGTTGTAATAAAACCAGTGCACGAGGCGTTGCAGGTTAGCGTGCCTCCAAGAGGAAACCCTTGGGTAACACAGGTCTGCCCGCCCAAAGAACCGCCGTCGCATACTTCAGGGGCATTAATGGTTCCGTTGCCGCATCCGGCGCAGTCAGTGGCGCAGTTCGCAGCAGTCTCTCCGGTAATTACATCGCAGACTGTGTTACCGCAGGTGCAGGCAATATTGGCGACGCATGTGCTGGTGACAGTGCATGTTGCTGGGCCTGCTGCCGCAGGGCACGTTTGTGTTTGACATTTGCTGGATGAATTGCAATTCCCGCTCCCGCAAGGAGCTCCGCAAAGAGGATTTGTAACCGTTGTGCATGCCAACAAACAGTCCCCCGGGCAGTTGCTGCAGTTCTCCGGGCCGGTTCCAGAATAATTTTGGCAGATGAGGTCTCCGCAGACACCTGCGGCGGCAATGGCATTGCGTAATGAGGACATCGTTGTTGCTTTGATAGGATAGTTAATAATATTCCTGAGGGAACTTGGGCTTATGATCCCGCCAGTAGGGGCTATTGGATCAAGAGGTGCGCGGTAATTGGTTCGAAACCATTGTTGCCAAATAACAGGGGGCACACCGCTCGGTTTGTCATAGATCTCTTTAAGGGCAACTTGCAGCTCGGCGAAATGAATAGCGCGAACACGGCTGACACCGGGTGTTAAGACAGGATCAGTGAATGCGTAAGCGCCAAGCCCGGCGGCAACGCGTTTCGTATTTAAAAAGAAACGCAGGTCGTTGATATCAACGGCGCGGATCCTGGATGAACCAGGGATAATAGTTGTGGTCGTATAGGTGTCGGGTGGTGGTGTGGTTACAATACTGCCCGGTGATTGTGCCAGGCCCGATGAACAAAAGTAAAGAGACAAAGATCCAGCGATCATGCCGAAGATGAACCAGAATGCTAAACCAGAAGTTGTCTTTAAGGACTTTTTAATCATCAATATCTCCTAAGCGTGAGTCTCTATGAAAGGCAGTGTAATGCCCTCCATTAAGCAAGGTTTTTATATGCAACTTTGGAAATCGCTTGACATGCTTGTTCCCGATGGGCAACAATAAGCACAAGCTCCAGCAGGACAACCGTCGCTGCACTTTCCAGCAAGCCAGGAAGTTACAAAATAATCTTTAGGGCTAGCTGGGCATAATTTGGCCCCTGACGGTGGATTTTGGCAAACCAGGCAGTCAGCGCAGTAATATCTTTCCCACGGCGTACACAAGCCATTACCACAATTACAATCTGCCGGAGCATCATAACAGGAAAGAGAAGGGTTCTCATCAACCATCCTTTTATTCCAGCAAGGACTAGGGGAAATGCCGACATTATAGGCTAGTCTTTGATTTGTTCCACATCCATCCCCTCCACAATAAGATTGATTTAAAAATCCGGGCCCCCAAGCAGTGCATTGGGGAAGGCACTGTTCTACGCAGCAGCCAGGAGAAGATTGTACCGCTTGCCCTGATGTAGGGCAGCTTGAGCAATCTTTGGGATTACATGGGTCGGATACTCCATTTGTACACGCCGATGTATCAAAAGTACATGTTGGTGAACAATTTAAAGTTCCAGCGATAAAGCCTCGAGTCACACAGGTCTGTCCGTTCAAATTGGCCCCGTCGCATTGTTCTGGGCTGTTAATGATTCCGTTGCCGCATCCTGCGCAGTCTTGATTGCAATTTGCCGCTGTTTCTCCAGTCAATGGTTCACAACTGGTATTACCGCAGGTGCAGGCAATATTGGGGACGCATGTGTTAGTGACAGTACATGTTGGGCCTGCGGTCACAGGGCATGTTTGTGTTTGACATTTGCTGGATGAATTGCAATTTCCGCTCCCGCAAGGAGCCCCGCAAACAGGATTTGTGACCGTGGAACACGCCAACAAACAGTCCCCCGGGCAGTTACTGCAGTTCTCCGGGCCGGTTCCAGAATAATTTTGGCAGATGGTGTCTCCACAAAAACCTGCGGCGGCAATGGCATTGCGTAATGAAGACATCGTCGTAGCTCTGATAGGGCTGTTAATAATACTCTTAAGGGAACTTGAGCTTATGTTCCCACCAGAAGGGGTTATGGCATCAAGAGAAGTGCGGTAATTGGTTCGAAAATATTGTTGCCAAATAACGGGGGGCGCACCGCTTGGTTTGTCATAGATCTCTTTAAGGGCAACTTGTAGCTCGGCGAAATGAATAGCGCGAACACGGCTGACGCCTGCTGTTAAGACAGGATCAGTGAACGCATAAGCGCCAAGCCCGGCGGCAACGCGCTTTGCATTTATAAAAGTACGTACTTCATTCATATCAACAGCGCGGATTTTGGATGAGCCGCCGATGATCGATGTGGTGGAATAATTGTCTGATGGTGGACTGTCTTGAATACTGCCCGTGGTTGTTTGTGCCAGGCCCGATGAACAAAAGTAAAGAGACAAAGATCCGGCGATCATGCCAAAGATAAACCAGAATGTTAACCAGGTATTCTTATTTAAAGATTTCAAAATCATTCACATAGCTCCTACGAGTCTATTTATGGCGCGTAAACGGCGTAATAACCTTCCTGGCCAGGGGTGTTGTTGTACTGAAGTTTTAATTCACCGACGTTAACTCCATCGAATCTCCCGCCAATTTTTCCGTTCACGTAAAGTTTGTATGGTCCATTTTGTGGAGCTCCGGCAGCCGCATTAGCGTTTGTTCCGATGATAAGGTTCCCTTCATTAGCGGGGAATGCCACAAATGAGTTGGCCGTTGAAACGGTTGTGGCAGCGCCGGGGCTGCCCCAGACAAAGGTTCCAGAGGCATTTAAGGTGATATTTCGTCCGCCAACAAAGGAGTTACTGCCGCTTACGGCGTGATTGTTTCCTATGGCCCCGGAAAATTGTGATCCGCCAAAAATTTGGTTGCTTTGTCCCACCGTCCATGAATAGTTACCCCAGATTCTGTTGGCTTGCCCACCTGATATTGCGGACCAGGTTCCCACAATATCATTACTTTGTCCTCCAGAGACTGTGGAGTACTGTCCTACCGCTCTATTATTTCTACCACCGCCAACAGATGCGTGATCACCAATAGCCTGATTAGATTCACCACCGGCGACTGTTCCATAACCAGAGCCTACCCCGAAGGTATGGTCCCTATTAAATCGGCCGCCCCCGATAGTCGAATAGAGCTTTGTTGCCTCATTACCTAGTCCGCCCCCAACGGTTGTAAAAAGACCCGGCCCCGCTATATTACCGCCGCCGCCGCTGACAGTGGAACTAACACCGCTGGCTGTGTTTTCATTGCCTGCAACCGCACCGCCACCGCCGCCAACAAAGGAACTTTGACCACTGGCTATATTTCGAGTACCACCAGCTATTGTTGCACTGTCTCCGCTGACATTATTTCTATCTCCGCCGCCAATGGTGGCATAATTAACGGTTCCGGCGGAGTTAATGATATTCTGGTTTCCACCGGTAATGGTTGTCCCAAAACCTTTGCGAATTTCATTAAAGGTACCACCGCCGATAAAAGAACTGTTGGTGGTGTTGTTTTGAATGAGATTGCTTCGCCCGCTTACTATTGCGCTCAGACCATTAGATGATAATATTCTATTTTGAACACCGTTACCGATAAAGGAATTGGGAGAGTCCGTAATCGTGTTACCTTGGCCTAAAGATGGGAGACCAGCAGCGTTTGATCCACCACTGCCAATAAAAGATTGACTGGAATTTCCTGATATTGAATTGTAGGAACCACCTCCAATAACACTATAGCGAACCGTTGATCCGATAGAATTATTTGCTCCAGCTCCGATAAAAGATCGGCCTCTGGTGGGAGTAAAAAAACCGGGATTAATTGTATTTTGATAACCGCCGGCTATAGTGGAATCATCTGAAACCAGGTTATCTAATCCAAAGGCAACACTATAAGGTCCAATATTTGCATCATCCCATTGGGATCCGCCGACAACCCCTGCCCGGAAAGCGGCCTTTCCAGGATACCAGAGCATTCTTGTCCCTGCTCCTGCGGGGGGGACAGCAGAGCTGGCTGCCCCAAAGGTCCCTTCAGCAAGAATCCCGCCGTCTTGAGCAAGGTGGAGTTTCATTTTTGGGGCGATAACACCGATACCGACTTTCCATGCGGCATTGGCAGGCAGTTCAGAATCTTTGAGCCAAGTGTAGGCCGCATTTCTTGACCACATATTTATCGAATTATTCCAAAATCCATCGCTTCCGCAAATTTTGATATCTCCGTTAAGGTTCATATACATGGTCCCTGTTAGAGGGCTTCCGCCGTTGGCACAAACAGCATCTGCCGAATCAGCCCTGGGAACCAGGCGCATTTGGTCGTAGGCTCCAAATGGAGCAGGTAAATAGCCTGTCATATCAACGGAACCAGCGTATATTAGGGAAGGGGAAAAGAAGACAACAAAGAAGGCCAAGAATAATTTCGTATGTTTGTTCATAACAACTACCTCTTTATGGATGAATGAAATCGTAATACAAGACACTATAAGTATAACGCAAATTGGGGTGGGGACAATGATAAATGAGAATTTCAGGAAAGCGTTTTCTTGGGGGCGTCGTATGTGATGCGTTGTGCGTCATGCGTCGCAAAACGTAATACGCAGAACGTATCACAATATCAGGTCAAAATATTTTTTATTATTTATGGCGCGTAAACGGCGTAACATTTACCTGGGGTTGTCGTACAATCCACCTGAAGCTCTCCTACGCTGCCTGGGTTAGCTCTTTCAAGAGCGCCGCCGATAGGGCCGTTCACAAAAAGTTTATAAGGTCCGTTTTGCGGAGCGCCTGCAGTCGCGTTAGTAGTTCTCCCGATAATAACGGCACTACCGGCATCATTACATGGGAAGAAGACGCCCACATTCGAGGTAGTAACCGGGCAAGGACCGGAAGGCGAATAAACAAAAGTACTGTTTGCTCCTCCATTAATCGTTGCGTGATCTCCCAGTGCAATGGAATTGGTACCCGTAACAACGTTAAGATTGCCGATGGCTGCTGAGCTTGTTCCGCTGACGTTATTTCCGTTTCCGACGGCAAAGGAATTCAATCCAGAAGCATTATTACCAGAACCTCCGGGAATAGTTGAATATTGGCCGCTTGCCGTATTATGATCACCACCACCGATGGTTGCATAAGTATTGCTGACGTTATTGCCTGTGCCGCCGCCGATAGTTGAATAAGCTGCCTGGGCTCTATTTCGATCGGCCAATATTGTACCGCCACCGCCTCCAATAGTAGAATAATTGCCGGTTGCGAAATTGAGCTGTCCGCCGGAAACAACAGAAGCAGTGCCGCTCGCCAAATTTGTAGTACCGCCTCCAACGAAAGAATAATTCCCAGTTGCCGAGTTACCTGTTGCTAGGAGCGCGCCACCACCACCGGCGACGGTAGCGTATGGTGCGCTAGCTCGATTGTATTCACCACCGCCGATCGTAGCGAAACCATTTAGTCCGCCCGTGTTAATTACATTATTATCTCCTCCGGCTATAGTCGTTTGGTAACCATTTAAGATTTGGTTGTTGCTCCCGCCGCCTATAAAAGAACTGTTGGTGGTGTTGTTTCGAATGAGATTGCTTCGTCCGCTTACTATTGCGCTAAGGCCGTTTGATGATAATATTCTATTTTGAACACCGTTACCGATAAAGGAATTGGGAGAGTCCGTAATCGTGTTACCTTGGCCTAAAGATGGGAGACCAGCAGCGTTTGATCCGCCGCTGCCAATAAAAGATTGACTGGAATTTCCTGATATTGAATTGTAGGAACCACCTCCAATAACACTATAGCGAACCGTTGATCCGATAGAATTATTTGCTCCAGCTCCGATAAAAGATCGGCCTCTGGTGGGGCTAAAAAAACCGGGATTAATTGTATTAGTATAACCGCCGGCTATAGTGGAATCGTCTGTAACCGTGTTATCCCATCCAAAGGCAACGCTGTATGGTCCGATATTAGCATCATTCCATTGAGTTCCTCTGACAGTACCAGCTCGGAAGGAACCTTTGAGCGGATACCAAATAAATTTAGCCCCTGCTCCGGCAGCGGTGAGAGTTGCGCCAGTGTCAGGGGGAGCTGTGGCAAGGATGCCACTGTCTCCGAAGTTTGTAGTTTGTTGAATAGTTAATTTGAATTGAGGTGTTTTAGTTCCGATCCCCAGTTTCCACGCATCATTGGCTGGGAGTTCACTGTTTTTTAAATAAATATTGTCTAAATTTTGTTCCCAAAGGCTAAGGGAGTTTGACCAAAGGCCATTGCTTCCGCAAATTTTGATGTCTCCGTTATTGTTCATGTACATCTTTCCTGTAAGGATGTTGGCACCACCGCCGTTGGCACACTCAGAATCAGGCAAGTCAGCTTGGGGAACCAAACGTATATTGCTGTAGGCTCCAAACGGAGCGGCTAGATAGGTCGTTAAATTAGCGGAACCAGCGTATATTAGAGAAGGGGAAAACAAGACAGCAAAGAAGATCAAAAATAACTTTAAATATTTGTTCATATCAGCCCCTTTTTAATGAATGAAATCGTAATATAAGATACTGTAAGTATAATACATTTTTAGGGCGGGACAATGATAAATGGCCCTTTGAGGAAAGCGGTTTCTGAGAATCGTACTGCGTGGTGCGTGTTGCGTTCTGCGACGCACAACGCAGTACGCAGAACGCACTATAAAGGCGCGTAATCTCATCATCCTTGACAGAATGGTAGCTAAATGCTATATTTGACCAACTTAAGATTTCCCTTTAACTCGGTTCAGAGAAGCCGGGAAGGACATGTCAGATGAATTTCGGATATTGTAATCGTAAAGTTAAACCCATGTTCTCGAGAGAGAATGTGGTTTTTTTTGTGCCATTAAAATGGAAAAGGGGACACTATAAAGTGTCCCCTTTTCCTTTAAAAGGAATATGATGGGCAATATAATAAAAATTATGGATTCAGAAGCCATCCGGCGTGCGGTGTTCCGCATGGCGCATGAGATCCTTGAGAAAAATAAGGGCAGCCAGGCGCTTTGTCTGGTCGGTATCCGCACCCGTGGGGCTGTTTTGGCCCAGCGGTTGGCACAGGCGATCAAGGGCATTGAGGGCGTTGAGATCCCGGTGGGAATTTTAGATATTACGCTGTATCGGGACGATTTAACGCTCATTGATGTGCAGCCGGTCGTACGGGAAACCCGGATCGGCTTTGACATTCAGGATAAAAAGATCGTTCTGATTGATGACGTACTTTTTACGGGGCGCACCATCCGTGCGGCCTTAAACGCACTCGCAGATTTCGGCCGCCCGTCGGTTGTTCAGCTGGCGGTTTTGGTAGACCGCGGCCATCGGGAGCTTCCTATCCGCGCGGATTTCGTCGGGAAAAACATCCCGACCTCGCGGTCGCAGAACGTTCAGGTGGTCTTTCGAGAGACGGATGGGAAGGAAGATGGAGTTGTAGTAGAAGGATAATTGTGGGGCGTCAGGCGTCTGGCGTTAGGCCAAACGCCCAACGCCTTGCGCCAAACCAAGGAATAATATATGTCCGACTGGCAGCACCAAGACCTTCTGGATCTAAATGACCTCTCTCGGGAAGAAATAGAGCTCGTTCTCGAAACTGCCAAATCTTTTAAAGAAATTTCCTCCCGCGACATTAAAAAAGTCCCGGCGCTTCGCGGGAAAACAGTTGTGATGCTTTTTTTTGAGCCGTCCACACGTACGCGCATTTCTTTTGAGCTTGCCGCCAAACGGTTGTCGGCTGATACTTTGAACGTGGCGGTCTCGACGAGTTCCACCATCAAAGGCGAATCCATTTTAGATACTGCGCGCAACATCGAGGCCATGAACGTTGATCTGATCATCGTCCGCCACAAATCAGCAGGGGCGCCGAAGATCCTTGCCGACGGGCTTAAGGCCGCGGTCGTTAATGCCGGGGACGGCTGCCGGGCTCATCCAACACAGGCTCTTTTAGATATGTTTACGCTTAAAGAAAAATTGGGTAAAATCAAAGGCCTTAACGTTGCGATCGTCGGTGATATTTTGCACTCGCGTGTAGCACGTTCCAATATTCAAGGGTTAACAAAATTAGGGGCCAAGGTCACAGTCTGCGGACCCTCGACCCTTATGCCTGTTGGGATAGAACGCATGGGCGTTCAAGTCAGTTACGATCTAAAAAAAGTTTTAAGCCATTCAGACGCGGTCATCGCGCTTCGCCTTCAGATGGAGCGCCAAAAGGACCACTTTCTGCCGTCGATCCGCGAATATGCGCGAATGTTCGGCGTCAACGCTGAGAAATTGAAAACCGCTCGTAAAGATATTATTGTGATGCATCCGGGGCCAACCAACCGCGGGGTTGAGGTTTCGGCCGAAGTTGCCGACGGAGAACGCTCGGTAATTTTAGATCAGGTGACCAACGGTGTTGCAGTGCGCATGGCGGTGTTGTATTTGTTGCTGGGGCGATCGCAGGGTTCGATATAAATAAAATGGAAATTAAAATTGATAACCGTCATTGCGAGCCGAGCTCGCGGCTGCCTGGAGGCGAGGCGAAGCAATCCCATCCGTCGAGTATGCGATTGCTTCGTCGCCTGCGGGCTCCTCGCAATGACGATGATTTTTATGAATTTCAATACGCGGAGATATTATGAGCCTTTTAATTAAGCACGCCATCATCGTCAACGCCGACAAGATTCACACCAAAGAGCAGGATATTCTTCTCGAGAACGGTGTCATTGCCAAGATCGCTCCGTCGATCGACAAAGGCAGTCACCAGATCGTCGATGCCAAGGGCAAAAAAGTTCTCCCGGGTTTGATCGACATCCACGTGCATTTTCGCCAGCCGGGGCGTGAGGATAAAGAAACTATTGAAACCGGCTCCAAAGCTGCGGTGCGTGGCGGGTTTACGACGGTTATGTGTATGCCCAACACTAATCCTGTCATTGATAATGCGCCGATCGTCCATTTCATTTTGAATGAGGCCAAACGCGTGGGGTTGTGTAATGTCATTCCTATCGGCGCCATCACCAAAGGCCAGACCGATCAGGAATTGACCGATATGCATGAGCTCAAAGAAGCTGGATGCCTCGCGCTTTCCGACGACGGTAAATCGGTCCTGAGCAGCCGGCTCATGTTTTTGGCAACGCAGTATGCCAAGATGGTTGATATTCTTTTAATTGAACATTGCCAGGATTTTTTCTTGACCAGCGGCGGGGTCATGAACGAAGGGTTTGTCTCCACGGAATTGGGTTTGAAAGGCGATCCCAGCATTGCTGAAAGCGTGATCGTTGCCCGGGATATTGAGATCGCCGGTTACCTGGGCGCCCGCGTGCATTTGGCACACATGAGCACCAAGCGCTCGATTGATCTTATCCGTTTTGCCAAGAAACAAGGGATCCAGGTGACCGCCGAAGCGTGCCCGCACCACTTTACTTTGACCGATGATGCTGTGCGCGGTTTTGACCCGTCGACAAAAATGAATCCGCCTTTGCGCGGGCAGGAAGATGTGGACGCTATTAAAGAGGCGATTAAAGATGGCACGATCGATTGCATTGTGACGGATCACGCGCCGCATACTTTGGAAGACAAGGAAGCGGGATTTGACCAGGCTCCTTTCGGGATCATTGGTTTGGAAACGTCTCTGGGCTTGACGATCGCTGAACTGGTTGCGCCTGGCATTATTTCTTTGCCACAGATGGTCGACAAAATGTCAGCAGCGCCGGCTCGTATCGTCGGATTAAAGAACAAAGGCGAGATCAAAGAAGGCGAAGACGCTGATATTACAATTATCGACCCCGACAAAGAATGGGTCTTTAGTAAAGAAGATATTGCCTCGAAGTCTAAGAACACTCCTTTTATTGGACGGAAACTAAAAGGCACAGTAGAATACACCATCTTCGGCGGGAAAGTTGTGTATCAGTCGAAATAGTTTTGTGGAAGTTTGCGCCCGTCCTTATTTATCTAATAATAAAATTAATGAAATAAGGACTGGTCGCAGATTTTCTAAATAAAATATGGTGACAGTTTGCGCCCGTACTTGTTTATCTTGGAAAAATTGAAGGTAACAAGTACTGGGCGCAATCTTTCTGTAAAGAAACACCGAGGAAATTGCGCCCGTAGCCCAACGGATAGGGCAACAGCCTCCGGAGCTGTGTGTGTGGGTTCGATTCCCGCCGGGCGCGTTCTTCCCTTGCCGTTTTATTAGGAAAGAACGTGCCAGTCCTGATTTCCAAAATATTTTATTAGAAAAATCAGGGCGGGCGCGTCCTGAGCCGCAGGGATAGGCTGAACGCACGGCCTCGTCGGAATGTAAATTTTAGGTTAAGAATCTATAACAACATCTTGTGGTTATCCACAGAGTGTGCACAAGGTGGGGAAAACTAGTCATGCGTAAACAGAAAATTACGGTCTCGGTTATCGGTGGGCGGGAGGCAAATTCAAAAGTGGAGCAATTAGCCCATAAGATAGGCAATATTATAGCTAAAATGGAGTGTATATTGGTTTGTGGAGGTCTTTTTGGAGTGATGCAGGCAGCTTCTAAAGGGGCTAAAAAGGCCGGCGGGCTTACCATCGGCCTTCTTCCAGGCAATGAAAAGCACGACGCCAATCCCTATATTGACATAGCCCTTCCGACGACGATTGGTTACGCCCGCAATGCCATGGTCGCTTGCTCGGCGGATATCATCGTCGCTCTTCCCGGCAGCTACGGAACCCAGTCGGAGATTTGCTACGGCCTCGTCTACGGCCGGCCGGTCTTTGATTTGGGCGGCTGGAAGATGAAGGGGATGATTTCAGCGCGCAACTTAAAAGATTTTGAACGCAAGTTCACTAAACTTGTGGAACAATTACGGAATGGTAAATAAAAAGTAAGTCTCGTCATTGCGAGCCCCCGCAGGGGCAAAGCAATCCCATCCGCCGAAGTTGGGGATTGCTTCGTCGGCTGAGGCCTCCTCGCAATGACGCGATATTTTAAAACGCAAATATGCCCGAGCTCCCTGAAGTTGAAACCGTCAAACGAGATTTAATTCAGTATCTGCCGGGGCAGTGCATCGACGTTGTCCGGATACTGGATGCCCGCGTTATTCGCGGGATTCCACCCAAGAAGTTCGCCGAAGAGCTCAAAGGTAAAACATTTAAGGATATTTCCCGGCGCGGCAAGGCCATCATTTGTAAATTGGATGACGGTCAACATCTGATCGTTCAGCTTATGATGACCGGCCAGCTCGTGCATGCCGCATCTTTGTCAAAGTCTCCTTTAAAAGAAACCAAAGTCATCTTCGAACTTTCCAACGGCAGCTATTTAAATTATAATGACCAGCGGTTGTTCGGCCGTCTGTCGCTCATTCAAAAATTGGAAGACTTTAAGCATTTTGCGATTCTCGGGCCCGAGCCTTTTGACGCGTCATTCAATCCGAAATTCATTAAAGAATCGCTGAAACGACGCAGCGTTGCGGTCAAGAGCGCTTTGATGGATCACACGTTTGTGGCCGGGATAGGCAACATTTACGCCTCGGAAATTTTATTCCGTTCGCGGATCAATCCACGGCGGCGGGCGAATCGTTTAAAATCCGATGAAATAAAGTGCATGCACAAGATGACGCTGGAAGTTTTGGACGAGGCCATCCGTTACCGCGGTTCGTCCATGCGCAATTACCGCGATGGCCAGGGGCAAAAAGGGCAGTTCAACCAACGGATCAAGGTATACGCCCGTGAACATGAGCCTTGCGTCTGTTGTCATAAGCCAATTATCAAGATCGTGCAGGGCGGACGCAGCACGTTTTTCTGCAAGAATTGCCAGCATTAAGGTTGTGCGTTTTGCGTGGTGCGTCATGCGTCGCACGTTATGCGTCGCACAACGCATCACACACAACGCACAACAATAGTTTGACTATGAAGAAAATTCAAAACATCTATCCCGTCGTTTCCAATGACAAGCTTTGTCCGCGGTTCTACCATTTATCGCTGGATGCTCCTGAATTAGCGAAAGAAGTCAAGCCGGGACAGTTCATCCACATCCGCGTTAGTGACGGCCTTGAGCCTTTTTTCCGTCGTCCGTTTTCCGTTTATCGCGCTAAGAAACACGTCGAGATCTTTTACGAACCCATCGGCCCCGGCACGAAGATCCTTGCCTCTAAAAAGAAGGGCGATGCGTTGGATGTTTTGGGCCCGCTTGGCAATCCGTTTAATCTTCCGTCTAAAAACATCAAACAAGTCGTTATGATCGCCGGCGGGATTGGGATCGCGCCGTTTCTTGCTTTGTCCGATTGTCTATATAATGTCATTCCCGCGAAAGCGGGAATCCAAAAGCGAGTGGATGCCCGCTTTCGCGGGCATGACAAATTAGAACTGATCCTGCTTTACGGCGGGCGCACCAAGGGCCACGTCTATCCGATGAAGGAATTTAAAGAAAATGGCGTTAAAGTTTATGTCGCCACCGATGACGGCAGCGTTGGCACGAAAGGCCGCGTTTCAGAATTGTTCGGGAAGATTAATTTAGATTCAAAGACGACGATGATCTATACGTGCGGTCCTAACCCGATGATGGCAGCTGTCCAAAAATTTTGCGACAGGCACGATTTAAAAGGCGAGGCCGCTTGCGAAGAGATCATGGCTTGCGCGCTTGGCGCCTGTCTTGGGTGTTCCATTCCGACGAAGTCCGGATACAAAACCGTCTGTTACGACGGGCCGTGTTTTGATATTAGTGAAGTAGTATTTTATTAACAGTTGTTCGTTGCTCGTTGATCGTTGTTCGATTAACGAGTCATGGTTGCGATCAATGAACAACGAATTACGATCAACGATCATGAATATTTCCGTTAAAATCGCTAACGTTACTTTTAAAAATCCCGTTACCGTGGCCTCCGGCACGTTCGGCCATGCCGAAAAATATTACAATCTCGAAGAGGTTAAAAAGCTCGGCGCCATCGTTCCTAAGACTGTGACGCGGCATCCGCAGGTGGGGAATCCGCCGGTGAGAATCTTTGAAACACCGTTGGGCATGATCAATGCCATCGGTATCGAAAACCCGGGCATTGACGGCTTTATCAAAACAAAACTTCCGAATTTCAAAAAGATTGGTGGGCCTTTGATGATCAGCATCCTCGGCCACAATGAACAGGAGTTTGTTGAGATTGTTGAGAAGTTAAATGATCAGACCGGCATTAGCGTTTTGGAGTTAAACTTATCCTGCCCGAATCTGGGGCACAAAACACTGGTTGCGCAGGATCCTGATGCGACATACAAACTAGTCAAACATCTCAAAGGCATTTCGAAATTTCCTTTGGCTGCGAAATTGTCGCCGAACGTGACAGACATTTCCGAAATTGCCGTCGCTGCTGAGAATGCCGGTGCAGATGCGATTAGTTTGATCAATACGTTTACTGCCATGGCGATCGACGTCAAAACCCGCAAGTCCAGGATCGGGAATTTTACCGGCGGCTTAAGCGGCCCGGCGATCCGTCCGATCGCGGTTGCGATGGTGCATGCGGTTTATCAAAAGGTAAAAATTCCCATCATCGGCATGGGTGGGATCATGACAGCGAATGATGCGTTGGAATTTCTGATCGCCGGCGCCACCATGGTTGCCATCGGCACTGCAAACTTTGTGAATCCCCGCGCGCCGCTTGAGATCCTCGAAGGGATCCAAGCGTATATGAAGGAAAATAAAATCACGGACATAAAAGAAATCATAGGCAGTTTACAGAAATGACCAAAACCCATAATCCTTTGATTGTCGCGCTTGATGTGGATAGCGGAAAAGAAGCTATTCAACTAGTAGAATTACTGAAAAATGAAGTAGATATTTTTAAGGTGGGCGGACAACTGTTTTCAATAGCAGGTCCCCATATTATTCGTGATATTCAAGCACGAGGTAAAAAAGTTTTTCTTGATTTAAAATTCCATGATATTCCGAACACAGTATCTTTTTCAACTACGGGAGCAATTGTGGGCAGTAGCGGTGATGGAGTAGGGCTTACTACTCAGTTTCCACCAAAGAATCCAAGTTTGCACATCCCAGGTTTATTTATGTTTACTGTACATACTCAAGGCGGCGAAGAAATGCTTAAGGCTGCTGTTAGGGCAAGTAAGGAAACTGCTAAGCAAATTAATATTGAACCACCACTTGTTGTCGGAGTAACAGTATTGACGAGTGAAACAGCCACGGCTAACACACCGCACATGGTTTTGGAACGCGCGCGCCTCGCGCTTGAATCCGGTTTGGACGGTGTGGTGGCATCCCCCCAGGAAGCCGCTATGCTGCGCCGGGAACTGGGCTCAAAATTTATCATCGTCACTCCCGGCATCCGCCCGGCCAGCGCGTCCGCCGACGATCAAAAGCGGACCGCGACACCGGCCGAGGCGATCGCCGCCGGCAGTAATTATTTGGTCGTTGGCCGTCCCATTGTCAAAGCCCCGTCACCGCAAAAAGCTGTCCAAGAAATACTGGAAGAGATTCGAAAGGTCAAATAATTTGACACCCTCGGGCAATTATAGTAATATACCGCCCATTCACAAATTGATAGTTTTTGGGTGGGAATGAAAATATTGGGCGGTTAGCTCAGCTGGTAGAGCAATTGACTTACATTCAATAGGCCGTTGGTTCGATCCCAGCACCGCCCATTTAAGTTTTAGCATATTTCGATGGACGAGAAACGTAAGACGAGGGACGTAGAGTCGTCTTACGTCCTTCGTCTATCGTCCCTCGTTAAAAGGGGCCGTGGTGTAGTTGGTTAACACATCAGCTTGTCACGCTGAAGATCGCGAGTTCAACTCTCGTCGGCCCCGCCAGTTTTCTTTATGTAGGCGAAAAAGGGGACACTTTATTGTGTCCCCTTTTTCCTTTTCAAGATCATCGTTCCATGAGCCCATCCCCAGCCTGGCGCGTGCTGCCAATCTCCGAAACGCGCGATCGGCGTGAAGTTTTCCTCGATGTATTTACCCAAAATAGGACAGTAGGTTTTTCCAAGAACGCCCAAGCCCCGCTCGGGTGACATAAAGCGGTTGGAAAGAAGGATGTAATTCACCTTTTTGTTTTCGATCTCTTTGATGATCTTGTATTCCTGTTCCGGCGGGATGTTGATGTGTTCAAAGAAAATGGTTTGCCGCGACGGCGACGGGCGTCCGGTCAGATAATAATAAAGGACATCGTAGGGAAGGGCAAAGAAAAGTTCGCCCGGTTTTAAAGTGGCATTCAAATATTGGGTTGTTGTGTTCACGGTTGCGACCCAATCCTTTTGGTTGGCCACGGCAATGCCGCCGCGTTCGCCGGCGATCTGTTGCCCCGGGTTTTGGAATTTGATTACGTTCTGCCAGGAGCTAATCCCGACGATGCCGACCATAAGAATGATCGCTGACCATAAAAGCAAATGAATGATCCTGTTCAAACTGCGGCCGGCGGTTTCAAAAATAATGAACGCTAAAACGATCAAAGGCGGCTGCGCCCAGAACCAACGGTACCAAACCCCACTTTTTAAAAATTCATGAAAACCTGTGGCCGCGTAAATGCCCAAGATCACGACGGAGAGTGTCAGGATCTTTTTTTGACGGGCATCGATCTTGTTCTTAAACCAGACAACCAGCGTCTGGATGCTGCATAACAATGTTAAGACATAAAAGATCGACAAGGAAGGGCTGTGCCTGGCTTCATTCCATTCGATCTTCAGGAACGACCACATCGCGTTCCACGGCATCGTGTTATACGGCTGGTCAGCGTTCGAATAGGGAAGGCATTGGCGGATCTCATACATCGGCAAAGGACTTAACAAGAGCCAGTAGATGTAAATAATGAACGCCGGAATGACGGCCATACTCAGGAAATAAAATAGTTTTTTCGATGATGAGAAGGGAACCTTGTAACTTCGATCGACGACAAAGGCCGCTGCCATGAGCGTTGCCAACGACGAAAGCCCGAAGTTCACCTTGATCATGGCCAGGATAAAACATAAGGCGCATCCTATCCACAGAAGATTTTGGCGCGGATTTTTGATGTAGGCCATCAAACACCAAATGATCCCCATTTCAACCGCGATCCCGCCGATATGATTATAGGTAAAGAAAAAATCCTGCTGGAAACCCCAGAACCAGAGGGCAGCCATGAATCCCGTCAATGGTGTGAACAGCGTTGAGACCGCCAGGTAACAGAGAGCCCCTGCTGTTAATTTCATGAGGAATTTGCCGATAAGGATGCTTTGGATCTTGATGCCGAGGATCTTATAGAATAAAGCGTAATAATACGGCATGACGGGGCCATAGACCCACCAGTAATCTTGATAGAGAATTTTACCGTTCAAGGCTTGTTCAAAAGCGTCCAGGTCCCGGCCGTGGTCTCCGGTTGACAGCCAGTCTTGGAAGTTGGTCATTGGCAGAAGAAGGATGATCCCTACTGCCAAGGTCGCCAACAGATAAGCCCATTTGGTTTTGGAGGAAGAATCAGTTGGTGTGCCGGGATTGATGGTCATGGTATTGATATCATTGTCATTCCCGTCCCCGCTATTTGTCGTTCCCGCGCCCGTCCTGGAACGTCTGGAAGACGGGCCAGGGAAAGCGGGAATCCACAAGCGGGGATAAACTCTAGCGGGAATCCATTTGTGGACCCCCGCTTACGCGGGGGTGACAAAGTAGTTTCATTCTATCAACAGCGCGGCTGCTCTTAAAGAAGTTTCCTGACTTTTATTTCCATTTTCTTGTATAATAGAAAAAATTCAAAGGTAAAAAAGAAGATCCGGATTAATCTGTGAACCCATCCAAAGTCTATTTCCCCCAACCACTTTTGCGCGTCGCGAAATTCATTGTTCCGTTTTGCCTTTGGATATTCATGTTCAGAGATTTTGTCTTTGGACGTATTCCCGTCAACATGGATACTAATACTATTTATAGTGTTACTAAGTTTTATTTTAATAATCTACTCAACGGAACGGTCCCATTATGGGACCCCTTTGTGCTTTTAGGCACGCCGTTTTATGCCATCACGATCTGCAACCTGTTTAACCCCGTCACACAGCTTGTTCTTGTTTTAAAATTGCTGGGCGCAAATTATTACGACGCCTTTATGGCGTACGTTGTTGTTTATTACTTTTTAGGCGGGCTTGGGTTTTATTGCCTGGCCAAGACTCTTTTCGAGGATCGACGAGCAGCGTACATGGCTTACCTTTTGTTTTTGTTCTCCGGCATCGGCGCCAGCATTTTTAATCAGATGACCATCCTTGAGCTCTTTGTGCCAGCCGTTTGGTTTTTTGTTTTTTTACTGAGATTCGCCCGCCATTACCGCAAAAGCGATTTCCTGGGCCTTAGTTATAGTGCGATGATCCTCATGATCTCGTATCTTCCTTTTTATTTTGCGACGCTTTTGATGTGTTTTTTGTTTTTCGGGGTCATTTTATTTTTTAAGAAATGGAAAGCTTTTGGGAAAGGGCTGGTTTTATTCGCCCGAAGGAACGTTGGGCTCGTCGTTATATGCATTTTGGGCTGGTTGGTGTCTTGTGCGCCCCTGGCTGTTTACAAAATGATTGATGCTTCCCAAAACGTGGTCTCACCCGCCCGGCATTGCAATTATTCGGAAATGGTTGATTGTTATGAGCGTACGCTTAATGAAGAAGGAGGGATGTCCTATAAAGAAACATCGCAAAGCGGCGGCTTGGCGGAACGCGTGGACGGACGGGGATTATTCACGCATCTGGATAAAGTTTCCTACGGCGTGGATCAATTTTTTTATATTCCTATCGTTGTTTATATTTTTATCCTTTTGTCGGCGTTCGTGGCTTTTGACCGCACGATGGCGCTCTTGGCCGGCCTCGCCACGATATTAGCGCTCATCGGCATGGCGGATGTGACGCCTGTTCACCGGTTTTTTTATGATCATATTTTCTTTTTCAAATATTTCAGGAATCTATTTTTCTTTGAAGCGTACGTTATCCCCGTCATCATCCTTTTTTCCGTCGGACAGTTGAAACGATTGTGGTCGGTCCGTTTGAACAATTTTTCGCAAAAAAAAGCCATGATCGTTTGGACAGCGCTGGCGCATGGCGCATTTTTTTTATTTCTGGTCAGGCAGGACGGGATGATCATAACGTCGTTGTTCAGTGTCGCCGGAAGTTTTGTTTTATTTACGGCGTTGTATACAGGCTTCTTAAAAAATGGATCGGTGATCTTGTTTGCGGGCATAGCTGTTGTCTTGCTCTTGCAGCCATTTGAAGTGTTTTATCATTACGGAGTGAACGCCCGGGAATTTCAATGCGTTCTGCCCAAGGATCATGTGCGACCACAATTTGCATGGACGCGTCCGACCGAGGAAATTAAAAGTGATTGCAAAATTTTTAAATTTGTTCCTTACGAGACGTTCTATAATTCCATGGCCATGAAGGACAGCCGCGGCGTCATTGGTTATCCAGCAAGTGTCACGCGCGGGGCGTTTTTGTTGTCCCAATGGGTGGATGAGGATACCCTTGTTCGGTTTGCCCAACACAAGATCTTTTTGTACGATAATGTCCGCTCATTTTCCGAACGGCCGTTGGAGATCCGTACTTTGGAAGCAATCTTTAACGACGGGCGAAACGTGGCCTATGTCGAAAATGCCAACGGCGGCCTGCCTGCGTCTTTTACGCCGGAAGATTGGGGGCAAAGCCCTTCGCCCGAGGTTTTAACCGGCCCGTCTGATCGCGTACAAGTCAAACGTTTTGATGTCAATCATCTGAAGATGATGGTTGATGTTCCGGCCAGAAAATTCCTGGTCTATACCGACAGTTTTACGAAACACTGGAAAGTGTTCGTTAACGGACGGCCTGAAAAACTTATGCGTGTCGATGGAGCTTTTAAAGGTGTCTGGCTTCCTGCGGGAAAAAGTGAAGTGGAATTCCGTTACAGTCCGCCGGGAGGCGGGGCCGTGTATTTGATCGTTACGGTGGTGTTATTTATATTTATGGGAATGCTGGTTTTTTATTTACGCAAAGAAAAAGATTGGCCGTGGAGGGTCCAAGCCGCATGAAGGCGATACCGCAATTTTTGAACCGTTCTTTGTGGCTTTATGTCGTCGTTGCTGTCATTTTTGCCGTTATGGTGGATTATAAAAAAACAGCTCAACACCGGGCGCGTTACTTGTTAGGCGTTTTTTATAATCAGGACCTGCGTAACTATAAGGACGGGATCGTTTATTTCGATTATTTGATACACCAAAGGCCTGATGACAGCCGGAACTATTTTTTTCTTGGGTATTGTTATTTGTTCTCCAACGACTACCATAGAGCGGTGCGTTATTTTGAACGCGCGCTTAAGCTGGCCCCGGAAGATGCACTGATTCAACAGTATTTAGCGTACGCAAAAAACAAGATTCTTAACAACGGAAGCGAAATTCCGCTTCCCGTCGGGAATATTCAGATCCCGCTGGAATGACTGGGGGAAAAATATTATGGGTTCCGTTAGTCCCATAAAAACAATCTTTCGCCGGGTGCGCAGGAAGATCATCCGCCTGTGGCGGTTGAATTTCATGATCCCGCGCCTTTTAAAATACAACGCCTACACCGGATTTTTCGGCCGGAAGCTTTTTTATTACTTGCCGTTTTTTTTGCCTCACGATAAAAGTTATTATGGCTTCGCGCATCTCGTGCATCCCGGTGACGGGCTTTTTCTGGACGTCGGTGCTAACGATGGGATCTCGGCTATCGGTTTTCGGCATATCCATAGCGATTACCGCATCCTGTCCATTGAGCCGAACCGCTACCATGAGCCGAATTTAAAAAAATTAAAAAAGAAGCTCAAGCAGTTTGATTATTTGATCGTCGCAGCCGGCAGTGAGCCCGGTCAAAAGATTTTGCACATGCCATTTTACAGCGGCGTTCCCGTGCACACGGCAGCGTCCATTCGGCCGGAATTCGTGGAATCCTCGATGAAGGATCAGTTTCGTCGTTTCGGCGACGAGAAAATCGCCGTACTGCAGCAAATCGTTGAGGTGGTAAGGGTCGATGACCTTAAACTCGAGCCAGACATCATCAAGATCGATGCTGAAGGATATGATTATCAGGTGCTTTTGGGGGCGGTGGCCACGATCGGGCAGAAAAGGCCTTATGTCGTCGTGGAATACAACCCCCATCTCATGGATGATTTTGAAGGGTTCTTCAAAACGCTTTCCTACGTCCTTTTCACCTATGACTATAAACAGGATTGTTTTTTGCCTTTTGATAAAGATTATGAATTAGGGGTTGGTCAGCTTAAGGGCGTAGCCAAGAATTTATTTTGTATTCCGAAAGAAAAAGCGGAAGGCCTTCCGGTGACCCGTTAGCTGGAAGGTTCCAGTAGTATTGAAATTTTTTTGAACCAAGGAGCCAAGCATGCAAGAGTTGAAACTTTTTCGTGATACGGAGATCAAAAACATCGTGCTGTTCGCGATCTGGACGTTCTTCGAGTGTCTTCAGCTAGTTATCATTGTAGTTTTTATTTTTAGCTTCATACCTATTGCGCCTAACCCGTTCGTGCAGACTTTATTTCCTCTGCACCAGAAGGGCGTTCTGCCGGAGAGGGAGATGCTGTTTTACCGGATCTTTGTTTTTGCCAACATCGCGCTTCAAGCCGCTACCTTGTACTTTTTCCGCAAGCGTTTGGGTGAGGAGCGCCTCGGCCGGTCGATCATTTTTTTGACGACGGTTAATGCGTTCTGGATCTTCATGCAGCTTTTTGCCGTTTTTAAGATCATCGTCGTGGGCAATCTGGCATGGGCGAGGTATTTATTCTACGTGTCGTTGGGTTTGGCTGTTGCCTCCAGGATCTTTTGGCCTGAGTTTAAGAATTGGCTTGTCTGGTTTTATCAGGCTGTTATCCAGCGCCAGAATGTGCGTTTATGGGCGCACGCATGGGATATCGTTTTCCTGCTTATGATCATCCTTCTTATTTTTGTGCCCGATATGGATAAGGTCTTGGCCCGTATGTTCGTGTGGGACCAATTTTATCATCTCGACGGGTTTTTGATGGCCCCGGCCTGGGCTTATCAGCAGGGATTGACGCTCAATATGGATGTCATCAGCGAATACAGCATGGCTTTGCCGATCTTGGTCAGCCACATCTCTAAGCTCATGGGAGGGCTCAATTATTATAACGTTGTCGCGCTTTTGATCGGCGCGGCTATGTTCTATTACATCGGGTTCTATTTTCTTTTGAGGCAATGGCTGGGAAGCTTGTTGCTCGCTTCCTTTGGCGTTCTTTTGGCGATCAAGCTTCAGATGTTCCACTGGGGAGTGTCGCCTTTGATTTGGCAGTTTCCGACGGCAACCGTCATCCGCTACGTGTTCGACCTTGGGGCTTTGTGGTTTTTGCTGCAGCATTGCCGCACGCTGGATAAAAGATACCTATGGGGCTGTGCTGCGGTCTGCGGGGCGGCCTTGGGCTACATGCTCGATACGGGGATCTATTTGAATGCTGCATTCTATTTTTATCTTGGGACGATCCTGGTATTTACGCCTGTCCGGCAGCAGGCTTTTAAATTTCCAAAGGATGCTACCAATGTCGTGGCCTTGGCCTTTACGCCGCTTGTTTTGGCCGCGCTTGTTCTGTTGATTTTGCAGGGACCGTCGATCTTCAACCATGCCTTATGGAAGAATATGCTGGAGCACGCGAGGTTATTTTTGCAGGGATGGGGCGCGCTGCCAATGTATGACGGGCTTAAAGACCGTCAGTTCTTCGCATTCATCATGGGGTTCGTGATCCCGGTTGTCTATGTCTGGACGCTTTTGTTCGTCGGCGCTTCGTGCCTTTTACGGCAGGCGAAATGGGAGAACTTCTTCGTCGCTGTCCTGTGCGTCTACGGGCTCGGCCTGTACCATTATTTTATCGTTCGTTCGGCGGTCAGCAGCTACTATGTGGTCTCTATTCCATTCGTAGCGATCGTTTGTTATTGGCTGAGAAATATTTTTAGCCTCCTTGGGGCGGCCGCAGAGCGGAATTTGAAACTGACGTCACTGGCCTGGATGTTCGGCGCTCTTTTGACAAGCCACCTGTTTACTTTTTATCCGAATGCGTTTAATCTTGCCGGCTTCGACTGGAAGCCGGAGCAACAGGCCTATCATACGGATTCCAATTTTGATAAGGACGCCGGAATGGTCAAGCGTTTGACTTCCCCAGATGACAGGGTACCGGTCATCAGCAGTTTTGAGGTGAAGATCCTTATGGACGCAGGGCGTAAACCGTTCTTCTATTATTTTCCGCTCGTTGAATCCACGCCGATGAAGGCCGCGAAATTCCGCGGAACTTATCTTCACACCGTCGAGCGGATGCAAAAGACGTTGTCCCAACTGGAGACATCCAAGCCGGAGTATATATTTTTTGAGAAGAAATTGATCACGGGCCAGATACCGGCGGAATATTATCAGTACTATCAAACGCTTACGACGCTGATCATGTACGTTCAGCAACATTACACTCCCTCTGAAGAGGGAGTGTATCTTGTTGCGCTCAAACGTAAATGAACGCGTCGTTTTGGAAATGAATATTTTCTAGAATAACATGAACGATCTCATTTCTTCTCCACAATCTGCGGATGGCCGCTTGCGCCCGTCATTCAGACGCGATTTGTTTTTATCATTTGCGGCCGTTCTGGGCGCGATCCAGCTGTTGTCCCTGGTGGTCCTTGTTTGGGAGCACGCCGCGCCCGCTCAATCTTCGTTGTCTCAGATCGTGTTTCCGGAATGGAAGCGCCTGCTGAACCCGGAAAGGGACATGATGTATTTTCGTCTCTTTATTTTTTTGTCGCTTGGGGCCGGTGCGTTATGTTTTACAAAATTCCGACGGAAAAAAGAAGATCTTTGGGAAGAAAAAATTTTGCCGTCGTTTCTCGGGGTTGAGGCCGTATTAACAGCCCTCATCCTGGCCGCGCTATTTAAGAGCATTGTTTATTCCAGCGCTCCTCAACTTTCCTTGAGGTGTTATGACGTTCTGATCGCACTGGCGGCCATTAACAAGTTATTTTTTCCATGGATCGTCGGGAAATGGCGCGTTTTTTGGAATTTTATTACTGCCTTGCCGAATGCCCCCATGCTTGGCCGGGTTTTTGAAACAGCGTTCATTATCTTTTTGATAGCGTCGATCTATCTGCCTGATCCCGAGGGTGTCATTGCGCGCATGTTCATCGGTGAGCAACTGCAGCATTTTGATGGTACGGTCATGGCCGCGGGATGGTCCTACGTGTCCGGCCACACGATGGATATCGATAACATTTCGCAGTACGGTATCGGGCTGCCGATCATTACGTCCTGGATCGCGAGACTACTCGGAGGGTTCACGTATCCGCATATGCTCTCCGGCCTTGTGCTCGTCGCCATCGTATATTTTGCGGCTTGGTATTTTTTGCTGCGGCGTTGGTTGCAGAGCCCGGTTTTGGCGGCTGCGGCGGTTCTTTTTGGGCTGCGGGTACAGATGTTTCACACGGGCGTTTATCCGATGGTCTTCACTTATCCGGCGACCTCGGTCATTCGGTATTTTCTCGACGTCGGTTTGATGACGATGATCTTTTTGCATTTGGTCAAACCGCGCCGGGACTATCTCATCGGGGCTGCTTTATTTTGTGCCGTATCTGTTTTCAACATCACATCTGAGGGCGTTTACCAGACGGCGACACTTTACACTTATCTTCTCATGCATTTAGTGGTTCCGTCCTTGCGTGGAGTCATGTTTTCGACGAAGAGAGACAAAGTTTTATTCCCCGTGTATTTTTTGATAACGCCGTTAGTCGCTCTCTTATTTTTTATTGCGGCCGAAGGGCATTATTTATGGACCGCTGAGTTTTCAAAGAATATCGGGGAGTTCATCAATTATTTTTTGAGCGGCTTCGGGTTGACGCCCATGGACCAGAGCCTGCGGGAACGCAATTTTCTTGCCTCTCTCATGGGGTTCGTGATCCCTGCAACGTATCTATTGACGATCACGGTAGTCGGAGCGTGGGTCTGGCTAAAAAATGCCCCGAGGATCTATATTTTTCCGGTGCTGCTTGCGTTGTATGGCCTTGCCGATTACACGTACTATATCGCCCGTTCGGCCCAGACGAGTTATTATGCCGTCGGGCTGCCGTTCGTCTTTATCGTTTTCTTCTGGCTGGCTTTCTTCTTGAGGACATGGCCGGAATCCCTGCGCAAGAAGGCGGCTCTCGCGGTCTTTATCGTTTCATTGTTTGCGCTTATGACCAACCATAATTTTATGTCTTATCCCAACGCCCTTAATTGGTCGCGCAATCCGCTGATCGATCCGTTGGTCATCAAAAAGTTACCCGATGGGCGTCCATATTTCAACCATCTGTTTGGCTCTTATCCGGATGCATTTAAGTTGTCGGTCAACAATCTGGGGGAGACCAATGAAGAGTTATTGCACGAGGAGAACTTTAAGAACGACGAACAGCTCAAAAGATATTTTCGTTCTCGTTTTGATTTCAGCCAGGACGCGGCCATGATCCAAAGTTTGACGCGTCCCGATGAGAATGTGGCCTTGATCAGCAGCTTTGAAGTGCGGATCCTGATGCAGGCCCAGCGGGCCCCGTTCTTTTATTATTTTCCTTTGGTGCTCTCCCGTCCGATGGGCATGCGGGTTTTCACCTTCACCAGTTTGTATACCCAGGACCATTTGAAAAAGACCATTGGGCAGCTGGATCATGCGAAGCCGCAATATGTGTTCATGGAACGCCTATTGCTCAACCGCAGCCTGCCCGCAAGTTACCAATACCAATTGACCGCCACCGTCGGACTTTTGGATTATATCTTTGTTTATTATGCACCTTACGCCCAGGGAAAATTTTTGGTTGCGATGAAACGAAAATAGTAGAATCTGTCTCATAAATAGATAACTGAGCGTCATTGCGAGCCCCGCAGGGCGAAGCAATCGCATCCGTCGATATTTGGGATTGCTTCGTCGGCTGAGGCCTCCTCGCAATGACGTTCGATATATCCACTTATGAGATAAGTTCTAACGGTATTTATTTAAGATTATGGAGAAGGTTTTGATTAAAGAAAATTATTTAAAACGTTTTGAACGAGCGGCCTGGTTTGCCGCGGGCACGGTCTTGGAAGGCATTTACGCTTTCTTTTTTGCCTGGGGTGTTGTCCGTTTGATTCCTCCGACGCCGGTTTCCCTGCAGGTCTGGCTGCCTGAGGCGATCCGGGGGGGCCTGCGCCCGGAGCATGATGTTGTCCTGTACGCTGTTTATATTTTAGTCGTATCGGCTTTGGCTATTTTGGTCGGGCCGATTTTTTTTAAGAAAGACCAGAATCCAGTCACAGGGCATTGGCGTGTCTTTTGGATCATTGAGGCGATCTTGATCGGTCTTATCGTCAATGCCGCCTTCAAAATGATCATTTATGATTATCGTCCGCAGCTGGCACAGAACGTTTTCTATTTTTTGTTGGCCGTTTCTTTGGCCCACAAAATTTTCTGGAAGTTTGCCTGGGATCAAGTTGTGGTCTTTCGTTCATTTTTGGATCATCCCGGCAACCGACCATTTCTTAAAATGTTCGCGGATGTCAGTTGTATCGGCCTCGTCATCATGGTGATCTTTATCCCTTACCCCGAAGCTATGCTCGCGCGGATGTTTGTCGGCGAGCAGTGTCACCATTTCAATCACGCGGTCATGGGGCCGGCCTGGGCCTATTGGAAAGGGGCGATCCTCAATATCGACGTTATTTCTCCGTATGGCCTTGGCCTGCCGATCTTTTTGGCCTATTTATCGACGCTGTTTGGAGGGTTCAGTTACGAGCATGTGGTGACGGCGATGATCGCGGTTCATATCGCTTATTTTGCGGGGTGGTATGTTCTCTTGAGAGTGTGGTGGGCTAACCGGATCATGGCCCTTGCCGCGGTCTTGTGGGCGGTGAAGACCCAGATGTTTCATACCGGGGTTTTCCCAATCGTTTTTACGTATCCGAGCGCTACCATCATCCGTTATTGCTTCGACGTGATTTTTCTTCTTCTGATCTGGATGCATCTGTCGAAAGAAAAGAAAGGCTGTCTGTTGGGCGCCGCGGCTTTAAGCGGTTTCGCTATTTTTTATCTGACGGACACCGGGGTCTATCTGTGCGCGACGTATTACGCGTATCTGTTGCTTTTGCTTGTGAACCCCGCTTGGCGGGCGATGCTCATAAGCAGCCGACGGGACATTGGATATCTGGCGTCGCTGCTCTTTTTGCCGTTCGGCGCGTTATTTTTGTTTCTCACAGTGTTTAATAAGGGGTGGATGAGCGCCCAGTTCTGGGCGAATATGAAAGAGTTCATTGAATATTTCATCAGTGGTTTTGGTTTGACACCCATGACGGAAAGTTTAATGTACCATAATTATTGCGCGTCGTTCGTGGGTTTCTTTATTCCCGCCGTCTACGTCCTTACCCTGGTCTGGACAGGGGGCCTGTGTTTCCTCAACAAGATCCGCCGCCAGTATTTGTTTGTGGTCATCCTATGCGTCTATGGCTTGGGGATCTATCACTATTACATAGCGCGTTCGGCGGTCACCAGTTATTATGCCGTCGGGGTTCCCTATGTTGCGATCATCTTTTTTTGGGTCAAAACAGCGATTGACCGTTTGCCCCGAGAAGTAAGGACGCCTTTGGCCTTCACGTTTTTGGCGATGGTGATCTATGCGCTTTTTACGACGCACAATTTTGTTTCTTATCCCAATGTTTTTAATTTGTCCAAAAATCCCATGACCGATCCTTTTGTTGCACAGCCGCTGCCGAACAACCGTAAACCGTATTTTCATCATCTTTGGCATGATTATCCTCAAGAGCTGCGGTTGGCGAAGAATTTTGTCGGAGAGACTGATGAGAGGCTGGTCACGGAATCAAATTTCGGGTCTGATGATGAGTTGGTCGAATATTATCGCAGAGAATTGGATTTTAAAGAGGATGTTGATCTGATCCGAAGATTAACGGGTCCGGACGAAAAGGTGGCGTTGTTAAGCAGTTTCGACGTTAAAATGTTGATGGACGCCGACCGCCGGCCGCTTTTTTATTATTTTCCGTTCGCCAATGAGCGGCCGATGTATATGAGGACCTTTTTCGTGGAGCGCGTTTATACCGTCAATGAGCTCAAAAGGGTTATTGCTCAGCTGGAAAAAGAGAAGCCGAAATACATTTTTATGGAGAAGGTCCTTTTGACCAAAGAATATCCGCAAGAGTATCAATTCCATTTATACGGCACGATACATGTCCTAGATTATGTGAAACAGAATTATACGCCGGGTGAAGAAGGAAAATATCTGGTTGTTATGGAAAGAAAAAACTAGCTCCACTGAAGCAGAATCTTTTTAATGGGGATAACAGAAACCAACAGAAGTACAGTTGAAATTGTGGTAGTTTCATACCCTGTGCTCTTGGCAAAGGGTGATTGATTATGATCGAAAAAAACAGATTATTAGGCCTCGAAGTAGTACGCTTCATGACAGCATGTGGTGTATTGTTTGTACATTATCATCATTTCTTACACATTGATCCTGACGAAATGGATTATGGTATAACAACATATCCCTTTTTTCGTTCTTTACCATTTTTATATGCTCTCGGGGGAATGTGGGCTGTTCAGACTTTTTGGTGCTTAAGCGGTTTTATATTCTTTTGGAAATATCAATCGCTTATAGCAAATAGAACAGTCAGTTTTAAGAATTTTTTTGTTTCCAGATTTGCCAGATTATACCCTTTGCATTTTTTAACGCTTATTATTGTAGCTATTGGCCAATCAGTCTATTTTCAAATGACTGGGTCTTATTTTTTGAAAAGCCTCAATTCAGCGCCCCTCTTTGTAGGGCAGTTATTCATGGCTAGCAATAGAACATTTATGCCAGAGAGTTTTAATTTCCCATCTTGGTCAGTAGCTGTTGAGGTGATCGTTTATTTAATTTTTTTTATAGTTACTAGATATCTAATTACGTCAATTCGATTCAATCTTTTTATTATATTGATTTTTGTAATAACTAGTGTGTTCAAGTTGCAAGGAGGACATTCAACAAGCCTTCTTCAGTGTTTACTATTTTTCTATATCGGAGGAATGGCTTCAATCTTAAAGAAGTATTCGGTATTAAAGAATTTTCCACATCGTTTGGTTTGGATAGCCGCTGGTCTTACCCCGCTCATCTTCTGGCTTGTAGGGGGCTTTTTATCGGAGAATACTACTTTCTTGTTCTTGGCAATATGGTTGCCTATATTGATGTTTTGCGCTTCAGAAGATTTTAAAGTAAATGAGTTGGTGCGAAAAATTATTGAAACTCTTGGAAATATGACTTATTCCAGTTATTTGATTCATGTTCCGGTACAGCTTTTATTTGCAATTTTTTGTTTTCATTGGGGGATACGATTACCCGTATATAATCCTTTATTTTTCATAGGATATTTATGTTTGATTTTGTTTTTGTCGTATTTTATTTATAGGTATTTTGAAGTTCCTATGAAGAGAATGATTAAAGGATGGGCTGGTTAGTGAGTTAGTATCAAAGATTATTATGTTCAATGAATTTCGCAGAAATCATTACATAGGGCAAACGTTCAATGCTTTTTATCGCAATTTTAATTAATTTTATTGTCGCGGCTTTTTTGTACCCGGAGCTGTTTGTGCGTATGGATTTGCGCGTGGTGCAAGGCCATGAAACCAGTGGCCCTATGCAGTATGTGTTTTATTTGATCGGACAGTTTTATCAGGGAGGTGTGCAGCTTTTTAATCGATACGATCTATTAAACACATCGTTTGCGCACTTATCTGTCGGTTTATATACGCCCATCAATTTTGTTATTGCCGTTGGGTACATTTTGCTTTCCCCTTTGGTCAAAGAACCTGCCCAGTTCTTTCACCATTGGTATGTGTTTGCCTATTACGGCCTGGGGTTGATCCTGCGTACCTTCGGGATATATATTTTAGCTTTATATATGACTAAGTCGCGCTTGACAGCCCTGGTCACGACCATTTGGGTCAATTGTTTTTGTGCCATAACATTGATCCACATGGGCGGCTTGTGCATTTCCGAGGTTTATAACTATTTGCCTTTGTTGTTATTTTGTCTCGTTTATTATTGGGATACCCGTTCTTTTAAGGCCATTATTGGGTCGGTGCTGGTGTTCTTGCTAGCGACGAATAATGCTCTTTATGTCGGGTTAGGATTTTTTTATCAAACCCTTCATTTGTTTTTATTCGACATGCTGATGATCTGGTTGGTGTTTCAAAGAGGGCGCAAGCCTTTGCTGGCAGATCAGTTCAGGTGGAGAGCGATAGGCAAGGTGGTTTTGGTCGCGGTTTTGATTTTTTTGCCGGTATTATGGTGGGGTATGAATGTTGTCAGTGATTTTGAGGTCTTTGATTCAGGTTTAGGAGGGACAGCGGGACGTTTTAACCGTATTTATAACCCGATCGCCATGATGAACGACCCGTTGCGTTTTTTTGTTCCCACCGAACAGGTTTTCAGAAACGCTTATGATTTTACGGTTAGTAATTGGTACACGCGCGGCGCATTTTTAGGCATAACGACCATGGTTTTGGCTGTGATCGGCCTGGTTCTAGGAAAACATTCTTACAAATTTATTTTTATAACTGCCGCCGTGATGATGGGGTTTTTGAATGTGCCGTCAACCAAGGGCGGATGGATGATGTGGGCCCATTGGGTCGATGCCTTCACGAATCCATTTTGTTTTTTACTCCGAAGTTTTCACTACGCTGTTTTGCTTTGGTATTTGAGTTTGGCGATCCCCGTATGCTTGGGATTGCAAGCCTGCTTTGCGATCGTAAAAAAGAATTATGAAAGCATCTATGCAGGGCGTATCAATTTTTTGAAAGGGGCTTTGGCAGGTATGATCGGCGCCTGCCTGTTCGTCCCTGATCCTCAGATCAAAGCTTATGCGATAAAAATTTTGAGTTTATTTTTACTGTTCTTTGTTGTTTTTGACCACGGAAAATTAAAAATTCCTTTGCGTATCGGGCTGGCAGCGGCGCTTTTCTTTGTGATCGCGCGCATAGAATTTACGGCGTTAAATACCTACATCAATATCAAAAGCGAGGATATGAATTGGGCTTATTGGGACGGGTTAAGGGTAAAGCCAAGAATATTTGCACCTATGTATACGCCGCCGACCCCAATGGTCCTGGATTATCAAAATCCTAAAATTTTACCTGTGCGTTTTTTTTATCGCACGGATGCCCAAGTGGTTTGGCCGCTTTTGGTGGAGTTCCAGGGTATGTTCGGCCAATTTTATCAATATACGCCGCTGGCCTTGCGATTAGAACGGCCGAGCAGCATCTATGTGCCCCGGATGAAAATTTTCAAAGATATTGATCAAGATGAACAAATACAGGAATACATCCGACGCGACGGCAGGGTCATGTATATGGCGGATGCCGGTATTGCCCCAAGCCAGGAGGTTTACGACCGCATTTTAGCTTCAAGTCTTGACCGCCAAGTGATTATGGTCGAAGGCGCGCATTTAGATCACCTCCAGGACCCGCGCACGTTGAGTTTGCCCAAAGCATCACCCATGAAGTTTAAAAGCAATGATTATACATTTCAATCAGCGCAAGCAGTGGTGCATGAAAAAACCGAAGGCATTGAATATCAGTGGGTTCTTCCCAAAGGTTTTCCGCGGTATTTGTCTACCACTGTTTTTACTCCGGATGTGCAGTTGTGGCATTTAAGTGTTGGAACAAAAGAGCTTGTTCCTGCGCAGGGCGCGCTGGTTTATCCGGGGACATTTGATGTGAATAACATCCGAGACGGCTATCTGACGGTGTTGATGCCGATTGACATGCCCATTGGGAAACAGGCCGTTGAGCTGAAAGTCTGGACGCCGGCAGAGCTGGTCAATGTGTGGCGAAATACGCAGGATGAATTTGGTTTTACATATAATAATCCTCGCAGCGGTTGGTGGGTGATGCATATGCCGTACGATCCTAAATGGCAGCTTTCGATCGACGGGGTGAAAACGCCTTTATCAAAAATTAACCGGTATTTTATCGGCGCGCCGTTATCGGCAGGGGAGCACAAGATCCTTTTGTCCTATTGGCCCAACAGCCCCTTGAGGCCCTTGATCATTTTGTCAACACTGACAGCATTGATTCTAATGTTTATAGTTTTTCGCTGGGCTTATCGATGGAGTCGTGAATAGAATTAACCCATGAGTAACCTGATCAAACATTACAAAGAATTTCTCGACGTTCCTGTCAGGAACATTTTCTTTCTTTCCCTGCTGTCCCTGATGGGATCTGTCCAAGTTTTTGTGGCGCTGGTTTGGGTCGGCCATTTCTTTAGGAAAACACCGCCTACCGCCGGTGTGTTTCCCGAGAGCGCGAGGTTCTTCAGCAACGAGTATATTTCACATTGGACCGTTGTGTTCATTGCCGCGGCTCTCATTGTGCAGACGATTGTTTTCGTGACGGCCCGAAAGAGTATGAACGATCCCAGCCTGCCCGGGCGGTTGCGATTTTTTGCCTGGGTTGAGGTCCTCTTGACTTTTTTGATATTGAGCGCCGTATTTAAAATCTTTGTTTACGACGACCGTCCACAATTGGCCCAATACGCGTGTTGGGTTCTTTTATTCGCCGCTGTATTCAATAAGATTTTTTGGCGGAAGGTTATGGCTTTTACAACACAGGCCTATCAGTTCTTTTTCGCTCCGCACAACGGAGCGATCCTCAGGCAGATATTCTTCGGATGTTTTATTGGTTTTATTTTTTTCATTATTTATGTTCCTAACCCGGAGGCGGCGGTCGCCCGGATGTTCTTTGGCGAGCAATTTCATCATATGGATGGTGTCGTCGTCGGCTCTGCCTGGGCGTATGCCTCCGGATGCGTTCTTAACATGGATGTCATATCGCGTTACGGGTTGGGGATGCCCATTGTCGTCAGCACCCTCACCAAACTTTTTGGCGGATTTAGTTACCCGAGCATTCTTCTCGTTTTGGTCTGGACGGCGATCGTTTATTACTGGCTATGGTTCGCGTTTTTGAGAAATTGGTTCGGTAGCTTGATGGTGGCCGCGGTCACCATGCTGGTCGCTTTGCGGGTACAGCTTTTTCATACCGGGAATTATCCGTTCATTTTTACTTATCCGAGTTCAACTCCGATGCGGTTTTGTTTTGACATTATTTTTATTTGGTTCATTTTTAAACATCTGCAAAGCCATGGGCGGGCGTATTTATGGGCCGCTGGTTTCATTTGCGGTTTTTCAATATTTTATATGACCGCGGAGGGAATTTACCTGACCCTCGCGTTCTATTTCTATCTGGTGGCCCATATCCTGGCACCCCACGCACGCGGGTACATTTACAGGTCTTCCCGCGATATTCCGACGGTGATCGCTTATTTTGCCTGTCCGTTTTTGGTGACGCTGGCCTTTATTTATCTTGCCCAGGGCCAGCATATGTTCAGCCGCGAATATTGGGATAACATGGCCGAATTCAGCAATTTCTTTTTAAGCGGTTTCGGTGATTTTCCTATTTATCAGAGTTTGCGCGGCCATTTGTATTTGCAGTCGCTGATGGGCTTTTTATACCCCGTGGTTTATGTTGTGACATTGGTGGCCATCGCTAGTTTATGGTTCCTTAAAAAAATTGATTATAAAGAGATCATCGTGGCGGTGTTATGCGTCTACGGGCTGGGGCTTTATCATTATTATGTGGTTTTGTCCATGTGGACGAGCTATTACATGAACGGATTGCCGTTCATTTTTATCTGCGGTTATTGGCTTAATTATTGGGCGGGGTTTCTAAAAAAGGATGTCCGCATCAAGGTCCTTTGCGTGCTTTTGGGAATAAGCGCTTACGCCCTTTTGACCAATCACAATTTTATTTCCTATCCCAACTTTATGAATATTTCGCGTAATCCGCTGGTGGACCCTTTGGTGGCGCAGCAGTTACCTAACCGTAAACCGTATTTTAATCATTTGTTTTATGAATATCCGGAAGCCTATAAATTACCGGCCAATTCCTGGGGCGGCAAAGACGAGGGATTGAAAGCAGAGCAGGATTTTAGATCCGACGATGAGTTGCTGGACCTCTACCGTAAAGAGACGGATTTTTCTCAGGATGTGGCGCTGATCCAGAAGCTTACTTCCGCCGACGAGAAAGTAGCGGTCTTCAGCAGTTTTGAGATCATGATGCTGATGCAGGCCAAGCGGAAGCCGTTCTTTTATTATTGCCCCATTGTCAATTCCAGGCCGCTGCGTATGCGTAATTTTGTCGTGACCGCCATGTACACGACGGATCATTTGAAAAAAACATTGGGCCAGCTGGAGAAGGACCGCCCTGCCTATGTCTTTTTAGAAAGGATCCTTTTAACGCCCCAGGTCCCGCAGGCTTATTTTTATGATTCGCCGGGGCTGTTTGAGCTTTTGAATTATATTTTCTTAAATTATGAAGCCGTTGAGAACGGGCAGTATTTGGTGGCGCTTAGACGCAAAGGATTCGTATAAAATTCTCAATATCGATTAAGCACGTTCGCTCTCATCATGAAACCTCTATCTTCATTTAAATCCTTTGTGATCGTCATCCCGGTTTGTGATCAAAAGGCGCTTTTGACGGCCTTTCTTGATGAAGTCATTCCCCTGTGTGCAGCGCGCTCTCAAGCATTTGAAATGATCGTTGTCGACAGTGGCAGCACAGACGGGACGCAGGCAGTTGTGGCTCAACGGCAAAAGACCTGCGGGATGATTAAGTTGTTCACGCTGCCTAAGGAAACGGGAAAAGGATACGCTTTTAAATATGGCGTTAAGCGGTCTGCCGGGGATATTGTTTTATATGTGGATCTAGACGGCATAGCCTCATTTCAGGAGATTTTGACGAATCTTCATTTGATTGAAGAAGGTTATGACATTGTGATCCAAGAAGGGTGTTGGGCATTCCGCTCGGAAACGATCCGTTCCATTTGTCCGAGAGTTTATAGCCAGGATGCGGGTTTTGAACAAGAAGTCTTATTCTTGGCTGAACGAATGGATTTTGTTATTAAAAAGATCCCGTCAAAAGAAAAGCGCAAAGCCTCTTTAAAGGATTTTCTCCGGATGTTTCTCCTCGCTGTCCAGGTCCGTCAATGGCATTGCACCCCGTTGAATATAAGCGATAAATTCATGACGGTAAAGGAAATGAAGAGCATGTACGAACTGGAACAGGATCATTGGTGGTTTGTATCCAAGAAAACAATGGTCGCTAGTCTCATCCGGAAGCTCAATCGCCGTTTCCAAGATATCCTCGACGCAGGCTGCGGCACCGGAGGAAACCTTTCTGTTTTAAGCGCGTTCGGCCGTTGCACAGGCAGTGATATCGTTAGAGAAGCCATTGAATTTTGTGTTCGCAATGGAGCTACACGGTTAGTCCGTTCTCAAATTGAGAACATGCCCTTTAAAGACCGGTCTTTTGACCTGGTGACTTCTTTAGATGTGATCGAGCACGTGGATGACCCTGAGAAAACGTTAGAGGAATTCTATAGGGTACTAAAGGATGACGGATATGCCGTGATCACGGTCCCGGCTTTCCGTTTCTTGTGGGCCGAGCAGGATGATGCTCTTTGCCATCTGCGCCGGTATGACCGCAAAGATTTGATCGATCAGCTTCAGGGGGCTGGTTTTCAGGTTCAAAAAATCGGGTATTTCTTTTTTAGCACTTTTTTGATGGTCGCCCTTGTTCGAAAAATCCAATGCTTATTCCCAAGACGGGGGGAACCAAAGTCAGACACTGGATATCTTCCTCCCAAGTGGTTGAACGCGGTTTTAAAATGGATCTTTCAATGGGAAATTAAATACGCCTTGCGGTTTCCGTTGCCGTTCGGGTCCTCGTTATTTGCGGTTGTCCGTAAAATCCCTTTAAAGCCGCGCCAAAACAATGCTGTCCATGCGAAGGTTCTTATTCATGACTGAACTTACCACCATGAACAATCTTTTTAAACGCCTGTATCGTTCCGAGGTAGGAACGATCTTTCTGGCTTCCGTCCTCAGCTGGTTAGAGGCATTGCAGTTTCTGATCATCGTCGTTTTTGTTGCCGGATTTTTTAAGATCGATACGACGACCCTTTCTCATATTTTTACGTCTCGTTTTGCCGAAGTTCACGTCGAGCGGGAGGCTGAGTTCTTCCGCGTGTATATCCTATTGGCGTTTATCATTCAGGGCGGTGTGCTTTGGTTCCTGCGTAGGAAGCTGGATTGCGAAGACATAAGGTCCCGATTAAAATTTCTCATTGGCTTGAATATTTTCTGGATCGCTGTGCAGTTATTCTTCGTTTTTAAGATGATCGTTCATCAAAGCCCGCAATGGGCGAGCACTTTTTTTCATGGGACGCTGGTGCTGGCGATCATTAGTAAGGTATTTTCCATTGAGATCAGAAATTTTGCGGTGCCCTTCTTCGATTCAATAATTAAAAAACCATTTTCGCCATTTTGGTTCAAGCTGATGGATTTTGTGTTTTATGCTGCTGTCGCTTGTTTGCTTTACATCCCCGACGCAGGGCAGGCCGCCGTAGCCATATTTGCTCAAAATAATTTTAATGCGGTCGATGCGATGATCATGGCCCCTGGCTGGGCCTATCTCAACGGCAGCGTGTTGAATGTCGATCAGATCAGCCCTATGGGGTCTTTGATGGCCATGGGAGTCGCGCATTTATCGAACATGGCCGGGGCCTTTGATTATCAGCACGTGATCGGTGTCTTGACGGCGTTGACGTTTATTTATTATGTGATGCTCAATATTTTCCTGCGGGCATGGTTAGGATCAAGAGCCTTGGCATTCGCAGGCACCTTGCTTGCCATTAAATTGCAGGTTTTTAATGTCAGTGTGGCGCCTATGATCTGGTGTTATCCGCAAAGTACGGTTCTGCGCCATTTTTGGGACGCCGCTTTTTTCTTGTTCCTTTTTCTAAACATGGAAAAGCCGTCATTGAAATTTATGGGGCCAGCCGTTTTTTTCTGCGGAATATCTCTTGCCAGCACGCCGGATTCAGGCGTTTGTCTTTTGGCTGCTTTTTATGTTTATCTTTTTTTGTTCATTGACAGAAAGCCGGATTACGCCGGCATTAGAGGTTTGGCAGTTTTAATCGTCGCGCCGCTCGTGGTTGCCTTGATGGTGTTATTTTTCGCACAGGGCAAAAGTGTCTTAACTCAGGCCTATTGGGTTCATTCAAAGGAATTCATGAACCAATTATTCGATGGCTTTGGTGCCTCGCCAATATCTTATGCCTTGCGTGGAAGGCAATTTTTTGCGTTTTTTATGGGGCTTGTGATCCCTGTCGTTTACATAGCGACCATCGTCATCATCGGATTCTTAACGTACATGAAGGAGTTCCGACGGGACAAGCTTTTTGTCGTCATTATCGCCATTTATGGCCTTGGGGTTTACCACGAGTTTATTTTAAGATCACAAGTGGCCAATTACTATGTTTTCGCAGTTCCTTTCGTGATGGTCGTGTGCTTTTGGGGGAAGGAGCTGATGAATGCCTGGGATTGTTTATCTAACCGTAAGGCACAAATGCTTCTCGTTGTCGGTCTCACCGCATCATTTTTGACTAATCCATGGTTTGCTTTGTATCCTAATATTTTTAATCTGGGCCGGTACGATTTGGCGCGTGAAAAAGAATCTTATCAAAAGGAATTTCATTTTGAACAAGACGTGGCCTTGATCCAACGTTTGACTTCTCCCACCGATCCCGTTGTACTCATGAGCAGTTTTGAGACCGGAATACTGATGGCCGCTGCCCGCAAACCGTTTTTTTATGATTTTCCCTTATTTGAATCAAGCGGTATGCGTTTGAATTATTTTTCAGGAACAAAAATTTTTACCCAGGAACGGTTTCAGCGGACGATACGGCGATTGGAAGAATCCCGGCCCGCGCATATTTTCATTGAGCGGAAATTATGGTTAGGCCAGATCTCGTCGCAGTACTATCAATATTATTTAACTTTGACGTCCCTGATCCAATATTTACAACAGCGTTATGAAATGGATCAAAACGGTAAATTCTTAGTGGCATTGAAACCCAAGCTGCCAGTCAACAGGCCATAATGAGCATTCCAGATATTCGTGAACAAAGGTATTGTCCCATCCTGCGTAATGCGTGTTTGCTTTCTCTGTTCATACTTTGCGAAAGTATTCAGCTTTTGTTGGGGGCGATATGGTTGTTGCATGCGCGGCCAATGGCAAGCGAATGGGCGACGCGTGTTTTTCCGGAAGGGTTGAGCTTTGTTTCTTCTGAAAGGGAAACATTGTTTTTTTGTTTATGGATCGTCTTTGCCGCATCCGTCATGGTTGTAACCATAATGACGTTTAAAAAGATTCTCAAAACCAATGAGCTGGTCGTAAAATACGGATTTTTCTTTGTCATCGAAGGGTTGTTGACCTTCTTACTTTTGAGCACGGGTTTTAAGATGCTGGTTTATGCTTACAGGCCTCAACTGGCCCACGAGGCCTTTGGGATACTGATGGTTTTGGCGTTCTTGCATAAATTTCTTTGGTGGAAACTCAAGGAACTGTGGGAAAGTTTGTGCAAGCTGTCTGTTAACGAATATAATCTGCCTGCATTGCGGCAAATGGCCCATATCGCTGTCATTGCTTTTATCTTTCTCATTATTTATGTTCCAAATCCGATGGCTGCTGTTGCGCGAATGTTCTTCGGCGAGCAATTCCACCATTTTGATCTGGCCCTTATGGCGTCGGGCTGGGCTTTTCAATCGGGATGCCGGCTCAATGTGGACGCTCTTTCACAATATGGCGTGGGCATGCCGATCGTTATGAGCATGTTGGCCAAGGCAACGGGAGGGTTCACTTATCCGCATGTTCTCATGACACTGGTTTGGACGGTGATCGTCTATTACGTGCTGTATTATTTGCTTTTAAGAGCATGGCTGGGGAAGGGTCTGATCGTTTTATTTGGTATTTTCTCAGTGATCCGTTTGCAGATGTTCCATGCGGGCGTGATGCCTTTTATTATGACCTATCCGATGACGACACCTTTTCGTTTTTGGTATGACATCGTATTTTTCTGGATGATGTTTTTGTATGTTACCCGGCAGCATAAGATTTATATTCTTTTGGCGGCGTTAGCCTGTGCGTGCGCTAATTTTCATATGGTCGATACCGGCCTTTATTTGACCGTGACGTTTTATGCGTACCTTTTCCTGTGCTTAATTATTCCGCATATCCGTTCATCTTTTTTAAAACACAAAAAGGATGCTTACTGGTTCGTAACTTATATTGTTACGGTACCTCTGGCGACTTTGTTTTTGTTTTGGCTTGTGGAAGGCCGGCAAATATGGAACAGCCAATTTTGGCTGCACACATTTGAGTTCGCTTATTATTTTATCAGTGGAATGGGGCTGGAGCCTATTGCCGGCAATATTAAGCAAGGGTTCCTTTTCTCGACAGCGGTAGGGTTAATGTTACCCGGTGTCTATTTATTTACAATCCTGCTTGTGGTGGCTCTGTGTTTTTTTCAAAGGATGAAGCCCGAGAACCTTTATGTTGTTTTGTGGAGTATCTATGGCCTGGCGACGTTCCAATATTATGTCGTCCACTCTGTTGAGTCCTCATATTATGTTTATGTGATTCCTTTTGTTTCAGTCTTGTGCTATTGGCTTAAGCAGTGGGCGGACCATGTTTCTGGGGGACTTTATCGCAAGGTAGGCGTTGCGTTGGTTCTGTTTTCAATGTATGCGTTGGTAACGAACCACAATTTTTTGAGTTACCCCAATCTCTTAAGCGTCTCGCACAATCCTGTCATTGACCCTCGTGTTTATCAGATCCCGCCGGGAAGGGCATTTTATTTTCATCATCTTTATAGGGAATTTCCAGACAACTTCAAGATGCCGCAAAATTCATTGGGGGAGTTTGACGAGAAGCTTGTCGCTGAGGCGGATTTTTCTTCGGATGATCAATTGGCTGAATTTTTTAAAAATGAGTTTGATTTCAGTGTCGACGCCCAACTTATCCAGAAATTCACGCCTCAAGGCGGGAAGGTTCCTCTTTTGAGCAGTTTTGATGTGGCTATCCTCATGCAGGCTGATCGGGCGCCGTTCTTTAAATATTTTCCCATTTTAAATTCGCGTCCCATGCGCATGCGCATTTTTCCCGTGAGCAGCATACCATCGCAGGAACATTTGAATGTGACGCTTGGGCAGTTGGGAGAGGCACCGCCCTATCTTTTTATGGAAAGAATATTTTTAGATAGAAAGAATGTGCCCGCAGCGTATTACCACGACTCTCCTGAGCTTATGAAGATCGTGAATTATATTTTTGAGCATTATGAACCCGTTGAGGCGGGGAAATTTTTGGTAGCCATGAAATTCAAAGGTTGAATGGGCTTATTGACCTTTTCTTTATCAATGCAAATCTCCAACTCCCGGTATCAACGATGTTTGGAGATTTATCATTTCCATTGGTAAGGGGAAGGTCAATAAGAAAACCCGTTCATTTTTTGCCTGAATTGGGGTAGAATAAAGTTCATATCATGTCTATGAAATTATCTCTTGTGATCCCCATTTATAATGAAGAAAAAGCCCTTCCTGTATTAAGGCGGCGTCTGGAGGGGCTTTTAGCTTCATTCGTTGATGATTATGAGATAATTTTTGTCGACGACGGGAGCCGCGATGCCGGCGCCCAGATCATTGAATCATGGATCAAAGAAGACGCGCGCGTTTTGCTCGTCGGCTTGTCGCGCAATTTCGGCCATCAGGCCGCCATTACCGCCGGGCTTGAGCACTCAACCGGGGATGTGGTTGTCATCATGGATGCCGATCTGCAGGATCCTCCGGAGATCATCCCTGAGATGCTTAGAAAATGGCAACAGGGTTATAAGGTTGTCCTGGCCGAGCGTACGGAGCGGGAAGAGGGCTGGCTGCGCCGCGTGATGTTTGGACTTTTTTATAAATCTTTTTATGTGCTGTCGGATTATCCGGTCTCGGTTAACTCCGGCGTGTTTGGGCTCATGGACCGCGTCGTCGTCAGCCATCTTTTGACGCTTAGCGAGCAGAACCGGTTTCTTCCCGGGTTGCGGGGCTGGGTTGGTTTTAAAACAGCCATCGTGCGCTATAAACGCGATGCACGCTCGGTGGGGAAACCAAGCCAATCTTTGATGAAGCTCGTCAAGTATGGTTTTGACGCGATTTTCAGCTTTAGTTATAAGCCACTGCGTTTCAGTTTTATTTTGGGAAGCATCGTGAGCGTTTTAAGTTTTGGTTACGGCGCTGTTTTGATTGTGCAACGTTTTTTGAACATCAATGTTGTCCCGGGTTTTACAACAGTTGCGGTGGCTGTTTTTTTCGTCGGGGGAGTGATCCTGATGAGTAACGGTATCATCGGTGAATATTTAGCCCGCATTTATGATGAGGTCAAGCGCCGGCCGCTTTTTATCGTGGAGCGTAAGATTTCTCGTGATGCGGCGGGAGAAATCCATGTCCAGGAATACAAAAATTCGATAAGGAGTTAATGATGCCCAGCATTGAAGATTTTAAGAAATTTGAATTTATTGTCGGTCAGATCAAAGAGGTCAAAGAACATCCGAACGCGGACCGCCTTTACGTTGTGAACGTCGATACCGGAACGGAAACGAAACAGATCGTCGCTGGTATCCGAAAATTTTATACGCCCGAACAGTTGATCGGCCGCCGTGTGATCATTGTCAATAATTTAGAGCCTGCGGTCATCCGCGGCGAGGAATCACGCGGCATGATCCTGGCCGCATCCGACGAGAACGGCATCTCCGTGCTGGTGCCGGATCGTGACGTGGCGTTAGGGAGCATCGTTAAATAATTTAATCGTTAGGCGTTCGGCGTCAGGCGCAAGGCCTAACGCCCGACGCCCAGCGCCAAACAATAGCATGATGTTTTCCATCCAACAATTCGTCCCTTCCGAAGTTTGCCTCAAATGCGACGGGTGCTGTCGTTTCAAAGAGCCTGGCACGATCTGGCGTCCCAAGATGTCGGGGGAAGAAACTGCTCGTGCCACATCCGTCGGGCTTGCTGAAAAAATTTTGGGCCCTGATATTCTGGACGGGGAGCAGTTCATCCGCACCAAACCCGGCTGCGGAGAACATCTGTGCCAGTTTTTTAATCCCGAAGATCATGCCTGTGCTATTTACAAAGCCAGGCCGTTCGAGTGCGAGCTGTACCCGTTCGTGATCTCCAAAGACGGCCGGGGAGCAGCGCTGTACATGCATTTGAATTGTCCGCACGTCCAGGAAAACTTTAACCGTGTTTCACTGAAAGTGTACGTCAAATATTTAAAAGAGTTTTTTGCAAAGCCGGATGTTCGCGCGTTTTTACAACGTAACCGCGGTCTTTTGAACGATTACTCGGCGCACAAAGATGAGCTTGAGTTAGTGTTTGTGTTGGAAAATATTTAGAGACATAACTTTTATGTCATTGCGAGCCCGCAGGCGAAGCAATCCTATCCGTCGAGATTTGCGATTGCTTCGTCGGCTGAGGCCTCCTCGCAATGACGCTAGTTCGGATGGTTATCAATGAGTGATGCCGATGATCTTTTATATCATAAAAAAGAGTTTGACCAATACGTTTGTCAGAGAGAACACCAGTTGTCTTCTCATCATTTCTCGTCGATATTTCTGTGGCAGGATTTTTTTGAGTTTGATTTTGAGATTATAGATGGTGATCTGTGTGTTTTTGCCAAACACGCCTTGGGAACATTTTTATACCTTCCGCCGTTAGGTAAAAAATTAAACGAAACGATCATCGTCCGGTCTTTTGATCGGCTTAACGCGCTTAACCCCAAGCGGTCTTTCTCCCGCATTGAGAACGTCAACGGCCAAGAGCTCGCTTTATTTGATCCGCAAAGATATCGATCGGCGGAAAAGTCCAAGGAGTATTGTTATTTCAAACAGAATCTCATCGAACTTAAAGGCAATGCGTATAAATCCAAACGGTCGAGTTATCATCAGTTCGTTGCGCGATATGATCACGAGTATGCCGCTTTTGATCGAACATGGACGAACGATTGTTTGCGGCTCTACGACGCGTGGGCCAAGAACCGCACGGACAACTCGGATGATGCGATCTATAAGGCCATGCTCGAGGAGAACCGCCAAGTTCATAGTCTCATTTTTGAATATTATGACGAGCTCGGTCTGGAAGGGCGCGTCGTTCTCTTGGAAGGCAAGCCGCAGGGGTACACCTTTGGTTACCCCTTGAATGAAAAGACTTTTTGTGTTCTAGTAGAAGTAACGAATCTTGATATCAAAGGGCTTTCGGTGTATATCTTTAGCCGGTTTTGTGCTGATCCGGCGTTGGAACAATTTAAATTCATTAATGTCATGGATGATTTTGCGATGGCAAACATTGCGAAGACCAAGGCGTCGTTTAAGCCAACAATGTTGAATCCTGCCTATATCATTACTGAGAGGTAAGAAAGAATGAAAATTAGAAGTGCGGAATTTATTGTTTTTGACGTCGAGACGACCGGCCTTTCCGCCGTTGAGGGGGACCGTATCATTGAGATCGCCGCGATCAAATTGAAAGACCTGAAACCCGTCGCTGTTTTTCATTCCTTGATCAATCCTAAGCGGAATATCCCGGCAAGCGCTACGTTTGTCAACAAGATCACAGGCGATATGCTCGTGGGCGCACCGACCTCCGAAGAATTTCTGCCTGGCATCATTGACTTTATCGGCGGCGGATGCGTCGTCGGGCATAATATTAAATTTGACCTTAATTTTTTATGTTATGAGCTTGCGTTGAGCGGACGCAAGTTGCACGACGGGACGCCGGCCATCGACACCTTAAAGATGGCCAAAACCCTGATCCCGTATTTGTCGAGCTACAAGTTAAGCAGTATCGCGCACGCGTTGGGCATCACGATCGGTGAAACGCACCGTGCCCAGGCCGATACCCAGTTGACCGCCGATGTTTTGATGCGCCTTATGGATATCGCCGGCGATCAAAATATTGAAGACCTGCAGACATTTTGCCGGCAATTTTCCGTGGAGAAACCTGTTTTTCGCATCGCCGCCCAAGTGGATCAGGGGTTTTTATTTTAGTAAAAGAGATAAGAGGTATAGAGGTGTTATCGATTATTGGAGGTAAGAGGTAAGGAAGAAAAAATGATACTTCTTTCTTTTTTCTTTTTCTTACCTCTTATCACTTACCTCTTACCACTAATAAACAGCCTCCCATGCTATTAAAAACATTCAATTTTTCAGACGACGTTTTCGATCTCTTTTTTTTGTTCAAAGAAGAGCCGCATGTTTTTTTCCTGGATAGCAGCCTGACAGCTTCTGCCAACGGACGTTATTCAATTTTGGGGTTTGATCCGTTTGATGTCATTGAAGGGACTGATCTCTCCTCATTCGGTCGTTTTAAAAAAGATTTTCTACGTTTTCAATCGCCTGCTGGTTCGTCGTTGCCATTCCAGGGCGGCGCTGTCGGGTATTTGAGTTATGATCTGGGCATGGATGTTCAAGGTTTGCGTTCTTTAAAACCATTCGAAGACGCGCTTCCGTTGTTTCATTTCGGGCTTTACGATGTGGTCTTGACCGTCGATCATCTGGAACAGAAACTTTATGTAACGTCGAGCGGATTTCCCGAGATGGATCCTTCGTTGAGGGAGCGGCGGGCTGGTAAGCGTTTGGCAAAAGTGGTGGAGCGTCTCAAGGATCTTTCTTCAACCCCGAATGTCCATCGGGATCGTTCCAAAAAAGAACGCATTCCCGAGGCTCTGTTAAAAAGCAATGTTACGCGTGACCAATACGTCCAGGCTGTTGAGCGCGCATTGCAACGCATCCGCGAAGGCGATATTTATGAGATCAATTTGTCCCACAAGATCACCGTCGATGATGTGGGTTGTTTTGCCGGGGTTAAACCATGGGAAATGTATGCGTGTTTGCGCGAACTTTCCCCGAGCCATTTCAGCGCTTTTTTTGATGGCGGCGATCACCACGTTTTAAGCACTTCTCCCGAGCGGTTTTTGCGGCTTAAAGAAGGTGTCGCCCAGATCCGGCCCATGAAAGGCACGCGGCCGCGGGGCAGGACCCCCGAGGAGGATACACTTTTGCGCCAGGAACTTATGCATAGCCCGAAAGAGATCGCCGAACTTTTGATGGTGACGGACCTTGAGCGTAACGACCTGGGCCGGGTCTGTGAGTTCGGTTCCGTTAAGGTCAGGGAAATGCGTGTCATTGAGGAATACCGGACTGTTTTTCAGGCGACCTCCACGGTCGAAGGGCGTTTGCGCCGCGACCGTAGTTGTTTTGATTTGATCGAGGCGTGTTTTCCTGGCGGTTCGGTCACCGGCTGCCCCAAGATCCGCGCTATGCAGTTGATCGACGAGCTTGAGGCAAGCCGCCGCGGGATTTACACTGGCGCTTTTGGATATATTGATTTTTCCGGCAATTTGGATTTTAATATTCTTATACGGACGCTCTTGTTGACCAAGAACGAAATTTCTTTTCATGTGGGCGGCGGTATTGTGGCCGATTCCCAACCGTCTATGGAATACGACGAAACATGGGTCAAAGCCAAAGCGTTGATCGAATGCCTTAATGAGTGCGGAACGAGGCAGGCCATTTCCTCTTATTAACCTTTTCTTTACCATTGGTAAAGAAAAGGTTAATAATGGAAATGAGGAACAATGACGGGAGCAGGTTATGAAGTATACTGTTTTTTGGGATGGGGATTTTTTGGTCAGGGACGAGAATTTTATTCAAACGTTAACACCCGGCGTTTTTGAAGGCCGCGGGGTTTTTGAGACCATTCGCGTCGAAGAAGGCCACATTTGTTTTTTGGAACGGCATCTGAAAAGGCTTCGGCAGGGGCTCAAAGTTTTTAACATCCGTTGTTCCTATTCTGCCAAAGAGATCCAATCCATTGTCCATCGGGTTTTAATCTTCAATCAATTTAAGAACGCCCGGCTGCGCCTCATGGCATACCAAAAAAATGGCGCTTTTGGTTTTGCGGTTATGGTTTTGCCGCGCACCGTCCTTTCCGAGCGTGATTATTTCCACGGCTATTACGTGACGACCGCCCGCTGCCCGGGGCGTCCGGCAAAATATGCGTGCGTGAAATCTTTGGACTACGGCCGCTATTATCAAGCGTATCATCAGGCGAGGGATAAAAAGTTCGACGAGGTTCTTCTTGTTAATCCGAAGGGTTTTGTTTTCGAAGCGAGCCGTTCGAATGTGTTTTTTTTCAAAAAAGAGATTTTATACACGCCGTCTTTGACGCTGGGCTGCCTCAACGGTATTACTCGTCAGTTGATCATGGAATGCGCGCGGGAAATGAAGATATCCGTCAAAACCGTTAAACCCAAATTACAGGACCTTTTTGACAGTGATGAAGTGTTTTTGACCAACGCCATCATAGGGGTTATGCCAGTTACGAAGCTGGCCACAAAAATGGTCCAATCAGGGCGCGTGGGTGATGGCACGTATCAGATCCGCGGTCATTATCTGAAAAAACTTATAACCCCTGGCGTTTCTCTAACCCCTCTTCCTGCTACTGTTTAGGGCTTGAATGGTGTTTTTTTATTCGCCTCGATGTCCCTTAGAGAATCCTTGCCCTTTGAGAATTGTATCTGTATAATAACCCGATAGTTTTTGCCGATAGTCATTGCGGAGTGGTATGCAATTCTATAAAATAGTATTCATATTAATTTTTTCATTAATGATTTACTCTCCCGTTGTTTTTTCCGATGGGAAGGATGCTCCTGCTATAAAGGACGTCGAACAGGTCAAAGCTGATTTGGAGGCGCGAGTCTTGGCGTCTCGACGAGAGGCGTATACGCCGGCATGGCAGAATGATTTTAATGATCTGCATATTCAGTCGGCGGCGTTGTTACAGGAAAATGGGCGTTTAAGCCAGGAGCATCAATCATTGCAGGATGAGTTCATGCGTCTTCAAAAAGAAATTGAAGAGCAGGAGAATAAGAACCGGTCTTTACAGGAAGATGTCGATGGTAAAAAGGCTCTGAGAGATGGCAAGCTTCACAAAAAAAATGTTGATACCCAACAACAGCGGCAAAAAGAACTTAATGATAGAAATGCGGAACTTGTGGAATATAATCGTAAGATCGATCTCGTGGAAAAAAAGATTGCACTTGGTAGAATGAAGCTTAAATCGTTGGATGTTGACGGTAATGCGGACCAGACCATGCAGATTCAAGAAGAATTGGACCGCGGGAATGCCGAGCTTGAAGAGAATAACAATCGCGCTACGGCTTTGAAGGAAAAGTTAGAAAAGTTTTCCGCTGATGAAAAAGAGCTTAACCCGGCGGTGTTGAATTTGAAAGAAGAGATTGACGCGTTGCGTTTGGAGATCGCTGCTCTCGAAAATCTCGATCGAACCAGCCGTCCTTCAGTTTCGGCAGCTGTCAGCGCTGAGGAAAAAATTAATGCGCTGACACAGAAGAAAGCGGACCTGCAAGCGGATCTTAAGGTGATCCAGGCAAGGATGACGAAGATCAAGAATTCCGAGGAAATGGGAATTGCCAACCAGCGTGTGAAGAAATTGGTGGGAACCATCTCGGAAGTGGACGCCGAGAACGAACGATTGCGCGAGGAAGCAAGATATCTTCAAGAGAACATTGTGATCCTCAAAAGCCATGTGAAAAAATTGGAATATCAGGCCGACGCCATCAACAGCATGAAGGGCAAGATGACGCCGGCTGAGCATTTAAGAACTGCATTCTAAATAAGGATTCTGCTTTGCAGCCATACTTTCGTGTGGCTGCTTCGCAGCAATTGCTACGAAGCTCTCACATAAAAATGTGAGAGCGAAGAAGAAAAGGAGTCAGCCATGGATGAAATTTTAGAGATCTTGGCCAAGGATGCCCGTCGGACAGCGCCGGAGATCGCCAAGATGACCGGTAAAAAAGTGGAGAATGTCAAAAAATCTATCAAAGAATACGAAGACAGCGGTGTCATCTTGAAATACAAGGCCGTTATTAACCGCGAGCTGACGCGCAATTCTAAATCCAGTGTGCGCGCCTTGATCGAAGTTGGGATAACCCCGCAGAAAGACCTTGGTTTTGATTCCATTGCCGAGCGTATTTACAATTTTCCGGAGGTCAAAAGCTGTTATCTGGTTTCCGGTGGTTATGATCTTCTGGTTATCGTTGAGGGTGATTCCATCCAGACGGTAGCGGATTTCGTGGCCTCCAAGCTTTCGCCTATGGAAAACGTGCGGCAGACCGCGACGCATTTTCTCTTAAAGACGTATAAAGAAGACGGGCAGATATTTAAGAAGAACAATAAACACAAGAGGTTGAATATTTCGTATTAAACGCAATGTGTCCCGGTTTCTCAGTTCCCCAGTCCCCAGTGCCCCGGAACCCCAGTCGTCCTTTCTGGGGCGCTGGGAAACTGGGGCGCTGGGGCACTAAGAATTGGGGAACTCTTTAAAGGAAGGTCTTGTAATGCAGATTTCTAAAACCGTTCAACAATTAGCACCTTCCGGTATCCGGGCGTTTTTTGATCTGGTTCTTGGAATGAAGGACGTCATTTCCTTAGGTGTCGGCGAGCCGGATTTCGTTACCCCATGGCATATCCGCGAAAAGGGGATCACCGCTTTGGAGCAGGGGTATACCTCGTACACTTCCAATAAGGGAATGCCAGAACTGCGCAAAGCGATCGCGGATTATCTTAAGGGAAAATACAATTTGAAGTACGATTTTAATGAGGAGATCCTTATCACCGTCGGAGTGAGCGAGGCGCTGGACCTGGTCATGCGCGTGATCCTCAACCCCGGCGATAAAGTGATCGTGCCGGAACCTTGTTACGTTGCTTACACTGCCGTCGTTCATCTGGCCGGCGGCGTATCGATCACGATTCCGACCACGGCGAAAAGCGGTTTTAAGGTAACGCCCAAAGAGATCGAGAACGCTTACGAAGACGGCGTAAAGGCGATCCTTTTGGGTTATCCGTCGAACCCGACAGGCGCGTCCTATACCAAAAAAGAATTGATAGCGATCGCCGCTGTTGCGAAGAAATTGAACATTCTGGTCATTACCGACGAGGTTTATGACGAGTTGACGTATGATTTTGAGCACACGCCCATGGCGACGCTTCCAGGGATGAGGGACAGGATCGTTTATTTGAATGGTTTTTCCAAGGTTTACGCGATGACGGGATTCCGTATCGGCTGGGCATGCGGCCCGGCAGAGATCATTGCTGCCATGACCAAGATCCATCAATACACGATCCTGTGCGCGCCCATCGTTGGGCAGATTGCAGCGCAGGAGGCGATTAAAAATGGTTTTAAAGAAACCCAGATGATGAAACGTGAGTATGCCCGCCGCCGCCGGTTTATCGTCGATGGTTTAAACGACATCGGCTTGACCTGCCACATGCCGGAGGGGGCGTTCTATGCCTTCCCGTCGATCAAAAAGGCCGGCGAAAGTTCAATGGATTTCGCAAAAAATCTTTTGGCTGAACAAAAAGTGGCTCTCGTGCCCGGCGTCGCGTTCGGCAAATCGTGTGAGGGATATGTGCGTATTTCCTACGCGTCGAGTTATGAAAATTTAAAAGAAGCTGTCGCGCGGATGAAAGTGTATTTAAAGAAGGGATGACACGAATTTTAGGATACCGCAGTACGGATGACACGAATCATCCGTGCCATCCGTAAATGCGTTCAGTTTAAATCCGTGTCATCATATTTCAAATGGCTAAAAATCAGTCTAATAACGATATCGACTTCGAGATCCAGTTCTACGAGAACGTCCTTAAAGGATCGCCGGATTTTATCGAGGCGATGATGGCCCTGGCAGACCTATACACAAAAAAAGGCCTGTACCGGGAAGGGCTGAATTTGGACGAGCGCCTGTCGCGTTTGCGGCCGGAGGATTCGGTCATTTTTTATAACCTGGCGTGCAGTTATTCGCTCCTGAACAATTCCTACGCTGCGCTCAATGCCATCAAAAAAGCGATTGAGTTGGGGTATGATGACTTTGAACATCTCTATAATGACCAAGACTTGGCAAACTTGCTTGCCGATGCGCAATTCCAACAATACTTGAAAGACGTCCAGAAAAAACGCCGGCCTTCCAAGGCTGTGCAGCAAAAGAAAGAAGAATGAAGCCTGTTCTTCGGAGGAGTTCATGTTAAATACCCGTTGCTGGTTATGTTATATTTTTTTGTGGACAATGTGCTTAAACGCCGGCGTCCTTAATGCCTCTGCCGCCCAGAATCCCCAATACGATATTCAGGCGACCGTTGACGTCGCTAAGAAAGTAATCAGCGCCCATCAAAAAGTAACTTTCACGAACAATACTTCTCAACCGACGGATGTACTTTATTTTCACGTTTATCCCAATCGTTTGTACACATCAGAGGAAAAAGCGTTTTTTATGCGCTATGCGGGTTATTTTAAGGTAGACCCGTTTCCGGAAGGTTTCCCTAAGGATGCGTTCAAGCTTAAAAGCGCCCGTCAGGGCGATGCGCTGTTGTCATCTGCCATTGAAGGAACGGACAAGACGATCCTTAAGATCTTCCTGCCTAAATCTTTGGGCCCGCAGGAATCTGTGGCCGTTGATCTGGATTTTACCGTCGAGATTCCGCATGCCTACGGCCGTTTTGGATGGAACCGCAACGTCATCGCGCTTTCGCGCTGGTATCCCATTCTTTCCGTTTATAACGAAAACGGCTGGAACAATCATCCGTTTTATCCGTTCCACCGCCCGTTTTTCAGCGATGCGGCTGATTATCGCGTGCGTTTGACTGTTCCAGCGGGACAAACGGTTGTTCATACCGGCGATTTAGTCAAAGAAGAAAATATTTCCGGTGCTGCTAAAACCCTTGAGATCGCAACCAAGCATCCTGTCCGCGAATTCACCCTGGCCATGAGCCCGGATTACAAATTTGTGGAAGGAAAGTTTAAAGATTCCACAATCAAATCATTCTATCTTCCAGGGCATGAGGAGCGCGCGAAAGAAGCGCTTGAAGATGCCGTCGGACTGATGGAATACTATTCAGGGAAATTCGGCGATTATCCATATCAGAATTTTGCGATCGCGCCGGTGTATCTCGGTTACGGCGGGGAGCAGATGTCGAATATGATCTTTATCGACACGCGCGTTTTTGACCTGCCCGGATTTCTGCCGCGTTATTTTGATTTCCTCATTTCCCACGAAACGGGCCACCAGTGGTTCTACAACATCCTCGGGGTGGACAGCTATAATCACATCTGGATGGAAGAAGGATTTAATTCCTATTTTAATTTGGAATACCTGGAACATAAATATGGCAAAAACGCCGACATCGTCGATCTAAGCCGTTTGCCTAAATGGAGAGACCTGCTCATTCCGCATTTGACGTTTCGTGGCACGCGCGACGTGCGTTATAAAATGATGACGCGTACAGGGCTGGATCATCCCATCATTGATAAGTTATCCGGTTATAACGAACCCAGCAGCATCTTTTCTTTAGCCTATGGAAAAGGTTCCTTGGTCGTTGAGATGCTTAAAGAAACCGTTGGCGAAGAAGCGTTTAATAAAATCTATGCGCGGCTTTTTAAGGACTACGCGTACCGCAATGTAAGTTTGGATGAATTTGTCCGCCTGTGTCAGGAGGAAAGCGAAAAAGATTTGACCGTATTTTTTGAGCCGTGGCTTCATTCGACCAAAAAGTTCGACGTGGCGGTAGGCGCGGTTAGAAATCATACAATGACGTTAGAGAACCGCGGCGGGATCCCGATGCCGGTGGATGTTCAGGTTACTTTTGCCAACGGGACAACCAAAAATATGATATGGGACGCAAAAACTAAACGCGAAGATATTAACGTCGAGGGAACCAGCCCCATTAAAAAAATTGTTTTGGATTCTCAAGAAAAATGGCTTGATGTGGATCGCGCCAACAATCAGTGGCCGCGCGAACTTCACGTACAGCCGGTGTTACTGTATCATCCGCTGTATGATATCCCGGTGTTCCTGCCGGAAAAATCCTACAACGTCGTCGTGGGGCCGGAGATCAATAACGGCATCGGGGTCAAAGCATCTTTGCAAAAACCGTATGACCAGATCCTTTATGGCGGCACAGATTATGATTTTAATGAACAATGGCAGATCTCACGTGTCGGCTATCAATTAAATAATGTGTTTCATTCTTTGACCACGTTCGGCGTTGAAATGAAGAACCGGATAGATCTTGACGGCGGGGAAGATGATTTGGTGACTGGTAAGGTATATCTGCGTCGGGAATTGTGGCCTGCCGAGTATGGCTTGGCCGACGTCAATGATCACGTGAGTCTGTATTTGATCCGTAACCAGAGCTTGAATGCAACAAAGTTATTCGGCGGCACGGAAGATATCCGCAATGCTTCTTATTTAAAAAATGATGAGGCTATTGTCGGCACTGCTTTGCATTTGGGCCGTTCCCGCCCGTATCCTGACCCGCGTGAAGGTTACACTATTGATACCATGATCGAGAATTCCGGTCATTTTGGGGGTGCGACCCAGCAGTTCACGCGCGCGATGATCGATTACCGTGTGTTCCAACCCGTGACGGTTCAGAGCAAACTCGCTGAGCGAATTAAGATTGGCGGCGGTTCGGTGGATGACAAAAATCTTTTTGAGTTGGGAGGCATCGACGGGCTGCGCGGGTTTGATCGCAAGACCGTGCGCGGGTCGAACGCACTTTTAGGAAGCTTCGAATTCCGTTTCCCGTTATTAGATCATTTGGATATCAGCGTTTTTGATCATACGTTGGGTTTGGACAAGTTGAGCGGTGTCGCGTTTTTTGACGCCGGGCAAAGTTGGTACGGCAGTTTCAGCGATTCGAGCCTGCGCAAAGACGCGGGCGTGGGATTGCGTTTTCATCTAAATGTTGCGTCCTTCCTTGAACAAATGATCGTCCGTTTGGATGCCGCGCAGGCGATCAACGATCCCGAAGACGATATTCATTATTGGTTCGGAGTGAATCAGGCGTTTTAGAAGTGGTAAGTTATACGACGTTTTTAACTGAGGGGGCTTAATAACTCTTCCCATGAATCGTCCCCGCATATGTCAGAGATCCAGGAAATAACCAAAAAGATCCGCAAATTCCGCGATGAGCGGGACTGGAAACAATTCCACAACCATAAAGACGTGGCGCTGTCTTTGGTCTTGGAGGCCTCTGAAGTGCTGGAGCATTTTCAGTGGAAATCGCCCAAGGAAGTGGAAGAGCACGGCAGGACTGAAAAAGACGAACTGTCCGATGAGCTTGCGGACGTTGCTGTTTATTTATTTGAGCTCGCCGATAATCTGGGCATCGATCTCCCCAAAGCCATTGACCGAAAAATGAAAAAGAACGCGCTTAAATATCCCGTTGAGAAAGCTAAAGGAAAACACACGAAATACAATCTTCTGTGATTCAGATTTTAAATATTTTTTTTAATTTTCTTGATACCCACACCTATGTGTGGTAATTTAATTTAAACTTCCTCCCCCAGAAGTTAAGCGCTAACTGACAATTAACCAGGGAGGAGAATATGCAAATTTTCAGCGAACTGTTTGATATGAACAAAAAAGATCAGAATTTATTCAGTTTTATAGATTTGTTTGCAGGTATTGGAGGGCTGAGAAAAGGTTTTGAGCCTCTTGGCGGACGATGCGTTTTTACGAGTGAATGGAATGCTTATTCCAGGCAAACGTATCTTGCCAATTACCATTGCGATCACGAAATTGCGGGAGATATTACAAAAGTCTCGCCCAAAAATATTCCGCGTCATGATTTATTGCTTGCCGGATTTCCATGCCAGCCATTTTCTATTGCCGGGGTTTCTAAAAGAAACTCCCTAAACAAGCCTCACGGATTTAAATGTGAGGCGCAGGGAACGTTGTTTTTTGATGTGGCAAGAATCATCGATCATCACAGGCCCAGGGCTTTTCTTCTGGAAAATGTCAAAAATCTTGTCAGCCATGACAAGGGGAATACCTTCAGGGTCATATACCGAACATTGACGGAAGAGCTTGGCTATCATGTGCAATATCGTGTGCTCGATGGTAAATCCTGGGTTCCCCAGCACAGGGAGCGGATTTTTATAGCCGGGTTCAGGGATAAAAATGATTTTGATTTTAGCCGTATGGTGGTTCCCGATTCTCAATCCGGACCAAAACTGGACAGTATTTTCCATCCCCAGGATGGTACCGAACCCTTTGAAAAAAACAGGCAGTTCATTGATCATGGTACAGGCAAGGTACTGGACAAGTATACCCTTACGAACCATCTCTGGAATTATCTGCAAAAATATGCCGAAAAACATAGAAAACAGGGTAACGGATTTGGATTCGGCCTGGTCGGTCCGGGAGACACGGCAAGAACTCTTTCGGCAAGGTATTACAAGGATGGTTCAGAAATACTTGTCAAACAGACCAGAAAGAATCCGCGCAGACTGACCCCGAGAGAGTGTTCACGTTTGATGGGTTTTGATACGCTGAATGGAAGTCGGTTCGTTATACCGGTTTCAGATACGCAGGCGTACAGGCAATTTGGCAATGCCGTTGTTGTTCCCGTGGTTGCGGCCGTTGCCAAGCAGATGTTTCCGTATATTATTCGTCCCAAAATGGCAGGCACGGATGTGAACAGCAGGGAGATGGTTGCCGTTGGCTGATGTTGTTTCATCGAGAAAAAGAAGTGAAATGATGTCGGGTATCCGGTCGAAGAATACGCGGCCGGAAATTGTTATTAGAAACGTTCTCCACAAAAAAGGTTTTCGTTTCCGGCTTCACCAGTCTGGTTTGCCGGGCAAACCGGATCTTGTCTTTCCGAAATACAACGCAGTCATATTTACTCACGGATGTTTCTGGCATGGTCATGACTGTGTTCTTTTTAAATGGCCTGCTACTCGCCCTGATTTCTGGAAGAATAAAATAAATGGAAACAAACAGAATGACAAAAAGGTTTTGGACAAACTGTTGGGCGAAGGTTGGCGGGTTTTGGTCATTTGGGAATGTTCTTTTAAGGGCAGAGGAAGGCTGGAATTGAGAAAGGTCTTATCGGCAACATCAAAATGGTTGAAATCAAAAGCGGGATATCTGGAAATCAGGGGCAGAAATTTGTTGTGAATATTTTGAAAGGAGATCCGGGTGAAAAGTTTTTTTGAGATTTATAAAGAAACAATGCTTTCCCCTCAAGGAGTGCTGGACAAGGCAATTAAAAGAAGCGTCCCCGATGCCAATACAGTATCTTATACCAAGAAAAATTTTAGCAAGATTATAGACAAAATCGGAGAAGAGGCTTACAAAATATTTTTGGCAGAACAAGAAAAGGCCGGTAAAAGGGCTGTGAAGAGATATTTTGACAGCTTGATACCACAATCATCTCCGCGCGCATCGTCCATAGAAATTGTTGCCAGCAGTTTTAAGGAATTCGACCGCTTCTTTTTATCATTGGCGCAATCCAGAAAACCGCGGGCAGGAAGCGCTTTTGAAGGGTTGATCAAGAGCTTGTTTAAAAAATTAAATTATCCTTTTGCGGAACAGCAGGTCATAAACGGGAAACCGGATTTCCTGATGCCCTGCAGGGAGCATTACGATACAAACCCGATGGATTGTATTATTTTTACAGCCAAAAGAACTGTTCGGGAAAGATGGCGTCAGATTGTTACAGAAGGGACCAGGGGTTTGGGTTTTTTTCTTGCAACGATTGATGAGGACATTTCTGATAATCAGCTGGGAGAGATGTTGAGAAATCGTATTTATCTTGTTGTATCATCGGATTTGAAAAGAAAAATATCCCATTATAGTAAAGCCGTCAATGTACTTTCGTTTGAAGAGTTCTTCCGGTCTCACCTGGATCCCGCTGTCAAACGGTGGAAGAAAGCGAAAGTCAAGTTCTGAGATTTTTAAAATTCAAATTAAGTGTCCCTCTGATATTATACAATTTTTATAGATGATAGCGGAAGACCGACCGCGAGAAAACCGCTCTTCAGCGCCAGATCGACGCCACGGACGCCGGGATCGGCCCACTGGCCTGTCAGCTTTACGCCTTACTGAAGAAGAGATCAGGATCGTTGAGAATCCTATGAAGAAAGACGGGTCCTAATGAGTTCTCAAACAGTTAGCTCCCCCCATAATACCCTTAGTTAACGAATATCTTAACTGTTTAAGAGATATGATCCGCGACTGTTTTTGGGGTTGGAAATAACCTGCTCATCCGCTGCGAACGGCGGAATATAACGCAATACATATGTATTGACAAATTGCGGACGGAGCGTATATACTTAAACCATGAACAGAAAGAACAAATCGTCGCAGCTGCAGATCAGGGTATCCCCCAAGGAGAAGGCGGCCATTGCGCGTTATGCCCATAAAGCGAACATGGGGATCTCCGAATGGGTCTTAAACAAGGCGCTTCCTTCTCAGCAGCAGGCGTTCGGGGATCTGCTGGGCCAGTTAAAGAGCGCCCCTGATCCCAAGTACGTTCTGGCCGAGATCCACGACCTGCTGAATGTCGCGGCAGGGGATGAATTTGATCTGATGACGGCCAATCCTCCGTCGGTTTCCCTATCGCCGTACCTGGCCAATTATGTTGCAGCCATGGTGGAATACGCGGCGGCACAAAAAGAAAGGAAGGCTCCGTCCTGGACTTCGGAGGTTCCGTCTCTCGAACATCCTGTTTTCGGATCGGACCTGGAGAGCCTGCGGTTGTATCTTTTGACGCATTCACCGCCGCCGTTCCGCCGCCGTAATATTTTTGTCGATTCAACCATCGGGCAAAGGGTATAAAGGCCATGTCGTCCTTCAGCAAAGAGGATATCAAGCGCCTGTTCGGGCTTCTCAATGACCAGATGCGTTTGGAATCGCTGGAAGGAGAGGCTTATCTTGTCGGCGGGGCGGTGATGTGCCTTGTTTTTAACGCCCGCCCGTCCACCAAAGACGTGGACGCTTATTTTCAGCCCGCTCAAAAGATCCGGGAAGCCGCCGCCAGGGTGGGGGCAATGTCCGGTATCAAGGAAGACTGGCTCAATGACGCGGTCAAAGGGTATTTCAGCGACAAGGGCGAATATGACGCGTTTTTGGAATTGAGCCATCTGCGCGTGTTCACGGCCCGGCCGGAATATCTGCTGGCGATGAAGTGCCTGGCCATGCGCATCGGGGAAGAGTTTCACGATATCGATGACATTCGTTATCTGATCCGTTATCTGAATTTTAAAACGTACCAGGAAGCCGTCGATGTGATGACACGGTTCTATCCGCTCGAGCGTTTTCCCCAGAAGACGCTTTACGCGCTTGAAGAAATTTTTGAACGGAGATTATGAAAACTTATCGCGAAGAACTCTTGTTTCACACCAAAACCCGTCGGGCGTACATTAATATCACGGACAAAGTCCAGGCCGCCATCGACAAAAGCGGGATCAAAGAAGGTTTGTGTTTGGTCAATGCCATGCACATCAGCGCCAGCGTTTACATCAATGACGACGAGAGCGGGCTTGTACACGACTATGACAAATGGCTGGAGAAGTTGGCGCCGCACGAACCGGTCAATCAATACCGCCACAACGATACCGGCGAGGATAACGCGGACGCACATTTAAAACGTCAGGTGATGGGGCGTGAGGTAGTTGTCGCTGTGACAAAAGGAAAATTGGATTTCGGACCGTGGGAGCAAATATTTTACGGGGAATTTGATGGGAAGCGTGATAAACGCGTATTAATAAAGATTATTGGAGAATAATTTTAGAGTAGGTAAGTAAGTAGTAAGAAGTAGATAGAAATCGGTTTGTTTTCTTTTTACTACCTACTTGCCTACTACTTACTCCTTACTTAAAGCATAGGAGATGTGAATATGAGTTTAGTTGTCTTAGGTACGGTCGCGCTTGACTATGTGAAAACTCCGTCTGGTGCGAAGAAAGATATGCTAGGCGGGTCAGCTGCGCATTTTTCGATGAGTGCGAGGCTTTTTACCGATGTGCATCTGATCGCAATCGTCGGCCAGGATTTCCCGGATAAGCATTTGGCGTTTTTGAGGCGCAAAGGAATTGATCTGGCTTCCCTTAAGATCGGCGACGGAAAAACGTTTCGCTGGCAGGGAGAGTATAAAAAAGGCGATCTTAATACTGCGTTAACGCTCGCGACCGAGCTGGGCGTTCTAGAAAGCTATGTCCCTCAGGCGGCCGAACATCAAAGGGAAATTCCCAACGTGTTCTTGGCCAATCTTGATCCGGACATGCAAATGAAGCTGTTAACAACGTTAAGAAAGCCGGAGCTCATCGGCCTGGACAGCATGAATCTGTGGATCAACATCAAGCTTCCGTCGCTCAAGCGTTTGATGAAGCGCGTGCATCTTTTTGTCGCCAACGACGCCGAGGCCAGAGCCTTAACTGGAGAACAGAATTTGATCAAGGCCGCCAAATGGCTTTCCCGGATGGGCCCCAAGATGATTGTCGTTAAAAAAGGCGAGCATGGTGTTTTGTTCTATTCGAAGAACTTGATGTTCTCTTTTCCGGCGTATCCGGTTGAGAAGGTGGTTGACCCGACGGGTGCAGGCGATACCTTTGCCGGCGGCCTGATGGGATATTTAAGTAAAGTCAAAAAGTTCGACGATAGAAATTTGCGTAAAGCGCTTTTGTACGCGACGACGCTGGCGTCTTTTAATGTAGAAGGCTTCGGCATGGCCAAAACCGCTCCTTTGACCTTGTCGGATGTGGAACGACGTTTAAAAACGTTAGTTAAATTCTCCTCGGTGAGTTAATGAAAATATTAATCATGCGTCATTGCGAGGAACGAACGAAGTGAGTGACGAAGCAATCTCAAAGAAGTATGCGATTGCTTCGCTCCCGTTGGTCGCTCCCCGGCCTGCCACCTGGCCGCAGCCGGGGCAGGCGCAATGACGGTTATTATAGAAAGATGATCATATGAAAATTTTAGAAACAATTTCTTTGGTCTGCGCAGTGATATTGCCGTTGTGGAATATCCCGCTCATTGCCCGCATTATCAAGCGCCGTTCGTCGGCGGATATCAGCATGGCATGGGCCATTGGTATCTGGGTGTGCATTATCCTGATGGCCCCGTCTGGTTTTCAGTCCAAGGATATTGTTTGGCGTGTGTTTAATATTGTCAATTTGGTTATGTTTTCTGCTGTTGTATTTTTTGTTTTGAAATATCGCAAAGGCGTGGATCGAGGAATGAATGAGTAAAGAAGCCAAGGAGGAAAAATTAAAAACCGGCGTTGTGTCCATCGTGGGACGCCCGAACGTTGGTAAATCCACCTTGATCAATAAGATCCTGGGGGAGAAGATCGCGATCGTTTCGCCCATCCCGCAGACAACCCGCAACCAGATCCGGGGCGTGTATAACGACGAGCGCGGGCAGATCGTGTTTATCGACACTCCGGGTTTGCATTTGGGGCATGACAGGCTTGATAAGTTTATGAACCGTTCTTCGTTGGGCAGTCTGCAGGATGTGGATTGCGTCATTCATCTCGTCGACACCTGCGAAGGTACTGGGGTGGAAGAGCGCAATGTCATTGAACAGCTTAAGAGCGTTAAATGCCCTATTATTGTGGGTTTGAATAAAGTGGATATCAAGAAAGGGAAACACATCCCTGATTATATTGCCCTTTGGGAGGAGCTTACCGGCAAGGAGATCTCGAAAATAAAGAATCTCATCCTTCTTCCGTTGTCAGGTTTGACTGGGGTTAATATTGATAAGCTCATTGATCTTGTGTTTGAACAATTATCCGTTGGCCCGTTATTTTATCCTCGGGATACGGTGTGTGATATTCCGCGCAAGATGGTGATCTCGGATTCGATCCGCGAGAAATTGTTTCAGACCATGCGCGAGGAAGTTCCTCACTCGATCGCTGTTGTCATCGAGGATATGAAGCCGCGCAAGGGCAAGACGTTGTATGTCCGCGCTGTTATTCTGGTCGAGCGGGAGAGCCAAAAAGAGATCGTCATTGGCAAGAACGGGTCTATGTTAAAGAAGATCGGCACTGAAGCGCGCGTTGAGCTCGAGGAGCTTTTGGAACAGAAAGTTTTTTTAGAGATCTTTGTCAAGACGCAGAAAAAATGGCGCGAAGACCATACGCTCTTGGAACAAATGGGATATGCGTTTTAGTTGGGAAGAGTGTGATGACAAGAAAGTCACTAACCGTTTCACAGATCCAAAAGTTGGACAAGCGTGTTATAGAAAAAATTGGGATTCCGTCGGTCGTTTTGATGGAAAACGCCGGCCGGTCGGTGGCGCAGTCGGTCTTTACGGATTTAAAGGGAAAACGTAACGCGCGCGTGGCTGTCGTGTGCGGCACCGGCAATAACGGCGGCGACGGGTTTGTCGCAGCGCGGCATCTGAGTGGCAAAGGCGTGAAGGTTGATGTTTTTGTCCTTGGAGTTTTGAAACAGTTGAAACCGGATGCACAGATATTCCATCGCGTGGTTAAGAATTTAAATATCTCTTGTCGTTTCCTGACGAAGCTTGATCAAAATTTTATAAAGGCTTTGCGTGGTGCTGATATTGTTGTAGATGCGGTTTTTGGCGTCGGGTTAAACCGTCCTATCGAAGGGTTAGCCCGCGATGTGATCAATGCTCTGAATGCCAATGCTAAGCGCGTGATCGCGGTCGATATTCCATCGGGTTTGGATGGTACGACCGGTAAAGTTTGGGGAATTGCTGTTAAAGCGTTTAAGACGATCACCTTTAGTTTCCCGAAGGCTGGATTTTTTAAAAATGACGGCCCCACGTACGCCGGTCGTATGAAAGTGGCAGATATCGGCATTCCACAGTTTTGAAAATTCGACAGGAAGAAGCGGCTTATGCAGATCATGGAAACGGTTTCACTTGTTGCAGGAGCATCGCTTCCGTTGTTCGATATTCCTTTGATCGTGCGGATCGTCAGACGGAGATCTTCAGCGGATATCAGTATTATCTGGATCGTCGGGCTGTGGGTGTGTAGCATGGGGATGGCGCCGGCAGCGATTTTTTCTTCACCGGATCTGGTTTGGAAGACGTTTAATATCGTTAATGTCGTCTTGTTGACGGCAGTTTTGATTGCGGTTATTCGCTATCATAAAGGAAATCCGGAATTGAACAGTTAATGGCCAAATTGTTGACGAACAGCGATATCACAAAAGTGGTGGCCAGAATTTCCAAGGCCATGGAGCATCTGCCTGATCCATCGGTGACACTGGTCGGCAAGAAATGGAAAAGTCCGTTTTTGGTTTTGATCTCCTGCATTTTGAGTTTGCGCACAAAAGATGAAACGACCTTGCCCGCTTCTGAGCGGCTTTTTGCGCTGGCGCATACGCCTGAGGCCTTGTTGAAGTTATCCTTGGCCCAGATCGAGAAGGCCATTTATCCCGTCGGATTTTATAAGACGAAGGCGCGCACGATTCACGGCATCTGCCATGATATATTAGAGAAGTTTGACGGCAAAGTTCCGGATGAGATTGATGAGCTTTTGACCATGAAAGGCGTCGGTCGAAAGACGGCCAATTTGGTTTTAACGGAAGGATTCGGCAAGTTGGGCGTTTGCGTGGACACGCATGTCCATCGCATCTCCAACCGTTTGGGGTACGTGAAAACCAAAACCCCGGAAGAGACCGAATGGGCGTTGCGGGAGAAGCTGCCTAAAAAATACTGGATGAAGTATAACGCGCTTCTGGTCACGTGGGGCCAGAACGTGTGCAAGCCCGTATCGCCGTTATGTTCGCAATGCCCGGTCAACGGGATTTGTCAGCGATGCGCGGTGGGAATCAGTCGTTGAATTAAGGAGACGTGATGCTTACGCTTTATGAAATTACAGACGGCCGTTTGGTCGCGACCGAGGATGCCGGTGCTCCGGTCATGGTCTTTACAAATCCCGACGAGCTTGAGCGCAAACGCCTCATGAGCGAGTTTCTGATCGAGGAGTATGACATCAATGCCGCGCTCGACCCTAATGAGCCCGCGCGCATTGAGCTGGATGAGGCTTATAACGTGCTTATCCTTAACGGCCCCAAGCGCTATTCTAACCACGATAATTTTTTGTTCAGGATCTCCTCGTTTGGGATGTTCATTCAGAACGGCAGGCTGATCATTCTTTTTGCCGACAATCATTTGAACTTCGAGGGGCGCCTTTTTACAAGAATACGTTCCGTGCAGCATCTTATCCTCAAGGTCATTTACCGCAATATTCTGCATTTTCAACAGCACTTGCAGGTCATCCAAAAGGTCGCTGAAGAATTGGAAGGCCAGCTCAACCGGTCGATGGAGAACAAACATCTTTTAAATATGTTCAACCTTGAAAAAAGTTTGGTGTATTACCTCCAGGCGGTTTCTTCCAACGCCCGCATTATCGAGAGGATGCGCGTGAATGCGGTGAAATTTAAGTTTTCTGAGCCGGAGCTTGATTTTTTGGATGACGTCGTGACCGAGAACAGCCAGTGCATTCAGCAGGCCCAGATTTTTTCGGAGGTCTTTTCCAACTTAATGGATGCCTGGGCGTCCATTATCAATAACAATCTGAATATTTTCATCAAGAAGCTTTCTTTGGCGACGATCTGTATCATGCTCCCCACGCTCATCCTGAGCGTGTTTTCCATGAACGTTAAACTTCCTTTCGCCCATGAGGATAGCCTTTGGCCTTTTTGGATCATAACCGGTTTGGCTGTTTTTTCCTCGGTTTTTGTTTTCGCCCTTTGGCGTTGGAAAAAATGGTGAAGCTTTACGGTCTTGCGGTCCCCGTGATGAATCGACTTCTTCAAAAATCTATTCCCCTGTTACTTCTTACCGTTGTTGTCTGGACAGCTTTTTCCCCCTGCCTCAAAGCCGGCTTTCTTAATTGGGATGATGATATCAATCTTCTCGAGCATCCGACCGTCCGTTCCCTTGAACCTTCTAATCTTAAACGGATGTTCCAGGAAAGCGTGCAGAAAATATACACTCCTCTGACGACGTTCTCTTACGCGCTTGAGTATCATTTTTTTGGTTTTAAACCTTTCGTTTATCATTTGGATAACCTTTTTTTGCATTGGGCCAATACGGTTTTGGTTTTTTGCCTGGCGCTTCGCTTTGGTTTTTCGGCAGCAGGGGCACTCGTGGCCGCGCTTATGTTCGGCGTGCACCCGATGCGAGTGGAATCCGTCGCCTGGGTGACGGAACGCAAAGATGTGCTATACGCGTTCTTTTATCTTTGGGCCATGTTTTTTTATTTGGATTATCTTAAAATCCGTCGATGGAACGCCTATGGGGGCGCGCTTGTTTTTGGATTCTTAAGCATGTTAGCCAAACCGATGGCTGCGAGTTTGCCTCTGGTTTTTCTTCTTATGGATTGGCATCGCAAGCGGCAGTGGGATGTGAAAGCGCTCCTCGACAAAATTCCTTTTTTCGCGTTTATCATTCCTTTGGCGTGGATCACGTATTCCTTGAATCCGCACGTGCACCAACCGGGGGCGAGCGCCTTTTTGATTTCGATATGGTCATTGGCGTTTTATATTCGGAAATTTTTCTGGCCGGATGTTTTTATTCCGCTTTATAAATTGCCGCTGCCGGTTGATTGGTCAACCCCGGCTTACCCGGTGGCATTGGGTTTGTGCCTGTTGGTTGTTTTGTTAGCCATCGCCTTTAGAAAAAATCGATGGGTCCTGTTTGCTGTTTTTTATTTTCTTTTGTCGATCGTTTTTGTCCTGGGCTTAAATCCGTCGACTGTTTTAAGCGTTGTGGATGACCGGTACATGTATTTGTCCAACTTGGGTTTTTGCCTGTTATTGGGTGATTTTGTTTCCCGGAGACTGGTATCGGATGCGGCATCATTTTGGAAAATGGCGCGCCTTGGCATTTTGATCATCGGCGTTTTCTCGGTTTTGATTGTTAAGACGTTTGCCCAATCCTGCATTTGGCAGGACAGTTTCAAGCTCTGGAATTATGTGCTTGGTCAAAATCCGCAATCTTCCATTGCTTACAATAATCGAGGAAATGTTTATAACGAGCGCGACCAATTAAATGAGGCCATGGCCGATTACAACAAGGCCATTGAATTAAACCCTCAATTCGCGCGGGCTTTTGGCAATCGAGGCGTTGTTTATGCCAAAGCTGGTCGGAACCGCGAGGCCATGGAAAATTTAAACAAGGCCATTGGATTCAAACCGGATTTTGACAAGGCCTATTATAACCGATCGGTCATCGATGAACGTTTCGGTCAATACGAAGATGCGATCAAGGACGCGCTCAAAGCTCAATCCTTGGGCGTGTCGCTCCCGGAAGATTATTTATCAGAATTGGAAAAAAAGGCCGCCGGTTTAAACGGCAACTGATGTCATGGATAGAGTTTTGAAATTAAGAATTTCCCATATCGTCATTATTTCATTGCTGGTGGTTTTGGTTTTTCTGCCGAGCTTGGGCGGTGAATTTGTCAATTGGGATGACCAGTCGCATTTGGTTGACAATGCCGCCGTCCAATCATTTGATATCCGGTGGATGTTCAGCGAAACAGTGCAGAAGATCTACATTCCTCTGACGATGCTGTCTTTTGCTGTCGAACACCGCCTGTTCGGGAACGGACCTTTTGTCTATCATCTTGATAATTTGATTCTTCATTTATTGAATACATTGCTGGTTTATCTTTTGTTGCAACGTTTAGGTTTGACGGCTCGTGCGGCCTTCTGGGCGGCGCTTTTTTTCGGTGTTCATCCAATGCGGGTGGAATCCGTCGCGTGGGTGACGGAACGCAAGGATGTGCTGTACGTGGTTTTTTATTTGTTGGCGCTTCATCACTATTGGAGTTATCTGACACGAAAATCATGGACCTCTTATAGCTGGGCGATCGTTTGCGGTGTTTTGAGTTTACTTGCCAAACCTATGGCCTTAAGCCTGCCGCTTATTTTGGCGCTTTTAGACTGGTTTTATAGACGGAAAATCGGACGCACGGCCGTTTTAGACAAGATCCCGTTTTTTCTTTATGTCGTCCCGATCACATGGTTCACCTATGCGCTGCATGTGCGCAATCCCGTGAATAGCGTTATGGAAGCGTTTTTGACCTGGACGTGGACGTTCAATTTTTATATCTGGAAATTCGTTTGGCCGGCGGTGCTTGTGCCTGTTTATCATACGCCCAAACCGGTTGAGATCACCAGCCCGGCTTATGCATGTTCAGTTCTTTTTTTCATCGGTTTTGCGTTTTGCGTTTGGCGTTTTGCGAAAAACCGTTGGTGGATTTTTGCCGTCGCGTATTATGTTTTATCCATATTTTTCATTTTACGTTTCGACTTTGCCAAAGACATCAACATTGTCGCTGACCGTTTTATGTATTTACCGAGTCTCGGTTTTTGCGCTGTTTTAGGTTGGGGAGCTGACCGTGCATTGAGCCTCTGTGAAGCCCATAAAAAACATTTAACGCGCGCAGCGATCTTGACATTGTGGCTGGTCATTGGCGCGTTGGGTTTGAAATCGATCACACAAACCAAGGTTTGGAACGGCACGATTACGCTATGGACGTATGTCATCCGCTATAATCCGACGGAGTTTTTGGCTTATAACGACAGGGCGGTGGGCTATATTAATAAAGGGTTTTATGATCTGGCACTTGCCGATTATGGCGCGATCTTGAAATTCGATCCCGGTAATGTGGATGCTTATTTTAACCGCGGTCTTTTATATGAAAAATTAAAGCGGTACTCGTCTGCCATCGAGGATTTTAGCAGGGTTATCGAACAGTATCCCTATTATGAGAAAGCTTATGATCATCGCGGCATGGCGCATCAGGCTATGGGGAATTGGCAGGCCGCTTTGGCGGATTATGAGAGAACCATCGCCGTGAGCCCTGATTTTTCCGATGGTTATTTTAATCGCGGGAATATTTTTAATCATCAGGAATTATTACCGCGCGCCATTGCGGATTATAACCGGGCCATTGTTTTGAACCCCCGTTTTGAACGGGCTATCAACAATCGAGGAACGGTCTATGCAAAATTATCAGATGATAAACGCGCATTGGATGATTTTAACCAGGCCATCGCCTTCGACCCAAAGTACGCCGAGGCTTATTATAACCGGTCTGTCATTTATGATCGCATGAGCCAACGTGCTCAAGCGTTGGTCGATGCTTTAAAAGCCAAAATGCTTGGAGCCGATGTCCCGGAAAGCTATCTTCAAACCCTCCGCTAATCCTCGTCGTGAAAATTTTCTAGTTGAATCGAAACTCATTGGGGATAAAGGGCTTGACAGGACAAAAGAGGTATGTTAAAAATTTGAGAAAATTTTTAACATTTTTTACAATTTTTTGATAGATTTATACTATAAATAATAATAATTTAAAAATTAAACAGTAAATTAAAATTTAGGGGAACATAATTATATTTTTGAACCACAACAATTTTTTCAGGGCCTTTTATTCTGCTTCGCTCTAGCAACGGAACGATGCTTGAGCTTCGCAGCAATTATTCTTAGCGAAGCAGAATATTGCTTCGAAGTTCTGCTTCGTCCCCGATCTGTTGTTGGGGACTTCGCAGCAATCTCTCCGAAGCCAAACGCGAAAGCATTTTGGCGAAGGAGGACACATCGCGGTCCATTGCTAATGCGAAGAAGAATAAAAACAAGGAGGCCTTATTTTTTTGCCCATGGGAAAAACGATCGGACTTACATACAACCTAAAAAGCGATTGGCAGCGTTTGGCGGATGATCCCATTGACGCCGCGGCCGAGCTCGACGGGATAACAACTGTCGAATCCATCGAGCGCGCCCTTAAAGGCGGCGGCCATACTGTCAAACGCATAGGAAATGCCCGCAAGCTTTTGGCGCGTATTGAAAACCTCGACGTTGATATCGTTTTTAACATCTGCGAAGGTTTCCGCGGCCGCAACCGTGAGTCCGAGGTCCCGGTGATCCTTGAGATGTTCGGGATCCCTTTTGTCGGCGCTGACGGTTTGACACTCGGTGTCACGCTTGATAAGGTCATCGCTAAAAAATGCTTCATGGCCGACGGCATCCCGACGGCGCGGTATTTCCGGGCTTATCTTGGCGATGACTTAAAGAAATTAAATACCATAGGTTTTCCGCTTATCGTTAAAACGTCCCAGGAAGGGACCTCCAAAGGACTGACCACAGCGTCTCGGGTAGAGAATGTTCAGGAACTTCAAAAACAAATTGATATCATTAACACCGTTTATAAACAGCCCGCATTGGTGGAAGAATTCATCAGCGGTACGGAGTTCACTGTGCCTGTCATCGGGAATAAAACCCCGCAAGCCATGCCCGTGGTCCAGTACAAAATGAACGGCTCTTTGGATTTAGGCGATCGTTTTTATACGTATCAGCATGTGGTAGAAAAATCGGTGGATTATCTTTGTCCGGCGGACATTCCCGCCGCGTTTGCTAAAAAATTGCAGCAGATCGCGGTTGCCGCCTATAAATCCGTCGATTGCCGCGATTTCGGTAGAGTGGATTTCCGTGTCGATAAAAAGGGAAACTCTTACGTCCTGGAGATCAATCCTCTTCCCAATTTGAGTGAAGAAGAAGTGTTTGGCCTGTTCCCGAAAGTGATCGGGTCGACCTACACAAAAGTCATCAACCAAATCGTGGATATCGCGCTCGAGCGTTACAGCCTAAACAAAGAGGAGACCTGCGTAAAATGAACCCTATTAACATGGCGCTTAAAGAACAAGAATCTGTTCAAAATGTATCCGACCAAAAACCGCAGATCCCTTTGTCTCCCGCAGAAAAACGCGTTTTAAAACTTTTCCCCGGCGCCACGGAACTGGATTGGGAAGATTGGCGCTGGCAGATCCGTAATCGTTTTCGTACGCTCGATACGATCAGCAAATTCATGCGTTTGACGCCGCAGGAAGAGCGCGGTGTCGTCGGGGCTGGCGATAAGCTAACGATGTCCATCCCACCGTATTTTCTGGCGCTGGTTGATCCGAAAGACGCCGGCTGTCCTATCCGTTTGCAATCCGTCCCGCAAGATTATGAATTTGAAACCGCGGCCGAAGAAATGCTCGATCCGTGCGGGGAAGATAAAAATTCTCCGGTTCATGGGCTTGTGCATCGTTATCCGGACCGTGTCTTATTTTTGGTCAATGAAATGTGCGCTATGTATTGTCGCTACTGCACGCGTTCGCGCATGGTCGGCGATGGCAATCACACATTAAATACCGGGACGTACGATGCCGCGCTCGATTATATCCGTTCGCATAAAGAAGTCCGCGACGTTTTGATCTCCGGCGGAGATCCATTGACCTTGGGCGATCGTATGCTCGAATATTTGATCAAAAGTGTCAAGGCCATCCCGCACGTGGAATTTGTCAGGATCGGTACGCGCATCCCGGTGACGCTCCCGCAGCGCGTCACGCCGGAATTGATCGCGATGTTCAAAAAATATAGCCCGTTGTGGATGAGCATCCATTTTAATCACGCTAAAGAAGTGACGCCGCGCGTTAAACATGCCTGCAACATGATCGCCGATGCCGGCATTCCCATGGGAAGCCAAACAGTTTTATTGAGAGGCATCAACGATTCGCCGCAAGTGATGAAGAAGCTTTTCCATGAACTTTTGAAGATCCGTGTGCGCCCGTATTATATTTATCAATGCGATCCGATCGTGGGCTCCAAGCATTTTCGCACGCCGGTTTCCGTCGGGATCAATATCATCGAGAACCTGCGCGGACATACCACCGGTTACGCCGTGCCGACGTTCGTCATCGACGGCCCGGGCGGCGGCGGAAAGATCCCGATCACGCCCAATTATCTGGTTTCTCATTCCAACGGACGGTATACTTTGCGTAATTTTGCGGGAGATATTTTCACTTACGTTGATCCGACGCACTAATTTAAACAATGATTGAAAATTGTAAGGGGCGGCCAGCGGGTCGCCCTTACGCATTTATGGGCGGTGAAACGAAGAAGTTGACATTCAAACGATCTATACTATAATAATCAGACTTTTAACAATCCGCAGTCTTTCGGCGGAGTTACTTGACAGAAAATAAAATAGAAAGTCGGTGATTTTTCAATGGTTGAAGTAAAGATTACAGACAGAAATGGCTTTGAGAAGGCCATGCGCGTGTTCAAGAAACAGTGCCAGAAGGATGGTTTCTTGGTTGAACTTAAAGAGCGCCGTTTTTATTCCAAGCCTTCCGAGCGCAAGCGCAAAAAAGGCAAGTAATTCCGCCCGCATTTTAAGTTTTTGCGTTTAAATTTTAACGAAGACACATTTTAGAATTTTAATTACGAGGGACGAAGGACGTAAGACGAAGGACGAAAAAATACTTTCTCGTTCACGTCTCTCGTCCTTCGTCCCTCGTCTCACTTAGCCAGTTATTTAAAAGTGTCTTCGTTGTTTTTGGAGAATCACATGACAAAACCCGTCGCTATCCTCGTTGAAGAGCAGTATCAGATCCTGGAAGTATGGTATCCTTTTCTGCGTCTTAAGGAAGAAGGGATCCCCGTTGTGACCGTCGGCAGCGGTTCCAAAGAGGTTTACCCCAGTAAAGAAGGATACCCCGTCAAGGTTGACCGTGTCATCCATCAGGTTGTGCCTCAGGAATTTGCCGGTGTGATCATCCCTGGCGGCTGGGCCCCGGATTTCATGCGCCGCTATCCGTTGATGGTTGAATTCGTCAAAAAAATTTATGAACAAAAAGGCGTTGTCGCCTCCATCTGTCACGGCGGGTGGATGCTCGTTTCCGCTGGCATCTGTAAGGGTCACAAAGCCACCTGTTTTTTCGCGATCAAGGATGATATCATCGCCGCCGGCGCCGAGTATATCGATGCCGAAGTGGTCGTTGACCGCAATCTCATTACAGCCAGAAAACCGGACGATTTGCCGGCTTTTATGCGAGAAATTATTAACAAATTAAAAGGGTGAGTGGTAGAGAGGTATAGCAAAGAAATAGCGGGGTAGAGGTAAAGAGGTAGATTTTTACTTTACCTCTCTACCTCCGATACGCAATAACGCTGCTATACCTCTTTACCTCTTTTAAATTATGATCAAAGTCAAACGCGCGCTTATTAGTGTTTCGGATAAAACCGGTATTGTTGAATTTGCCCAGGGGTTGAGCCGTTTGGGTGTTGAGATCTTATCGACGGGCGGGACCGCGAAATCACTGCGCGATGCGAAGGTTCCAGTCATTGACGTTTCAGATTACACCGGATTTCCGGAAATACTCGATGGCCGTGTGAAAACCCTGCATCCCAAAATTCACGGCGGGCTTTTGGCGGTGCGCGACAATGCCGAACATATGGCGAAGCTCAAAGAGCATAATATCGGGCTCATCGATATGGTTGTCGTGAATCTGTATCCGTTCGAACGCGTCACCCAAAAAAAGAATGTGACGCTCGAGGATGCCATTGAGAACATCGATATCGGTGGCCCGTCGATGCTGCGTTCCGCGGCCAAGAATTTTAAAAGCGTTGCGGTTGTGAGCAACCCTGCCCGTTACCAGGAAGTTTTAAAGGAGCTCGACACCAACAGCGGTATTTTGCCCGACCGTGTTTTGGTTAACCTTGCCTTAGAAACATTCACGCTGACGTCGTATTACGACAGTGTTATCTCTCAATTTCTCAACAGCCATTTCCGCAGCTCCGACCTATCCAAATTCCCCAAAGATTTGACGTTGCGATTTTCCAAGATGCAAGACCTGCGTTATGGAGAGAACCCGCACCAAGCGGCTGCTTTTTATTCCGATAGTGATGGGCGTGAGGGCCTGGCCGGCATCAAACAACTGCATGGCAAAGAACTTTCTTTTAACAATATTCTGGATCTCAATGCCGCTATCAATTTCGTTCAAGATTTTGACGAACCGACCGCTGTTGTCATTAAGCACAATAATCCGACGGGCGTTGCGCAGGATAAGGTTTTGGCCAAGGCGTACAAAACCGCTTTTAAAGTGGATGCGCTTTCGGCGTTTGGCGGGATCATCGGTTTTAATAAAAAGGTCGACGTTGCAACGGCCAAGGCCATTTTCGCCAGCGGCTTTATGGAATGCGTGATTGCGCCGTCTTTTGATAAAGAGGCGGTCAAGATATTGTCCGAGAAAAAGAATTTGCGGTTGGTGGAGATCGATCTTAAAGCTTTTAAAGCAAAATCTTATGCCTTTAAACAGGTGGCAGGAGGGCTTTTACTGCAGGATGCGGATGCCAAAGACCTGAAGTCTGAAGAATTAAAAGTTGTCTCCGTCGCTAAACCGACAAAAGCTCAGCTGCAATCCATACTTTTCGGCTGGAAGGTCGTTAAGCATGTTACGTCCAATGCGATCATATTAGTGAAAGGCCAACAGACCGTCGGCATCGGCGCGGGTTTGACCAGCCGCGTGGACAGCGCGTTTCACGCCATCCGCAAGGCGGGAAAGGCAGCCAAGAATTCCATTCTCGTTTCCGACGCCTTTTTGCCAAAAACAGATACCGTCACCATCGCCGCCAAAGCGGGAGTGAAGGTCATTGTTCAGACGGGCGGGTCGATCATGGACGAGGAAGTGATCAAAGAGGCCAACCGTTTGAAAATCGTCATGGTCACGACGGGCGTTAGACATTTTAAACATTAGAATAAAGTCACAAGGTCACCAAGACACAAGGTCACATGTATTTGGTGACAATGTGACCTGGTGACTTTGTGACCCTATGAAGAAATCTAACTCAATAGCCTACTTCAACTCCTTCACCAATTTCGAATTACGCCTTCAACATGTTAGACCACAGTCGTTTGACCTCGAACGTGTGCATTTTTTATTGCATGCTTTAGGCGACCCTCAAAAAAATTTGCGCTTTGTCCACGTCGCCGGCACCAAAGGCAAGGGTTCGACGTGCGCATTCATCGCTCATATTCTTCGGGCCGCAGGTTATTGCGTCGGGCTTTATACCTCCCCGCATTTTTACCGCATCAATGAACGCATCCGTATTTTGGCGCCTTCTGATGAGAATATTCAAAAGGATTTCTGCGGGTCGATCTCTGACAAGGAATTTAGTGCTTTGGTCAAGAAATTCAAACCGTCGATCGATCGCGCTCATAATGATAAAAAATGGGGTGGTTTGACCTACTTCGAAGTGATGACTGGCTTAGCGCTTTGCCATTTTGCGCGAAAGAAAACGGATATCGTTGTTCTTGAAACCGGCCTCGGCGGACGGCTGGATGCCACCAACGCGGTCGATGCGCTCATCGACGTTATTACGCCCATTAGTTTTGACCATACACAACTATTGGGAGAGACGCTGGAAAAAATCGCGGGCGAGAAAGCGGCCATTATTAAGAATTCAAGAAGTAAGGTTGTCGTTGCTCCGCAATCCCGACGGGTGATGAGGGTGATCCAAAAACGATGCCGGGATCTCGACATACGCCCGGTTGTCGTCGGTAAAGACCTAAAATGTGTTGCGGTCAAAAATGATGGGATCAAACAGGCATTTCACGTTAAGAGTCGTTGGAGAGATTATAAAAACTTTACGATGGGTTTTGCGGGAAAACATCAATTGGAAAATGCAGCGACCGCGGTCGGTGTGGTAAAATTATTGGCAGAATTCGGATTTAAGATCGTTCCAAAAGCCGTGGCCCGTGGTATTCGCGAAACCCGCTGGCCGGGGCGTTTTGAAATTGTCCATAAAAAACCAACGGTCGTCGTGGATTGCGCGCACAATCCAGCGTCGGTTGAGGTTTTGGTTCGAACGTTTCGGCAATCGTTTCCCGGCAAGAAGGCTGTTTTGATTTTGGGGATTTCTAGTGATAAAGATATTGCAGGCATTGGCCGGGTGTTGATGAAGATTGCCCATCTGGTTATCCTGACGCGGTCGCAACATCCTCGGGCCTTTGATTTCAAGGCAAGCGATCTAAAAAAATTATTTAATAACAAACCGACCTTTAGCTGTGCTTCGGTCAAGGAGGCAATAGTCTTGGCACTGCGCCACGCTAGCCGTCGAGACGTTATCCTCGCGGCAGGATCGGTTTTCGTTGCGGCAGAAGTCCGTGCATCATTCAAACATGGTTCAGCTTAAAAGTTTAGAAGACACCATTGTGGCCATTTCAACCCCGACGGGAAGCGGCGGGATCGGGATCGTGCGTCTAAGTGGCAAAGACGCTTTGAAGATCGTGGATCAAATGTTTATCGCAAAGAATCAAACGCTTGCGTCGACGTTCAAAAGCCAGATGGTGCATTATGGATGGGTGATGAAGACGAGGGACGAAGGACGAGGGACGAAGGACGATGAAATTATTGATGAAGCGCTATTGACGGTCTTTCGCGCTCCCAAAAGTTACACGGCCCAAGATGTGGTTGAGATCAGCTGTCACGGCGGGCAAGTTTCGGTGAAAACAGTTTTGTCCCTGGCTTTGAACCTGGGAGCGCGGCTGGCAGAACCCGGGGAATTTACCAAGCGTGCGTTTTTGAACGGCCGTATTGACTTGGCTCAGGCCGAGGCGGTTCTCGACGTTATTTCAGCCAAGACAGACGCATTCTTGCGCGTGAGCACGCATCAATTAAAAGGCGAACTCTCAACGGAACTCGAGTCGATCCGTGAGGCCTTGATGGATGTTTACATCCAGATCGAAGCGGTGGTCAATTTCCCTGAGGACGGCATTAACGACGCGATCCAGCAGCAGATCATGGATCGTTTGAAGGCCCAAGAAAATATTGTTGAGAAATTATTGCGTTCTGCCCAGAACGGACGGATTTTAAAAGAAGGCATCCGCGTTGTCCTTTGCGGAAAACCGAACGTCGGGAAATCATCGCTTTTAAATGTTCTGTTGAAACAGCCGCGGGCGATCGTCACCGACATCGCCGGCACCACGCGTGATGTGCTGGAGGAAACTGCCCAGATTGAGGGTATTCCATTTCAATTGGTCGATACCGCCGGCATCCTGGAGCCGCGCGATCTTATTGAAGAAGAGGCGGTCAAGCGCAGCCATTTGTACATCGAAAGCGCTGATTTGATCTTGTTGATTTTGGACATGAGTGCTCCCTTGTCGGACGAGGATATGATCTTGATCGAGAAAATAAAAGATTCGCCTGTCGTCGTTGTTTTGAACAAATGCGACCTGAAACCTGCTATGGACGAGAAGGAAGTTGAAGCCATTTTGAAAGGTAAAAAGATCATTAAGGTTTCCGCCGGGAAGAAATTATTTATTGATGTTTTAGAATCCGCGATCGTCCAGCAAGTATGGCAAGGCGGCCAATATGATACTCACGGCATTCTGGTGAGCAACATCCGGCACATCGAGGCTTTGAAATCTGCCCAGGTTTCGATCGAAAAAGCGCGGGAGATTGTTGAACAAAATATGTCCTGGGAGTTCGCCTCCGAGGAAATTAAACTGGCTGTTAATCAGCTGGACAACATCACGGGCAGGAATATCGACGCTGATCTGTTAGACCGTATCTTTGCACAATTTTGTATCGGAAAATAAATTATGAGCAATACCAGCCCAGCGCCTCAGAAACGCCTGATCGGCCTTACGATTTTCGGTTGGCTTTTGATCTCCAGCTCTATCGTGCACATGACGACCTTAATATTCGGTTACCAGTGGTATCACGATAATTACGCTTATTGGCCTGAGTGGCTTTTTAATACGCGTTACGGCTTTTCCTGGCTGCAGCGGATCCTGGGTATCTCGGCAGGGATCGGATTGTTGCGCGGCAATGATTTTTGCCGGAAGATTGCGATCGCGATTGGCGTTTTCACTATTTCAACGCTTTATTGGAAGCATCACTATCCTGCGTTCCTTCGTCATTGCCAGTCTTTGGATGAGCAGTTTGCGGGAGTGTTTCAATACATTGGTTACCCGGGATTTTCTTTTGTGCGTTTCTGCCTGCCCGCATTGATCGTTCATTGCCTTCTGGATATTATTTTTTGCGGATCGCTCTGGTATTATTTAACGCGTCCATCGGTTAAAAATTATTTTCGGAAATCCCATGGCTCCTCATCTTGATCCTCTCCGGGGGATTCATTACCGCAGCCAATGGTTTTATTATTTTCAAAATGTCGTGAAGTTGGGGTTTGATTATGATCTGCGTTTTAAGATCGCCGCACAGCGCATCATTCCCGGTGAATCGGTTCTGGATGTTTGTGCCGGCCCCGGACAACTGAAACAGTATTTGCCCGATGGGTGCCACTATTCCGCCATTGAAGCAAGCCCGCAATTTAACGAAATCCTTTCTCGAAAAGGGGTTTCTTCGAAAATCATTAACCTTCATCAAGGGTTTATCATCAGCAATTTTAGGGTAGATGCTGTTGTCATGATCGTTTCTCTTTGCCATTTTCGGGATTCTTCCTTGTCGAGCCTTTTGGAGGGCTTCAAAAAGGTTGGCAAGCGCGTTGTTATTGTGGAAGATGTGTTAGAGAAGCCGAGAGGGGAGCGCTCAGTTTTTCAAAAGGCGATGAATCATTTGTGCGCCGTCGACTATTATCGTCCTGCCAGGCTTTTTACTGCCGGGGAATTTCAAGAGACCATGCGCGTTCACGGATATGCATGCGCTCAACATACCCGGCGGTATTGGGTAGGAACTTTTGAAAGTCCTATTGGACCAAAATAACGTCTTGGCTCGGCGGGTCGTAGACAGGATCGGCATGGTCAGTTTTTTGTTGATCTTGTGTTGCCGTCGGGGTCACTGCCGGTTCCTGGGTATCCGTTGGTGCGAGCATCGCCGGAGTATTGAGGGCGCGATTTTTTACAACAATGTTTTCGCTTGGGCTGTTCTCAACCGTCGATTTCGGAGCAACGGGTTGGCCGATCTCGCGGGACATCCAGTAATTAAGCGCGAAAAATAACAAAGCGCCGGTCACAATAATCAATACCATCGAAGATTTGATCTTCATCTGCATTTTATAGGTCTCCTTCTTGCCAGGCGATTTTATCGGCGATGTCGTTGGTGAATGCAACGAACGTAGTGAGCGTCGGGAAATAGGGAGGAGATTTATAGTCCTCCATACGTGTATCATAGACGAAATTACGTCCATAACCGGAGACGGCGGCGCCCGTAGAGCCGTTGAACGTCCCGAAAGCGCCGTAATAATTGGTAATGACTCCTCCCAAAACCGTTGCCGTCCCACGTGGGCTTCCGGAGTTGTAGTTGTCGACCTGAAAGTAACCGCTTTTGGCGAGTATGCTGGCGTGAATGTTAACATTGTTGGGCGCTGAAGACCCCACCCGCACGTTGCCGGCCCAGGAAACGATGCCCAACAAATTGTCCGTATTCTCGGCGGTTGGCGGGGTGTAGCCAACTGTGCCGGGCGTTCCGACGGCAGCCGTGTAATTCTCATAGGTCAGATTGTTTTGAATGACCACGTCGTTATTGGCGGAGATGGTAACTTCGGTATTTTGTTGCACAGTCCCCGAGAGGCTGGTGATGTTCCCATGGGCATAAATGAGTGTTCCCAAGCCGTCGATCCCTTTGGGAAGACCACTGTAGGTTACTGTACCGCCGCCACCGGATGTCACGATCTGCGTTGTGTTAGCGGATGGGTTGGCGGTGATCGTTTTTGTTGTGCTTCCCTGCACGATGGTGTAGACAGAATTGGTACCGCTCACCGCTAGTGAAACGGTGCTGTCTCCGTGAACATAGATCCCGCCGGTCAAGGCCGAACCGTTATTGGGGACATAGATGCCGTCGGTGCTGATGGTCGTGTTGCCGCTTGCCTGGTTTTGCATATCGCTTTGCTGGACGGAGGAAGAGAGCGTAATGGTCGCAACATTGCGGGTGAAGCTGGTATTGAAGGTCGGGACGTCGATGGTGCCGTTGTTATCGTCATCCAAAGACACGCTGCTGCCGTTGTTGTAAAAACGGGCGAGCAGGTCATGCTGGGTCACGGCTCCATCAAAAACACCGCTTGGGTTAAACGCGATATTGTAGCGGCCGTTGGTGTGCAAGGGCCCGGCAAAATTGGTCTTGTTGGTGAACCAAACGTTGGTCCCGCTGGGTAATGTTTGGGCGTTGGTGAACAGGGCATATTTGGCGAAGTTGTCCTTTTGCACGCGGACCGTGAAATCACCGCTTAAGATAAAATCACGGGGGATATTCCCCATGATGCCGGTTGCCTCGATGCGGTAATAATAAAGGAAGTCCCAGATCGAAGGTGAGACAGTGATCGGATCGCTTTTTTCCATAATTTTGATCGTAAATTGGTAAGTGCCGCCGCCGGCGCTCGTTGCCGCCTGCGTGTAGGTGGCTTGGCCGCCGCTCACGGGCAATTGCGCGACCCCGCCGTTCTGGACGAACTCGTTAAGAAATCCTAAACCGTCGCCGTTGGTGACATAAGTACCCGCTTTTGTGGAAACCGTGCTCGGGTTTGTTGCGTTGACGGTGTTGAGCATATAGGTGTTGATGAGCGTGTCCAGCCGTTCGAGCCCGGAATTGCCGCCGCTTTCTCCCAGGAACAACGCCTGGGAAAGTTTGCGGTCACGGTCGGAGAGATTCTTTTCCGTCACCGCTCTAAAGATGAAAACGCTGGAGAGGACAAGAAGCACCATGACCACCATCAGTGAGAGCACAAAAACTACGCCTTTTCGATTTTGGATATTCATAATCATCAGCCTCGATTCCGCAAAAAAACATCCACGCTTTTGGTTAAATTAATCATTCGGTGCATCCCTGATTGTTTTTGAGCTGTTAACTGTATGGTCACCACATTTTGGTCGGCGCTTTTGGTCACCTGCATATCAATGATATTCGACGAGATGACCTCCTGCCTCACGACCGTAAGGGCCGGGTTTAAGACTTTACGTATCAATTGGCTGCTGGAATTGATTTCGTATTGCACATATTTGTACTCGACGGTGTTGCAGACGTCGTCAGCATCCATACAGGTGGAGGATGTGCAGCCCCACGTTAAGGGCGCGCCCCAATAGGCGATGTCCCCGCTGGCGTTCAGAACGCTCGTCGCTGAGTTGCATAATACGGGCATAGAGAACCGAAGCGTGTCGGTTCCGTTGGTGCCGGTTCCGTCGCCGATCGTGATCTGGTAAACGGCGGCGGCGTCAAATCCGGATTCGCGCAATTCACGGGCGATTTTCTGGGCGGCAGACCGGACCCCTTCCCGCAGTTCAATGGAGGCGTCCGCTGAAAACCATGTGGCCTGGCCGGTGAGAAGCGCCCCGAAGATGCCGACGAGCATGAACGAGGAAATGCCAAGCACCACCAGGAGCTCGGCCATGCTAAATCCTTTTTGACGCCATTTCTTCATAGTATCCTCACTCATTATAGATGTAAGCCACCAGTTGTACCGGCGAATCCAAAACGCCGTTGCCATTCGTATCTTCACCGGCGTTTAAGGCGCCGTTAAGATTCGTATCCTCTCCTATCAAGCGGTTGTTGGTTTGTTTCCAGCAGACCGTGACGGTAACGATCATCAATTTCGGGTTGGTATCGTCGATGGTTACAACGCCCCCGGTGTTGGTGATGCCGGCAACAGTGAACGTTTGATTATCAAAGGTCGCAACGATTTGGGCGTAGGCAGTGTTCTTGATGCTTTCGACTTTATTTTGCGCGGCTTGCAGGACGATCGAAGTATTGCGTGCGATCTCATCCAGTTCAATGAAGCGGGCATAGGTAAAAAGAATACCGACGAAGGCAATGATGGTCACTAACGCCGCCACCAAAACTTCCGGCAGGGTGAAACCTTTGGATGATGCTCGTTTTGATCGTTTCATAGGCCTTTCTAAAAATGAAAAATCCAGACGGCAAAATTACGCACGTCTGGACAGACGAACAATAGTATTGTTCCTCAGAGGTGCGCTCAGCAACCATGTCCCGATGTCCCACCGAAGTGGGAGTCGAGATTTAGGCCTGAAACTTTGCCCATGAGCCACTATAGATTCATGGCCCTGAACACATGGGTTCAGGGGTCCCTGGGTTTCCCCAAGTTTGCCTTCCGCTCCGATTATTAGCGGAACCGCCTAAGCGGTTTTACTCTAATTAAAGTATAGAGCATAAACCGTATAAAGCAATCCCGCCATTTTTAGAGGCTGGAAAGCGGTTCCCGGCGCCATTATAAGGATCGGGAAGGTGTTGAACCGGCATTGGGCCCGGTGGTTTTCGTTTTGGCGTTTTTGAGCATGGTTGAATAAAGAGCCAGAAATTTTTTTAGAAGTTCGGGGTCTCGGGTCAGTGCGATAAATTTGGGGTTTTGTACGAGCTGTCCGATATTTTTGTCTTTGACTTGGCCAGTCACTGCAGGGTCGTTTAAAAGCGCCTGAATACGTTCATCATTGAGGATATCCTGATATTCCTTACTTTTTTCAATAGCCTTGAGCACCTTGGGGTCGGATAAGGCAATGAATTTTGAAGGATCGTATTGGGCAATGGTTTCGCTGTTGAACAATCGATGGAGGATTGGTTTGAGTTGTGCGTAGGTATAGGAACTTTGAATGTCGGCTTGGGCATTATTCAGGGTCGGAAGTTGAAGAGGGATCATCATAAGAAGCACGACCCCGGTCAGCAAAAAGAATTCTCCCCATAATGTATTGAGTAACCCTCCGCTTAGGCGGCTCAAGAGCGAGACGTGTTTTTTCTCATCTTTAGAAAACAGCATTTTTAGCGTCATGGAAAAAATGACGTTAAAAATGATAGGAGCCACAATGCCGATCGCCACCGCTGCAAGCAGATTGTGGGAGAGAAGATAATAGAAATAGCTAAGGGCAGACCCGGCAATGAGGGCTAAGGGCCCCAAGATAGTTTTGGGAAAACCCTTGCTCCATCCTCGCCAGAAAAGAAAAAGCCCTGTAAAAAATATGATTTTGTCAGTCAGCGTCATAGGGTTTACATTAATGAACCGCTAGGCGGCGGACGTAAAAGATGTAACCAATTATCAGAATGACAAAAAAGACGATCGGCGCTGTGAAGATAAAAAATACCGGCCTCGGGATATCCAGGATCAGTTTTCGTTTACCCTTCTTCGCCTTTAATTCTTCATACTGGCTTAAGGGGATCTGTTTCTGTTTGTGGGGGACGCTAAAATTGGGCATATGTTTTTTAAAATCGTGCGTAGTATATCATCCCGGATGGGAGGCATCAAAGACTTATCTGGGAAATTTAATAATTGTTTACCATGGGAAACTTCTCAAGGCATTTTTTAAAAAAATAATTTTTGTTGAATAAATAAAATATTGTTCTACAATTAAATTAGAAATCATTAAATATTGGAAATATTATGAAAGAAACCAAAGAACAAAGAAAAGCCAAGCGTTATGGTTGTATGGTTCCTGTGGATGGCAAAGAGGGATCTGTTTTCGACCACACCAAGACGATTGATATTAGCCGCAACGGCATTGGCTTTATTTCCGATACAGCCCTTCCTTTGAACGAAAAAATTGCCGTTGAAATTGCTCTTTCCCCGGATGGCGAGCCTGTTGTGGTGATGGGGGTCGTTAAATGGGTGAGAAAATTAACAGATTCGGAACAATTCCGTATCGGTATGACCTTTGCTCAAGTTCTTTCCGGTTCCCAGACCCGCCTGAACAAATATTTAAGGGTAGACAAATCATTACTTGGTTCTGCTTGAGTCATAAATTCTTTCAAAAATGAGGTTTACGAATGTCTGAAACCACAGAAGAACGCCGGTTATTTGAACGATTTAGCGCCCGATTTCCCGCCAAATTCAAAGATTCCCGTAACGATTTTGGGACCGAGGTTTTTTTGCGTGATGTTTCCGCAAGCGGCTTGCGTTTGGTGACCCGTGACCGCACTTTTGTTAATGACAGCCTGGCTTTACAGGTGGAATTGCCCGACGGCCCAAGCCCGTTAACTTTAAATGGTTCTGTTGTTTGGTCCAAACCCCATGACATGATGTGGGAAGTGGGGATGAATTTCCATAAAATTGAGTTCCTCAAGCTGCACCGCCTTTTTAAGTTTTTCCTGCAAGAATCCTAAAGTCCACTTTAATGAACCTTCCCCGATAAAAATCTTGACCGAGCTTTAAGCCTGTGTTAATATTTTTAAATATTTATTTAATTTGATATTATTATAAAGTTGCGATTAAGGAGCGGGCATGGATAAAGGATTCAAGTTTTTTTTATGCGCTGTTTTGACGTTGATGTTGGGTTGCGCTCAATCTTCCCGCCCGAGCAATACTCTTGAAATCTGGCATTGGATGACCGACCGCCAGGATGCTTTCGAAAAACTCGCTAAACAATACGAACAACAGACCGGCATTAAAATCCGTTTCGAACTTTTTTCGCCGTCCGATGCTTATTCTCAAAAAGTTATCGCTGCCGCTCAAGCGCACGTCCTTCCGGATATTTACGGAATCCTCGATAAGAAATCCATCATCGCCTCTTTTATCAAAGCCGGTTATGTGGCTGATCTGACGGAAGATTTCCAGGCTGATAACGGGGCGTGGGAGAAAAGCCTTTTTGACAAGGCGCTTTCCAGCAACCGTTTCGAAGAAGGGAACATCGACGGTGTTAGTCCCGGGATCTATGGAGTGCCTCTGGATGTTACGAATATGCAGATGCTGTACAATAAAAAACTTTTGAAGAAGGCCGGCATTGAAAATCCTCCCAAGACGTTCGATGAATGGATCGTTGCGATTGAAGCGTTAAAACGCATCGGCGTTCCCGCGTTCGTTTCCGGTTTCGGTGAATTGTGGCTTGCGGATTGCTTCGCATCCAATTACGCTTTTAATATTATGGGCGAGGAAAAGGTGATGGCGACCTTCAAAGGCGAGATTCCTTACACCGATCCCGACTGGATCAAGGTTTTCAACATTTTTGCGACACTGACTAAAAAAGGCGCATTTATCGACGGGATCGTAACCAAGGGCAATAAATTCGCCGAGCAGGATTTTGCGCTCGAACGTGCGGCCTTTGCCTTCAACGGTTCCTGGTGCGTGAATGTTTACAATGACATGAACCCAGAGCTGGAATACGGAGTCATGCTCCCGCCGTCCATCAACCCGGATAAACCGATGAAGATTTGGGGAGGAGCCGGAGCTTCGTTCGTTGTTAATAACAGCTCGCCCAATAAAGATCAGGCTATTAAATTTTTAAAGTGGCTGTCCATGAAAGATCAGCAGGCCAGTTTGGCGATCGAAACTAAAAATTTACCAGCTAATAAAGAAGCACTCGCATCTATTCCCGACGTCCTTTCCGCATTTGCCAAGGGCATGGATTCAACAACCCATCCGACGATCTGGAAATATAATGAAGATTCTTTAGTCATCGAGGCTTTTGACAAAGGATTGCAGGCCATTATCATCGGCGAGAAAACTCCTGAAGAAGTGGCTGCCAAGGTGCAAGAGATCAAAGTCCGTCAGATGGAACGCGCCAAACGCCATCAAAATCAATAATCCAAACGAACGGTTGGAATGACTACGACGAGAAAAAGCAAAGCCAGCGCCCTTCAAGTTAAAGGTAATCTCGAGAGTTTCCTGTTTGTCCTGCCCGCGTTGGCCATCTTCTCCATTTTTTATATCTATCCTTTTTTCGAACTCATCAATTTATCAATGCGCGAATGGAACGGCGTTGATCTCTTGAAGGTGTTCGTGGGGTTGCGCAATTTTCAGGACCTTATCCATGACGACGTTTGGTGGACGTCGATCTGGCACGCTGGGTACATTACGCTCATTGCCCTGACGTTTCAAAACGCGTTGGCTTTTGCTCTGGCCCTGGCGTGCGACCGCGAGATCCGCATGAAGCGGTTTTATCGTGTGGTCTTTTTTATCCCGCCGGTGCTTTCGGAAATGGTCGTCGGATATATTTGGAACTGGATGCTGGATCCCAATATGCAAAACGGCCAGTATGTCGGGATTTTTAATTATTTTTTAGTGAAAATTGGATTGCTGAGCCTTGTGCACAGTTGGTTGAGCGACCCGCATACAGTCTTGACCACTATCGCGGTCATCCATTCCTGGAAAGGTTTCGGCTGGGGGTTCATTATGCTTTTGGCAGGCCTGCAAACCATTGACCGCCAGCTTTATGAAGCGGCAAAGGTCGACGGAGCAGGGGCATGGAGCACCTTCGTTAATGTGACGATCCCGATGATGCTTCCGGTGATCATGGTGGTGGTCATCCTGACGATCCTTGGATCCATGCAGGCGTTTGTCTTGATCATTTCCCTCGTGAGCCAGGGTTTGGCAGGTTACACGGAAGTCCCGGTGACCCAAATCCTGACATCCATGAACGGCAATAAGCAATTCGGCTATGCCTGCGCCCAGGCGGTGGTCTTCGGGCTTATTTTAGTGTTGAGCTCCTTCGCGTTAAAAAAATTATCGGATCGCATGAAACAGGCATAAATTTATGGCAGCTAACCCATATCAAGCAATCAAACTTTTTAAAAATTTCTTCATCCACGCGTTTCTCATGATCGTGACGTTTTCGTGCCTGTTCCCGCTTTTTTGGATGTTTCGTTCCTCGCTCATGACCAATGCGACGATTCTCGTCGACAAATCTCTTATTCCAAGCGATCTTAACTGGTATAATTATTACATCGCCTGGACCAAGGGGAATTTCGGGATCTATCTTCTTAACAGTTTTATTTACACGGTGTCCGTCGTGTTCGGGATCGTTGTGGTGTCTTCATTGGCGGCGTACGCTTTTTCGAGACTGAAATTCCCGGGCAAGGACATCATTTTTAACTTGTTCGTGGCGGCAATGATGATCCCGCTTCCGGGGAGCTTTGTTCCGCTTTATGTCTTGATGACCAAGCTGCATCTTGTTAATACGCGTATAGGATATATACTATGTATGATCAATGTGGGGCTTTCGTTAAGCATTCTTCTTCTTAAAACATTTTTTGACAAGATGCCTCCGGATTTGGAGGACGCCGCCCGTATCGACGGGTGCTCAAAGCTGGGCATTTGGCGCCACGTGGCGCTGCCGTTGGCGAGGCCAGCGCTGGCCGTTATTATCATCTACAATTCTTTGAATGTATGGAACGAATACATTTTAGCGACCTTGTTATTGGGCGACAAATCCTTGATGCCTCTGCAGCGCGGGCTGGAAGTCTTCCGCGGGGCGCATCAGGTGGATTACCCTGTTTTGATGGCGGGCCTGACCATGACGGCCGTACCCATTCTCATTATTTATCTTCTGATGCAAAAGCATATCGTCAAAGGCCTTTCTTCCGGAGCCATCGTTGGGTAATGAACCGAGCGCTTTCCATATTCAAGAGAAATATTTTTATCGTTATAGTTTTTTTTATTTGTACGTCCTGCGGTTTTGCTCAAGATAACGCATCCAACACGACAGTCAATAGCCAACAGGCCGTAGCAACTACTGACGCATCTTCCGCGGCGCAACCACAACCAGCCGACGTGCCGCAGCCTGTCGAAACCCAACTATCCGTTAAAGAATTTGTTCGTCGCTCATGGGCTGCTTCCAGCCAAAGCAACTGGGATGAACTTAATACGATCGTCGAGAAGTGCGTTGCCGCCTATGGTCAAGAAGCCAAAAAACTTCATAAGCAACTAACGATTTTTCCCACCCGTGATGTGATCGATCAATACAGCGTCATGAATGATGTCGCGACCTGTTTGTTCGTCAAAGCCGAAGGGCTTATGCACCAGGGCAAAAATGATGAGGCCACGGCGCTTTTTAAACAGTTGATGAATGATTATAAGTGGGCGCAGGCGTGGGACCCCAGCCGCGGGTCGTACTGGTCGATCGCGGAAAAAAGCCAGGCGAGTATCGACGTGATGTCCGGCAAAGCTCAAGAAGAAGAGGAGCTCAAGGAAAAGCGTCAAAGTCTGCGTACGGTTCCGCAGTTATTCACACCGGGCACGGATAAGGTCGTTGATTACACAAAGTATGGAAAATTTTTAAATGTCGGTACCAGTGAGTACCATTATCAGATCAAAGATGTCAAGGCGTTGGCTGCTGCCGTCGGAGAAGGGATCTACCCGAACCTGACGGACGTTGTTAAAAACCCCCGCTACAAGCAAGTGTTGAAAGAAGGCCGTCTTGAAGGCAATCATTGGGATTTTGTCCATTCCGACGATCTGGAAGCGGCATTTTTCAAATGGGCAACAGCCCCCGAACCTTGGGGCGTCAGGCTTTTTTATCTGGGGATCATTTTTGAAAAGGCCAAGATGTATCATGAGGCGATCAAAGCTTATCATGCCTTGATCGTGCATTATCCGAATGCGACCGCCTGGACGTATTGGCAGACGCCGTGGTATCCGGCGCAGGCAGCGGTGGCGAAGATCAAGCATATTGTGCGCGAGCATCCCGAGCTGAATTTAAAATTTAAGCGGGGCAAGGTTAAGATCGCCAACAGTTTTGATAACGATACCAAAAACGATGTTGTCGCCGCCTTTCCCGGCGTTATCCAGCCCAAAACGAAATTAGATATTATTAATGAACGCATGGGTTTGGATAAAAAGAAAATAAAATTGAACGTTGTGAAAAAGACGGTAGGGCAAGGCAAGGTTCAGGTGGTTCAGTATGACAATGGCCACTGGCAGATTTTGGTCGACGGAAAACCGTTCGTTATCAAAGGGACTTCTTACGCCCCGACGAAGGTCGGCCAGAGTCCTGATAAAGGCACCGTGTCCGACTGGATGAAAGACGATTTCAACAATAACGGAAAGATCGACGGGCCTTATGATGCATGGGTGGATAAAAATTTAAATAATCAACAGGATCCCGATGAGCCAGCCACCGGAGATTTTCAATTGATGAAGAACATGGGCGTTAACACGCTGCGCATTTATCATCAGCCGTTCGAGCCTGCCAAGGAGCTTCTCCGGGAGATGCACAAAAATTACGGGACCATGGTCATTATCGGTGATTTTTTGGGCAAATACACGCTGGGTTCCGGCGCTTCCTGGGCGGAAGGGACCGATTACGAAAATTTAGAACACCAAAAGAACATGATGGACTCCGTGCGGAAAATGGTTATGGATAACAAAGATGAACCGTACCTTCTTTTTTGGGTTCTGGGCAATGAAAACAATTACGGCGTCGCTTCCAATGCCGACAAAAAACCGGAAGCGTATTATAAGTTCGTGAATGAAGTCGCGAAAATGATCAAAGAGATCGACCCCAACCATCCGGTTGCTATATGCAACGGAGATACGTTATTTCTGGATATTTTTGTCCGTAACGCGCCCGACGTCGATATTTACGGGGCTAACGTCTACCGGGGCGATTATGGGTTCGGTTCGTTCTGGGACGAGATCCATGATGCCACGGGCAGACCGGCATTCATTACCGAATACGGAGCTCCGGCTTACGCCAGGCATATGACCGCAGAGGAAGCGGAAGTTATGCAGGCGTCCTACCACCGGGGTAATTGGCTGGATATTGAAGAAAATACGGCCGGCTATGAGCAAGGCGTGGGCAATGCTTTAGGTGGTGTCGCTTTCGAATGGCTGGATGAATGGTGGAAAAACTATGAACCCGCCTTGCACGATAAAAAATCTGATGTCATTGGGCCTTTTCCCGGCGGGTATTATTATGAAGAATGGTTTGGCATCAACGCGCAGGGGGATGGAAAGAGCAGCCCCTACTTGCGCCAGCCCCGTAAAGTGTATTATACTTATAAGGAGCTTTGGAAGTAGCGCCAACTAAGCTTACTTTCATTCAAAATTTAAATTAGAGCAAATTATTTTTTGGATATTTTTGTCAAAATAGTATATACTTACTCAATATCTGTCAAAGAATGTCAGTATCTCAGGTTTTGACCGTGACTTTTAACAATCCCATGGAATAACGTTTTTAAGGAGGACATTTCTATGAAGAAGTATGTTTTAACGGCATGTTTAGTGTTTTTAGGTGTTGTCCTATGGCATTCAACGCCAGCTATGGCTTATGAGTTCGGTGATTACCGTTCGGTTACTTTGGCGACCAAAGCCTGGGCGGCATTAAGTTCCGGCGACATTGAGGCAGTCCTGGCTTATACCAATAAATGCATTGAACTTTATGGCGAACAGGCCCGCACGATGCAAAAAGATTTAAAAGATTACGTCACTGGCGAACCTAAAGATGTTCATGCCAAATGGGCCTTGAATGACGTGGCCACCGCACTTTATATCCAGGGGGAAGCCTACCGTAAAGCCAGTATGAAAGATGAGGCCAAAGAGGCTTATCAATCTATCATTGATAATTATTCTTTCGGCCAGACATGGGATACCAAAGGTTGGTTTTGGAAACCTGCCGAAGCTGCTAAAGAAAAATTAGCCATGATCGCATCCGGCGTTGAGCTGGATTTCGGCGATTACACCTCTTCTCATTTGATGCAAAAAGCATGGGCGGCGCTTGCTGCCAACGACCTCGATCAAGTCATCGCTTATGTCAATAAAAACAATGACCTGTATTCCAAAAAAGCTAAAGAAATGCAGGCGTCTTTGACGGAATATCCGTGGGAAAATAAGGATAAAATTTTTTCCTATTGGGCATTAAACGACGTCGGTACTGGACTTTTTATTCTCGGTGAGGCCTATAAAAATGCGGGAAAAACCAAGGAAGCTCAAGAAGCTTATAAAAAATTAATTGATGAATATTCTTATTCTCAGTGTTGGGATCCGCAAGGCTGGTTCTGGAAACCGGCTGAGGCTGCTCAAGAAAAAATGGCAGCATTGGAAAGCGATACGGACACTGCGAGTGAAAAGAAGTAATCGTTAATTATTTTCAGGCATTTCCTTGAAGCCCATGGTGGGTCGTCCCATCATGGGCTTTTTCTATGGCCGCCACAACAGCCTTTACTTATTTTAAAAATGGTGATAGGATTTCCCTCACGATGAAGGCGTATATTTATTCTACAGTATTATTTTCAATGTTGACCATTATTGGATGCGGCAGTAGCGTTGATAGTCCCAAAAGCAGCGCTTCCAGCGAGAACAATGTTGCTCAGGCGCAAGAGGCGTCGGAAATTGCTGCAAGTTCTGTCTCAAAAAACAATTCTTCCGAGTTTAAACCCCTGGTCGTTTATAAGGATAAAGGCTATCCTAACCGTTTTACTCCGTCCGGGTACATGCCCAACGGTGAATGTTTAAAAATGGATGATGCTGTAACTGAAATGTGCGCCGAGGGGAAGACATGTGTTAAAGTTATCTATGACATCGCCTGTTCCCAAAAAGGTCGTAACTGGGCCGGCATTTATTGGCTTAACCCTCCGGATAACTGGGGAGATCGCAAGGGTGGGTATAACCTGGCGGGTGCGCAAAAACTTACGTTTTGGGCCCGCGGGGAAAAGGGCGGGGAGCGTATCGAGGAGTTTAAGGTGGGTGGTGTTGGCCGCGGCATGGAATATCCGGATTCCGACAGCGCTTTTATCGGGCCTGTTTTATTGACCAAGGAGTGGAAAGAGTATACGATCGATCTTCGCGGCAAAGACCTTTCCTATATCAGCGGCGGTTTCGCCTGGGTCGCCAATACCGATGCCAATCCACAGGAGTGTACGTTTTATTTGGATGATATCCAATATAAATAATTTTTGAAATTTTTTATTTTTGAAAGGGGGGGGCAACTTAACTTTTGCCTCCTTTTTTATTTACGGGAAAGCTGCAACGCGCTTGTTTGCAATGGTTTTTACATTATTCTCGTCGGAGGAATAAAAAGCAGCTTTCCTGGCTTCCCCCCCAATAATCAACTGAAAATTATCGAGTTTTTTCTTGTATTGAATTTAATACTTTGTTATATTCTGAATAAGTTCAATTCACCCATTCCGGAGAAATTATGTCCAAGGCTGTTAAACAAGGTTTTTTAATCCTGGCGGTTTTGTTTCTTTTGAGTATCGCCTGGGCAGTCATGAATTGGTATCAAAATCAAAAGTTACAAGAACAAGCCAGATCTTTGACGCAACAGCTCGCCGATTCTCAAGATAAACAGTCCCAGCTCGTCGCAGCATCCGATCAATTAAAAAAAGAAATCCAGGCTTTGAACGATCAGCTTAGCACCAAGGATAAGGAGCGTTCAAAATTTCAGACCCAATATGATGACTTAAAATCCCGTTATGATCAGATCAGCACTCAGGTCGATCAATTGACCAAGGATCGCGATGATTGGAAGGATCGCTCTACGACGATCACCCAGGAACGCGACCGTTTGATGAAAGAATTGCAGGAGCGTCCGGAGAAAATTGTTGAAAAGGTTGTTTACAAAGAACAGCCCAAACAGGTTTCAGGTGAGCCTCAGGCTACACAGCCTGGCGTGTCAGCTGAACAACCAGATTCTCCCGAAGAGGCGGGTGAGAAGAATGCCGACGGTAAGGCTGGTTCTGCTGTTGTTGCTCAAGCCGAAGCAGATTCCGCCAAACAGCAAAAGGACGAAGCGCATTGGGCGGAGATCTTAAAAGAAAAAGCGGCTTTGGAAATTGAAATTGAGAAAAACAAAAAAGAATTGGATCAAAGCGCTATTCAGATCGTTGAGATGAAAAAGCAGGCCTCCGACATGCAGTTGGAGATCGACAAGCTGAAAAACGAGCGCGAAGAAATTGTGCGCAAGATCAAATACGGCGAAGACCTTGCTGATAATTTATCGATTGAACTGGCCCGCGCCAAGAATGACCAGAAATACGTCGCTGAACGCGCTGATAAAGTGGCCACTGCTAATGCAAGCTTGCAGTCCCAGGTCAAACAGCTGACGACCACCAAATTAGCGCTGGAGAGGACCATTTCGCGTTTGACCGGCGACAAGAGCGATATCCAGAAAAAGCTGGTCGAATCCGAAAGCGTCATTCAAAGCCGCCTCGATGATATTTCGAATATTAAAAAGAATATCGACAGCCGGATGCGCCGCATGCCGACCAGGTCTGATAATCAGGTGGAATTGTCCCCCATCGTTGTGAACGCCAATGGTTCTTCGGATGTTCCTCAGGCTGCTGCCAGTAACGGGAAAGCAAGGACCCGTGGGCACATCGTCAGCATCAACAGCGACAACAATTTTGTCATCATTGACATGGGCGAAAAAGATGGGATTAAGATTGGTAACACCTGCCGCGTGTACCGTGGATCCAAAGAAATCGCCAGGCTCGAAGTGATCCAGGTCCGCAGGGATATTTCCGCCGCGGACATCAAAAAGAAGGCAACCGCGCTCCAAGTCGGGGATAGCATCCGTTAGCGCGTGGTTTTAATGACCAAGCACCTCTCGCTGTGAACAAACAAAAAATCAGCATAGAAGATGTCGCTCGCCGGGCAAAGGTTTCCATCACGACCGTTTCCCGCGTTATCAACAAGATCCCGACCGTTAATAAAGAAAATGTTGTCCGTGTCGAGGAAGCCGTTGCTTTTTTTAAGTTCAAACCGAACGCGACCGCCCAGCGCCTGGCCAAAGGGCAGAACACTGCCATCGGGTTCGTCATGCCCGGATATCCCGGCATCTTTCACTCTTTTTACGCCATTGAACTTATTCGCGGGATCGGCCATGCGTGTGAAACGTTAAGGCTCGATCTCATTTTTCACATCACCGACGGATTTAATCCATTAAATACGAATAACGTGGGCGGCATTATTTTTGCCGACATCATCGAGAACCGCAAGCAGGTGGAAGAGGCGATCGCCGATGGGATTCCCTGCCTGGTCATTAATAATATCGTCAAGGATCTGGATGTGAGCTACATCGCCGTCGATAATGTTAAGGGCGGGGCTATTGCGACGGATTATCTTATCAATCTGGGGCATAAACGGATCGCCACTGTCACGGGAAACGTGCAGACGCAGTCAGGCGCCGACCGCTTTGAAGGCTATCAAAAGACGCTCAAGAAGTATGACATCGCCTTCAATCCGGAGTATGTTTATAAAGGCGATTATTCGCGCCGCAGCGCGCGCCAGGCTGCCGAACGTTTTTTCGGATTAGAAGAACCGCCCACTGCCATTTTTGCGGCGAGCGATGACATGGCGCTCGAGATCATTTCGGTCGCGTTTGAAAAAGGCATCCGCATCCCCGAAGATATTTCCATCATCGGTTTTGACGACAATCCGGCCGGCATCTACGGGCCGATTGCATTGACTACCATCAAACAGCCGCTTTTTCAGATGGCGGAATCTGCGGTCAAGACACTCAACGAGATCGTCACCGGCAAAAGCGAAGTTTCGGCACAAAAAACCCTCATTCCCGAACTCATCATGCGCGATTCCTGCGCTGCGCCTTCGCATTAAAAAAGTCACCAGGTCACCAGGTCACCAGGTCACAAGTAAATCTTGTGTCCTTGTGACTTTGTGACTTTGTGACTTCTCGCTACGACGGAAGAAAACGTTGACAATTTTTGTAAACGGCTGTATCTTATGACAGCTATTCAGGTTAAGATTACAAAAATAGTAAGGATTTTCTTTTGCGATGAATATGAATTCTTTTGATTGCATTGTAATCGGCGCCGGACACGCTGGTGTTGAAGCAGCCCTTGCGTCCAGCCGTATGGGTGTCAAAACGCTCATGGTCACGCTGTCCTTTGATACCATCGGCCAGATGAGCTGCAACCCGGCCATCGGCGGTGTAGGCAAAGGTCAACTCGTTAAAGAGATCGATGCCTTGGGCGGCGAGATGGGTTTGGCAGCGGATCGCACCGGCATTCAGTTCCGGCAATTGAATGCTTCCAAAGGCCAGGCCGTGCGTTCTTCGCGCTGCCAATCCGACCGCAAACTATATAAATTATATATCCAGCATGTTGTTGCCAACCAGCCGAACTTGACAGTCCTCGTCGACAAAGTCCGTGATTTAAAAGTGAAGAACGGCTGCGTCATCGGCATCACGACCGCGGCTGGGCATGATATCGAGGCGCAGGCTGTTGTGATCACAACCGGAACTTTTTTAAATGGGCGTATTCATATCGGAACTTCCATCACGCCCGGCGGACGCATCGGGGAAGAAGCATCCAACCGTCTGGCCGACAGCATCCGCGAATTAGGATTTGAAGTTTTGATGTTCAAGACCGGCACGCCGCCGCGCCTGGACGGCCGCACCATTGATTTTTCAAAGCTCGAGCGCCAGGATTCGGATCATCCGCCGGTGCCGTTCTCATTTCGCACGCCGGAAATTCCCTCGACGCAGAAACTAGTTCCCTGCCACATCACCTATACGAATGAACGCGTGCATAATGTCATCCGCGCGAATTTTCATCAGTCGCCGATGTACTCGGGACAGATCAAGGCTACCGGCGTGCGCTATTGCCCGTCGATTGAAGACAAATTAAAAAAATTCGGAGACCGGGACCGCCATCACGTTTTTCTCGAGCCTGAAGGATTGGACACTCACGAGTATTATCCCAACGGGATCTCGACGGGCTTGCCTTTTGATGTGCAGGAACAAATGGTGCACGCCATTGGCGGTTTGGAAAAAACTATTATCGTCCGTCCGGGGTATTCCATTGAACACGGCGTTATTCCCGCAACTGAACTTCGTCTGACGCTGGAAACAAAAAAGGTCAAAGGCCTTTATCTCGCCGGGCAGATCAATGGCACGACGGGCTATGAAGAGGCCGGCGCGCAGGGTTTGATCGCGGGTATCAACGCGGCGCTTCAGGCACAAAATAAAGAACCGTTTGTTTTGGGCCGTCACGAATCCTATATCGGCGTTTTGATCGATGATCTGACAACCAAGGGGACAGAAGAGCCTTACCGTATGTTCACCTCGCGCGTGGAGTATCGTTTGATCGTGCGCGAGGACAACGCGGATTTCCGCTTGGCCAGGTACGGGCACGCCTTCGGGATTTTATCCGATGAGGATTATGTTGCGGTCACCGAGAAATATGAAGCCATCAGCCGCGAGGTGGAGCATCTGCGTACGATCAAGATCGGCCCGGGCACCGCGCTTGACGGTATTTTAACCGAGAAAAATTCAAGCCCCATCCGTCAGCAAACATCTTTGTATGATCTTTTAAAGCGCCCGCAGGTGACCTATGCCATGATCGCGGCCTACGACGGGAATTTAAAAAATTATCCGTCGCAAGTCATCAGCCAGGTGGAATATGAAATTAAGTACGAAGGGTTTATCGGCCGTCAGATGAAGGAAGTCGAGCGTTTCCGCCACATCGAGAACGTCAAGATTCCGCAGGATATTGATTATGACAAGATCCATAGTTTATCCAAAGAGATCTGCGAGAAGTTAAAGCGTTTTGGCCCGACGACGCTGGGCCAGGCGAACCGCATCTCGGGCGTCACACCGGCCGCGCTCACGATCCTTATGATCTACCTGAAAAAATATTATTTGGAAAAAAGAGCCTCGGCATAAATTTTATTGAATGAAGTCAATAAAGGAGGAAAAAATGAGTGTCGCCACTGAAGGAAAAATGAGAATCGCTAATGACATTACCGAACTGATCGGTAATACACCGCTTGTCCGTTTAAACAAGGTGACCCAGGGCTGCCATGCCACGATCGTCGGGAAACTTGAATTTTTCAATCCGTTGGGTTCCGTTAAGGACCGTATCGGTTATGCCATGATTGCTGCCGCTGAAAAATCCGGTAAGATCACGAAAGACACAGTGTTCGTTGAGCCGACTTCCGGTAACACCGGCATTGCGCTTGCGTTTGTCTGCGCGGTCAAAGGGTATAAACTTCTTTTGACCATGCCCGAGACCATGAGCCTGGAACGCCGTGCGCTTTTAAAGGCGCTGGGCGCTGAATTGATCTTGACGCCTGGCCCGGAAGGGATGAAGGGCGCCATCAAAAAAGCCAAGGAGCTTTTGGATTCGGATCCGAAAAAATATTTCATGCCGCAGCAGTTCGATAACCCGGCCAACCCCGAGATCCACCGCAAGACGACCGCTGAGGAAATTTGGCGCGATACCGACGGAAAAGTTGATATCCTTATTTCCGGCGTCGGTACCGGCGGTACGATCACTGGCGTTGCCCAGGTCATCAAGCCGCGCAAGCCGTCGTTCAAGGCGATCGCGGTTGAGCCCACGACGTCCCCAGTCCTTTCCGGCGGGCAGCCAGGCCCTCATAAAATTCAGGGCATCGGCGCGGGATTTATTCCGAGCATCGTTGATATTAAATTGATCGACGAGGTCGTGCAGGTCACGAGCGATGAATCGTTCGCTATGGCTAAACGTTTGATCCGTGAAGAGGGGATCCTCTGCGGGATCTCTTCCGGCGCCGCGGTGGTGGCGGCTTTGAAAGTTGGCATGCGCCCGGAGAATAAGGGAAAGCTGATCGTCGCGATCATCCCATCGACCGGTGAGCGTTATCTTTCGACCGACCTTTTCGCCGAGTTTCGCAGTTAATTTTGATCTGGTGTGTTTTAAAAAGCCCACCTTCCGTAGGTGGGCTTTTTTCAGCTGCCCCGTGCCAGAGGCAGCGGCAAAAGTTGGGTTAATGATTAGAGAAAGAGGATATGGAAAAAACGATTGATGAAGCAATCAAACAGGTAGCGGCGGGCACGCTCGATTTTGAAGGTTACGTGAAACTTTTGACCAGCGTCAACGTTCATTGTTATACGGTTGATTTAAAGACGCATGATGTTGTTTATTACGCCGGCATGAAAAGCCTGACCAGGAAATTTGTTTTAGGTGACCTTAATATCGCCCCGCTTTTTAATGAAAATATTTTGAAAGAAGCGATCATGTCGATGCAGCAAAAGAAAATCACTTATCCCGAGTTTTTGACGAGGATCGCCAAAGCCGGCGTCGAGGTCTATGAAGCTGATTTTAAAAGCCAGAAAATAACCTACCGCGGCCGCCGCAAGTTCTACGTCGAGCCGTTTAAGTTGTAAGCTATAAGGCAACCTCTAAAAATTGACTTCAAGGGATCTTAAAATTTTCCAAGCTCGTCGAGATTGAAATCTCGTTATCTGACTAAAAGTGAATTATTAGAGGTTCCCATAAGCTGTAAGCTATAAGTCGTAAGCTTTAAGAAAAAAATCCGTTTCAGCGTTTGCCGGAACGGATTTTTGTTTTCAGATATTTTACAGCTTATAACTTACAGCTTATAGCTATCTTGTGATTCCAAGAGTCAAATCAAGTACGACTTCTGCCATCATGGCTGCGCATTGGGTGACGCGCGGCGCCATCGGAGGGTGGCCTTCGTGGGAATTGGTCGTGCGGTCGCCGCAAATGTACACATTGCCCATTTTCTTGACCGTCATGGGCTTCTTTTCCAATAATCCTGCCATGCCGACGCCGCTGACCACAACCGGAAAGCGCGTGCGGTAATATTCCATAAAACGGAATTTCCAATCCAGCACATCAAATGCTTCGACGATAAAATCCGCGCCTTTAAAGAATTGGGGAGCGTTGGTCTCATTCCACTGCGTTTGGTGGATGATGATTGAGGCGTCGGGGTTGATGTCGAGCAAACGTTTTTTAGTGACCTCAACTTTAGGAAGGCCGATCTCATCGTAAAAATACTGCTGGCGGTTTAAATTTGAGGAGTCAATCACATCCTGGTCGAGGATCTCGATATTCTTGAACCCCGAACGCACAAGGATCATCGCGACATTGGACCCCAGGCCCCCAGCCCCCCCGATACCCAACTTCTTGGACTGTATCGTCGCCAGCTGTTCGGGCTTAAGGTAGCGAAGAAGGCCTTGTTCAAATTGGTTATATGTTCCAATAATTGGGTTCATGCTCACCAGGTAATATTTTTATATATATTTAAAAGAACAAAAAGCATGAAACTTAACAAGCCAATAGTGAATCCCCAAACTTGGGCACCGGGGGATGCTGCCTCTGTTTTGGTAAGAACTTTACCGTTTTCGTATAATTTTTTTATTTTTCCTGTTAATTTATTTTTTGCGCCATCAACAGTTCTTGCATACCGTGATATACCAGCTGTCATGGCCATAATACCAAAGATGAGAGATATAATTAAGAATGCCCAGCTTATGAGAAGGACCCCTTTATAGGTTAGAGGTATTTTAACGTTCAAAATACTTAAGCTTACAATAAGAGTACCACTGCTTAATGCTAAGACAGACTTAATTTGTTCTAGCTGAAATTTGTCTCTCTCGGATTCAAAATATTTAAAATCCATATTTATTCTCAATCGGCCGCCAATCCGTAAACACCGGATCAAGCTGTAAATTATTTTGCGGTCTGATCTAATGTTTTTCTAAACAAGCGGTTTAAGGTTTCCATATCAATCGATTTCGCTGGTTTAACCTCTCTTGCCAAATCGTTATAATAATTCAACCTTCTTTCGATAAAATCATCCAAGGTCTTTCTTCGCGGTGCTAATTCTTGTTCTAAGCCAGCGCGTTTATTTTTTAATAGAACGAGAATTTCATCGAGCAGATTCTTATCTAATTTCTGTGCATACAGCAGCTTCTCGAATTCCATGGGAGGCATTGAGTTTTTTTGTTCAATCCAAGCGCAGGCAAAGAGTGGGCGTAGGACGTAAAAATATTTTTTCATCTTTACCGTTGGCTTGACAGCATAATCTTTGTAATTGTTAATGAGCATTGAAAGATAATGGTGAAAAGCCCCCTTAGGAGAAAAATATTTTGGTAAAAGTTTTGTTAAGTCTTTTTTGAAGTTCGTTTGTTCTAAATAGACAATAGGAGATTTCAACCATTCGTATAAAGGTGGATTAGATTTTTTAAAGAGTACCAAAGCTTTCTTAATATCCCAGCCATTGATGTCCAAGTTATTGAACAGAGGGCATTCGATTACGTCTCTTTTTTCTTCTAAAGATAGATACCATTTTAAATCATGTATATAAATAAATCTTACGTCATAATCGTTATTTTTTGAAGCAAAGCCCCATGCCCTGCTGCCTGATTCAATGGCGTATAAAATTTTTATTTTATGCGTTTTTTCAATGCTTTTTAATTTTTGCAAGATTTTGGTTTTCATGAAACGCCTAATCAAACCCGCGGATTTTTTATAACAGCAAAACCTGATCGAGTTCTTTTTGTGCGGCTCGGGCCAGGGTCTTGTCGCAGGTAATGAAAAGATCGCAGGAAGAGAGTTGTCCGGCACCAAGCTGCAAGGCATCAAGGGCCCGGAGATGATAGGTTTGTACATGACCCACGGCTTTTTCTTCCAGCGCCTCATTCCATAATACGGCGCTGAAGAAAGGAAGGTCTTTTGTTATCTCCTGCGCGATGGTTTTGGCTTGCGAAGGCTTAAGAGATTTTTCTTGTAATCTTCGATCCAGCGCGGAGAAAAGCTCAATTTTGGTGACTGGCGCGATGATGATATCTTCGGTTTCTTTGAGTAATTCGTCCAGCCTTTCGCTGCCTGGCTCGACGACGTATTTCTTAAAAAGCGCTGAAGTGTCCAGAAATGCCTTCATCGATCAGATTCTCTGCGCATGCGAACGACTGTCTTGGAAAGAGGTTCACCCTTGATCTTAACGCGTTCGATGGACCGTTTCCAACCAGCCTGTTTAACGTGGGGGTTGTGCGGAATGATATCGGCTATGGGAATGTTGCGTTCCATGATGACAATTCGTTCGCCGGATTTTACGTTTTTCAGATAACTTGAAAAGTTGTGAGTAAGATCCCGGATATTGACGGCAACCATGCAGCCTCCTTTGTTTTGCTCGAAGTATAACATATCGTCTAACAAATGTCTAACATTTTAAGCTTTGTTCTCGATAGGTCTCCAGTCGGTGAACACCGGATCAAAGCCGCGTACCTTAATCATTTCGACAACTTCGGCAACGGTGCGTTTGTCTTCGGTATCAAACTGCGGGTCCTGATCTTCGGGCGCTTTCAACGTATAACCGCCGACGGCGGTGTTGGAGCCGGCAGAAATTTTGGTGATGCCGATGCCCAGCATGTGATCGCGCAGGCGCGGTTCTTCGCGTGTGGACAGATTGATGCCGACGCGCGGGAAAAGGATGCGCGTCATGCAGATGATCTTGATGAATGTTTTGTCATCCACATCGCACAGCGCGAACTCACGGCCCTTGATGGTGCGAAGGCGGGGGAAGGAGACGCTGTATTCAACGCCCGGATACGCCTTTTCCATTTCCCGCAGGTGCGTGTAGAGCGCGAAAAGATCCTGCGCCACCTGGCTTAATCCCAATAAAATTCCCATCGAAATTTGGCGCATGCCTGCGGCTGCCGCGCGGCCGGGCGTTTCCCGACGGTAATCATATTGTTTTTTATAGCCGGATAAATGCACTTCGGCGTAACGCCCGCGGTCGTAGGTTTCCTGATATACGGTGATGCCGTCAACGCCGGCCTCAAAAAGCTCGCGATATTCAGCGGTCAGCATCGGGTGGACTTCCAAACTGATCCCCTGGAAAAAATCTTTGGCAACGTGCGCTGCGTCTTTTAAGTAGGAGATGGGCGTGAATTTGTAGGACTCGCCGGTTAACATCAAAATGTTGCGGATGCCGGTCGCGTGGATGGTTTGCATTTCCTGACGGGTTTCATCGACGGTGAGCTTTACGCGGTCAATTTTATTCTGGCTGTGAAATCCGCAGTACGTGCAGTGGCTCGAGCAATAATTGGAGAGATAGATCGGCGCATAGAGGGAGATCGTGCGGCCGAAGTTCTGCTCGGTCACGTGCCGGGCGTCCTGTGCGAGAGCTTCCAGTGTTTCTGGACGGTGGTCTGAAAGAGTTTTTTGAATTTGGGTTAGTGTGATCATGGTCAAAGACACAGGACACAGGACACAGGACACAAGTTAGCTGACTTGTGTCCTGTGACTTGTGTCTTGTGACTGTTCGTATAAAAATCCCGTTAACGGGGAAGATGCTGATGCAACGGACTTCTGTTGGGGTAATCCGCTTAAATAAGCCAATCGTCCGGCTTTAACCGCTAATGAGAACGCTTGTGCGATTGCCGACGGATTCCCGGCGGTGGCGACTGCTGTGTTCGCAAGCACCGCTGCCGCGCCTAATTCCATCGCTTCAGCGGCCTGCGACGGCGCGCCGATGCCGGCATCGACGATAATCGGTAAATCAATTTCATTGATCAATACTTTAATGAGCTCGCGCGTTTTTAAACCTTGATTGCTGCCGATAAATGAACCTAACGGCATGACCGCGGCCGCGCCAACCTTCACCAGTTCACGGGCGACGTAGAGATCCGGAGAAACGTAGGGAAGGACCACAAAACCTTCCTTGGCCAAAATTGCGGTTGCCTTGATGGTTTCGGCATTATCCGGCAAAAGATATTTGCTGTCGTTGATGACCTCGATCTTGACCCAATGACCGTGGCCCGAGGCTTTTGCCAAACGGGCAATGCGCACGGCTTCATCAGCATTGCGCGCGCCGGAGGTGTTGGTCAACAGCGTGATATTTTTGGGAATGTACTCTAATATATTCTCTTCGTGGCGTTCAAGGTCGATGCGGCGCAGAGCGACGGTCACGATCTCGCATTCACTCGCTGCAATGCTGTCCTCAACATCACGTTTGTTTTTGAATTTGCCGGTACCTAACAAGAACCGGTTGGTGAACGATTTATTCGCGATCGTCAGGGGGGAGTCGTTGAGTTGGGTTGTTGTGATATTCATAAGTTTTTAGGGTCACAAGTCACAAGCATGTTTTTTCTGTGTTTTGTGTCATGTGTCCTGTGACTTTAATTATCCTCCACCCACAAAGCTCACCAATTCAATGCTATCTCCGTCCGCGATGGATTTATCTTTCCACTGCGTGACGCTTATGATCTCACCATTGACTTCGGCGATGACATGTTGGGAGTTTTTGCAGAACTGGCTTACTAATTCCTGAAGGGGAATGGGTTTTGAAAATTCTTTTTCGGTTCCGTTGATCTTGATTTTCATAGATAGTTCCAATAGAGCGTTGATATGATTTTTATTGTCATTGCGAGCAATCTCATCGTACTGGGATTGCTTCGGCTCGTTGCGCTCGCCTCGCAATGACGTGAGATGTTTGTCTTTTAGAATGTCATTTTAGGATAATTCGCCTGAAAATGCAACTGAATTGGATTCAGGGGGTTAAATTTCTGATGAAAAGCGTTAAATAGTGTTTATTTTTCATGGAAGTGGTGCATTTTTTGCGGGCAAAGTGGGGTCAAAATAAATCGTGCATTTTAAAAAGATTATGATAATATATTTTTCATTTGTCGGGATGTTGCGTGCCCGAGAAATAAGAAAAAACATTAGAAATTGATTTTTATTTGTAGTATAAAAGAAACGTAGTAGTTATTAACAAGACCCCCACGGGGGCACGTACGTGGCCTTTCAGGCGTCGCCAAAGATGCACGCCAAAAAAGGATGCGCGGCTAAAGCCAACCTTCCTCGATCCTTCGAGGCAAGCCGTGGTCCAAGGACCAAGGAGTAACAATGGACAAGTGCGGGCACACGTCAAGCAAAGTATTCGGTTCTGAATTATTGCTGGATCTCTACGACTGCAAACCCGGAGCTTGCGATGATCTCACGTTGTGTTATCAATTCCTCGACGAGATCGTCGGCTACCTGGGGATGGAGAAGCAATCGCCGCCGAGTATTTTCAGAAGCGATGAGGTCCGCTTTCCGGACAAGGCCGGGCTTTCGGGCTGGGTTCCTTTGATCGAAAGCTCGATCGTTATCCACACGTTGACCCCCAAGAACTTTATTTCGATCGATATTTTTTGCTGCCGTCCGTTCGATGTGAAGAAAGCTGAGGAGTTTTGCGCGCGCTTCTTTGTTCCCAAAAAGATCGAGACGCAGTTTATCGAACGCGGGAAATCCTATTACAAGGATGAGGCCGCTGCCGCCAAAGTAAAAGAGTTGGCACACCGTTAATAAGTGGATATAATAGCGAAGTTAAAAAGGGGATAGGTTAGTAGACTATCCCCTTTCGTTTTAGCAAATTGGATGCAAAAGTCAGTAGGTCAGTAAGTCAGTAGTTACAACTCTACTGACTACTGACGTACCGACTTCTGACCCTAAATTTTTTAGTCAGCTCATGCCTTACACAACCAACGACATCAAGCACATCGAAGCCAAGTGGCAGAAGTATTGGGACGCCCATAAGACCTTCGAGGTCGAGATGGATCCCAAGAAGCCCAAGTATTACGTCCTTGAGATGTTCCCTTACCCGTCGGGGAAGATCCACATGGGCCATGTGCGCAATTACACCATTGGGGATGTCATCGCCCGCTACAAAACGATGCGCGGGTTTAATGTCCTTCATCCCATCGGGTACGACGCCTTCGGCCAGCCCGCTGAGAACGCCGCCATCAAGAACAAAGTTGACCCTGCCGACTGGACCTACCGCTGCATTGATCTCATGCACAACGATTTTAAGAAGATGGGATTCTCCTACGACTTCGACCGCGAATTTTCCACCTGCGACGCTGAATATTATAAATGGAACCAGTGGATTTTTTTAAAGATGGCGGAAAAGGGCCTGGCGTACAAGAAGGCCTCGCCGGTCAACTGGTGTTCGAGCTGCGCGACCACGCTTGCCAACGAAGAAGTCATCAACGACGCCTGCTGGCGCTGTAAAACGCCCGTCATGCAAAAGGATTTGGAGCAGTGGTATTTAAAAATCACGCAATACAACGATGCTTTGCTGGAAGATATCATGAAACTCGAACATTGGCCGGAACGTGTCCGCGCCATGCAGGTAAACTGGATCGGTAAAAGTTTCGGGACTGAGATCTATTTTAAGGTCAATGGTTTCAAAGATACCATCGCCGTTTTTACGACCCGTCCTGACACTATTTTCGGAGCCACTTACGTTGTGCTGGCCCCGGAACATCCTTTGGTGGAGCAATTGATTAAAGGAACTTCTAAAGAAAAAGACGTTAGAGTTTTCGTTGAGAAAGTCAAAAATATCAGCCAGCGTGACCGCTTGGGCGATGATCTCAAAAAGGAAGGTGTTTTTACCGGACAGTACGCGGTCAATCCGGTCAATAACGAACCGATTCCGATCTGGGTTGCCGATTATGTTCTGATGGGATATGGTAGCGGCGCCATCATGGCTGTTCCGACGCACGATGAGCGCGATTTTAAATTCGCCACCGAGCATGGTTTGCAATTTCGTGTTGTGATCGAGGACTCCAAGCATCCGCATACGACCGCCAGCCGCATGGAAAATGCTTACGTCGGTTCAGGGAAGCTCGTTAATTCAGCCCAATTTAACGGCCAGAATAATGAACAGGCTAAAAAGAGTATTTCTGATTGGATGGCAAGCCAAGGTATGGGGAAGATCACCGTGCACTGGCGTTTGCGCGACTGGCTCATTTCCCGTCAGCGTTATTGGGGAACGCCGATTCCGATGATCTATTGCGACCAATGCGGCATTGTTCCCGTTCCGGAAAAAGACCTGCCTGTTGAACTTCCGAAGAATATCAAGATCACCGGCGAAGGCGGAAGCCCGCTGGCCCAATCTGCGGAATTCGTTAACGTCAGCTGTCCCCAATGCAAAGGCAAAGCCCGTCGGGAAACAGACACGATGGCGACCTTTTTTGATTCCTCATGGTATTTCTTGCGCTTCTGTTCAGCGCACAACGATCAAGAAGCGTTCAATAAAGACGAAGCGAAATACTGGATGCAGGTCGACCAGTACATCGGCGGCATTGAGCATGCGATCCTGCATCTTTTGTATTCGAGATTTTTCATGAAATTTTTCAAGGACCTGGGTTTGGTTTCTTCGGATGAACCGTTCGTGCGTTTATTGACGCAGGGGATGGTTCTTAAGGATGGTGAGGTTATGTCCAAATCCCGCGGGAATACGGTTGACCCCGATGAAGTCGTGTCCAAGTACGGCGCTGATGCGCTGCGTTTGTTCATTCTTTTTGCTGCGCCGCCGGAGGATCAGTTGGAATGGAATTCCGACGGGCTGGAAGGCGCCTGGAAATTTTTGAATCGCGTTTATAACATGGTCGAGAATCGTTTTGATGCGGCAGCAGGGATCAAAGATATTGTTTTTGCGGATCTAGATAAAGCTGATAAAGATCTGGAACGGGAACGCAACAGCGCGATTAAAAAAGTGACCGATTCTTTGGAACAGGGTTTTAAATTCAACACCGCCATCAGCAACGTGATGATCCTGGCAAATGCCATCGACAAATATAAAGGAACCAATGTCGTATTATTGAACCGTGCTATCGAAACTGCGGTCTTTCTTTTGTCGCCGATCGCCCCGCATTTTGCGGAAGAATTGGCTGAGAAGATGGGCCGCAAGGAAAGCGTTGCCAAAGCCGCGTGGCCGTCGTATAGTGAAGAAGCGTTGGCGCAGGATGTGGTGACCATCGTTGTTCAGGTCAACGGTAAGGTGCGTGGGCAGTTTGAGGTCGCGCCCAATTCGACGGAAGCGGATCTGCGGCCGATTGTCCTCGCTGATGAACGTATTCAGACATGGATCGCGGGTAAAGAGATCAAGAAATTTATCGTCGTGCCGAATAAGCTTGTGAGTATTGTTGTATAACACATAGGGTGCCCAGAGGCCCAGTCCCCAGTTACCCGGTAAGAATTTTCTGGGACACCAGGGAACCGGGATGCTGGGATCCCCTTAAATTTGTTTCTCAATTATGCGCTATTACGCCGACCTTCACATCTACCTCCGATGCATAAGATTGACATGCTAACATGACCATGGTATTATTACTATGGTCATAATAGGAGGTCAAAACTATGATTAAAATTCCTGCCGGTCAATTCAAAGCCAAATGTTTGAAAATTATGGACGAGGTTCAGGCGCTTCATCGCGAAGTGATTATCACTAAGCACGGAAAACCTGTGGTCAAGCTTGTTCCTGTCGAAGAATCGAAGAACAAAAAATCCTTATTTGGTTTTATGAAAGGATCTGTCATCATTAAAGGGGATATTGTTAAACCTTTGAATGTTAAGTGGAATGCCCAATAATGACAGCAAAAGGATTGCTTCTTTTAGACACACATGTTTGGCTTTGGCTTATTAATGGAGACCAGAGAATAAGCGGTTCAAGCCATCAAATTGACAAGAGCGCAAAGACAGGAAACGTCAAAATTTCCGTCATATCTGTTTGGGAAATTGCTATGCTGGAATCTCGGGGACGGGTGCAATTGCCAGGAGGTTGCCGTACCTGGATTATGGCTGCTTTCCATGCGCCAGGCGTTTCATTAGCGGAGCTAACGCCGCAAATTGCGATGGAAAGTGTTTATCTTCCGCGGCACGTATTGTCTGATCCATCCGACCAAATGATTGTTGCCACCGCTTGTTGTTTGGATGCAACCCTAGTGACTGCGGACAAGAAGATTTTGGCTTATATGAAAAGTATCAATCGTCCAACTATCCCAGTATAACTTGTATTATCCATGAAATTCTACGCCGATCTTCATATTCACTCCTATCATTCCCGCGCCACCAGTCCACAACTCAATCTTGAACATTTAAATTTATGGGCCCAGCTTAAAGGCATCAACGTCGTCGGAACCGGCGATTTTGTGCATCCCCAATGGCTTGCCGAACTGGAAGAAAAGCTCGAGCCTGCCGAAGAAGGATTGTTCCGCCTTAAAAAACAATACGCCACCAAGGCGACCGAAGCGTTCGTGCCTGCCTCGTGTAAAGGCGAAGTGCGCTTCATGCTCACCGTTGAGATATCCAATATCTACAAACGCCATGACAAAGTCCGTAAGGTTCACAATCTGATCTGGGCGCCGGATTTTAAAGCCGCGAAAAAGATCCAGGCCAAATTGGGCGCCATCGGCAACATCAAATCCGACGGAAGGCCTATTCTTGGTCTGGATTCCAAAGATCTTTTGGAGATCACGCTCGAAAGCGATCCACTGTCGATGTTCGTTCCCGCGCACATCTGGACACCGTGGTTTTCGGCGCTGGGTTCCAAGGGCGGATTTGACAGCATGGAAGAGGCCTTCGGCGATCTGAAAGACCACATTTATGCCGTCGAGACGGGTTTATCGTCTGATCCTTTGATGAACTGGCGTTTGAAACAATTAGACAATTACATTTTGGTTTCGAACTCTGATGCGCATTCGGCCCCGAAGTTGGGACGTGAAGCGAATATCTTTGATACGGAATTTTCTTACCGAGGCATTCACAACGCGCTCAAAGATGTGAATGACAAAGGGCTGATCGGCACCGTCGAGTTTTTTCCCGAGGAAGGCAAATACCATTACGACGGGCATCGCGATTGCAAGACGCGCCTGCATCCCCAAGAGACGATCAAAAATAAAGGCCTGTGCCCGGAATGCGGCAAGCCGGTGACCGTGGGCGTCATGGCCCGCGTCGAGGAATTGGCTGACCGCAAGGAAGGTGTGAAGTCTTTGCGTTGGCGTCCGTACAAAAGTGTCATTCCATTGCCGGAGATCATCGCCGAGGCTAAAGATATGGGCGTTAATTCGAACGCGGTTCAGAAAAGTTATCAGCAGATGCTCGCCTCGATCGGCAACGAATTTTATATCCTTCTCGATGCTCCCATCGAAGAAATCCGTAAGAAGACCGGCGAGGTCATGGCGGAATCGATCGACCGCATGCGCAAAGGCGAGGTTTCCATTGCCGCCGGTTACGACGGTGAGTTCGGCATCATCAAAATTTATTCTGAGAAAGAACGTAAAGGGATTCAGGGGCAATTGGCTTTATTCTAATAGTGTGTATATTTGTACACATTGACAATACACACTTATTGGTGTATATTTTGGTCAGGAGGTGAGCACATGGTCCGCATGAACATTACCATACCCGATGAAGTGGCAAAAGAGCTAAGGCGTGTCAAGAACAAGAGCCGATTTATTGCCGAGACGTTGCGGGATAAATTTAAAGCCGAGAAAAGAAAGAAAATGGAGAAGATTCTCGTGGAGGGGTATAAGCAATCGGCTAAAGAGGATCAAAAGATTAATAAAGAATGGGAGCAAATCAGCTTAGAAAGTTGGGAGTAAAGTATGTATCCACATCGGGGAGAGATTTGGCTGGTTAAGATGGATCCAAGTGTCGGCGCCGAAATCCGCAAGACCAGACCTGCACTGGTTATCTCCAATGATGCGAATAATCAATATGCCAGGACCATAACGGTTCTCCCTATTACCGATATTGGTCAAGAGGTTTACCCTTATCAAGTTTACCTGCCGAAGGAAACAAAAGGACTTATCAAGGAATCGAAGGTTAAGTGTGAACAAATCGCAACGGTCGATAAGAGCCGTTTTATTAAATTGCTGGGGAACATAGATCACACATTACTTCTTGAAACCGAGAAGGCCATAAAACTCCATTTAGCCATAACGGATTAATATGGCGGCTGCAATCGAAGGCCAGCTGGCGTTGTTTTGATTTAAAAAGAGGTAGAGAAAATCATTATCACGTTTATATCAGCAAGGAGATCAAATGATTCTTCGGATCATTCTCGGAATGGTGATTTTAATCGGCGCCCTGGCTCCTTTCGCCACGGCAGCAACACAGCCGACGGAAGAACAAAAAGCAGTTGTGACGGATAAGATCAACGCTGCGGTCGAGGCAGCCCAAAACTGGCTGGCCATCGTCGACAATGGCCGTTATGAGGAAAGCTGGGACAAAGCGGCGCAGTTTTTTAAAGACAAGGTCCCTCAAGGGCAGTGGGAAACCAGCCTGCGACAGGTGAGATCCCCGCTCGGTAAAGCGTCGTCCAGGGAAATTGCCAATGTTCAGTATGCAACCTCTATGCCAGGCGCTCCGGCGGGCGAATATGTCGTCATTCAATTCAAGACAAAATTTGAACAAAAGCCTGATAGTATCGAGACCATAACCCCGATGCTTGGGGCTGACGGGCAATGGTATGTGTCCGGGTATTACATTAAATAAAATTTTTTTCCGCGATTAAAAACCAGCTGACTGTCGCAAGTCCACAGTCGACAGACCACAGTCTACAGTAACCGTGGACAGTGGACTTAATAGCATTAAATTTTACGCCGGTCTAGGAAGTTAGCATGCAAAAAAAACCATTAGGAATAGTTATTGTTGGGGATTTGAGTATTTTTTTTGGCGTCCTCCTTTTGTTTAATTTAGTGTTTGAGTGGGCGAATTTAATTAAGCAGTACACATTGATTATAGCCATTGTGTATTTGCTTTTTGGCGGTGGTCTTATTGCTTCTGGCGTCGGTATCATTAAACTTAAAAATTGGGGGCGGTGGCTCTTAATGGGGCTGTGCGGTTTTCTTCTGTTTCTTTTGATCATTGCTGTTGCATCTTCGGCCTTTGAGCCGGATGCGATCAATGCGTTGACGATTCTGATCCTTTTGTGGCCGCTTGCTCTGTTTCTTTCGCCCATTATTTATCTTACCCGGGGGAAAGTGAAAGAATATTTTGGAGTTGAGGAGTAAAAATATCCTGTTTTTTGTGGAGCCCCACAAGGTTTAAACATCCGTTGATGCTGTTTTGAATATGAAAATTGCGCATTCTTTAGTCGGCCGCTTCATCACAATTCTTGCCATCCCCGTCATTTTTACTCTTCTGTGTTTGTGCCTGAAGTTTGCCGTTGGGCCTTATTATCTTGGGCTCAACAACGATCCATCGTATTTGTATTTGATGAATTCGATGTATCTTCTCAATGGATTGACGCCCGGCTTTATTCAACACCCGGGGATCACCCTTCAGGTATTCGGTGCGATCGCGATCCAAGCGTTTCATCTGAATCATGCTTTTGGGGTCATTGTGGAGAGCGTTTTCCGCGACCCGGAATTTTATTTGCACAGCATTTATTATTCCATACTGGTCATGAATGCCGTGTCACTGGCGATCCTGGGCTGGTATGCGGCTTCAAAGACGGGCAATCTTGTTCTGGGGGTTTTGGCCCAAGCCTCGGCATTTCTGGTTGTGAATTGGGGCACACCAGATGTTTTAATGGGCGGCATCCCGGTTGTCGCCAACATCAACGCCGAGAATTTTCTCATCGGCATTACGAATGTGTACGGCATCTTGCTTTTGAAATTATATTTTGATGAGAAAGAAAATCCGAAGGTATCCCATGATCGGGTGGCGGCGCTTATGGGATTTCTCTGCGCGACAGGGTTTGTTACCAAAATTTTATTTTTGCCATGGGTATTGATGCCTCTTTTACTGTTGCCCAAACAAAAAGAAAAATGGATGTTTGTGGCTGCGTTTTTATCAGGCGTTGGGCTATGGATCATCCCTATTTTAAAAAGCATTCCAGGGTTTTTACAGTGGCATTTCATGGCGATGACGCATACCGGAGTGCACGGGTCCGGAGAGAAAGGATTGATCGATATTCATTTGTACGCGCAAGGCCTTATTCGTTTTTTAAGAGGGAACACGTTTTATTTTTCTTTTGTGGCAGCTTTGGGATCATTGGTCATTGTTTCATTTTTTGCTCCTTATATAAGGCTTTTTAAGTCAAATCTTAATTTTGTTGCATGGCGTTATCTGGCCATGCTGTGTTTAACGGTTTTGATGGCTTTGTTGACCTTCGCCAGACAACCTGAACCCCATTACATTGTGCCGACGATTAATTTTTTTGGTTTGATCTGCTTCTTTGCGTGCCTCACATGGGAACATAAGGAAGGGAAGCGGTTTTTAGCTATTGCTTTGGCCGTCGGAATTGCCGCAAACGTATTTTTGTCGTTACGGACCGCAGGAGAACTGGGCCGTATCAACAGGGATATTTATAATTTTTCACAAAAAGTTTACCGCGATTACAAAGAGTGCACGGTGTGCAGTTATTACCGGTCTTCGTCGCCGGCCTTTGCGCTGCAGTTCGGGGATGACAATCAGGGGCACAAGGCGTACGTCGATGTGTTGCGCAAAGTTTACCCGGATGCGTATTTTTATCACTACTGGAACCGTTATTTTCACGACGGGCGTGATGTTGTTTATTATGAAGATCTGATCAAACGTTTGCCGTGCGTATTGCTTTACGGCAGCCGGCTGGGCGATCAATTTAACCAGGGCTTTATTAAGGTTCATGAGATCGCCTCCTCGCGGTCAGAGGTTCTTTATCGGGTGGATGCGGTGACGGCATACGAGGCATTGGAAATGTATGCGAACGCCAAGCACTACGAGTCTGTCAAGCAATACACTCAAGCGTATACTTTCGCCAAAAAGGCCAAGGCTTTGGGGCTGCGCTCAATAGATCCGTACATGAAACATTTGGAGGGTTTGATGACAGGTGTTTACCCCAACCCTTAATCAATGTATTTTGAGCATTACGGTTTGATAGGCCTTTTTCTATGGACCAGGCACTTAACGATATTAATGACGCCCAGCGGCGGGCGATAGAACATGGCAACGGACATCTTCTCGTTGTCGCCGGGCCTGGAACGGGTAAGACGCATATGCTCACCTATCGTATCCTTCAATTTATTTCTAAACTTCAAGCCGACGAGAAAATCCTCGCGATCACCTTCACCAACAAAGCCGCACGGGAAATGCAGGAACGTTTAACTGCGCGCATGAGTGCGGTGGCGCGTTTTGTCATCGTCGGAACGTTTCACAGTTTTTGTCTTTCGATCCTCCGTCAATACTTTAAGCAGACCAATCTTCCGGAAAATTTTCGTGTGGCGGCGCCTGAAGAGATCGAAGAGCTCTTGAAAACGCAGTGGGGAATTTCTGTTAAAGAATTAAAGGCGGTGACCGAAGAGATCTCTCAATGGAAATCCTTTGGCCGTGTTCAAAAACCCGTTCGGCTTAAAGAATACAACGACGCGTTACGCGCCAAAGGGCTGGTTGATTTCGACGATCTCATCAATGAAACGCTCATTCTTTTAAAAAACAACGAGAAGGTGGCGGCCCTGATCCGCCGGACCTACCGGTTCGTTTGCGTTGATGAATATCAGGACACTAACGCCATCCAGAATGCCTTTCTTAAAGAGTTGGTTGATGATGGCGTTGTCTTAACAGCGATCGGCGATCCCAATCAGGCGATTTATGCGTTTAGAGGAAGCGATGTGCGGTTTTTTCATCAGTTCGACCGTGATTTCCCGGGCGCGACGGTGATGATGTTGCGCGAGAATTACCGCTCGACGGAAAATTTACTGACGGCCAGCGGCCAGGTGATTGGTGCGGGCCGTGAGGCCGGCCTCGCTCTTTCTGCCATTGCGAGTATCCACGAAGAGGGGAGGCTCGTTGTTTATGAAGCGCCGACGGACAAGGCCGAGGCCGAGTACGTGGTCCATCAGATCGAGAACCTTGTCGGCGGCACGAGCATGTTCTCCCGCGATTCCGGGCGCGTCAAAGGTAGCGGCGCCGGGCAGTGTTCTTTTGGTGATATCGCTGTCTTATACCGCTTGAACGCCCAGAAAAATTTTTTAAGACAGGCCTTTGAACGCAGCGGCATTCCTTTTCAGGTTTCCGGTGACCAGCCGTTAGGTTTATCCATCGAGGCCGCAAACGCGATACGCCAATCTTTTCCGTCGCCGCATCAGGAGGCGGCCGTGGATGCCCTTGAACGTTTTGGAAAAAGTGTCGAGGGCCAGTTGTGGCTGGAGCGCGATAAGGATCTCGCCGCCAACTGGGAGGCCCTGATACGCCTTGCGCGCGGGAGCGGTTCGCTTGCGGAATTTTTTGATCAAACGGCGCTTGAGCAGCCCGAGGATCACTTTGAGTTCCATGTTGAAAAAGTTTCGTTGATGACGCTTCATGCTTCCAAAGGTTTGGAATTTCCGGTTGTCTTTATTATCGGATGCGAAGAGCATTTGTTGCCGCTGGATTTTATCGGCATGACGTCCGATGCGCAAGAAGAACGCCGGCTTTTTTACGTCGGTATGACCCGCGCCAAAGAGCATTTGTATCTGACGCGCAGCCGGCGCCGCCAGTTGTTCGGCCAGACGCTCAATAATCCGGCCTCACGGTTCTTATCCGACATCCAGGAAGACTTGAAGGCGTATGATCAGATGCAGCTTAAATCCCGACGGGAAAACAAAAAAGAAGACGATCAGCAGCTGACCTTGTTTTAAAGCCGTTGACAGCGCCCTGAGGCGCTGGTATTATGCAGCGTTTTAAAGCGGTTCCCCCAACCGCTTGTTTTAATTCCCCCTATTAGATTGTGACGTAAATTATTGATGTCATTGCGAGCGAAACCCGTGTTTAGTTATCTGTTGAGCGAAGCAATCCCAAACTTTGCGATTGTTTCGTCGGCAAACTATTTTACACAAGCCTCCTCCCTGGCCTGCCACCTGGCCGCAGCCGGGGCAGGCGCAAGGACGTTCTACGAAAATTAATGTTGTAGTGTACTACCTTTATGCTTTATCTGACAAAACACGAAAAGAGCGCGCTTTTTTCTCTTGCCGTTATTGTTCTGTGCGGATCGCTTTTGAACTTTGCGTTCACAAAGAACCTGCGGCTTTTGCGCTGGCTTAACGAAGAAGACAGGTTCAGTTACAAGACCGACGTGAACCGCGCGCCGTTCGACGAGCTTGTGCGGGTTCCATACATCGGCGAGAAAAGCGCTGATAAGATCATTGAACACCGCCAAAAGTTCGGCACAATTCAGTCGTTGAATGAATTGGGGCTGATAACACATTTATCGCCTGCAAGCCTTGAGAAGGCGGGGAAGTATTTAAAGATATAACAATTATAAGATTGCTTCGCCCCGCCGCAACGAACCCGCGAAAGCGGGGCTCGCAATGACGTTTATTTCTTTTTCGGCGCAGCGGTGCAAAAAAATAACAATAGCCGTCATTGCGAGGAGCATGTGCTTGATCAGGGCGACGAAGCAATCTTATTTCAACTATTGAGACTTATCATGCACTACACTCACCGTCCTTGTTTTTTTATCAGCCTGTGTTTTGCCATCGGCATTTTTTTAAGCGTTTTATGGTGCGATTTTTATTGGATTGGTGTTGGAATCGTTTTTGTTTTTATCAGTGCAAGTTTTTTTTGGTGCCGATCAAAATTGGGTGTGGGATGCCTTTATTTTTCCTTTATTGCATTGGGGTACATCTATGCTTTGGGCGTTCAAGCTTTACCGCCTGATCATGTCGCGCATTTAAATTATTACGAGCGCCGGGAGCCGGTTAGTGTCGAAGGCGTGATTGTTTCGGATGTCGACGTCCGTCAGACGTTACGGGGAACGAAGACAAGTTTTGAATTGAACGTTGAACGTTTGGGTTGGAAACATAAAAGCGGAAAGGTGCTGGTCAATATTTTCCGTCGAGAAGATCTTTGTTACGGCCAACGGGTTTTGGTGACCGGTAAACTGCACAAGCCGTTTGCCGGCGCCAGGTCCCTGGGCCATTTTTCTTACGAAGAATATTTGAAACGCAATGGCGTCTATTGGATCTTGAGCGTCAAGAAAGATGCGCCGCTTCAGGTATTGGCTGAGGGCCAGGGGTCTTTGGTCAGGGCGTTTTCATTGGCGAGCCGCCGGAGGCTCACAAAAATCCTGGGAGAGTATTTAACGGATATCGAGGCGGGCGTTGTGCAATCCTTGGTTTTGGGTGGACGTTACCACATCCCGGACCGCATGCGTGATCTTTTCGTCCAGACAGGCACCGCGCACATCCTGGCCATCAGTGGCATGAACGTCGGGGCCATGGCGTTCTTGATCTTTTTCTTTTTGAAAGCCGCCGGCATCCGGCGCGTCCCGCAAATGGTGCTGAACATTATTTTACTGATCGCGTATTGTTATTTTACCGGGTCAAACCCATCGGTGGTGCGGGCAACCATTATGGCCATCGTTGTTCTTGCGGGTTTCCTTTTCGAAAAAGAGCAGGAACCTCTGAATTCCCTGGGTGTGGCAGCGTTCATCATTTTATTGATCGATCCGTTGAGCCTGTTCGACATCGGATTCCAACTCTCCTTTATGGGCGTCTTCTCTATTATCTATTTCTATCCGCGCTTGTACGGCATTGTCAGCTGCTGGGCCCAGGGCCATATCCGGACATTCCTGATCCAGGCATTATGTATTTCTTTGGCGGCGTGGGTGGGGGTTATGCCCTTGATCGGGTATTATTTTCAGATCGTCACTCCGGTGACGATCGTGGCAAACATTCCCATCATCCCGTTCGTTTCGGCGCTGTTCATGCTCGGTGCCGGGTTGATCGTTCTCGGCCTTGTGTGCCCGCCGTTGGCGTTTATTTTTTCCGCCTGCATTAAAGTTGTGTTTTTTGGATTGATGGCGATCGTCTATGGGTGCAGCCAAATGCCGTGGGGTTATTTTTATATCAGGGATGTATCCGTAACAATGATCGTGCTTTATTACGTTGTGCTCGGCTTGGCATTTGTGTATTTGCCGTGCTTTAAGAAAGATAAAACAGCCGGGGAACACGTCCATTTCTTAAGTTAACAAACAGGGTGCCTTTTCGAATTATTCTTCTTCGCATTAGCAATGGACCGTGATGTGCTTCGAAGCAATATTCTGCTTTGCAAAGAATAATTGCTGCGAAGCTCAAGAATCGATCCGTTGCTAGAGCGAAGCAGAATATTATTTGACAATCCTCGGGCTGGAGGGTACACTTGCACATAGTTGCATATGCAACCAAACTTCCGATGAAAAGCCAAAAGTACAAACTTGAAGATTCCCTGGGATATGTGATGGGCCGGGCCGCAAGGTCGTTGGGCACGCGTCTCAATCATAATTTTACCGTCGCCGGTTATGATGTCACCTGCGAGCAATGGGGAGTCCTTGTGAATTTATGGCACAAGAACGGCCAGACCCAGCAAGACTTGGCGGGAATGACCTGTAAAAATAAGACGAGCATGACGCGTCTGATCGACGGGCTTGAGAAGCGCAAGATCGTTGTACGCACTCCGGATAAGGTCGACCGCCGGCAGAAACATATTTATTTGACGGACAAGGGCAAGGAGTTCCAGCAGGAACTGCTTAAGATCGTCCAGAAAACGTTGGCGGAAGCCCAGGACCGTATCAATGCGAAAGACATGGCCGTGTGCAAGAAAGTTTTGGGCCGTATTTATGAAAATTTAGCGTCGGAACATAAAGCGATTTATTCTTCTTCGCATTAGCAATGGACCGCGATGTGCTTCGCCCGTCCTGGGCCGTCTGAAAGACGGGCCAGGGAAGCAATATTCTGCTTCGTGAGGAATAATTACTGCGAAGCTCAAGAATTGTTTCGTTGCTAGAGCGAAGCAGAATAAACATTCGAAAGAGGATTCTATGAAAATATTTTTAACGAACATGCTGGCTGCGCTGATTGTCGTCGCAGTCTTTAGCGGATGCGACCAGAAAAAACCGGCTGGCGGCATGATGGCGGGGATGACCGTCAACGTCATCGCTGTCGAAGCTAAACAACAGCCTATTCAGGAAAAGATATCGTTGGTCGGGACTATGGCCGCCAATGAGTCGGTTGAGATCAAGAGCGAGATCGACGGTATGGTTGAGGAGATTAATTTTGAGGAAGGCCAGGCCGTGAAAAAAGGTCAGCTGTTGATCACCGTTGATAAAAGCAAATTGGAAGCGTCTTTGGCGCAGGCCGAGGCCAATTTAAAATTGGCCCAAACGACGGGCGATCGTTATAAATCTCTCATCGAAACACAGGCGATCTCCAAGCAGGAATACGACCAAGCCGAGGCAAATTTGGATGCGATGCGTGCTGGTGCTGATTTGGTCAAAGCCCAGTTGCGCGAGGCCACGATCGAGGCTTCGTTCGACGGGATCATGGGGGAACGGTTGGTCAGCATCGGGCAGTTTATCACCAAAGGGACAAGTTTGACGTTCTTAATTAATCAGGACCCGATGAAAGCGGAATTCCGCGTGGCCGAGCGATACCTGAGCCGTTTGAAGGAAAAGCAAGAGATCGAGATCGCTGTCGCGGCTTACCCTAAAGAAAAATTTAAAGGTGAAGTTTATTTCATTGATCCCCAGATCGATGATCTGACGCGCACTGCGCTGGTCAAGGCGCGCGTGCCAAATCCCGACGGGAAATTGCGCCGCGGGATGTTCGCGAATTTGGAATTGATCGTCAATGTCCGTGAGAATGCGATCGTGATCCCTGAGACCGCGCTGATCCCCAAGGGAGAAGATGTTTCGGTTTTTGTGATCGATGCCGAGAGCAAAGCTCAACCGACCGCAGTTAAGATCGGTTTAAGAACGGCTGGTGTCGTCGAGATCACGAGTGGTCTCAAGGCAGGCGACAAAGTGATCACCGAAGGTTTTCAAAAGATCGGGCCGGGGAGCAAAGTGGCGTCGAGGGATCCCGATGCGGCTGATGGTCCGAACGGCATGGGCACAAAAGAAACTTCGCAGAAGTGAAACTCCACGCCCTTACGGACGTGGTTTCTTAACCGATTGTTATACAAGCTTCGCTTGTCCGATAGCTCGCTGTGATGCTCACTATCGGAAGCGCTTCCATCCACGTCCGCATGGACGTGGTTTTTTCGCGCAAATAAACGTCATTGCGAGCCGAGCATGCGGTTGTTGGAGGCGAGGCGAAGCAATCCCAAATTTCGGCGGATGAGATTGCTTCGTCGCTCGCAGCAATGTTAACGCGAGCTCGCTCCTCGCAATGACGAAGGGGCCGTCAATGACGTAAATTTAGATAGTAATGTTATTTAATAAATTATGAAACTATCAGAGATCAGCATAAGCCGTCCGGTATTGGCCACGATGATGAGCCTTGGGCTTGTCCTGTTCGGCGTCATTGGTCTGGCCCGCCTGCCGGTGCGCGAACTCCCCGACATCGACCCGCCTGTTGTCAACGTCACCACCGTTTATCAGGGCGCCAGCGCCGCGGTCATGGAGACCCAGGTCACGGAACCGATCGAGGAAACTTTAACCAGCGTTGAAGGAATTCGCACCTTGACCAGCGAAAGCCGCGAACAGGTCAGCTCGATTACCGTCGAGTTCGACCTGTCCCGTCCCATTGAAGTGGCAGCGCAGGACGTGCGCGACCGTGTAGCGCGCGTGCGCGGCAGATTGCCGGATAACATCGACGAGCCGATCGTTGCCAAACAGGACGCGGACGCGCAGCCGATCCTCTGGATCGCGCTCTACAGCGACCGCTTCTCCACGCTGGAATTAACCTCGCTTGCTGAGGATCTTTTTAAAGACCGTTTGCAGACCATCAACGGTGTGAGTTCCGTTATCTTCGGCGGGGCCAAGCGTTTTGCCATCCGCCTGTGGCTGGATTCCCAGAAAATGGCCGCGCGCGGGGTCACGGTCCTCGATGTGCAGACTGCCTTGAGGGAACAGAATGTGGAACTCCCCAGCGGGTTGGTCGAAAGCTGGCAGCGCGCGTTGTCCATTGAGACCCGCGGCGAACTTAAAACTCCGGCGGAATACGACAATCTCGTCATCAAAAGAGACGGGCTCACCTTCGTGCGCTTAAGCGATATCGGCCACGCCGCCATCGGCGTCGAGGATGAACGCTCAGTTGCCCGTTTTAATTCCAGGCCTTGCGTCGGGATCGGCGTTGTCAAACAGTCGAAAGCCAACACGATCGAGGTGGCCAAAAAGATCAAAGCGGAACTTGAGCGCATCAAGGCCCTTTTGCCCGCGGATGTGAATACTGCCATTCCTTACGATGAATCCATTTTCGTCGAGAAATCCATTCATGAGGTTTGGGAAACGCTGGGGATCGCATTTCTTCTCGTCGTTCTGACCATTTTTGTTTTTCTTCATAACGTCCGTTCGACTTTCGTTCCCAGCGTGACGATCCCGGTTTCGATCATCGCGACTTTCGGTCTCTTGTATGTGATGGGATATTCCATTAATACGGTCACCATGCTCGCTTTTGTTTTGGCGATCGGGCTCGTCGTTGATGACTCGATCATCGTGCTGGAAAATATTTATCGCCACGTCGAAGAAGGCATGGCGCCGATGGAGGCGGCTTACAAGGGAATGAAAGAGATCGGCTTTGTGGTCATCGCCACTACGGTCGCGCTCGTTGCTGTTTTCTTTCCTATGGCATTCCAGACAAGCGTGACCGGGCGATTGTTCGTCGAGTTCGCCTTCGCGCTGTGTTTTTCAGTCATCATTTCCGCGTTCGTGGCCCTGACGCTGACGCCGATGGCAACTGCGCGATTTTTAAAACCCCATGACCCTAACGAAAAATTAGGCATCCTTGGTGTTTTTGAAAAGTGGTTCAAAGATGTGACCAAACGTTATGAACGTTCGCTTGGCTGGGTGCTGAAGCATCCGTTGGTCGTCCTGCCGATCTGCCTGGGCGCCGTGCTGTTGTCGGTGTTTTTTTATTCCCAGCTGGACCGTGAATTTTTGCCTTCCGAAGACAAAGGACGGCTTTTGTGTATCGCCATTGCTCCGGAAGGATCGACGAGTGAATACACCGACCGCATGGTGCGCAAAATGGAAAGCATCATCGCCCAGGCACCGGAGGTGGAAGGATATTTCTCGGCGGTGGCGCTTTCCCGCGGCAGCCCGGGCAAAACTTCGCAAGGACTTGCCTTCGTCCGCCTAAAAGAAAAACGCCAGCGCCACATCAGGGACATCGTCGGAGGGCCCAAGGGTTTTGCCGCGCAGTTCTTTATGAATGTGGAAGGCGCGTTGGTCATTCCTATTATCCCGCAGGCCATCGGCCGCGGTTTTTCGCAGCCGTTCCAGATGGTATTGCAAGGGCAGGATTTGGACACGCTCAATAAATACGCTGCCGAGTTAAGCAATAAGCTGCGTGCCGCCGGGTTTTTGATGAACGTGCGTTCGAATTTCGAGCTTAACAAACCGGAGCTGCGGGTACACATTGACCGTGACCGCGCCGCCACGCTCGGCATTACCGTCGAGGATATTTCGAAGACATTGCAGATTTTGTTCGGCGGATTGGATTTGAGCAAGGTCAATATCGCCGGCAAGCAGTACGATGTTATTGTCCAGCTGGAGAGGGAATCGCGTTTGTCTCCGTCGGACCTGGATAAACTTTACATTCCCAATGCCCAAGGCAAACTCATTCAGTTGAGCAACGTTGTTCATTATGACACCGGCGCCGGCCCGAGCGCGATCAACCACTACAATCGTTTTCGCGCGGCCACGATCGAGGGAACGCCCGTCGGAATTCCGTTAGGGACCGCGATCGATCAAGTCAAAGAGATCGTTAAGAATGACCTGCCCGACGGTTTTCGTTATGAATGGGCAGGGGATGCGCGCGATCTGATCGAATCCAGTTCGCAGATTTATTTTGTCATGATCCTGGCTGCGATCGTTATTTATATGGTGCTGGCCGCGCAATTCGAGAGCTTTGTTCATCCCTTGACGGTTATGCTGACGCTGCCTTTGGCCGCCTTCGGCGCTTTCGGCGCGCTGTGGATTTTAAGCTGGGTGGATAAAGGCGCGATGATCCTTTCGTTTCTGCCGCCGGGGTGGTATTCCCATATAGTGCCGCGCATTCCGTCGATGGGCGTGAATCTTTACAGTCAGATCGGGATGATCCTGCTTTTTGGGCTTGTGACCAAGAACGGCATTCTGCTCGTGGATTTTGCCAATCAGCAGATGGCCAAAGGCAAAAACGCGCATGAGGCGATGCTGGCAGCCGGCGTCATCCGCCTTCGCCCCATTATGATGACGGCGTGCGCGACCGTTGCCGGTATTCTACCCATTGCCATCGGTTTCGGCGCCGGCGCCGAGAGCCGCCGGCCGCTCGGTGTTGCTGCTGTCGGAGGAATGCTCACAAGTACATTTCTGACGCTTTTTGTTATCCCTGTGGTGTATGTTATTTTTAGTCGATTACAAAAATCGAAAACGATCAAGCAGGCCGGCAAAAACATTGCTGTTGTGATTATTGTGTGCGCGTTCTTAAACGGTTGCGCTGTTGTCGGCCCCAATTACCGCCGGCCGGATGCGCCGTCGCCGTCGGGCTGGAAGAATGAGAACGGCGATCGTTATAAAAATGCCGTCCACAGTATGGCGCGATGGGGCCGTTGGTGGTCGCTGTTTGACGATCCCGTGCTTGATGAGCTGGAATCCAAAGCGCTGTCCAACAACCAGGACCTTAAAAGCGCGGTCGCCTCCGTCGACAAAGCAAGGGCCCTGGCGCGCGTGAGCGGAGCCGACCTTTGGCCGGAAGTTGATTGGAACCCGAGTTTTAAACGCAGCCGTACCACCAAAAATGCGGTGAGTTCCTCGTCGTCCTTTGCGGGCCGCAGTTTGACATCGAACAAGTTCAACGTTCCTCTGGATCTGAGCTATGAGTTGGATATCTGGGGCAAAGTCCGTCGGGCGTTTGAAGCCGGGCGCGCCGAGGCCCAGGCCAGCGAAGAGGCGTACCGTACGGTCCTGTTGACCTTGACCGCGGATGTGGCCAGGAATTATTTTTTGCTGCGTGAGCTCGACGCTGAGGTTGAAACCATTGTGCAGACCATTGAATTGCGGCAAAGGGCGACGGACGTTGTGCACGACCGTGTTAAAGGAGGGGTATCGAGCGAGCTGGACCTTTCGCGCGCCGAAACTGAACTTGCCCAGGCGCAGGCCGATATCATCGACGTCAAACGCCGGCGGGCAGAGTTTGAAAATGCGCTGGCAGCGCTTTGCGGGGCGCCGGCGTCCGATTTTGAGATCACACCCAAACCATTGGGCGTAACACCGCCGGCGCTTGCCGTTCCTCCGGGGTTACCGTCGGACCTTCTTAAACGCCGCCCTGATATTGCCGAGGCCGAGCGGCTCCTGGCCGCGGCCAGCGCCAGGATCGGTGTCGCGCAGGCAGAATTTTTTCCGTCGATCCGGTTGACCGGTTCCGCCGGTTTTGAAAGCGTAAAAGCCGATACATTGTTTGATTGGGAAAGCCGCGTGGGGTCCATCGGCCCGAGCGTCAGTCTGCCCATCTTTAAAGGAGGAAGAAATGCCGCGCAGTTAAAAGCTGCGTGCGCCGATTATGAAATGGCGTTGGCCCAATACCGTCAGCGCGTGTTGACGGCTTTTCAGGAAACTGAGGATGCGCTTGTCAACGTGCGCCTGCGCGGTCAACAGCTCGACGTCCAGGACCGGTTGGTCAAGGCCACAAAAATATCTTCCAAACTTTCCATCGAGCGTTACCGGCAGGGATTGGTTACTTTTTTAGAGGTGGTCGATTCCGAACGTTCCCGCCTTCAGGCAGAGCTTGAAGCCATCCAGATCAAAACCGAACAGACGATCGCAACGGTTCACCTCATCAAAGCCCTGGGCGGCGTGTGGTGATATTTTCCATCCCGCGCGCGTTGAATATGCGCTTGTGAATTTCCAGAATTTTTTGTACAATGTTGCCACGCATTCCCCCCCAGTGCGTTTTAAAAAATCCCTAAATAAATTACCTGCTGTAAATCTTTAATCAACATCGCAGCCTTCCCCCGGGCCGAGTGAAAAACAAAGAAATCCCAAACCCTTGGAAAAGAGTTCTAAGGATGGTTTGGGATCAATTCGCGCTGACAATTTACGTCCGTAAATTGTGCGCTCATTGAGGAGGAAGGAATGACTAAATTTTTTACATCCAAAGCATATGCCCGTCTTTTGTCGGATATCAAGAAGCGCATCCGGTTGGCTCAGTATGATGCGTTGCGAGCAGTCAATCGTGAGCTGATCGCTCTTTATTGGGATATCGGGGAGATGATCGTTGGCCAACAACAGCGTCATGGCTGGGGAAAAGCGGTCGTTGAAACCCTTGCCAAGGATTTACGGTCTGAATTTCCCGGAGTAGGAGGATATTCCGTCGACAATCTTTGGCGTATGCGTAAATTTTATTTGAATTTTAAAGATAATGCAAAACTTGCACCACTGGTGCAAGAAATCAGTTGGTCGAAGATCATCGTCATTATCGAAAGTTGCAAAGACAGCCTTGAGCGCGAGTTTTACATCCGTATGACCCGAAAATTCGGCTGGTCCAAGAATGTTTTGATCCATTAGATCGAGAGTAATGCCTACAAAAGAACGCTCACCAACCAGACTAATTTTCAAAACACTCTTTCGGCCCCGTTGATCACTAAGGTAAAGTTTGCTGTTAAGGATGAGTACATGTTCGATTTCCTGGAATTAGGGGACAATTACAGCGAGCGGCAGTTGGAATCGGCATTGGTCGAACGGATGGAACGTTTTCTAAGGGAGATGGGCGGTTTGTTCACATTCGCGGGGCGGCAATACAGGCTGAGTATAAGCGGGGAGGAGTATTTCATAGACCTTTTACTTTATCACCGGGCTTTGCGGTGTTTGGTGGCGCTGGAGATCAAGGTCGGGAAATTTTTGCCTGAATATGTGGGGAAGATGCAGTTTTATCTGGCTGCTCTGGATGATCTGGTGCGGTTGGATGGTGAAAACCCTTCGATCGGGATCATATTATGCAAATCCAAGGATAAGACCATTGTGGAATATGCCCTGCGTGAGTCCAAAAAACCGATCGGGGTGGCGCATTACCGCGTTGTTTCCCAATTACCGAGGAAATACCAGGGCCAGCTTCCAGCGGCCAAACAGATCGAGCGGTTGCTTAGCGACGGACGGTAACCTGTGCCGGTGCGTTCTTGCGCATTCTTCTGACTGCTGACATCTGACTTGTGACTTTGTGTCCTCTGCGAAGCGGTGAGCGCAAGCGAACCGCGGAGTCCCCGAAGGGGATGACCTGTGCCTTGTGTCCTGCGTTTTGTGCTCTTGAGCTCTTTCATATATAATCTTTTCGTGTCTGACATCCAACGCATCACTCAAAAGATCCGCAAATTTCGCGACGAGCGGGACTGGAAACAATTCCACAACCACAAAGATGTGGCGCTCTCCTTGGTCTTGGAGGCCTCCGAAGTGCTCGAGCATTTTTAGCAGAATATGCAGGAGGTAGAGCTATGCCTTCTTGTCCATCTAAGAAAAAAGTTACCGTCGTTAAATCCTCCATTCCCGCCCAGTCCTACCAAAATCTCGTCGCTGTTCTTCTTAGAGCCCCCATCGATTCAATGGCCTTATCTAATAGCCGCTTTGAGTTCCACGGCCATGGCCGTGGGTGAATGGCAATTCGCCCTGCCTTTTGGGCGTCAATCCTCGATGTTTTTTCGAGGATTGTTGAATCAATTTGTTAAGTGCCACGGGCATGCCCGTGGGTATCTACTAAGAGGAAGGGCCATTTAACCGCAGCATGGGGGTTCAACTCGTCCACGCCGATTTGCCTGTCGGCAAATCGCACATGCGTGGACTCGTTGAAAAGATCCGCATCAACTGGAACATGGACCGGCAGGGTTATTTAAGGGAGTTGGAGCGTGAGTATTGACATTGCTACTGGGTAGATGTATACTTTCATAAGGTTCAAAATTATGAATTCAAGTTCATTATAATGAACTTAAGGATAATGCCATGAACACTATGCTTTCTTCAACTGCCGCCCAAAAGGTGTGGGATTTTCTCTGCCGCAACCCGCAGGAATCATTTTTCAGCGCTCAGGTGGCGCAACGCACGCTTTTGAGCAAAGGCGGGGTCAACCAGATCCTGCGCACGATGGCCGGCCAGGGGATGCTCCAGACCGAGAAAAAAGGAAGAATGATCTTTTATCAGGCAGACGCCAAATCGCCCTTGATCAAGCAGTTTAAGATCTTGCGCAATGTGGCTTTTGCAGAGGCATTGGTCAAAAAAATTAAACCGTTTTGTGATAAGATCATATTGTTCGGAAGCTGCGCGCGCGGTGAGGATACACCGGAAAGCGACGTCGATCTTTTTGCCGTAGGCCGTGAAAAAGAAAAGATCCGTGCGCTCGTCCCGGGATCTAAAGACCGGCGAATGATCCAACTGGTTGTCAAAACTCCGCAGGAATTCATTGTTCTGGACCAAAAAGAACCGGTATTTTACAGCGAGGTTCAAAAAGGGATTGTTTTGTGGGAGAAAGAATGAAGCATAAAGATTTTGAAGATTGCCTTAAGAAGGAAAAGATCTCCAAATTTGCCGGGGCCAAGAAATTATCCGGCAGGGAATTGACAACAGCGCAAGAGGATCTTACTGCGGCGCAGGAAAGTTTAAAACAGGACAATGACAAGTGGGCAACCATTCAAGCTTATTACGCGATGTTCCATACGGCCCGGGCGCTTTTGTATTCCAAAGGATACCGGGAGAAAAGCCATTATTGTTTGATCGTAGCCATGAAAGCGTTGTTCGTCCAGGAAGGTTTGCTGGATGCTGCCCTTGTTGAAGCCTTTCAAACGGCGAAAGCATTGCGGGAGAATGCCGATTACGAAAATGAGTTTTCCAGCGAAAGCGCCCGCGCGTTAGTGAATAAGGCAGGGCTTTTTCTTAAAAGGGCTCAGAAAATCCTGAATCCATAATGAGTAAGGAGACCTATGCCTGCTCCTAAAAAATCTGTCACTGTTGTTAAGTCTTCCATCAGCAAACAATCCTACCAAGAACTTGTCGCTATTCTCCGCAAGGAGATGCAGCGCGGGGCAAAGAGTATTGAGAAATACATCACCTTCGAGAAGATCCGCACCAACTGGAACATGGGCCGGCATATCGACGGGCTATTAATGGGGCGCGAGCGCGCACCGGCGTTTTTTTACACCCGCCTGAGCCGTGATCTCGATTTGAGCACCCGCCATCTGCAGGATATCGTCAATTTCTTTCGCACGTATCCGAAGATGCCGGGGAATTCCGGCTTGAACTGGACGCAGTACAATCTTCTTGCCAAGGTGGATGATCCGTCCGAACGCAAACGCCTGGAAGAGCGCACTATTCGAGAGGGAACCACGGTGACCGACCTTCGGCTTCTGGTGCATGCGCCCGACGAGAAAGAGCTTCCCGCCGCCAAGCTGTTAAAAGCTCCCGCGCGCGGTACGCTGTATGCCTACCACATCAAAAAGGTGAACCCTTTGCACGAGAAAAGTTTTCTCACGCTCGACTGCGGATTTGGCATCAGCCTTGACTGGGCGCTTGATAAGGACGCCATTTATTACAACAGCAACATCTGCCTGTCGGTGAAGAAGAACGAGAAGTACACGCTTCAACGCAACAATATTCTGCGCGTCGGGGATCTCTACACGTACTGCGCTGATATCGAGCGGTTTATCGACGGGGACACGCTTCTGGTCAACGTGGATGTGGGCTTTGGCATTGACATTAGCCAAAAGCTGCGCTTTCGCCTGATCGACTGCCCGGAGCTGGGAACCCAGCCGGGCGAGCGGGCCAAGGCGTTTGTCGAGGAGGAATTAAAAGGCTGCCCGTTTGTGGTCATCAAGACCTATAAAACCGATAAGTACGACCGGTATCTCGTTGATGTGTTCTATAAGCCCAATGAGGACAACCCGGCGGTGGTGGCAATGGAAGGAGCTTATCTCAATCAGGCGTTAATCGAACGCGGGTTGGCGAAAGTATGGGAGAGTTAGCACTGATCAATCTAAAAAGTAAAAATAGGGGACGTCTCCCATTTAAAAGTGGTAAGTGATAAGAAGAAAATCTAAAGCAGGGAACGCATAGAAATTCAATGTATAAAAATCAAGCTGGCTCCAACAGTTTTTCTTTAACTCCCAAACGCTGGAAAGAAAGCGGATAATCACGATTATTCGATGTTGTTAAGATTTGTCCGCTCTGATTTTAACAAATGATCCTAAAAATCAGTTTGAGGAGGGAAGTCCATGCCTTCAAAGCCGACTAAAAATTCTGTTTCTGTCATTAAATCTTCCGTCAGCAAACAATCCTACCAAAAACTCCTCGCCATCCTGCGCGCCGAGATCGAGCACGGGCAAACGCGCATTGAGCGGTATATCACCTTTGAAAAGATCCGCACCAACTGGGCCGTCGGCCGGCATATTCATTCCCATCTTCTCGACGGCGAAGGCCGCGCCCCGCAGGGAAAATTCCTTTATGCGCGTTTAAGCGAGGATCTCAACATCAGCGTGCGGCATCTGCAGGACATTGTGCGTTTTTACCGGCTGTATCCCAAGATGCCGGTTAACACCGGGCTTAGCTGGACGCATTACCATACGCTTTTGACTGTGAGCGATCCCTCCGAGCGCAAGCGATTGGAAGAGCGCGTCATTAAAGAAAAAATAAGCGTGCCTGATCTGCGGCTTTTGGTGCATGCGCCGGACGCCCCGGTTCCCGTTGCCGACCGGTCGGGCCGGCTCAAATATGACCGCGGCGCCTTGTATGCCTGCCATATCATCAAGGTCAACACCCTTCATGAAGAGAATTTTTTGACACTCGATTGCGGCTTTGCGATCGATTTTTATAAAGCCCTGGATACAGATGCAATCTATCGCAGCGGGAATATTTGCCTGTCCACGAAACACAATGAAGAGTATTCGCTCAAAATTGCTAATCAACTGCGCGCTGGGGATCTTTACACCTATCGAGCGTTGGTCGAGCGTTTTATTGACGGGGATACGCTTTTGGTTAATGTGGACGCGGGTTTCGGCATCTGGACGCATCAGAAACTGCGCTTTCGCGGGATCGATTGTCCGGAGCTGGGAACCGTGGCCGGTGAGCGCGCCAAGAAGTTTGTGGAAGAACAGTTGCGCCCATGCCCCTTTGTCGTCATAAAAACTTACAAGTCCGACAAATTTGACCGGTATCTGGTGGATGTCTTTTATCTGGCCGGCGAAGAAGATGCCCTTAAGGTGGCGGCCGAAGGGAAATATTTAAACCAGGAGCTTATCAACTGCGGCCTGGCGAAGGTGTGGGAAAGTTAGCCAGGCGGCGGGTGGTAATATTTTTCATCCCGCGCGCGGTGAATGCGCGCTTGTACATTCCCAAGGTTTTTTGTTACAATAACTTTACGCATTCCCCCCAGTGCATCGATCAAAAACATTAAAAAGGGGGAGTGTATGCATTATTCCATCCGCGAATGGTCAGCCGAAGATCGTCCTCGTGAAAAACTTCTTCAAAACGGCGAACACACTTTAACCACGACGGAACTTTTGGCCATCTTGCTGCGTACCGGGACCAAAGGCACCAGCGCTGTTGAATTGTCCCGCCAGATTTTAGCCCGCTTTGGTTCGCTTCGAAACATGAGCCATACCGATACCCGCGATTGGAAAGATCTCAAAGGTTTGGGCGGCGCCAAAATCGCCCAGATCAAAGCCGCGCTCGAGCTCGGCCGGCGCTTTCGTGAAGAAGACTTGAAAGAAACCCGCCCGCAGATCAAGTCATCGAAAGAAATCGTCGAGTTCCTTATGCCGCGTATGCGGGATCTGAAAATAGAAATATTCAAAGTTGTTTTCCTCAATGCCCAAAACCGCGTGATCGCCATCGAAGACCTGGCGCAGGGCACCGTCAATCACGCCGCGCCTATTATCAGGGAAATCTTCCAGCGCGCGCTGCAGCATTTTGCGGTGGCCATCATCTGCGCGCACAATCATCCGTCCGGAAAAGCGGTGCCGAGCCGGGAGGACCGCGCCTTTACCCGCAAAGCGGTTGAGGCGGCCGGCGCCCTGGGGATCACCATGCTTGATCACATCATCGTTGGGGACGGGCAATGGTATTCGTTCCTGGACCGCGGAGAACTTTGAGGTTATTTTTTGGGAAGGAAATAATCGAGGCTTTTTTTGTAGATTTTGGCGAATTCTTTAAGCTGCACCAAATCCACCCGCCGTTGGCCGGACTCGATCTTGGAAATGTACGACTGCGTTTTGCCCAGCTTGTCGGCGACTTGTTGTTGTTCAAGCCGGCTGCTCTGGCGCGCTTTTTTGAGCTGATCGACGAGATGCTTGTGTGCGGAAGAGTAAATGGTCTTTTTCATATAAATATTGCCTACTTTTACCGTCTATGGTATATTCCAAATTGTCATATGCCAAAATGGAATATGGAAAATGACCTTTGAAACGGATGACAGGAAATGAAAGACGTGCGATTAGATGAAATTTCTTTACGGCTTCAGGCGCCCAAGGCGGCGCTGAAGAAAATTGTCCAGGGCAAATTTCTGCCGAAAATTTTCGCCCTGGCCGCGTTGTCCGAGTTGGAAAAGGCAGAGGAATGTATTAAAAAGCAAAACCCGCCGCAAGACCTTTGATGTGCCCCGCCGCGTTCGCTCACCTGTGGAAGTTTTGGGGACACATTTCACAACCGTAATTGCCACAGTCTCCAATAGTACAATTAGGCATCGAATTTCAGACAGTAAAAATGAATTTATCCGTCTTTGTAACCTGCCTGCCGACAGACAGGCGGCAGGCAGGGAACACCACGTCGTGGTTTCTGTCGGGCGTTTCATTGACAAACCATGGCAACTATGTTAAAGTGACCGCAATATTTAATAAAGATATATATAGTTAAACTAATCAACAACAATGCGTTTCATGTCTTCTAAAATCCTTGCCACAGCCCTGTTTGGGTTACTTTTCATCCTTCCTTCCTCAGCTCACGCTTTCTGGGTTTGGACGCCGGAAACTCACAAGTGGATCAATCCTAAATATTCGGTCAAAGACACGCCCATGGAGCAGTTGGAAGCGTCCAAACTGCTTTATGATCAGAAGAACTATGCTGCCGCAATCAAGGAATTCAACAAACTCGTCAAGCATTATCCCCGGGCCCGCGAAGCGGCCGAGGCACAGTACTACATCGGCCTTTCCCAGGAAGCATTGGGTAATTATTACGAAGGGTATAAAGCTTATCAGGTGGTCGTTGACCGGTATCCTTTTAGCGAACGTGCCGCCGAGATCGTCGACCGCCAGTTTAACATCGCCGTCAATTTGATGGAGGGGAAGTATAATCAAAGCAAATGGGTCCAGGTTGTGATCGGCGGGGATTATCAGGTCATTGATATTTTGCGCCAGGTCATCAAGAACGCGCCTTACGGAAAGCACGCCGGCGAATCGCAATACAAGATCGGTCTTTATTTAAAAGAAAAGAAACTTTACCAGGAAGCGCGCGATGAATTCGAGAAGACCATCAACGATTACCCCAACACCGATTGGGCCAAAGCGGCCAAGTATCAGATCGCTCTGACCGATTCCATACGGGCCACCGACATCCAGCGCGACCAGCAAAGCACGTCGGCCGCCGTCAGTGAATTCAAGGAATTCATTGAACAGCATCCGGATACCGAGCTTTCTGTAAAAGCCAAAGCGCAGATCAAAGAGCTGCGCGAAAAAGAAGCGCAGAATAATTTTATCGTTGCCCAGTTTTACGAGAAACAGAAAAATTACAAAGCGGCTAAAGTGTATTACAATGCGATCGCCGATGAGTATGCCGATACCACCTGGTCGCCGAAAGCCTTGGAAAAAATTCAGCAATTGGGGAAGAAGCGATGAAACAATGGATCATGATGACGGTTATGATATTCACGCTTGCGAGCTGCGGTTATTCGACAGGTTCGCTCTTGTCCAGCAAATATAAAACCATTTGCGTTCTGCCTTTTAAGAACAATGTCGGTTTCACGCAAAGCCGCGACATTACGTATATCCCGCTTTTGGAGGTCAAGGCGCGCGAGGCCATTGTCGACCGCTATTTGTTTGAAGGGCATTTGCGCGTCGCCGACGAACAAACCGCAGATCTTGTTCTCAAAGGCGAGCTTAAAGGTTTTGAACGCCAGGAATTGCGCGTCACGGAAGGCCAGGACGTCCAGGAATTCCGTATTCATATCATCGTGAGCTTGACGTTGTGGGACCCCGTCGACCAGAAAGAGGTTTGGAGCGAGCCAAATTTTGCCGGGGAGGCCACGTATTTTGTGTCCGGCCCGCAGGCCAGGCCTGAAAGCGCCGCGATTCAAGAGGCCTTGACCGACCTTGCCCGCCGCGCGGTGGAACGCACGCTGGAGGACTGGTAATTTTATTGTGTAAGACGAAGGATGATGGACGATGGACGATGGACGAGGGACGAAAGATATATGTTCGGCCCTTTTCTTTTACGTCCTTCGTCTATCGTCTATCGTCCCTCACAAAAAAGGACCCCATGATCTATCTTTTAATCGGCCACGACCTTCTCAAAAAAGACGCGAAGATTGCCGAAATTAAGAACAAATTATTCAAAGACCCTTCTGTCTTATCTTTTGATTACGAATCGCTTCACGCCCATAAGCTCGACCATGATGACCTGACAAAGTCATTGTTGACGCTGCCGCATTTGGCCCCTCAACGGCTGATCGTTCTTCGCCAGTGTGAACGCCTCCATGAACGCAACCGCGCAACCATCCTTGAATTTTTATCCCAGCGATCCAAAACCACAGTCCTGGTGCTTGATTTCGATGAGCTCGATGTCAAAAGCGCGTTGTTTGGGCGTCTAAAGCCGCTTACAGAAACGACGTTCTTCGGCAGTAAAAAAACGCTGAACGTTTTTGATATGACGCGGGCGATCTCCTCGAGCAATGCCGCCGAGGCTTTAAAGATATTGTATGAACTTTTAGGGAACAACACGCATCCGCTGCAGATCATGGGCGGGCTTGTCTGGTATTGGGGCAAGGAGCGCGAACGTTTAAGCACGCAGAGTTTTCACAAAGGGCTTTCGGTTTTGGAAGAGGCGGATCTTAATATCAAACGCAGCCGTTTGAAACCGGAATACGCGGTTGAAAAAGTGGTTGTGGAATTAGCGATGCTGCGGGGAGGGTTGAACGAGGGATGAGGGACGTGAGACGAGGGACGAGAACGAAGAATATTTTACGTTTTCGTCCATCGTCCTAGTGAGCGAAGCGAACGGTCGTCTTTCGTCTCACGTTTTAAATTTATTTAGCTACGGCAAGAAGTTTAGCGAAGCGAGCCTTACGGCGGGCAGCGGTTTTCTTGTGGATGATGTTGCGTTTGGCTGCTTTATCGAGCTTTTTGTAGACGTTCTTAAGAAGATCAGCGCTTGTGGCGTCTTTGGAGGTAACGGCTTTCTCAAACTGTTTGATCGTCTTTTTTAGTTCGGTCCGGATGTCCAGATTGTGCATGTGTCTGGTCTGGTTTTTTCTTAAATCTTTGATCCCTGTACGTCGTTGTGGCACGGTGTTCTCCTTTGTGAAAAATTTAGAATAACGTCATTGCGAGGAGGCCCTTGGCCGACGAAGCAATCGCATCATCTTGGGATTGCTTCACTCACTTCGTTCGCTCGCAATGACATAAATGGTCGTTAATATAACAAAGAGCCCCAAACATGTCAACTGATAAATCCGGCGCCCCTGCCTCGGCGGCAGGCGGGTCCACTCATCATAAATCTATCCTGAAATTTACCTCTATTTTGTCTTTGGGGACGTTTACCTCGAGGGTTTTAGGATTTGTGCGTGATATCATCTTTGCCCAGATGCTGGGTACGGCTGCCATGGCGGACGCGTTCTTTGTGGCCTTTCGGATCCCCAATATGCTGCGTGATCTGGTGGGGGAAGGGGCTACCAATTCCGCGCTGGTGCCGGTCCTGTCCGAATATAAGGAAAAAAAAGACCAGCGCACGGTTAATGAATTCTTAAGCGTGGTGGTTTCCTGGGCGTTTTTGATCTTGGGCGGGCTTACCATTGTAGGGATCATTTTTGCGCCATGGATCGTGCGCCTGATCGCTCCGGGTTTTACAGCGGATCACGAAAAGCTTGAGACCACGATCAATCTCACGCGCATCATGTTCCCGTATTTGATCCTTATCGGGTTTACCGCCTATTCCATGGGCGTTTTGTATACCTATCAGTCGTTCGTTATTCCTGCTTTCAGTTCATGCTTTTTGAACGTTGCTCTGATCGTCACGACAATGATCGCCGGTCAGCATATGAATGAGGCCGTGTACATTCTGGCAGGCGGTGTTTTGATAGGCGGAGTGGCGCAGCTGGCGTATCAATGGATCCCGCTTAAAAATTTGGGACTGCGCTGGCAGAGGCCGACGACGCTTCGTCACGACGGGGCGTTGAAAATGGGGAAACTCCTTTTGCCGCGGATTTTCGGGAGCGTTGTTTATCAGTCCAACATTTTTGTCGATACGTTTTGCGCATCTTTGTCGGCGGTTGTCGGGGCGGGTGGGATATCGGCCATTTATTATTCGAACCGTATCATCCAATTCCCGCTGGGGATCTTCGGCGTGGCTATGGCTTCAGCGTCTTTGCCCACGCTCTCCGGGTTTGCGGCGCGTAACGACATGAACGGTTTTCGTTCGACGATCCTTTTTTCTCTCAAGAATATTTTATTTTTACTTTTACCGTCGAGTGTTCTGGCCATGGCCCTGGCAACGCCTGTTGTTCGTGTCCTTTTCGAACGCGGGGTGTTCGATCAATATTCAACGTCGATCACGGCGAGTGCCTTGAGTTATTACGCTATCGGCCTGGCAAGTTTTGGCGCGGTCAAGATCGTGGTCTCGGCCTATCACGCGCTGCAGGATACGGCAACACCGGTTAAGGTGGCCGGGGTGTGTTTGTTGATGAACCTTGTTTTGAATTTTATTTTGATGGTTCCTCTGAAAATCGGAGGGATCGCGCTTGCCAGCAGTATTTCCGGCATCCTCAATGTGGCGCTCTTATTTTATTTTTTGCATAAGCGCATCGGGGGGCTGGCGTCCGAGGTCCTTGATTTTTTATGGAAGATGATCGTGCCGCTTCTGGTTTTGATGGTCACAACCCTTTGGGGATTCAACACGTTCGGGACCGGTAATCTTTTTTGGGGTCTCGCGGTGGCATTTCTCGTCGGGATATTGAGCTTCTTGGCCGTGGCATGGGTATTTAAAATTGAGCAGGCGATCGTGTTGTGGCGGTGGGTTTCGCAAACTTTATACAAAGAGGTAAGAGGTAAGAGGTAAAGAACAAAGAAGAGAAGAAAAACCAAAGTCAGAATTTTACGCCAGATTTTTTATTCAATATTTTGATCTTTGTCGGTGGTTTTTCCCCCTTACCTCTTACCTCCAATAATCGATAACGCCGCTATACCTCTTTACCTCTATAATATTTAATTATGAATCTCCAGCAAACCATCCAGTCGTTGCCTTTAACCAGCGGCGTTTATCTGATGAAGGACAAGGACGGCAACATTATCTACGTCGGGAAAGCCATTTCCCTTCGAAAGCGCGTGCAGTCTTATTTCCGTAAGAACACTGGAAGTTACAAGACCGATCTTTTGGTTTCCGTGATCGACAGTATTGATACCATCGATACTGCGAGCGAAGCCGAGGCCTTGATCCTCGAGGCCAGCCTTATTAAACAGCACCAGCCCAAGTACAACATTGAGCTCAAAGACAGCAAGATGTATCCGCACATTCGCGTCACCAAAGAAGAATTTCCTTTGATCTCCGTCGTGCGTTTGAATTCCGAGAAGGAAAAAAAGATCAAGGCGGAATATTACGGGCCTTACACAAGCCCCGCACTGATTCGTGAGGCCTTGATCATCATTCGCAAGATCTTTCATTCCCGCAGCTGTGAAACGATTCCTGATAAACCGTGCCTGGATTATCACATCGGATTGTGCGACGCGCCGTGCGTCGGCAACATCAATGAAGAAGAGTATGGCCGCAATATCCGCAATGTGTGCCTGATCCTCGAGGGAAAGAAGAATGAGCTTTTAAAAAGTCTTCACGCAGACATGGATCGCTTCGCCACTCAAAAGAATTTTGAACAGGCGGCCAAAGTGCGCGATCAGATCCGCGCCATCGGCGCTTTGTATTCGTCGACGAGGGATGTGAATTATTTTAAGGAAGCCGAACAGCTGGAGCGCGCTTTGGGTTTGGTCCGTTCACCGGCCCGGATCGAATGTTTTGATATTTCGAACATCATGGGCAACCAGGCCGTGGGCTCGATGGTTTCATTTTTAAATGGTAAACCGGATAAATCCAATTACCGCCGGTTCAAGATCAAAACGGTTGAGGGTATTGATGATTTTAAGATGATGGCCGAGGTCGTGCGCCGGCGTTATACCCGTTTAAAAAATGAAGGTCTGATCTTTCCGGATCTGATCATTGTCGACGGCGGCAAGGGACAGCTTTCAGCGGCCGCCGATGAATTAAAAAAATTGGAACTTCAGATCCCGCTCATTTCTTTGGCCAAACGTGAAGAGGAAGTGTTTGTTCCCAATAAACGCCATTCGATCATCTTGCCCAAAGATTCACTGGGCTTAAGATTGCTGCAGCGCGTCCGCAACGAGGCGCATCGCTTCGCGGTTGCGTATCACAGGAAATTGCGCAGTAAACGCGTATTTCAATGAAAGGAGAGGTAGAGAGGTATAGCATCGTTGTAGCGGGGCAGAGGTAAAGAGGTAAGATGATTTTTTACCGCTCTACCCCTACCATGTGTTAACGCCGCTATACCTCTTTACCTCTTGAAAAGTAAACACAAATGAGAAGCGAGAGGGATGATCGGGCTGTGGTGCTGCTGTGGACGGACTGGCTTCGTAACGAACCAGACATAACAGCCGCGCGCCTCGCGTATCTGATCCGTGAAAAAGGTGTGGATACAAAAATAGCTGTTTGTGCCAAGATTTTTCCTGACACCAAAGAACCGACGGGCGGGATCATTATTACTCCCAAAGGAACGGTTTGGCAGTTTGCTTATAATCAAAGAGGTATGGTTTTTGAAGCGGCTGAGATCGACGAGTGGGTGAACATTACCTCAACATACAAGGACCATCCGTGGCGCGATGACATATTAGCCGGGCTGCGCCTGATCGGAGCTTAACCATGAACTATGCGCGGATCTATTTTTATTTTATCGGTGCTTTTATCGTTTTTATGTTTCTTCCGATCCCGGGGATGTGGTCAAGTTTCAACGGCTACATCACTGCCTATCATCCGATGGTGCAACAATCTCTGTTTTGGATGGCCGGATTATTGGTTGTCGGGCTTCTTATTTTTAGCATTTACTGCATCGTCGAGAAAAAAGGCCGGCTGGGCAAGATTTTGCTATGGACGCTCTTGGCGCTTGTTATTGCTTTGATCGCGATCTCTTGGCAGGGGGTGAGGCAGTTATTTTCTGCCGGATGGTATGAGGAAACCAGAATTCAGGCGCCGGACAAACATGTCTATGGAGTGCTGGGTTTTAGTATGATGCAGGCGCGGGAAGGTTATTTGTGCCGGCTTGTTGAAGACAACGGCATCAAACGCCGCTGGGCTATTTTGGCACAGACCAATTATGACTGGCCGGAAACATGGGCATTCATGGTGAGGCCGGTTGGATTTCAAAAGGACGGCGAGAAGTTTTTTTATTTGGACGGCCGTCTTTTTTATTTTATGGGGAGCCACTATTGCAAAATGTCTTATGATCTTAACCGTGGCGAGGAACAGGGAGTGGTAGATCCGTTCATTTTGATCGGCCCTAACGACGAGTTAAACGAAGAAGACGTCAAGGACATCACTTATCACACGACGCATCCGAAGGGGCGCGGGTACGGACCGGTCCCGCCTTCGGCGCTGCGCAAAGGCTTGGACCATCCGAACCCTAGAGTTCGGGCGCTCGCGCAGTCTCTTCTAACATTGGCCCAAGAGAATCCGGTAAAAGATAAAGATTTGATTATAGAGGAGTAAATTTTTTGTCGACGGCAAAAAACTTCCGATCAATAGGCGCCAAGGTTGTTAAATATTTTCTGGCGATCGCCTTTGGCTGGGCCTGTTGTGTTTTTTTCCTCGGATTTCCCCGTCAAGACGTTCAAGATATTTTCCTGCGCAGAAATTACGTGATCAACTCACTCGATAAGATCGATCATCCGGATCATTTGCTGAAGACGGATAATCTCGAGTGGCAGGGGGAATGGATTTTGGGCACGTATTCCCTGGCGACGATCGCTTTGACGAATATTGCCATGCAATATCCACAAACAGCGCAGGATTCTTCTTTACAAATCAGCCGATGGATCGAGCGTTCGCTCAAGGATGATGTTGTTCTTTTTGACCGAAGGGCCTGGGGGGAAGATCCGCTCGACAGTAAAGTCCTGGCGTCCGATGTCGGGCATATCGGTTACTACGGCCATTTGAATATGATGTTGGGCTGCTATGCGCTTTTAAATCACGACGGACGGTTCACAGAACTCCACCGGAAGATCAGCGAGGCCATTGCCCGGCGGATGCAAAAATGTCCTCACCGGCATGTCGATACGTATCCGTTTCAGAATTATCCGCCGGATACGACGGTTGCCGTAGCGTCTTTGCGGATTATGGATATGGTTCATGAGCCGCGATATTCTTTTTTGATTGATGAATGGCTAGCGCAAACGCGGAAATTGGAAAACGGCCCGTTTCATCTGATTCCTTTTCAAATAGATTCTGAAACAGGGCTGCCTGTTCAAGAACCTCGAGGGACGAACAACGCCTGGAACACATTTTTTCTTCCTTTGATCGATCCGGCGTATGCGCGTGAACAATATCAAAATTTAAAACAGGCATTCGTTCACCGTTTGTTTGGATTCGCCGGCGTTAAAGAATCTTTGGAACGTCCGCATTTCCAGGACCGTGATACCGGGCCGGCTCTCTTCGGATTCTCGACGGCAGCGACCGTCTTGACGATTGCCGGAGCCAAACGGTTTTTGGACCAAGGGCTTTATAACGATCTTTTGCGGACAACGGAGTTCGCAATGATAACAGTCAGCAAAGGCAATGAACGCCGTTATCTTTTACCGCCGGTACTGGCGGATGCGATCGTGCTGGCCATGAAAACAGCAGGCCCCTGGCATCCGTTATGGAACAAAGGAAGTGAATAATGTATGGGTTTCTTAAACGCAACAGGCGATACCGTTGGTGCGCAGAAATTATTCTGGCGTATTGGATCTTATTGGCTATTATTATTTATACGCCGTTATTCAACTTTAACATTTTGCGGGATTCAACGGCCACAATTATTCTGCTGGCATTCTTTGTGGAACGGTTTTTCTTGATATTTTTACTTCCGTTGATTTTATTTCTCATCGTGTGGGATAAGTTTCTGGAAAACAAGAGCAACCCGTAACCGATCAGCTGCCGTATGGTTTTTTCTATTAAAAACTTTTTCAAGTCTATTTTAAAAAAGCTCGTTCTCATCGACGACTCTCCGCATAAGATTGCCGGCGGGTTGGCCCTGGGTGTTTTTCTGGGGATCCTTCCCGGCGCGGGGCCGATGGCATCTTTGGTTTTGGCTTTCCTGTTGCATTTAAACAAAGCGGCCGCATTTTTGGGAAGTGTTTTGACCAATACTTGGTTTAGCGTGGCGACCTTTGTCGTGGCCGTCAAGCTTGGGAGCTGGGCGACGGGCACGGATTGGCACGAAACTTACCGTCAATGCAAAGAGCTGATGGGGAATTTTCATTGGCAGGACTTGGGGGATATTTCGGTTTTGGGTATTTTAAAGCCGGTGTTTGTCGGTTACGCCGTGGTAGGGGCGATGTCCGGTATCGTGGTTTATATCGGGGCGCTCATCGTTCTGTGGGGATATCGTAGGAGAAAACGAAAAGCTGTCGGGGCGTCATGACAGGCTGCTGTTTTCCGGCGGGAACGACGAGCCCGGCGCGACGGCTGTAAGGAACTTGCTTTTATCGATGGCCTTTAAGTAGGCTTCTTCTTTTGTGACCTTGTTGGCCTTGACCAAATCCATCAAAGAATCATCCATCAACTGCATTCCGTTTTGTTTGTTCATCTGAATTTCACTGTTCAGGCGCATCGTCTCACCCGAGGCGATGATGGCGCTCAAGGCCTGGGTGCGTACCAGGATCTCGTAGGCGGCATAGCGGCAGGTTTTGTCTGCCGACGGGACGAGCTGCTGGGCAATGATTGCTTTAAGCGTATTGCCGAGGATCGTGCGCATCTGGTTTTTGCGGTTCGCCGGAAAGGCGTCGATGATCCGGTCAATGGTCTTGGCCGCGGAGTTGGTGTGCAGCGTCCCGAACACCAGGATGCCCATTTCCGCGGCGGTTAAGGCCAACTCGATCGTTTCACGGTCGCGCATTTCACCGACGAGGATAATGTTGGCGTCGCTTTTGACAGCCGCCCGCAGGCCGCTGGCAAAGGATTGTGTATCTTCGCCGACCTCACGGTGGGTGATGATCGATTTTTTGTTCGGGTGGGTAAATTCCACCGGCTCTTCAATGGTGATGATCTTTTTGGAAGAATTGGTATTGATATGATCGATGATCGAGGCCAGGGTTGTGGATTTACCGCTTCCGGTCGGGCCGGTCACCAGCACCAGCCCGGCGCGGTATTTGGTGAAGTCTTTGACCTTGGCCGGAAGGCCGAGCTCGTCGATGGTTTTGATGTGCGAGGGGATGAGGCGGAACACCGCGCCCAGCCCAAAAAAGTGGCGGAAATAATTAGCGCGAAAACGCGCTTCGCTGCCGTAGACATGGGCAAAATCCAAATCCCCTTGAGATCCGAAATATTCCCAATCCTCATTGCCGGCGATCTCCGAGAGCAGGTTTGTCATTTCAGCGCCGGAAAGGACCGGGTTTTCAAGCTCGACGAGCCTGCCGTTCAAGCGTATTTTCGGCTTTTGCCCTTGTTCGAGGTGAAGGTCAGAACCTTTTTGTTCGATCAGTGTTTTGAAAAATGCGTCGATCTTGGCCATAAGTGTTGGGTTATAGGTTTTGGGTTTTAGGTGATAGGTTTTGGCAAATTATTATCGTTGCATCACCTAACACCCATAACCCATGACCTATATGTTTTTGTTAGTTAAGCATTCAAATACATCGTAAAATTAGCCGGACTGATCGCCCGCTCATAGGCCTCGGCTCCGGTGATCGTCCCGCCTTTGACGAGCGCCTCCAAAGAACTATCCAAAAGCATCATGCCGGCATTCTTGCCGGTTGCCATTGTGTTCGTGATCTGGGAAACTTTTCCTTCGCGGATCAAATTCGAGACAGCGGAATTCACAATTAAGATCTCATACGCCGGCACAAGTCCGGTGCCGTCTTTTTTAGGGACGAGCTGCTGGGAAATAACCCCGCGCAGAGATTCCGAGATCATGTTTTTGATGACCGACTGTTCCTCGGCGGGGAAGGAGTCGATGACGCGGGAAATGGTTTGCGCCGCATTATTGGTGTTCATGGTGCCGAAGACCAAATGCCCGGTCTCGGCGGCGCTCACCGCCAGTTGAATGCTTTCCAAATCGCGCAATTCGCTCACAACGAGGATGTCCGGGTCTTCACGCAGCGCCGCGCGCAGGGCATTGGCCTGCGACATGGTGTGCGTATTGACCTCGCGCTGGGTGATCTGGCATTTTTTCGGCGCATAAACGATCTCCACCGGGTTCTCGATGGTGATGATATGGTCATTGCGCGTCTGGTTGATCAGCTCGACGAGAGTTGCCATGGTCGTTGATTTTCCGCATCCGATGGGGCCGGTGATGAGGACCAGTCCTTGTGCCCATTTCGTCAAATTTTCGCACGACTTGGGCATTCCCGTCGATTCAAATGCCGGAATGATCATGGGAATGAGACGGGCGGTCAGGTCCCAGCCGTTACGTTGTTTCACAACGGTCAGGCGAAAGCGTCCTGCCCCGGCAATGGAATGCACAAATTCAAGGTCGCCCAAATGTTCAAACTGGGCCAAGAGCTGCGGGGCGATCGCTTCTTTAACGATCGCCTGCATGCGCTCGGGCGTAAGAATATCCTTGGACATTGGTTTAAGAGCGCTGAACTGGCGAAAGATGATTGGATTTTTGGAACACAGATGGACGTCGGAGATCTTATTATATCTGGCGAAGACCAAAATTTCATTGAGTGAATTTTCCGTCGACAGCGCCACCGGCGGCAAAACACTGGACGCGCCCTGGCCGGTCTGGCCGATGAAATCTTTGGGCAGGGCGTTCTTATTGTTCAATCCCGCGATGGAGGCGAGCGCTGATTCTTTATCTTTGGCAGTCGGATGGCTCATTGCGAAGATATTCTACGTTTGTTCGGCTGTTCCCGCAAGTTAATTGAAAAAAATAACAGGCGGCGTTGGTTCGTGTTATAAGCTGAAGACGTAAGCTGTAAGTTTTAAGAAATAGAAGAGTGGAAATAAGTTTCCACGTCCCACTGCTTACGGTTTATAGCTTACAGCTTACAACTTACAGCTTCCATCTGCATAAACCCAAACCACGCATTGTCCGATGCGGAATTTCTGCTATAATCAAACATCATTGCGATAAATTATGAAACTCAAGAACTCCAAAGTCGGCGTACTTCTTGTCAATCTCGGCACGCCTGATTCTCCGTCGGTCAACGATGTCCGCACATACCTCCGTGAATTTTTGATGGACCCCCGCGTCATCGATGTGCCGTGGCTGCAGCGTTTTTTTCTTGTTAATCTGATCATCGCGCCGTTTCGTGCGCCGGCATCCGCCAAAATTTATAAACATTTGTGGACTGAAGAAGGGTCGCCGTTAAAAGCATACGGGTTTCAATTGCGCGATCTTTTACAGAACGCGCTGGGCGACGGCTATGCGGTTGCCTTCGGCATGCGCTATCAGAGCCCCAGCATCCGTGCGGCGTTAGAAGAGCTCAAAGGGGAAGCACTAAGCGAGCTCATTGTCATCCCGCTTTATCCGCAGTATGCCTCGGCGTCGACGGGTTCGACCGTTGAGAAAGTTTTTGAGGAGATCAAACGCTGGGAAGTTTTGCCGACGGTCAAATGCGTGGGGCAATTCCACGACAATCCGCTTTTTATCAAGGCGTTCGTTGAGCTCGGCCGCGAATACATGAAGAAAGATCACTACGATCATTTTATATTTTCTTATCATGGTCTTCCCGAGCGACAAATCTTAAAAGCGTCGTGCCAGAGTTACTGCAAATTAGGCGACTGCTGCAATGCCTATCACGGCAAGAACCAATACTGTTACCGTGCGCAATGTTTTGCCACCACGCGCGCATTGGTTAAGGAGCTCGGCCTCAAAGAAGGGGATTACACGACGAGCTTTCAATCCCGTTTAGGCAAGACGCCGTGGATCAAGCCGTACACCGATGAGAAAATTGTTGAACTTGCCAGGCAGGGCAAAAAAAGGATCCTCACGTTTTCGCCTTCATTCGTTGCCGATTGTTTGGAAACCACGATTGAAATCGGCGTCGAATATCAAAAGTTATTCATGGACAACGGCGGGCAGAATTGGACGCTTGTGGAAAGCCTGAACGTCCGCCCGACGTGGGTGGAGTGTTTGAAAACGATTGTGAAAGAAAAGGAAAATAAGCTATAAGTTGTAAGCTATAAGCTGTAAGCCGTAAGAAAAGATGCCGGGTAGATATGCAATCAATTCTTTTTCTTACAGCATACGACTTACAGCTTATAGCTTACAACTTATAGCTTAACGTATGCCTATGAACAACTCATCATCTTTCGACCTTCGCGCCATCGCCCGCAACGCCCTTCACCGTTATGGGTTTTTTAGTGAGATCCCCCAACGCGCTTTAAAAGAAGCTCAGGCCATGCACGGCGATTTCTGGCCTGTCATTGAGCCCGGCATCAAGGATCTGACATCCTTGTTGTGGTCGTCCATTGATAACGACGACTCGCGCGATCTGGACCAGATTGAGCATTGCGAAGCCCATCCCGACGGGGAATCGCGTGTGATGGTGGCCATCGCTGATGTGGATCATTTCGTCCGCCAGGGCACGTATATTGATGCGCACGCGGTCAAAAACGGCGTCACGGTTTATGCCGGTGTTGAAATTTTTCACATGCTGCCTGAGCGTTTGTGCACCGACCTTTCGTCTTTGGTGGCTGGAGAGGACCGTTTGGCGATCGTCATGGATTTTATGGTGGATGCCGAAGGCAATGTGCGCTCGGGTGAGGTGTACCGCGCCGTTGTCCGTAACCGCGCCAAACTTGTTTATGAGATCGTCGGTGATTGGCTTGAGGGCCGAACACCGGTGCCGGAATCGGTCGCCCGCGTCGTCGGACTGGAAGACCAGCTTCTTTTACAGCAAAAGATCATGGAACGCTTGCGCGAGGCCCGAAAGAGAAACGGCGCTCTTGAATTCGACAGCATTGAGACCAAACCGCTTTTTGCGGATAACAAAGTAGCGGACATCATTCTGCGCCAGCGCAACCGCGCGCATTTGATCATTGAAAATTTCATGATCGCGGCCAACGGGGTCATGGTCAATTTTTTGCGCACCAAACAATCACCGGTCATCCAGCGCGTGGTGAAAACGCCTGAGCGCTGGGAGCGCATCTGCGAACTCGCCCTGGAATTGGGCGAGCATTTGCCGTCGAGGCCGAAGCCCAAAGCGCTCTCGGATTTTTTGGAACGCCGGGCGAAAAGAGACCCTGAGCGTTTTCCGGACTTGTCCCTGGCCGTCATCAAACTTCTGGGTCAGGGCGAGTATGACGTCGTTCTTCCCGGCAAAAAAGGCCAGGGTCATTTTGGTTTGGCGGTGCAGGATTACACGCATTCCACCGCGCCCAACCGTCGGTATATCGATCTTATCATGCAACGGCTTTTGAAGGCCGCGCTTAAAAAATCGATCGTGCCCTACAGCAAATCGGAGCTTGATCACATCGCCGGCTGGTGCACCGACCGCGACCAGTTCGCCAAAAAAGTGGAACGCTTCATGCGCAAGGTAGCGGCAGCGATGCTTCTTTTGAACCGCGTTGGAGAAACCTTTGAAGGCCTCATCACCGGCGCCTCGGATAAGGGAACCTATGTGCGGCTTGTGCATCCGTTGGCCGAGGGCCGCGTCATCCGCCGGTTCGACGGGATGGACGTGGGCGACAAAGTGACGGTGCGGCTGATCAAAGTTTCGCCGGAACAAGGGTATATTGATTTTGAAGGCGCGGGCACATTCACGCCCAAACCCACGCCAGGGGCGTATTCTCACCGTAAGCGCAGTGCGCATCGAAAATAGCAGCGAAAGCGCGTATGTATTTGGACGCGGCCGCCGCTAAAAAACTTTTGGGCGCTTTAGCGAAATTGAGTATAATAATGCCCACACGCATTCCCCCAATGTGTGATGTAAAATATCCTATATTTTGCCGATTTCTTCAACGTTCGCTTACGCTTAAGGCGGAGTCCCGACCAATCCGTAGACGAGCGTCAGGAAAATCCGGCCTCAGGACATTAAAGCGTTTATCAAAATACGCAGGAATTATTGACACACTCAATTTAAAGAATGGGAGTATTTGATATGAGCAGTTCTTCAAAGATAAAGCAACTCACATTTGATCAATTGGTTCAATCCATTTGTTCTGTTCATGAGAAGTTATCTGTGCAGGCAACCAAAGCGGTCAACATAAGCTTAACCTTACGGAATTGGGTTATCGGGATGTATATTGCAGAATTCGAACTTCGCGGAGCTGACCGAGCTGGATATGGAGAGAACCTTTTCAGCGAATTAGCCGTAAAACTTGCCCAGCGTAAGGTCAGTGGATGTCGTTTTAGACAGCTTTATAATTATAGGGCTTTTTATCGGGCTTACCCTCAGATTTTGCGGACAGTGTCCGCAAAATCTCGAGATCTGATTTTGACGATCAGGAAGCCACCTGAGAAATTGCGGACAGTGTCTGCAAAATTGATGATCGACCCGGAGAAACTTTTATCACACTTGGCCTATAGCCATCTTGAAATATTGGTCGAGACCAATGATCCTCTCAAGCGCATTTTCTATGAACATGAATGTATTCGTGGTAATTGGTCAGTGCGGGAGCTTAAGCGCCAAATAGCGACGCTGTACTTTGAACGTTCGGGCCTGTCTAAAAATAAAAAGAAACTCGCGACATTAGTAGCCAAAAAAGCGGAGACAGACAAACCAGAATTTACCGTCCGCGACCCGTATGTGTTTGAATTTTTAGGTCTCAAGCCCAAAGAGGTTATGGGCGAATCTCATCTTGAAGATGTACTTCTGGACCGTTTGCAGGAATTCTTGCTGGAGCTTGGGCATGGTTTTTGTTTTGAAGCACGCCAGAAGAGGATTATACTTGATGACGAATATGCTTTTGTCGATCTTGTTTTTTATCACCGTGTACTCAAGTGTCATGTGCTTATTGAGCTTAAAACAGATGAATTTAAATACGAGCATGTTGGGCAGCTTAATACGTACGTCAGCTGGTATAAGAAACACGCTATGACAGCAGGCGATAACTCGCCTGTCGGCATTTTGCTATGTACGCGCAAAAACCATGCGAAGATAGAATACGCGTTGGCCGGAATGGATAACAAGCTTTTTGTGAAAAAATATCAGCTGGAGTTGCCCAGGAAAGAAGATATTCAGAAATTTTTAGAATCCCAGATGTAATCTGATGGAGGACGTTATAAAATTCACACCAGTGGTGCGAGAAATTGGCCAACAAGCTATTGCTCCAAAATTAAAGGGCCATGTCGGATAAAAGTGGTTGTCCGGCATAAGCAGGAAATGTCTGGAATCAATGGGAAGGGTCTCCTACAGGAGAATTCATAAAATGAGCGCTGAGAAAAGCCAAGAACAATTATCAGATGATGAAATCCTTCTTTTGCTAGTATTAAAGAAATTGGGTGGAGAGGGAGAACGATATAGGGTTCTTAATGAAATAGGCAAAGGGGCTCTCAAAGTTTTATTGCCTAGTAGTGACTTAGAAGAATTGAAAAGCGGTAATCGTAGCAGGTATGAAGCTAATTTAAGTTGGGCTAGTGACCATCTAAAGAAAAAAGGATATTTAAGGAGTTCTCGTCGTGGTTTCTGGAAAATCACAGACGAAGGCAGAGAACAACTCAAAAAGTGGCTTGAAGTAATAAAATAATATAAACGTCGATCCTGCTTCAACGGTTCAATGTTTGAAGAGTTGAATTTGAAGTTGGACTTAAGATCTATGTTTCAATTGTACAAATACTTGCCTTTTTTGGTGGAAAACGAAACCGCTAAAAAAGTCGTTAAATGTAAAACTCCTCGCCAATCGTTTATCGCTCCAGCGGATTTGACCATCGGTCGCGAATTTTCATATCACAAATATACGAAGAATGTTGACGTCAAGAAGCTTATTGAAGTCAATACTGTCTTTAACGAAGCGAAGGGGAGAGCTTTTCCCAGTAATGCAAAATGCTTCTTCTGTAACGGGGGATTCCAGTTGGGCGATGCTGTGCGCCTTTCTAACGGAAATTATATTTGCGAAATTTGTTTCAAAGAGGTACAGACGATTCGATATCCTGAGATTTATCAGAAACGTTATGAGTTGTATATCGTTGAGCGTGAAGCGCGACGAGTTGCATTAGATGAGTTTATATCTTCTCTCTTTTCTACAAGGATCCTCAATCGATTAAGTCCTATCGTATCCCTCATTAATGGTTTAATAATTTTGATAATTTTTATTTCGATCCCAGTTCTTCTTTCAGTCAACGATAAACTAAATTGGTTTCTTGCTGAAGTTGCTCTTTTCCTGTCCGTATATATGCTCAATCGGATATTTAGTTACAATAAAAATTCTCAGACGCAATCTATATCGGAATGGGGTTCTACAAACCCAGAGCCACCGGAGCCGGTTTTAAAACACTTTCATGATCTGACTGCTGAACTCACACAACGTGACAAGAAGGTTTTAGAGGTTTTTGATTACTGGCCTGGCTATCCTCCTTTTTGGAATTATGTCCGAAAAATAATTTTAGATAAAGATAAAGGCCGTTGTCAAATTAGTGGCTGTCCAAATCGCACCGAACATCAAGTTCATCATAAACTTCCGATTTCGCAAGGAGGTAGTCATCGACTTGAAAATCTTGTTACCTTATGCGTTTTTCATCATGGCCTTCAACCGGATATGGGACACGAGAGGATATGGGATGAAGTAACAACCCGATATTTCACTATGGTTCGGGCACATTATAGAAATGGCTCACTTGTTCGTGCACATGTTAGACGGAAAGAATTGGCAACAGAGGATACTCTGAAGGAGATTTTTGTACACTATTCGTTGGTATGTTCAAAATGCAAGAGCAACGACCCGCTCAGTCTGAGCGTTGATTACCAAAAGAATGATATTTTAGTTTCGTGCCCTTCTTGTTGTTCTGAATGGGAATTCGAGCAAAAACTTCTCGAAGAATCGGGGCCTCAAATAGCTGCGACTCTTCGAGTTTTTCAAAACGCGGGGCGATGGAATGTTGATTTCTCGTTGATGGAAACTATACGCAAACCAAATTACCGTAAACTGTCGCCATCTGCTTTTGCTAAACAGAAGCATAGTCAGAAGCGATTTAAGCAAAGTCAGCCCTTATTTTGTCCACGATGCGGCAAACTTTTGCGGGAGATAAAAGGACGTAACGGAAAATTTTTAGGTTGTACTGGTTATCCAGAATGTAAGCATACAGCAAATTTGGCCAATACCTGTTAATAAAATTAGCCGTAATGAATAGTGTCTGTGCGGAAGCGATAAGAAATTTAAAAAATGTTGTGGGGCTAATCTAAATTGAAGCGGGGCCGCGCTTAAAAAATCGATCGTGCCCTACAGCAAATCGGAGCTTGATCACATCGCCGGCTGGTGCACCGACCGCGACCAGTTCGCCAAAAAAGTGGAACGCTTCATGCGCAAGGTAGCGGCAGCGATGCTTCTTTTGAACCGCGTTGGAGAAACCTTTGAAGGCCTCATCACCGGCGCCTCGGATAAGGGAACCTATGTGCGGCTTGTGCATCCGTTGGCCGAGGGCCGCGTCATCCGCCGGTTCGACGGGATGGACGTGGGCGACAAAGTGACGGTGCGGCTGATCAAAGTTTCGCCGGAACAAGGGTATATTGATTTTGAAGGCGCGGGGAGCTTTACGCCAAAACCCACACCTGGTTTTTATCCCCACCGCAAGCGCAATGCGCGCCGGAAATAGTGTCGTATTGATCCGCAGATCAGGACAGATACACGCAAAAGCGCTGATAGAAATTAAGAAATTGGTTACAGGGCGCTACAAATGACGTTCCTGATGGAGTTTCGGGGATCTCTAAAATAATTGGGATAAGCATTGAAACCTCCCTATTTTTTAGTTATTTTAAATTAGTTTTATCCAATCCTTTTAAAAACGAATGCATGTTAACGGAGATTTTGTGTTAAGAAGAGTCGCGTTAAGCGTATTATTTCTGATGGGTAGTGTTTCCTGGGCCTTAGCTCAGGAAGCCATCATTATTGGGATCAAAGGGCAGGTCTTTGTCCGCAAAGATTCCAAGTCTGAATGGCAAGAGGCGCAGATCAACGCGGTCGTTGCTCAAGATTGGGAGATCAGGACAAAAGGAAGATCTTCATGCACCCTGGCGTTTGATGCAAAAAAGAAAAATATCATTACCGTCAAAGATCATACCGAAATTAAGATCGAAAGTGTATTGCCGGGAAAGGTGTTCCTTCCGGAAGGGCGCGTTTTTGCTTTGATCAAGGATCTTCCGGGCAGCAAAAAGTTTGAAATACGTACGCCGACGGCTATCTCAGGCGCGCGCGGGACAGGCTGGTTAACGGAAGTGATCGCCGGGGAGACGAGTGTGTCTTGCTTTGATGATGTGGTCTTTGTTGATAGCCTGGACCCATCCGGCGCTGTCACCGGTCAAATTGATTTGGCCAAAGGGCTTGAAGTCAATATCGAGGATAAAGCCGTTGAGGCCGCTGATGTCAAACAGGTCAGTGAGGCCGGTATGCGCGAGTGGCAAGGATTTGTTGAGAACGTGCATCAATTTGTCGGGCCTGAGATGACAGGTCCCCGGCCCGGCCCGGACGGGAAAATGCTCCCCTCGCCGGGCGGACAGCCAGACCCTGCAACGGGATTCCAGATGAATATGAATCAAATGATGCAGGAGGCGCAAAAACAAATGGGGGATAGCCCGGAAAAACTTGCGGAATTTGAACGGATGTTGCAGGAAGGCCGGGAGCAGTTTGGGTCAGATTTTGAGAAATTCTTAATGAATGGCGCTGAGGGAAATGAAGCTTTTGAGAATTTTATGCATGAAATGATCCAGAAATTTGGCGATGAATTTGACGATCATCATACTACTGACGGATCGGGACCGCCCGGCGGATTTTACCCGGGAGGATGGCAAATGCCACCTCCCCCAGGCGGTTTCAATCCAGAAGGGCCGCCACCGGGGGGTGGGGAGGGCTGGGGGAATCCAGGGGACTGGAATACGACTGATGGTTTCAATAGCGGAATGGATCCTTACGGTGGTTTTAATGATGCTCAACACGAAATAAACCAAACTCTGATCGATACAAACCTGGCCGCGTGCGGCCATTATTGCTGCCCTCACCCTGCTTGTTGCGCAGTGTTTTCCGATCCTATGGCTAATTCGTTTTGTCAGTCTCATTAGTGGATAGGCTTATATGCTGACTAGAACTAAATATGACATCAAGAGGCATTATCTGAGGAGATCACCTGCGCAATTTATTTTTGTGTTCGTTTCTTTTTTTGTTGTCATGATGTGCAAAGACGGATTTGCCCAGCTTAAAGAGGAGATCGAGGAGAAGAAGCCTGCAAGGATAGAGATTGAATCTCTGCAGCGAGAGGTGAGGGAGGAGAAAAAAATGTATAAATTGCTCTCGACCCTTGAGCTGTCCGGAAGCTATGAAACGAATCCCCGCCTTACTTCCATCAGAAAAGGGGATAGTGCCGGTCATTTGAAATATTCGTTTTTGTTTAAGCGTCCTTTATTCAAGGGGGTTTTGTTGAACTTCAATTACAATTTTGACGGCACCGGTTATTCGGAATTAAATGAATTGACCAATCTCCTTAATCATACCCGCTTGTCCTTGGACAAATCTGTGAATAAACATTTAGGCTTTGGGATCGGCTATGATTTTTCGAGCTTCTATTATCCGCAAGAACCATCGAGCGATTTTTATTTTCACAAAGGGTTCTTTTATGTGAAACATAATATCTCAAAGAAATTTTACCACCAGGTTATGTGGGAAGAGGGTTTCAAAGGTTATATCCACTCGCCGGCATACGAGCATAGCACTACCATTTTTCAGGATGTCGACCGCCAGGATTATCGGCATGGGATTGAGCACAGCGTGGGGTTGACTTTGACGGAAAAAATGTTTTTCAGGTTTCGGACCAAATACTCGATCAACGATTCCAATGCGTTCTACCAAGACTATAATGATTATAAATCATGGGATTTTGCTCCCTATCTCAATTATCAAATCTCTGAAAAATATTCGATCAATTTATCAATGACGTTCACCGACAAAGAATATAAGAACAGGTTGGTGGCTGCTCAAGACTACGAGCGGCATGACCAGATCTATAACGGGTCTGTTGGGTTGAGATATAAGATCAACACCAATAATACCCTTAGCCTTGGCTATGGATATGATGAGAGCCATTCGAACGATCCGACAACTGAGTATACCGGCAGTACGTTCAATGGCGGGTGGCAGTATAAATTTTAAGATCCTCTGTTCAACGCTGTGCATTGAAGAACATCCCCATGCTCATCCAGAAAACTATTATATCCGTCATTGAACTTATCCCTAACGCTATCGGAGATATCCTTCACGAATTATCCAGGACAGTCTCTTTAAGTGAAAAAGATACTTTGGATTTGAATTTGATCCTTGAAGAGAGCACCACTAACGCCATTCACCACGGGAACCAGTTCGATACCGGTCTTACAGTTCAATTGAGCTTGGAACTTGATCAAGATATGGTCACAATCCGTGTTAAAGATGAGGGCCGGGGATTTGATTACCGAAATCTGCCTGATCTTAAAGAATCCAATGAGAAAATGAATCCGTCGGGACGAGGTATATTTTTAATAAAAAGGATAGCGGATGAGGTTAGCTTTAATGAAGCGGGTTCAGAGATCTGTGTTCGTAAGAGGATACATCCTCTAAAAAAGTGAAATCACTATGATAAGGTTTAGGCCGCCGATCATCTTCTGTGCTCTGGTTTTTTCTTCCAGGGGTTTATGATAAAAAGCACAAGCGCCTTCCTACCCATGCCCCAACCAAGGCCATCTCGATTTTTTTGGGTCTCATTGCTCATTGGGGCAATTCTCATTGTGTTGGTCTCTCTTCAGCGATCATTCGAATCCCAGGAAAATATCCTTTATGACCTTTGTCTTCGGTTGAGGCCGCTGCAAAAGATCTCATCGGATATTGCCATTGTTGAGATCGATGATGAAACGCTTCATCAGCTCGGGCAATGGCCGTTACCGCGGGATTTTCATGCGAGTTTGCTGGATATTCTTAAAGAATTTGGCGCTAAAGCGGTCATCTTCGATTTGATCTTTAGTGAATCCACTGATCATGATCCCGTTTTTGCTGAAAGCATCAAAAATGCCGGGCAAGTTTATTTGCCGGAAGTATTTGATGTGCCTGGGAAGTTGAACAGCCGTAAACTTTTGGAGCGTCCGCATTCTCTGTTAGCCCCCTTGACAGAGGTTTTGGCCAACAACGTCGCTGCCAAAGGGCACATCAACGTGATCGTTGATCCCGACGGGAAGTTTCGCAGGGTCCCGTTGTTTGTTAAAGATGAACAAGGGTTGGCCCCTCAACTGGGCCTGCAGGCGGTCTGCGGTTTTTTGAATTTAAACTGCAGCCACCTTAGATTTTCTCATGATGAGGTCATGATCGATGACAGATTGAGGATCCCCGTGGATGATTTCAATACGCTGCTCGTCAATTATCCGGGCAGATGGAAAGAATCGTTCGAACATTTTTCTTATCTGGAAATTCTCGCGGCTTATAAAGAATGGCGAACCCATCAGGGAGATCCAGGGCGCCTGTCTCAACTTAAGGGCAAAGTTTGTTTTGTCGGGTTAACGGCTGCGGGGACCGTGGATCTCAAGGCATCACCGCTGGAGAATAATTATCCGATGTTAGGAGTGCATGCCAGTATCTTTAACAGTGTTCTTGAAGAGCGATTCCTTCGTCGGGCTTCACCCGTTGTTAACATCATCCTTGTTCTCTTGATCTATTTTTTGTGTGTATGGATAGGCGTGAATTGCAAACCACTGGTATCGTTCTTAGGCAGCGGGCTTCTGACGATCCTATATGCTGCTGTGTCGGGTAGTTCACTGATTGTTTGGGGAATTTGGATAGACTTGTTTCTTCCGCTGGTGGTCATTGTGTCGGTCTATCTGATTTGTGTTTCTCTGCGTTGGTCCCGGGAAATGCGCCAGCGGGAAATGTTGGAAAAGGAAATGCTCATTGCCCAGAAGATCCAACTGCAATTTTTACGGGGCCCCAATGAGGAAAGCCGGGATGGTGATGTGGCGTTATGGTTTCAGCCCGCCAAATATGTGGCCGGGGATTTTTATGATGTCTTTCCGCTTGACGGGAAGAAGACCGGGATCGTCGTCGGTGATGTCAGCGGGAAGGGTTTACCGGCCGCTTTGTGCATGGCCCAAACGATATCGCTGTTCAGGATCTTTTCGCGTCAGCCCTCCTCGCCGGAGGAAACATTAGGGCGCTTAAACCAGGAGCTTTGCCTGCGCGGCACCGATCGGTTTGTCACGGCCTTGTATTGTGTGGTCGATGCTGACCAAAAAAGCGTCCAGGTCACATCGGCAGGGCATGGACCGTTGTTCATTTACCGTGACCGGGAAAGGACAATGGAAGAGATCAGTTTGCCCCCGCGTGCCCCGTTGGGGGTCATGAATGATACGGTCTATGAAAGCAAGGCGCTGAATATCCATCCCAAGGACAAATTGATTGTTTTCTCCGACGGTGTTATCGAAGCCAGGGATGGACAAGGAAAAGAGTTGGGGATCGAGAAGATCAAGGAAAGCATCCTGGCTAATGCTTCCTGTCCCAACAAAGAAATATTAGAGCATTTAACAGCAATGGTCGTAAAATATATGGGTGCCAGCGTTCAACATGACGATGTGACCATGATTATTTTTTCCATTAAATCCTAAATTTAAGGAGAGCCTATGAACGTATTGAAGATCGCTACTACAGAAATGTTCCCGGGTGTTTTTAAAGTGAAGCTTGATGGTCCCATCGATACCTATACGCATGAAACCCTCGATTATTATATGGAGAAGATCTTACAATCCTCCACCAAAGAAATTATTTTGGATATGCAAAACGTTAATTATATTAGCAGTATGGGGGTCGGGTCTTTATTTAAAATGCGCAAGTTCGCGAATCAGCATGGCATGAAATTTTCAATCGCAGGCTTGCAGCCGCAGGTCAAAATGGTTTTAGATACCGTTCAGGCGATGCCGGCAGAATCGATTTTTCGGGACATCAAAGAAATGGATGATTATCTCGACGAGCTTCAGAAAAAAGCAAAAGGAGAGGGCCTTTAGAATTTACTTTAAAACCTCTTCACTCTTTGAGGGTGAATGGGATTTGTGTTGATTAATTCGTACCTTTGACGTTCCCGGTGTCCTGATACACGGTGAATACGCGCTTTAATCCTTCCTGTACGCCATTTTGTACGGTATACTTCATGTGTGATTAATATTACACATGCAGGAGTTTGTTAAAATCACGCTTTTTCGATAACATAACTTATTGAACTGCAATGAGTTAATGGGGCTTGAAGCGTTGTTGAAGATTATAAGCAACGCATTGCAACGCTTCACAGCGTCGAGAAATATTTGAGATTATGTGTCAAGAAAGTATTTTTTAACAAAGTACTGACACATGGATACCTATGCTCATTAAAAAAGACCATCCTTCTCTAAAATAAAGGCTTGTGACCAATGAATGCCCAACCAAATAAAGAACCCGTTAACACGCCATGGCAGAAAATCGTTGCCCGTTACCAGAATCCCCGACGACCCAGAAGCATCTGGCAGATCATTAACACGCTGGTGCCTTACGCTGCCTTGTGGTATTTGATGTACCTGAGCCTGGGTGTTTCCTATTGGCTCACCTTGGCGCTCGCCGTTGTTGCCGCCGGGCTTTTGGTGCGCGTATTCATTATTTTTCATGATTGCGGGCACGGGTCATTTTTCAAATCCATGAAGGTTAATAATTTTTGGGGTTTTGTGACGGGAGTTTTTACCTTTACCCCGTATGATTATTGGCGGTATGAACATGCCCGGCATCATGCCTCGGCGGGAAATCTCGACGGCCGCGGGTTCGGCGATGTCTGGACTTTGACGGTCAAAGAATATTTAAAGGCCTCGCGCTGGACGCGGATCAAATACCGTTTTGCCCGTAATCCGGTGTGTTTATTTCTGATCGGCCCGTCCATTTTGTTTTTGGTCTGTCACCGGTTGCTGGGTTCGCAGGGAGACAAGCGAAGATGGCGCAGTACGCATTTGACCAATCTGGCAATCCTCGTCGTGGGCGCGGTCTTAAGTTATTTTATGGGCGTCAAGGCGTATCTTTTGATCCAGCTTCCGGTGGTCATGATCGCCGCCTCCGCCGGTGTGTGGTTGTTTTACGTGCAGCATCAATTCGAGGGCGTGTATTGGGAACGCAATGAAGGCTGGGATTACGTCACCGAAGCCTTGAAAGGAAGCTCGTTCTACAAACTTCCGCGCGTTCTGCAGTGGTTCACCGGCAGTATCGGGTTTCATCATATCCATCACTTGGCCCCGCGCATCCCTAATTACAATTTGGAAAAATGTTATCGCGAAGTCCCGCTTTTCCAGGACATCAAGCCCATCACGTTTTGGGCCAGCTTCAGGTGCATCACCTTCCGGCTGTGGGACGAACAGCACCAAAGGCTCGTCGGGTTCGGCTATCTGCGCGAATTAAAGCGCCAGGGGATGGCCGCGGCGTAGTTCATTTTAAAAAAAGTCAGCTGGGATTTTTAATCGCTAACCGCTCAACGTTAATAAGTGCCGGCTATAGTGTCATCATTTCAGTAAATTCTTGATACCCACACATTCGTATAGTAATATGCTTTCAAGTTCAATATTGCTTCCCCCTACGCATAACACTGCTGGAAAAACAAAGGGGGCATTGTATGTCCAACCAATCGCAACTCACCAAGATCGCAGTTTTCAAAGGCCAAAAGGTCCGCAAGACCATTCATAATAATGAATGGTGGTTTGTCATCGAAGATGTTGTTCAAGTTCTCACAGATTCTGTTCAGTCAAACGGCTATATTAAAGATATGCGGCGTCGGGATCCGGAGCTTTCTAAAGGGTGGGGGCAAATTGCCACCCCCCTTTTGATCGAAACAGCAGGGGGACCTCAAAAAATCAATTGTGCCAATACGGAAGGGATTTTCCGTATCATTCAATCTATCCCGTCGCCCAAAGCTGAACCATTTAAGCGCTGGCTGGCGCGGGTCGGGTACGAACGTATCCAGGAAATTGAAGACCCGGAATTGGCCATGAAACGCATGCGCGCGATCTACAAGGCCAAGGGATATTCGGATGACTGGATCGAAAAGCGCGTGCGCGGGATCGTTATCCGTGAAGAATTGACCGATGAGTGGAACAAACGGGGAGTTAAGGATCAAAATCATTATGCTATTTTAACCGCGGAAATATCGAAAGCTGCTTTCGGCATGACCCCGTCGGAATACAGGAAATATAAAGGGCTTGATCGGCAAAATCTGCGCGATCACATGACTGACCTGGGGCTCATCTTTTCAATGCTCGGGGAAGCATCCACAACCAAGATCGCCCGAGCTCGTGACGCGTGGGGTTTTGATGATAATAAAATTTCGGCCGTCGAGGGAGGAACTGTTGCCGGCAACGCCCGAAAAGAGTTGGAGCACAAAAGCGGGGAAAAGGTCACAAGCTCCGTCAATTATCTTAAAGCTCCGCAAAATAAGAAATTGTTGATAAGACATAAGGGATAAATCAAAACCATTTTGCTAACGTCAGTAAAATTGTCAATGCCGATGGGTGTCTAAAGAAAGAGGTCCTATGCAGCAGTCAGGCACCTACAACAACCAGCGAAAGACACAGCGCGTCGGCTTAAGCCTTCCTATTCAGATCAGCTTTGGTTCGCAGATCACGCTTACCGGCCAGATCAAAGATCTTTCTTTGAAAAGCGCGTTTATCGTGATCAAAAGCAGTATTTATATGCAGTTAAACGATGAGATCAGTTTTGCGATCCAGTACCCATCGGACAGTCCTGCAGAAAACGTTCAGGGCTCGGCCCGCATTTCCCGTTTGGCAATCGGAGAAGGTATTGCCATTTATTTCACCAAACTGGATGAAGGCTCATCGGACCGGCTTAGGAAGCTGGTGGATGCTTGATCATCGCCTCGTCAGTATAATATTCAAATGGAAAGGACAGTTCAATGGCACTCAACAGCGTTAATATCATGGGGAATTTGACCAGGGACCCGGAAATGAAGTACATACCGTCGGGAAAAGCGGTGTGCAGTTTGTCGCTCGCCAACAACCGTGTCTACACCAAGAACGGCGAGAAGGTGACAGAGGTTTCTTATTTCGACGTTGAGGTGTGGGGCGTGGTGGCCGAGAACTGTTCCAAATACCTGACAAAAGGCCAGGGCATCATTGTGGAAGGCCGCTTGAGGCAGGACCGCTGGGAAAAGGACGGCAAGACCCAGAGCCGTGTGAGAATTACGGCGAACAATATCCATTTCCTTCCCAAAAAGCAAAATAGCGGCGCAGAGCCAGTGCCCGTCGGTGACGTTGCCGGCCGTGTGCAGGTTGCGGAAGAGCCGACGCCGGATTCCGTGGCCTGGGAGGAATAGATGGCAGGCTATCAGGAGATCGGGTTACCGGAAGATCAGAGAGCCTGATATTCCCATAATCTGATGTTCTGCCTACGGATGATCTGATCGTTTGATGCGTAAAAGACTAGGTCTGTAAAAGACTAGGTCTTGACATTTATACCTCGTCGTGGTATTCTTACATCCTATGAATCAGTTAACGAATCACACAACCCATGTTATTACCCGCATGTCGCTTTTTCCGTGCGTCGCATGGAGAAAGTACGCCGGGAGGGGTGTGTTTTGATTCGTTAATTAAATAATTTTTCAGCGTAAAATATCAAAACCACTGACTCTTCCAAAGAATCAGTGGTTTTTTTATTTCCCCGCCGTAGAGACGGCGGGGAACCCCCACGGTGTGATTTGATTTGAACTTTCCAAATATACAAATCAAATCAGTGGGGTTGTCCTCACCGCGGGGCGGCGAGGGCATATCAACCAATAAATATAAGAAAGGAGGGCAATATGGAAGTAACGGCACTAAGTCTCGTTATTCTCATCGAGTTTATGGCACACGAAAGAAAGCTGGAAAATTCACTGAGAAAAGAAAAAAGCAGGTAACACAATCTCAAACTCTTAGAAAAAAGTTCTAGGGATGGTTTGGGATCAATCCCCCCCCGCGAATGTAAGGGGGTACTGAGGTAAAAACAATGGAAATCAACTTCACATTCAACAAAAAGAAAGAACAGATAAAGGCTGGTGATGAGGCATTACAGGTGATAGCGCTCATCTACCTGAAAGAGGCCTTGGTCAAGGAGCGTTATGAGGAATGCGCGGAATTGGTCCGCGCTGCCAAGCGCTTCGGGGCAACGCAGGGCGAGATCAAACAAATGCTCGTCGAAGGGGCCCGCGGCCTGAACGTGGTGCGCAAGGTTGAGGTTCCTCGAGAAAGGAGCGGACGCAAACGGTTCTGATTGGATTTCCTTTGACCAATCAAAACGAAAAATCTTTTGAGATTTTTCGTTAATCAAAGAAAAATCCGATCAATAGGAGCCCAATGATGCCTCACCACAAAAGAAGGGTTAAGTTATTCTTGCCTTGTGCAATAGTAACTTAACCCTTTTTTATTTGCCGTTACGTTTGTTGGTCTGCTAGGCAAATAACCATTTATTAGTTTCAGCAAAATTCTTGAACTTCCTGCACGCGAGGAGTAATATGGTTGCATTGTTATGAGGCCTCCCCCTGCGCCATAAGGTTTAGAGGCAAGAACAACCAACGAGGAGCAATAATGAAACGTATCGACGAGCTTTTGCAGCTGGCCATCGGCCAGCAAGCCACGGATCTTCATTTGGTCGCGCATAAACCTCCGATGTTTCGCATCCACGGCGAGTTGATCCCTTCCGGCCTTCCTGCCTGTGACCCACAGGAACTTGCCCAAGCCATCGGTGCGATCCTTTCTCCTCGTCATAAAGCGATCTTTGACGAGAAAAAAGAGCTGGATTTTTCCTACCATTGCAGCAAGGAACATCAATTTCGCGTTAACGTGCATTCGGAAAAAGGCAATGTTGCCGCGACGATCCGTATCACCTCGGGCATGGTCAAAACCTGCGAGGAGCTCGGGTTGCCGGCTGTCGTCAAAGATTTTGCCAAAAGGCGCAAAGGTCTTTTTATTGTCTCCGGTACGGCCGGAAGCGGCAAATCAACGACGATGACGTATTTGATTGATCTTATCAACAACGAACGCAAATCCAAGATCATCACGATCGAGGATCCCATTGAATTCATCCATGAATCCAAACAGAGCCTGATTATCCAGCGGGAAGTGGGAACGGATACCGATTCTTTTGCACAAGCATTAAAATATGCCCTGCGCCAGGACCCGGACGTTGTTGTCGTCGGGGAAATGCGGGACCTTGAGTCCATTACCATGGCCTTGACCACGGCTGAGACCGGACACCTGGTTTTTACAACGTTGCATGCCTCGGATACCATTGAAAGCCTTAACCGCATCATCGACGTCTGCCCGGTGGGAAAGCAGGACCAGATCCGTTTGCAGCTGGCGGAGAACCTGATCGGTGTGATCGGCCAGATATTGCTTCCGCGCAAAAATGAAGCGGCGCGGGTTTTGGCCACCGAGGTCCTCATTGTGAACATGGCCATTCGCAATCTGATCCGTCGGGGGGCGTTTGTTGAGATCCGCGGGCAGCTGGATAATGACGCATCTACCGGAACCTATACGTTGGAGACCTGCCTGTCGCGTCTGGTTCAAGAAGGGACTATTACCAAGGAAACCGCGCGGGAGTATGCGAAGTATCCGCAATTTTTGCGTTTTGAAAAAGACGAGGATCAAGATTTCAACGAGAAGAAAAATTACGGACCTAAGGGGAATCAGGGATGAACAAGATCAACGATTTGGTCGAATGGGATTATCTGGGCTCGCACTACAGCATTTATGTCAAGCATTTTATCGATGATGACGGCAAAAAAGGCATGACCATGGTCTTTGAGGACGCCACCAGTGAGAAGGTGACCGAGATGGTCGTGCCGCCGCGGGCCTTTGCGGCGTTTCTGAAAGCCGTCAACGCCGGGGCAGACCGCTACCGCGGGATTATTTAACGTGAGTTCGATATAAGACATTTAAATCTTATTGTCATACCCGCGCAAGCGGGTATCCACTCGCCTCTGGATTCCCGCTTTCGCGGGAATGACAGCAATAGACGATATGTCGAACTCGCGTTATTTAAGTCAGAGCAAGTTGTACCCTGAAGTTTTATCAAGTCATTGATTAAAGGAGCTCTCATGGCGAAGGCAAGCGCGCGGCATATTCTTGTTAAGACTGAGGCAGAATGTTTGAAATTAAAAACAGATATTGAGGCTGGCCGTGATTTTGCCCAAATGGCGCGCGCTTATTCGCAATGCCCGTCGGGGAAGAAGGGCGGGGAGCTGGGAGAATTTTTCCGCGGACAGATGGTGCCGGAGTTTGATGAGGTGGTCTTCACCAAAGAGGTCGGCCGTGTCCACGGGCCGGTCAAGACGCAGTTCGGGTATCATCTCGTTGAAATCACAAAACGTGTTGACTAAAACAAATCATTCTCATAAACCGCGTTGCGCGTGGCCGACGGTCGGTGATGCGCTTTATGTGGCCTACCACGACGAGGAATGGGGCGTGCCGGTCTACGATGACCGGAAAATTTTTGAATTTCTTGTCCTGGAATCGGCCCAGGCCGGTTTGAGCTGGCGGACGGTACTTTACAAACGCGAGAATTATCGCAAGGCCTTTGCCGGTTTTGACCCCCTCAAGGTTTCGAAGTTCACCGCCAAAGACGTCGAGAAACTTTTACAGAACGCCGGCATCGTCCGCAATCGGATGAAGATTGAAGCCGCCATCAACAACGCCCAGCGTTTTCTCGAGATCCAGAAAGAATTCGGTGCTTTCTCTAAATATGTTTGGGGTTTTGTCGGTGGCGCGCCCATTCGAAATAAACATAGGACGCTCAAAGACCTTCCTGTTATAACCGCCGAGGCTGAGGCGCTGGCGAAAGATCTCAAAAAACGCGGTTTTAAATTCCTTGGGCCGACGGTCATCTACGCCCACATGCAGGCAACCGGCATGGTCAATGACCACATCGTGGATTGTTTCCGCTATAAAGAAGTCGGCAAATAAAAAATCGTAGATTCGGAAATAGAAAATCATGAGGCCGGATTTTTGTCCTGCGAATGACGATTCCCGATTAACGATTTACGAATTCAGGCTTGAGACTGCAGTGTATGAATACCGCCCGGCCTTCTCATCAAATCCTTGTTAAGTTTTTTATTCTATGTGGGCTCGGTCTTGCCATCTATGCCCAGACCTTTGACGATCCATTTCATTTCGACGACGCAGTCACCATCGTTAACAACAAAGCTGTTCATTACCTGCCTGATTGGCCGGCGACGTTTAAGGCCATCTGTGAGTTTCAGCCTTCCCGTTTTGTCACGAACTTGACCTTCGCGTTGAATTATTATGTCCACGCCTTCGATGTGTTCGGCTATCATTTGATCAATCTGCTTGTGCATCTGATCGCCGCCTGCCTGGTGTGGTGGTTGGGGGAACTGCTTTTGGTTGTGCAGGAACGGACCAAGGATAAACCTTCCAATCACCGGAAAAATAAAAATATTCCCGTTGAGACGTCGCCGTTGGCCCATGTTCCGTTTCTGGCCGCGCTTGTGTTTTTGGCGCATCCGGTCAACACACAGGCAGTGACGTATATTTCGCAGCGGTACGAATCTTTGGCTGCGCTGTTTTATGTGGCAAGCGTCTGCCTTTACATCCGGGGAAGAATGGCCGGGAAAAAACAGGCATTGCCTTTCTTTGTTTCAGCTACGGTGTGCGGGCTCTTGGCGATGTTCAGCAAAGAAACGGCGATCACGCTGCCGTTGATGATCGTGTTCATTGAGTATTTTTGGTTCCGACGGGAAATCGACCCCAAACAAGGCCATGGCCCGCGATGGGGATGGGTTGTCGCGTTGTGTCTGGCCTCGTTGGTCGTTATTCCAGCAGTTTTTCGTTTTAATTACACGCAAATCCTTTTTGCCGAGCGACCGTCGCAATCCCATCCGGGAGATGTTCTCACCTTTCCAACCTACTTTTTGACCCAGTTCAGGGTCTTGATGACGTTCGCGCGGCTTTTGTTCGTGCCGGTTGGCTTGAACCTTGATTATGATTTTCCCATGTCGCACACGCTTTTTGAGCCGGAAACATTTTTGGGGTTCCTTTTTGTCGTCGGATTTTTGGTTTTGGCATGGCGGGCCCGGCGCCCGTATCCCATACTTGCGTTTGCGATCCTTTGGTTTTTCATCACGTTGTCGGCAAATTTCATTCCGCGCACGCATGTTATTTTCGAACACAAGTTGTATCTGGCTGCGACCGGGGCGATCCCGGCTTTGAGTTTGTGGTTGTTCAGATTTTTTAAAAACCGCCGGGCTTTGACCGTTGGGTTTATGGTCGTGATCGCTATTTTTTCCTGCCTTGCATTCATGAGAAACAAGGTTTGGGACACCGACGTGGGCCTTTGGCAGGACGTCATTCAAAAATCGCCGCACAAGGCCAGGGTGTATTTGGGGTTGGGGGCAGCTTACGCGACGGCCGGCGAACTGGATTCAGCGCTTAAATATTTGACCCAAGCCGCAACAATGATGTCCGATCCTCATCCGTACAACAATAGGGGCATGGTGTATGTCCGTAAAAAACAGGATGATCTGGCCCTTGAAGATTTTAATAAAACGATCGCTATTAATCCCGCATTTGTCGACGGGTATGTGAACCGGGGCGAGTTGTTGGCCCGGCGTAAACACTACCATGAGGCTTTGGCTGATTTCAATAAAGCCATTGAATTTGGGCCCGGTCTGTCCAGCGCTTACAAGATGCGTGGGCGGCTTTATGATGCTTTGCATCGTTATGACCTGGCAATGGCGGATTATAACCGTGCGATCGCCATCGATCCCGGCGATGCGCAGGCCACGGCCTGGCGTGGGTACATTTACGCGCTCTCAGGCAGATCCGATGAGGCCTTGCGCGATTTTAAAGCAGCGCTGCGCGCGGACCCAGGTTTTTCCGATGGATATGTTTTCCGTGGTATGTATTATAAGGAACACGGCAAGCGTGACCTGGCGCTTGCGGATATCAATAAAGCGCTGGCGCTCAAACCCGCATCAGCGCTCGCCTATTACCAGCGCGCGGACCTATGGGCGCAGTCCGGCAACGCCGTCGAGGCTATGCGTGATGTTGAGCGTTCAATCGCGCTTGACCCCAACTATGATCTGCCGTACGCCTTGCGTGCATTTCTTTATGCGCAAACCAAAAACTATGATCTGGCGCTTAAGGATTTGAACAAAAGCCTGGAATTAAATCCAGATTTTATCGACGCGTATTTGAACCGTGGGTTACTATACACAGTTCAGGGTAAGGAAGTTTTGGCAGTGGCTGATTTTTCTAAAGCGATCGAATTAAACCCGCGTTCGCCGGGCGTTTACAATAAACGGGGGAGCGCGTACGGCCATTTAAAGAAGTATGACCTGGCGATCGCTGATTTTTCCAAAGCCATTGAACTTAACGGGCACTCAGCCGTTGATTATTACAATCGATCCATGATCTATAAAGAAAAAGGCGAATTTAAAAAAGCTTTAGCGGATGCGATGAAGGCTCAGGCCATGGGCTTTACGGTTTCCAAAAAATATCTCGACGATCTCAAAGGCATGGCATCGCGATAGAATAGTGTCCGTAAGAATACGGATAGCGCCTTAAGAAGCTTGGGCGTATATTGGGTTTTATTTATTTGGTGATAATGCTTGCGCAGAGGTGAATGATGATTAACTCAATTATTGAACTTTTGGTCCATGATGCTGTTGCACAGGCAGTCTTGATCTTCAGTTGTGTGATTGCCCTGGGTTTAGCTTTGGGCAATATAAAGATTTTTAATATCCGCCTGGGTATCGCCGGCGTGCTCTTTGCCGGGATCTTCTTTGGTCATTTTAAGGCTGCGGTGAGTCCGGAGATCATCGCGTTCACTCGTGAGCTTGGACTTATCCTGTTCGTTTATACCGTCGGTGTGCAGGTGGGGCCGGCGTTCTTTGATTCGTTCAAAAGCAAAGGGTTGGTTTTAAATATCCTGGCCGCTTTTGTGGTATTGCTGGGCGCGGTCATTACGCTTCTTTTGAGTTTTTGGGGAGGGATCCCTCTTGCGGCGGCCGTCGGGATGTTCTCGGGAGCCACGACCAACACGCCGAGCCTGGGCGTTGCCCAGCAGGCCTTGAAAAGTATTTCAGGCATCACGCCGGAACAGCTTGGGATGCCGGGCATCGGGTATGCCATCACGTATCCTTTTGGTATCCTTGGCATTATTTTAGTGATGCTCATCACGCGCGCTATTTTTCGTATAGATGTTCATAAAGAATCTGCGCATGATCATTCATCGGGAGCGCACAATGCTTCAAGTGTCTCTGCCCTCGATCTTCGGGTGGACAATAATAATCTCAATGGCTTGACGGTCAAGGATATCGGGCTGCTTCTCGGCCGTGGAGTGGTCATCTCAAGGGTTTTGCACAATGACAAGATCGAGGTGGCGCGCGAGGCAACGAAGGTCCATCTGGGGGATTCCCTTCGGGTGGTGGGTTCGAAAGAACATTTGGAGAAGGCGCGGATCATGATCGGGACCATTAGTTTTATGGAACGCCGGGGCGTGGATAATAAAGTTGAAGTGCGGCGTATCATTGTCACTCAAAAATCGGTGGCCGGCCAGCTTTTGGCCGGTCTTGACGCGCAGAATAATTATGGCATCACTGTCACGCGGGTTGTTCGCGGAGAGACCGAATTTTCGGCAACGCCCGATGTTGTTTTGCAGTTCGCTGATACATTGGTGGTTGTCGGTGAGGGAGAGTGCCTTGATCATTTCGCCAGGGACATCGGGAATTCAGCCAGAGAGCTGGAACATCCGATGCTCATTCCGATCTTTATCGGGATCTCATTGGGCGTTGTGTTGGGTAACATACCGATCCATATCCCGGGCGTACCGTTCCCGGTGAAGCTGGGGCTTGCCGGCGGGCCTTTGGTGGTAGCCATTATTTTGAGTCGTTTGGGGCGCATTGGCCGTATCATCTGGTATATGCCGACGAGCGCGAATCTGATCTTAAGGGAGGTCGGGATCACGCTTTTTCTCGCCTGCGTGGGGCTCAAGGCCGGCGAACATTTTGTCGAGGTTTTGTTGAGCGGCGCCGGTGTTTACTGGATGGCTTGCGGCGCCGTCATCACCTTTGTTCCGCTTTTGGTCATGGCGCTCTTTGCGCGCTTGTCGTTGAAAATTCCTTATCTGTCCCTCTGCGGAACCTTAGCCGGCAGCATGACCGACCCGCCGGCGTTGGCCTTTGCCAACAGCCTGTCCGGCGGATCGAATGCTTCGTCGGTTGCGTATGCCACGGTCTATCCTCTGGTCATGCTCTTGCGCATCGTCGCGGCGCAGGTCATGGTTTTGGCCTTCATGCAGTAGAAGTTATCCCAAAATGGCTTCAATTTGTATTTCAGAACCGATGGATTCTTTCCCAACATTTTCCGAAAATCTCTAAAAACCTCGTCATTGATTTTTTCTCGTATCTGAATTACAATGCCTATCATTTAGCCATGTCTGATTCAGGATCGGTATGGTGTTAAAATCGTATTAAATAAGGAGTAGGAGTATGAACACAGTAAGAATCGTATGTGTCGCCGTATTTTTTTCATTTTTCGCCTTTCAGGCGCTGTTAGTGACAGCTCAGGCCGAAGAAACTCAAGCTGAAGATGTCCAGATGAACGCAGCGCAGGTTAATAATGAGGCATGGGTTGGCGAGGACCAGATGAACGAGGTTAAGGGGGTTCAAAGCAATGAGTCTGAAATGGACCAGGTTTTGTCCAATGATATAAAAGCAGAAGTCATTCCTTTCGTTGCGAAAGCTGTTGGTGGTGAGTCTGCAGACGCGGAATCCCAGGGAAAGATTTTAGAAGCTGTCAAAGCTGTGATCAAAGGCCGCAGCAAATCTACCGGTTCCATGGATATTTACGACAGCAAAATAGAAAAGGTCCGCAATCTTGATCTCATGAACCTTCAGCCGACGGTTGCGAAAGACGGCGATGATCAGGTTGTTACCGGCGATTTTCGCGATACGAAAAGCGGCGATGTCGTCACTCTTGAGATCAAAGTGGGGGGTGTTGAGGGCGCTTATGAGATCAAGGACACCGCGATCACCAATGCCCAGGCGCCGCAGGCGGTCAAAGAAGAAAAGAAAGACTACACCGACGAAGAAATTCAGAATTTCATGAAGGACTATATCACAATCCAGGCGCAGACGACCGGCACATTCGACCTTTTTGATGAAAAGCTGGGGAAAATGCGCAATCTTGAATTCGTCAAGCTGGATGAGAAAGTGCGCCGTTACGGGGTCATCGGCATTTCGACCGCGGAATTCAAGGATAAGAACTCCGGCGACACGGTTTTGGTGGACGTGAATACCGAGAACAAGAATGGCCTGAGCGTCACGGCGATGCGCATCAAGAGTACCGCCAAGGCGGCGAAGTAGTAAGGGCTGTAAGCGTAAGCTTTAAGGCAACCTCTAAAAATTGACTTCAAAGGGTCTTAAAATTTTTCCAGATCGTTATCTGACTAAAAGTGAATTATTAGAGGTTCCCTTAAGTTATAAGACGGGTTCAGTGAGCTTCTTCGTTTTTCTCTATATAGCTTACAACTTTACAGCTATTCTCAGCTATTCTCTGATTGTGCATCCTGACGGGTGTGCTATAATAACCCGTTTTTAATTGTCCTGATTCAGAAAGCAAATGATCATGTCTGTCGATATTTTAAAGAAGCAATTCCTAGAATTAGGTGAAAAGCTCCGTCACCTGAGGGGGTATCTTTGACCTGCCCAACAAAGAAGAGCGTATAGCGGCCATTCAATCCCAGATGGCGCAATCCGGATTTTGGGATAATTCCGCGGATTCCAACAAGTTGATGCAGGAATTAAAAGCCCTTAAAGGGCTGGTGGAACCTTTGCATGCGTCGGAAAAACGCGTGGCTGAAGCGTTAGAATTCGTCGAGCTCGCCGGACAAGACGAAGGAATTTTAAAACAACTTAATGACGAAGCAGCTGCGCTTGCCCAGACGATCGGCAAGTTGGAGTTGCAAACTCTTTTGTCCGGTGAATTTGACCGCAACAACGCGATTTTAAGCATCAATGCCGGAGCGGGCGGCACTGAATCTTGTGATTGGGCGAGCATGCTTTTAAGGATGTACCTGCGCTGGGCAGAGGCGCGCGGTTTTCAATACCAGGAGCTCGACATTCTTCCCGGCGAAGAAGCAGGCATCAAGAACGTCACCATCCGTGTGACAGGCGACAGTGCTTACGGTTCTTTGAAAGCGGAAAAAGGCGTTCACCGGTTGGTCCGGATTTCGCCGTTTGACTCCAACAAAAGGCGGCATACGTCGTTTGTTTCCATTGAGGTCCTTCCGGAGATTGAAGACGATATCGAGGTGGATATCAACCCCGCTGATCTGCGGATCGATGTCTTTCGTTCATCCGGCCCCGGAGGGCAAAGCGTCAACACGACGGACTCCGCAGTGCGCATCACGCATAATCCAACGGGGATCGTTGTGCAAAGCCAAAACGAACGTTCGCAGCTGCAAAATCGCATGCAGTGCATGCGCGTGTTGCGCGCCAAGCTTTATGAGCTCAAACGCCGCGAGCAGGAATCGGTCTTAAACAAAGAAGCCGGCGATAAACAGAAGATTGAATGGGGTTCGCAGATCCGTTCGTATGTCCTGCAGCCTTATATTATGGTCAAAGACCACCGCACCGGCGTTGAGACGGGCAACGCCCAGAAAGTCCTCGACGGTGATATTGATATGTTCATTGAAGCGTATTTGAAATTGAAACCCGAAGACCGCGATAAGAAAAGTAAAGAGCGGGAAAAAGAATAGGTTAAGGTTAGGGTTACGAGGCCCGTATCGGCGACGGTAACGTTTACGGCCGTCAACGTAACCTTTACCGATACGGGCAGCGTAACCGGTTACCGTAACCGTTACCTACCCATTATTTTATAAGGGAAAAAACATGTTTGACTTCTTAATCCGTAAAGGCGTCTTCCAGGGCGCGCAAAAATTCATCAATGCATTGAATCCGCCGGTGCAGGTGCATTTGCACGAGGATATGCCGATCCCGTCGATCGGCGTTGTCAAGAAATACGCGGGACGAGCTTCGCAGATTAATGCGCTTGAAGCCACAGTCAGCCAGCTTTCGGATGCCGAGCTGCGCGCCAAAACAGATGAGTTCAAAGCCAAACTGCGCGCGGCGATGCAGCCTTCGCGGACCAAGTGTGAGGAGATTATTCAATCCTACCGCACCAGCGAATCTCCCGAGGAGAAAGAACAGTTAAGCCAGGAATTAAAACAGGCTCAAAGCGATCTGAGTTTGGTCCGCCAGGAAGCGCTTGATGCGATCCTTAACGAGGCGTTTGCCGTCGTGCGTGAAGTGGGCAAGCGCGTTTTGAGCATGCGCCATTTTGATGTGCAGCTGATCGGCGGCTTGGTTCTTCATAACGGCGGCATCGCGGAAATGACGACTGGTGAAGGTAAAACGCTCGTCGCCACATTGCCCGCGTACCTTAATGCCTTGACCGGCGAGGGCGTACATGTCATTACCGTGAACGATTATCTGGCCAAGCGCGACAGCGAATGGATGGGGGCGATCTATGGATTTTTAGGCCTTACCGTGGGCGTTATTGTGCACGATATAGCTCCCCGCGAACGGCAGGCCGCTTACGCTTGCGACATCACATACGGGACGAACAATGAATTTGGTTTCGATTATTTGCGCGATAACATGGTGAGCTTCAAGGAAGAGATGGTCCAGCGCGATTTTTATTTCGCGATCGTCGACGAGGTGGACAGCATCCTGGTTGACGAGGCGCGTACGCCGCTCATTATCTCCGGCCCGGCAGAGGAATCCACCGATAAATATTACACCGCATCCAAGATCGCTCCGCAGTTAAAGGGCCGGCGCGTGACGGAGAATGAAGAGATCGATGCCAAGAACCGCGACGAAGACCTTTCCAAAGGTTTTGATTATGTGGCCGAGGAAAAAGGCAAAACGATCGCGATCACGGAAGCGGGCGAGGAGAAGGTGGCAAAACTCTTCGGAGTTGCCAACCTTCATGAAATGGAAACGATCGAATACCGCCATCAGATCATCCAGGCTTTGCGCGCCAAGGAATTTTTCAGACGCGATACCGATTATGTTGTCAAGGACGGCAAGGTCATGATCGTCGACGAATTCACCGGGCGCATGATGCCGGGCCGCCGCTGGTCCGACGGGCTTCATCAGGCGATCGAGGCCAAAGAGGGGATTAAGATCGAACGCGAGAACCAGACGCTGGCGACGATCACTTTTCAGAACTATTTCCGCATGTATCAAAAACTTTCCGGTATGACAGGTACGGCCTACACTGAGGCCAATGAGTTCAAACAGATCTATAACCTGGATTGCGTGGTCATCCCTACCAACCGCAAACTGCAGCGCATTAATTATCCTGATTGCATTTATAAGACGATCCGCGAAAAATACAACGCGGTGGTCTCCGAGATCGAGCAGCTTTACAAGAACGGCCAACCCGTTCTCGTTGGCACCATTTCGATCGAGAAATCCGAGATCATTGCGGGCTTGTTAAAGCAAAAGGGCGTTCCGCACCAGGTATTGAACGCGAAATTCCATGAGATGGAAGCGCATATTATCGCACAGGCCGGGCGTTACAAAGGAGTGACGATCGCCACCAACATGGCCGGCCGCGGTACCGATATCGTGCTGGGCGGCAACGCCGAATACCTGGCCCGCAATTTAGCCGCGCAAAAGCTCAAAGGCGACGAAGATGCCGAGGCCCAGCAGGAGATGATCAAGAAATTCATCGATCAATTTAGAACGCAGGTCAAGGCCGAGCATGAACAGGTTGTTCAGGCGGGCGGTCTGCACGTGCTGGGCACTGAACGTCACGAATCGCGGCGCATCGACAACCAGCTGCGCGGACGTTCCGGCCGTCAGGGAGACCCTGGCTCGTCGAGATTTTATGTTTCCCTGGAAGACGACCTGATGCGTTTGTTCGCCTCGGATCGCATCATGGCGGTCATGAACACGCTTGGTATGGAAGAAGGCCAGGTGATCGAATCGTCCATGGTTTCCAAAGCTCTCGAAGTCGCGCAAAAGCGTGTCGAGAATTACAACTTTGAGATCCGCAAGCAGCTGTTGGAATACGACAACGTCATGAACAAACAGCGCGAGGTCATCTACAACCTGCGCCGCTCCATTCTTGAGGGGGACAGCATCAAGGATTTTATCCTTGATTCCATCCGCAAGACCGCGGATGTGATCGTCGACCAATTTCTGTTTGTGCAGGGCCAACAAGCCCCGGACTTTGAGGGTTTCGAGAATTATTTAAAAACCAAATTTAATTATGATATTTCATCCGTCAAGGCTCAGCTCGAGGGAATGGCAGCGGAACAGGTCAAAGAGCTTGTTTCCAGCCAGCTTCTTTTGGCGTATCAGGACAAAGAAAAAGAATTAACGCCCGAGCACTTGCGGCATTTGGAGCGGATGATCCTTTTGCATGTGATCGATACCAAATGGAAAGATCATTTGTATGCGATGGATCATTTGAAAGAAGGGATCAGTTTGCGTGCTTTGGGCCAGCGCGACCCGCTGGTTGAGTATAAACGCGAAGGTTTTAAAATGTTTCAGCTGATGTATGAATCGATCCATCAGGATCTGGCTGAGATGATCCTCAAATTGCGCATGTCCGGCCAGCCCGATGGGGGGATGGCGGAAGAAAAAATGCGCAGTGTTTTTGCCGCAATCCCGCAGCGCGCGGTACACAACGAATTTTCCGGGCTTAGTATTGCTGGTTCAAATCCGTCGGCCGCTTCGTTTGAAGCGACCAACGTTAAGGCAGCGGCGCCCGCGTCCGGCGTGCCCGTCAGGTCTTCCCCCAAGGTCGGGCGCAACGAACCCTGCCCGTGCGGCAGCGGCAAGAAATATAAAAAATGCTGCGGGGCGAATGTTTGAGAAAGCTATAAGCCGTAAGCTGTAAGTTGTAAGCAGAATCAAGAAATATGCACGTGATCCGTTTTAGCCCTTTTTATTTTTTATAGCTTAAAGCTTATAGCTTAAAGCTTATAGCTTACAGCCAATAATCCTTATGCCCCCTTCGTTTAAAATCTATCCTTTCGCGCGTTCTCTATTATTGTGTTCCCTCTCCGCCGTTCTTCTCGTCTTTTCCTTCCCCAAAATTGATTGCGGCCCGCTCATTTGGATCTCCCTTGTTCCGTGGCTGTTTGCCATCGACGGACGGCGGGGGCCGGCTGTTTTCGGTTACAGTTATTTTACAGGCGTCCTGTTCTTTTTCGGTTCTCTCTACTGGTTTATGTATGTGACCTTTGTTGGCGCGATTCTTTTGATGCTTTATCTCGCGTTGTATTTTGGCGCCTTCGGGCTCGTGCACCGTTATTTTTCCCGTCAGAGTTTGTGGATCAAGATCCTTGCGCTTTCAAGTTCCTGGGTTGCCCTTGAATATGCCCGCGGGCATCTTTTTTCCGGCTTCGGGTGGGTGAGCTTATGCCATTCACAATATCAAAACTTGGCGCTTATTCAAATTGCGGATATGACCGGTATTTACGGCATTTCATTTTTGGTGGTCGCGGTCAATGTCCTTATCAAAGAGAACATCGCTTTCGCGTTAGGTTTTTCCGTCGAGAAATCAAAAGACCTGCTGCGCCTGAACCTTATTATTTTAGGGGTTTTAGTTGTTGTCTTTGGTTATGGTTTGTGGCGGTTGACGATGCCTGTGCCAATGCCGATGGTCAAGGTGGCGGTTGTCCAGGGGAACATCCCGCAGGAGGAGAAGTGGCAGTCGGACAATCGCGAAGCGACTATTGATAAGTATCTAAAACTTTCGCAAACGATCCTCCAATCAAAGCCCGACCTTTTGATCTGGCCCGAGACCGCTTTTCCCGGGATCATTGACGAGGCGCCTGATCTTATGCGGCGCATCCAGGATTTTGCGCGTTCGTCGGGGATCCCTGTTCTTTTGGGAATTGTGACCGCCGGCGATCCGGAGTATTACAATTCCGCCCTTTTGATCTCGGCCCAAGGCGAGTTTCTCGAACGGTATGATAAATTGCATTTGGTCCCTTTCGGCGAATACCTGCCGTTTCGTAAACAATTTCCATTTTTAACTGATCTTGTGCCTATTGAGGATTTTTCTCCCGGCCGTCGGCCGACGGTCTTTTATTTGTCCGTGAACCAGTCCCAATCTAATGTCGGGACGGTTCAGGATTCCGCCCCAGGGGTTTTAACCCGTGGGGCCCCACCATTTAATGTCGGTGAAATCACGTTTTCCGTCCTTATCTGTTTTGAGGACACGCTCGCACGCATTGCCCGGCGATTCGTCCAAAAGGACGCTCAGATGCTCGTCAACATCACCAACGACGCCTGGTTTAAGGATTCCAAGGAACCGTTCATGCACCTTCAGGCGGCTGTTTTTCGGTGCATCGAAAACCGCCGCAGCCTTGTGCGCGCGGCCAACACCGGTGTCAGCTGCGCCGTCGATCCGTACGGCCGCGTTTTAAAATACGTCGAGGACAGGCGCCATAAAAAAACGTATATCGATGGGGCAGCTGTTTTTTTTGTTCCTCTCAATACGGCGCAAACTTTGTACACAAAATTTGGAGATGTTTTTACATATTTGTGTTTTGTGTGTATACTATGGGCGGGTTACAGGGAAAGGCATATAAACATTTGAACCACTGGACGTTAAGTCAGGGGATCCCATTAAATAAGGATGAAATTATGAAAACAGTACTTATTGTTGATGACGACATATCCGTTCACAAAATGCTGGAGCCGGTCTTGACAACCAGCGGTTTTGGCGTGCTTTGCGCCAAAACAGGAGAAGAAGGGCTTACGATGGCCAGGGAAAAGAAACCGGATATCATTATCCTGGATGTGATCCTTCCCGGCATCAAGGGCCGTGAAGTTTGCGCAACCCTTAAAAAGGATCCGGCCGTTAAAAATACGCCTGTTTTGTTTTTGACGTCCAAGGATTCTCCCGACGACGTCCAGGCCGAGATTGAGGTCGGTGCGATAGGGCATTTGACCAAGCCGATCAATCCACAATATTTAGTCGCTCGGATTAAAAAAATTTTGGGATGATCGATGTTCCTGCCGTTACTTATCTTTTCCTTTTGATGCCGGCATTTCGTTTGCCAGGGAGAAGGTAAATAAAATCAATATGTTATGGGACAAATAAATCATAAAGCCGTCAAGCGGGCGTTCGCCCGACAGGCATTTTATTTCTTCCGCGGTTTTTTCCGCCTTCTGCCTTACAGTGTTGTCAAGGCGATGACGGATTTTATCCTCGTGGTTGGATTTTTCTTCATGAGATCCAAACGCGCCATCGCCCAGGAAAGCCTGGACATCGCCTTCGGTGACAGCATTTCCAATCAAGAGAAGAAAAAGATCATCGAGACCTGTTTTGCCAACCTCGGGCGGGCAGCCATCGAGCTTATGTATTTTACCAACCATCCTGCGATGATCCGTGAAAAAGTTTTTTTTGAGGGCAAAGAACGGTTAGATAATATTTTAAAACAAGGCAAGGGCGCAATCCTGGTGAGCGCGCATTTCGGGAATTTTCCTTTAATGCTGCTGCGCCTGGTCCAGGAAGGATATCCGACGAGCGGCATCATGCGCCCAACCCGCGATGAGATCATTGAAAAAGATTTTTTGGCCATGCGCAACCGTTTCGGCCTTAAAACGATCTATAGCCTTCCGCGCGCCGAGTGCGTGAACCAGTCTTTGAAGGTTTTAAGGAACAACGAACTTTTGTTCATTCCGCTGGATCAGAATTTCGGCACCAAAGGCGGCGTGTTCGTTGAGTTTTTCGGCCAGCCGGCGGCAACAGCCACCGGCCCGGCGGTCTTTGCCATGCGCACGGGCGCGCCTATCGTGCCCATCTTCACCATGCGCGATGTGGACGATCGGCATAAGATCATCATTGATGAGCCGTTTTATATCGAAGGGAAGGAAGATGATGAAGCCACGATTCTGGCCTGCACGGTCAAGATCACACAGATCATTGAGCGGTATATCCGCCGCTATCCGCATGAGTGGGGATGGATGCACCGTCGGTGGAAGACGAAGCCTAAGGATCAATTATAAGGTTGCTTCGTCGCTCGCAGCTATTTTAACGCGGGCTCGCTCCTCGCAATGACGATTATTGTTATTTCTTTTTTTGCAGCGGCGCGCCAATAAGAAAAATTAATAAACGTCATTGCGAGGAGGCTTGTGCACAATAATTTGCTGACGAAGCAATCGCATAATCGCAATGTTACCGGATGGGATTGCTTCGCTCAACAGATAACTAAACGCAGGTTTCGCTCGCAATGACGGCTATTAATATTAATCAACCTCTAAGCTTATGATAAAGAATTTTATACTTCCAATCGTTGGAGTTATGCTCCTGCTCACCGGCATCACGCTTGTCCTGCGCGAGTGGGTTTCGCTCGTTATTGTCTTTAAGGGCGTTATCGGCGGGCTTTTGGCGGTCGTCGGGATTTTTATCCTTTTTTTGGCAAGCGGCAAAAGCGCTAAATGACCGTTCTTTGATATGGAAAAAAAGATTAAAGCGGTCATTTTTGATCTGGATGGAACTTTGGTTAACGCGTACAAGGCGGTTGAGAGGTCGATGAATTACGCTCTGAGCAAGGCTGGTTTTCCGTGTGTTTCAGCGCATACCATCAAGCGTTCCGTCGGCTGGGGAGATAAACATTTGATCGAAGGGTTCGTCGGTAAAAAAGACGCCCCGTGTGTTCTGGCCAGTTACCGTCGCCATCACAAAGAGTCGCTTAAAACGGGCGTTACATTTCTGCCCGGGGCAGAGCAAATACTTAAATATTTTTATCGCAATAACTATTTGCTTGCGATTGCCAGCAACAGGCCTACACCATTCACTAGGATCATCCTGAAAATTTTAAAAATGGAGAATTATTTTGATTATGTTTTATGCGGCGATAAAATAAGCCATCCCAAACCGCATCCGGACATTTTGAGATTGATCCTCAAGAAATTCAAATTGCATCATCGGGAAGCATTGTACGTGGGAGACATGACCATCGACGTGAAAACAGGGAACAGCGCGCGGGTCAAGACCGTCGCGGTGTTAACGGGTTCGAGTACACGCGCCGAGATACAAGCGCTTAAACCGTATAAGATCATCAAGAGGATCTCACAATTACGAAAAATCATAGAAGAGTTATAAGCTTTAAGTGCCGTGTTTCATGAGATCGTTTACACTTTTTGTTTCAGGACATCGTTTACACTCTACAATGATCTCTACAAAAAGGAGATCAAGGATGGATAAAAAAAAGTAAGACAGATGAGAATGAAATAAACC